>Ga0308156_1000022_pt1 | contig 687237 bp, 627 predicted proteins | sample PhyAR2_FD_201041 | JGI IMG/M metagenome (GOLD analysis project Ga0308156, IMG submission 201041) | Phyllosphere microbial communities from UC Gill Tract Community Farm, Albany, California, United States - DLSL A.R2 | ecosystem: Host-associated > Plants > Phyllosphere > Unclassified | place... | reverse complement strand
AAGTACACATGAAAAATAATGTGAAATTAAAAACCTATAAAAAACAAAATCAGAATAGGAAAATTCCTACTCTGATTTAAGTATATTTGAGTTATAAAACTAGTCAACCTTTTTCAGGACTAGTCATTTTATACAAAAGGAGCTTTTACCACTTTTGCAGGAATGTTTTTGTTTCTTACCTGAATAAAGATCTCAGATCCTAATTTGAAATGAGGCTTGTCTACATATGCAAGACCTAACCCGATTTTCTTCATAGGAGACTGTGTTCCGGAAGTTACTTTCCCGATTACATTTCCTTCAGCATCTACTACAGGATAATCGTGTCTTGGAACTCCTTTGTCTGTAAGTTCGAAACCAACTAGTTTTCTTGTAACTCCTTCCTCTTTTTGTTTTGCAAAAACATCTTTAGAAACGAAGTCTTTGTCAAACTTAGTGATCCATCCTAAACCAGCTTCGATAGGAGAAGTCGTATCATCAATATCATTTCCGTATAGACAGAATCCTTTTTCTAATCTTAAAGTATCTCTGGCAGCCAATCCGCAAGGAATAATTCCTTCTTCTTTACCAGCTTCCATCACCGCGTCCCAAAGTTTTTCAGCACTTGCATTGTTGAAATAAATCTCAAAGCCACCGCTTCCAGTGTATCCTGTGTTTGAAATGATCACATTGTTTTCTCCGGCAACAGTTCCTACTGTGAAGTGGTAGTAAGGAATTTCTGAAAGGTTTACTTCAGTAAGTTTCTGAAGGATTTCAGTAGCTTTAGGTCCCTGAACTGCCAATAATGACATCTCATCAGAAGCATTGGTCATTTTGGCCCCGAAAGTATTGTATTTTGAAATATGATTCCAGTCTTTGTCAATGTTAGAAGCGTTCACAACCACGAAATATTTGTCATCTTCCATTTTGTAAACGATAAGGTCATCTACAATTCCGCCGTTTTCGTTAGGAAGACATGAGTATTGAGCTTTTCCGTTTTCAAGAGCATCTACATTATTGGTCGTTACATACTGCAAAAGGTCTTTTGAACCCGGCCCTTCGATGAAAAACTGTCCCATGTGGGAAACATCAAATAATCCTGCTTTTTCTCTTACTGCAAAGTGCTCTTCTGTAACCCCTGAATATTGAACAGGCATTTCAAAACCTGCGAAAGGTACGATCTTAGCTCCCAAAGAAACATGTTTGTCGTACAAGGCTGTTTTCTTCATATTTAATTTTTATTTCTTTATTTTAAAACTGTTAAAAGTCTCATTGAATTGGGTCATATAGTTTCCGTTCCAGAATTTCTGGCCACAGTTGATGGAAACTAAATATAAGTTTTTGTCTTTCTGAAAAACTTTTGTTATCCAGAACAGCTTCTCTTTTTCATCAAAGTGTTCATACAGATTCTGTGTATCCTTTCTGTCCCTTTTTATCTTTCACTTTATTCTCTTGATCTTGTGACTGATAAAGTGCCAGGATGAATTTTTTTACTTCTTCTTTAGGAAGTGTCAGATCATGATATTCTGAAATTGTAATAGCTCCTATCTGGCTGGTAGGAAAAATATTGATGATCTCGCTGTCATTCGTAGATTTCCAGCCGTCAGGAACATTAATAGAGTAGTTGGGACTTTCATATACTTTTGCTTTTTGGGCAAAAAACAGACTTCCCGTTAACATTGCAGAAAAAAACAATATTTTCTTCATCATTTAAAAATGGTGTTTATATTCTTCGAGGATAATTTTGAACCATTCTGTAAAGTTTTCAGGATGTTCAGAGATTTCTTTGTCCAGATTTTCAGGAGAGATGAATCTGACATCTTCCACTTCTTCTTTATTCAGATTGAAATCAGCTTCATAGTTTCCCACAAATACGTGATCAAGCTCGTGCTCCCAAAGGCCGCTGCCAACATCTGCTTTATAAATAAAATTGAATTTTTCTGAAAGTTCCGTCTCTATTCCAAGCTCTTCCTTTAGTCTGCGCAGGGCTCCTTCCTTATAAGTTTCCCCATCTCTTGGGTGTGAGCACACGGCATTGGTCCATTGATTGGGAGAATGGTATTTTCCTGAAGCCCTTTTCTGAAGAAGCATTTCTCCTTTACTGTTAAACAGAAATACAGAAAAAGCACGGTGCAACAGGCCATTGATGTGAGCCTGCTGTTTTTCCATCAGCCCTAAAACCTCATCTTCAGGATTTACTAAAACGACAAATTCTTCCATTCCTACAAATGTAAGAGTAATAAATGTATTTTGGAAATTTTTAGATAAACATCATGCTTTTTGTAATAATCCTGAGAGAGTAGAGAATGCTTATATATAAATCTGCAAATTTACTTTTGCTTTTCTGGCTGCTCTTATATATTAATCATAAAAAGAAATATCAAAACGAAAAATTTTAACTATTTGAGATGAAATGGTTGATAAAATATTGATATTATTCTTTAAATACTACTTTTTGTAGTATATTTTTAACTTAAACTAAGATTAACGTGCCTGATAGTTGTAAAAACGCTAACTTTGTTACTTAATATTTAGTAATGGAATTAGAATACATTGAACACATTAGTCCTATTCTAAAGGATGGCGTAAAAAATTACTTAATAGATATCGACGGAACCATTACAGATGACGTTCCCAACGAAGAACCGGAAAGAATGGTTACCTGCGAACCTTATCCTGATGCACTGGAAACTGTCAACAGATGGTATGATGAAGGGCACCAGATCTGCTTTTTTACTTCAAGAACCGAAAATCTGAAACAAATCACTATTGACTGGCTGGATAAGCATGGTTTCAAATACCACAGCGTACTTTGCGGAAAACCAAGAGGAGGAAATTATCACTGGATAGACAATCACCTGGTAAGAGCTACAAGATACAAAGGAAGATTTACGGATTTGGTAGAAAAGCAAGTGACCATTGAAGTATTCAAAGAAGACGGCGAATAAAAATATAATTCAAAGATTTAAAGATTAAATGCGAACCCGGTTCCTTTAATTTTTAAATCTTTCATTTTTTAATATACTCGATATTTTATGAAAGTTTTAGCAAACGACGGCCTGGATCAATCTGGAATAGATGCATTGACAGAAAAAGGCTTTGAAGTAATTACTACAAAAGTTCCACAGGAGTTTTTGGTAGATTATATTAATGAGCACAAAATCCGTACTTTATTGGTGAGAAGTGCTACGCAGGTAAGAAAAGATATTATTGACGGATGCCCATCTATCGACATTATTGGAAGAGGTGGAGTAGGTATGGATAATATTGATGTAGACTATGCAAGAGAAAAAGGAATCCACGTGATCAATACTCCTTCTGCTTCTTCGGAATCGGTGGCTGAGCTTGTTTTTGCTCATTTATTTTCCGGAGCAAGATTTCTTCAGGATTCCAACAGAAAAATGCCTTTGGTAGGAGATACTGAGTTTTCAGGTCTTAAAAAAGCTTATGCTGCCGGTATTGAGCTGAGAGGAAAGACGATTGGTATCGTAGGAATGGGAAGAATCGGGCAGGAAGTGGCAAGAATTGCTTTAGGGCTTGGGATGAGAGTGGTTGCTGCTGATAATAATGTAGGAAAAGCGAGTATCAAAGTAAAGTTTTATAACAACCAGTTTATCAATGTTGATATCGAAACTGAGCCATTGCAGGAGGTTTTAAAGCATTCAGACTTTATCACGCTGCATGTTCCGGCTCAGAAAGACGGCTATATGATTGGTCAGAATGAATTTGAGATCATGAAAGACGGAGTAGCTGTTGTGAACTGTTCCAGAGGAGGAGTTATTGATGAAGCAGCTTTAATTCAGGCGTTAGATTCCGGAAAAGTAAGATTTGCCGGATTGGATGTTTTCATTAACGAACCAACACCTTCTAAAGAAATTCTTAATCATTCTAAAATCTCTCTTACCCCTCACACAGGAGCTTCTACTCTTGAAGCACAGGATAGAATAGGACTTTCCCTGGCTGAGCAGATTTCAAGTATTTTACAGATTCAATAATTGAATGATATTATACAACAAAAGCACCTCAACTTGAGGTGCTTATTTATTTTGAATTATTGTTATCAGATTATATATTCTTGCTTTTCAATAAATCTCTGATCTCTGTCAGTAATTTTTGATCTTCAGTAGGTCCTGCAGGTGCCGGAACCTCTTTTTTGTTGACTTTATTAGCAAATTTAATGATCCAGAAAAGAACCATGGCAATACAAAGGAAGCTGATTACGGCAGAAATAAAATTCCCATAAGCAACCCCGTTCCATGTAAGTTTTGCAATATTTTCTGCACCGGCTGCTTTTAATGCAGGATTCAGTATCAGAGGAGTGATTACATCTTCTACCAAAGACGAAACAATTTTACCAAATGCTGCACCAATGATCACACCGACAGCCAGATCGAGAACATTCCCCTTAAAGGCAAATTCTTTAAATTCTTTTACAAATCCCATAATTTATATTTTTTTAATTAGTATATACACAAAAATATAATTAAAAAATGTAAAAAACATTACTTTTTATAGTTTTTTATTCTCAAAACATTGAGTTTTATGATAAATTCATAGAATTGGATTTAATGAATATTTTAGCTTTATACAGATCCTTTATTTCATTCATGAGGTCTCCTTATTTTTATTATTGACGTGATACCATAATGAAAAATCTTTTGTAATTTGCTTAAAAGTTTGTTTCACCTATGAAGATTTTTACCGCAGAACAGATTCGCAGCTGGGATCATTTTACAATTTCCCATGAACCGGTTTCATCCATCCAGTTGATGGAAAGAGCTTCAATGGCAGCAGCCCACTGGATTTCGGAACATTGTAAAAATCATAAAAAGCTGGCCGTATTCTGTGGCAACGGAAACAATGGAGGAGATGGGTTGGCGGTAGCAAGAATACTGTACCTCAAAGGATTTGATGTTGATGTATTTGTAGGCGATTCCAAACGTAAATTTTCAGACGATGCTTTGGTTAATCTGAAAAGGCTCCGCGATTTATCAGGAATTTCAGTCAGAAAATTTGATCAGAGCGAACACTATAATTTTGATGATAAAACTATTATTATTGATGCTCTTTTCGGAACCGGTTTATCCAGACCTTTGGAAGGGGAGTTGAAAGGACTTGTGGAGCAGCTGAACTCCAAAAAGAATATTAAGATATCCATTGATGTTCCTTCCGGATTATCTTCAGATGAAATATTTGATCATGATCCTGTTATTCTGAAGTCTGATTACACACTGACTTTTCAATGCTGGAAAAGGACTTTCCTTCACCCCGAAACCGGAATATATACCGGAAAAGTAGAAGTGCTGGATATTGATTTAAACAAAACCTATGCTGGTACCACGAATGCGGAATATTTTATCATTGATGATCCGTTGATAGAATCTATATTCAGGCCCAGACAGGAATTTTCCCATAAAGGAAGCTACGGTAAAGCTGCAATCATAGGAGGAAGCTATGGGAAAATAGGAGCTGCCGTCCTGGCCACACAATCCACCTTAAAAACAGGAGCAGGCTTGACCTTTACGCTGGCACCGGAATGTGGTTATGAAATACTGCAGACTTCTTGTCCGGAAGCTATGTTTATAGCAGGAGGGGAACAGTTTGTAACAAAATTTGAGATAGACAAAGAGTTTACCTGTGGCATAGGACCTGGACTGGGAACTCATCCGGATACTGAGAAAAGTTTTCTGAGCTTTCTGAAAAACTGTACCAGCCCGCTGATTCTGGATGCTGATGCATTGAACATCATTTCTAAAAAAACAGGAAATCTGAAATTAATCCCCAAAAAATCAATCATTACACCTCATCCGAAAGAGTTTGAAAGGCTTTTCGGAGGGACAGAAAATTCTTTTAAGAGACTTGAGCTGGCCAGAGAAAAGGCTAAGGAATATCATATTTATATTGTTTTGAAAGATCATCATACCCAAGTGATTACTCCGGAGGGAAATGTATTTTACAATATAACGGGAAATGCCGGACTTGCGAAAGGAGGTAGTGGAGATATTCTTACCGGAATTCTGACTTCACTTTTAGCACAGGGATATTCTGAAGAAGAAACCTGTATTCTAGGGATATGGCTTCACGGAAGATCCGCTGATCTTGCTTCGGAAAGACATTCAAAAGAATCTATGCTTCCTACGGATGTTATCGGTGAATTTGGAAGCGTTTTTGAGGAGCTGAACAGGAAAGTTGCCAGAAGTTTGTAACAGAAAATGAACTGAACGGCTTTTTAAATAGACTTAAAAAAGAAAAAGGCAAATCTGTAGTAGTACAAATTTGCCTTTTTTATCTTAAAACCGGAGTCCTTTAAACTCCAGTAGTATTCTTACCTTTTTCTATGTATTCAGGTTTCTCATTTTCTTCCGGAGTAATCTTAAATTTCTTAGATACGATCATGATAACAACTCCTGCAATCATAAACGGAATAGAAAGTACCTGACCTGTATTCAGACCTCCGATCTGGATAAATTCGTCACCTTGCGGCTCTTTAAGGAACTCAACAAAGAACCTGATAGCCCAGAGAATAATAAAGAACAGTCCGAATAACCATCCCTGCTGATATTTTTTATCTGTTTTTCTGTACAGTATCCATAACAAAATGAAAAGAAGAACGTATCCTACCGCTTCAAATAACTGGCTTGGATAACGAGGTACGGTAAGACCATATTCACTGCTTTGCTGTGGGAAAAGTAACGCAAACGGAGAGTTGGGATCAGCTGGTTTACCAACGATTTCAGAATTGAAAAAGTTCCCCATTCTTACAAACGCTCCTCCTAAAGCGACTACAATACCTAATCTGTCATATACCCAGAACGGATTTTTTCTGATGATTTTAAAGGAATAATAAAGAGTTGTGAAGATCAAAGCGATAGTAGCGCCGTGACTTGCCAGTCCTGAAAATCCTGTGAATTTTAAACCATTTTTTGTACTTATGGGTAAAAATACACTCCAGAAATCCTCTTTAAACAATTCCGGCTGATAGAAAATAACATGTCCTAATCTTGCCCCAAGGATTGTTCCAATTAAAGTCCATGTGAAAAGGGGTTCAAGGTATCTTTGGTTAATATTGTCAATCTTAAAGATTCTCGTCATTAAAACATATCCGAAACCAAATGCAAATACAAACATCAAACTATAAAAGTGAAGGGTAAATGATCCGATATGAATTCCTTTCGATGGATCCCATATTTTGAATGGAGTTTTAAGTTCTACGGTATCAGAATCTGTAATAGGTTTTGCCGTTTTTACCGCATATTTAAACATTGTAACATTTTCCTGGGTAGCAGCGGTATTGATCAGCTTAAAGTTTTTATCAAAAAACTGATAGTTGGCATCTTTGAATCTTGCTAATGCTGAAGCTGCATAATTATAATAAGAAGGTTCAAGGCTGGATCCGTTAAGGATCACAACAAAAGACTGACTCTTATTTGATTCTCTGTCCGGAAAAGCGGTAAGGTCTCCCATTTCTGTGGTAGAATAGATTTTTACCGGAACATTGCTTCCGTTGATATCTAAAGTTCCGTCAGATAAACCTCCAGGGTATTCCTGCGCAAAAAAAAGCTGCGTGGTGAACGCAAACAGCACAAGATAAATTCTGAAAAAAATAGTATTCATTTTCTATTGATTTAATAGTTTGATTATTGACATTTATGTTTGGGCGGAACGGGATCATAACCGCTGCCTCCCCACGGATGGCACCTCAAAATTCTTTTAAATCCCAGCCAGAATCCTTTAAAGATCCCATGAACCCGAAGAGACTCAATCATATAATGAGAACAGGTAGGTTCGTAACGGCAGTTTTTGGGAAGTAAGGGCGAGATGAACCATTGGTAAAATTTTATCAAAATTACCAGCGGAAATGTAATGATTTTATTGAATGTAAGTTTCAAAACAATGCAAAAATAGGGTAAAAAAATGAAAATTAGTTTAATTTTGTTATAAGTTTCGGTGATCAAAAATCCGGAACATTGATCTTAAAAATAGAATTACTTTGAATCAAAATATTCCATTAGCTGAAAAATTAAGACCCAAAACCCTGAACGATGTATTGGGGCAGGAACACCTTACCGGCGATAAAGGAACAATCAGAAAGATGATTGAAAATAACACGCTGAATTCGCTGATCCTTTGGGGGCCTCCCGGAACCGGAAAGACGACGCTGGCTGAAATCATTTCAGAACAGTCGGGAAGGAAGTTTTATAAACTTTCTGCTGTTTCTTCAGGGGTGAAGGATGTTCGTGATGTCATTGATGATGCTAAAAAACAGAATTTGTTTTCCGGGAAATCACCCATCTTATTTATTGATGAAATTCACCGTTTCAACAAATCTCAGCAGGATTCATTGCTGCATGCCGTAGAGAAAGGCTGGATTGTCCTGATAGGAGCGACTACTGAAAATCCAAGTTTTGAAGTGGTTTCAGCGTTGCTTTCGAGAAGCCAGGTTTATATTTTAAAAGCTTTGAGTTATGAAAAACTTGAAGAATTGATTGATATTGCTTCTGAAAGATATAATAAAGATGAAGGAACCGATTTTAAAATCCTTGAGAAAGAGGCTTTCATTCAATACTCGGGCGGTGATGCCAGAAAGTTGATCAATTCTGTAGAATTGGTTTTGAATCAATATAAAAATTCAGCCACAACAGAAATCATTAATACGGATGTCCTTGAAGTTCTTCAGGAAACAATGGCGCTGTATGATAAAAACGGCGAACAGCATTATGATATTATTTCCGCCTTTATCAAGTCAATGCGTGGTGGTGATCCAAATGGAGCCGTGTATTGGCTGGCAAGAATGATTGCCGGAGGTGAAGATATTAAGTTTATTGCCCGCAGAATGCTTATTCTGGCCGCTGAAGATGTAGGGCTGGCTAATCCCAATGCGCTGGTGGTTGCCAACAATTGCTTTCAGGCGATCAATGTGATTGGAAATCCTGAAGCAAGAATCATATTAAGTGAAACGGCTGTCTATCTTGCGGTTTCTCCTAAGAGTAATTCAGCATATATGGCCATCAATGAAGCATTGGCTTTAGTAAAACGAACCGGGAATTTACCGGTACCACTTCATTTGAGAAATGCTCCTACAAAACTGATGAAAGATCTGGACTATGGAAAAGAATATAAATATGCCCATTCTTATGAAGGAAATTTTGTGGAACAGGACTTTCTTCCTGAAGAAATAAGGGATGTGAAATTATATGAACCCGGTAATAATTCTACCGAGAAGAAGATTTATGAAGAGCTTAAGAAAAAATGGAACAATAAATATTAATATAAAAAAGGATGCTAAAACGGCATCCTTTTTATATTATTCAAGTTATTCGGTCGTATAGATAAACAATGCTTTCTTTCCGTTGTGATCTTTTGTTTCAGCTCTTTTCTTGATCTCAGGATAGATCATTGTGCTGGTATCCGTAAATTCATAACCTTCAATAAATACCGGATTGTCTGCCGGAATATTATATTGTGCGTTGATGTTGGATAATGACATTCTGTCCAATGTATTTTCCCCGTTTTTGAATTTGTATTCAGTTACCCCTTTTGTAAAAACAGAACTGTATTTTTTTAAACCTTGGGGAAGACTTGCCGGAGTATTGTATACTTTAGAAACCTGTAATATGTTCTTTTTCGCATTGAACAATTCTACTGTTCCGATAGCGTTGTCAGCAACTGCAAACTTCACAGCAGGATTTTTTTGCTGTGCAAATAAAGTAGCCGAAGAGAGTATTAAAAAAGAATAGAGTAATTTTTTCATAATCAGAATATGTAACTGTTAAAAACGTGATAAATATAGTTATTTTTTATAAAATGTGAATGAAATCTCAGATTGTTTTACATTTTATTTATAATAAAAACTTTTATTTTGATTATCAGTCTGTAGTTTCTTCATTTTTATCTTTTTTGTCAACCATGCTTCTGATGATATTTTTCAGCCGCTGAAAAGCGAAAGAACTTAATAATAAGATAATTCCGAGAGCAATAAAGGCGCTGATTCTTGAAATATTATCCATTTGCCATACATCATAACCGTAGAGTTTTAAAACCATGAGCCCTATCAATGCAAAACCAATCTTGTTGTATTCCTGAATATCTTTTTTTAAGCCTATATAAATAAAAATGCTGGCAAGAATAGTCCATACAATAGGAAGATAAAGAATATTGAAGTGGGTACTTGCTTCATAAGAATGAGAAAGGTCATTAGAAACTATTAAAACATAAGAATGATGAAGCTCACAGCTTAAGGAAATGATAAGTGTCAATGACAGGATCCAGTAAGAAATCCTGACTTTATGAAATTCTGATGATGGAATTATCCGGGAACATACATATATAAAGGGAATCCACTGAAGCAGATGCAGTAAATAGAAACTTAAATGGAGTTTTTTTGTTAATACAGCCGTTACGATTGGTAGTGTGAAAACTGAAGTATTAAGGATGATCAGAAATAAAAACAGATAAATCAGAGCGGTCTGAACATCACTTCTGATATTCAGCGGTTTTCTGAAAAGTAATAATATAAACAGATAATAAATGCTGAATAACAATCCTATGCCCACAATTGCGGACCAAGGCATCTCTGAAACATGATAGGTAAGCTCAAGAAGAAAACTGATATAAATAACTCCGTAGCTAATCACAGTCACAAGATCTTCAAAAAAGGTGTTGATTTTCTCCTGTGACCCTTTTCCGGTATTCCTTAATAAATATAAATTGATCACTAGGGAAAGGATCGTAAATGAACTGGTAATAAACGGAGGATTGAATATGATATTAAAATCTGTTGTTCCCAGATACTCTGTCCAGGTTACAACCTGAGCGATCATGACCAATGGAAAAAGGATGTAAAAGAAAATCCTGAAAATCTTATGACCAGTTTTTTTCCAGATGAAAAGCAGCAGGGTGGTTTCTATTGCCCAGATACTGGTGATGAGGTGGGTTTTAAACTGAATAGCTATTGCAATAGTGATAAGGCTGGTAACGAGTCCTGCAAATACAGAATAAGCAACTCCGAAGTTTTTTCGACTATATTCTCTAAGGAGCAGAATAGAATTGACTGCAGCAAAAGCAAGTGGGAAAATAATGGGAGGTTCATATCCTAAAGTATCAAAAATATAAAGCAGTCCCAGAACACTCGAAAAATTGGCAAAAGCAAGTATTAAAATATCAGAAGTTGAAAGTATATTTTTTTTGATGTAGTCATGCAGGGCAAAAAGGTAGAAAATCACATAACTGATCATGTAAAAAGTAATGCTTAAAAGCTCCGTGTTCTCATTCGTCCAATAAAAAAGATAAGCGGTTGTAAAAATATAGGCAGTCCATCCCACGCTTTTCCAGTGTTGAAGAAAAGAGACTACCAGCATTCCAATATTTAAAAGAGTAAGATAAATAAAAAGGAAAGGGTAGTTGCTTTGCCCGGTACTGATCATCAAAGGAGCGCTGAAACCTCCAATTAATGAAAAAATAATCAGGACTTCACTTTTATAATAATAGGATAAGATAATAGATGCTGCTGTAATCAGAGCTGTAATCACAAAAGCTGTATTCTGTGTAAAGAGATGATATTCCCGGAAAGCGATGGTGGCAGTGAAGTACAATACGGCAATTCCGCCTCCGGTTATAATAGAAGAAAATGCTGTATAGTTTTTTCTGAGGAAATGTCCTATAATGATGATTCCTGCTCCGGTACAAAAACCGATACCCGCTCGTGCACTTTCTCCGATCCAGTTTTTGTCAATAGCATACTTTACAAAGTAACCGATTCCGAGAACAAGAGTAAAAATACCAATGATGGTGAGGGCGTTTTGTTTTAAAAAATCAAAAACAGGAGTCAGCCAGTCTTTTTGAACCGGTATTGGAATTTCTTCATTTCCTTCCCTGTTTTTTATTTCATCAGGAACAATTTGATGAGACTGTACTTGCTGAGGAATAATAGTGTCTTCCGCTGAAACTTTTTTTTGGATCACTTCAGACTGAGCCGGGGCCTTACTGATTTTATGATTAAGGTCAGTGATTTCCTTTTCAAGCCTTCTGATTTTGGTATTCAGATTGTTGAAAATGATGAAGATTACTATAAGTATGATGACAGCAATAAGTTCATTCATTTCATTAGTTTTATCAAATATAAAGAAATGTTTGAAAAGCGATTTAAAAAATTAACCCATCACAGTATAAGTGATGGGTTAAATGGTATAGATAACTAACAATATGTTTTACTAGTTTGATACTTTGTAAATAGAGAATGATGCTGCACTGCTTGATAATAGTGCTAAGTTAATACCCGGATCCAAAAAGCCAAAGGCAACTCTGTCACCTGCTTGGAAAGAATATAAGGTACTAATAGAAGTATCTGCTATAGTCAAACTTGCCACTACAAGATTGACACCGCTGAACGTACGGGAGTCAATGAGTGTAGTAACTCCGGCTCCTGCTCCTCTTGTTCTGGTGATTCCAATACCAGTACCACTACTTAATAAAGAAGCTTGTAATCCGGTTCCAAAACGGAATGAATAGGATACCGCATACACACCGTCTGATGGTATCGTGTAAGCTGAAGTACTATCATCAAACAAAGCCGCACTTCCTATACTTCTGTCGGTTGCTACAAAATTAACAGGCTTGAAACTTCCAAAAACACCCACAGAAAGAAGGCTGATGCCAGAGGTTTTTTTGGCTGCATAAACAGTGGAGTTTGTTCCAGATGCTGCGATTAATAATGCCGGGTCCACGGTGTAAACCTGAGTACTTCCCTGATTAATTGCTAAAACCTGATAGCCAGGTAATGCTGTAGCTGCAGGTGTGTCTCTAACTTTCAGTGTCCCATTAACATCTAGAGTTGCGGATGGAGTAGCTGTATTGATACCTACTTGTGAAAACAAAGGTAAGGTTGCGCATGCTAATATTAAGCTGTAAAGTTTGGTTTTCATGATCAAGATTTTTAATTAGTTGCTTAGCAAATATACAAATAAAATTATACCCTTCATTGTGAAATTTGCAATTTTAATATTAATATGATGTAATGTATTTAAACATATGTTTATATTTTAGTTAAAATTATCTCATAATTAAATTACGAGTTATTATATTTATTTTTAAAATAATTGCCTGTTTATGAGGTTTTTAAATAAATTTATTTCTCCCTGTTGTGTGGGTTATTTTTTTGGTGAAGGTAAGGTGTTAAAGGCCGAAAATTTTTTTGTAAAAATTATTTTTTTTTCCGTTTTTAATCGTTTTAAAAGCAAAAACACTGCTCAAATGGCAGTGTTTTTAATGTATTTATTTGCTTTTTTCTAGCTTTCCAGCAGGAATTCTTTATAGTTTCCAAGAAAATCAACATTAGCATTGATAGATTCTAGTTCTTTGAGTGCATTTCCATGTAAGACTTCTTCCCAAGGTCCTTCCACGTTGATGAAGAAAAAATAATTGCCCAGCCCGGTCTTTAATGTTCTGGATTCAATTTTGCTGAGGTTCATCTTTCGCCATGCAAAAACAGATAAAACCTGATGTAATCCACCGGGGTGATCTTCAGGAAGAGTGATCAGCATTCCCGCTTTTTCTCCCAAAGTTTCCAGCTTGTTATTTTGGTATGTACCCTGCTGCTTAGAGATGATGATGAAGCGGGTATGATTCTGTTCAAAATCCTGAATATTACGGTTGATAATTTTCAGCCCATACAAATTGGCAGCAAACTGGTTGGCAACAGCGGCAATGGCGGTTTCCTTGTTCTCTGAAACAAATTTTGCGGCAGCGGCTGTAGAGGAAAAATCCTGCTTTGGGATCTCTTTATAATGAGTGTCCAGAAAATGGAAACTCTGTGCGAGTGCCTGTGGATGTGAATATATTCTTTCAATATTCTCAATAGAATTGTCCGGGTGAATCATAAGGTGATGTGCAATAGGCATTACCGCTTCTGCTTCAATCTTAACAGACGGGGTCTTATATAAATAATCCAGCGTCATAGAAACTGTTCCCTCAATAGAGTTCTCCAAAGGTACAACGGCCTTTACTACTTCTCCGCTTTCAATAGCCTTAAAACAATCCAGAATACTGGCTTGTGGTAATAACTCTTCATCAGGAAAAAGCTGCGCCGCAGCAAGCTGGGTGAAACTGGCATGAGGTCCCAAAAATGCAATCTTCATAATATAATATATAAGGGATGATTAAAATAAAGGTACAAAGGTGCGAATTAATTCATAAATAGAGTTCAATGTTCGGAGGTAAAGTTGCGGGTTACGGGATGCAAGTTATGTGATGCGGGATGCTGGTTATTTTGGTGCTGTTTACTCATAACATTAAACTTGGGTCATTAACTTTAAAACTTCTAATCCCTGCGACCTGCTACCTAACTCCTGTCATCTGGCTACTTCTTCCAATTTTTTTCAATCATTTCCATTAGAAAATCCGGACATTTAATAATCTTATTGGTTTTTGCATCCAGAAAAAATAGAGTAGTGGAAGCTTCTGTTATTTTAATATGCTCTTCATTGTAAATTTCGTATTCAAATTCGATCCTTACTCCCGGAATTTTTTTAACATAAGTATGAATTTCTAATTTTTGATCATACAAAGCTGGTCGGATATACTTAATTTTATAGTCAGAAACAGGCAGCCAAATTCCTTGGTTTTCAATTTCATCGTATGAAATTCCTATGCTTCTGAAGAGCTCAACTCTCCCCACTTCGAAGTATGTTGCATAGTTGCCGTAGTATACGTATTTCATTGGATCTGTTTCTGCGTAACGTACTCGTATTGAGTGTGTTGTATGTATCATTTTAGGTGCTAAATTATACATACAAATATATTTTTAAATAATCAATACCTGCAATATTTTTTTTTGAAAAGAAAAAATTGGACCTTTGTCTTCCTTCTAAACACAGTACAAACAAAGAATAATCGGGGCATAAAAAATGGATGACAATTTAATGATGATTTGGCAGAAATGCCTTCAGTTTATGCGTGATAACCTGAACGCAGCTGAAGACAATTCTGACCTGAAAAAACTTGAAAAATCTTTCGATATGTTATTTGACAAGGTTCAGCCGCTTTCATTAGTAGCTAATAACCTTACACTTATCGTACCGAGCGATTTTTACAAGGAATATATAGAGGATAATTACCTGTCCTTACTTTCTGCTGCCCTGAAGAAAAATATTGGAAAAGGAGTGAAATTATGGTATTCTGTGATGGAAAACAGACCAAAAGGTGAAGAAAAACCGGTTACCATGAACATCAAGGGACAAAGTGTTCCTACTCCAAAAACACAGGAAACAATGCCACAAGGATTCTCTGCTAATATTGTAAATCCTTTTGTAGTTCCTGGAATAAGAAAAGTAAACATAGATTCTAACCTTAAGCCTGACTATTCTTTTGATAGTTATGTAGAAGGAGAAAGCAATAAATTTGCAGCTACTGTAGCCAGATCCATCGCAAAAAGACCTGGTGCAACTGCCTTCAACCCGTTATTCTTATATGGAGGTTATGGTGTTGGAAAAACCCACCTGGGACAAGCAGTGGGACTAGAAGTAAAAAACCAGTTTCCTGATAAAGTAGTTCTTTATCTGTCTTCTGAAAAATTTATCCAGCAGTTTATCTCTGCTGCCAAAGCACACAAGCAGACTGAATTTGCGAATTTCTATCAAATGGTAGATGTACTGATTATTGATGATATTCAGTTCTTATCAGGAAAATCAGCTACCCAGGATAGTTTCTTCCATATTTTTGATCATTTGCATCAGAACGGAAAACAGATTATCCTTACTTCAGATAAAGCTCCTGCTGATATCATGGATATTCAGGACAGAATTGTTTCCCGTTTCAAATGGGGGCTTTCTGCAGAAATCAAATCTCCGGATCTGTCTACAAGAAGACAAATCATTGAAGATAAACTAAGCAGAGACGGAATTGTTCTTCCGGGAGATATGCTTGACTTCCTTGCTGTGGAAACGAAAACCAATGTAAGAGAACTTATCGGGGTAATCAACTCTGTGATTGCATACTCTACAGTATATAAGAGAGACCTGAGTCTTGAATTATTAAAAGAAACGATCAACAGAATTGCTGCTAATCAGAAAAAGATCATCAACATTCCTTACATCCAGGAAGTTGTATGTGATTATTTCGGAATCAAAAAAGAACAATTATTGTCAAAAACAAGAAAAAGAGAGATTGCATTACCAAGACAGCTTGCCATGTACTTCTCTAAAGAATTCACCAATTCTACATTTACAAAAATAGGTGAAGAAATGGGAGGGAAAGACCACTCTACAGTAATGTATGCTTGTGATACCATCAAGGATGTATCAAAAATTGATAAAGAAATCAAGAAGTACGTAAAAGACCTTACAGAAAGAATCAAACAATAACATTGTTGACCAGAAATAAATAAGAAATGAAGGATAGTTTTATTCTTCATTTTTTATTTAGTTTTGTTGTGACAAAAGACTCTTTTTAAATTAGATAGAATATGAAAATATTAATGGTTTGTCTGGGAAATATATGCAGAAGTCCTCTGGCAGAAGGAATTATGAAAGCAAAGGTGCCGGGAAATTTTGTAGTAGACTCAGCCGGAACTATTTCAATGCATGAAGGAGAACATCCCGACAAAAGAGCCATTAAAACCGCCGCGAATCATAATATTGATATCTCAAAACAGAGATCAAGACCTATCACCAGAAAAGATTTTAAAACCTTTGATAAGATCTACTGTATGGATATTGATATATTTGAAGATGTGGTTTCCAAAACCAGAAACGAAGAAGAACGTCAGAAGGTATCTTTGTTTTTAGAAGTATTGGGAGATCATGAAAATGCTGAGGTTCCGGACCCTTACTGGGGAGATATGAGTGATTTTGAAAAGGTCTTTCAGCTTTTGGATAAGGGATGTGACGCTATTAAAAACCAAATACTAAAATCATAATCATGAAAAAACTGCTGTTACTGCTCTTAGTAAGTTTTAATTTCTCTTTTGCTCAAACTAAAGATGAAGCAGAGATCCGTAAAGTAATGGATGACTTTATGGGATGTATTAAAACCAGAGATGAAGCCAGATATCTCTCTTTATTTCAGGAACCTGTGCTTTGGACCGGAATTTACAAAGACAGGACACAGGCTAAACGCCTTGAGAAAAACCCTAAGGCAGATTATTACTTTGCAGATGACTATAAAGCTTTTATCAAAAGTTTTAAAGATGATAAATCTGAAGAGAAATTTGACAATATTAAGATCGTGGAAGATGGAGCAATAGCTTCTGCCAATTTCGATTACAGTTTTTGGTACGACGGTAAAATGGAAAACTGGGGAAAGGAGATCTGGACACTAATGAAGATCAACGGAACCTGGAAGATCACTTCCGTTACCTTTTCTATGGACCTTACAAAATATTTCCCGCAACCTTCATTAAACGAAAGAACTAAAAAATAATACAATGCTTTTTTTACTCCCTGCTTACTTATCAGAAAATACTTCTATCAACCACTTTTCGCCTGTTCTGAAGGACTATATCATGCAGACAGACTATTTCTTCGTGGAAAATGAAAAAACGGCCCGAAAGGTTGTTAAATTTTTTGCTCCGGAAAAGAAGCAGGCTGATCTGAAGTTGTTTTTATTGGACAAATACACGGAAAATGCGGACATCAAAGAAGCTCAGGAGCTGATGCTGAAAGGGCAGGACTTCGGATTGTTATCAGAAGCGGGATTGCCTTGTATTGCTGACCCTGGAAACCTGATTGTTAAATGGTGTCATGAGAAAAACATCCGGGTGATCCCTGTTTCAGGACCTTCATCCATTATTTTAGCCTTGATTTCCAGTGGATTCAACGGACAGGAGTTCACCTTTAATGGTTATCTTCCGATCGATAAAGGAGAGAAAAAGAAACACATCCTGAACCTTGAAAGCCTTGTTCAGAAAACCGGATATTCACAGATTTTCATGGAAACACCTTACAGAAACAATCAGCTTTTTGAAGATCTGTGTAAGTTTTTATCACCCAATACCAAGCTGTGTATTGCGGCTAATATCAACGACCCGGAACATGAATTCATCAAGACCAAATCTATAAAAGACTGGCAGAAACAGAAGCCTGAACTTCATAAAATTCCTGCGGTATTTGTACTTGGAAAATAGTAACATATGGCAGAATTGCCGTGATATAGCTATTTCACTTAAAAATATTTAACAGCTCTTAACAAGACTATTGCATTATTCTTGTTTTTAAAACTATACTGGAAACAGTTTAAATGTTGATAATGCAGTGAAAACCCGGGCATCAAAGATGCCCGGGTTTTCATATTAATTCTTATTTTTCTTGCCAGATTTCCATTTCCTCCAAAAGAAAATAATAAACGGAATGAGTAAAAAGAACGGCCAAAGAGAAACTATTCCGAGCATAAAGCTTACAAAACTGTTCCAGCCTTCCGTTACCGAATCTACAAACCGGCTTCCAAATCCTATTTTAGAGGTTGCCGAACTTCTCACTTTTTCTTTATATAAATTTAAACTTAAGGTGCTGTAATTCACACGGTCATCTATAAAACGAAGCCGGCCTTCTGCCACATCAATTTCATCTTCAAGCTCACGGATTTTTTCCTGAATTTCAAGCATATCTTTTGTGGTGGCAGCAGTTTTAAGCATATCCCGATACTTTTCGAGGTAGATTTTTTTGTTGGCCAGCTTTATCGATACATCAGTATACTCTTCCGTGACATCATTGGATGAAATATTTTTGGATAAAACAGAACCTATTCCATCAGAAAAAGAACTGATAAGAGCATCGAAATTTTTATGAGGAACTCTGATGATCAGATTAAGATTATCATCCATATCCGTATTTTGAAAATCCTCTTTCTGAATATAAGCATTGTTTTTCTTTAAGATATCATTCACTTGGCGCTGAGCTTTTTTAATATCACCTACCTGGATCTTCATATCACCGTTTTTGATGATTTTTCTGGAAATAGTGTCGGTTTTCTTTGGAGTATAAACATCTTTGTTGGTTCCGTTCTCATCAGAAGCCAGTTTTTCGGAAATATAAGATGGAGGGGGTATAGGTGCCGCTGCAGAAGAAGGCGCTTTATCCTCGCTTATAACTTCCATCAGGTCTGCTTTCACTTCCTGTTTTTCACCATTTGATTTGCTGCAGTTGATCAGGATAAGACCTGATAATAGGAAAATAATTTTTTTCATGGGTTAATTAGTTTTTTATGGTTATGATCAAAAAGTGTGCTCAAAAATGAGCGTTTGTAAAATTGATTACTATTTTAAAATATGAAAATGTTTAAAATAACTCAATCAATAAAAGAAATAGCTGTAAAACCTACCTTGAAAATTGCCAAGACTGGTAAATTATTTCTATTTTTAATTCATGAAAAAAAGTCTTTTAGCATTTGTGTTTTCTCCATTTCTGATGTATGCTCAGGAAGTTCCAAAACTTACAGACGAAATGGCGATGAAATTATCCGACAAACCACTTCATTGTATCAATCAGGAATATCCGAATAAAACAGCGCATATCATCAATAATGCAGGAGAAGTTCCTTTAACTCCAAAAGATCTTCATCCTAGTTTTTATGGATGTTTCGACTGGCATAGCTCTGTTCATGGACATTGGATGCTTACAAGGCTTTTAAAAACAAAACCCAATCTGTCCAATGCCCGGGAAATTGAAAAAATTCTGGATGAATCTTTTCAGAAAGATAAACTGAAAACAGAAGCAGACTATTTTACAAAATATCGGCTGACAGGAACTTTTGAAAGAACTTATGGCTGGGCATGGATCTTAAAACTAGACGAAGAACTTACCAACTGGGACCATCCGAAAGCTAAAATATGGCACGAAAATCTGAAACCGTTAACCGATCAGATTCTGAAGTCCTGGAAAACGTACCTTCCAAAGCAAACCTATCCAAACAGAACCGGAGTACACCCTAATACTGCATTTGCAATGTCTTTTGCTATTGATTGGGCAAGGGCTAATAAAGATAAGGAGTTTGAAGACCAGCTCACAGAAAAGGCTAAATATTTCTTTTTAAAAGAACAGAAAACACCTGCTTATCTGGAACCGGACGGATCTGATTTCTTTTCGCCAAGTCTTGAAATTGCTGATCTGATGCGCAGAGTTCTTCCTCAAAAAGAATTTGTGCAATGGCTGAATGCTTTCTACGAAAAAAGAAGTCTGGAAAATGTTGAAAAAATTCCGGTGGTAAGTGATCTTAGCGATTATCAGACCGTTCACCTTGTAGGATTATCATTTTCAAAAGCATGGTGTATGAAAGGAATCTCCAATGCACTTCCCGCCAATCATCCGCTGAAAAAAGACTTCAGGAAAACAGCAGATGTATTTCTTGCCAATGGACTGCCATTACTTTTCCAGGGGAATTACGGCGGGGATCACTGGCTGGCAAGTTTTGCAGTCTACGCTTTGGAAGATTAATATCTGATTCCTGTTTTTTTAAGAATAAAACCTAACAGCCAGATTGGGCCTATCAGCAGAAACTGAAGATCTTTGAGGAAAGACGGCTTTTGCCCTTCTATTTTATGACCTATCAACTGAAAAATCCAGGTAATAACGAATACAGAAAGGTAAACGATCCATGATTGCTTACCGAAACTGATATTGGTCAGATAAATAAAATGCTCCATAATGAGTATAATGACAGCCATCACAATGGCGATCAAAAGAGAAAGTCTGATATAGAAAAAAGTAATAAAAGCAATCACAATAAAACTGATGATACTGACGCATCCGAAATAGGAAGCGCAGAAATGAGGCGAGGGAATGAGGGATGCAAAACCCAGAATTGTCCAAAAGATTAAAGGCACACAAATCCAGTGAATCAACTTATTGGTAGCGTTTCTATGGCTTTTACTGTATTCTGCAAATAATAGATCAACCTTTCTCATATTGACAGGAAATTGGATTGATGCTAAAATAATAAAATTTTGTAATCACTGGTAAGATTGCTTACATTTGTCTTATGTCTGCCTTAGAAAAGTTCGGAGTTGATATTTTTACGGAACATAATATTTTCGAGCGAATAGCTGTGGGTAAGCCTTTTCGTCCAGATAATCCTGCTTTTATCTTTATTAAATCAGGAACGATAAAACTCCGGCAGCACTTCAGTGACCTGGAAGTTTCTGCCAATATGTTTATGGTAACCGATCCCCAAACCATTTATGAAGTGGTGGGAGTAACCGATGATTTTCAGTCAAGAATGGTTTCCTATAAAAGAGAATTTATTTCTGCTTTATCCTTGAAATTTAACCGCTTGATTACGTATCGTTATTTCAGGCAACAGATGAATAAAGGAGTTCCTTTTCCGGAAGATGAAATGGAAGTAGTCTGGAAAAGTGTCAATTTTCTGAAATATATCCTGGATTCTGAAACGGAAATGCTGTACAAGAAAGAAATGGTAGAGCATCTTTTCTCTGTTTTCTGCTATCAGATGGCCGGGATTATTTCCAAGGAAGACAATAGCTCTATGAATCAGATGTCAAGACAGGAAGAGATTGTATTTGTCTTTCTTACCGATCTTGCAGAGCATCACCTTACAGAAAAAACCGTTGAGTTTTATGCCGAGCGGCAGTCGATTACAACCAGACATCTTTCTTCTGTGGTGAAGACTATCACAGGTAAATCTGCGAGTCAGATCATAGCTTTAATTGTCATCAATGAGGCAAAAGTACTCTTAAACTCTTCCAATAAACCGGTTTCGGAGGTTTCTTCTATTCTCGGTTTCAGTGATCAATACTCGTTTTCTCACTTTTTTAAGAAACATCTGGAGGTAAGCCCTACACAGTACAGACATCAGTTCGAAAGTTAAAATCTTACATTTGAACATCTTTTTCCAAAAATCAAACATTTGATTGATTTTGTTGTTGCCCTAACTTTGCATCTGTAAAACAAGGTAAAATGACAAAGAAAATAAAAACAGCACTATCTGTACTGATAGCAGCTTTTCCTGCGCTGTTTTTTTCCCAACAGATCAAACAGATGACCGCAGATGAGGTGGCGGAACTCGCTGTTCAGAACCATCAGCAACTTAAAGTGTCTGCTCAGAATATTGATATTGCAAAACAAAACACGAATGTTGTTAAACTTCAAAAACTTCCCACTATTACAGCTTCTACAAGCCAGTTCTATTTAGGGGATGCAGTAGCAATTGATAAAGACTTTTCAAATTCTACAAATATTCCGATGCCGCATTACGGAAGTTCATACGCTGTACAGGCTACACAGCTGATCTTCAAAGGAGGATTGGTGAATAAGTCTGTTGAAATGGCAGGACTTCGTGAGCAGCTTTCTGAACTGGATTTGGAGAAAAATAAGCAGGATGTAAAATTTTTGGTAATTTCCAATTATCTGGATATCTATAAAACGATGAACCAGGAAGAGGTATTTCAGAATAATAAAAAACTGGCACAGGAACGTCTTAAAAATATCCAGAAGTTCTATCAGCAAGGGATGGTAACACGAAATGAAGTGATTCGTGGAGAACTGGCCATTAAAAATCTGGATCAGGGAATTCTGACACTTTCCAACAATAAGAAAATCCTTAATTATAATTTAAATATTGCTTTAGGATTATCCTCGGATACAGAAATTGTTCCTACAGAAAACTTGGAAAATAAAGAATCGGGGATAGGCATGGATTATTATACAGACCTTGCTCATGAGAAAAACCCACTGCTTAAATCTGCTCAAAAAAACATTGATGTTGCAGATAAAAGCATTGAGATCATAAAAACCGATAATGCGCCTACCGTAGCCGGATTTGGAGGCTATACCCTGCAAAGACCTATTACCACCAGAAATCCTGTTTTGGATATGTATTCCGGAGGCTGGCAGACAGGAGTTTCTTTGAGCTATAATATCGATACACTCTTTAAAACGAAAGAAAAAGTAAAATTAGGTGAACTGCAAAAGAACCAGGCGAATGATGCTATGACTCTGGTACAGCAGAATGTAGATATGGGAGTGAATGCAGCCTATACAAAATATCAGGAAGCAATCCAGCAGGCAGATATTCTGAATGATTCCAAAAGACTGGCAGAAGAAAACTACAAGATTACGGAAGCCAAATATCTGAACCAACTGGCTGTACAGGCAGAAATGATTGATGCCCAGAACCAGAAACTGCAGTCAGAGCTGGATTATGCCAACGCAGAAATCAATGTTTTGTATCAGTATTATAACCTTTTGAAATCTACAGGAACACTTTAATTTTTAAAACTGAAAATCAACAATGGAAAACAAGGAACAAACTTCTCAAAATACGACACCAACTCCTGCTGCACCAAGCGCAGAGAATAAAAAAAAGAAAAATAAAACCAATAAAATAAGAGCCATCATTTCCAATATCATCGTTTTCATGGTGATCGGTTTCGGATTATTCTGGTTAATTCGTGAATATTTCCACATCGGAAACAAAACCTATACGGAAGCAGCACAGGTAGAAGAATTTATCAATCCTGTTAATACAAGGGTTTCAGCATATATCAAAGAAATTAAGTTCATTGAACATCAGCATGTGAAAAAAGGAGATACACTGGTAGTCCTTGACGAACGTGAAATTCTTACCCAATTGGGACAGGCAGAAGCCGCTTATCAGAATGCAATGGCTCAAAAGACGGCCACAAGCTCTTCTGTAAATACTGTTTCCAACAATGTCAACGTGATGCAGTCCAATATTGCAGGCGCAAAAGCGAGATTATGGAATGCGGAGCAGAATTTAAACCGATATAAAAATCTTTTATCAGCAGAAGCGGTTACAAGACAACAATATGATCAGGTAAAAACAGAATACGATGCACAAAAAGCAGCTTATGAAACTTTAGTGAATCAAAAACAATCAGCGAACCTTTCTACTACAGAAGTGAAAAGCAGACTGGGAATTAATGATGCTGAAATTAAAAGAACTAAATCTGCATTGGATATGGCGAAAATCAATCTTTCATATACTGTTATTACGGCGCCATACGATGGAGTAATGGGAAGAAGAACCATCTCTGAGGGTCAATTGATTCAGCCGGGACAGCAGGTTGCAACCATCGTTCTGAATGGTCAGAAATGGGTAACAGCCAACTTCCTGGAAAGCCAGATGCCTAATATTAAAATTGGTGAGAAAATTTCCATGACAGCTGATGCTTTGGGAGGGAAAAAATTTGAAGGAGTGGTCACGGCTGTTTCAGCGGCTACCGGATCACGATATTCAAGTGTGCCTACAGATAACTCTACCGGAAACTTTATTAAAGTACAGCAGAGAATTCCTGTAAGAATAGAGTTTACAGCTTCCAATAAAAAAGAAGATCTGGATAAACTGAGTGCCGGAATGAATATGAATGTGAATATTGGCAGTAAGTAAAAGATTTAATAATCGAAAGATTAAAAGATTAGAAAATACAGAAGTTAAGCTGAAAACTTCCAGTCTCTATCTTCTAGTTTCTAACCTCTAATTTCTAATTTTATCATGTACAATAAAGGATTATATAGCGACTGGGTGCCGAAACCCGTGCAGCTGCTGCTGATTGTATTACTGCTTGCCGTGGTAATGCCTATTGGTGGAGTGTATACGGGGAATATCAGTTCTCTGGTAGGCGGTACAGGTGCCATGACAGAATATTTTATGTGGGCCAACTATGCAACTACCATTGGCATGGGAGCCTGTATGCCTGTTGTTCTCAGAATTAAAATGAGATTCAAAGTAAGGGATAAGATGGTTTTACTTCTTGTTCTTTTAGGATTGCTCAGCTACGTGAACGGGACTACCTTACAGCCAATAATTTTTATATTTACTTCTTTACTCATTGGTTTTATGAAGATGATGGTAACCATAGAACTCTTTCTGCCACTCATGGTTATGATTGGAAACCGCGGAATATTTTATGGTGCTTTCTATACATTCGTTCTGGTAATGAATCAAGTGGCTACTTATTATGCAGCAGAGTTTGCGCTTCTCTATAACTGGCAGCAATTTTATCTGTTTACGGCTGTTTTATGCTTTATTTTAGCTTTAATACACTGGATTTTTATGCATAATAAATATTTTGCGTTAAAAGTTCCCCTGCATTATATTGATTGGTTAAGTATTTTACTTTTCATCTCGACTTTTATGTTTTCGGCGTATGTTTATTCGTTTGGAAGACAGCAGGACTGGTTTAATTCGAAGAATATTATGAATGCAAGTATTGCCGCTTTTGTGAGCTTTGCGCTGCTTTCTATCCGTCAGTTAACTTTAAAACGGCCCTACCTTTCATTCAAGATTTTCACAAAAAATAATGTACAACACGGGTTGTTCATGCTTTTCTGGCTGGGAATGTTTTTAGGAACAGCTTCCATTCAGAATACTTTTGCGGTGGGTGTATTAGGGTATGATCAATTGACCAATACCGGACTGAGTTTATTGATGATTCCCGGAATTATTCTTGCAGGAGCAATTGCCATTTTCTGGTTCAAAAAAGAAAAGCCTTTGAAAATGTATATTTTTTCCGGTTTTTCAGCAATGGTTGGATACGCCATCATCATGTACTTTTCTATGGTATTGGAATTCAGTTATGACAACTGGTATCTGCCCATGTTTTTAAAAGGTTACGGAATGTGTTCACTGTTTATTTCCGTATGGTTTTATACGCTGGATAAGCTTGAAATGGATGAAATGCTGGCAGCCATCGGACTTGTATTGGTTTGGAGAACTTTCCTGGCGGTAGGGATTTTTTCAACACTCTATGCCTGGTTTCAATACCGTTTCCAGATTATGGCGATAGGGGATCTTGCTGTTTATATGGACGGAATGACTGTCACACCTCAGAATATAGCAGCCAATATGAAACCGATTCAGCTTAACGCTATTATCATTGCCACCAAAAAGATATTCGGATATATTATCTTAGTCGGATTTGGAGTATTGATTTATGTTGCTACCCATCATTTTGGAGCAAAACGTTTTCAGTATTTCAGATTTGTGAGAGTGCTTGGTGGTAAATCAGTTATCGCAAGAAGAAGACTTCGTGAAAGAAAAAAATTATTAGAAGAAATAAAAGATGCTGCAGGACCTGCGGTATAAAAGAAACCTTGTTTTTCACTAGTAGAATCCCGGTCCTTGGTTGGGTCGGGATTTTACGTTTTTAAGAAGATGTCAAATTTTAAACTTTTTGAAACATTAAGATTGCATTAAGGTGTTTAGAATATTAAGATGAGCTTCGCTTTTAAGCTTAAAAATCAGAATGATTTATCTTAACTATACTTTATTCCTTAATCCTTCTTAATGGTTTTTAAATATATCCAGATTTAAAAAACTTTTCTGTAAAAAGATATTTACCATCATAAAATAAGGGAAAATCTCATATTCTGTTATTTTTATTCTTTCTAAATAAGAATTATCTTTGTGAGATTATAAAACGTTGAATAGAAAGAATGAAAAAGCAGTATGCATTCATAGGTCTTTTGGTTTCGGGAGTGATGATTTCCCAGACAGTGAAAGATTCTATTGCCTCTAAAGGTATTGAAGATGTGGTGATTGTAGCCTCCAGAAAACCCACGAAAATTTCTGAAGTTCCGGGAACTGTTTGGGTAGTACAGAAAGAAAAGATCCAGGAACAAGCTAAAAGTGGAGTTCCGATCAAAGAAATGTTGTCGATTCTGATTCCTTCTATGGATATCGGTCCACAGGGAAGGACTAATTATGGACAAAATATGAGAGGACGTTCTGCGCTTGTGATGATCGACGGGGTTTCTCTGAACAGCATCCGTGCAATAAGCCGTCAGCTGGATGCTATTGATCCATTTAATATTGAAAGAATTGAGGTTCTCTCTGGAGCAAGCTCAATTTATGGGGGAAATGCTACCGGAGGAATTATCAATATCATTACAAAAACACCTTCCAAAAAAGGGATCAGTGGAGAAACAGAACTGGGAGTACGTACAGGTTTTATGGGGAAAGACGACCATGATTTCCGTGCCACTCAATCCATTGCTGCCAAGGGTGATAAGTTCTTCGGAAGGCTAGGAGTTGCTTATCAGCAGAACGGAGGTGTGTATGGAGCAGATCAGAAACAGCTTTTTACAGATATTACACAAACGGACCTTCAATACAACCAGTCGATTGACATTTTGGCTACAGGAGGATATCAGTTTAACAATAAACATAAAATAACAGCTTCCCTTCAGTATTACAATTCTAAATTTAATGGAGACAGAAGCTTATTTTTAGGTGAAAATTTAAGTGCTTTCACCACCAAAAATGCTTCATTACTTGAAATGAGAGATGGTTTCTCTTCCGATAAAAACGTAGGTACAGAGCGTTATATGGCAACGGTAGCTTATAATGCAAACGGAATTTTGGGAGGGCAGGACCTTTATGTACAGCTGGCAACCCGTGGTGAAAAATTAGGATTCTATCCATTCCCTGGAAATGTTACGTTACAGACAGGAAGAATACCTTATATGTCCTCTTCCCAGCAGGATACTTATTATTCCGGGATGAAAGCTTTACTATCCAAATCCTGGCGTGGATTAAACGTTACCTATGGAGCCGATTTTGATTTTGAAAAGTTTGAAGGAACACAATCTGTTTATGATATTTCTAAAACAATGTCCAGCGGAGGTCTGATCAATGAGACAAAATACAGTCTGGGAAGATATCCTACCAACCACTCACAAAGCTATGCAGGATATGTTCAGGCAAAATATAATATTCTGCCTAAATTACAACTGAACGCAGGAATCCGTTATCAGCATATCAACGTAAAAATGGATGATTTTATCGGTTCTGAACAGCAGACACAGGTTGCAATGGGATACGGAAGTTCAGCATCTGCAATTCCGGGTGGTGAAAGTTCTTACAATGTGACCTTAGCAAATGCAGGATTGTTATATAAATTCAATGAACAGCACCAGGTTTGGGGAACTTTTTTTCAAGGAGCAAGTTTAGCCGATCCTGCCAAGTTTTATGGAATCGGGCAATATAAACTTGTGGGAACCAACTGGGATGTTGTATCCAGTATCAATGTAAAAGAACAGCCGCTACAGGCGATCAAAACCAATCAGTTTGAAGTAGGATACCGTATAAACAGAGGAGGTTTAAGAGCTCAGATTGCCGGATTCCTCAGTACTTCTGATAAAACGGTTGCCGTAGATAAAAAGACCTTCCAGATTCTCGTGAATGATCTGAAATTAAGAAACATGGGAATTGAAGCTGAGGTTTCTTATTCCTTAAGCAATGGCGTTTATTTCGGAGCAAGCGGACTTTTGATCAAATCTGAAGTAGATAATAAAGGAGAATGGCAGAAACAGGAGATTTACAATGCTTCTCCTTCAAAATTGGTGACCTATATTGGGTATAATATTAAAAACTGGTCATTCAGATTCCAGTCGTTACAGAATTTCAAGCAGAAAGACGAGCTTAATAATGTTGTGGAAGGCTACAATACTTCAGACCTGATGATGGGATACCGATTTAACTGGGGTAAATTCAATGTAGGAATCCAGAATTTATTTAATACAGATTATCAGACCATCTGGAGCAAGCGTTCCCAGGTTTTATATTCTACTTACGGACTTCCGGAATTGTTTAATTATAAAGGAAGAGGAAGAACATTCAATCTTTCTTACACTTTTGAATTTTAAAAGTACGATCAGGGTTTAAGTTTTTTAGTCCGACCTGAAAATAATTTCGTTCGCAAAGGCATTTCATTTAGCTAAGATATTTACTGTTTTATTGCTGAGTGAAATGCCTTAGCGATCTTAAAGAGTATGCGCATCTTTAAAAAAAGTGATCTATTGCGTTATAATAATGTGCCCAAATGCTATCATGAAAATTCTTTTAACGCTGGGACCGCAAAGTTTTTTAATCCGATCTGAAAATAATTTCGTTCGCAAAGGCATTTCATTTAGCTAAGATATTACTGTTTCATTGCTGAGTGAAACGCCTTAGCGATCTTAAAGAATACGTGCATCCTTAAAAAATCGCGATCTATTGCGTTATAATAATGTGCCCAAATGCTATCATGAAAATTCTTTTAACGCTGGGACCGCAAAATTTTTTAATCCGACCTGAAAATAATTTCGTTCGCAAAGGCATTTCATTTAGCTAAGATATTTACTGTTTTATTGCTGAGTGAAACGCCTTAGCGATCTTAAGGAATACGCGCATCCTTAAAAAATTGCGATCTATTGTGTTATAATAATGGCACCCAACCGCTATTATGAAAAACAACAAGAACCCGTAACTCGAAAACCTGAATCACAAACTTTGAACTTTAGTTTCTGAAGCTGTATCTTTGCACTATGAAAGATTTAATGGGCAGAGCGATCTGGGATTATTACCACAATGAAAATCCGGAGGATCTGCAGACTGAAACATCAATTTCTGAGCTGGATGAACTTCCGGTAGAATATTTATTCAGAGATTTTGAAGACATGAATGATATTGAGCAGAAAGCACTGGAATTATCCGAAGGAAAAGTTCTGGATATCGGAGCTGGGGCAGGTTCTCATTCTTTATATCTTCAGAATGAAAGAAATCTTGAGGTAACCGCATTGGATATTTCACCAAAATCTATTGAAGTCTGCCAGCTGAGAGGCATTAAAAAAGCAGTTTGTAAAAATATGCTTGACTTTTCAGGAGAAACTTTTGATACGGTTTTATTATTGATGAACGGTACCGGTGTTTTTGAAAGCCTTGCGAAAATTGATACCTATCTTCAGAAATTATATTCTCTATTAAATAAAGGAGGACAAGTTCTGATCGACAGTACAGACATCCTTTATATGTTTGACCGCGATAAAGATGGAGGAGTGTATATTCCTGCGGGAGGATATTACGGAGAACTGGATTACGTAGTTCATTATAAAGGTGAATCTGAAGAACCAATTACGTGGCTGTATCTTGATTTCAACACGTTGAAAAATGCAGCTAAAAATAACGGCTTTAAAATAGAAAAAGTCCTGAAATATGAAGATTCTTACTTAGCAAAACTGACCAAGAAATAATTAACGACCAGTCATTGCGAGCTGAAAGCGAAGCAATCTCAATAAATAATATATTGTCATTCTGTGAACAGGATGACAATTTTTTGTTTTTTGTACTTATTCTAGCCCCGATAGGAACGGTTACCCCACAGCATGTAGTTGTGGCTCCCGGGTCAGGCGCGAGGAGTAAAAGTGGATAGCGGGAAACAGCTCCTTATTATTGTCTGAAAAGATGGATGGCTCTTGCAAATGGATAGAAAGAAAACCACTCCGGGGAATAGAAATACATCAGAACAGCAGTCCCGGCACATAAAATAACAGGAAGAATATAAGATTCTGCACGGTAAGGAAGTTTTTTTGGAGTTGCTAAAACGCTGATGACAAGTAAACCCAAAGCTCCTACTGCAATGACTCCAATTTCGGGACTGTATCTGGAAGTGGTACCAAAGTCAAAATGGGAAAGCAGAACGTATTTTTGAAATATAAAAAACAGAAAGCCAAATGCAAGTGCTAAGAAGCTTGCAAGGTATTTTTTTAATTTAACTAAATTAAGGAACAGTAAAACAGACCCTGGAATCGGAGAGAAAAAAACGGAGCTGACTAAAATAGTCATTCGAGAATAAAGTTTAACAGCCTCCGGATCTTCTGTGATATGGTCTTTCCAGACTTCTGCCTCTTCTGTACGTTTTGCTTCCTCTTCTTCTTTTTTATGCTGAATCAATTGCTGAACAGTTTCCTTTTCCTGTTCACTGAAAATACGTCCTCTTTCTTCCAGAATTTCAAAAGCGATCTGAACGGCTTCCGGAACAAAGCGGTTGCCTTCTTTTAAATATCCCTCTAATTCCTGATTGGAAAGCTTTCTTAAAACATTTTTATTGACCATAAGCTGTATATAAAAGAAAGGCTGCTTCTAGTGAAACAGCCTGTGATCTTTATAATAAGGTTAATTATCCGATCTCAATCCCGTTTTCAACATTGCTGTCGTCCGGTGTTACGAAAGATAATTTTCCGTCTGGTTTTGTTGTTAATAATAACATTCCCTGAGATTCAATTCCTCTGATTTTTCTTGGAGCAAGGTTCAGAAGGATCATTACCTGCTTACCGATTACTTCTTCAGGAGTAAAGCTCTCTGCAATCCCGGAAACAACAGTTCTTACATCTACTCCTGTATCTACAGTAAGTTTTAGTAATTTATCTGCTTTTTCTACTTTTTCAGCTTCTGTAATGGTTGCTGTTCTAAGGTCTATTTTAGTAAAGTCATCAAACGTGATCTCTTCTTTCATAGGGTTTGCGTTAGGGTTTGTTTTTTTATTGTTTTGTTTTGTGTTTTCCAGCTTTTGGATTTGAGCTTCAATGACATCGTCTTCAATTTTTGAGAAAAGAAGGGATGATTCATTGATTTTATGACCTGTTTCAATTAATACTGATTGGTTTTCAATAGAACTCCAGTCTTTCTTTTCAACATTGAACATGTTCAATAATTTTTCTGAACTGAAAGGCATGAAAGGTTCACATAACTGAGCTAAAGCAACAGCTATTTGTGCTCCAACGAATAAAGATTGCGCCGCTTTTTCAGGATTATCTTTAATCGTTTTCCATGGCTCTTCAGTCTGAAGATACTGGTTTCCAAAACGGGCAAGATTCATTAATGCTGTTAATGAATTTCTGAACTCATAATTTTCAAGGAATCCGGAAATTTCTTTTGCAGACTTACTTATTTCCTGCAGTTCAGAGCTGTTTATATCTCCTTGTGGAACAACTCCATCGTAATATTTATGAATAAGAACTGCAACTCTGTTGATGAAGTTTCCGAAGATACCTACCAACTCAGAATTATTCTTCGTCTGGAAATCCTTCCATGTAAAGTTGTTATCTTTTGTTTCCGGAGCAGATGAAAGAAGAGCGTATCTTAAAACATCCTGTTGTCCCGGGAAGTCTTCTACATATTCATGAGCCCATACCGCCCAGTTTCTTGAAGTGGAGATCTTATCGTTCTCAAGGTTCAGAAATTCAAAAGCAGGAACATTTTTAGGCATAATATAATCTCCGTGAGCTTTCATCATGGCCGGGAAAATAATACAGTGGAATACAATATTATCCTTTCCGATAAAATGTACAAGGTCACTGTTTTCGCTCTGCCAGTAATCTTTCCAGTCTTTTCCGTTCTTCTCAGCCCATTCTTTGGTGAAAGAAATATACCCGATTGGAGCATCAAACCATACGTATAATACTTTTCCTTCTGCATTTGGAAGAGGAACCGGAACACCCCAGTTCAGGTCTCTGGTCATGGCACGAGGCTTAAGGCCGTCATTCAGCCATGATTTAACCTGTCCATATACGTTAGGTTTCCAGTCATCTTTATGGCCTTCAATGATCCACTCATTTAAAAAGTCTTCGTATTCGTTTAATGGCAGATACCAGTTTTTTGTTTCTTTAAGGATAGGAACATTTCCGCTAAGCATTGATTTCGGATTGATCAGCTCAGATGGAGAAAGGGTAGAACCACATTTCTCACACTGGTCTCCGTAAGCATTTTCGTTGCCACAATTAGGACATGTACCTACAATATAACGGTCAGCAAGGAATTCACCTGCCTGCTCATCAAAATACTGCTCAGAAATTTCTTCTGTGAATTTTCCTTTTTCGTACAACACCTTGAAGAAGTCCTGGCTGGTTTCATAATGCTTTTTAGACGTTGTTCTTGAATATTCATCAAATGAAATTCCCAGATCAGCAAAAGATTTTTTAATGATCCCGTGATATTTGTCAACGATATCCTGAGGAGTAACTCCTTCTTTTTTAGCTCTTATGGTAATAGGAATTCCGTGCTCATCTGAACCACAGATAAACGCTACATCTTTTCCTAATCTTCTCTGAAATCTTGCGTAAACATCCGCAGGAATATAAACACCTGCCAAATGTCCTATATGAACCGGCCCGTTTGCATAAGGCAAAGCTGCCGTAATCATCTTTCTGTTTGACATTTATAGTAAAGTTTTAACTGCAAAGATAAGGAATATCTGTTGAATACCGCTATTGATGGTGTTATTATGACGCAGAATGCAGTTTTTTCAGGATTGAATATGAATTTAAGTTAAACGTTTGTTTAACTAAATTTTAAATTAATACAAATATTATGCAATGCATAAGACGGTGTAAATTATTGAAATCTAAAAAACTAACTAAAATAGGTTTCGTAATATACATAATTTTAACTAAAATTATATTAAAATTATGATAATTCTATTTTTTTTTTAAATTGCAAGTCTGGCTACAAGCCAAATTAAGACTGAAAAAACGAAACTATAAAAAAATATGATTGTGAATAATTTTACAACAGTATTGAAAATTGCGCCTGCTTTTTTATTGGCCAGCACAATAATGCATGCGCAAACTAAAGACTCTGTTCCTCAGGAGAAGAAAATTGAGGAAGTTGTACTCATCGGGTATGGAAAGCAGAAAAAATCTGATCTTACAGGTTCTATAACTTCTGTCACGGCAAAAGACTTCAACGGAGGAGCAACTTCTGCAGGACAGCTGATCCAGGGGAAAACACCAGGGGTACAGATTACTAATAACAGTGGAGCCCCAGGTTCAGGGACAAAGATCAGGATCAGAGGGACATCTTCTTTAAGTGGTGAAAATTCTCCTTTGATTGTAATTGATGGAGTTCCTCAGGACTTTGTAGGAATGAATGGTGTTTCTGACCCTTTATCATTAATTAACCCTAATGATATTGAAACATTTGATATTCTTAAAGATGCTTCAGCTACGGCTATCTATGGTAACAGAGCTTCCAATGGTGTTATTCTTATTACAACTAAGAAAGGAACAGCAGGAAAGTTCAAAGTGAATTTCTCAACGGTAACTTCTGTTTCTACTAAAATGGGGAAAGTAGACGTATTAAATGCTCAGGAATTCAGAGATTTTGTTAATACTTATGCGCCTACAGGTTACAAAACCAAACTTGGGAATGCCAATACCGACTGGCAGGATCAGATCTACCAGGCGGCATGGGGAACAGATAATAACGTTGCCCTTTCAGGAGGTATTAAAGGTTTGCCATATCGTTTATCATTAGGTTATAATGAGCAGAACGGGATTGTAAAATCAAATTCTTTCCGCAGAACCTCTGTAGGATTGAACTTAAATCCTAAATTCTTTGATAATCATTTATCAGTGAATGTGAATGCAAAAGGAACATTTACAGATAACAGATTTGTAGATGGCGGAGTTATCAAGGCAGCTACCTATTTTGATCCTACTCAACCTGTATATTCAGGAAACTCTAATTATGGTGGTTATTATGAATGGCTGGATTCAGGATCTGCAACAGGATATAATGTAAACGCCAACTCCAACCCGCTTGGTCTGATCAATGGGGTAAGAGATGTTTCATCTGTACTGAGAGGATTGGGTAATATTCAGTTAGATTATAAGTTTCACTTTCTTCCGGACTTGCATTTCAATGTGAACGCTGGATACGATTATACAAAAAGTGATGGACACAAGTTTAAGGATGCTCGTCTGAGACCAGGTTTTGAAGATAAAGGAAGTTCAAATTTCTATTCTATGGAAAAGAAAAATAAACTTTTGGAAACCTACTTTAATTATGTGAAAAACATCAGTGCTATTAATACAGGTGTGGATATTACTGCAGGGTATTCTTATCAGGATTTCAATATCTATCTCCCAGGAGCTATCACTTATAGAGGAACAGGAATTAACTCGCAAGATTTAGACTTCAAAACTCAAAATACGTTGATTTCATTTTATGGAAGAGCTATTTTTACCATAGCTAACAAATATGTTATTTCAGGATCGGTTCGTAAAGATGGTTCTTCGAGATTCTTCAACGGAACCAGAGATAATGTATGGGGAGTTTTCCCGGGAGTCTCCTTAGCATGGAAGCTTAACGAAGAAAATTTCATCAAAAATATATCCTCTATCAGTACATTAAAGCTAAGAGCAGGATGGGGTAAAACTGGTCAGCAGGAATTGCCAGCACTTAATGGTAACAAACCTAATAATTATCCGGCTTTTGCAGCGTATAATCCAAGTTATCAGGGAGCGGGCTATCAGTTTGGAAATGAATTCTATTTTATGTTCAGACCTGCTAACTATAATCCGAATCTTACCTGGGAAACGACTACTACGAAGAACTTAGGATTAGATTTTGGTTTTAATAAAAACAGAATCACAGGATCCATAGATGTCTTCAGAAAAGATACTAAAGATCTTCTTGTATATGCAGACGAACCTGCAGGAGGCTTAAGTAATGCGAGCTGGCAAAATGTTGGAGATATGAAAAATGAGGGTATAGAAGGAAGTATTACAGTAATTCCTGTTAAAAACCAGAATACAACCTGGGAAGTAAGCTTTAATGCTACTCATTACAAGCCGGTCATTACTAAGCTTAAAGACAGAGCTGATGAATCATTTAACATGGAAGTAGGAGGTATTGAAGGAGGTTCAGGAAACAGAATCCAAGCTCATGCAGTAGGATATGCACCTAATTCATTCTGGGTATACCAGCAGGTATATGATACTAATGGAAAGCCTGTTGATGGAGCATTTGTAGACAGAAATGGTGATGGTGTGATCAGTACAAAAGATATGTATTATTACAAATCCACAACGCCTGATGCAATTTTAGGTTTCTCTACCAAAGTATCTCATAAGAACTGGGATTTTGCATTAAGTGCAAGAGCTGTGCTAGGAAACTACGTATATAATAATGCCGCTTCCAATAGTTCCTTACAATCTGCATCTACCAACGAATATCTTCAGAATGTGTTCGCAACAGCACCTCAATATAAATTTGCTGTTCCTCAATATAAATCAGATATTTATGTTGAAAATGCTTCATTCCTGAGACTGGATAATATCAATGTCGGATACAATTTCGGAGAAATCTTCACTAAAGGAAGCAATCTGAAAGTATACGCGATGGCGCAGAATGTTTTTGTAATCACTAAATATTCAGGAGTAGATCCTGAAGTTTTCGGTGGAATAGATAACGGTTACTACCAAATGCCTAAGATTTATTCTTTAGGTTTTAACTTCCAATTTTAAATAAGAATTCAATGAAACTAAATAGAATTAAACTTAAAAATATAGTATTGCCTCTTTCAGCAGTATTTCTATTGACAGTAACTTCTTGTGTAAAAGATCTTGAAAGAGAACCTATCACAGATGTTACTTCAGCCAGTATTTATAAAGATTTTGCCAATTACAAAAACGTTCTGGCAAAACTTTACGGAGGACTTGCTATGGGTGGCCAGGTAAGTGGAGATGGTGATCAGCCGGATAGTGATATTAATGGGATCAACGGTGGATTCTCCCAATATACCAGATTAATGTACACACTGAATGTGGTTACAACTGATGAAGCTGTGATTGGATGGAATGACGGAAACCTTCATACGCTTCACAAAATGACCTGGGATGCATCCAATGAATTCATTGCGGCAATGTATTATAGAGTATATACAGAGATTGCTTTTTGTAATGAATTTTTGAGAAATGTAACAGATGAAAAATTGGCTTCCAATAATATTACCGGAGACAATCTTGCTCAGGCTAAATTAATGAGAGCTGAAGCGCGTTTCCTGAGAGCACAGTCGTATTATCATGCGATAGATATGTTCGGAAATGTTCCTTTTGTAGATGAATCTTATTTGCCGGGTTCTATCAATCCGCCACAAAGAATAGAAAGAAAAGCATTATTCAACTATATTGAGTCTGAATTGCTTGCTGTAGCAGGAGAATTAAAAGATCCTAAAACCAATGAGTACGGAAGAGCAGATAAAGCTGCTGTATGGTCATTATTGGCTAAATTATATTTGAATGCAGAAGTATATACCGGTACACAGAGAAATACAGACTGTATTACTTATTGCAACAAAGTGATTGCAGCAGGGTATTCTTTAAAACCAAAATATGATGATTTGTTCCTTGCAGATAATAATATCAATAACCCTGAGCAGATTTTAAGTGTAAATTTTGATGGAATCAATACGCAGACCAATGGTGGAACTACTTATCTTGTTCATGCTGCAATAGGTGGTGATATGAAAGCTGCTGATTTTGGAGTGAATGGTGGATGGAGTGGTTTAAGAACTACAAAAGCATTTGTAGGCTTATTCCCTACTAATGGAAGTGATAAAAGAGGAAGATTCTTTACTTCAGGGCAAAATTTAGAAATTAATGATTTAGGATCCTTCACAGATGGTTATGCTTTTATCAAATTCAAAAACGTTAAAAGTAATGGATCTGTTGGAGCTCATACCAACTGGGTTGAAGCAGATATTCCATTATACCGTTTAGCAGATATCTATCTGATGTATGCGGAAGCTGTATTGAGAGGAGGTGCTGGTGGAAGTCAGGCTACAGCAATCGGTTATATTAATCAGCTTAGAGAACGTGCGTATGGAAATACAAGTGGAGATGTGTCTTCAATCAATCTCAACTTTATTTTAGATGAGAGAGGAAGAGAACTATCCTGGGAAATGACCAGAAGAAGTGATCTTATCCGTTTCAATAAGTTTACTACAGGAGATTATCTATGGCCATGGAAAGGGAATGTAAAAGATGGTAAAGCTGTAGAGAGCTACAGAAATCTCTTCCCGATTCCTGCTAAAGATATCGTAGCAAATCCTAATCTGGTTCAGAATCCTGGATATTAACTTTAAATCCTGTTAAAAATGAAAAATTTATTCAAAATATTAGCCCTGGTTTTTACAGGTCTTATAGTTTTTTCCTGTGAAAAAGATGAGGATCAGGCGGTTATTAATGAAACAGCTGCAGGTAAAATATCCGCTGATAAAAGTGCAATAGTTCTTAATGAGCTTAATGCCAATGATGCGATCATTACGTTTACATGGACAAAACCGACATTTAATATTGCGGTAGTTCCCAATCAGAAAATAGAATTCGGAATCAAAGGTGATGGCTTCAAAAAAAGTGCTGCTATTGATTTTTCCAACGATGTGAGTTCAGGAGTTGTGACCCACGCAGCAATGAATGCAGCAATGTTTTCTATTGGAGCTGTGCCGGATGCTGTGAATGATATTGAGGCAAGGTTGAAAACTTCTGTAGGATCGGCCGTTTTTTATTCCAATGTAATTGCTCTTAAAGTAACACCCTATACTCCAAACCCTGATTTAGTATATCCTAAGATTAATGTTCCGGGTAGTTATGCAGGAGCAGCAGGCTATGCAAACTGGACTCCAGGCAATTCCCCAAATTTGTTTTCTCCAGGAAAAAATGATGAATACAGAGGATTTATTTGGATTAACACTGTTTCTGGTGATGATGATGGTAAATATAAATTCTCTATCAACGAGGATTGGCCTGGAAATAAAGGAGACGATGGAACCAATACCGGAAAATTGAAACTGGATGGACCGAACATAAAAGCACCTGCAGTAGGAGCCTATTATATTAAGGTAAATTGGGCTGCAAACACTTATTCTTCCGTATTGGCAAACTTCGGTATTATTGGTGATGCAACCCCTACAGGATGGGGATCAGATACGGACTTTGTATACAATCCGGCAACCAAAACGTATGTCATCAATTCTATTGCTTTATCTAGTACAGGGGGATTTAAATTCAGAGCGAACGATGATTGGGCAATAAAGTTTCAGCCAAAAGATGCAGATCAGACTTTGGTTTCAGGAACAGGCGTTCAATCCTATTTAAGTTCAGAAGGAACTGTTACAGGAGACCCAGCATATAAAGTGTCACAGGCAGGTAATTATAAAATTGAACTGGATTTACATAATTCAGCCTATTATAAGCTAACCATTACGAAATTGTAAATCAAACTAAACTAAAATAAAGCAAAGTGCTGCTTTCCCGCAGCACTTTATCTATTTTTAAAGTTAATAAATAGTCATTATGAAGAAAATTACAGTTGGAGCGCTTTTGCTCTCAATGATGTTTACAGGTGTGAAAGCCCAATCTTTAAAATCTCCGGATGGAAAATTTGAAATGAATTTCCAGTTGAAAGAAGGAGTACCTTACTATAACCTGAAGTACAATGGTGCAGTAGTAGTTGAAGATTCTAAATTGGGATTGCGATTATTTAAAGACACAGCCATAAAATTCGCTTCTGAGATAGCCAAACCAGAAGATGCAAAATACGACCTGAACAACGGTTTTGCAAAGACAGATGAAAAAAGAGACTCCAAAAATGAAACCTGGCAGCCGGTTTTAGGAGAAAAGAAAAACTATATCAATCATTACAACGAACTGGCAGTTACCCTGAATCAGGCTTCTACAGACAGAAGTATTGTGGTAAAATTCAGATTGTTCAATGATGGTTTAGGATTCCGATATGAATTTCCTCAGCAGAAGAATTTGAATTATTTCGTGATCAGAGAAGAAGACTCTGAAATTGATTTCCCTACCGATATGAAGGCATGGTGGATGGTTGCAGATTATGACTCTCAGGAATATCAGTACCAGGAAACAAAAGTTTCTGAGATTCCGGCAAAATGGGATAAAGCATACGATGCAAACGCTTCCCAGTCATTGGTGAAAAATGCAGTTCAGTCTCCTTTAATGCTTAAAAAAGAAGGAAAAGAGCCATTGTATATCAACGTTGCTGAAGCTGCCGTATTAGATTATCCGGCTTCCCATCTGGAAGTAGATGCTCAGAACTATAAGTTCAAAACGCATTTGACAGCTGACAGACAAGGAGCGAAAGGATATATTCAGACACCGTCAGTAACGCCTTGGAGAACTATTATTGTAGCTCCGAAAGCAGAGCAGGTAATGGATTCTAAAATGATCTTTAACCTTAATGAACCTACAAAATATACTGATACTTCTTACATTCACCCTACAAAATATATGGGAGTCTGGTGGGAAATGATCATCGGGAAATCACAATGGGCGTATTCCACAGCGGAAAATGTACACTTAGGTAAAACCGATTTTGCCAAATTAACTCCAAACGGAAAACATGCAGCGAATAATACAAAAGTTAAAGAATATATTGACTTTGCTGCAGAAAACGGTTTCCAGGGATTATTGATTGAAGGTTGGAATATTGGTTGGGAAGACTGGTTCGGACACTCTAAAGAATTCGTTTTTGATTTCATCACACCTTACCCGGATTTTGATATCAAAATGTTGAATGAATATGCACATTCAAAAGGAATTAAACTGATCATGCACCATGAAACTTCAGGTTCTGCAACGAACTATGAAAGATGGGCGGATAAAGCATTCCAGACGATGAACAAATATGGATATGATGCTGTGAAAACCGGATATGTGGGAGATATCATTCCTAGAGGAGAACATCATTATTCTCAATGGACAATTAACCACTTCTATAGAATTGCAGAAAAAGCAAATGACTATAAAATCATGGTTAATTCTCATGAATCTGTAAGACCTACAGGAGAAAGCCGTACTTATCCGAACTACATCTCTGCAGAAGCAGCCCGTGGAACAGAATACGAAGCATTCGGAGGAAATAAGCCTGATCACCAGACGGTTCTTCCGTTCACAAGATGGATGGGAGGTTCTATGGACTACACGCCGGGAATTTTCCAGACGAAGCTGGACTATTATTTCCCTGGAGATAATCGTTTTGTAAAAACTACGCTCGTGAAGCAGCTTGCCCTTTATGTAACCATGTACATGCCGCTTCAGATGGCAGCAGACCTTCCTGAAAACTACAAAAAACATATGGATGCATTCCAGTTTATAAAAGATGTAGCTGCAGATTGGGATGATACAAAGATTTTATCCGCTGAACCTGGTGATTATGTGATCACAGCAAGAAAAGCGAAAGGTACTGAAAACTGGTTTGTAGGTGGTATTACCGATGAAAACAAACGTGAGTATACCGTAGACTTCTTGTTCCTGGATAAAGGAAAAAAATATGAAGCAACGATCTATGAAGATGGCAAAGATGCTGATTATATTGATAATCCTCAAAGCTATAATATCTATAAGAAAGAGATCACAGGAAAATCAAAAATTAATTTTAAGATGGCAAGAAGCGGCGGTTTCGCAATTTCTATCAAGCCCGTAAAATAATTTTAAAGATACACTAAGGTGCCCCGGTTCATTGATTTTTTAATGTTCCGGGGTATTTTTTTTAACAGATTATTTATCTCCTGCCTGTTGATTCAGTTGTGGATATTGATATTCAGTATTGGGCGTTTGTTCCTTTAATGGTGTACTTTCATTTTTTAGCTTTTCCTTATGCTTGTACTCCTTTTGATACTGCTTTACCGTTTTTCCGGTACCGTCATGTCTCCAACCCGGTGAATAAAAAAGATACTTTATACGGTCTTTAAAAGAAAGTCCCGGCTGTCTGATATCTTTTCCTATTCTTCGCCATTCATAGAATAAAGTAGTTGCCGGATCTTTAGACTCCATCTTAGGATAGATTCCATATTTCACAGGAACCTCAGGATCTTCTTTTTCAAAAGTTCCAAAAATCTTATCCCAGATAATCAGTCCCATTCCCATGTTACGGTCCAGATATTTGATGTTGCACGCATGATGTACTCTGTGGTGAGAAGGAGTAACCAGGATATATTCTAAAAATCCCATGCTTTTAATAGATTGTGTATGAACAAAAGTACCATAAATCTGTATCGCAGAATATGCAACCAGAATATGCCATGGATGAAAGCCCATGAAAGCTAATGGAGAGAAAAACAAATACCTGTATAAAGGCTGAAATACAGGACTTCTGAATCCTGTACTGATGTTGAAATAATCAGAATTGTGATGCGTAATATGTACAGCCCAGAAGACACGTGAGTGATGATCTACATAATGATGAACATAATAAGCGAAATCCTGGGCAAGGAATACAGCAATCCAATACCAGATTCCCTCTTGCCAGTCGAAAATACGGTGACGATAAAAAAACATCATGACAAACAAAGAGAAACCTTTCATGATGATGTCTAACCCATAGTTGAGCAAAGCAAAAAGAACATTGGTTGCTACGTCTTTAGTCTCATAAATCTTCTCTTTATTGAAGTGGCTGTAGGCCATTTCTGCAAAAATAATTACAGCAAACACAGGAATGGTCCATGTGTACACAACATCTGGCCCCTCAGCGTGGAACATACTACTGAAATCAAACATTTTTTCTGTAAAACTAAAGATAAAAAGGGGTATAAATTAACTTTTAGGATGAATTTTTTATGAAAAATTTAAGTTTTTTTATAAAAGTTAAAAAAATGAGTGCTAAATTTTGGAAAAGTATAAGGATCAGGATGGAAAAAAAGGGATATTCTACTATATTTTGAATGTCTATATGAAAATTAAATGCTAAATTGAACACTAATATGAAGACAATATTTGCAGCATTAGCCCTTTCAATAGCTTCTGCAGCCTTTTCCCAAAAAGTGTTGGAAAGGATAGAGCCGGCTTTCTGGTGGAAAGGTATGAAAAACCCCGAACTTCAGATTCTTGTGTACGGAAAAAACGTTGCCCATAACGAGATTGCACTTTCGGACGGAATACAGATCAAAGATATCCGGAAAGTTGATAATCCGAATTACGTTTTTATTACCGTAAATACCAATGAAATAAATGTTCCGAAGTTTACAATTACCATTAAAAAAGGAAACAAAAACCTGGGCTCCTATGCCTATGAACTGAAGCAAAGGAATCCCGGATCAGCCGACCGCGAATCTTTTACCTCGAAAGATGTCATATATCTGATCATGCCGGACCGCTTTGCCAATGGCAACGAAAAGAATGATTCAACACCTGAACTTACAGAAAAAGCAAATCGAAGTCTGCCTAATGGAAGACATGGCGGAGATCTCAGCGGTATCATCAATAAACTTGACTATATTCAGGATCTGGGAGCTACGGCAGTCTGGCTGACCCCGGTAAATGAAGACAATGAAAAAGTATATTCTTATCACGGATATGCCCAGACTGATCTGTATAAAATTGATGGCCGATACGGAACGAACGAGGATTATAAAACTTTATCCAAAGAGCTGAACAAACGAAATATGATGCTGGTGATGGATTATGTCACCAATCATTGGGGCGGATCCCACTGGATGATCAAAGACCTTCCTTCAAAAGACTGGATACATTGGTTTGACGAAGGAGAGAAAGGATTTAAACGTTCCAATTATAAAACAACAACACAATTTGATACCAATGCTTCCGATATTGATAAAAAATATGCATTGGACGGATGGTTTGATACTACGATGCCGGATATTAACCAAAAAAATCCACTGGTTCTGAAATATCTGATTCAAAATGCAATCTGGTGGATAGAATATGCAGAATTAAGAGGATTCCGGGTAGATACTTATCCTTATAACGATAAAGATGCCATGGCAAAATGGGCTAAAGCCATTACAGATGAATATCCGAAATTCAATATCGTAGGAGAAACCTGGCTTTATACGGCAGCACAAATTGCCGCCTGGCAGAAAAACTCCAGAATAGGAGCCATAGAAGGGTATAATTCCCATTTACCATCGGTGATGGATTTCATGCTGTTTGAAAATATGCCTAAAGCTCTTAAAGAAAAAGAAGGCTGGGATAAAGGGATGATCAGAATTTATGATTCCTTTACCAGCGATTTCCTCTATCCGGATATCAATAATCTTCTTGTTTTCTTTGAAAATCACGATACAGAAAGATGGAATGAAATCTTTAATTCAAATCCTGACGCTTACAAAATAGGACTTGCCCTGATCTCAACAGTAAGAGGAATTCCACAGATCTATTACGGATCAGAAATAGGAATGAGAGGAGATAAGACGAAAGGAGGTGATGCAGATATCCGAAGAGATTTTCCGGGAGGCTGGAAATCTGATTCTCAGAATGCCTTCAATCCATCCACTCAGACTCAGGAACAGAAAGAATTTTTCCGGTTTACTCAAAAATTATTAAACTGGAGAAAAGGCAAAGATGTGATTCATAATGGGAAAACTAAAAATTTCGTTCCTCAGGACGGTGTTTTTGTCTATTTCCGATACAATGAAAAAGAAAGTGTAATGGTCATCATTAACAATAATGAAAAAGATCAGACGTTAGACTTGAAACGATTTGCAGAATCACTTAATGGATTTACAAAAGGAAAAGAAGTAATTTCAGGAAAAGAAATTTCATTACAAAACAGTATGAATATCCCTGCTAAAACACCATTCATCATTGAACTTGAAAAATAATTAATACATATGAAAAAACTAACGACTGCTTATACCTTAATCCTTTTTGTACTGGGATTTTCTTTATTCAGCGCTCAGTCAAAAACTCCATTTGAAAAAGAAAAAACGGAAATCAGCGCGATGCTTGATGCATTCAATGTAGCAGCTGCAAAAGCGGATTACACTGGGTATTTTAACTTCTTTGCGGATGAATCTACCTTCATTGGAACAGATGCTACCGAAATATGGAATAAAAAAGAATTCATGGTATGGGCAAAACCTTATTTTGATAAAAAGAAAACCTGGAACTTTAAAGCGCTTAAAAGAAATATTTACTTCAGTAAAGATGGAAAACTGGCGTGGTTTGATGAACTATTGGATACCCAGATGAAAATATGTAGAGGTTCCGGAGTGGTAGAAAAAATCAACGGAAGCTGGAAGGTAAAACAATACGTTCTTTCTGTGACCGTTCCTAATGAGGTGGTAGATAAAGTGGTGGTAGAAAAAGCGCCTATTGAAGATGCATTAATTCAAAAACTGAAATCATAATGGCAGAAATGGTGGGGAGATATAATTCGGGACCATTTGGAAAAAGAAAAAAGCCAAATTTATCCATGCTCCAGATTATTAATATGAGTATGGGATTCCTTGGAATTCAAATGGCGTTCGGATTACAAAATGGAAATGCAAGCCGTATTCTGGGTAATTTAGGAGCCGATGTTCACGAATTATCCTGGTTCTGGCTCGTTGCCCCCGTTACAGGGCTCATTGTTCAGCCTATCATCGGCCATATGGGAGACAATACCTGGAGCCCGTTGGGAAGAAGAAAACCTTACTTTTTAATTGGAGCCGTTTTGTGCGCTATAGGACTGGTACTTCTTCCGAATGCTGCATCCGTTACCCAGATGTTTGCCGCCAATGCTCTTCTGTTAGCGGTAATATTTCTCGCGATGATGGATGCTTCGGTGAATATCGCAATGGAACCTTTTCGGGCTTTGGTAGGAGATATGCTTCCCAAACATCAGGGGACAATAGGATTTTCGGTGCAGACCATCCTGATTGGAATTGGAGCTGTATTGGGCTCTTATCTGCCGGATTGGTTAACGAAAATGGGAATTTCCAACGAAGCGCCGGCGGGTTTTGTAGCAGATAATGTGATTTACTCTTTTTATATAGGTGCTGGATTGCTTATCATCTCAATTTTGTATACCATAATGACAACCAGAGAATATTCTCCGCAGGAATTCGCTGATTTTGAAGATGGAAAGGAAGTAGAAGAACAGAAGTCTAAACTTTCGGATATTTTCAAAGACTTTGCAGCAATCCCTACACAGATGAAGAAGCTGGGAATTGTTCAGTTCTTTTCATGGTTTGCCTTATTTACCATGTGGGTATTTACCACCAGTGCGCTGGCAACCCATCATTTTGGACTTTCCCCGGAAGATACGCATTCCAAAGCTTTTAATGATGCGGGTGACCTTACCGGAAAACTTTTCGGAATGTACAATTTGTGGGCAATTCCGTTTGCCTTTCTGTTGACACCCATTGCTAAACTTATTGGTAAAAAACAAACTCATGCATTAGCTTTGCTGTGTGGAGGTTTGGGTCTTGTTTCAATGTATTTCATTAAAGATGTCAATAATTTATGGATCTCTATGATTGGCTTAGGATTTGCCTGGGCAAGTATCCTGGCAATGCCTTATGCTATGCTTATTGAGGTGATTCCACAGAGAAAAATGGGGGTCTATATGGGAATTTTCAATTTCTTTATTGTCATTCCGCAGATCATTAATGGTTTATTCGGAGGCCCTGTCGTGAGTGGTATTTTCGGAAAACAGGCTATGGATTATGTTGTTGTTGGAGGTGTTTGTATGCTGATAGGAGCTGTAGTAACAATGATTTTTGTTAAGTCAGAAGATGAAACTCCTAAAGAAATTGAAGAGGAGATCAAACAGGTACACTTTTGAAAATAAATAGCTTTATTGACCTATTCCATTTAGTAATACTAGCTTCGATAGGCTCAGCTTGACACTGCTTAAAAATTTCGGTTAGTATTCGGGTTGTCACCCTGGGCCTATCGAAGAGGTATCAATAAGAAAACCTTTGTTATAATTAATCTCGAGTATTAATTATAAATAAGGGTTTAATTCAAAATATCAATAAGAACGGGCTTTAGCCCGTTTTCTTAGTATTCATCAATGGGCTTTAGCCGAAATTTATTATTTGTTAATAAGGGAAAATTAAAATTATTTATCATGAAGCTTAATTTTTTTAATAAGTTTTTTTCGACTGCAAAACAAAAGGATAAGCCTGAAAATAAAACCATTACTGAAAATTTAGAAGATATCGGCTTTACTGAAGAAGAATTACTTGAATACGACAAACATGTAGATTTTTATTATACAAATATCATCAACTCATTGATTCTTTATACCTATAATGTAGGTCAATTGGATGAAATGGCACTCATTTTAATAGACCCATTAGCGGAATTGTACGAAGAGCTTGATTATGCATTCATTCCTGTTTTATTTGAAACTGTTTTTAGAAATAAACGGATTAATGAATCATTCAAAGAGGATTTACTACAATTTAAAAAGAATGTAGATGATATTCCTGTAGAAATATGGGATTGGGATTTCTTAGGCCAGCATGAAACATGGAAAAATATAAGACTTGAAGCCGAAATGCTTTTAAATAAACTCAATATAGAAACAAGAACTTATAATACAGACTATACTACATTTCTTTTTAAAAAATAAGAAGTAATAAATAATTCAATAGGGAGCGGGCTTTAGCCCGTTTTTCCTTTAAGTACTCATCAATTGGCTTTAGCCAAAACTTAAAATCTATCCTTCATATACTTATCGGTTTTTTTGACATTCAAAATGTAAAGGCTCCCACAGATTTTCACAGGTAACAAAAACAAAGATGTTTGCGCTTATTCATAGAATTGATTCAATCCGTCAATCTTTGGAAGAAAAATATCCGGTATAAATTTTATCGCAGATAAAATCGCCGCGCCTTAAAACATATAGAATAAAAACCTTTGCGCCTTAGCATTTTTCAATCTTTTTGACCTTAATCTCCTTTCTTACCCTACATCAACTTTTTTAATCAACCCTTGCCGTACATTTGTACCATAAATAATCACAGAAATGAAAACAGTATATCATAAAGCAGATTCAAGAGGCCATGCCAATCACGGATGGTTAAATTCTTACCATACATTCAGTTTTGCCAACTACCAAAACAGAGACAGAACAAACTTCGGTGTTCTTAGAGTATTGAACGATGATACCGTTTCTCAGGGAATGGGCTTCGGAACACACCCACACAGGGATATGGAAATTATATCTATTCCTCTTGAAGGAGATCTGGAACACAAAGATTCAATGGGAACTACAGCAGTAATCAGAAAAGGAGAAATCCAGGTGATGAGTGCCGGAACAGGTGTGAAGCATAGTGAATATAACAAAAATAAAGATGAAGAGGTAAAATTCCTTCAGATCTGGGTTTTCCCAAGAGAACTGGATGTTGAACCAAGATACGATCAGAAAAGCATTAAAGAAGGTGAAAAAATCAATGGATTTCAACAGATTTTATCTCCTGATAAAAATGATGACGGAGTTTGGATCCACCAGGATGCATGGTTTAATATTGCCAACTTTACAAAAGGAAATGGCAAAAATTATATGCTCAACAAAAAAGGAAACGGAGTCTATGCATTTGTTTTAAAAGGTAGTGCAAAAATTGGAGACCGTGTTTTGAATGAAAGAGACGGATTGGGAATCTGGGATACTCAGAGCTTTAATATAGAAGCTGTAGAAGACACTGAAATATTATTAATGGAAGTCCCAATGGAATTACCATCTTATCTTAAATAAAAAACTAAATTTGTAATCTTAAAAGATAAATCTCACCTATGAAAATTTTAGCAATAGCAGGAAGTAACTCAGAAGTTTCAATGAACAAACAGTTGGTTGCCTATGCATCAACATTATTTGAAAATGCAGAAGTAGAAGTAGTAGACCTGAATCCTTTCGAAATGCCAATCTATAAGCATGAAAGAGAATTGGCTGGTGGTGTTCCTCAGGAAGCCCATGATTTTGCTGCCAAAATTGACGGTGCCAATGTATTATTGGTGGCGTTGGCAGAACACAACGGAACCTATTCTACAGCATTCAAAAATGTGTTCGACTGGGTATCAAGAATCAAAGACAGAACGGTTTGGAACGAAGTACCAATGTTATTGATGTCTACATCTCCGGGAGGTAGAGGTGGAGCAGGTGTTTTAGAAGCTGCATCAAAGCGTTTTCCTTTCCATGGAGGAAATGTGGTGGAAACTTTTTCACTGCCTTTCTTTAATGATAATTTTGATAAAGCAACTCAAAAGATTTCTAATGAAGAGAAAGACAGTGAGTTAAAAGAAAAAATAAACAAGATTGCGGCTATTGAAAACATCCTTGAAAAATAGAATTTGAATTAGTTTTACATAAAAAAACCACTCATATTGAGTGGTTTTTATTTATATAGTTATTTAATAATAAATTAAAATATATTAATTGTTCATTAGTCCAGCATCTCTTAATTTTTTTAAAAGATCATTAAAATTCGACACTAAAGTTGTTGTATCTGTAGCTATTGAATCCACTTGGTTTTCCATTTTTTTATTGATTTTATCTGCTTTAATTGGGCGAACATTACCGTTTGTGACAATCCAACTTTGTCCAGTTTCTGAATATAAAATATCTCCTGTCATAGCTCCTGTTGTTCTGTTTTCTATAGGATTTTCTGGTGGTGTGGTTGTTATTTTATATCTGCCATTAGGAAGGTTCCTTGATATATAACTTGAAATACTCTCGCCCTTTTCAAAACTTAATATTTCGTTCAATGATATAAATTTAAAGTCAAATTCATTTTGATTTACATTATATTTACCTAATTCAATTTTTACATATTTTGTCTGAGGAGCATATTGTTCAAACTCCAAAATTGCAATTTGATTTGTGAAGCCTGTTGAGCCTTCAACAGACAAAGGAAAACGAAATGCACTGCCTACTATATTTTGAAACTGAGTGTCTACACCTGCTACTGGCTTTGTTATTGTAATTAATTGTTGGTTAGAATCATATAGTTCTATTCTGAAACATCTGGCGATGTTGCTTATTGTACCAAAGTAATTAGCATTGCCATTAAGCATAAACAGGTATTTAGAGGTGGCATTTACAGGTATCAATTTAGATTTTATAGTAGTAGAATGATTAGCAATATTCCTATTACCTATTTTTGTGTAATCTTTATTAACTCTATCTATCACAAGTGAAGTTGCTGTACCAAAAATCCATGACCGTACTGACTGGGAGTAATCAAAATCTATCAAATAGGGGTCAGGAATTAAATTAGGTCCAAATCTCAGATTCAGGTCTAAATTTCCCATAGGTATATTGACTACTTCCTGATTGGTTATTTTCTTTATCTGTGATCCAATTATTTCGCAATCTGCCCCATCATACATAAGCCAATCTATTTGACAGCCAATTATAGTCATATTTTGGACAGGATTTGCAGATAATGTATTTACTAATAAATTAATTCTTCGATAGGCACCACCTTGTAATTGAATATTTTGATTTATTTCTATCGAATTGGGTTCAATATTCAAATACATCCCATTATCAATACTATTTACAGGATTAACAATTTTGATATTATTACAGTTATCTACAATTGAAAAATCGGATTGACCATTATTACCGAAATAACAATTGTCAATTGTCAGGTCATTTGTGTTTTTTGCATACAATCCCCATGAATTACCATTGGTTTGATTTTTAAAATTAAAAAAACCGCACCTTCTTAGATAAATACGATTTCTAGATTCTGTAGTGGCACGTTGAGAATCTAGCTCTGTTTCTAAAGAATAAAAGTTGATATTTTCAACGTAAGCATCATCCCAGAACTGAACCATTGTAGGAGTACTATTTTTTTTAAGATAAAAATTAACCGTTCCTTTTCCTATAATATTGATTTTCATTTTGTTAACAGCATATCCGGTTCTGAAAATATTAACTGAATAGTTACCATTGTCAAAAACTAAATTTAAATTATGATCTATAGCATAATTTCTTACCTTGTCAAATAAAGCTTGTTGTGAATTAAAATTATTATAGTTTGGAGTTGTTGAGATTGGAAACAAAGAAAAATCCTTTGAATTGAATTGTTGGTTTTCAAAAATAGCAATCCAACTTCCGCCTGTACCATTGATAATGCTTCCACCATCATCAATTGTTGTACTAAATGTCCATTTATATATCAAATGTCCTTTATCTCCTGGAATATAGTAGCCTAGTAATAAAATAGATTCGCCTTCAAATTGCCCATTAGTATTTCTTAATTCGGAAATATTGTCAACTGTTTTTAACATATACATATTTTGATAATTTAAGTTATTCAAAAATAAGATTTAGCTTATATAATCAGCTATTTTTATATACATATCTTAGTATGGCAGCTAGGATATAGTACAGTTGTATTTGTTATCAGGTACTTAATTTTCTAAGAATGATTTTACGTTCAACTTAATCCTAACCTTTCATTTTGAATATTTAATTTTCTTTAATGATAATTTTGATAAAGCAACTCAAAAGATTTTTAATGATTGTAAAATCAATGAGTTAAAAGAAAAAATAAACAAGATTGCGGCTATTGAAAACATCCTTGAAAAATAGAATTTGAATATTCATTTAAAATTACTATTTTTGCAAAAAGAAAAGAGATGAAAATTCAGACCTCCTATAAACAATGTTTTTCTCATAAAGGGAAAGTTGTGGACTCTGAAATTCTGAGATAAAATAACGGCCGATAATCTGAAAAGATTGTCGGCTTTTTTGTTTTCTAAAATCGAGTATAAAAGTAATTGAAATATTAAAAGATAATAAGACTCCAGAAGCAGTTACTAAATAGTATGAAATCTGAAATCTGATATCTAAAAATCTAAGCAGACATGAGCAACACTTACAAATCAGCAGGAGTAGACAAAGAAGAAGGATACAAAACGGTTGACAAGATCAAAAAAGCGGTCGGTGAAACCCACAATTCCAATGTACTGAATCACTTGGGAAGTTTTGGAGCTTTCTATGAGATCGGTGGATACAAAAATCCGGTTCTTGTATCAGGAACAGATGGAGTAGGAACAAAGCTGAAAGTAGCTTTAGATACTAAAAAATATGATTCCATTGGTGTAGATTGTTTCGCAATGTGTGCCAATGATATCCTTTGCCATGGAGCAAAACCTTTATTTTTCCTTGATTATCTGGCTTGCGGAAAACTTGATTCAGAAATCGCAGCAGAAATTGTTTTAGGAATGGTGGCTGCCTGTAAAGATAACAACTGTGCATTGATTGGTGGAGAGACTGCTGAAATGCCGGGAATGTACCAGCCTGGAGATTATGATGTTGCCGGATTCTGCGTAGGAATCGTAGAAAAAGATCAGATCATTGATGGTTCTACGATCAAAGCAGGTAACAAAATTATTGCATTACCAAGCTCAGGATTCCATTCGAACGGATTCTCTTTAGTAAGAAAAGTATTCCCGAACTTTGAAGAAGAGTTTGAAGGAAAACCATTATATGAAACCCTTTTAGTGCCTACAAGACTATATTATAAAGATATTCATAAAGTACTGGAAGAAGTAAAAATAAGCGGAATTGCTCACATTACAGGAGGCGGTCTTTACGAAAACGTTCCAAGAATTATTCCTGAAGGTCTTTGTGCTTCTATTGACGAATCAAAAATCAGAATTCCTAGTGTGATGCTTGAGCTTGAAAAGAGAGGTGAGGTTGCCCGTGAGGAAATGTACGGAACATTCAATATGGGTGTTGGGATGGTAATTGTAGTAGATGCTGAACATGCTGAAAAAGTATTGCACCTTTTAGATGATGCTTACGAGATCGGAGAAATCACTGAAGGAGCAGAGAAAATCAATTTAAAATTTTAGAAGCTTAATCCCGCTTTCCGCTATATCTTTTTCGCCAATGCTTTTTTACAAAGCCATTTCAAAAAAGGATGCCGCTTCAATCGGGGCTAGTTAATAACATTCAAAGTCTTGTCAGGGTTTTAAACCTTGACAAGGCTAATAAAATAAAAATGAAGAACATCGTTGTACTCGTATCCGGTTCAGGAACCAATCTGCAGAGAATCATTGATACCATTGCCACTGGGGAAATCCAGAATGCAAAAGTATCTTTGGTAGTGGCAGACAGAGAATGTTTCGGATTGGAAAGAGCAAAGAATCACAATATAGAAAACATACTTATTCCAAGAGGAAAGAATTTCAGCAGTGAATTGGCTAAAGTAATCCCGGAAAATACTGATCTTATCGTATTGGCAGGATTTTTATCCATTTTAAAATCTGAATTCTGTGAAAACTGGAATGGTAAAATAATCAATATTCATCCTGCTTTGCTTCCGAAATTCGGAGGAAAAGGAATGTGGGGAATGAACGTTCATAATGCAGTAATAGAAGCTAAAGAAGTAGAGAGTGGGGCCACTGTACATTTTGTAACGCCGGGCATTGATGAAGGAGAAGCCATACTTCAGAAATCTTTTGAAGTAACCGCTGAAGATACTCCGGAAACATTGGCTCAGAAAGTTCACCAGATTGAATATGAAATATTCCCGATAGCGATCAATAAGGTCCTGGGGAATAAGTAATGTCAAAAATTTTTTGACAGGGAAACAGAAAAATCTAAGTAAATAAAAGTAAATCCGGAGGTGAAAGACCCGGATACAGTTTGAAATAGCTGTAAAAAGTAAAAAATTGAAAGTAAAATGAGTAAAAAGAGAGTTTTAATCAGTGTTTCTGACAAAAGTGGATTAGTAGAATTCGCACAGTTTTTGGAAGCTCAGAATTATGAGTTGATCTCCACAGGAGGAACGTTCAAACATTTGAAAGACGCTGGTTTAAATCCTATTCAGATTGATGAGGTAACCAATTTCCCTGAAATGCTGGACGGAAGAGTGAAAACTTTACACCCGAAAGTTCACGGAGGACTGCTGGCTGTTCGTAACAACGAAGAGCACATGAAAACCGTTCAGGAACACGGAATTGGTCTGATTGACATGGTAATCGTAAACCTTTACCCTTTCTTTGAAAATGTGAACAAAGACATTTCTTTACATGAAAAGGTAGAGTTTATCGATATCGGTGGTCCGTCAATGCTTCGTTCTGCAGCGAAAAACTTTGATTCTGTAACGGTAATCACTGATGTAGAAGATTATGCAGCAGTGAAAATTGAAATGGAGCAAAACGGAGACACGTACATTGAAACCCGTAAAAAGCTTGCAGGAAAGGTATTCAACCTTACCTCTGCTTATGATGCGGCTATTTCAAGAATGCTTTTAGATGAAGAATATCCTACATACTTAAATGCTTCTTATAAAAAAGTTGCTGACCTAAGATACGGAGAAAACCCTCACCAGACAGCTGCTTACTATGTTTCTACTTTCGAGAATGGAGCAATGAAAGACTTTGAACAGCTTGGTGGTAAAGAACTTTCTTTCAACAATCTTCGTGATATGGACCTTTGCTGGAAAGTTGTTACTGAGTTCAAAGAAGAAATGGCTTGTTGTGCCGTAAAACACTCTACCCCTTGTGGAGTTGCTATCGGAACTTCAGCATTGGAGACTTATCAGAAAACATTCGAATGTGACCCGGTTTCTATCTTTGGCGGAATTGTTGCAATGAACTATAAAATTGATGCAGCAACAGCGGAAGAATTAAATAAAACTTTCCTTGAGATCGTGATGGCTCCGGAATTCGACGAAGAAGCTCTTGAAATTTTAAGAAAAAAGAAGAACTTAAGAATCATCAAAATTGTAAACCCTGTTTCTGACAAACAGACCTGGGTGAAGGTAGACGGTGGTATTCTTGTTCAGGACAATGATACTTACTTCTCTGACGATATCAAAGTGGTTACAGAAGTACAGCCTACAGAAGAGCAGAAAAAAGCATTACTTTTCTCTCAGAGAGTGGTAAAATATGTGAAATCAAATGCTATTGTAGTTTCTAACGGAATTCAGGCATTCGGTATCGGTGGCGGACAGGTAAACAGAATCTGGGCAACACAGCAGGCGATCGAAAGAGCAAAAGAAAAATTCTCCGGAGATTTAGTATTGGCTTCAGATGCGTTTTTCCCTTTCCGTGATGTGGTAGATTTCTGCGCTCAGGAAGGTATCAAGGCGATTATTCAGCCAGGTGGAAGTGTAAAAGACCAGGATAGCGTAGAAGCTGCAAATGAGCACGGTATTCCAATGATGTTTACAGGGGTTAGACACTTTTTCCACTAATTAAAATAGAATTAAAAAATAATTAGGGATTGTATTTTTAGCATTCAAAATTATATATTTGTAAATTAAGACTAGATAATAAATAAAGTATGAGAATATTAATCATAGGTGAAGGCGGTAGAGAATCTGCTTTAGCGGCAAAGCTTCAGAATGACTCAAGAATTTCTAAAATGTTTTTTGCCAACGGGAATGCTACTACCGATGTAATAGGGAAAAATGTTCATTTATCAGAAATCAAAGAACTTAGAGATTTCGCTATTAAAGAAAAGATTGATCTTACGATCGTAGGTCCGGAAGCTCCTCTTGTAGCGGGTATCAAGGACGAATTTAAAAAACACGATCTTAAAGTTTTCGGTCCAACTCAAAAGGTAGCAAGCCTTGAAGGAAGTAAAGCTTTTTCTAAGAAATTTATGCAGACCTATGATATCAAAACAGCTAAGGCGGTAGTATTTGATTCATACAATGATGCTAAAGAATATGTGCAGACACAGCAGTATCCTTTGGTAATTAAAGCCAGTGGTTTGGCAGGTGGAAAAGGGGTTGTTATTTGTGACAACATTGAAGAAGCTGAAGCTACCATCCACGACTTTATGATCAGAAGAATCTATGGAGATGCTGGTATCCGTTTAGTTATTGAAGAATTTTTACAAGGTTTTGAAGCGTCTATCATTGCTTTCTCTAATGGTGAAAAATTATTCCCATGCGTAGCGGCAAAAGACTATAAAAAAGCCGGAAACGGTGATACAGGACCTAATACAGGAGGTATGGGATCAGTAGCGCCAAGTCCGGAATTTACTCAGGAGCATTATGCGGATTTCGAGAAAAATATCTTAGAACCTACTGTTACAGGGCTTAAAGCTGAAGGTTTCGGATTCAAAGGAATCATTTTCTTCGGATTAATGGTTACGAAAAACGGAGCTTACCTTCTTGAATACAATATGAGATTCGGAGATCCTGAAACTCAGGTGTTAATGGCACTTATGGAAAACAATCTTTTAGATGTGATCCAGGACTGTATGGAAGGAAAAGACATTGAGCTTAAATTTAAAGACGAAAAAGCTGTTTGTCTGGTAATGTGCTCGGGAGGTTATCCAAGAAACATCGAAACAGGTTTCGAAATTACAGGAGAAGATAAGCTGAAACATAGCAAACTTTTATATGCAGGAGCTGTCAGCAAAGGAGACAAAGTAGTTTCCAACGGTGGTAGAGTTCTGAACATTGTAGCTACAGGTGCTACTTTCGAAGATGCCCGCAAAAAGGTTTACGAAGACGCAAGTCATGTACATTTCGATTACGGCTTCTACAGAGACGACATCGGAAAGTTTTAATAAAAATCACGAAAAAAGATTTGGAGCAATTCCAAGTCTTTTTTTGTAAAACAGTTAATAATTAGAAGTTAGAAGCTAGAGGTTAGAAATTAGTCGGCTTATGTATTGGGAAATAATTTCCAGGCCAAAAGCCATTAGCAAGAAGCCATTAGCTCTATCATTTATCAATCATCATTTATCAATTATCAACAATGAACAACGGTATTATTATTTTAGATTTCGGATCCCAGTACAACCAGCTTATCGGAAGAAGAATCCGTGAGATGGGAGTGTACTCTGAAATCTTACCTTACAATACACCATTACAAGATATTTTAGCAAAACAGCCAAAAGGAATCATCCTTTCCGGTGGACCAAGTTCTGTAAATGCAGAAAATGCCCACCTGGTTGAAAAAGAATTGTACGAGCAGGGAGTCCCTGTATTGGGAATCTGCTACGGAATGCAGATGACGGCTCACCTTTTAGGAGGAAAAGTAAACAAAGGAGAAAAAGGAGAGTACGGTAAAGCAAATCTTGAGATCGTTAAAGAAAGCTCTTTATTAAAAGGAGTTACTCAGAACTCTGTAGTTTGGATGAGCCACTTTGACGAAGTAGGAGAATTGCCTGCAGGTTTTGAATTAAATGCAAAATCAGGAGTAATTGCTTCTATCTCTAACGAAGAAAGTAAAATCTACTGTGTTCAGTTCCACCCGGAAGTATCTCATACGGAAGAAGGAGGAAAAATGCTTGAAAATTTCGTTTTCGGAATCTGTAACTCAGAGAAAAACTGGAAACTGACTAACTATATTGAAAAAACAGTTGAGGAAATCCGTGAGAAAGTAGGAGACAACAAAGTGATTCTGGGACTTTCAGGAGGAGTAGACTCTTCTGTAGCGGCTGTTTTAATCCACAAAGCAATCGGTGATCAGTTGACTTGTATCTTCGTAGATACGGGATTATTGAGAAAGGATGAAGGCAAAAAAGTAATGGATCAGTATGGAGAGCATTTCCATATGAACATTAAAATGGTGGATGCTCAGGAAAGATTCCTTTCAAAACTAGCTGGTGTTGACGATCCTGAAGCAAAAAGAAAAATCATCGGAAACGAATTTATCCATGTATTTGACGAAGAATCTCACAAAATTGAAGGCGCTAAATTCTTAGCTCAGGGAACTATTTACCCTGATGTTATCGAGAGCCAGTCTGTTAACGGACCATCTGCAGTGATCAAGTCTCACCACAATGTTGGAGGACTTCCTGAAGATATGGAGTTCGAGTTGCTAGAGCCACTAAGAGAGCTTTTCAAAGACGAAGTAAGAAGAGTAGGAGAAGAATTAGGTATTCCTCACCACATGGTATACAGACACCCTTTCCCAGGTCCTGGATTAGGAATCAGAGTATTGGGAGCGGTAGATGCTGAGAAAGTAAGAATCCTTCAGGAAGCTGACGATATCTTCATCGAGGAATTATATAAAAATGACCTTTACGAAAAAGTATCTCAGGCATTCGTCGTACTTCTTCCGGTAAAATCTGTAGGAGTAATGGGAGATGAGAGAACTTACGAATATACTGCTGTAGTTCGTTCTGCCAACACCATCGACTTCATGACGGCAACTTGGAGCAGGCTTCCTTACGAGTTCTTGGATACTGTGTCCAGCAGAATCATCAACGAAGTAAGAGGAATCAACAGAGTAGCTTACGATATTTCAAGCAAACCACCTGCAACGATTGAGTGGGAATAATCTTTGACTTGAATTAATAATATAAATCCTGCCCGCTTTGGGTGGGATTTTTTTATTAAAACTGTTTTAATGAAAATATAATAAGTAATATATTCATGCTAATTAATAAACAATACACCAGCTTGAAGAGTATATGCTTATGGAAAATAGCATAATTTAATAACGTCGTCCCTATTAAATAAGCGTAAATAAAAGTTTTCACTTCCTGAGTATTGAGTTCAGATACTGAAAACAAATTTAAATTATGGGAAACATTGATTGATGAGTCTGCGTAAAAAATTCTTAAAATAAAAATAATTGAGACGCTTATGAGTAAAGTTACTGCGTATGGTTTCATCAGCTAATAAAAATTTAATATAATCATTACTCTCCGATAAAAAGTATAAATACATTGAGAATATCAATATTTACAGCATGAATTAACAGGCCGCTCCTCCGGAGCTATAATTTTAAAACAAATATGTCCTATTAACAGCTTAGCTCCCAGTGGAGCTGGATTTGATCCCGTTGGGATCTGCTGTTAGTAGAAAAAAAGAAGTTCCCATAAAAATAAAGCTCCAGAGGAGCGGCCTGCTAATTATGCTTTAATTTAATCGGACAAGAATGATTTTTAATTTACATTGTAAAAGTAAAAATCTTCAGCGGAAAAAGCATTCAAGTTTTCCATAAAATCAAAATAAGCATTATAAATATCAGGATTTACAGACAGATATGGATTAGATAGAGTATTGACGATAATGTATTCTATATCATGAAATGTATGAAGAAGATTTTTTACTTGTAAAGCATATTGATTTTCTATAAAAATCAGAGGATAATTCAAACAGATATATCCGATGGTTTTATTTCCTAAGTACAGAGCCGTAATTTTTTCTGTATCCATTTCTATATTGATCTCATAATGAAATGAAAGTACCTCCATTACAGAGCTGAAATCAGAATGTTTCCAGTAATTATTTGAATGAACTGCTGTTCGTAAAGTTTCGGTAATATCCACTGTTAAATTTTATATAAATGGTTGGAAAGTACTTTTCTATAAGGATTTAAGTAAAATATTTTCACTAAATTTAAGTAAAATTACATCAAATGCAAATAGAAACAAGAAACCTGACCCTTCAGGATTATGATGAACTGGCGGAAACGATGAAAAGGGCCTACCCGCAAATGTCGGAATCCATTTGGTCCAAAAAAAGTATTGACAAGCTTACGAAAATGTTCCCCAATGGACAGATTTGTATTACGGTCGACGGTAAACTGGCTGCTGTAGCGCTTTCAATCATTGTCAATTATGATGAGTTTGGAGATGATCATACCTATAGTGATATTACAGGAAATTATACATTCAATACCCATACTTCCACGGGAAATGTTCTCTATGGAATTGAAGTTTTCGTAGATCCTGAATTTCGTGAGTTACGTTTGGGAAGAAGACTATATGATGCCCGAAAAGAACTTTGTGAATTATTAAACTTAAAATCCATTATTCTGGGCGGTAGAATCCCCAATTATCATAAATACAGTCATGAGTTTTCTCCAAGAGAATATATCCGAAAAGTAAGAGATAAAGAGATCTATGATCCGGTATTGTCTTTCCAGCTTTCTAACAATTTTCTTCCGATAAGAATCCTGAAAAAATATCTTCCTGAAGATGAAGCTTCCAGAGAAAATGCAGTTCTTTTGCAATGGAACAACATCTATTACAGCAGAAAACCGAATACCATGCAGGACAGCATTATCCGTCTTGGACTGGTGCAGTGGCAGATGAGGCACTTCAAAGATATTGATGCTTTTTATGAACAGGTGGAATTTTTTGTGAATGTAATGGGAGATTATAAATCAGACTTTGTTCTTTTCCCCGAACTTTTTAACACTCCTTTACTTGCTCCTTTCAACAATCTTTCCGAAAGGGACAGTATGATAGAGCTGGCAAAACTTACTGAGGAGATTAAAAATAAGATTTCAGAATTGGCAATCAGCTACAACGTAAATATTATTTCCGGAAGTATGCCTGTTTTTGAAAATAATGATTTGTACAACGTCAGTTACCTTCTTCACCGTGACGGCCGAGTGGACGAATACCGGAAAATTCATATCACCCCGAACGAAAAGAGATATTATGGAATGAAAGGAGGAAATGAAATCAAAGTTTTTGATACCGACTGCGGAAAAATAGGTCTTGTGATCTGCTATGACGTAGAATTCCCGGAATTACCAAGGATTTTAGCTGATCAGGGCATGAAAATCCTGTTTGTCCCTTATCTGACAGATACCCAAAATGCCTACATGAGAGTACGTCACTGTGCTGCAGCCAGAGCTATAGAAAACGAATGCTATGTAGCGATTGCCGGTTGTGTGGGGAATCTTCCGAAGGTTAACAATATGGATATCCAGTTTGGGCAGGCTGCCGTATTTACCCCTTCAGATTTTGCCTTTCCGTCCAATGCGGTAAAAGGTGAAGCTACTCCCAACACAGAAATGACCCTGATTGTAGACGTAGACTTGAATTTATTGAAAGATCTTCATCATAACGGCTCTGTTCAGGTGATGAAAGACCGCAGGAAAGACCTGTATGAAACCTATCTTAAATAAAGATGAACTATCTCAAAAGGTAACTCAGATAGATTTTTATATCAATAGAAGCGGGCTTTAGCCCGCTTATTATGTATTTATCTGTAATAAAGGCTTTAGCCAAAGCTTATGGTCTCTTGCCGTTTGATATTATTTAAAGTTGTAGCCATGCTATAAAAAAGACTGCCTGGAAAGACAGTCTCTTTTTATTTTACCTAAAATTTTCTTTGAGTGGCAGATTACATGTACTGAGGACATACTACAGCAGGGCAGATCAGTTTTGGACATCTTGGTCTACCGTCTGTAGGACAGCATTGGTTTGAGCATCCGATAATGATTCCGTTTCCTGCAATCCCTTTTAATTGCTCTCTTGAAAGTTTGTTGTTACGTAAATTTTTCATGTTGTAATACTTTTGGTTTGTTTTATTTGTACGTTGTAAATATATTAATTTTTATGATAAATGAATGTTTTTGTAATTATTGATGTATTTATTTCTTTAAAACATTGATTATATGTTACAATTTTAATTCTTAGTCTCTGAACATTTGGCTTTAGAAATAACATCATCAATACCATTATTTCCCAACTGCTTGCTTTTTAAAAAACTTTTGCAGGCTTTTTCCTGCTGTCCTGCAGATAATAGAACTTCTCCTTGATAATAAAGAACAAGAGGATTATTTGGGTTGTACTCCAGTGCCTTTTCAAAATCCTGTAATGCTGCATCATTTTTTCTTAATAATGCATAGGCTGTCCCTCTGTGCTCATAACCCTTTTCTGATTTTTGTATACTTAATGAAACATTGAAGTCCTCAACCGCTTCTACATATTTGTCCATACGCATTTTGACATAGCCCCGGTTCAGATAGCCTCTGTAGTTATTGGGTTGTTTTTGTACAGAGATATCAGCATCCGCAAGAGCCTCACTATACATTCCCAGTTCAGCTTTGGCAGCTCCTCTTTCACCATACAGTCTATAATCATCAGGCATTCTTTCCAATGCAATGGTATAACTTTCTACCGCTTTGGCAAACTGGTTGGTTAGTGCATAATATTTACCATAAAAAGTATAAACCATCTTGTTTTTAGGGTCTAATTCAAGAACTTTATCAAAATCTGTTCTACATTTTTCAGCATCATATAAGTAGAGATAGGACATTCCTCTATACAGATAAGAATCAAGAATATTTTCCTTAGCACTGATCGCTTTATCAAAATAAAAAATAGCCTTTTTGAAATTTTGACTGTCGTACTCTTTGTGTGCCTGGTTGTAGCTTGATTGTCCTAAAACAATATGAAAAGCGAGAAGTGAGAATGATAGCAGTAAAGTTTTTTTCATAAGTATGGTATTATAGTTTCAACTTCCGAATTTAATAAAAAAATAGGAACAATTTTTGGAGTAAATTGCAACTACTATTATACACTATGTTTGATAAGCAGCAAAGAAAACTGAAAAGATCCGCAAGACTGATTTCCGTATTGAGTAAATATGGATTCAAAGATATGCTGGCAAGGATGAATGGAGGAAATAAGCAGGAAGAAATTCCCAGCTCAGACGAGATTATTTCAAAAGGAACCGTTTACGAAAGAATAAGACTGGCTCTTGAAGAGCTAGGGCCTACTTTTGTAAAATTGGGTCAGACATTCAGTAACAGAGAAGACTTATTACCGCCGGAATTAATTCAGGAGCTGCAGAAACTTCAGGACAAAGTGGAAACAGTAGATATGGACGTAGAAGAAGCGTTGGAAAGCGAATTCAATATTTCCGTGAAGGACTATTTCCGTGAAATTCAAAAAGAACCCCTGGCTACGGCTTCTATAGCACAGGTGTATAAAGCAATTTTGCTGGATGGCAGTCCGGTGATTTTAAAATTGAGAAAACCTGATGTACAGTCGGTTATTGAGGATGATTTATTGTTGATCAAAGACATTGAAAAACTGATCTCTGCCTATTCTGAAATAGGAGAAAAACTGAATCTGAAACAGGCGATTTCTACCTTTGAAAGATCTTTGCTCGAAGAAGTTTCTCTGACTAATGAAAGAAATAATATCCTGCAGTTCCGTCTGAACTTTAAGAATAATAAAGAAACCTATGTTCCTAAAGTCTACGAAGAATTTTCCAACAACAATATTCTTTGTATGGAATTTATCGACGGGATAAAGGTTACCGATAAATCAGTGCTGCTGGCAAATGATATTGACCCTGTAAAAGTTTCCGAAGCAGGATTAAGACTGTTTGTCTCACAGATTTTAGACTATGGATTCTTCCATGCAGATCCTCACGCTGGTAATATTTTAGTGAAAAAAGACGGTAAAATAGTCTTCATAGACTTTGGAGCTGTAGGGAAAATTCAACCTAATGATAAAGAAATTCTTGAAAACCTTATCGTAAGTTTTGTCGCCAAAAACTCCCATAAAATAGTCCGGTCACTCAAAAAAATGGCGATAAGTTATGAAATACCGGACGAAAGGAGGTTTGAAAATGACGTAGAAGATATTTTGAATTTTGTTCACAGCTCATCACTGCAGGATATTAATGTACAGGTGATCATCAACAAGATGAAGGATATTCTAAAGGATAACAGGCTTTATATGCCGGATTATTTCTATCTTTTATTCAAAGGAATCAGCCTGATAGAAGGTGTTGGAAGAAGTATTAACCCTGATCTGGATATCGTTAAAAGCCTTCATCCTTACACCAAAAAGATTTTCACCAAAAAAATAAATCCCAAGAACCTTTTAAAAACAGGGATGGATAGAATGATGAATTTCACGGATAATGTAGATGAAATCCCGAAAGAGCTCCGTTCTGTTCTTCAAAAACTGGATGAAAATAAATTCACCGTTTCCAGTGAAATTAAAAACATAGATAAAACCAACCAATTGATCAAATCCAGTGTGGTTAATCTGATTCTGGCCATGGTCTTAGGCGCAAATATCATTGCAACAGCCATCGTTTTTAGTTCAGAATCCGGTCCGAGAATAGGAGAGTTGTCGTTAGTAGCAGTCTTAGGTTTTGTATTTTCAATTATTCTGGTCCTGATACTTTTACTGAGGGTGACAAGAAAATGATACACGAGTTAAAAATGAAACAATTCCAATAATTTTTCCATTCTGTACTATAACCCCGAATCTCGCAACCCGCAACCCAGCAACCCGCATCTAAAAAACCAAAAATCCACCATGAAAACACTTATTATAACCGTAATCACCTTATTCAGCTCATATGGTATGGCTCAGGAAACCAATGCAGAAAATATCCAGGGAGATTTTGACGGAAACGGAACCAAAGAATATGCTTATTCAAAAGTCAGTGACTGTGGTGACGAATGTGAAGGAAAATGCGAAACAACGATTTACTTCAGTGATAAAAGCATAAAGCCTGTCACGATTTCACCAGCCAATCAGGGAAGCCTGTATAATCTGGGAGATCTTAATGGCGATGGGAAAGAGGAGATCGGCTTTTATCCGAATTGGTGTACCAGCTGCTGGCATCCATTCTATGTATATACTTTAAGTAAAACCGGCTGGAAGCCATTATTACCATCTATTTCAACACACTGTAATCAATGGGAAGAAGACAAGTTTCCGATCAAAAAAGATCCCAAAAAGAAAGGATACGTTATCGTTACCTCCAGCAAATGGGAAGACGACGATATTAAAATTAAAAGCAGCAGTGTAAAGGTGAATTAGGAAATACTTTGTTGCTGGTTGGTTTTTTGTTACTGGTTTAATGTATTGTTATAAATGTTCCTTGGGTTAATTAAATATAATCAGTAAATCACTCTTAATAACGAGTTCCTGCAACCTGTTGCCTAATATCTGCAACCCCTAATTTTTAACTTGTAATTAAATACCTATCTTTGCAAAATGGAAAAACTCACTTTTGCAGATTTTGACCTGCCGGTTAAAATTCTTGATGTTTTAGCGGATTTGGAATTATTTGAACCTACACCCATTCAGGAGAAGAGCTTAAAACCTATTCTTTCAGGAAGAGATGTAATGGGAATTGCACAGACCGGAACCGGAAAAACATTGGCTTACCTTTTACCCGTTCTGAAAACATGGAAATACAGCAAGACAGGAAATCCAACTGTTTTGGTGCTTGTTCCTACAAGAGAATTGGTGGTACAGGTAACTGAAATCATTGAGAAACTGACAGAAAATATTACTGCAAGAGTAATCGGAATATACGGAGGAAAGAATATCAATACCCAAAAACTATTGTTTAACGATGGTTGTGATATTTTGGTAGGAACACCGGGAAGAGTGATGGATCTTTCCATAGACAATGCTATTTCTCTTAAAGAAGTTCAGAAATTAGTCATTGATGAATTTGATGAGATGCTTAACTTAGGTTTCAGGCCGCAGCTTACTCACATTTTTGAAATGATGAAACCAAAGAGACAGAACATCCTTTTCTCTGCAACCATGACGGAAGCGGTAGATGAAATGCTGGATGTATACTTTGCAAGCCCGATTGAAATTTCATTGGCAAAATCCGGAACGCCGCTTGAAAAAATTGAACAGACTGCTTATAAAGTAGAAAACTTCAATACCAAGATCAACTTACTTGAGCATTTGCTGAAGAGCGAAACAGATATGTCTAAGGTATTGATTTTTAACAATAATAAAAGACATGCCGATCTGCTCTTTACTAAAATTGATGAGCTTTTCCCTGGACAGTTTGATGTGATTCACTCAAACAAATCTCAGAATTACAGACTTAAGGCGATGAAAAGCTTTGAGAATGAAGAGGTAAGAGGTTTGATTACTACGGATGTAATGGCCAGAGGTCTTGATATCTCAAATGTTACCCATGTTATCAACTTTGAAACACCGGATATTCCTGAGCAGTACATTCACAGAATCGGTAGAACAGGTAGAGCAGACAAAGAAGGAAAGGCGGTTACGTTTGTCACCAAAAAAGAAGAACCTTTGATTCTTGATATTGAGCTATTGATGGATAAAGAATTGAAATTTAATGAATTCCCGGAAGGCGTTAAAATCAATCCTAAGAAGATCGCAGCTGAAGAAGATCAGGTGGTGATGAAAAATCCTGCCCAGGTAAAACTGAATGATGGAGGAGGAGCATTCCACGATAAGAAAGCTAAAAATACAAAAGAAAACTGGGGTGGTCCTTCCAAAAGAAAAGCACCTAAGAAGTTTGGAGCCAACAGAGCCCAACAAAAAGCAATATCAAAATCGAAAAGAAAGAAATAAAATAGAAAACGATTCCAGTATCAGGAATCGTTTTTTTATAGCATTTAGTTTTCTTTGTCATCTTCATCCAAAAAGTCCAGTTCATCATCACTTTGGATATAGTCAGGTGATATGCCGGGAGGATTAAACAATCCCCAATCATCAACAATATAATGCTTGGGATTAAATTTGGCGACCCAATCAATAAATAAAAGGCGAAAATCTTCTATCAGGTTTCTGATAATCTTATAATATTTTGCATCAGAAAATCCCAATAATTCAAGTTGATTACCACTCACCATAATTTCACGCGCTGCTTTTCTTATTAAAGCCGCATTTTCCATTTTTATGTCATACAGCTTCACAGCTTCTGCTCCGGAAATTTTTGCTTGAATTACCATGATATCTTCTAACAAATTAGATTTCAGATGTTGGAGATAATCATTGTCTTCAGGAAACAGTGACGTAATGGTTCTCAGTGTTTCGTAAATTTCTTCAGCTTTTTTATAAATTGATAATTCCCTGTGCTCTTTCATTTTTTATTTCAGGTAAGGTGTGATCACTTTGGTCCAGATTTTATATCCCTCCGGCTTAAAATGAAGCATGTCTTCCACAAAAATATCTTTTCTTACATTTCCATTAGCATCTTCCATTGCTTTAGTCACATCAATGAATTCTGCATTGGGTTCCTTTTTCATAAATGCGGCGATCTTTTTGTTGGCAATTTTCATCTGCGGCCAGATCACTTCTCTGCTTGGCGAGTATTTGATAGAGATATAATCCACTTCAATATTGGGAAATCTTTCACGTATTTTTTTATAAAAAGCTTTATATCTGTCAACAACTACTTTTGCTTTTAGCTGATGATTGTCTGCAAAATCATTTTCACCACAGTAAATAATAATCTGTTTAGGCTGATAAGGCGCTAAAAGATCCTCCGAAAAATCATTAAGGTCTGTAAGTCTGGATCCTCCGAATCCTCTGTTAATGATTTTTTTATCAGGAAAATAATCTGCGATATCAGTCCATTTTGTGAATGATGAACTTCCCAGAAATAAAATAGCATCCTTTGGCGGCGGGTTTTGCTGATCCTGTTTTTTGAATTCCTGGATGTCCTGCCAGAACATCGGTTTTTTTTCCTGAGAAAAGGCAATAGCAAAATACAGCAATAGAAATGCTGATAGAATCTTCTTCATTATATTCAGTTTTAAATTAGATATAAAAGTAATAAAAAACTCCCGATTAGCGGGAGTTTTATGATTTATCTTTTGTAAGTAACATAAGTAACTTCAGGGATTTTGTCTCCATCCAGATCAAAATTTCCGAACTGTTGGGCTAGCCTAAGTTCTTTGTTTGTCAGGACATCTACTCTGTAATTTGCCGATGCTTCTTCATCACCAAGCTTGATTCCCAAAACTTTTGAGTCAGCATCATACGTATACCTTCCCTCACTTTTTTGATCCATTTGACAGTCTGCACCTGTTCCTGTAAATGCTGTATAACTCACGTAATAATCTGTTCTGAAGAAAAGAGTATTTTTAGCTGCACATCCGGTGTTTGGATAAGATTGAAGCACTGTTTTATTATCTTTTCCGGAAATTATTTCCCTTTTAACTTCCTTCCAATCTCCCTTCATGATATCCATTTCGTAAGCTTCAAGATTGTCATCTTTACAAGAAGTAAGCGCCAGGGCAGAAAAGGTAAATAAAAGTAGCTGTTTTTTCATTTTCACAAATTTTAAGAATATGCTAAAATATAAATAAATTTGAAATATTTATAATGAAATAATGATTTTTTAAACGAATGTTTGTAAATTGAATAATTTCGGTAGCGTAATCAGTATTTTCAAGCGTATAAAGCCGTTAAAACATAAAAATTGATTTAAAGAGTATACAACAGATTGGTTGATACTATGTAAAATCAAAAGAAGCGGGCCAAAACCCGCTTCCGTATAAATAAATTGCCACTCTTGCCTCAGCCAAAACTTAGAGGGTTCAGCATACTCTTAAATTTTGAACTCTGAATGATTAGTAGCTCATCTCTACAATCTTATAAGCATCCTGCGGAGTTAACTTTTTATACTCACCGAGGCCTAGCCATTTTCTGTCTGTAAAGGCTTTTTCAACCTTTTCAGCAGTTCCTTTAAAGTCTTCTGTATACTCAGAAAGTTTCGTTTTGATGTGAAGGCTGTGGAAGAATTCTTCCATTTTTCTGATACCCAGTTCTGCTTTTTCTTCTACACTTCCGTCTTTTATTCCCCAGACTCTCTCGGCGTATTGTGCCAGTTTTCCTTTTTTATCATCAAAGTTATAACGGTAGTGGGATGGAGCGATAATAGCCAGCGTTCTTGCGTGATCAATACCGAAATAAGCCGTCAGCTCATGCCCCATAGCATGTACTGCCCAGTCTGTAATCACTCCTTTCTGAATCAGTCCGTTCAGAGCCATTGTACAGCACCACATAAAGTTTCCGGCAGCATCATAGTTGAAATCATCGGCCAATACTTTAGGAGCGGTTTCCTGAAGACTGATCAGGATGCTTTCAGCAATTCTTTCCTGAAGATCAGCGGAAGAAGGAGCCGTCATGTATTGTTCCAGCACGTGAGTGTAGGCATCTGTAATTCCGTTCACAATCTGATTTTTGGGAATAGATCTGACTACTTCCGGATCCAAAACAGAAAACTGTGGGAAAAGTCCGGGTCCTCCTGAAGATAACTTCTCATTGGTTTCCCTTCTTGAAATAACATATCCTGAGTTCATTTCAGAACCGGTTGCAGGAAGTGTTAAAATACTTCCGAACGGCATTCCCTGTCCTTCAAAAGTTCTTACCGAATTTCTAAGGATATCCCATGGCTCACCATCATAATTAGCTGCTGCAGAGATAAATTTTGTTCCGTCAATTACAGATCCGCCACCAACAGCAAGAAGAAAAGTGATGTTTTTTTCTTTAATAAAGGTTAAGGCATTGATTAATACTTCATATTCAGGATTGGCTGGAACTCCGCCAAATTCATATACTTCATGATCTTTTAAAGCCTCTTTTACCTGATCGTAAACACCATTGTTTTTGATGCTTCCGCCTCCGTAAATCATTAATATCTTGGCGTCTTTAGGAATTTCTTTGGAAATTTTAGCAATTTCACCTTTCCCGAAAAGTATTTTTGTTGGATTTTTAAACTCGAAATTAAGCATTGTTCTAAATTTATTTTACCCAAATTTACGGAATGGAAAAGGAAAATTGAGTTAACGAAATTTTAAAATTGCTATTATTATATTTTATGAAAGCTATGGCTTTATGTAGCGTGTTAAACTTCAGATGAAAGATAGGCCTTAGCTTTTATGATAAAACCTTTTTTATCCTTTTTAATCTCTTCCAGTAGTTTTTTCCGGTCATCGGGAATCGTAAGGTATTGGTCTCCCCAAAGATTGATTTCAACGATTACCGGAATAAGATCAATGCCTTTCTGAGTCAGAAAATAGAGAATTTTCAACTTATTGTCCGGATGGTCTTTTTTATCAATAATTCCGTTGTCCAGAAGATTTTGAAGTCTGGAAGCCAGAATATTGGTGGCTATTTTTTCATCAGCCTTCAGGAAGTCTCCATAAGTACATTCCTTTTTCAGCATAAGATCTCTTATGATGAGCAGGGACCATTTATCACCCCACATTTCCAGTGAACAGCTGATCGGACAGTCTGATCTTTTTTTGTTCATATTGTTAATTTTAAAATAATACTTGCGAAATGAAAGTGTTTGTTTTAATTTTGCTTTTGTTTTGCAAGTAAATTTAATCATAAAAAATTAATAAATCAAATGGATCATTATGACATTGCCGTAATCGGCTCAGGACCCGGAGGATATGTAGCTGCAATAAGAAGTGCACAGCTGGGGTATAAAACTGTAATTATAGAAAAGTATGATACGTTAGGAGGTACATGCACCAATGTAGGATGTATCCCAACTAAAGCTTTACTGGACAGTACCCATCATTATGCAGAGGCCCATCATCAATTCAGTGAACACGGAATAAAACTGGACAAGATTGAGCTTGATTTCCCGCAAATGTACAGGAGAAAAGCTGAGGTTGTCTCCAAAAATACCGGTGGCCTCGATTTTTTAATGAATAAAAATAAAATTACCCGCCTGAAAGGAACAGCAGGTTTTGTTAATAATTCTACAGTGAAAATTGTAAACGGATCTGAGACAAAAGAAATTACAGCACAGCATTATATTATCGCGACAGGATCAAAACCATCAAGTATTCCGGGAGTGGAAATTGATAAGAAGAGAATTATTACTTCTACGGAAGCATTGTCTTTACAGGAAAAACCGGAATCCATGGTGATTATTGGCGGTGGGGTAATTGGGGTAGAAATGGCTTCTATTTTTAACCGTATCGGAACAAAAGTCACCATTCTGGAATATGCTGATCATCTGATTGCCGCGATGGATCACGAACTGGGAAAAACTCTTCAGAAAATCCTGAAAAAAGAAGGAATTGATATCCGTCTTAACCAGGCTGTTTATAGAACCGAGAATACGGGATTTGGAACCAAAGTGTTTTTTAAAGATAAAAACGGGGCAGAAGGAGAGTTGGATGCAGACTATATTTTGGTTGCGGTAGGAAGAAGTCCTTATGTAAAAGGTCTTGGTCTTGAAAATACAGATGTACAGCTTGACGAGAGAGGATTTATTAAAGTAGATGAAAATAACCGGACATCAGCTTCCAATATCTATGCGATTGGCGATGTTATCGGTGGGGCAATGCTGGCTCATAAAGCGGAAGAAGAAGGTGTCTTTGTAGCGGAAACCATTAACGGGCAAAAACGCCACATTCATTATAACCGAATTCCTTCTGTGGTGTATACGTGGCCAGAAGTAGCTTCAGTAGGCTATACCGAAGAATATCTGAAAAAAAATAACATCGCTTACAACGTTGGAAAATTTCCGTTTTCTGCCAGCGCAAGGGCCCGGGCTTCAATGGATATGGAAGGTTTCGCAAAAGTACTGGTAGATCCGAAATACGGAGAAGTGCTGGGAGTTCACATCATTGGGGCCAGGGCAGCAGATTTGATCGCTCAGGGTGTTATCGCTCAGGAATATGAAGTAACGGCAGAAGATATGTTCCGGATCTCCTATGCCCATCCAACGTATTCTGAAACTCTGAAGGAAGCTTACCTGATTGCATCCGGACAGGGAGCTGTTAATATATAAGAAATTAAACCATTAAGATTAATGAAGACAATAAGAATAATTAAGACCATCTGTGATGGAAAAATGAAGTACATCGCTAAAAAATAGCTTCAGCTATTTCCCTTAATTACTTTGATCAGCTTTAAAAATCTTAATGGTTTAAAATATGAGATTATCAATTTTATCGCAGATAAAATCCCTGCGTCTTAAAACATGAAGTATATAAAGCTGTTTTGCGCCTTAGCGTTTTCCAAAAAAAAATTACAAGGAAGTGCAGTTTTCATCCTTTGCATAGATTCCATTGCTTTTCGCCTCCAACTTCCCGGTTTTTCTGTTGATTTTAACCAAAAAAGACTCTTTCACAACCGGACAGCCCTTAGACTGCATCAGGTACATAGAGATATGGCGGTCCTCAATTTTATAAGCGCCGGTAAAACGGCTACTCGTATCCACTGAATACCCATATGTTTTTGCCAGTAGAATAGCTTCCGGAAGATTGTCCACAGTTCCGATAAAGTCTCTTAACTGCTGTTCATTGGAAAAATAAACAGACCTTTCATTTTTGCATGCAAGGATGTATGAAAAGCAGTTGTTGCCCATACATTTCTGGAAAAAACCTCTTTCCGGAACAGGCTCATTGATCGTCATAAAATCGGGAGCCTGGCTTTCATAGATCACTGCTTTTTCGTAATCGGTATCATTGCTGAGCACACGCCAGTAGGCATAGTCTTTATCAGGAACAATGAAAGGATAGAGATAATCTACCGTATCAAGAATATCAGGAATTTTTTTATAATCATCAGGAACCTTGATCTGGCCAAAAAGCAGATTGGAAAAGATCAGGAAAAAAGTGATGATGAGTTTCATAGAGAAAGTGTTTTTGTACAAATGTAAAGAGAATTATTCCAATACAATTTTATAATATCCTTTTTCATCAGTTACATCAATATCTATTCCTGTAAAAGTCAGTTTATTGATTTGATACCCATCACAAGCTCCTTTAAACTCCGATGACTGTATTGCAAAATCAAGGTTTTTAATATTAGAATAAAATTTATAATTTTTTGTTCCGTTATAGGCCCCTACATTTTCTACAATAACCTTGTTGTCTGATGTTTTGGTTAATTGTACATTAGCATTGTTTTCATCCTGAACCGAATAGGTGGTCAATGTTCCGTTGGCAATAAGATTTTCATTATTGGAATTTACGAACTCAAAAATGATGGGTAACGGTGGATTGTAACAATCTTTTTCACAAGACATGAACAGAATTGCTATGAGTAAGAAAGTAAATATTTTTTTCATGGATTATGGATGTTGTACGAGTAAAATTAATGAAAATTATATTAAGCATGAATTTAAGTAGATTAGTTTATCAAATATTTTATGAAAGGAATGACCGGATTATAAAGGAAGCGAAAACTAATCAAATTTTCTGAACGAAAATTAATATAAATTTCATTTTTATGACTGCATTTTTTGTCATTTATCAATTCAATTCATTCCAAAATCACTTACATTTGTTATTATGATACACGACCAACGCGCAGAAAAATTCAGGCAGATCGTGGAAAATAAATTCCAGATCTACAATTCATTATTTATGAGCCTGCCCTATGATAAAATGACGAATATCGGAATGCTGCTTCCGTTTCTTTATGAGGAAAGCAGAACCGGCTATGAAGCAGGAAAAACCCCCGAAAATATCGTCGAAGAATTTTTTAAAAACCATACCGATCTTCAGACCGAGGAGCAGAAACTCGAACTGCTTTTTAAGATCATTCAGTATATAGAAAGACAGGTAGTTTTGTTTGACAGTATTGAAGATGCTGCTTTTCCCAATCTTCACTCTGAGAGTGACAGCGGGACCGTAACCAATCTCTTTGAACGTTCTTTTCAGGATCATAAAATTGAAAAAGTACGCGAAAAATTAAAAGATTTTAGTGTAAAAGTCGTGTTTACGGCGCATCCCACTCAGTTTTATCCAAGCTCAGTACAAAGGATTATCCAGGACTTAAGAGGAGCTATTACCAGTGATTCCATTACTCAGATTGATATGCTTCTGCAGCAGCTGGGAAAAACACCTTTTGTCAACAAAGAAAAACCTACTCCTATAGATGAAGCTTTGAGTATCATTTCATACCTGAGATACGTATATTACGATACCATTGGCGAATTGTTTACGAAGATCAAAAAGACATTCGGAAACGGGCATTTTCATCTTCATGAAGATATTATCCAGCTTGGATTCTGGCCTGGAGGAGACAGGGATGGGAATCCGTTTGTAACAGCAGAGGTAACGAAAAGAGTAGCAGAAGAACTTCGTTCAGCCATTCTGAAGTCCTATTACAGCCATTTGAAATTCATCAGAAGAAGATTGAGTTTCAGAGGAGTTTCTGAAGTTTTAACCCAATTAAGTGAAGCGTTGTACGCTGCCATTTTTGATGGAAAAACTATTACAGCTGAAGATATTTTAAAGAAAGCTGCGGAAGCGGAAAAAATATTGGTCAATGAACATAACGCTCTGTTTTTAGATCTTCTGGCCAATTTCAGAGATCGCGTGATGATCTTCGGGACTCACTTTGCAACGCTGGATATCCGCCAGGACAGCAGGATTCATCAGAAAGTGATTGATGAGGTTTTTGCAAAAGTATCCGGGAATGAAGATGCTGATTACGAACAAAAATTCAATACACTGATTCAGATTTCGGAAACGGTAAATGCCGAAGATTTTGAAGATATTGTAAAAGATACATTGTTAACCGTTTCACAGGTTACAGATATTCAGAATCTGAACGGGCTGAGAGGAATGAACCGTTATATCATTTCCAATTCCGATGCAGTGAAAGATGTGATGAATGTCTATGCATTCTTTAAGATTTGCGGGTACAAAGACGAAGATATCAATATGGATATCGTTCCGCTTTTTGAAACGATGGAAGGTCTTGCCAACGCAGAAAATGTGATGAATGAACTGTATCATAATCCTGTCTACAAAAAACATCTGGAAAAAAGAGGAAACCAGCAGACCATTATGCTTGGATTTTCTGATGGAACCAAAGATGGTGGATATTTAAAAGCCAACTGGGAAATTTATAAAGCAAAAGAAGAATTGACCAAGCTTTCCGAGCAGAACAATATCAAAGTTGTATTCTTCGATGGAAGAGGAGGACCGCCAGCCAGAGGAGGAGGAAAAACCCACGATTTCTATGCTTCTCAGGGAAAAACTATTGCCAATAATAAAATTGAACTTACCATTCAGGGGCAGACCATAACCAGTATTTTCGGAAATAAAGAACAGGCAAAATACAATTTCGAACAGCTTCTGACCGCAGGTGTGGAAAATGATGTATTCAAAAATGCCAAAAAAGAACTTACGGAAAAAGAAAGAGCCTTGATCATCGAATTGGCGGATATCAGCTATGGAAAATATTCAGATTTAAAGGCTCATCCAATGTTTGTTCCATACCTTCAGGAGATGAGTACCCTTGAATATTACGGAAAAACAAATATCGGAAGCCGTCCTTCAAAAAGAGGAAACGGAAGCGAATTGAAATTTGAAGATCTGAGAGCGATTCCGTTTGTAGGTTCATGGTCACAACTGAAACAGAATGTTCCAGGGTTCTTTGGTTTTGGATATGCCATGCAAAAGATGAAAGAACAGGGAAGATTTGAAGAAGTAAGAGAACTGTATAAGGGTTCGGATTTCTTTAAAACGTTAGTATTGAACTCCATGATGAGTATGAACAAATCCTATTTCCCACTAACTTATTATATTAAAAATAACCCTAAGTTTGGTGCATTCTGGAATGTTCTTTTTGAGGAATACGAACTTTCAAGAGATATTATGCTGGAACTGACCGGTTTCAAAATGCTTCAGGAAGAAGATCCTTTGTCAAGAAAATCTGTGAAGATTCGTGAAAAGATCGTACTTCCGTTATTGAGCATTCAACAATATGCGTTGATGAAAATACAGAAAGGTGAAGGGAATAAAGAAGCTTATGAAAAGCTGGTAACACGTTCTTTATTCGGGAATATTAATGCGAGTAGAAATTCAGCGTAAGTTATTTTAAATAAATATTTTGTATACATTGTACAATGGTATATCAATAGAAACGGGCTATAATCCTGAGCTTAGACGAAGGGAGCCCGTTTTTTATTATCAACAATCCATGATCTTTAGCTCAAACTTATATTTTAAGTTATAAGCGCAGATTATCCGGATCAAGCAGATAGCTGAATTAAATCTGTTGAGCCTGTATAATCTGCGGGAAAATAAAAATTATTCCTTTAAGAATTTCTCATAGTAAACTTTATCCTTCATCTGAATTTTCAGATAATAAGTTCCTTTTGCAAAATCCTCCACTTGTATAGATTTCTGATGGCTGCTTTTTCGGATCAGCCTTCCCAGATTGTCATAGATTTCTAAGGATTGAACTTCTTGTTCCGATGCTATATTCAGAATGTTTTTAGCAGGATTCGGGAATAGAGAAAACTTTTCCTTTTTTACCATTTCAGAAGTGTTGAGAACCATATTGTACAGACTTCCGAAGTTGAGAATACCATATCCAATCTGATCTGAATGGCCGGGATAAAGCGAAGCTGTTTGTCTTAGCTTTGTTCTCATCTGCTCTCTGTCCATCGTTGGAAATGCCTGGATAAGACATGCTACGCCTCCTGCAGCAATAGGAGTTGCAATGGATGTTCCGTTCACAACTGTAGTCGCATTGTCATACACTGTAGTGGTAGCAGTTCCTTGAGTACTTCCATCAGGTTTTACGACTCCAAGAGAGTTCGGTCCGAAAGAAGAAAATCCGGAGGCATTCCCGGCCGAATCTACAGATCCGATGGAGAATACTTTAGCATTGTCAGACGGTGTCATCAGATAATGCCATGGCTGCAGCCCGGAATTTCCGGCAGCAGCAAGAACAAAGATTCCTTTTTCAGCAGCAATACCTGCTCCACGGGCAATGAAAGAAGTACTTCCGTTCATATCTGCATAGGTGTAATTGTAACGGCTCTCATCAAAAACATTGTATCCCAGTGATGAGGTGATAATTTCTACCCCTTTTCTGTCTGCTTCCTCAGCAGCTTCAATCCAGTATAGCTCTTCTTCAGGAACTTCTACATTGGCATTTTCACTCCTGTAGAGATAGAAATCAGCATCAGGAGCCGCGCCGACAAATATGTTTTCAATATATCCGCCGATAGCACCTAACACAACAGAACCATGCGGACTGAGTGCTGTATTGTAAATGTTTCCGGTTTTAGTGACAAAATCATAGGCCGCTTTTATATGATTACCGCTCCATAATCTGGAAAAAGCAGTTCCCGTATTCACTGTTGGGAATCCGGCATCAATGACTGCTATAGAAATTCCTGTTCCGGTATAACCCGCCAGGTGAAGAGGGCGGATATTGACCTGATCAATTTGGCCGGCACCGGAACCATAATTAAAGGTGGTGAGTATTTTATTGAGACTTGCATCATCTTTCCATTTAGCGGGTGCAGTTTTTACAGTGGTGGTTGAACTGTTTCTGGCAAAACTTTCAACAGATAAAACAAAAGACTGAGCCTGCAGCAGTGTTTTCTGGGCGGGAGTAGCATTCACTGCCGCTCCGTTAAGCCATTTTGAATAATCGGTAACGGTAAATCCTAAATTTTGAAGATTCTGAAGGTAAGACTGTTCAATAGGAGCATCCTGATCATTAAGAGGAATTCCCAGCGTCGTACGTCTGCTGAGTGATTTCTGACTGAGTTCAGAAAGAGGATTTGCATAAAATGCAGCTTTGTTGGGCTTATCTGTAAAGAAAACAAAAACAAGTTCTGTTTGGGCAGATACATGAAGATAACCCGTTAGGAAACAAAAGAGTAAAAGTTTTTTCATAACATTATTTTGTATAAAGATAAAAACAAAATCAATAAAATTTTTGATAGGATATTAAATTCCTTATTTTTACAGAAATATTTATTATATGAAAAAAATTCAGATGGTTGACTTGCAAAGTCAGTATTACAAAATAAAGAATGATGTAGACAATGCTGTTTTGAATGTAATGGACTCTGCAGCGTTTATTAACGGACCTGAAGTAAAGTCTTTCCAGAATGAATTGGAGTCTTATTTAGAAGTAAAACATGTGATTCCATGTGCTAATGGTACAGATGCATTACAGATTGCCTTAATGGCCCTGGATCTGAAAGAAGGAGATGAAATCATCACCGCTGATTTTACTTTTGCTGCAACGGTAGAAGTAATTCACCTGCTTAAGCTAAAATCTGTATTGGTAGATGTAGATTATGATACATTCACCATTTCTACAGAACAGATTAAAAAAGCCATTACGCCAAGAACAAAAGCGATTATTCCGGTACACATTTTCGGACAGTGTGCGAATATGGAAGAAATTTTGAAAATTGCTGAAGAGCACAATCTATATGTTATTGAAGACAACGCTCAGGCAATTGGTTCAGAATATACATTCTCTGACGGAACTGTAAAACAGGCAGGAACAATGTCTACAGTAGGAACAACTTCTTTCTTCCCTTCAAAAAACCTTGGATGCTACGGAGATGGTGGAGCTATTTTTACCAACAACGATGAATTAGCACACCGTTTAAGAGGGATTGTAAACCACGGGATGTACGAAAGATACTATCATGATGAGGTAGGAGTAAACTCCCGTCTGGACAGTATTCAGGCTGCAGTTTTAAGAAAAAAACTTCCTCACCTTGATTCTTACAACGAAGCAAGAAAAAGAGCCGCAGATTTTTATGATGAAGCATTTGAAGCAAACCCGAATATTCTGACTCCCAAAAGAGCTGAAAATTCTACTCACGTATTCCACCAGTATACTTTAAGAATCCTGAATGGAAAGCGTAATGAACTTCAGAAGTTTTTAACGGAAAAAGAAATCCCTGCAATGATCTATTATCCGGTAGCATTAAGAAAGCAGAAAGCATACTTCCAGGAAAGTAATGATGCAGACTTTGTGAATACAGATAAGCTGTTGGATCAGGTAATTTCTTTACCAATGCATACAGAATTAGACGAAGAGCAACTGAAGTATATTACAGATGCTGTTCTTGAGTTTATGAAATAATGAAACAAAAGATATTCAAGTATAAGTTGGTATACTATTTAGCAATAATCACCAGCTTATTACTTTTTATAATATCAGCATTTTTGGTTCTTGAAATATTTAATGATTTTAGTTTATTGAAAACATTATTTATTGGTATTTCGTTAATTATCAATTCATTTGCATTTGTCAATTTAGTTGAAAAATATGATAAAGCTATTTTGTTTCTGAATCTTAGTCTGTTTTTATCCATAATGAGTTTAGGTTTTCCTTTATTACTTGGATTTTTAAATGGATATTATATTGTAGGACATTTTACTTTTAAATTTTTAATTGTATTGATACTGAGTTTACTGATTGTAAACCTATTTAAGGTGAAAAGATATAAGGGCGTTAACGAAATAGAAAATATAGGAAAACACAAAGATTAAAAAATAAAAATGGCAATACTTGTTACGGGAGGACTTGGATATATTGGTTCTCACACGGTGGTAGAACTTATCAATAGCGGCTTTGAAGTAGTTATTGTAGACGATTTGTCCAATACGGAAAGGTTTATTTTAAAAAATATAGAGGAAATTACAGGTAAAAAGCCGGCTTTTTATCCATTTGATCTAAGAAGGAAAGAACTTCTTACTCAGGTTTTTGATGCCCATCAGATTGATGGCTGTATCAATTTTGCCGCTTCTAAAGCAGTAGGAGAGAGCCAGATAAAACCTGTAGACTACTATGAGAATAATTTATTCTCACTGATAAATATTCTTCAGGAATTTAAAGCAAGAGAAATTTCCAACTTTATTTTCAGTTCATCCTGTACAGTATACGGGCAGGCAGATGTAATGCCGATTGATGAAAATACTCCTTTAAAAGTACCTGAAAGTGTGTATGGGAAAACAAAACAAATGGGAGAACAGATCCTGATTGATTTCGCAAATGCCTATCAACGTAAAATTTCGTTATTAAGATATTTTAACCCGATCGGGGCCCATCCTTCTGCAAAACTTGGAGAACTGCCGATAGGAGTTCCTAATAATCTTGTACCTTATGTGATGCAGACGGCTTCAGGAGTACGCGAGAAACTGAATGTTTGGGGAGATGATTACGCTACAGAGGACGGGACAGCCGTTCGTGACTATATTTATGTTGTTGACCTTGCTAAAGCACACGTTGCAGCTTTAAAAAAGCTGATAGAAGACTCTTCACCTGAAGCTGTGATTGATACCTACAACCTGGGAACAGGAAAAGGTTCATCTGTGCTGGAAGTGGTGAAAGCATTTGAAAAGGCCAATAATGTAGAGGTTCCGTATCAGATCTGTGCCAGAAGAGAAGGAGATATTACTATTGCGTATGCCAATGCTGAAAAGGCCGAAAAAGAGCTCAACTGGAAGTCTGAAACCTCTCTGGAAGAAGCTTTAAGAACGGTTTGGGAATGGCAGAAATATTTGAATACAAGGAATGTATAGTTTCAATGGTTATGAAATTTTCCTGACCATATGAAGAACAATTAAAGAACGAATTATATAAACAAATTACAAAACACCTTCCCTGAATCTTTTGTTTTATCTTTTTATAAGAACATTTCATTCAGTGAAGTTTTTAATTCAAAATTAATATGAAGACACAGAGAATAGGGATTACATTTTCCTCATTTGACTTATTACACGCTGGCCACATCAAAATGCTTGAAGAAGCTAAAACGGTATGTGACTATTTAATCGTTGGACTTCAGATCGATCCTTCCCACGATCGTCCCAACAAAAATAAGCCAAGCCAGACTATCGTTGAAAGATATATCCAGCTGAAAGCAGTAAATGCTGTGGATGAGATCATTCCTTATTATACAGAAGAAGATCTGTTGGATATTTTAAAATCATTTGTGATTGATGTAAGAATCATTGGGGATGATTATATGGACAAAGACTTTACAGGTAAGAAATACTGTGAAGAAAAAGGAATTGAGATCTTTTATAACAAAAGAGACCATAGGTTTTCCACCAGTGATCTGAGAAGAAGAATCTATGAAGCTGAAAAAGAAAAAGATTCCAAAGCTGAACCTGTAAAATAAATTTTCAGCAAAACATATCAGAAATTATAAATAACAAACAGTTGTAAACAAGAGCTTTACAGCTGTTTTTTTATTTTACCGGAAGCAGCTGGAAATTACGTTTTAAGAATATGAAATTACTTCTTTAAGCATATTTTCTATTTAAAGTCCTTGTCAATGAGATCCAGGAAGTCAAAAAACATTTCTTTCCAATGGCTTATTTTGGTTCCGTTTTCTTTTATTTCTTCAAAATTATGATTGCAGTTCAGATACACTTTGCTTTTCAGATTCGTTTTTCTGTGACGGATAAATTCTGCGGTAATTAAGTCACTGGCTTCTATAGGTACTTTATCATCATGGCTTCCAATAGTGACAAATATGGGAATTTTTATCTTCAGAAGATTTTCTATAGGAGGTTCGTTTATTGCAACATTCCATTTATAGGTATCGCCATTAAAATAATCTTTTACCGAGTCAGGATCTTGATAAACCTCATTATACCCTTTCATCAATTCATCAATTTTATCCTGAGCCTGGCTGGCACTTAATTTTCCTTCCTGCATTTGTCTTCTGGTAAAAAGTATATCATTAAATATCTGAGGTGTTGCATTCCCTGCAGAAAAGCAAATATGGGTGATGTTTTTGTTGAGGGTGGCTAATTTTGCGACCACGTCACTACCTTCAGAATGTCCAAGCACAGCGATTGTTTTAGCATTGGGGTAGATTCTTTTCTTTATGAAATTAACAACTTTATCGGCAACTTCAGCCCTGTCTAGCACATTGTTCCTTCGTGTGAATGTTGGGGAAGGCGTATAGTTATTTAATGTTTTTAAGTAATAGGGCAGTCCAACTTTCTGTATATAAACGAATGCATAGTCTTTTGGAAACTCTGCCATTAATTTTTTGGGATAGTTATTGTAACAGCAAGGTTCTGTATCATCACCATTTACCATAGGTAAATCACCGCTTCCCTGCAGATAGATGAACACTTTTTCCTTTGGTAAATTATCTGCAGTATAGATATAAAAACGTACTGTGTCACCTTTATCAGGAATGATGTATTCTTTTAATTTTTGTTTTTCAGGAGTCTGTGCCAATAGAAAGATTGGAAAAAAGAGTAGGATCAACAGGATTCTTTGAAATAGATTCATAGGTTATTTTTGTTTTAGAAAATAGATCTGTATTTTTCTTGAGTACTCTCTTTTTATTTTTATGGGATAAATATAAACCTTTTAACCTTATTGTCAGATGTTTATCTTCATATTTCACAAATTTATAATTAAACAAACAAGTAAGCATTAATAAAAAATCCCGGAAAGTAATTTCCGGGATTTTTGTTGTATTACATCGGGCCACCTTGTTGGTCGTCTCCGGCTGCATTGGAATTGATATCCTTTTTCTTTTTAGGCTGATCTACTTTTTCACCCTGTTTAAATCTATAGGTTAAAGAAATAGAAAACTGTCTTGGCTGCCACTGCATATAGTTTCTTCTTGTGTAATCCTCATTGAAACTGAGTACTTCTCTGCTTCTCGTATTGAAGATATCCTGAATGTTGAAGGAAATTGTTCCGTCTCCTTTCCAGATCGTTTTGGAAGCACCAAGGTTCAGCGCATACATATCCTGAGTATTCTGGTTGGCAGATTTCTGTGCTCCTCTATAGAATCCCTGTAATTGTACACTTAGCGTTTTATCAAGTTTAAAGGTTGTATTAAGACGTGCTCTGGTAGAAAAACCATTTCCTGTAAAATCCATATTTCGGGTTTGCTGCAACTTATTTTTATCAAGAGCATCATAATAAGCAATTCCGGTGGTTTTATATCCGAACATGTCTAAGCTACCCATTATTTTTAACCACGCAAATGGGTCGTAGGTAAAGTTCAGATCTAAACCATAACGTTCGTCATTTCCAAGGTTGATAGGTTTTGTATAGAATACTCCCAGACTTTCATCAGGTCTGTACACTAGCATTTTAGTATCATCAGTGGCGTGTCTGTAGTATAAGGTAGGATTAATCGTAAACTTTTTTCTTGTAATATTATACCCTACTTCAAATGAATCTACATATGACGGGTTAAGATCTATGTTTCCTTCAAAAATATTCTGGCTGTTGCTGTAATTCGGGAAAGGAACCATGAAGAAAGATCTTGGTCTGTCTATTCTACGGGAGTAATTAACCAAAATCTGATTGTTCTTAGATACATCATAGCTTAAGAATACACTCGGAAATAAATTGTTGTAGTTCTTTGTTTTATTTAATTGCGGATCATTAGGATTTTGATTGATGTAATTGATCTTTACATTGGAAAGTTCATCTCTTAAACCAAGCTGATAAGCAAATTTTTCTCCGATTTTACTTTTAAACTGTAAATAAAAAGCATTGAAGATTTCTCTGTAATCCGTATCGTTATTATAGTTCGGGATATAAGGATTATTGGACGTACTGCTTACAAAATTATTATAAGTATTATCATTCACATCCAATCTGTATCCTGCCTCAATTTTAGACTGTTCTCCTATTGGTAATTCGTAGTCTGCTTTCCCGATAATTGTTTTGCTTACAGAATGTCTTCTGGTAATATCCTGTGTATCCGGAAGCAGGTCATTGGTTTCAAGAATATCTGCATTATTATTGCTTCTGTTTCTCTGTAAACTTAATGATACCGATAAATTCTGACCGTTATCATCAAATTTGTGGTCTACCCCTACATCTCCCTGGAAAGCAAGGTTATTAAATATCGTTTTAGATTCTCTTTGTCCGTAAGGGTTTAATAATTGCCATGTTCCCGCAGTTCCATTCGGATCTGACGGATCTTTGAAAAATCTGTGGAAACTGTCATACGTCTGAAGAAGCTCATTTCCGTCTCCTTCAAAAGTTCTTACCAATCCTGTTACATTGATCGATGTTTTCTCAGAAAGATCATACACAAAACCTGCACTTACATTATAATTTTTGTTATATGTTTTACTGGTCGAGTTTTGCAATTGATGTACAAGAACATCATTAGGCTGCGTATTAGGAAGGATCTTAGGAAAAGTAATATTGTGATATGTCGTTTCCGAATTATTTTTCGTTTTGTTTTCTGTGTAGCCGCCGCCGCCGTTTACAAACCATGTCCAGTTATTTTTTCTCCAGCTCAGGTTGGTGTTAAGCGAGGTTCTCGGGAAATATCCTAAAGATCCCACAACACTACCATTAAACCCGATTTTCTTGTTCTTTTTAAGGATGATGTTCAGAATACCGGAAGTTCCGCTTGCTTCAAATTTAGAAGAAGGGTTGGTAATAACTTCAATTCTTTCAATCTGATCAGCCGGGATACTTTGCAGAGCATTGGCACCATCATCTATTCCCAGAAGGGCAGAAGGCTTTCCGTTGATCAGAAATTTTACGTTGGTACTTCCTCTCATAGAAACCGTTCCGTCCGTATCTACAGAAACTGAAGGAACATTGGTCAGAACATCCTGAAGATTTCCTCCTTTACTCACGATATCCTGTGAAGGATCATATGTTTTCTTGTCAAGTTCTACTTTATAGGGTTTCGCTGCTGAAGCGGTGATCACAACACCCTGGATTTCTTTTGTTTTTCCATCAACAGTAGAAGAAGGCTCTGCTTCAATAGATAATGCACCAATATTACCTGCTGCTGTAATATTTTTGCTGATTACGCTTTTTTTGTAATCAATAGCCTCTACTGTGATATCATAATCTCCTGGTATAAGCTCAAGTTTATACTGTCCCTTTTCATCTGTCAGTACAGCATCACTTAAAGTTTTGTTGGTTTTATTGCTGAAAGTTACGGAAGCGTAGGGAACCGGTTGATTTTTTTTGTTGACAATGATTCCTGAAACTCCAGCCTTCTCCTGTGCAAAAGCCATCGCCGCCGCTGAAAGTACTAACGTAAGTCCTAAAGTTTTTCTGGTGAAAATATTGACAATTTCTGTCTTATTCTTCATAGGTTATTTTTTTGTATAAAATCGTGAAAGGATAACCCATAACATTTTGAATACCGATATTGGTTTGGTTTTCAAAACATTATGATTGTTTATTGTTTTTCTAACTGTATAAATTTTAGGTGCTTTCTAAACTTATTTTATATTTTTTGAGTTGAGCCAGTCCTGGTAAGCCTTTGCATTTACAGCATGTTCTTCAGCACTTGCCGTAAACTTATGGTATCCAAACCTTGCCGGATCAGCACACATAAATATATAATTGTTGTTTTCAGCATTTAAAACAGCATCAATTGAATTCTTATCCACTACACAGATCGGTCCCGGAGGAATACCTGCATTTGCATAAGTGTTGTAAGGTGATGGTGTAGACAAATGCTTATATAATACTCTTTTAATAGATTCTTTAAAATTCGTCTGCTTATTGATCGCATAGATCACCGTAGGGTCAGACTGAAGTTTCATCCCTTTTCTGTAACGGTTTAAATACAATCCGGCAATCGTTTTCATTTCATCTTTTTTTCCTCCGGATTCCTTATAAACAATAGAAGCCAGTGCATAGATCTGATCTCTTGTAAGGCCAGACTGCTGTTCTTTGTTTTTTCTTTCAGTCGTCCAGAAATCATTGTACTGATTTTCAAACTTTGAAAAAAATTCTCTTGGGCTTACAGTCCAGAAGAAATTATAAGTATCAATGAAGAAATATTTTTTTAGATCTTCAACATTTTTATAGCCTTTCTCCTGTGCCACAGCATCCAGATCATTTATAAAATGTAACGAATCAATTTCCGTTTTTTTGGTCACCTTACCAATCATCTGATACATATCTCCAAAATCCCCGATTCTGTAAGAGTTTGCTGTCTGGTTCCCTGCTTTGATCATATTAACAAGGTTCTTGTTTCCTGTTCCGCTCTGGATATGATAACGTCCTGCTTTAAAATTTGTATCAAGACCTTTTTCTTTAGCCACAGCTTCAAAAGATTCCCTGTCTTTAATATAAGGAGCAATAGAATCGAGGATCTGTTTAAAACCTGCTCTGTGAGGAATCAGAACATATCCGTCTTTTTCTACATTATTTCCTAAATATTTATTATAAAATCTCAAACCAAAAAATCCTGCGGCTGCAAAAACCAGCAGAATGATAATGAGAATAGCTTTTTTCATTCTTATAAATGTTGATTAAAAGTTTTTGTTTTTAAAGAAGATCTGTTTTACCTCTAAAAACTTGCTTTGCAGGACCTTCCAGCCAAATATTCTGGAATGTATCTCCGCTTTTTTCAGCATATACTTTAAGGTTTCCGCCTAAAGTTTTAACTTTTACAGAGGTTAGATTATGTTTTTGAAGAAAAGTTAAAGCAGAAGCTGTAACTCCTGTTCCACAACTGTAAGTTTCGTCCTCAACGCCTCGTTCATAGGTTCTTACAAAAATTTCATCATCAGAAATTTTTTCTACAAAGTTTACATTGATACCCTTTTCTTTATAATTTTCAGAATTTCTGATCCCATATCCTTCGTCATAAACGTGGTAGTCTTTCAGATTTTCTACGTATTTTACATAGTGGGGAGATCCTGTATTCAGAACAAAGTCATTTCCGTCCTGTGAAATAGAGTCTACATTAATCATTTTCAATTTGATGATCCCGTTATGGATTTCTGCTTCATGTTCGCCATCTGTTGCAATGAATTTGCATTTATCTTCAAAGATGTCAAGGAAAAAAGCAAAAGCTACAAGACATCTTCCTCCGTTTCCGCACATAGTACTTTCTCCTCCGTCAGAATTGTAATAAACCATTTTGAAATCATAGTTAGAATCGTTTTCCAAGAGAATAAGGCCGTCAGCACCTATTCCGAAACGTCTGTCACATAATTTTTCAATACTGTTTTTATCTTTGGTGAATTGCAGATCACGGTTGTCTACCATTACGAAATCATTTCCTGTTCCCTGATATTTATAAAATTCCATATTTTTTTGTCTAAATGAAGAAGCAAAATTAATATATTTAAAATGAAAAACGAACAGTGTTAGCTGTTCGTTTTCTTATTTATAATCGTTTTATCTAAAGCCGCCTCCGCCGCTCTGTTGTCTGCCTGAACTAGTGCTTTGGCCGCTGGAGCTGTTTCTGAATCCACCACCGGAAGATTCTGATCTTCCGCTGCTTTGGCTGCCGCTGTTCTGGTTTCTGAATCCACTGTTATTTTGGTTCCCCTGATTATTCTGGTTACCGCTGTTTTGGTTTCTGAACCCGCCATTAGAATTTCTGAATCCGCTGTTGTTTTGGTTACCCTGATTGTTCTGATTACCATTATTCTGGTTTCTGAACCCACTGTTACTATTGGAGTTTCTATTATTATTGAATCCTCCGTTATTATTGTATGAACCGTTACCGTTCGTTGTACGTGTGTTCTGGAATCCGTTTTGAGGTCTTGATGAAGAATTAGATCTTCTTTCTACATAGACTTTTCTTCTGGAATTGTTATAACTGTCATAGTAATAAGGTATTCCATTATCATAGTAGTAATTAACGTTGTTTCTGTAATAATAGCCGTCATTGCCCCAATATCCGCCGCTTCCGTAATATCCGGAAGGTGCATAGTAATACCCGTTGTTATAATAAGGATCTCCATATCCATAATTTCCGTTACTTCCGTATCCGTCGGTATATGCTAAACAAGAGGTTAAACTGGTAATAGCAAAAATACTGAATGCTATTTTAAATAAATTTTTCATGACTTTATTGTACTTTTTTTTCTTTAAAACTTTTTTTCCAATTGACATATCCTAAGATAGCCATTATAGTAAATACCAAATATTGAACCGAAGTGATTCCAAGTCCCTTAAAAATCATCATAGGGATGCAGATAATATCTCCGATAATCCAGAAAATCCAGTTATCAATGCGCTGTTTGGCCATTAACCACATTCCTACTAAAAATATTGAAGTGGTGAAAACATCCATCCAATTTGCCCAGTCCAGATGATACAATCCTAAACTGGTTCCTTCCATAGAAAACTGATTGTCAATATATGGCTTATAATAATAAATAAGAGTAACCAGTGCCAGACTCAGTATAAAAAGCAGGGTAGCGTAGGTCCATTCTTTTTGGGTAGCCCACGTAACTTCTACATGAACATGATCTTCAGAATTTTTTGCCCATAGAATCCAGCCGTAAATACTCATGACAGTATAATAGACGTTAATCATGCAGTCTCCCAACAACCCGGCATTGAAAAGAAGGTATACATAGATCAGGGTTGAAATAATGCCGGTAGGGTACACCCATATATTTTTCTTAATGGAAAAAAATACGCTCAGTATTCCGAAAATTGCACCTGATGCTTCCAGCATAATCTGTAAAGAATCATAGCTTTCATAAGGCTTTACAAAAAGATCATATAAATTCATGCAATCAAAAATAAGCAAAAATATGGACTTTTTAAAATGGATTTTATAATGTGTTGTTCAGGTTTTAAATACTTTAATGTAAAATAATTAAGGAAAGTTTAACGATAAACGTGGGAGTTCCTAAATTTTTTATATTTTCGTAAATCCTTAATAAATAAAAAAACATGTCGAAAATTTGGGTTAAAAAGCCACTAAGTGCCTATGAGGCAGATATGAAGAAAAGTGAGCTGAAAAAAGTCCTTGGAAAATGGAGTTTAACAGCAATTGGAGTGGGTGCTATCATTGGAGGTGGAATCTTTGTTCTTACCGGAACAGGAGCCTATTATCACGCAGGACCAGCGCTTGCCATTTCCTTTATCATAGCAGGTATTGCCTGCGTTTTTGCTGCATTGTGCTATGCAGAGTTTGCATCCATTATTCCTGTAGAGGGTTCAGCTTATGCTTATGCCTATGGAACGGTGGGAGAAATTTTTGCCTGGGCCATGGGGTGGTGCCTCATCCTCGAATATGCCATGGCGAGTATGGCCGTTTCCGTGAGTTGGTCCGGATATTTTAACAAATTTTTGAAAATCTTTAATATTCATTTACCGGCTTATCTTACATCAGATCCCGCCAGTTATACAGGAGAGGGCTTTTCAATGAACCTGCCGGCATTCATTCTTGTTCTTTTAATTACTGCATTATTGGTAAAAGGAACTAAAGAAGCAGCGGGAGCTAATAACCTGATTGTTTTGATGAAAACTTCTGCCGTTATCTTTGTAATTATTGCAGGAGTCTATATTATTTTTTCCAATACAGACCTTTACAACGCTGTAGATGGTGTTAAAAACTGGAAACCTTTTATTCCGGATCAGGTACAGATCAAGAATTCTGAAGGAGATCTGGTCTCTGCCTATGGTATTAAAGGAATTATTTCCGGAGCAGCCGCTATTTTCTTCGCATATATTGGTTTTGATGCCGTTTCTACACAGGCAGGAGAGGCCATTAATCCTAAAAAAGATGTTCCTTTCGCTATTATTGCATCACTATTGGTGTGTACAGCGCTTTACATTTGCGTATCGCTTGTACTGACAGGAATGATGCATTATACAGACTTTAACCCGGAAGGAAAATATCCTGATGCTATTAAAGCACCCGTAGCGTATGCATTTGAAATTGCAGGAAAGCACTGGGCAAGTAATATAGTAACTATCGCTGCAACAGTAGGATTGATCTCTGTAGTAATGGTAATGATGATGGGACAGTCAAGAATTTTCATTGGTATGGCAAAAGACGGATTGATTCCCGGATTCTTCGGTCAGCTTCATCCAAAAACAAAAACACCTTATAAAGGAATTATTTTGTTGGGCGTTGTAGTGGCATTTATCGCAGCATTTACTCCAATTTCAACATTGGCAGATATGACGAGTTTCGGAACCCTGTTTGCGTTTACACTGGTTTGTATTGCCGTTTGGGTAATGAGAAAAAAAGAACCTAATCTGATCAGACCATTCAAAGTTCCGGCTTATAAAATAGTTGTAGCATTAGGAGTGTTTATCAATATTTATTTGATATTCAACTTAAGTGCTCATGCATTGGAACTTTCTGCTGTATGGTTGTTCTTAGGAGGTTTGGTATACTTCCTTTATGGAAAATCAAACAGTAAATTGAACAATCCTGAAAAATATCAGAACCAAGAGTAATCATAATATAAACCGCTTCGGCGGTTTTTTTTGTCCGAAAACTATATATATGAAAAAGATTTTTTCCATTTTACTTCTGTCCGCAGGACTTACGGCATTTTCCCAACAGGTAGAAAGCCTTGAAACTATTCTCAATGATAAAATCAGCATCAGAGCACTGGAATTATATGACAACAAGGTCTGGTATAGCGGTACGGATTCCAAGTTTGGGTTTGTAGATCTTAAAGACTATAAAAACCAGAAACAGATCAAGCTGTCTGAAGAAAAACTTCAATTCAGAACATTAGCACAGAATAAAACTTCTTTCTACGCAATCAATATTGAGAGTCCCGGCCGTTTCTTTGCCATCGATAAAAAGACGCTGAAGTCACAGGTTGTTTTTAAAGATACCGCAAAAACTGCTTTTTATGATGCTTTACACTTTGTGAATGATAAACTTGCCTTTACCTTCAGCGATGCAGATAAAGATCTCCTTTTGAAACTGGCTGTCTATAAAAATGGAAGATGGAGCATGTTTAAGAATAATGTAAAATTAAACGAGGGCGAGGCTGCATTTGCCGCCAGTAATACCAATATTTCATCATCTAAAAAATACCTTTGGATAGCGACGGGAGGAAAAGCTTCAAGAATCTTAAGAATGAATCTGAAAGATGAAAAATTTGAAATCTTCAACACACCAGTTGTACAGGGAGAATCCTCACAAGGTATCTATTCCATTGATTTTTTTGAAGATCGTTTCGGGATTGCAGCAGGAGGTGATTATACAAAACAGGATGCTAATGTCAATAATATTGCAACCACTTATGATGGTGGGCAAACCTGGCAGATTCAGGCTTCCGGACAGAATGCAGGATATACAACCTGTGTGAAAATTAAGCCCGGATCAAAAGGAAAAGAGATTATTGCAATAGGAGACAAACACATCAGCTATTCCTCAGATTTCGGAAAGACCTGGAAGAAAATTTCTGATGAAAAAGGCTTTTTCGTCTGCCAATGGATAGATGCTGATCATGTAGCTCTTGCAGGAAATAGCAGAATTGCAGTGATGACATTAAAATTTTAAATATAAGGTATAGAATTTATCACTATTTGCCAAAAGCCTGGCCATACGTATTTAGACTCATTATAAAATACAACCTAATATAATTCATAGGTTAAAATTCATAACTAATGGTTAATTTTGTAAGATGAATTTTAATGATGTTAAACTTCATGCCCTTATAAAATTTTAATTTTCAAAATGAACTCTTTAATAGATAAGTATAATATTCCCGGACCGCGTTACACTTCTTATCCTACCGTTCCATATTGGGATGAATCAACATTTTCACCGGAAAAATGGAAGGAAACTGTAATCAGGTCTTTTCATGAAAGCAATGCAGAGGAGGGGATTTCTATTTATATCCATTTGCCTTTCTGTGAGGCTTTGTGTACGTTCTGTGCATGTCATAAGCGTATTACCAAACAACACAGTGTTGAAGTGCCTTATCTGGAAAGTGTTTTGAAAGAGTGGAAACTTTATCTTGACCTTTTCAACGAAAAACCTAAACTGAAAGAATTACACTTAGGGGGAGGAACTCCTACGTTTTTCTCTCCTGAGAATTTAAAGACATTGCTGGAAGGGATTTTTTCAACCGTAGATATTGCGGACCATCCGGAATTCTCTTTTGAAGGGCATCCTAACAATACCACGAAAGAACATCTTCAGACTTTATATGATCTTGGTTTCAGAAGAGTGAGCTTTGGAGTTCAGGATTATGATCCTAAAGTTCAGAAAGCGATCAATAGAATCCAGCCTTTTGAAAATGTAAAAAATGTTACAGAATGGGCGAAGGAAATTGGTTACAGGGGAATCAGCCATGATCTTGTATTCGGACTTCCGCATCAGAATTGGGAGGCGATGGAACACACGATCAGAAAAACAATGGAGCTGAAGCCGGACAGACTTGCCTTCTACTCTTATGCACACGTTCCATGGGTAAAAGGAGTGGGACAGAGAGGTTTTGATGAAAATGACCTGCCAAGCGGAGAAGAAAAACGCCGTTTGTATGAAGATGGTAAAAGACTGCTTCAGGATTTAGGATATATTGAAGTAGGGATGGATCACTTTTCTCTTGAACATGATGATCTGTATCAGTCTTTGATTCATAAAAAACTTCACAGAAATTTCATGGGGTATACTTCAAGCAAAACCCAGCTGATGGTAGGACTTGGTATGTCTGCCATTTCAGATTCATGGTATGCTTTTGCCCAGAATGTAAAAACGGTTGAGGAATATCAGAAAATGGTTGAAGAAGGTGAGATTCCTGTTGTAAAAGGACACGTTCTGAGTGAAGAAGATCTGACTGTAAGAAGACATATTCTGAATCTGATGTGCCAGCTTGAAACTACTTTTGATGTCAACAATTCTTTCCCGGAGCTTGAAAACGCCTTGGAAATGTTGAAAGAAATGGAAAATGACGGATTGGTTGAGATTAATGGAACTGAAGTTAAAATTACAGAAGCCGGACGAGCTTTCACAAGAAATGTAGCCATGGTTTTTGACCTGAGAATGATGAGAAATAAGCCTGAAACAAGGATTTTCTCAATGACAATATAAAGAAAAGCGGTTCAGATCTGAACCGCTTTTTTATTGCGTTAAAATTGATCTTATCATTAAGCGCTATGTTCACAAAGATTTTACAATACTTATCTGTCTTTTTTGTTCGCAAGGCCACTGCGTTTAGCAAACTTCTTCTGCTTAATGAAACGCCTTTGCGACCCTCTTCTTAGAATTTAAAAAATCTTAGCGTTTCGTTTGCGTTTATAACAAAATAGTATTATTTGATAATCAACTTCTGACTGTAAGACTTCAATTCTCCGGATTTCAGGTTAATGTAATAAACCCCGGCAGGTATTCCTGAAATATTGATTCCTTTTCCATTAGAAATCTGATCTGTTTCCAATACTTTTCTTCCTTCTGCACTGATGATTTCCAGGATTGCTTTCTTATCTGTCACCCCATCAATAAAAATTTCTTTGGAAGCAGGATTAGGATACACTTTTACGGTAGCTAAAGTATTTTCCTGAGTTCCTAAAGTCCCTGTGGATATTTTAAAAATTTTCCCACTGTTCACAGCGCCTACGTACAGCCCTTTCTGATAATCTTCTCCGAAAGTAGAAAAATTATTTCCGGAATAAGGGCCTGTCCATGTGATGGCATTATTACTATCCAGAATTCCGATTTGGGTAGAGCAGTAGTCTGCGAAAAAATATTTCCCCTGAAGTGACGGATATTGAGTTCCTCTGTAAACATAGCCGCCCGTGATAGAACATTTTCCACCTGAATGGTCATATACGGCAACAGGGAAGGTCATTGTAGACTGAGCTGCACATCCTGCTGTATTGTAAGCATTATTCCCTTCATAACAGCGCCAACCATAGTTTAAACCGGCTTGTGTTATAGGCATTTTGTTGATTTCTTCTATAGCTCCTTGTCCTACATCGGCAATCATTGCATTTCCGGTAGTCAGATCAAAAGAGAATTTCCATGCATTTCTGAGGCCATATGCCCATATTTCATCGGCACCAGCTACTCCGGCTCCTGCAAAAGGATTGTCTGGCGGAATATTGTAAGGACCAGTAGCATCTACATCTATTCTCAACATTTTTCCAAGAAGAACATTTTTGTTTTGGGCATTATTGTTCGGATCCCCGCCGCTTCCTCCGTCTCCTGTGATGATCCAGAGTTTTCCGTCAGGAGCAAAATGAATGCTTCCTCCATTGTGATTGTCGAATGGTTTGGGAATGTTGAGCAGGATTTTCTCAGAAGCAGGATCAGCCACGTTAGGATTAGTTGAACTGACGCTGTATCTTGCAACGATGATATTGCCTGCCGGGTTGTTATAATACACAAAAAAATACCCATTGGTAGCGTATTGCGGGTGAAAAGCAAGTCCCAGAAGACCTCTTTCACCGCCAAAAACAATTTTTGAACTGATATTCAAAAAATTGGTGGTGTTAATTGTCCCGTTGGGTTGAATAATTTTAATAATTCCGTTCTGTTGAACAACAAAAAGCCGGCTGTCATTGGCGTTTGTAATCTCTACAGGGCTGGTAAGTCCCGTGGCAAATTCTTCCAAATTAATGCTTTGAGAATTAGCAATTAAGGAAGAAAAAATACTAATGGTAAAAAGTAGTTTTTTCATAATATTTTGAGAGTTAGTGTGTTGGGGAAGTGAATGAAAATTTTGTACCAATCAGATTTTGAAGACTTCATTATGATAGCATGAAAAAATTGTTAAATCTTAAATAGAACTCAGAATACCAATATATCTGAAAATAAACCATTTCTGTTGTTAAAAATTCATAAAATACAAGAAAATCATTATATTTGCCGACTTAATTTAACGTAGTTATAACAAAATGCAAGGAAAAGGACTTATTACAATTGTCGCTATTGTACTAGGGTTGATTTGCTTAAACGAGCTATTACCAACATGGTACGCCAGCAAAATTGAAAAGCAGGCGACTGCTATTGCAGGAGACAATCCGGAGAAGTATCAGAAAGAAATTGCTAGACTTTCTAAGGATACTTTGAATCTAGGATTCACAAAACTTTATTACACTAAAGCCAAAGACAAGGAAATGAAACTTGGTCTTGACTTGAAAGGAGGGATCAACGTTCTTTTGGAGATCAACCAGAGAGACCTTGTGAATGATTTAACAAATTATTCTACAAACCCTGTTCTTATTGAGGCTTTAAACAAAACTGATGAAGCACAGAAGAATTCTACAAAAGCTTACATCGATAACTTTTTCGAGCAATTCGATCTTGTTAACAAAGCTAAAGGAACAAACCTTAAGTTGGCAGATCCGGAAATTTTCGGAAATACGACACTTACTGAAGTGAAGTACAACACTCCTGATGAGCAGGTAAAAAGCATTGTTAAAAGAAAAATTGATGCATCTGTAGGAACAGCTTTTGAGGTAATCAGAACGAGAATTGATAAAATGGGTGCTGTGCAGCCAAACGTTCAGAGAGTACCTGGAACAGCTAGAATTTCTGTAGAAATGCCTGGTATGAAGGACATTGATAAAGTGAAGAAAATGCTTCAGACTTCTGCAAAACTTCAGTTCTGGGAAGTACAGCAGGTTCCTGAAATTGCACCTTATTTCCAGACTTTGACAACTATGGTTGCTGCAAAAGGAGATTCTATGGGAGTGGCAAAGAATGTGAACTTCATGAAACTTTTACAGCTTGACAAATTAAGAACGAATGGTGTTGCCAACGTAAAACTATCCGATACAGCTGTTGTAAATAAAATTTTAAACAGTAAAGTAGGTCAGTCTTTACGTCCGGCTAACATTAAATATACACAGTTCATGTGGGGTTACAAACCTGAAGCTACAGATACTGAAAGCTTGGTATTGTATGCAATCAGAGGTAACATCAACCAAAAAGCTCCTGTAGACGGTGCTGTTGAAACTGCAAACATCAGCTATGATGAGCTGAGCAGAGTAGTAGTAGACATGCAGATGGATTCCAAAGGAGCAAAAGACTGGAAAACATTAACTGAGAAAAACGTTGGTAAGCCGGTTGCTGTAACGCTTGACGGTAGAGTGTATACTGCACCAAACGTTGTCAATGCAATTCCGAACGGTAGAACTCAGATTTCTGGTAACTTCTCTCAGGAAGAAGCTAAAGAACTGGTAGACGTTTTAGGAGCAGGTAAATTACCAGCGGGTGCAAAAGTAGTTCAGGCTACAGTTGTAGGTCCTTCATTAGGGCAAGAGTCTATTGATGCGGGTGTTTTATCATTTGGTATCGCATTCTTATTAATTATTGCTTATATCATTTTCTACTACGGTGGGGCTGGGGTTTATGCAGTAATTGCAATGATCATCAACCTATTCTACATTTTCGGAATTATGGATTCCGTAGATGCTACCCTTACGCTTCCTGGTATCGCAGGTATTGTACTTACAATGGCCATGGCGGTAGATACGAACGTAATTATCTATGAAAGAACCAAAGAAGAACTTTTCGCAGGAAAAAGTATTCTTGAAGCATATAAGGACGGTTTCAAACATGCATTAAGTGCAATTGTTGACGGTCACTTAACGACATTATTAACGGCAGGTGTACTATTCCTTTTCGGAACAGGACCTATCAAAGGTTTTGCATTAACATTAGGAATCGGTATCCTGATGACATTCTTTACTTCGGTATTGATTTCAAGAGTAATGATCTTCTCCAGATTGAATAAAGGAAAACACCTTTCAGTTTGGACAGGTGCTACAAAAAATCTTTTCAGAAATACCTGGATTGATTTTATTGGAAAAAGAAAATACGCTTACATCATTTCCGGTGTTTTAACTATTGTTTGTATCGCATCTATTGCCATCCACGGATTCAAATATGGTATCGATTTTACAGGAGGTAGAAATTATGTGGTAAGATTTGATAAGGCAGTAAATGCTGAAGATGTTGAAGCTAGTTTAGTGAAAATGTTCCAGACTGAGGATGGTAAAAACTCATCCGTAGAAGCTAAAACTTTCGGTAATGACAAGCAGTTGAAAATCTCTACAGATTACCTTATCGAAGATGAATCTTTGAAAGCTGACCAGACTGTTGAGCAGAAATTATATGAAGGATTAAAATCCAGCTTACCTGCAAACATGACGTTAAAAGATTTCAAATCTGCAGATAAAGATCATTCAGGAATCATTTCTTCTGAGAAAGTAGGACCTACGGTTGCAGATGATATCAAGACTCACGGTATTCTTGCTGTAGTTGCAGCATTAGCAGGTATTTTCATTTATATCTTGGTGAGATTCAGAAAATGGCAGTTCTCTCTTGGTGCTGTTGCCGCGTTATTCCACGATGCGGTGATCATTTTGGGAGCTTATTCATTGCTTCATAAGTTTATGCCATTCAACATGGAGATCAATCAGGATTTCGTTGCTGCGATCCTTACTGTATTAGGTTACTCAATCAATGATACAGTAATTATCTTCGACAGAATTAGAGAATACCTGAGAGAGAAAAAATCTTTAACATTAGCGGGTCTGTTTGATGACTCTATCTCAAGTACATTGGGTAGAACATTCAACACCTCATTTACTACGATTCTGGTTATCCTTGCGATCTTCATTTTCGGTGGTGATAACCTGAGAGGATTCATGTTTGCTATGTTAATTGGTATTGGATTCGGTACGTATTCATCTATCTTTATTGCGTCTGCAATTGCTTATGACTTCCTTAAAACAGGAAAAGAAGAAGAGGTACATGGAAAAACCACTTCTACAAAAGAAGAGATTGCTTCAAAGTAATACAAACTACAATAAATTAATAAAGACCGTTTCGAAAGAAGCGGTCTTTTTTTATATGCTTTACGGTTTTATAAGTTTATATTCAGTTTAATAGCTGGTAACATATATTTTCAGAGAGGTTGATATCTTTTCATAATTAACAGTTGAATTTTCAAGCAATTATTGATTATTTTATTCATTTTTTATAGGTAATTATTTATTAATTGTTTTCATTCTTATTTTACTGTTTATTTTTCAATAAATTTTATTTTTTGAAATTGTGTTAAAGTAGACTTATGTTTAATAACTCAAATTTTATAGAGTAAAATTTTTTTGTATAATTGTTGAATAACAAAGGGTTTTTGCGAGTTTATATTGAAATGGTTGGTTTTGTTTTAAAATTATTAAAAAATAAGAGTTTTATGTAATTAATTATTTTATATTTACTGTAAACAAAACAAAAATGAAAGTCGAAAAATTATTCGTTGCTGCGGCATTATGTGCTGCCAGTTTCCTTTACGCACAGGTTGGGATTAGTACTCCGAACCCTGACAAAAGTTCTGCATTAGATGTTACCGGCACCAATAAAGGAGTATTGATTCCCAGAATTTCCGATCTCACAACAATAGCTGCTCCAGCTAATGGTTTACTGGTTTATGATCTCAAAAGACAGGCACTGGCTCAGAATATCGGAACACCTTCCAGTCCAAACTGGATCCCGATCAGTGGGAATGTCGTCAAGTTCTTCTATATGCCTTCTATCAGTATTGATACTTCTACGTTAGGTACAGGAAGAACAAAAGACTTGTTCCAGCTTTATAAAACTCAGTTTTCTACCCCAAAAGTTTCAAGTACCGGAGCTCCGGGAGCGATTCCTTTTTTTGTCAATGCAACAGATCTGTATTATTATGTGACTGATTTTGACACTGCAGTTTTAAGCAATGTAAGCATTGATGCTAATGGAATTCTTCGCTATGATGTGATAGGATCGGCTACTGCCTGCTCTTTCGTGAATATTGTATTTGTAATCAAATAATTTTAAGAGGCATACAATCATTATGATCATCCTTGTTCAGGGGTGAGTTTCCCGTGTATAAATAACTTTAAAATTATTGATGATGAAAACAAATTCAATATTACGATATATGCTTATAGCAGTTTGTCTTTTGGTATCAGGCAAAATGACATCTCAGGAGATGGTAACACTTCCCAATGGCGGATGTGGGAGATTATTGGATACTAATACATCAAGTTCAAGTGATGGTGGGTTTCTTTGTTTCAGATTGGGAAAAGAAGCTGTTAATCCGGGGAATATGACTGATACGGATGTTAATTCATACGCCTCTTTAAAGCCCGGTACAGGTGCCGGCCTTTTCTGCAGTATGTATGTAGGAGTAGGAACCAATGGAGCCGATTTTCTGGCTAATAAACCTGTGTATATTGACTTCGCTTCAGATGGTTTTAATTTTAATCCCAGTTTTAATGGGGGAAATTTTGTTTTCTACAACAACGGGCAGGAAGTCTACCGTACAGGTGTTAACGGACATTTCTTCTTTGATTTTGGTGATAATCAAGGGCGCAGGATCATTAAAGTAATTCCCACAGCAGCATGGGATGAAGTACGGCTGGATTTTGGAGAAGCTATAGGGATTGGCTTCTCATTCAGTCAGATGAGAGTGTATAACATTCTTTCAGAGTATTATCTGGCTCCTATGACTTATCTGTCTCAACCTTCTGATAAAACTGTGGCTGCAGGCGGATCAACAACGATGACTGCTGTGATCAATAATACGCCTACAGATGAAACTCCGGATAATATTACTTACCAATGGCAGGTTCTCAATGGAGGTACATGGACTAATCTGGCGAATGGTACCAACTACAGCAATGTTACTTCATCCACTCTTGCGATCAGCAATGTACTTGCAGGATTTAATAATAATCAGTACCGTGTAGTGGCTAACTCCAGCTTTCACACCTGTTCCTTCCAGGCAATTTCTACTGTAGGCAGACTATTTGTAAACTCTGTAAATAGCCCCGGAACCATTTCGGCAGACCAGACGGTGTGTATGGATATCAGTAATGATCCGGCTGCCTTTAATCAGACTACAGCAGCACAGGTAAGCGGTTCTGCAGAATATCAATGGCAAAGTTCAGCAGATAATGTAACATTTGTGAATATTGTCAATGCAACATCTGTTACTTATGATGCCCCACCAGTTACCCAGACTACTTATTATCGTAGGGGTGTGAGGTCTGTACTCAATGGAAATACTACCGGCTATCAATACAGTAATGTGATAAAAGTGACTTTAAAACAAAGCTGCCTGATCAAATGTATCATAACGAACAGAATGATATATACAAAGTTGAATTCCAATTAAATAGAATGATTTCTGATTGATTATATATGCCTGTTTCAAAAGAAAAATGTGAAACAGGCTCTTTTTCTTGTTGAATAGCTTATTCTTTTATTCCTTATAAATACTGAATGAAATTGAGTGTATTATTAATATTATACTTCTTTAATACAATGAAATTTAGAACCATTATTTTTAAGATTTGATTAATTTTGCACCATCATGGAAAATTCAAAGAAAAAAGCGGCTATAGGCTTCATATTTATTACTTTACTGATAGATATTACGGGATGGGGAATCATCATTCCTGTTGTTCCCAAATTAATTGAGGAGCTTATTCATGCAGATATTAGTGAAGCTGCGAAATATGGTGGCTGGCTTGGATTTGCTTATGCATTTACCCAATTTATATTTTCTCCGTTTGTCGGAAACCTGAGTGATAAATATGGACGCAGACCTGTGATCCTGATTTCTCTTTTCGGATTTGCCGTGGATTATATTTTTCTTGCCCTGGCACCCACAATCTGGTGGCTGTTCCTGGGAAGAATTATTGCCGGAATAACGGGCGCAAGTGTTACTACTGCCAGCGCCTACATTGCAGATATTTCCACTGATGAAGACAGAGCCAAGAATTTTGGACTGATAGGGGCAGCTTTCGGGCTCGGATTTATTATAGGTCCGGTGCTGGGCGGAGTGCTTGGTCATTATGGAGCCAGAGTTCCTTTCTATGCCGCTGCAGGCTTATGTCTGCTTAACTTCCTATATGGGTATTTCATCCTTCCTGAAAGTTTGGATAAAGATAAAAGAAGAGAGTTTGATTGGAAACGTGCCAACCCTATAGGTTCATTTAAATTTTTAGGTAAACATCCTGAAATTTCCGGGCTTATTCTTTCTTTAATATTGATTTATATTGCAGGTCATGCGGTACAGAGCAACTGGAGCTTCTTTACGATGTATAAGTTCAACTGGACAGAAAGAATGGTGGGGATTTCGTTAGGAGTCGTAGGTTTATTGGTTGGTCTTGTGCAAGGAGGGCTTATCAGATGGACTACTCCAAGGCTTGGAGAGCAGAAAAGTATTTACTACGGATTGGCTTTTTACGCAGTAGGAATGCTGCTGTTTGCTTTTGCTTCTGAAGGATGGATGATGTTTGTCTTTTTGGTTCCTTACTGCTTAGGAGGAATCTGTGGACCGGCTTTACAGTCTGTCATCACAAAAAGCGTCCCTTCCAATGAGCAGGGTGAACTTCAGGGAGCATTGACGAGTTTAATGAGTGCAACTTCTATTATCGGGCCTCCGATGATGACGAACCTGTTTTACTTTTTCACGCATGATGAAGCACCCTTCAAATTTTCCGGTGCGCCTTTCTTTTTAGCATTTATTTTAATGGCAATCAGCGTTGTGATCACCTATTCTGCATTTCAGAAAAAAGGAAAAGAAAAAATAAAGGATTTTTAGAAAACAATAGATTTGTTCTATTCCGAGCATATATATGGCTCCGGATTCAATCTATTCAATAATTTTACAGGAGTAGTTTTTCTGCTTTTTTAAACACAAAATAAATTATGGATACATTAAACCTGGAAAAGTATTTCGAAAGAATTCATTTCTCAGGAACTCCGGAAATGAGTATGGAGGTCTTGAAAACAATACACCAGCTTCATCCTAAATACATTCCTTTTGAGAATATCGACCCTTACACAGGAACAGTTCCTTCTCTGGATATGGATGATATTTTCAAAAAACTGGTTACAGAATCGAGAGGCGGATATTGCTATGAACAAAACCTGCTTTTAAGCGAAGTTTTAAAACATTTGGGTTTCAATGTAAAATTACAATTGGGAAGAGTAGTATGGGGTAGACAGGAAGACAGCGTTGCGGCACAGACTCATTTATTACTGATCGTTGATTTTGGAGGTAAAAAATATATTGTAGACTGTGGATTTGGGACAGCTACCCTTACAGCACCAATCCTTTTAAATGAAGAAGAACCACAGCAAACACCCAATGGAATATTTAAAGTTTCCTATAAAGAAGAAACCTATACCCTTTGGATGCTGAAAGAACAATGGTTCCCGGTCTACCGCTTCATACCTGAACATGTAGAGCCTATTGATCTTACTATCTCTAATTGGTATTTGTCTACTCATCCGGATTCTCATTTTAAAAACAAACTGATCCTTTCAAAAGTAGATGAGAATGCCCGTTATACCTATACAGACCATGTCCTGAATATCCGGTCTGATCATGGTGAAAAAGAATCTATATCTATAGAAAATGATATGCAGTTGTATGAAATACTGATGAATACTTTTGGACTCAAAGAAAATGCAGTAGAGGCTTTAAAATCAAAAACCGAAGTTTGACGGGAGATAAAAATGTAATCTTTGTATATAACAAAAACGGGAAGCTATCCAGCTTCCCGTTTCTTTGAAATCTGATTTTTATAAAAATTATGGATAAAGGGATTTTGTTCCGTTACTTACAATATTACTGCCCAATCCTGAGAATGACACAGAAAAGTTAGTGGAATTAAAGCTTAAAGAACCTGTAGGTGTACAAAGTCCCAATGCATAACGGCACTGTCCGTAAGCACCTGTTCTCTTTATAATCTTACTCTCACTTTTTGCTTTTCCTAAACTGATATATCCCCAGTCGCTTACATCTGCATTGGAAACTGTAGAACCGGAATAATAAATCGTAATCTGATATCCGGTTTCACCTCTTTTTGAACCCCACAACCAGCTTGCTGTCCACCATTGTTTATACCAGGTAGAAACTACTTTTGCTGCCTGATTGTTGTCGGAAGTATCCGAATTTCCACGCGGATCCATCATGATAAGACCTCCGAAAATGTTGTCCCAGATAATCCCTGAATCTTTGTAAAAACATAGGGTGGTAAACTTTCCGTTTTTTCCGTTCCATGTTATCTCCATAACGTTGGTGCCTGCTTTTACTTCTTCAGTGACAGCTTCTTTCAACCCCTGCTGAGCTGTTGTCAGATCATCTCCACTGTATAGATCTCCAATTTTTCCAATCTTTACTGAAGAGGGATCCATAATGTTTCCCGATGCAATAAACTGGTCTTTGTCGGTGATCAGGCTATTGGAAAGATCAATGCCCTTTTGAGTTGAAATTTTTCCCAATACTTTCACTTCTGCAATCTGCAGATCATTTTTCAGATAAGTTTCAAGGTTTTTTCCGGATTCATTCAGTTGAAGCTGTACTGCTTCAGGAACAATTTGAGAGGAAAGTGGAATGATCTCTTTTTTCAGGTCTGCTATGGTTGTTTTGGCCTGAACTGTTTCCTGTTGATTGATTTCGTTGTTTTCATTCTGGCAGCTATTGAATGCCAAAGCCGATAATACGGCGAAAACTTTAAAAGTAGTCACTAGTTTTTTCATACTATATATTTGTTTGGTTGTGCATTATAAATATACAGAATTGTTGCGTAATTCTCATTGTTTTGAATTAAATGTTTGTTAATTTATAATTTTTAGGGATTAGGTGGTAGGTAGCAGGTAGCAGGGAATGAGAGTTAGGGAATAGAGGAGGAAGAGTTTCAGATAATGACCTATATTCAATTTTTAACTTGTAACCTTAAACCTTAAACCCTGAACTCAAGACTCTGAACTCTGAAATTTTACAAAATCTTAAAATTTGTTTAAATTTTTAGTTTACCATTCATAAATGCAATAATCTTTCGTAATTTTACCGGATGGAATTAAGCATTGGAGAAATGGCACTCATTGCCATTGCAATCGTTGTGTTATTCGGACCGGATAAACTGCCTCAGATTGCGCGTGACTTAGGTGCAGGCGTTAGAAAAATGCGTGGAGCAGTAGAAGATATCAAGACTGAAATCATGAAGGAAACAGATAATCCTGTTTCTGAAATAAAGCGTGAGATTGAAAAGGTAAAAGATGCTGCCAAAGATTTCAACCCGATGAAAGATATCGAAAAAGATATTCTGACGGAACCTGGTACTCTTACTTCTAACGAACCTCCAAAGCCGAAGCCGGCTGATGATGAGACTTATGAAGGACCTGTAAGCAGATAATCATGGAGGAAATCATTCAGGAAGATAAAAAGGTATTTCTTTACCTCAATAATCTGGGAGATTCATCTTTCGACCAGTTTTGGATGCTGATTTCAAGTACCTGGATCTGGGTACCTCTTTATATTATTTTTCTTTATTTTTTATACAAAAATTATCAACTAAGAACTTTAGTTTTTATTCTTATATTTATTGGGCTTGGAGCTGTAGTTTCTGATCAGCTGGCCAATGTTTTCAAATATGGGGTAGCGAGGTTGAGACCATGCCATGACCCTACTTTGGAGCATCATATGAGGATTGTGAAATGTGGCGGACAGTTTGGATTTTATTCAGCTCATGCTTCCAATACCTTCTTTTTGGCAACTTATTTAGGTATTTTACTGAAAAAGAAGATTAAATGGTTTCCTTATGCTATATTTGTATGGGCTCTGGTTGTTTCGTACAGCCGGATCTATTTAGGAGTGCATTTCCCAATTGATATTTTGGTGGGGGCGTTTGTTGGATCTTTATTGGGAGTGATATTTGGTGCACTCGCCAAAAAAGTGATCAATAAACAAACTATAACCTCATGAAAAAAACTTTATTATTAGTAACTTCCCTTTGTTTTTCCCTTAATTTCTATGCCCAGGATAAAAAACTGGCCGCAGACTGTTTTAATAAAGCTGATTATAAGTGTGCTGAAGAGCAATACTTAAAACTGGCTGAGAAAGAGCAGATTCAAAAATTTCAGTCAGAATATTATGATTATCTCGGGACAGCTCAGAGAAGGCTTGGGAAGACCACTCAGGCTTTTAAATCTTATGATTCTGCCTTAAAAGCAAATCCTATGTCGGTTTCCGTGTATGTTAACCTTTCATCGCTTTACAGCCAGAAAGGAAACAAGGTAAAAGCACTGGAATATGTAGAAAAAGGACTGAAAGTGAATCCTGAAACTCCGGATTTATATCTTACCCGTTCCAAAATCTACGACAGCCAGGGAAAAAAGGATCTTGCCATCAAAGATCTTAATCAGATTCTGACGTTTGCACCCGATAATATTTTTGCAAAAACAGGGCTGGCCAATCTGAAAAAAAATAGTGGTGACCTGGATGGCGCTTTAAAAGATTACAATACACTTATTTCTGAAAAACCCGAATCATTATTGTACAATGGCCGCGCTGATGTGTATTTTAAAATGAAAAAATATAAAGAAGCACTTACTGATGTGAATAAAGCTATTTCCATAGATCCGAAATTCGCGCAATCCTATGTGAGCAAAGCTATGATTCTGATGGATACTTCCAAACTTAAGGAAGCATGTACAAATCTGGATAAAGCGGTTGCTTTGGGTTATGAAAAAGCGGTGCTGACGGATTCCTATGCTAAATGTGGGAAGAAATAAACTGACCTGATTATTTAATTAAATCCAAATTAAAATACCAAAATCTGGTTTAACTGTTTAAAAACGAATAAAGAAAAAGAGAGATGCTGAATATTGTTCTTGTAGAACCTGAAATACCGAATAACACAGGAAATATCGGAAGATTATGTGTAGGAACCGAAAGCAGATTACACCTGGTTCATCCATTTGGATTTGTAATTAATGACAAAAATCTGAAACGTTCCGGACTGGATTACTGGGTACATCTCGATGTTTCTGAATATGAAAATATTGAAGAATGGATTCAGCAGATCCCTGATCAGTCCCGCGTTTTTTTAATGAGTTCACATGCTGAAAAATCATATCTGGAAACCGATTTTCAGGATGGAGATTGGCTGGTGTTTGGAAAAGAGAGTGTAGGCCTTAGTAAAGAGGTTCTGGACCGTTTTGAAAATCATCTGACCATTCCTATGTCTAAACTGATCAGAAGTTTTAATATCGCTAATTCCGTTGCTTTTGTAGTGGGTGAGGCGAAAAGACAGATCGGACTGAAATAAATTCAATACATAAAATGAGGCTGTCTCAAAAGTGTCATTCTGAACACAGACTAAAAGTCTGCGAACGCAGTTCAGAAATGTAGTGAAGAATCTCATGTGTAAAATCTCAAGAAGATTCTTCCTTCGTCAGAATGACAAAAGTCAAAGCTATTTGATTTTTGAGACAGTTTTTTGTATTAATCGTTATGATAGGGCTTGCCCTGTAAAATCTGATCAGCACGGTAAAGCTGTTCAACAATAAACAGGCGAATCATCTGGTGGGTAAAGGTCATTTTAGATAAAGACATTTTTTCATTCGCTCTGCTGTACATTTCTTCAGAAAAGCCATAAGCGCCTCCAATCAGGATGTGTATTTTTTTTACAGAAGAATTCATCCAGGTATCAATTTTCTGTGAAAATTCACGGCTGGTAAACTGCTTTCCTTTTTCATCAAGAATCACGACCAGATCGTTTTTGTCAATATGATTTAAAAACAATTTGGCTTCTTCCTTTTTAAGAAGGTCGGGAGAGAGGTTTTTGGCATTTTTAACATCCGGAATTTCAGTGATTTCAAAATTCCAGTGTTTAGGTAAACGGTTAAGATAATAATTGATTAAAGACGTAATTTCCTTATCGTCTGTTTTACCGATACAAAGTAAACTGATTCGCATTGTAAGAAGTTTCAGACGGCAAAGATAGGGCTTCGGGGAGAAAAGTTCAAAGTTTTGGGTTGAATGTTTCTGGTTGAGGGATGTTGGTTATTAGTTGCTGGTTTCTAGTTATTAGTTCTCGGTTCTTGAATCTCATTCAAAAAATTCACCATTCCCTTGCGAAGCAAACTATTGTCTTCAATTAACCTTCATTACTATTTCACAGAATATGTTCCCTAATCCCTGCTACCTTATATCTGCCACCTGCCACCTAATTCCTGCCACCTATCACCTCTATCTCTTCCCTATTTAATTTAATTCCCCTACATTTGTATAAAGACAAACAGATCGATGAGTGTAAAGGTTCCCAGATTTATTTTGAAGATTCAAGAGTTTTTTGACAGCATCCATATTCCTGTTTTGGGAATATCGCTTTGGCAGATGTTTCAGATCTATATCTCGGGAATTTTTAAAGGAAAAATTGGTAGAAAAGCAGCGGCTATTTCCTGGAGCTTTACCATAAGTCTTTTTCCGTTTATTCTGTTTCTGCTTTCTGTTTTACCTTATATGCCGCATTATGATAAACTGCAGTTCTATATTTTTGATGTACTGATGCATAATGTGTTCCCTTCGAATATGGAAGGTGACGTAAGAGGATATATAGAAAGCAATATCATCCCAAATATGAGAGGAATCAGTAATCTGACCATTGTTCTTGCGCTTGTTTTTGCTACAAATGGTACATTTTCTCTGATTAATGGTTTTAATGAAAATACGGATGAAAAACTGAGTGATGTAAAGGAGTTTATTCTTTCATTCTTTATCACAATAGGCTTTATTACCATCGTTTTTTTAGCTCTTTTCGGGGTGTATTATGTGGAGGTCGTAATGAAGCTGTTTACCCCTGCTTATGATATTACCTGGCTTGTAGATAATCTCTCCAGCATTATCGGATTCGTTTCTTTTCCTCTTTTTTACTTTATTCTTCTGACCTTATTTTATTGGTTGGGAACCGTAAAAATTACAAGATTCAGACAGGCGGTTCCTGGTGCTATTTTAACCACAATATTATTCGTTGTTACTACTTATATTTTTGCGATTTATGTAAAGGATATTGCGAGGTATAACGTTCTTTACGGATCCATCGGAAGTATGATCCTGCTGATGGTTTGGGTAAATGTGAATGTATACCTGCTTTTATTCGGAAATGAGCTGAATATGGCGATCAGAAAACTTAGAATAGAAAAGCTGCTGTCTGATGAAATTCAGAGAGAAACCATACACTATCACAGCCAGATTACAGAACCTGACTTTGATGGTGACGAAGAACATAAGAGAAAACTGGAAACCCGAAAAAAAGATTAATTCTCTTCCAGTTCGGGATTTTCTTTTGAACTTATACTTAATATGGTAAATCCTGCAATAGCAGCTATAAAGGACGCAATCAAAATAGCAAATTTCGCTTCATCCTGAATAGGGATTTCTCCTTTAAAAGAAAGCAATGCAATAAAGATGGACATGGTAAACCCAATTCCTGCCAACAAACCTACACCAATCATCTGCAGCCAGTTGCTGTTTTGAGGCAGAGAACTAAGCTTTAATTTGATCGCAATGAGTGAAAACAAATTGATACCGATCAGCTTACCCAATACCAAACCGCAAATAATTCCCAATCCTAATGTACTTGTAGCACCGGCAACCATTTCACTGGAAAAAGTGATATTGGTATTCGTTAAGGCAAATATAGGCATGATCAGAAAGCTTACCGGAATATGAAGCTGATGCTCCAGTTTTTCCAATGGCGATATTTCTACATGGGAAGCGTTGGTAGGTATTGAAAAGGCAAGTAAAACACCTGCTATAGTGGCGTGAATTCCGGAGTGATGAAGGAAATACCATAAAAACAGTCCGGGAATAATATAAAATATAGTTTTGGTTACTTTTAAGAAATTTAAAATAAACAGCAGGGCAGTCACTCCAAAAGATAACAGGAGATAACTCCAGTGGATTTGTTCAGTATAGAAAATTGCAATCACAAGAATCGCTCCCAGGTCATCTACAATAGCCAATGCTGCTAAAAATATCTTGATAGAATTGGGAATCTTTTTACCCAGCATTGAAATAATCGCCAGAGAAAAAGCAATATCTGTGGCCATAGGAATTCCCCAGCCATTGCTGTATTCCGTTCCGGTATTGAAAATGCTGTAGATTACAGCAGGAACAAGCATTCCGCCTACCGCTGCAAAAATGGGAAGCGAAGCATTTTTAAAAGATGAAAGTTCACCTTCTACCAGTTCCCGCTTTATTTCAAGGCCTACCAGAAGGAAGAATACGGCCATCAATCCGTCATTGATCCAGATGCTGACAGGATATTCCAATCCAAAAAGATGGGTGCCCACTTCTTTGTCTAAAAAATGCTGAAAGTTTTCTGCAGCAGATGAATTGGCAATAAGCAATGAAACAAGTACACAGAAAATAAGAATAATTCCTGAAGACTGGCTGTTGTTGAAAAATTTTTTAAAATATAGAGATAAATTCATGTTTATGATTGTAGTCGTCTCACTCTTGAAACACCATTAATATTTTTAAGCTTTTTGAAAGTTTCTTCCAGCTGGCCTTTGTTTTTAACTTCGAGAATGATATTTCCAGTGAAAACCCCATTGTTGGATTCAATAGAAAGACTTTTCATATCCATTCCCATACTTGCACTGATGACCGTGGTGATATCATTGATCATACCCATTCTGTCAAGTCCTTCAATTTCAATTTTCACTCTGTTTTTGAAGCTTTCTGCATTGACCCATTTGGCAGGAATGACACGGTAGTCATACTGTGCTCTCAGGTTGATGGCATTCGGGCAGCTGTCACTGTGAACCTTAATTCCGTCTGAGATGGTGATGAATCCGAAAATTTTGTCCCCTGGAATTACCGTACAACATTTTGCATAGGTATAGTTAAGCTTCTCTTCGTCTTTCCCAAAGACAATCATGTCAAGGTTTTCCTCTTTCGGCTCCTCGAAATGCTGACTTTTATTAGGTGATTTTCTGAATCTTGAAAGTAAGTTATTGAATACGTTTTTACTTTCAATGTATTTCCTCAAGCTGCTGACATCCAGTTCATTGCTCTGGAATTTAAGAAACAGTTCCTGAGAAGATTTTAAATTAAAGAACTTTTGAAGTTTATTAATTTCTTCATCATTGAAATTGATTTTCGCATGACGAAGTTTTCTTTGCAGGATTTCTTTTCCTTCCTCTACCAGTTGGTTTTTCTGAGAGTTCAGATAACTTTTTATCTTTGATTTGGCCTTAGAAGTCACTACGAATTCCAGCCAGTCAGATTTTGGTTTCTGATTTTGTGATGAAAGAATATCCACCTGATCCCCGTTTTGAAGGATATAGGAAATAGGAACCAGCTTTCCATTGATTTTAGCTCCCAGGCATTTCATTCCTAAGTCAGAATGGACTGAAAAGGCAAAATCCAGAGCCGTAGCATTGGTAGGAAGAATTTTAATTTCTCCTTTCGGGGTAAATACAAATACCTCTTTGGAGTATAAATTAAGCTTAATATTATCCAAAAGCTCCGAAGTAGAAAGGTTCTGCTGCTGTTCCAGAACTTCACGGATTTCGGTTACCCATTTTTCAAAGTTTCTGTCATCAGAACTCTGTTTGTAGCCTTCTTTGTATTTGTAGTGAGCGGCAACACCTTTTTCAGCAATTTCATCCATTCGCTCAGAGCGGATCTGAACTTCAATCCATTTTCTGTCCGGACCTAAAACGGTTAAGTGTAAACTTTCATATCCCGTAGAACGAGGCTGGGTAATCCAGTCACGCATTCTTGATGGGTTACTGTGGTAGACATCCGTAACGATAGAGTAGATCTTCCAGGCAAGAAATTTTTCATTTTTAGCATCCGATTTGTAAATAATCCTGATGGCGTAGTTATCAAAAACTTCCTCAAAGGAAACTCCCTGCTTCAGCATCTTTCTGTAAATAGAGGAGATTGCTTTTGCACGGCCTTTGATTTTAAAGTTTAAGCCTTCTTCACGAAGTCTTTCAGATACTTCTTTGGTAAATTCTTCTATATACCTTTCACGGCTTTCTTTGGCAAGTTCCAATTTCTCCGTGATCTCGTTGTATACTTCGGGGCTGTTATATTTTAGTGAAAGGTCTTCCAGCTCAGATTTGATGTTGTACAATCCAAGACGGTGGGCCATGGGAGCATAGATATAAACCGTTTCTGAAGCGATTTTTTTCTGCTTGTCCGGAGCCATACTTTCCAGTGTCCTCATGTTATGAAGACGGTCTGCAATTTTGATCAGAATAACTCTGAAATCCTCGGATAAAGTCAGTAACAGCTTTCTGTAATTTTCAGATTGCACAGAGATATTCTGGTGGTTCATGATGGAGATCTTAGTTAGTCCATTCACGATACTGGCGATTTTTTCTCCAAAGATTTTTTTCAGATCTTCGTAAGTATAATCAGAATCTTCAATCACATCATGCAAAAGTGCACAGGCAATAGAAGTAGCTCCCAGACCAATCTCTGTTGCTACAATTTTAGCAACAGCAATAGGGTGGTAGATGTAAGGCTCGCCGGTTTTTCTCCTTTGATCCTTGTGGGCATCCAAAGCGATATCGAATGCCTTACGGATGAGTTTATTATTTTCCTCATCCAACGTTCTGTATGTGTTAGAAATCAGGTCCTTATATCTTGCAAGGATCTCTTTATTCTCTTGTTCTAAATCGTAACTCATTTGTGCACATGCCTATAATAAGACGAAAATACGAAATTTTTTAGTTTTTTCAAACATAAAAGATCCGCAGCATACACTACGGATCTCCGGCTATTAGATTTTATATCGTTTAGAATTTTACTTCAGAATTCATACCGTCACTTGACGTTTTGATTTTAATATCAGGGCTGTTGTGGATTTCAGCTCTGTTTCTTGCGTCAATATACTTTTTAATGGTATCATAATTCGCTTCATTGATATTCATGTTTTCAAATAAGTATGATTTCAATGCTGCATTCTGAATAAATGCATTTCGTGCAAGGTCAATCTGATTGATATCATTTACGGTAACACTTGCCAGATATTGGGAATTATGAGAACCATTATTAAGGTACACAATGTAATCTGAGTTTTCAAATCCTGAATTTTCCAGATCACTTTCCAGTTTTTTGTAGTCGCTGTGATGATCAAATAGTCCAGCTAATATATGTGACATAGTTAATTGGTTTTAAAGTTATGACTAAAGTTAGTAATAATTTTCTGATTTTCATTGTGTTTAAGGCAATATAATTTGTTAATTAACATTCTGTTTTCAATAGACTGGAGCAATATTTGAGAATAATTATTGAACGGGTGTTTAATTTTAGCAATTGGATAATGTAGGTTTTTGAAAAATAAATTCTTCCTGTGTTTAGGAAAGATGTACACATTGATTAAATATTAAAACAAAATAAAAAAAAGCCCCTAAAATAACTTCCAGGGCTTTCATTGGTTAAAAAATTGAATACATTTAGATTCTTTCGTTTTTGATTTCTTCTACAATTTCAGGATTTAAAAGCGTGCTGATGTCTCCGAAATTACTGAAGTCACCTTCAGCAATTTTTCTCAGGATTCTACGCATAATCTTTCCGGAACGCGTTTTTGGAAGTCCGGAAACAAACTGTATTTTATCCAGCTTGGCAATAGGTCCGATCTGATCTGAAATCAACTGGTTGATCTCCTTTTTCAGGTTTTCCTTATCACGTCCTTCTCCGGATTCTTTAAGCATTACATAGCCGTATAGTGCATTTCCTTTGATGTCATGAGGATAGCCTACAATAGCAGATTCTGCAACGGCCGGGTGCTGGTTGATACTATCTTCAATAGGAGCGGTTCCAAGATTGTGTCCGGAAACGATGATCACATCATCTACACGTCCTGTAATTCTATAATAACCCACTTCATCCCTCAATGCACCGTCACCTGTAAAGTATTTCCCAGGGAAAGCGGTGAAATACGTTTCTTTATACCTTTGATGGTCACCCCAGATCGTTCTGGCGATTCCCGGCCATGGAAAACGGATACAAAGATTTCCGGTCACCTGATTTCCCGTAATTTCATTTCGTTTATCATCCATCAAAACAGGCTGTACACCTGGAAGTGGGAGAGTAGCGTAAGTAGGTTTCGTTGGGGTAACAAAAGGAAGCGGTGAAATCATGATTCCTCCTGTTTCGGTTTGCCACCACGTATCTACGATCGGACATTTTTTCTTTCCAACATGGTCATTGAACCAATGCCACGCCTCGTCATTAATAGGTTCACCTACAGAACCGATGACTTTCAGAGAGCTCAGGTCATGTTTATCTACCCATTCCGCACTTTCTTTCGCTAAAGAACGGATTGCCGTAGGAGCGGTATAAAACTGAGTGATCTTATGTTTTTCAATCACTTCCCAGAAGCGGTCCGGTTCAGGATAGGTAGGAACTCCTTCAAAAATTACAGTGGTAGCCCCATTTAATAAAGGTCCGTAAAGGATATAAGAATGTCCCGTGATCCATCCGATATCTGCAGTACACCAATAAATATCATTTTCTTTATAATTGAATACATTTTTGAATGTATAAGCCGTATACACCATATATCCGGCACAGGTATGAAGCATTCCTTTTGGCTTTCCGGTAGATCCGGAAGTATAAAGAATGAAAAGCGGATCTTCAGAATCCATAATTACCGTAACGAAATCAGCAGAAGCTTTCTCATAAAGATCGGCCATCCAGTAATCTCTTCCTTCTTTCATTTTAATTTCGTTGTGAGTTCTCTTGACAACAAGAACGTTTTCAACCGTTGGTGTTTTTTCCAAAGCATCATCAACAATACTTTTCAGGTCAAGAACTTTATTTCCTCTGTAACTTCCATCTGAGGTGATCACCATTTTTGCTTCACAATCATTTACTCTTGAAGCTACTGCGGAAGCTGAAAATCCTGCAAAGATCACAGAATGTACCGCTCCCAGCTTTGCACAGGCAAGCATCGTAATAGCCAATTCAGGAATCATGGGAAGATAAATACACACTCTGTCTCCCTTTTTAATGCCCATATCATGTAAAACATTAGCTGTTTTATTCACACGGGTATATAATTCCTGGTAGGAAATATGCTGTGCTTCTTCCTTTGGATCATTGGGTTCCCAGATGATGGCTGTTTTATCTCCTCTTACGGCAAGATGTCTGTCGATACAGTTTTTGGTAATATTCAGTTTCGCGTTTTTAAACCAGGTGATTTTAGCTTCATTCATATCGTACTTAACAACCTTGCTCCATCTTTGGTACCACACGAAATTTTGATCTGCTACCTTATCCCAGAATTTTTTAGGATTTTTGATAGACTTTTTATAATCTTCAAAATACTGTGGTAAATCTTCTATTAAGTAATTTCTCATATCCCTTTCGTTTTTTTGATTATTTATTGATAAATATTTTTATGTTTTAAATTTTTGAACAATAAACCATTAAGTTTCTTTAAGTAGTTTAGAATAATTAAGAGTATAGCTGAAGCTATTTATTTAGGTATTTCTTATCCATCTTTGATGGAACTTAATTTTTCTTAATACCTTTATTTCTCTTAATGGTTCAAATATTTTTTAATAGTTTAAATAAGTATTTAAATTTATGTTTAATTTCTGGCTTAAGCCCTGTATTCCTTGATTTTTTCCTGAATTTCATCAATGATTTTCTCATCATCAATCGTTGAAGGAATCTGAAAATCTTTTCCGTCAAGTAAAGTCCGGATCAGTTTCCTTAAAATCTTTCCGGATCGTGTTTTGGGTAAACGTTTGACAACCATGGTGTTTTTCAGAAAAGCCACAGCTCCGATTTTATTGCGGACCATCTGAATGATATCTTTTTCAACATCTTCTTCAGAAATGGTTGAGCCATTCTTTAAAACTACTGTAGCAAAAGGAACCTGTCCTTTTAAATCATCATCAATACCTACCACAGCACATTCTGCAACATCCGGATGTGAAGAAACAATTTCCTCCATTTCAGAAGTCGAAAGCCTGTGCCCCGCAACATTAATCACATCATCCACTCTTCCTGTGATGAAAATATAACCGTCTTCATCTTGTATTGCCCCGTCTCCTGAAAAATAGTAGCCTTTGTACTGAGACAGATAGCTGTTTTCAAAACGTGTATAATCTTTCCATATTCCAAGCATAGCACCGGGGGGAAGGGGAAGTTTGATCACCAGATAGCCTTCGTGATGAGGATCGAGTTCCAGTCCGTTTTCATCAAAAATTTTAATGTCATATCCCGGAACAGGTTTTCCTGCTGAAGCTCTTTTGATCTGATAACTTTCATCATAAGTCAGCAATCCAAGCATAGGCCATCCGGATTCTGTCTGCCACCAATGATCTACAGCCGGAACTCCGATATGTTCTGCAAACCAATCCAGAGTAGCCACATCACATCTTTCACCCGCCAGAAACTGCTTTTTGAAATGGGTTAAATCATATTTTTTTACCAGCTCTCCGTTCGGATCTTCTTTTTTGATTGCTCTGATAGCAGTAGGCGCAGTAAACATCACTGAAACTTTATATTCTGAAATGATTCTCCAAAATGTTCCTGCATCCGGAGTCATGATAGGTTTTCCTTCAAAAATAATCGTTGTATTTCTGTTGATGAGCGGTCCATACACTGAGAAACTATGGCCAACTGCCCATCCGAAATCTGAAGCTGCCCAATAAGTTTCTCCCGGTTCCACTCCGTAGACATACGTCATGGAAAATTTTAAGGCAGTCGCATAACCTCCGGTATCACGAACAATACCTTTGGGTTTGCCTGTGGTTCCTGATGTGTAAAGAAGATAAAGAGGATGGGTAGATTCCACAGAAATGCAGTCTGCCGGAGCTGATTTTTCAACCAGTTCCTCATAATCAATCAGTCCTTCGAACATTTCATCCTGATTATCTACTAATCTTCTGTTGTACACAACAATATGATCTACTTTATCCTGTGCCAGTTCAATCGCTTTTTCAACCAGCGGGAGGTAAGGAATTCTTTTGACAATTTCTACTCCTGCAGTGGCCGTGATTAAAACTTTAGGTTTGCAATCATCAATTCTTACCACAAGCTCGTGAGGCGCAAAACCTCCGAAAACCACATTATGAATAACCCCAATTCTCGCGCATGCCAGCATCGCAAAAAGAGTTTGCGGAATCATTGGCATATAAATAACCGCTGTATCTCCTTTTTTTAATCCTAAAGAAGCTAGCCCTCCTGCAAATTTTGAAATTTCCTCTTTCGCCTGATGGAAGGTGTAGGTTTTCTTCTGATTGGTGACAGGTGAATCATAAATTATTGCCGTCTGATCACCGAAACCGTCTTCAATATGCTTGTCAATACACAAATAACACATGTTGAGCTTCCCATCGGAAAACCATTGCGGGTAATTATTTTCGTCTTTAGAGAGAATTTGTGAGGGAAAATCAAACCATTTGATTTCTTCTGCCTGTTTTTTCCAGAAGTCTTCTTTATGTTCTATGCTTTGTTTAAATAATGTATCAGTATCCATGTCAATAGTCGTGTGTTTGTTTTTTTTGTGTATTTTGTTATCCTTGTCAAGGTTTTAAACCTTGACAAGGATATGAACTGCAAGCCGGGGCGAAGCAATTTTTTAATACTCTTAATCCCTTTATGATATGAATCTTAATGGTTTAATTTTACACGTTAAAACATCTCTTCAATCTGCTGCATCAGCTTCTTGATTGAATAGGGTTTTGTAACGTAAGCATCAGCACCCATTTCCAGGCCTTTCTCAATATCTCTGGGATTATTTTTGGCACTCAGAAAGATGACTTTGGTGTCTTTCAGTTTTTCGTCCTGTTTGATGAGGTCCAAAGTGCTGTATCCGTCAAGATTCGGCATCATAATGTCGAGAAGAATCACATCCGGGACCATTGTTTTCAAAAAGTCGAGGACTTCCGTACCGTCACGGGCAATATAAACGTCATAGCCATTTTTCTTGAAGCTGTATTCCAGCGACATTAGTATTTTGTGTTCGTCATCCGCAATAATTATCTTTCTCATACAAGGATTTTAATGGTATTCAACTTCATTTGTAATCTCTTTTTTAGTTTTTTCGGGAATGTTTATGGTGAAAGTTACACCCAGTCCACTGTTTTTAGCTTTTATACTTCCTCCGTGTGCCTGGACTATTTTTTTTGAAATGGCCAGTCCCAGTCCGCTTCCTGTCGGCTTTATAATATTTTGGTTTTTAGACTGATAAAACTTATCAAAAATCATCTCAAGATCTTCTTCCGGAATATGTTTGCCGGTATTGAAAATACTGATGGTAAGCTGTTGGTCTTTTTCAAATAATTTGGTCTGGATGGTTCCCTGTTCATCTGTAAACTTTAAAGCATTGCCCCATATATTCTGAAACAGCTGAATCATTCTTGCTTCGTCATATTCAAATATAAACTGATTCAGAAGATTAACCTCACTTAAATGAATATTTTTCTGCTGTATCAGGTGAAGAAGCGGATTTAATGCTTTTTTATAAGTTTCAATAATATTATTTTCCTGAATGTGCAGAGAGATTTCGCCATGCTGTAGTTTGTCCAGATACAAAATATCATTGATGATTTCACTTAATCTGTCAGATTCTGTAATGATGTTGTTTAAAAATTCCTGTTTGATATCGAAAGGAATATCGTCATCGTCAGCCAGGATTTCTCCTGCAGAACGGATAGCGGTGATTGGAGTTCTCAGTTCATGGGCCACAGAGTCCAGGAAGTCGTCTTTTTGGCGGTCTTTGATAATCAGGCTTTCATTGGCCGTTCGCAGATCATCAGAAAGTTTTTGCAGTTCTTCAGACTGTTCGGTAAGCTTTTTATTTAAGCTGATGTTTTCTTTGGATTCTTCGAGGATATTTAAAACCTCTTTTAAAGATATTTTATCTTCTTTGGTAACGCCTTCAATTAATATTTTTGCCGAAGCCGTACCAATTCTTCCAGCCAAAAGATTTTCTGAAAATTTTATAAATCTTGAGTCGGCGGTTTCCGTGTTGGAATCAATATTATATTTTAAATTAAAAATTCGGAGTGCCTGCTCTGTCTTATTTTTACCTAAAAAACGTTCAAGAATATTCTGAATATCCGAAATATAAGCTGTTCCACGCCAGATAAAAGCATTTTCATGATTTTGAATGTATTTGTCAATATCTACATACAATTCAGCAAAGTTTCTTTCACGGTAATTCCCTTTAGAACTTACGGAAACAATGGTAAACAGGCTTGTATTGATCAGCATTGACCAGAAGAAAATCTGTGGAATTCTTCCAAGATAAGGAATGGTGAAAAATCCGAAAGCATCATATAGGTCTCTCAGTGCCCCTTTGAACTCCTGGTTATATGAAAAATAGTATTGTGGAATAATCAATCCGAAATAACAGATCACCAATCCTGCTATAAGCCCTGTAACAGCGCCTTTGTAACTTCCTCTTCTCCAGAATAAAGCTCCGAAAAAGGCAGGTGCCAGCTGTGCAATAATAACAAATGAGATCAATCCTACAGAATCCAGGGATGTTTTCAGAATGAAATATTTATAAAAGACAAAAGCAATGATGATCAGTCCGAAAATGCTGATTTTCCTGATATTGGTAATGATTCTTGTGTTTTGTTCCTCACCTTCGGATTTTAGTTTTCCAAGCAGTCCATAGGGAATGATGAGGTTATTGGAAAGCATAATGGACAAGGTTATGGCGGAGATAATGATCATGGAAATACATGAGCTCAATCCTCCCAGAAAAACAAGTACAGTGATCAAAGTATTATCAAAATGCTGCGGAATCAGAATAGAATAGAACTCCGGGTTTACATTCTGGCCATCAAAAATCAGCCTTCCACCCCAGGCAATCGGGAAAATAAATACAGTGAAGATTAAAAGATAAAGAGGGAAGAACCAGATCGCTGTTTTAATATGTTTTTCCTGTCTGTTTTCGACAATAGCGGTGTGGAACTGCCTTGGCAAAATACAGATTGCTGTTGCGGAAATCATACATAAAATCATCCAGTTCATAGCGCCTTCAATGCCATTGAATGTATTTTTTTCTTTAAAATCTTTAAACTTACTGGCTTTCTCATAAATATCCGAAAATCCGTCAAAGGCAAAATAAATAACGAAAAGCCCGAGAATGATAATGAAGAATAGTTTTAAAAAGCTTTCCAGAGCAATAGCTGAGATAATTCCCAGACGTTTTTCCGAAGCATCTACATATCGTGTTCCGTAATAAGATGAAAATAAGGCGATTAAAACTACTACAAAAGTAGCGTTATCAGTCAGAATGTCTTTTGACATCGGCGTTTCAGTTACCAAATGAAAGGTTTCAGAAATGGCTTTGATCTGCAGTCCGATGTAAGGTACAATTGCCAGAAGACAGACTACCGTGATAATGGCACTCAGACTTCTGCTATTCCCATATCTCAGTGAAATAAAATCGGCAAGACTGCTTATCTTATTGACTCTTGAAATTCTTACAATCCGGGTGTTGATGTAGATCCAGGCCGGAATAATCATAATAGGACCAATGTAAATCGGGAGATAGTTTAATCCGCTTGTAGCTGCAACGCCAATGCTTCCATAATACGTCCAGGCAGTACAGTATACCGCAAGAGACAATGCATAGATGTATGGATTGTTGATCCAAAGCTTACTCTTTTTCTTCTCTGCCAGGTGGGCAACTAAGAAAAGAAGTGCCAGGTAGAACAGGACTACAAAAAATAATGCGAAACTACTCATCATGTCTTTTTACAATTACGAAAGAAATCACAATGGAAATCATCCAGACCACGAACAGGTAGATAAGGATCATTGGATAGCCTAAAACATCCCTTTCACTGTTGAAAAGCAATGAAATAGGAATGCTGAAAGCGATCATAAGCCCCACGCTCAGTATGATAAGTTTTTGCTCGTGTCTCTTTTTCATAAATGATTATTGATAAAAGATAATTGATGGATGTGCTATCCATCAATTATCTATTTTGTTTTTAAATTTTATCGTCAGAATATTCTCCTTTCAGGGCGTAATAGCCGAAAATTGCCATTCCGCCTGAAATAATCGGCATCAGTACAAAAAGGATGATGATGCCAAAAACCAGATCTTCCTGCTTCCCGGATGTGATTTTTGGGATTCCCAATACCGTAATCCCGAAATACCCCACAATCACCGCGATTGCGATCCAGAGAATGCCTAATATTTTTTTTAGTCCGTTCATTTTAGTAGTTTTAAAATTAATAAAAATTTGAATGATTCAGTACTTAATCGTGAAGATTATTGTTCTTATTTTTAAGATAAAACAATCCAATGATCAGACATACTGTAGCGACTCCAATCGGGTACCAGAGTCCCTCAAGATACCATGTCGCGTGTCCTGCTTCTTTCCCGGTAGTGACCAGATAAGTTGCTACTGCAGGAAGAAGTCCTCCAAAGACCCCGTTTCCGATGTGATAAGGCAGAGACATTGATGTATAACGGATTCTCACAGGGAACATTTCTACAAGAAAGGCGGCAATAGGTCCGTACACCATGGTTACAAATATTACCTGGATAAATACAAGGAAGACCAGGTACCATTTGGTGTCATCACTCAGTTTTACAGAAGTGGAGATTTTTGGTTCTTCCGCTTTTCCGTCTTTCATGACAGGCCCTGCAGGCGACCAGTGAATAATGCTGTCTTTTTTGATCAGAGTGCCGTCTGTGTAAAGAGTTTCTTTATGGAAAGTAACCAGGCTGTCCCTGGCAATATCACTGTGGATTTTGGCGGTTCTTTTTTCTGTGATTCCATTGGCGGCAACCGTTTTACTTTCAAGATTTACACTTTTGAACATGCTGTCGTAAATGGGTCTGTAAGCTAAAATAGCGATCAGCATTCCGGTCATCATTACTGCTTTTCTTCCGATTTTATCAGACAGCCATCCGAAGAAAACAAAGAAGGGTGTTCCTAAAAATAATGCAGTAGCCATGAGTGAATCCACCTGTGCGGATTCTACATTCATTACCTTTTGAAGGAAACTCATCGCATAGAACTGGCCTGTATACCAAATTACGCCTTGTCCCATTGCCGCTCCGAATAAAGCCAATAATACAAACTTGAAATTGTATCTGTTCCCGAAACTCTCTTTCAAAGGGTTTTTAGACGTTTTTCCCTCACTTTTAGCCTTAGCAAAAAGCGGAGATTCTTTCATGTTCTTTCTGATGACATAAGAAACGGCAACCATCAGAATCGAGATCCAGAAAGGAACTCTCCATCCCCAGTTGTCAAACTCTTCTGCCGAAAGGGTTGATTTTGTGATTAAAATAACAATCAGTGAAATGAAAAGTCCAGCCGTTGCAGTAGTCTGAATCCATGAAGTCCAGTAACCTCTTCGGTGAGGCTGGGCATATTCTGCAACATAAGTGGCGGCACCTCCGTATTCACCACCAAGGGCAAGCCCCTGAAGCAATCTTAAAATTAAAACTAAAACCGGTGCCATAAATCCAATGGTTTTATAACTTGGAATACAGCCGATCAGGAAAGTGGAAAATCCCATGATCAGTAAAGTGACAAGAAAAGTATATTTTCTTCCGATGATATCCCCCAGTCTTCCGAAGAATAATGCTCCGAAAGGTCGTACAACAAATCCGGCAGCAAAAGTTGCCAGGGTAGATAAAAATGCAGCAGTAGGGTTATCTGCAGGGAAAAATTTAGTAGCTAAAACAATGGCTAAACTTCCGAAGATATAGAAGTCATACCATTCTATCAAGGTACCGAGTGAAGAGGCAGTGATTACACTCCATATCGTGCGGTTTTTCTGCCTGTCGGTCATATTTTCGTAGCTTTCGTGATGATTTTCGCTCATATTGATTAGTTTTTGATGTTAATGGAATAGGATATTAATTTGATTTTTTTTAAGGACTTTAAATGAAACTATTTCAAAAATGTCATTCTGAATGAAATGAAATGTAATGGAGAATCTCATTTGTGTCTGGCTGTCAGTAAGGTTCTTCCTTCATCAGAAATCGAAGATTCGACGTAGTCAATGACAAGAGTCAAATTGAATTTTGGGAACGTATCCTTAATTCATCTTACAATCTTTATTTTTTTTAATAGTTTAAATTTTACAAGTAGATTTGAAACTGTACAATGAATTCCCCTTTTGAAGAAGGGCTTTCGGTAGGACTTGTATAAACCGGTCTTGTTGAATATTGTGTCGTGATTTTTGCATGATGTCCGTCTATGAACCAATTGGCTCCTACATCAAACTGGGAGGAAGATTTATCGAAAGCCTCAAAGCTTTTGTGAGTATACGCTGCAAAAGGCTGTATTCTGATTTTGGGTTTTTCTGCCTGGCTTGGTAATAGTAAGCCAGCCTGTGCGTAGATAATATTACCTGTCCCGATGGTCGGTTGCAGGTTTCCTGGTCCTGCAATAGCTTTATTGCCGATAAAATTAGGATCTGAAGCCGCAATATTCATGGTTCCCAGATTTCTTACATAGTTAGGACCAAAATTGTAGTTATAATATCCGGCATACGCGGAAACGGCCATTTTGTTTTTCGCTTCTCCCAAAGGAATATCTGCAAAAGCATCCACGGCAAAAAGAGTAATATCATGCTTTTCAATGTTGGAGTTTACGGAAGTTCTTGTTCCGTCTGCCTGATGATAGAACCCGGCTCCTACATTGAAGACTTTCTTTGTTCCCAGGTAAGATCCCACTTTGTATGGAAGCGTATTCGACTCCTCATCAAAGAACTGATACTCTACATATCCTGCTTTTGAAAAACTGGGATTTCCGTTGTTGTCTACCGCAACAGCTTTTGATGGATCTGTTACATTTATTGGAACAAGATCTGTGGCGAAAGGTTTATTTAAACTGAAACGGTATTCCAGCTTTCCGTATTTACCTTTTGCAAACATTCCCAGCTGCCTTGCGAATTGGTCAGAGTTGTCAATTAGTGGCCATGAAAAAACGGGAGAATCTAAGGTGAGGAAATTGAGTGTAGAAGCCATCGTCATACGGGAAAGTCCCATGTAGTAATGAAGACCTGCGCCTAAAGATAAACTGAATTTTCCCGCTTCTCCAGGTAAAATAACTGCATATTCGTTCCAGGCATCATGGAAAAATAACTGGGTTTTCTTTCCGTTTCCATAACCTCCTGTGCCTGATGTGCCTGTGGCTCCTCCATTGATGAAGGTCTGATTGTTGATCCCAAAATGAAGGAGAATCATGTATCTTTTAGAGACCTGTGCATATGCTAAAGCACGTAATCGTCTGTTTCCTATGCTCCAGGAGTTGTCTGTAGGCTCGCCACCTACCATACTTCCGGGATTCATAGAGGTATTTCTCAGCCAAAGCTGGTCCCATAAAATAAAACGGACGAATTTATCCCCATCCGGGTTGAGGTTTATTTTTAGGCCATTGCCGTAATCAGGAGAACCTTGAGAGTACACAGAACCGCTGATTAAAGCTACTCCAATAAATGTAAGTAATTTCTTCATAAATTATCAATTTTTGGCGTTGTTTTTTGTGAATGCCAAATTGTAATTAATAATTTGTTTATGAAAATTTAATATATATTAGTGGTAATAGTATAGTTATGGAGTGTTTAATGTCATATGTTTCGGGTTTCGAGATCCGGGGTTTTAATTTAATCGGTTTTTAAGTATTTGATATTTAGAGATATAATTAAATATGGTGGCTTGTACCTCGTAACTCGCATCCCGCAACTAGAATCTCGTAACTCGCACCTCGCATCCCGCACTATTTCTTAAACCTTTCCCATTTGATCAGCATATATTTATCAGCAAACTGAGTAATGATAATTCCTGAGTTTTTAATGTTTTCTTCCTGTGCAATATAATCAATCAATTCATTTTGTTTCAGTATCTTATAAACAGGATGGAATTCAGAATGTGGAGGTCTTGTGATGTTGTATTTTTTAATCCAGGAACTTATGGTAACATGTGAAACTCCGATAATTCTTTCGATTTCACGGTAGCTTAAGCCTTCCAGATACAGTTGAAGCGCTTTGGTGACATAATAATCATCAATCTGTTTTCCCAGTTTTTTAACGGTGAAATAATAGTTGCAGTCTTTGCAGTGGAAGCGTTGCTTTTCATTGATAATGCCACTTTTTACTACCTTGGTACTGTTGCATTTAGGACAGATATTTTCCATAGCTATATTATTTTAGCAAATATATAATAAATTAGCAAATGTATATTTTCTAATAAAGATAATTTTACCTGTTTAAAATTTTAAAACAAAAAAAATATCTTTTTTATTTGGATTTAAAAGAAAATATATTTTAAATTTGCCAAAAAAATTAGATAAATAAATGGAAATAGAAATTTCCTCATGCGAACATCTCATGTATGTGAGTGAAATACAGCAGGAAATGTATGATTCTGCACAGCGCAGAGGAACGGGGATCGCAAAACGTTCCATAGAATATTTGAGTAAGAAGATTTCAGAAGGCAATGCTGTGGTTGCTACTGAAAACGGTGAGTGGGTAGGTTTCTGTTATATAGAGACCTGGTCGCACGGGAAGTTTGTGGCCAATTCGGGATTGATTGTATCACCGAAGTTCAGGAACAGGGGCGTAGCAACTCAAATCAAACAGAAGGTTTTCCAATTATCTAGAGATAAATATCCGGATGCGAAAGTATTCGGATTGACAACAGGTTTGGCAGTAATGAAAATCAACAGTGATTTAGGATATAAACCAGTGATCTATTCTGAACTGACTCAGGATGAGGAATTCTGGAATGGCTGCAAGAACTGTGTGAACTATGAAATTTTAATGATGAAGGAACGTAAGAACTGTCTGTGTACAGCCATGTTATTTGTTCCTGAAAATATAGAAAAAAAAGAGGTTGCAAATGATCAGCCTGAAAATAAGTATAATGGAGCGAGCCAAAATAATTTTGTGTATTCTGCACAAAACTCTGCAAGCGAATTCCATGTGACCATTAATAAAAATAAAAAAAGTCCAGATGAAAAAGAAAGTCATCTTAGCGTTTAGCGGAGGTTTAGATACTTCCTACTGTGCAAAATATCTTAGTGAAACACTAGGGTACGATGTGTATGCAGTTACTGTAAATACCGGAGGTTTTTCAAAAGAAGAGGAAAAAGAATTGGAGAGAAAAGCTTTAAACCTTGGAGTAAAAGAATACAGGTGCGTAGACGCTCAGGAAGATTATTATAATTCATGTGTGAAGTATTTGATTTTTGGGAATGTGTTGAAAAACAATACGTATCCTCTTTCTGTAAGTGCTGAGCGTACCATTCAGGCACAGGAAATTGCAAAATATGCCATTGAGGTAAATGCAGATGCTATTGCTCACGGAAGTACAGGAGCTGGAAATGATCAGGTTCGTTTTGACCTAATCTTTCAAGTAATGTGCCCGAATATTGAGATTATTACGCCCATCCGTGATATGGCTTTATCCCGTGAAGAAGAGATTGAATTTTTGAAGGAGCATGGCTATGAAATGGAATTCCATAAAGCACAATATTCTGTGAATAAAGGACTTTGGGGAACTTCTGTGGGAGGAAAAGAAACTTTGACTTCCAGAAATTATCTTCCGGAAGAAGCTTTTCCATCTCAAATCAAAGAAACTCAGCCTTCAGAACTTGAAATTGAGTTTAAAAACGGAGAGGTTATAGGAGTGAACGGAGAAAACTTTGAACATTCTGTATATGCGATTCAAAAAATAGAAGAATTGGCTTCAGCGTACGGAATCGGCCGTGATATTCACGTAGGTGATACGATTGTTGGGATTAAAGGACGAGTAGGATTTGAAGCAGCAGCGGCATCGGTGATTATCAAAGCGCATCATTTATTGGAAAAGCACACCCTTTCAAAATATCAGCAAATGATGAAGTCTCAGTTATCCGACTGGTATGGAAACTGGCTTCACGAAGCACTTTTTTTAGATCCTGTGATGAGAAATATTGAGTCTTTCTTAGTGGATTCTCAGAAAACAGTAAGCGGGAAAGTGTTTGTCACTCTTCATCCATACAGATTTATTTTGAATGGAATTGAATCTGATCATGACCTGATGTCTGATAAATTCGGAAGCTACGGAGAAGCCAACAGAGCATGGACAGGCGATGATGTGAAAGGCTATACAAAAATTGTAAGCAATTCCTTAAATATATACCACCAGATTAACCAAAATATCAATTAGTTCCGAAGGGACGGTTTAATGAAAGACAGAACAAAATGCTGTCAGAATCAAAATGAAGAAAACAGTAGGAATCATTGGTGCCAACGGTTATACAGGAAGTGAGCTGATACGCTTACTGGCTTTTCATCCCCATGTGACATTGAGTTTTTTATATAGTCGTTCGAATTCGGGAACTAGAATTTCGGATCTGTACCCGGATTTAACGACGGTTTGTGAAATGGTGTTGACGGACAAACCTGAAGACGTAGATATTCTTTTTCTGTGTCTTCCACATAAAGAAAGTCAAAACTGGTTAACTCAAAACCCTGTTAAAGATGAAACGCTGGTGATTGATCTTGGAAACGATTTTCGTTTAGAAGGAAACTTTGGAAACAGAAATTTTATCTACGGATTACCTGAAATCAATAAAAAACAACTGAAGGGAGCAAAAAGTATCGCTAATCCGGGATGTTTTGCTACAGCTATTCAATTGGCTTTGCTGCCATTGGCAGAAAAAGGAGTGTTGAATGAGGTTTTTACTACAGGGATTACAGGTTCTACAGGAGCCGGACAATCTTTGCAGGCAACCACTCATTTTACCTGGAGAAATGATAATGTTTCAGCCTATAAAACTCTAACGCATCAGCATGTGGATGAGATTTTACAGCAGCTGATTGCATTCAATAATAAAGAAGTAACCCTGAATTTTGTTCCATGGAGAGGAGATTTTGCAAGAGGAATTTTTACAAGTTCCACGATGAAGACGGATTTGGAGCTGGAGGAGATAGAACAAATATTTCAGGATTTTTATGCGGAGGAGCCTTTTATTACGGTAAGTAGGAAGGCAGTGGATTTAAAGCAGGTTGTCAATACCAATCGCTGTGTGATTCAGATCGAAAAGAGTGGAAATGTTGTCGTTATTCACTCAGCGATTGACAATTTGTTAAAAGGTGCGTCGGGACAGGCAGTCCAGAATATGAATCTGGCCATGAACTGGGAAGAAAATGCAGGCCTGAATTTGAAACCGATAGCATTTTAAATTGACAATAAATAATTGAGAACTTTAAACAAAAAGTAAATCTGACTTAGGAAAATGGAGCGTTAAGAAAATTAATTCTATGAACGTTAAGAAAATTCTACTGTTTGAAGTGCGAGGGAAATACAGAACCGAAGAGCCAATTTGGTTTTCGCACAAGTTTTAGAATTTTTAGAGAATAGAACTAATTTTTAGCGGAAGTTTCCAGGTCTTGAACTTTTGTTTCTTTTGTTTTAAGACAAAAGAAAAATAAAAAATAAAAAAATGAATTTATTCAACGTATATCCATTATTCAACATAAATCCGGTTAAAGCTCAGGGATCTTTTCTTTGGGATGATAAAGGAGAGCAGTATCTCGATTTCTACGGAGGTCATGCTGTAATTTCTATTGGCCATAATCATCCGCATTATCAGAATAAGCTGAAAGATCAACTGGAAAAAATATCTTTTTATTCCAATTCCGTTCAGAATGAATTGCAGACTGAGCTGGCAGAAAAACTAGGGGAACTTTCCGGATATGAAGAGTATAACCTTTTCTTATGCAATTCGGGAGCAGAAGCCAATGAAAATGCCTTGAAGCTGGCTTCTTTTCATAATGGAAAAAGCAAAGTGCTTTATTTTTCAGGTTCATTTCACGGAAGAACTTCAGCAGCGGTTTCAGTGACTGATAATCCGAAGATTGTTGCTCCTGTTAACTTTTCAGAAAGATTTATCAAATCAGAATGGAATGATGTGCAGCAGCTTGAAGAGACTTTTGAGAAGTTTGGAAATGAAATTTCTTCTGTGATCATCGAGGGAATTCAGGGTGTAGGAGGAATTATGATTCCAACGCCGGAATTTTTATCTAAAATTAAAGAACTGTGTGAAAAATATGATGTTGTTCTTATTTTGGATGAAGTACAGTCCGGATACGGAAGAAGCGGATATTTCTTTGCGCATCAGGAGTTTGGACTTGAAGCAGATATTATTACAACGGCAAAAGGAATGGGGAACGGGTTTCCTGTAGGCGGAGTTTTAATCCATCCTAAATTCCAGGCAAGCAATGGTTTGCTGGGAACGACATTCGGAGGAAATCATCTTGCCTGCGCCGCTTCAATTGCTGTTCTGGATGTCATGAAAGATGAAAATCTTATCGAAAATGCTCAGAAAATGGGCGAATATATTGAAAATGAAATTAAAGATTTACCACATATTAAATCCATCCGAAGGAAAGGATTGATGATCGGAATAGAACTCGACAGAGACTGTTCAGAAATAAGGAAAAGCTTATTATTCGATCATCATATTTTCACAGGAAACTCTAATGATAAAAGTGTCTTAAGGATTCTTCCGGCACTGAATATCAAAAAAGAGGAAACAGATCTTTTCATCAATGCTTTGAAAACAGTATTGGTGAGTATTTAAAAGCAAAAGGCTAAAATTATAAAAAGGTTAAAAGCTAGAATATTACATAATGTTTGTCATTCTGAATGGAACAAAGTGAAATGAAGAATCTGTAAAATAATGTAGAGATTCTTCCTTCGTCAGAATAACAAAAACAATTGTCAATTGCTGAGTGAAACGCCTTTGCGAACGAAAAAATGGTATTAGTGAAAAACATTGTGCCCTTGCGTTAAGAAGCCTAATCAATGTGTAAACACAATCTTTAAAATTAATTCAAAATGAAAAAATTCACCTCTGTAAGTGATGTAGAAAACTTACAGGAAATCATAAAAAAAGCTTTAGAAATAAAAGCAGACCCCCTTACCGAAACAGAAAAAGGAAAAGGAAAAACAATAGGACTTGTATTTTTAAATTCAAGCCTGAGAACCCGTCTGAGCAGCCAGATTGCAGCACAAAACCTTGGTTTAAATGTATTGACGTTAAATGCCGCACAGGAAGCCTGGAATCTTGAATTTGCAGATGGAGCGGTAATGAATGGAGATACGGTAGAACATATCAAAGATGCTATTGAAGTTTTAAACCAATATTGTGATATCATCGCAGTACGTTGTTTTGCAGGAATGAAGAGCAAGGAAGATGATGTGAATGAAAGCATCTTAAGCCAGTTTGAAAAACATGCAAAAGTTCCTGTGATCTCTCTGGAATCGGCGACCCGTCATCCGCTACAAAGTCTTGCAGACTGTATTACCATTACAGAAAACTGGAAAAAAGAGCACAAACCGAAAGTAGTGTTGACATGGGCACCACACATCAAGCCTATCGCGCATGCGGTTGGAAACTCTTTCGCAGAATGGATGCAGGAAATGGATGTGGAATTGGTAATTGCCAATCCTGAAGGATATGATCTGGATAAAAACTTTACAAAAGATATAAAAGTAATTCATGATCAGGACGAAGCTTTAAAAGATGCAGATTTTATCTATGTGAAAAACTGGTCTTCTTTTGATGATTATGCCGCAATGCCTGAAGTAAAAGGTGACTGGATGCTTACCAATGAAAAATTAGCCCATACCAATGATGCAAAAGTAATGCACTGTCTTCCGGTTCGCCGTAATGTGGAGTTGAGCGATGAGGTAATGGATGGAGATCATTCTATCATCTATCAGCAGGCAAAAAACCGGATTTTCTCTGCGCAGGCCGTGTTCAGTGAAATTTTAGATGAATTAAAAGCCTGAAATAATCCTTTTGTCAAGGCTTGACAAGGATAAAAAAGAAAGGATCACAAAACGTTTACAATGAAAGAAAAGTTATACATCATAAAAATTGGCGGAGCTTTAATTGATGATGAGGAATTGTTAGTTCAATTCTTAGAACAGTTTTCTGAAATTCAGGAAAAGAAGATCCTTGTTCATGGCGGAGGAAAATTAGCCACCACATTGGCTGATAAACTTGGCATAGAACAGAAAATGATCAACGGAAGGAGGATTACAGATAAAGAGACATTGGATATTGTAACCATGGTATATGCAGGAGGAATCAATAAAAATATTGTTGAAAAGCTGCAGCAGAAAAAATGCAATGCCATAGGCTTTTCCGGAGCAGACGGAAATTTAATTAAAGCTAAGAAAAGAGAACATCCTGAAATTGACTTTGGATTTGTGGGGGATATTACCAAGAAAAGTGTAAACAGGAAGTTGGTTTCAAAACTCATGAAGCTGAATCTTGTTCCTGTATTTTCTGCGATTACCCACGATAGAAAAGGGAATCTTTTCAATACCAATGCAGATACCATTGCTTCTGTGATGGCGCAGGCTCTTTCAGAGAAATATGAAGTTGAATTGCTGTATTGCTTTGACAAAGAAGGTGTTTTAGAAGATGTAAACAATCCTGAATCTGTGATCAAAAGTGTAAATGAAGAAGAATTTGAAGTATTAAAAGAAGAAGGGAAACTTCACAAAGGGATTTTACCCAAGCTTGAAAATGCTCTTGGAGCTATAAAAAATAATGTAGACAAAGTGTTTCTGATCAAAGAGACAGAATTGAAAAACCATATAGAAAATCATCATGCAGGAACTGAAATCTGTTTATAATAAAGAAGAGCTGTTAAATAATGCGATCGGATTGCTTAAAAATTTGATTGAGATTCCTTCATTCAGCAAAGATGAGTTTAATACGTCGGTGGAAATTGAGAATTTTTTCAAAAAGCATCAGATTCCTACGAAACGTTTTAAAAACAATATCTGGGCAGTGAATAAACATTTTGATGTTTATAAACCTTCCGTTTTGCTGAATACGCATCATGATACCGTAAAGCCTAATAAAGCGTACACGCTGGATCCGTTTGTTCCTGTTGAAAAAGACGGCAAACTGTTCGGGTTGGGAAGCAATGATGCCGGAGCTTCTTTGGTTTCTATGGCACAGGTTTTTTTACATTTTTATGATAAAGAAGATTTAAAATATAATTTAGTTATTGCTTTGACGGCAGAGGAGGAGATTTCAGGATTTGATGGAATCGAAGCCTTATTTCCGCAGCTACCCAACGTAGAACTCGCCATTGTAGGAGAACCCACGCAGATGAATCTGGCGATTGCAGAAAAAGGACTTCTTGTGATTGATGGTGAAATGAAAGGTACTCCTTCTCATGCCGCTCATCCTAATGATGATAACTCAATTGTAAAATGCATGCAGGATCTGCAGAATATTTTAGCCTTTAAATTTCCAAAAGTTTCAGAATATCTTGGAGAAGTTAAAGTGACTTTATCAGGAATTCATGCAGGAGTACAGCACAATGTCGTTCCTGAATCGTGCAATTTCACACTGGATGTAAGGGTGACAGATGAATATTCTAATCAGGAAGCGTTTGATATCATTCAATCTCAGATGGAATCTACATTAACGGCAAGATCTTTCAGATTGAATTCTTCAAAGATCGAAATGGATCATCCGTTTGTAAAAGCAGGAATTGAAATCGGAAGGACCACTTATGGTTCACCTACTTCCTCAGATCAGGCGATTATTCCATGTACATCAGTGAAAATGGGTCCTGGAGACAGTAGGCGCTCTCACACCGCAGATGAATTTATCTATATCCATGAAATAGAAGAAGGAATAGAAATCTACATCAGTATTTTAGAAAAAGTGTTATAATAATGGGAGAATGAAGCGGAAAGATGGAAGTGGTTATAGTTTGTAATTTCACTTCCGGCAGCAGGCTTCCGGCTCAATATATGTTTTGACTCCGTCCGGCAGGCATGAAGTTTAGTTTTTAAAAAGATTTATGCAAAAAGAAAATTAAAAATGAAAGCTTCACATAAGGAAATGTTTTTTTATAGTTAATAGTAATAAGGATTGCCTTGCCGGGCATGTCAAAACCAACAAATATTTTAAATCAGATATTATGAAATCACTACCAACTAATTTTCTGGTAAAACACATAGAAGTGGCGATTGCATATGATTTAAAAAAAATAAACAATTACATATGAAAAAAATATGGCAGAAGGATAACCTTGCCACCAATATATTAGTCAATAATTTTACCGTTGGGAAAGATCTTGACTTCGATGAGCGTTTGGCGAAATATGATGTCAAAGGGTCTATGGCACATTGCAAAATGTTAGCAGAAACCGGAATTATTTCCCAGGAAGAATCAGAACAGATGTTATCTGTTTTGAATGCTATTTTAAATCAAATTGAGGATGGGACTTTTGAAATTGATAAAGAAGCTGAGGATATCCATTCTCAGGTAGAAGCAATCCTGATTGAAGAATTAGGAGATACAGGAAAGAAAATTCATACCGCAAGATCAAGAAATGATCAGGTTTTATTGGATATTAAGCTGTATTTATTGGATGAGATCCGTGAGATCACAGCCCTTACGGATGAGTTTTTCCAGATTTTAATTCAGTTGGCAGATCAGCATAAAAATGTTCTGCTTCCGGGATATACTCACTTGCAGATTGCAATGCCTTCCTCATTCGGATTGTGGTTTGGAGCGTATGCGGAGGCGCTTTTGGATGACGTGGAAATGCTGTTTTCAGTGAAGAATATCATTAATAAAAATCCATTGGGATCAGCGGCAGGGTATGGTTCATCTTTCCCGATTAACCGTGAAAGTACAACCTATAACTTAGGATTTCAGTCGATGAATTACAATTCGGTGTACGCTCAGATGACCCGTGGAAAGTCAGAAAAACTACTGGCGATGTCTATGGCAACTTTAGCGGGAACACTCGGAAAATTCGCCTATGATGTATGCTTGTATTTGAACCAAAACTTTGATTTTATCAGTTTCCCAAAGGAATTCACCACAGGAAGCAGTATTATGCCTCATAAAAAAAACCCGGATATCTTTGAACTGGTTCGTGCACGATGCAACAGAATTCAATCACTTCCGAATGAACTTATTTTATTGACCAATAATCTGCCTTCAGGATATCACAGAGATGTACAGCTGACCAAAGAAATTCTTTTCCCGGCTATTGATTCGCTGAAAGAGTGTCTGGAAATCCTAAGCTATACTTTGCCCAATATTAAGGTAAAAGATGGGATTCTGGAGGATGAGAAATACAAATATCTTTTCAGTGTAGAGAAGATCAATGAAGAAGTGAAAAACGGCAGCTCTTTCCGTGATGCTTATGTGAAAGTAGGGCAGGAGATTGAAAATAATGCGTTTGAATTTGAACCTGGAAACCTTGAGCATACCCACCAGGGAAGTATCGGGAATCTTTGTCTGGATAAAATAGAATATCAGTTCAATAAACTGAAAAATAAATTATTGGGTTAGAATCTAAGCCATTAAGGTCATCAGAAACTTAAGCAAAAATCAGTAGAATTTCTAAATTATTTTAGCCTGCTGTCTTTTCGTTGTGGAAGCCTTAATCTTATAAATCTTATCTGCTTAAGTGATCTTAATGGTTAGATTTTACTCCGCTCTTTGAATTTGATGATTGATAAATTGAACCATTAAGGTTGAATATTTTAAAGTAAGTTAAGAAAATCTACTGCATACCATTAAGGTAGATGAAGAGTTTAAGATAAGTTAAGAAAATCTGCGATTTTTTAGCCGTATTGTTTTAAAATTCGCTTGCGAATTTCTTAATAATTCTTTACCTCTTAAAAGCTCTTAATGGTTTAAAAAGAGAAGATTTATTCCAGATCAATTTTAAACTTGGTAGACTTTTTCACCTCGTGAAGCACAATGGAGCTGTGGTATTGCCCGATATTAGGAATGTTTGAGATAACATTCACGGCAAATTCATTATACGAATTGATGTCCTTGGCAATGATCTTCAACATATAGTCATACTCTCCGGAAAGACTGATGATTTCCTGTACTTCATCATATTTACCGATGTGGTTCTCAAAAGTTTCCAATACTTTCTTGGATTGTTCTTTGAGACGGACATTACAATAGACTACAATATTTAAACCAAGTTTTTCACGGTTTAAAAGACCCACATATTTCTGAATGATCCCTTGTTTCTCCAGTTGTTTGATTCGCTCATACGTAGGAGTGAAGGTAAGACCAATCTTTTCGGAAATTTCTTTAACCGATAATGTAGAGTCTTCCTGAATAATACTGAGAATCATTTTGTCTTTTAAATCCATAAAATAATTTGAGTTGTAACAAAAATATTAATTTTAAATGAGAATAAGGAAATACTGAGGTTTTTAATTTATTTTAAACTTTGTTTTTGTAGGTTCATAAAATTGTTGTATCTTTGCACCTAATGAATAAAAAAGCATTTATATCATTAGATTTACCGGGCGAAAGCGCCCTTTACGATATTTATTGTTATTAGCGAAGATTGTTGTCTTCGCTTTTTTTATGCCCAAAAATAAGAATTATGTTTACGATTACAGAACTAAGCACCGAGAGAATCAACAGTATACTGACAGAAGCGCTGGCTTTTGCAAACGGTAAAACTGCTAAAATTGAAGGAGAAGTTTTTTGCTCAAACCTTTTCTTCGAAGACAGTACAAGAACGAAAACAAGTTTTGATCTTGCAGAAAGAAAACTGGGACTTCAGGTAGTTCTGTTTGATGCATCACACAGTTCGGTAAACAAAGGCGAAAGTCTTTATGATACAGTAAAGACCATTGAAAGTATAGGAGTAAACCTGGTGGTAATCCGCGATAAGAAAGACAGATACTTCGAGGAATTAAAGAATATCAGCATTCCTGTGATCAACGGCGGAGATGGAACAGGAAATCACCCTTCACAATGTATGCTGGATTTACTGACCATTTATCAGGAATTCGGAAAGTTTGAAGGATTGAAAGTAGGAATTGTAGGAGATGTAAAACACAGCCGTGTTGCCAATTCAAATGCAGAGGCATTAAGAAGATTAGGGGCTAAAGTATACTTCTCAGGACCGGAACAATGGTTTGATGAAGGAGCTTTAATCAACGGAACTTATATGTCAGTAGATGAGTTGATCGGCGAAGTGGATGTTTTAATGCTGTTAAGAATCCAACACGAAAGACACGATTCTGCCATGAGTTTTACTGCGTCAGAATACCATAAAAGATATGGTTTGACTAAAGAAAGAGAACAGTCGATGAAAAAAGAAGCAATCATCATGCACCCGGCTCCCATCAACAGAGGAGTGGAAATAGATTCAGACCTTGTAGAATGCAAGAGATCAAGAATCTTTAAACAAATGCAAAACGGAGTGTTCGCAAGAATGGCCATTTTGAAAGAAGCGTTGGAAAGTAAAGGGTATACCTTTAAATAAGAGCCAAGTTAAAAGAGCCAGGGTAAAAGTAAGAAGTTAAAAGTTAATGAGCCCCTTAGGGGCGGCCTGTTAATAGCAATGGGAGAAGCCCATGGAAATAAAAAAGGATTTAGATAATCCAAGCCCTGTAGGGGCGACCTGTTAATGATAAATAAATAATAAGAGATAAAAGTTTAAAATGAAGAAAAAATTAATACTGGAGTCCGGTGAAGTGTTTCATGGAGAAGGTTTCGGAGCAGAATTGGAAACTGCAGGGGAAGTAGTTTTCAATACCGGAATGACAGGGTATCAGGAATTGATTTCTGACCCGTCGTATTGCGGTCAGATTGTTTGTATGACCTATCCGCTTATCGGAAATTATGGTATTAACCGTGATGATTATGAAAGTATTGAGCCGGCAATCAAAGGGCTTATCGTAAAAGAATTGTGCGATCTTCCTTCCAATTTTCGTACTCAGATTACTTTAGATGAACTATTTAAAAAGAAAAACCTTTCAGGAATTTCAGGAATTGATACAAGAAGACTGACAAGAATTCTTCGTAACTCCGGAGTAGTAAAAGGAAAAATTGTAAATGCTGAGGCTGATGAAGCTGCTGTAGCTTCTGAATTGAAATCAACAAACTTCCCAACCAATCAGGTAGAAGAGGTTTCAACAAAAACACCTTATGCTAACCCGAACAGAGGTTTCAAAGTAGTATTGGTAGACTTCGGAGCAAAACTGGGAATTATCAGAGAGCTGTCTCAAAGAAACTGTGATATCATCGTAGTTTCTCAGGATACGACAGCAGAAGAAATCTTATTGATGGATCCAGATGGAATCATGCTTTCAAACGGTCCTGGTGACCCTGAAGATGTACCACATGCTTTAGATATGATCAGAGGATTATTAGGAAAAGTTCCCATCTTCGGAATCTGTTTAGGACACCAATTGATCGGTCTTGCCTGCGGAGCAAAAACTTTCAAACTGAAATTCGGACACAGGGGAGGAAACCACCCGGTATTGGATTTAGAGAAAAATACAGTAGCCATTACTTCTCAGAACCACGGATATGCGGTAGATCAGGAAAGTTTAAAAGGAACAGACCTTATCGAAACACACATCGCTTTGAACGACAGAACCAACGAAGGATTAAAACACAAAATCCACCCTTGTTTCTCAGTTCAGTATCACCCTGAAGCGAGCCCGGGCCCTGAAGATGCAAACTACCTGTTTGATGAGTTCATTCAAATGATGGAGGACTTTAAGAAATAAGACTGCTTTTTGTCATTCAGAACGAAGCAATAGCGGAGTGAAGAATCTCTACAATAAAATTAGATTCCTCGATTCCTCGGAATGACAAAATAGAATCATAAGTCTTATAAAAGTAAAAAAAAGAAGTTTAAGAATTTGATTCTTAACCCCAATTAAAAAAGAAAAATGGCAAAACGTACAGATATAAAAACAATTTTAGTAATCGGTTCAGGACCTATCATCATTGGTCAGGCAGCTGAATTTGATTACGCAGGAACGCAGGCTTGTCTGTCTCTGAAAGAAGAAGGCTACAAGGTAATTTTGATCAACTCAAACCCTGCAACAATTATGACGGATGTAGAAATCGCAGATAAAGTATATATCGAACCGATTTCATTACAGTTTGTGAGCCACATCATCAGAAAAGAACGTCCGGATGCTTTATTACCAACATTGGGAGGTCAGACAGGACTGAACATGGCGGTAGAACTGGAAAAATCAGGAATTCTTGAAGAATGCAAAGTGGAAGTACTGGGAACTAAGCTTTCTGCCATCAACAGAGCAGAAGACAGAGATCTTTTCCGTGAGCTGATGAGAGAATTGAACGAGCCGGTTCCGGAATCTGATATCGTAAATACGGTAGAAGGAGCCCTTGCTTTCGCAGATGAAACCGGATATCCTGTAATTGTTCGTCCTGCCTTTACAATGGGAGGAACAGGAGGAGGTATTGCTTCCAACGAGGTAGAATTGAAAGAAATTGCCGAATTAGGATTAAAGCACAGCCCGGTTACACAATGTTTGATTGAAAAATCAATCGCTGGTTTCAAAGAAATAGAATACGAAGTAATGCGTGATGCAAACGACAACGCCATTGTGGTTTGTAACATGGAAAATATTGACCCGGTAGGAGTTCACACAGGAGACTCTATCGTAGTAGCGCCTTCTCAGACCCTTTCAGACAGAGAGTATCAGTTGCTGAGAAATGCTTCTTTAAAAATTATCAGAGCGTTAGGTATCGAAGGAGGGTGTAACGTACAGTTAGCTTTAGATCCACATTCATTCGAATATTATATCATCGAGGTCAACCCGAGAGTTTCCCGTTCATCAGCTTTAGCAAGTAAAGCAACAGGATACCCGATTGCAAAGATCGCTGCAAAGATTGCTGTAGGATTAACGCTGGATGAAATCATGAACCCGGTAACTGGAAAAACATACGCATGTTTTGAGCCGGCACTTGACTATGTGGTAACAAAATTCCCAAGATTCCCATTCGATAAATTTGAAACGGCAGACAGAAGACTTTCCACTCAGATGAAAGCAACTGGTGAAGTAATGGCGATCGGAAGAAACCTTGAAGAATCTTTACAGAAAGCGATCCGCTCATTAGAAACAGGAATCAAGCATTTAGGATTAAAAACAAAACAGGCTGAGGCACTTACTGCTGAAGAAATCGAAAGAAGAATCAGAGTGTGTGATGATGAGAGACTATTCATCATCGGAGATGCATTAAGAAGAGGATATGACTGGGAACAGATTGTAGAATGGAGTAAAATTGACAAGTTCTTCATCTGGAAACTGAAAAAGCTGGTTGACTTCGAAAAAGTAATCGCTGCCAACAAATTTGATAAAGAAACATTAATTGAAGCTAAGAAATTAGGCTTTGCAGATATCAATATCGCCGTTCTTTGGGATGTAAAAGAACGTGAAATTTTCAACTTCAGAAAAGAAAATGGAATAATGCCGGTTTACAAAATGGTAGACACCTGTGCTGCTGAGTTTGAAAGTGAAACGCCTTATTTCTACGGAACTTACGAAGAAGAGAACGAAAGTGTTGTTTCAGACAAAGAAAAAATCATTGTATTAGGTTCCGGACCTATCAGAATCGGACAGGGAGTTGAGTTTGACTACGCTACCGTTCACTCAGTATGGGCAATCAAGGAAATGGGTTACGAAGCAATTATCATCAACAACAACCCTGAGACAGTTTCTACAGACTTCTCAATCTCTGATAAACTATACTTCGAGCCGCTTACAGAAGAAGATGTAATGAACATCATCGAGCTTGAAAAGCCAAAAGGAGTAGTGGTACAGTTCGGAGGACAAACCGCAATTAACCTTGCAGATAAATTAGCCTCTCACGGAGTGCAGATCCTGGGAACTTCACTGGAAGATCTTGACAGAGCTGAAAACAGAGATAAATTTGAGAAAGCACTTCAGGAGCTTGGCATTCCTCAGCCAAAAGGAAGAACTTCAACTTCTAAAGAAGAAGCTATAAAAATTGCTAACGAAATCGGTTACCCGGTATTAGTACGTCCAAGCTACGTTCTTGGAGGTAGAGCAATGGAAATTGTATACGCTGAAGCAGAATTGGCCTACTACATGGAAAATGCGGTAGAGGCGAGCCCTGAGCACCCTGTTTTGGTTGACAAATACATGGTAGGAAAAGAAATCGAGGTTGATGCCATCTGCGACGGTGAAACAGTAGTGATTCCTGGAATTATGGAGCACATTGAAAGAGCAGGAGTTCACTCCGGAGACTCTATCGCGGTATATCCACCACAGAATATCTCTCAGAGTGAAATTGATACTTTGGTAGACTATACACAGAGACTGGCAAAAGGATTGAAAGTTATTGGATTAATGAACATCCAATACGTTCTTTTCGAAGGAAATGTATATGTAATTGAAGTAAACCCTCGTTCTTCAAGAACAGTTCCTTTCTTATCTAAAATCACAGAAGTTCCGATGGCTAACCTTGCAACAAAAGCAATCTTAGGACAAAAACTTAAAGATTTAGGTTATAAAAACGGATTGGTTCCAAACAAAGAAGGCGTATTTGTGAAAGTACCGGTATTCTCTTTCTCTAAACTAACGAAGGTTGACATCTCTCTAGGCCCTGAAATGAAGTCTACAGGAGAGGTTATGGGGAAAGATACAACCCTTGAAAAAGCACTTTACAAAGGATTGGTTGCAGCAGGAAGAAAAGTTCCTATGCACGGATCTATCCTTTTCACAGTAGCAGATAAACACAAAGATGAAGCAGCGGCTCTTGCAGCAAGATTCCATGAAGTAGGATTCAGAATCTGGGCTACAGAGGGTACTGCGAAGTTCTTTGAAGAAAAAGGAATCCCTTGCAAAATCGGGTACAAAATCGGAGAAGAAAGTGTAAATCTTATCGACCTGATCCAGAAAGGAAAAGTTCAGTATGTTGTGAATACCACTACAAAAGGTAAGCAGGCAGAAAGAGACGGATTCCAGATCAGAAGAATGAGTGTGGAAAACGGTGTTCCTTGTCTTACTTCAATGGATACAGTAGAAGCAATCCTAAAAGTAATCGAAAGTATGAGCTTCAAAATGGAGACGATGTAATTTCGAAAAATAAATATTTAAAATCCCACAAGAAAGCTTGTGGGATTTTTTTATCTGAAAAACTCATCAATTAAAGTAATCTGATTATTTTTACAAAAACCATCTAAACTTCAATACAATGAGTAGAAAACCAATTATAATAGTATTCTTAAGTTTTATTCTTATAATAATATGCTCCGGATGTTCCATTCCTACAGATTTTTATCTCCAAAATTTATCAGAAACAAAGAAAACGGTAAAGATTAATTATAAGAAAAGAATGGTAAAAGAATTATCTGAAGGTTCTTATGGTACACTTAGTTTCAATTATGAAAATGATCTTGTACAGCCAAAATTTTTTAGAAAAAGTAAAAATTTAAAATCTCTTGAAAAAAAGATTGATAGCTCTGGTGTTACTTTGGAAATCAACCCTCATTCAACAGTACGGATTGAAAAAACTCATAATTTTATGTGGAAGTGGTATATTGTTGATGTTGAAATTGACGGACAAAAATATAGTATAGATGAAATAGCCAAAAAGTCTGAGAACGTTAAAGATGATTATATTTTTAAAATTGAATAAAGAAAAAAACAAGATTCTAGCAGTTAGGAAAAATGTGATGGTGTTATAAGCAATTTTATGAAAAACTTGATTGAAAAAGCATTTCTCTGGTTAATTATCAATTGTTTTTTATCGGTTCAGCTTAAAGTTACATGATGTTTACCGAATTATTTATAAATTAGAGCGTTAAAATTCAAGCTGTTATTATTATTTAAAAACTAATAAGAATTCCACCAAATCAAAATATAACCATGGCAGAATATTACGCAAAATCAAGCAATTCTTTATCTTTTGAAATCACAAAAGAAGAAAAATTAATTGGAAAGCTTACTTATACAAGTTGGTTTAAATTTAATGCTGTTATTGAAATTGCAACTGGTCAGAGCTATCAGGTGGAACCAAAAGGCTTCTGGGGAACCACCATTGAGCTGAAAGATCACGAAAGAGTCCTTTTAAAATTCAGGATGAACTGGAATGGTGAAATTGTAGTGCAGACTTATTTTGATGGCGTGAAAAACGGTTATCTCTTTAAACACAGAGGCATCTTTAAAGAATCATTTGTCCTTACAGATCAGGAAGGAGTTGAGCTTATGATCCTCAAGCCGCATTTAAAATGGACCTCCATGAATTATGAATACCAGATCACCACATCTGATTCCTTTGAAATGGTCCCGGATAAAGAGATTGTTTTAATTAATGCTTTGCATTGTGCTAATTATTACATGTCGATGATGATGGCTATGTAAGGTTAATCCTATTATTTTACAGTATTTATGATCAAAATTTATCGCTTTATTAGCATTTTAAGTTTATTCTTATTCTTTAACTGCAATAAATTTACTGATAAAAATTTTACAAAAGAATTCGCAAAATTTGTTTCTGACTCAGATCAGGTTTTATTTGAAGGTGATATTTTACATCCTGTTTATGCCTATCTTAAAAATGGCAAATTAAAAGGTCTTGAAGTTAATAACCACCCTGAATGTGGAGATTACACTAAAAGGTATTTTTTTTCTGAAGATGAAAAGTTAATGAAGATTGTCATCGAAAAAAATTATGATAACGAAAGCTGTGGTAAAACTTTTGACTCAATATTTGTCATTGATCCTGTTTTAAGAAAAACGATCATATATACAAAAGATACTTATGGAAAAGAAATAAGTAGTAATTTGATACAAAACGAGGAAATCAATATTGATCAGTATAAAGAAAAGATTAAATATTGGAAAAATAAATCATAATAGTATTGTCTATTGATAAAATAAAGGGTTCCCGAATTTTTTAGAACCCTTTATTTACTATTGTTTCCTAATGCCTGTTATCACAATTTATCGGAAAATCCTTCTCCGTTTTATCTAAAAAACTAATGGAAGGACAGCCAAAAGACTGCGCAAGAAATCCAAAAATCACCGGAGGTTTTCCTTTGAAAAGATAACCGGTATATTGGAAAATGTTAGCTTCATCAGCATCTATTCCGTACAGAGGAAGAAATTCTCCGCCATCACTTCCTGCAAGACTGAATATTTTTTCTGCAATCTTTTCCTTGCGATCATTAATAGCTACAAGTTTACGTTCTGTGATATTTCCTTCTTCAAGATAATCCTGAAGATAATAGGTCAGATTTTCATATTGGGCCTGATAGGTTTTTCCTTGAGCTAATTTTGAATGGCCAAAATATTTTGAAATATCGGTATTCACTTTTTGCCATTTTACCGCTTTCATTTTATTTTCTATGAAAGGGTTTTTATTCCCAAAATAAGCGATGGCATTATTGTATCGGTCGTAGTCTGTCGTTTTTTGGTGAGTGGCTACCTGAAACCCCATCATGTAAGAATCCGGATTTAAATCTTCATCATCTGAATAAGGACTTAAATAAGCCACTGCTTTTAATTGACTAACAGGCATTCTTTGAAGTTTATTAGTCCCATACTCATAGATATATAGCGAATCTTTTTCTGTAAGATGAATCCCATCAAGCAATTTTTTTCTGCTGGGAGTATCCAGCTCAAAATGCTGGCGTTCCTCATAGGTCATCTGCTTCTGATTTTTCATAATATCCGCAGGAATAGGCTGTTCTCCTTTATAAACATCTGAAACAGAAATGAAAATATCCATATCAGAATCTTTTTCAGCGGATGAAATGATGGACAGACTGTAAATATTAAAATCGGTATAATCTATTTTCTCTTCAGTTTTTACTATTTTTAGAGAATCATTCGCTGGTTGTATTTCTGTGGCAACTGTTTTTTTCTCTTCTTTCTTACAGCTTACAATAGCCAATGGCAAAAATAAAAGAGTAGCGACCATTTGGGGTTTTATAATCTTCTGTAGCATTAAAGTGTTTATCATATTCTAATTCATTTTGTAATAAGGCTCTGAAAAATATTTGCTGGGTTTTATATAAGCTATTTTCCTGTCGGCATCAAAGATCCAGATAAACCTGCGGAGCATATCGGCACCCAGATAACTTACATTTTGTGTTTTAAGTTCTCCTGAGAAAAATCCAGCCGGGATATCTTTGAAAACACTCTTTCCCAGTTTGAAATAAGGAAGAATGGCCTGTTTGGTGGTTAAAGTTTTTCCTTCAGAATTTTTCAGCGTTTTTTCTCCGATTACTTTTAGCCTTTTGTCAAGATGCTTTTCTTCGGCAAACTCATTACTGTACAGAATCGCTCCGGAAAATCCTGATTGCAGTACAAAATAAGCTTCCTGCTGTTGATCTCCATTAATAATATTATCTCCGGCAAGATAGAATCCCTCATGATCTAAGATGATATTTAAAGGCTGGTAGCCATTCAGGTCCGGCATTTTATCAAAGATCACAAATTGGTTGTTATCATAATCAATTTTAAATGCTTTACCGTCAAAAATTCCGGTTCCTATCTTTCCGTCAGCTTCATGTCCTGTTAATTGATTGTCAAAGAAGCGCACATTTTTCTGCGTAATTTTTCCAATATCTACGGTATTATGATCACTGATTTCTTCTTTACTGAAAATAATATGATCTGCTTTCCGCTTTCGTTCAGGAGAAAGCGAATAATCTTTCATTGCAATCTGGAACATCAGATCCAGAGAATCCTTTTTGTTGACAAGGGTTTTGACAATAATATTATTGTGTTTGGTGATCCGGAAAGGGATAGTCTGCTGGGCTTTCATCCCGGAAAATCCAATAGAAAGCAGCATGAAAAGGGCTGTTTTTTTGAGCATTATCAGTGATTAGTGTTTTAAAACATTAAAATTACCTATTATCTTTGGAAAATCAAATAATAAAATAAAATGGTTGAAAAATTGCTTCAAAGCGGAATCCATTGGGAAAAGAAAGAATTCAAACGGAATGAGTTTCTTAAGATTTCGGGCAGTACGGATACTAATATTTATTTTATTGAAAACGGCAGTGTCCGGATCTTCATGATGGATGAAAATGAAGAGAGAATTATCCGTTTCGGATATACCGGAAATATTATTGTCAGTCTTGACTCTTTTTTATCAGGAAAACCCTCTGATCTATATATTCAGGCCATTAAAAAAACAACTGTGAAAATTGCTTCAAAAAAAGATTTTTATGAGTTTGTACAATCTGATGAAAGGCATATGGAATTTTGGATGAATATTCTTGAAGATCTTGTATTGCAACAATTGGAAAGAGAAAAAGATTTGCTGATCAATGCTCCGGGAGAACGCTTTGATAGAGTTTTAAAACGAAGTCCGAAGCTATTTCAGGAAGTTCCCAATAAATATATTGCCAATTACTTGAGAATGTCACCGGAAACGTTGTCCAGACTTAAAAAATCTTGAGTTCAGTCAATATTTAAGAATGATCTGTTCAGGATATTTGCATAAAAAAACGTAATGAAAATTTTAACTTCAGCACTATTAGATGAATTAAAAGAAATAACCCGCCAGCATTTAGAATATGCGCAGACTCTCACCCTAAAAACAGAAGAAGAGCTGAACTTCAGAATCTCACAGGATAGCTGGAGTACATTGGAATGTCTGGAGCATCTCAATCGCTATGGAGATTTTTATATTCCTGAAATCAACCGCAATATTTCTTCTGCCGGGAAGTCTTCCCAACCTTATTTTAGACCTGGGATTCTAGGAAATTATTTTGCTGAAAGTATGATTCCTAAAGAGAAAATGAATAAGATGAAAACGCTTAAAGCAATGAATCCTATCCACAGTCAGATACATAAAAGTGTAATAGATACCTTCATAAAACAGCAGGAAAAATTACTTGAATTATTGGAAGATGCCCGACACACGGATCTGGAAAAGGTAAAGACTAATATAAGCATTTCAAAGCTGATCAAACTGAGGTTGGGAGATACATTCCGGTTTGTTATTTATCACAACACGAGACATATTGAACAGATAAAAAGAATTTTACCTCATTAAAAAGAAGTTATAATTCCCAAAAAGCTTAATTTTAAACTAATGGAAATTATACACCAAAAAAACATAACAACCCCACTGGGAGAAATGGTTGCCTGCGCCATAGACCGGGGAATCTGTCTGCTTGAGTTTACAGACCGGAAGAATATGGAAAAACAGCTGAAGGCTTTGTCAAAAGCTTTGAAGGCAGAGATCGTAGAAAAAGAACATCTTCATTTTCACCAGTTAGAAGAAGAATTAACAGAATATTTTGAAGGAAAAAGGAGCCGTTTTGAAGTTCCGCTGTTTACCACAGGCACTGAATTTCAGGAAAAAGTCTGGCAGCTTCTCCGTGAAATTCCAATGGGAGAAATCAGAACCTATAAGCAGCAGTCAGAAAGGTTAGGAAATCCAAAGGCAATACGTGCCGTAGGAACAGCTAATGGAATTAATAAAATTGCCATTTTAATCCCTTGTCACCGTGTAATGGGCTCCAACGGAGAATTGGTGGGGTATGCCGGAGGTATCTGGAGAAAACAAAAGCTGCTGGAGCTTGAAAAAGCGATTCTATTTTAAAACTGAATTTCGAATTCAGAGAAATATTGAAAAAATAGATGTTCATTTTTCGGTTGTATACAACTTCATCATCTTTCTACTTTTGAATAAAAAAATTATGATAAGTTTTGAACAGTTACATCATCGTGAAGAACCACTACTTTTGGGTAATGTATGGAATATAGAAATCTACGGAGAGCTTGAAAAAGCAAGTCAGAAGGTTACAAATGGAAGAAATTTTTCACCTCTTTTTATTTAATCATGAAACTTACAGAAAAAATAATGTATGAGGCATCTTATACTAAAGATGTTTCATTTGAAGGAATATTCTGGATGGGCGTAAAAACTACGGGAATATTCTGCAGACCAACCTGTACAGCAAGGAAGCCAAAATTTGAAAATGTAGAATTTTTTTCCAATACCAAAGATGCGATGTTAAAGGGATATCGCCCGTGTAAAGTATGCAGACCTTTGGAAAACCTTAATGCAACGCCACCATCTATTAAAGAATTGCTGAAAGAAATTGCAGATGATCCGACATTAAAACTTAAAGACTATGATCTTATTAAAAGAGGATTGGAGCCCGCAACAGTCCGCAGGTGGTTTCTGAAGCACCATGGAATAACTTTTCATGCCTTTCAGAGAATGTCAAAGCTCAATACAGCATTTAAAAAACTTCAACAGGGAGAATCGGTTACAGAGGTAGCATTTGATACGGGATATGAAAGTCTGAGTGGTTTTAATGAAAGTTTTAAAAATATTTTTGGGGTGTCTCCTAAAAATAATACGACGGAAAAGATTATTGATTTGAAGAGAATTGAAACCGCGCTGGGAACCATGATAGCCTGTGCTGATGAAAATGGGATCTGCCTTTTGGAATTTTCAGACAGAAAAGCACTTCCTACAGAGCTGAAAAGTATTTCAGAACACTGTAAAGCTAATATTGTCCAGGGAGAAAATCCTCATTTTGACACCTTGGAAAAAGAACTGAAAGAGTACTTTGAAGGAAATAGAACCCAATTTACCGTTCCTCTTTCTCCGGTGGGAACCACTTTCCAGAAAGAAGTCTGGAATATTCTACAGAATATACCTTACGGAGCAACAAGAAGCTATCAGGAACAGGCCGATATCCTGGGGAATCCTAAATCTGTGAGAGCAGTGGCCAATGCAAACGGGTTGAATAAAATATCTATTATAATACCATGTCATCGTGTAATTGGGAGTAACGGACAGTTAACGGGATACGGTGGAGGAATCTGGAGAAAACAAAAATTACTGGAACTGGAAAAGGCTATTTTGTTTTAGAAATCTTTTTATCATTCAGAATAAAAGCGAAGATAAATTCATTTCTAAAAGGCATTGGCTTAAAAGAATATAACCATAGAAAAATATCGGTAAAATAAAATTTAACGAAGTTTGTGAAAGCTATTTTGTTTTGATTTTTGTAATTTTAAACAAAAATTTACACGTGAAAAAGTTATTAGCAGCAGTTTGCATTTCAGTTTCAGCATTAAGTTTTGCTCAGGATTATTCTGTGCCGGCAGCAAGCCCGCGTCAGAAGGTTGAGCAGCAGTTTTCAATGTCTAAGATTTCCATCGATTACGGAAGACCAGGAGTGAAGGGACGTAAAATTTTCGGAGAATTGGTTCCTTATGGTCAGGTTTGGAGAGCAGGTGCTAATTCGTCTACGAAAATTACTTTCGGACAGGCCGTTAATTTCGGTGGGAAAACAGTTCCTGCAGGAACTTACGGATTGTTCATCGTTCCTACAGAAAAAGAATGGAAAGTGATTCTGAATAAAGATTTCCAACAGTGGGGAGCTTACACTTACGATCCTAAACAGGATGTTGTAGATGTTACCGTACCGGTTAATAAATTAGCAGACAAGCAAGAGTGGTTTGAAATTACTTTGAATCCTACCGATGAAAATACAGGGAACTTAGTCATCAAATGGGATATGGCTCAGGCAGAAGTTCCTTTGAAGCCATCAAAATTAGACACTGTGATCAAGATTTCTGACAAATTGAAAGAAATCAAAAAAATAGAATCAGATTCTACTAAAAAGAGCTAAGCAATGAATTTTTCTGTTCAGCCTGTTTTAGAGAATGAAGAATTTCAATTGATCCCCTTACAGCAAGGGGATTTTGAATCTTTATATGAAGTAGCCTCCGATCCCAAAGTCTGGGAACAACACCCCAACAAAGACCGTTATAAGAAAGAGGTTTTTGAAAACTTTTTTACAGGAGCTATGGAGAGTAAAGGGGCTTTCAAAATTATTGAGAAAGCAACCGGAGATGTATTGGGAAGCAGCCGTTATTATGACTTTGATGAAGAAGACAATCATATTTTCATCGGATATACTTTCTATGGAACAAAATCCTGGGGTAAAGGTATTAACCCACAGGTTAAAAAGCTGATGCTGGATTATATCTTCCAGTTTGTAGATAAGGTTCATTTTCATATTGGAAAAGAAAATTTCCGTTCGCAGACAGCTTTGGAAAGACTTGGAGGACAAAAGATTGCTGAAGAAGAAGTTGCCTATTTTGCTGAGCCTGCAAGAACCAATTTTGTATATGAAATCACAAAAGAAGCCTGGGTATGAAAAAATATAAAATTCAACACTCGCCATTTGTAGTTCCTACTAACGATGGAAAACTGATAGAAGAGCATTGGGGAAATTCTACCGGAAACTCTAATGTTTCTATTGCTCATATGGTGGCACCTCCGGACTGGAGTGAGCCTCATCAGACCCCTGAATTTGATGAATTTACTTATATCATTTCAGGAAAAAAGCAGTTCGAAATTGATGGAGAGATCGTTACTCTCGAAAAAGGTCAGAGTATTCTTATTGAAAAAGGAGCGAGAATCCGTTACAGTAACCCATTTTCGGAACCTTGCGAATACCTTGCCATCTGTCTGCCTGCATTTTCTATGGAGTTGGTCAACAGGGAAGAGGAAGGAGTAGATTAAGACAGTTTTTAAAATATAAAAAGGCAAATCTCGGATTTGCCTTTTTAATATTTATTTCAAAATCTCTTTCAGGAACATCAGGGTGTGGTTCCAGGCTCTTTTCGCCATGGTTTCATTATAATCCGGTGATTTCGGATCTGTGAAAGTATGTTTGGAGTGAGCGTATGTGATAATCTGCCAGTCGGCATTTCCTTCATTCATCTCTTTGATGAGGTTATTGTAATCATCAGGAGTTACACTTTTATCATCAGCGGGATTTTCCACCAGAATTTTAGCAGTTAAAGCTTCATTCTTTCTGCTCTGATCCCTTGCAAGACTTCCATGGATAGAAACTACTCCGGCAACAGGTAGATGACCTCTGGCTGATTCTAACGCTCCGGTACCGCCAAAACAATAACCGATGACAGCTGTTTTGTCAGAAATGGCCCCGTTTTTCTTCAGCTGCTCCAAAGCAAGCGAGATTCTTTTCTGGTATTCGTTATAATTCTGTTTGTAATATCCTGAACTTTTAGCCGCAGATTCATTGTCTGCAGGAATTTTTCCTTCGCCATAAATATCAGCGATAAAAGCAATATAACCTTGTTTTTCAAGTTCAAGAGCCGCTGTTTTAGCTTCTTCGTCAATCCCTTTCCAGGCTGGGAGAATCAAAACTCCCGGAAGTTTTTTTCCTGCGTTGGAAGTGACAAGACCATTTAGTTTCTGTGCACCGTCCTGATAGGAAACAGGTTTAAGTTTCTGACTGAAAAGAGTTCCTGAAGCCATAATCATTGTGGTTAATAAGATTGAACGTATCATAATTAATTATTTGTGAATTAGTGAATTGTAAAACAGATTAAAATTAAGAAAATATTTAAAAGAGTTAAGCGTCAATTCCAATTTTCTTCAACTCTTTGGTTAAATTGGTATCAGGAAAATCGGAACGGTAATGAAATCCAGTGACTATGATAGTATGGTTTCCTAATCTCTGTCTTTCCTTACTCTGGTCTGTAAAACTGATACTGTCCGTCTTTATAATACGCATTGATATGGTGAAGTCCATTGGTCAGAATAATTTCTCTGGCTCCGATAATGGAATTATACCTGGCGGTCTGTTCAAATGTTTTCTCCGTTAATTTGATCTGTGGCGCTTTACATTCGATCAGAATAACAGGCTCTGTTTTCTCGGTAATCAAAAGGTCTACACGTTTGGTCAGCCCATTCAGGACAATCTTTTTTTCGGTGATCAGAGCTGATGTAGAATAGGATTTTACAGTAAGGTAATAGTGTATCCAGTGCTGCCTTACCCATTCCTCAGGAGTGAGCAGAAGATAAGTTTTACGAACCAAATCATAAATAAAAAACTTATCTTTGTCTTTCTTGAATTTAAAATCAAAAGTTTCCTGAAAATTCAGTTTTGGAAGTTCCATTTATAAGATGAAAGAATTAGATTTAATCCTCAAAAATATTAAAAATAAAGAAGTTTTACCTATTTATTTTTTCCACGGAGAAGAAGCTTACTTTATTGATGTCGCTGTGAAAGCCCTTGAACATAACTTTTTGGAAGAAGACGAAAAAGCTTTCAACCAGACGGTTACTTACGGAAAAGATACTTCTTATCAGGAAGTTCTTTCTTTGGCCAGACAATTTCCGATGATGGGAGACAAGCAGGTGATTATCGTGAAAGAAGCTCAGGATCTACGATTCAATGAAGAGGAAAACAGAATTTTAGAATCTTATGTAGAAAACCCTGTTCCTTCTACAGTATTGGTTTTTGCGCACAAACATAAGAAACTGGACAGCAGGAAAAAGGCTGCCAAAGCTTTAGATAAAGCCAAAGCTCTTTTTCTGAGTGAATCTGTAAAGGAAAGTAATCTTCCTAAATGGATTTCAGATGAATGTGCGAAACTGAAAATCAATACAGCTCCCAATATTTCCCATCTTCTGGCAGAATATCTTGGGAATGACCTGTCGAGAATTGTCAATGAGCTCAACAAATTAAAAATTATTCTTAAAGAAGGAGAAATCCTTGACGGAACCATTGTTGAAAATCATATCGGGATCAGTAAAGAATATAATATTTTTGAGCTTCAAAAAGCTTTGGGGACCAAAAATGCCAATACGGCTTTTAAAATTGCCCATTTTATGGGAAAGAACCCGAAGAATAACCCCTTTGTAATGATGCTGGCAAGCCTTTACAATTACTTTTCAAACGTTATTATCTATCAGACGATGGCTGGACAGTCTCCACAGACCATTGCATCCCAGATGGGTGTAAATCCTTATTTCATTAAAGATTATGCGGAAAGTGCAAGACTTTATCCTTTAAAACATGCCACGAGAGTCATTTCTATTCTCCGTGAGTTTGATATGAAAGGGAAAGGACTGGGAGCAGTGAATATGGGAGAAGCAGAACTGATCAGAGAACTGGTGTATAAGATTATCAATGTAGATAAAATTAAAATGAAAGTGTGATAGGAATGCGAGATACGGGGGAACGAGTTGCTAGATAATATCATATGAGATACGAGAGGCTGTAAAAGTGTTAAATTTTCTGCCCAAATTGCTCCCGAATCCCAATAACTCAACCCTCAAACCCGAGCCACATAACCCGAATCCCAAACCTCACAACAATTACTATCGAAATTCAACATATCAGATATTGACAAGTATCATTAAAATAACTTTAAGGAGAAATTAAAAATTCCGAAATTAGCAGTCTTAATTCAAATTAAATCTTTTCGAACAAAGTAAATTATGGAGCAAAACATTTTAGATTGTGTGATCGTTGGATCTGGGCCTTCTGGCTTCACCGCTGCTATCTATGCAGCAAGAGCAGACCTTAAACCTGAATTGTATACAGGTTTGGAGCCAGGCGGACAATTAACTACCACCACAGAAGTGGATAACTTTCCAGGGTATCCAGCTGGGATTACAGGTCCTGAAATGATGATGGATCTGCAAAAACAGGCAGAAAGATTTGATACCAAAGTTCATTATGAAATGATCACTAAAGCTGAATTCTCTAAGGAAGTTGGCGGTGTTCACAAATTATATGCAGGAAACAAAGAGATCCTTGCCAAAACAGTAATTATCTCTACAGGAGCTACAGCAAAATATTTAGGTCTTGATGATGAAAAAAAATATGCAGGAGGTGGAGTTTCTGCTTGTGCTACGTGTGACGGATTTTTCTACAGAGGAAAAGATGTTGTGGTAGTAGGAGCGGGAGATACAGCTGCTGAAGAAGCTACTTATCTTGCCAAGTTGTGTAAAAAAGTAACATTGTTGGTAAGAAAAGACGTTTTCAGAGCATCAAAAGCAATGGTTCACCGAGTAGAAAATACTCCGAATATCGAAGTTAAATTCCACCATGAATTAATCGGGATTGAAGGTGAAAACAGTCTGGTAGAAAGAGCAGTGATTATCAACAATCAGACTCAGGAGAAATCTACAGTAGATGTTGAAGGAATCTTTATCGCAATCGGTCACAAGCCGAATACTGATATTTTTGCAGGTCAGATAGATCTTGATGAAAACGGATATATCTTAACAGAAAAAGGTTCTACAAGAACAAATCTTCCGGGAGTATTTGCTGCTGGAGATGTTCAGGATCATATCTACAGACAGGCTATTACAGCTGCAGGAAGCGGGTGTATGTCTGCTATGGATGCTGAAAAATATTTAGCTGAATTACACTAATAATATTCAGTTTAGACAATACAAAGCGTGCCTGATGGGTGCGCTTTTTTAATATATCTGGTGTTTGTTGGGTAATCGCAAAGGCGCAAAGGTTTTTCCAATTTCGTGTATAATTTTAAGGCGCAAGAAAATCGAAGATTTTCAGCAAAGGTTATGCGTTATCAATTTTATCGGAGATAAAATCTTTGCGCCTTAAAATGATGTTTGTGTTTATATTCATTGCGTCTTTGCGTTTTCCAACATTAAGCATTTCTTCATGTCAAATATTCAATGAAAATTCATAAAATAGCTAATGAAAACATTAATATATTTGTGAAACTGCAAAACGATCCCGAATTGCACTCCATTGTATAAATTGAAAAAAACGAATAAAAAAATGAAAAGAGTAACCGCTATCGGAGGCATCTTCTTTAAGTGTAAAGACCCTGAACAAGTAAATGAATGGTATAAAACCCACCTTGGATTACCCACCAGCCCATACGGAGCCAAATTCGACTGGAAAGAGGCCGATTCTGATAAGAAAGGATATACACTGTGGAGTCCTTTTAAAGAATCTACCCAGTATTTTGAACCTTCATCAAAAGAATTCATGATCAATTACCATGTAGAGAATATTGAAGCTTTGGTAGAGGAGTTAAAAAAAGAAGGTGTAACTGTCCTGGATGAGGTAGCTACCTATGAATATGGGAAGTTTGTACACATCCTTGACCCGGAAGGAAATAAGATAGAATTGTTTGAACCGGCAGGGGAGTAAAAGTCGGAAAAAGACTGTGATTGAGAAACTGGTGCTAATAAATATACGTAAAGCTTGTTATTCAGAGCGGAACAAAGCGGAGCGTGGAATCTAAAATGTTTTAATAAGCTTAGATTTCTGCGGAATGACAAACATTACAACCTAAGACATGATCATTCCCCTCCCTTGGAGGGGTGGCGAAAATTCAAAGAATTTTTGACGGGGTGGTTTTCCCCACACTGTCATTCTGACGAAGGAAGAATCTCAAACTTTAAGATTCTCTTTTGTCAGAACGACAGTTATACAACATTTCTATAATGTCTAATCCAAAATATAAATCTTTTTCTCCTTAAGATTGAATCCCAGTTTTTTACCCAGCCAGTTGATACTTGTTTTTCCTTCATAAATAAGACCTTCCACAAAAGAGACTTTAGGTTTTTCAACAGTAGCAAAAGGAGTAGAAATAGTGCCAATATCACCTATATAAAACTTGGTCGTCAGATCGGGATTGAATTCACTTTTCTTTTCCATCACCTGAAGTGTTTCTTTTTTTATGCCCAGTGTATTCATTAGCTTTTCACTTAGCCAGAAAGAGTCTTTTCCGGAACCAGAATCCAGAAGAACATTAATCTTATATTTATTGTTCAGGAGCACGTAAGTAGTAATATCCATGGTTTGGTCGGCATTCGTAGACAGCTGGATATCCATTACTTTCTTACTGGCCAGTTTTTCTTTTGGAAAGACAAGTTCATTCGTAGTATAATCAATGATAAACTCTGTGTCATAAAGCATTGGAAGGGAAATTAAACCGTCAATTCCTTTGATCTCCATCTCATGAGTGGAATACCAAGTATCCTTAAATTTCTTACCATTAAAAATAATCTCTTTCGACTTGAAAAGAGGAATAATCATCTTTTCACCGGTAGCCCGGAAAGCCGTCAGATAATTATAAGTCTCTTTTGGACCAAGTTGTTTGGAAAAATTTCCCAGAAAAAGATTGATTCCTCCGCCGGTATCAAAAATAAAATTTCCCTTTTTACCATCTATTTCAGCTCCTACAATCAGGTGGCCGGAGGGAAGAACAGACATAGGCATTTTCTGAGCAAAAGCCATAGAGGCAAAAGCTAGTGAGGCAGTAACAATCGTGTTTTTGATAAAAGATTGAGTAAGCATTTGAAAGATATTGTTATTAGTTTTTAATATTCTGATGAAGCCTTACAAATATAAATTATAAAATGTAAAATTGAGTACAGGATATCGGATAGTTTTATGATTCATGATCTTTTACAATATTTTTGAATCATTTGTAAAAGTCTTTCTGTTCATGGTAATAAATGTCTTCATACTTGAAGTAAAATTCCTACATTTAGCAACTAATCAAAAAGAATATGGAAACAAAAGTCATAAAAATAACACACGTTACCGGAACCTATATTATTGAAGCTCCCCATGGAAAACTTAATGATCTGAAAAGCCAGCTGGACAAGTGCCTAAACGATGAGCAAGGGGCTATTGTGATAAAGGGAGAGGATGGTGATCAGTTTGTATATCCTTCCGGTCTTTTAAAAAATAGCTTCATTGCAATAGTAGATAAGGAATAGCCGATGTTTTGGGAAAAATAATTCCCTTGATTTCTAGTCTATTATTAATTTTTGTTAAAATTTGTGTATCAAAAGTTTTGCAGAAATTAAAAATCGTTCTATATTTGCACCACTGAAAACAACGGTATAGCCGGGGTTTAAGGAGAGTTGGCAGAGTGGTCGATTGCGGCAGTCTTGAAAACTGTTGACTGTAACAGGTCCGGGGGTTCGAATCCCTCACTCTCCGCTGAGAGGGTCTTTTAATAAAAGATCCTCTTTTTTGTCGTATATAAGAAGTCCTTTATCCCTCATTTTCAGGTGATTATGCGACAATATCTCCATCATGGTAGGTGTTCGAAAGATTTGATTTTCATAATAAAGATTGTTGTCGAACACCAAGCTTACAAATTCCCGTTTTTGAAGCGTTTCCGCTGAATCATATACATAACGTAGATCGGTCAACATATCCAATTTATTTTCCAGTATACCAAATGCAAGACTTCTATTTTCACTCAATCTTTCAATAGCTCCTCTTAAGCTTATAATCTCTGCATTGTAGATAGAATACCAGCGGTCATAGGTATCCTTATTAATCTCATTCTTTATCCATTTCTCTTCAAGCGAATATAGCTTCTCTTCATTCTCCTGTAATTGCTTTTTCTTCTCACTAACCTTTTTCAAGTTGAATTCCAGTTCCCTGTCAATCGACTCCCTGCTTTCCGTTCTGATCTTTCTTACACGGGTAGTGGGAAGGCTCATAAGCTCACAGATTTTCGAAAATTGCTCATGGGCTTTAATAGCGCTTATATTATTATGCTTGCTGTGTTTGCATTTATAGTAATGGTAGTATCTTCCCGACTTACCTCTTGAAGGAGCTCCTGAAAGAGGATTACCACAATGACATTTCAAAATGCCACGCAAAGGAATTTCATCATCAATGACTGTCCTTGTCTTCCCTGGCCGTTTGATCTTTTCCTGTACCATCTGCCATGTAGTCCTGTCAATTATTGGTTCGTGGATACCCGGGAATAGTCCACCCGGTGCTCCTTGATGTGAACTGGCTTTGATGAGTCCAGTATAAGCTGGATTTTTTAAAACACGCTCAATAGCCATATTGCCCTTGATTGTAAACCCAAGTTCTTCGGCCTGTTTTCTTATCAGATAGATAGGTGTATTTCGCAGAAAAGAATCATAGATGAAACGTACTATTTTCGCCTGAGATTCATCAACCACCAGTATGCGTGCCTTTTCTAAGCCTTCCTTCCTATATCCGAATGGTGGATTCTTGTATGTATACCTGCCCTTTACGGTTTTTGCAGTGTATATTCCCCCTCTTACTTTTACACTCCTATTGATATTTTCCTCTTCAGCGAGTAATAGCTGTAAACCTGCCCGAAAATAACTCCCGGGGGTATCATAATCAAAGGTGATATTTTCTGTTACACTGACGATCTGGATCCCATATGTTTTTTGTAGCGCCTTTACCATTGTAATTGCTTCATCAGCTATACGGCTGAAACGGTCAAGCTGGTCAACAACAAGGTAGTCCACTTTGTTATGATGCCTAACAATAAATTCTTTAAGTTTGATGAAGTCCGGACGGTCAAAAGTCCGTGCACTTTTACCTTGATCTACAAAAGAGTCAATCAATTCCACACCATTGAACTTTAACCAATTATCAGTAATCATTTCCTGCCTCTCTATTGAGCAGACACTCTGTCCCTGTTTACTAAACCTTAGGTATCTTATGGCTTTTTTCATAGTATTCTTTTAAAGTTGATGAGACGATGATCTGTATGATAAGTTTTTCCAGTTTGTCCTCTTTCTCTCTCTCCCTATCTTCTTTCAGTTCTTCTATCTTTTTGTCCAATTCATTGTCTGTTGTCCAGTTCTCTTCCTTTTTATCAGTACCGCTTTCCATTTCATCCTATGATTTAGATTTATGATAAAATCTGTCTTTCAGATTTTATCATAAATCTAAAGGAGAAACAAACTTTCGTTACTAAATTGGTATTTAGAGGCACGATTTGTCTTATATATGCCTAATCGTTATAGGATCAAATCCAATGATAAGGTTTATCCTTTCGATTTAAATAACAATACATTTCTTCTTTTTTAAGTTCAGGGAAGAATTTTAAAGCACGATCAATCGCATAATTAGGTAAAAAATAGATTTCGTCCCGAATTGCCTTAATTACTTTTTCATATCCATAAAAACGAACAATCTCATCAATTTCATCCTCGCCTCCACGTTCCATTATCCGACCGATTACAGCTTGATAGGCTTTCTGCCAATCCAGCTTGTCTACGTTAGTATCCCAAAAAAATTTGTGATGGAGATTGGGTTTTAGCGAATTATCAACTGCCTTTTTCATAGAGTAAATTTACTGATTTTCATTGAATTAAACAATAATTACATCCGGAAACCTCTTCCTTTTTGAGGTGGTTTAAATTTCATTTCCGGATTGATTACTGCCTTCTTTAAGCGTTCTGATATCTTTAGCCAATTGTTCTCTTTTCCTTTCATCATTGAAACATCAAATTCTCTTTCTATATTACCGAAATATGATAGTGCATAAGCCGCCAAAAAGTCATGACCATCATACTTTTTTTCATAACTTTCAAGATAATGTTTCAGAGGTTTATCGTTCAGAAGAAAATACATATCTACAAAATCTTTCATTCTTTTTCCACTTTGAAAGATGGCATGAAGTTTCATTGCTCCTATATCATCATTAGAGATCATTCGGACACCTTCTTTTTCTTCTATTGGATTTAATAATGGGTATTTATGGGTGACGACATCAACTTTTACATCATTGATATAGGTAAGTACTGTATTATTATATAGCTGGCTTTGATTTAGATCAGTCCCATAAGTATTATGTAAATAGTTTAGCATTTCTTTTGAGTCGAAATCTTTTGTAGCGAACAAATCTATATCTACTGATTTTCGATGTCCTATTTTAAGGGACAATGCAGTACCTCCGACTAAGATGTAGTCTTTGAGTTTTTCATCTTTCATCAGCTTTTGAAGAAGTTCCCACATTTCATTACTGACAGTTTCTTTGTATAACATAATGAATCATTTTTCAGCAAATTATTCCTGTAAATGATCCGTTATGTTAAAGTAGTATTTAGTGGCTTCTTTTGGCTTTTATTGTCCTAATTGTATCCTATAGATGAGTTTGACAGTAACCTGCAACCATATAAATAACGACTTATTTTTTATCTATTTAAAATAATAAACAAAGCGACTTCGGAGCGGGTTTAAAATCCCGTCAGGGCAAGTTGTTTTGAGCTGCGGAATTTATTTCGAGCTGCTCAAAAGATAACTTGCTCCTTTCCGATGAAAGGAAATCCTGCCGGATATATTCATCAGAACAACGGTTTATTCCTGTCCTGATATATTTTCTGTATCAATTCATCAAAATGCTTAAAATGATGTTCGATAATATTATCAACGTAGGCATAAATAGTCAGCCTCTCTATTTCAAGCCCAGCGATCAGCTTTAAAAATTTCTGATGGTATTCAGGACGGATATATACCGTCCTTCCTTTGCTCGCATTCTCTTTCGGTATCTTAAAGAAAGTTCTGTAATAATTGCTCTCTGTCATCTTTGAGAGCTTTAACACTGCGTCCTTGTTCGTGGCAGATTCTTCCGTTTTCTCCTTTCTCGATGGCGAATCATCTACAAACATATTCATCAGATGCTCATCGTCCATTATCGGCTCTGTGAGACCCGTTACCTTGTCGGTTATTTCCTTGCTTTCACCCGGGCTCTGCTTCTTTTCCGCCCCTGTTTTAAGGTCGTGCTTTTGTGAATCTTCATTTATCATGATATTGACTTTAAATGTTTAGGTATATATTTTGATATGACGCCAGCTTTATATATTCCTGAAGTTTTGTGACACTGTAAAGCTGTATTATTAAACCTCTAATCACACAATTAATCGGCATGACAAATAACTGTGCAATTGTTATTACAGCCAAACAGAAAGCTATATTGTCAGTTATATAACTTTATATCATGCTGGCGATATAGCAAATTAAAGAAAGACTATCTATTCTACGCTTACTAATGCACTTATTGGTACTCATTGGCGTTTCATTTCCGAATGGCCAGCATGGAATTAACAAAGGTATCAGGAAAGAAAAAGCAGAATATGGCCACCAGATACATGATGATGAAATCCAAGCACAGGCTTTGGTATATTTTGGAAATTTAATATTTCGCCATGAACTGTAAGCAATTGAACACCATAGCGCTGGAAGAAGTCCTGCGGGTTCTCGGACATCTTCCAGCTAAACAAACGGAAAAAGAAGCTTGGCATCTCAACCTCTTTGCCCTGGAATCCCAAGCCTCTTTCAAAATTGACCTCAAACAGAACCGCTGGTATGTGTTTTCCGAAGGTGTTGGTGGCAACACTACGGATTTCCTCCAAAAGTACTTTAACTGCTCGATTGCGGACATGTTAAAGTGGGCTTCCGACCATAGTTTTTTTTCTTTTCATCCGCAGGAAAAAAAAGAAGCCACAAAACCGTCGCCTTCCTACAAAATCGACAGGATATGTGATCTACAGCATCCCAACCTAAAGGCTTATCTCACCCAAAGGGGTTTATCCGCAACCGTATACCCTTTCGTCAGAGAAGTTCATTTTCATTTGACCCAAAAAACTTTATGCCATCGTCTTTGAAAACCGTTCCAGTGGCAGGGAACTCCGCAACAGGTATTATAAGGCTGTACTGGCCAGTCATGATCTATCCCTGTTTTCCATTAGCGCTATATCCAATTGCTGAACTTAAATAAAAATGCCGAAAACAAATTATCTTCGGCATAAAATTATTCTCAGAATCTTATGACTAAATTATTCCGGGTTCAGAAGAGACAAGGTATAATTTGTAAATCAATAGATTACTATTTTTAAATTTCGGGATGATTGGAATGGTAGCTTTTCCACGTTTCTTTACATTAATACGCTGTGGAACCTCATTTTTATCAAAAATAAGCAGCTTTGAATTTAATGTACTATCTCTAACTATACCACTAAGATTCCTGACATCTGAAATATCAATTTCTTCTTTTGTTTCAAAATCAAACAACTGAATTTTTATCCCCACCTTATCTTTTTCGAGATTTTTATCATTTTTAGAAGTGTACGAATATTTCCCCACATTTCCCACGCGAACGGTAGTAGCACATCCTACAAAAAATATGCTTAATGTGATATTTATTAAAACAAAAACGTTCATTTTCATAGTTTCCTTATTTGCAAGTATGTCCTTTTGTTCCGCTTCTATGTGCTGTTGCGATAGTCCCTCTTCTATCTGAAGGAATACCTGTACTGTTATTCAAATCATTATAGATTTTATCATCTATCTTACTTTGGAAAGTATTTTGAAGACCATCAGTTGCCAGTATTTTAGCCTCATTTAGATTCATTCCATAATTAGAATTCAGATAGTTTGCCATCACATCAATATAACTAGCCCACATCATCTCGTGTTGTCCGACTGTTGTTGTTAAAAATCCTTTACTATAGAGATAGGCATGTATAGTTTCATGAATAACGGTTAAAGCTACATATTCCTGTGATGATTTTGGTAGAGTGTTTACATTTAAATCAATTTTAACATTCATCTTTCCCGGCACACCGTTAGCATAATTATCCAATTTTACAGAAGCTTGTCCGTGTATGTCCGGAGGAAGCATATTTGTCTCATAAAAATCCAGATTAAAATCGTCCCCCTGATTAAACACGTCTATTAATATTTCATGGGTAGCCGATCTAACATTACTGGCAATAAGATTATCTACAGCAGCTTTAAGACAAGGGTTTGTACAATGATTAGTTACCTTGAATACTGTTCTTATTTCCGGTAAATCAATTAATATGGGTGGGGTTGTAGGGTTGGTTGGCATTGGCGGTTGTGGGAATGTTGGTTCTCCGGGATCCTCGTTACAAATTACAATCAACCTTTTTGAACATGATCTCACAGCACCGTCACCAGCACAGATTTCTACCCAGACTTCCTTACAGGGCGGCTGCTCGGGGTTGGGGCTGTAGGCTCTTGTCCCTCCCTTTTCTTCATGCTTTTGATAATAAAATTTTGAATCTTTATAGTCTATATATGACAGTTTACCGCTCTGAAAATCTTCGACCACTACAATTCCAGATTCGAATTTTCTTGTTGAGTGGTCCGGATAAAGTTGAAGAATTGAAAAATTCCATTTGCCATCTTTGTATTTGCCAAGTAGCCAAATGTCGTTGTTAGTACTAACTTTTTCCCTATTTGCCTGAATCAAGCTGATTGTTTTGTCAGCTTTAACCGGGATATAGATTTCATCATTGTAATTTTGCTGTTTCTCCCATAATGGAATATATTCTATTTCCCTTCTTAGCGCACTGGTTTTTTGACTATTGAAGGCATCTTCGATTTTAATATTGTCCGAAGTTTGTTCTACATGTTCGTCCTGTTTACAGGAATAAATCACCAACAGAAACAATAGAATTGATAAAATTTTCACTCTCATAATTTTTGTTTTTTTGTGTTAATATATTTAAATATACCTAATAAAACGGATGAATAAATAAATTGTCCCGAAATATTTGAAATTTCCTTTACAAAAATCCAGATGTCGCACAGGATCTGGCTTCGAAGTTTTTTTGTATTTATCGTTTGTATTGAAAACTATTGCAATGCTCTAGGGATCAGTTAATTATATCGGTATCCATTTTTTGCACTACAGCTAATTATCAATATAGTGGCATAACTGATTATAATGGTATAATGTCATCATTTCTATTCCATATGATTTCAATTTGCCAGCTATATATAAAGTTATAATGCCAGGTGTATGACAAATTAAAAGAATGAATTCGGGTATTGTTTTATTGCTGAATTTATAGCCACTATTTTTCCTTTGCTGTACTAGGACCGGTAACGGTGGTTCATTAGGAAATTTAAGGATAAGTAAAGCCACTCAATGCCATATTAGCTATGCATATGACATGCTTTGCTATCTTCTGGAAAATAGATATAGCAAATGAACTGTAAGCAATTGAACTCTATAGCGCTGGAAGAAGTCCTGCGAGCCCTCGGACACCTTCCAGCTAAACAAACGGAAAAAGAAGCTTGGTATCTCAACCCCTTTGCCCTGGAATCCCAAGCCTCTTTCAAAGTTGACCTCAAACAGAACCGCTGGTATCTGTTTTCCGAAGGTGTTGGTGGCAACACTACGGATTTCCTCCAAAAGTACTTTAACTGCTCCATTGCGGATACTTTAAAGTGGGTTTCCGACCATAGTTTTTTTTCTTTTCATCCGCAGGAAAAAAAAGAAGCCTCAAAACCGCCACCTTCCTACAAAATCGACAGGATATGTGATCTACAGCATCCCAACCTAAAGGCATATCTCACCCAAAGAGGCTTATCCGCAGCTGTATATCCTTTCGTAAAGGAAGTTCATTTTTCCTTTGGCTCCAAAAAACTCTATGCCATCGGCTTTGAAAACCGTTCCGGTGGGTGGGAACTCCGCAACAGATATTACAAAGGCGTGTTGAACAGTCATGATCTATCTCTGTTTTCTTTCGGTTATACACTCCCTGATCGTCATAATACATCACCAACAGAATCAAAAGTCATGGTCTTTGAAGGCTTTATGGATGCATTATCTTTTATTGAACTCCAAAAATCTTATCAGGGGGACCTGCTTGTCCTTAATTCAATCGCACTGATCGGCAGAGCATTGGACTGCCTTTCCGATTATCCAGTAATTGGACTGTTCCTCGACAATGACAAACGAGGTCGGCTTACAAAAAACGAAATACTAAAGGCTTTTCCCCATGCTAAGGATTACTCCGGAATATACAGGCATTCCAAAGACCTGAACGCACACCTCATGCAGAAAAAGCGGCTTGTGCAGCCCCCGGAGGTCAGCATCCAAAAGCAGAAAACAAAGGATAACAGAGAACAGGACAGTACCCAACCAAAACAAGCGGCTGCGATCAAAAAAGGGGCTGGCCGAAGAATGTAATGCAGTGCAGGTTTTTACAGCTTCCCGCAAGAAGTTAGGAGCTCATTCGCAACTTTGAAGGTCGATACTCTCCCAACAAAGTTTCTACTTCGCCCGCAGGGGCTAAAAAAGCAGCCCGTTTTAAAGGGCTGCTCAGCGGTTTTCAATCATTATAGTTCATGCACTGATGATTCAAAGCATAGCTCTATCAGTGCTAAATATAAAATTTTATTCAGATTAATCAAAAAAGAAATAGCATGAAAACCTCGATCAATTTTAAAGCGGTTAAATCAGATTCGGAAGCCCATAATTTCCGCTGGAAAACATTTGATTATATCCGCAAAGAGCTTACGGCCAACAATGAGTATTGGCAGGAACAAAAAATTACCGATAGAGTAGCTAAGATTGAAGCCTATTGTAAAGAAAAGTCCGGCAGAAAACTACAAAGCAATGCGATACCCATCCGTGAGGCGGTAGTGGTGATCAAAGAAGACACAACGATGAAAGATCTTCATGAGCTGTCAAAACGATTGCAGGAAGAATTGGGAATGCGGGTATTTCAGATTGCCATCCATAAGGACGAAGGCCACTGGGATAAAGAATCTAAAGATTGGAAACCTAACTTCCATGCTCATCTTGTCGCTGACTGGCAGGATCTAAAAACAGGGAAAACGCTCAAACATCAATCATTTCACTATTCCCGGATGCAGGACATTGCCGCTGAATGTCTTGGCATGGAAAGAGGAACCGCAGGATCGGTTGGCAGACTGGAAGCTGTTGAATTCAAGATCAGAAAAAAAGAAGAAGAATTACAGGTGCTGGAACAAAAATTAGACGAAATGAAAGTTCAGCTAGGTTCAGGAAAGTTTCAGGATCTGATCGTTAAAAATACCAATTTCTTTGGAAAGCAGCAGGTCAGAACAGAAGAGACCATCGCCAATTTTGGAAATACCTTTAGGCTATTTAACGCTGAATTACAAAAAAGCACCGATGAACTGAACGCAAAAATCAGGCAGGTCACGGAACTACAAAGGGAAATCGCCAGCCTAAAAAATGACAATATGCTGCTTAAGCGCAAAAACACCGTACTCTTAACCGATTCCGATGTTTTTGCTGGTGAAAAGAAAAAATATCTTGATTCTGTCATTAGTACACTTGAAAAAACGATCCAATATGAGCGGATGAAAAATCCAGACTCTGACAGATCGGATGACAGTAAACTGAAAGAGGAAATGAACAACATCTGCCGGGAACTTTCCGCTGGCAACCATATCCCTTTTGCTACCTTCCAACAGATCTTTGCCGTAGCTGAATTGGCAACACCACTGCTTTCACTGTTAAGTTTTGGGCCTTCCAATGAGCAGGAGGTCGAAGATATTCCCACTCCTAAAAAGAAAAAAAAGAAAAGGATTAGCAGATACTGATTTCATTGATGATTACTGAATATAGATACTGTCTGAAATCGAATAATATAAACTCCTGTTAATATATCTGTTTTCCTTTTTCTAATAGTTATTTCATTATTTGATTAAAAAAATATAACTTCAATATATGATGACCATCATAATATTTTTTTAAGTACTAGAAATTAAAGAAATATATTTTCTTTAATATGGTTGAATTTTATAAAAGGAGGTGAAAATGAATGTACATGCTATTCTATTATTTGACCAAATAATGGAACAGGCAATGACAGATTATTCTAAGTTGCCATTTCTAAGATCAGCAGTCCATACCGATCATATTGCGCATTTTTCGAAAGATATTAAATATATAACTGACTTATATATTGATTGCTTCACACATTTTGGATGGCTGCCAAAAGATGCAGCGTTTTTCCAACGAATCATCGCTGGAAAATATAATTATTTTTGTGATCTAAGTGAGAATGACCCTGTGATCGGTCAAGTTCTGGATTATTTACCAATAGAAGAAATCACAGATAGCGGTCAACCTGTTCCGTTTCATATCCATTGTTCTGTTTTATCGGATTTTATTACAGGCAGTGGTGTAATCTGGAGCGATAATTCAAAAGATATTTGTCTTTCCATAGGGCTATGCTCAACTCCAAGGGATATGATCAACATTCCAGGTGGACGATCTGCTTATGTATCAGATCTGTTCAAAGAGTATGATGAACTTCCAAGGCAGTCTCTACAAGATTGGCTCAAAGAAAAAAAACTGAGCCATAGTAAGATTCAAAGAGCTTCTAAACTGTATTGGGGAGAGACTTTCTATAGTTATTATATCAAGGTGAAAATGATTATGGCCATGCATCAAATCCTTTTTACTTCTGAAACATTAAAACAGATTGCTATCGAACATAAATTTGGCAAGTATTCAAATATGTACAAGGCTTTCAAAAGAAGCCATATCGATGTGACTGAAATTATTAGGTTGGCCAAACGCTAATTTTTTTTAAGCAGCCAAGAATAATCAATTACAACGAAGCGTTAAGACTTTTATCGCCTTTATCCCCTAAAATTGCTTTGCTCAATACGGACTTTTAACAGAGGTCATTGAAGTCTGTCAATCCTAGACAGGTAAGTTCAGCACTAATTTTTTGTTACAATTAATTTAGGAAATGTCATTCTTACACGATTGTAGGTCATCCCACCTCGATATTATTTCTTTACTTAATTAGAAAATATTAAATTAAGTGGTAAAGAAAAGTATCAAAACCGGGAAATACTGTTTTCAATTTCCGGGCAAATGATTTCAAATAAAATCGATCTTTTATGAATCTTCATTTGATATCGTTATTGGATTGCTTGGCTCAGCAAAATATTGCTCTATTTTGCAAGCTGGACATCATAAGGCTGGCTGTTTTTAGGACAGACTCCGCCCAGGTATCCATGCTGCTGACAAAGATTGCTGAGTTTTACCTTAAATTTTTTCAACAAATTCAGTTCCTACCAATCGGTGTCGATATGAAGGATTATTGTGGGTGTTATGATTTCTCTGCCGGACACGATGTATACGATCGAACTATAAGGGAGGTAATTAACTATATTCATCGACAGGAATTGGGAAATGAGGATGATCCGATACCTGTTTACATAAGATATAGCGATAAGACGAATATTTACATGACATGTGGTATTTGCTGGTTCGAAAATGAAGGAACGGAGATAAGGGTCATTCTTGTTCGATTGGAAATCCATAAACAATTGGTCGGCATGAGCCCTGAAGATCTTTCCTATCTCCGGGAGCTGATGAACAGATACAATACTAAAGATATAATGACTCTGAGTGAATTTGTGAATGCCACGGGATATAACTATCGGCAATTTCAGCGGGATTCAAAAGCATATTTTGGAGCCCCGTTTTATAAGTTCCTATTAAAAATGAGAATGGTACAAGCTGCCAGTGACATTGTCTTTTCTAAATTCAGTCTAAAGGAAATTGCATTTAAAAACGAATTTTCCGACTACAATGCGATGTATAAAACCTTTAAAAGATATCAGATTATAGTGACTGAGATCCCTAGAATTGCGGCCTAGAAGTTATAAAAAACACTATTTACCATATTTTTCTACACTAAATACCATGTTTTTGTCCCTGATTACCATAATTTTGCTTTTATTATCATCTTTTTCCTAGAGTAATCCAACGAACTTTGTCATAATCAATATCAATGATTATGATAGGGGTAGTAAAAAAATATTTCATAAAGACTGTTAGTATTTTGTTGACACTGTTGTTTATCTATGCAGCAGCCAGCAAAATACTTGACTTTGAGAATTTTCAGGTGCAGCTTGCCCAGTCTCCGCTATTGAGTGCATACGCTGGAATCATTTCATACAGTATTATTGCTCTCGAATTTATTGTTGCGATACTGCTGTGTTTTACAAATACTAGACTGATCGCACTTTACGCTTCATTGGGACTGATGGCAGGTTTCACAATTTACATCTATCTTATTCTAAACTATAGCGATTTTGTCCCCTGTAGTTGCGGCGGAATTCTTGAAAAGCTCGGCTGGAAAGAACATTTCATATTCAATATCTTTTTCTTTTTATTGACGGCAATTGCAATTTTTGTGACCGAGAAACAAAGAGGAACAGGTTTGAGACGACCCGCTCAATTCTCGTTCCTTACAACGGTTATCAGCTGTGCTCTGGTAATAGCCCTGTTCCTGAGTTCTGAACACATTATTAAGAAGGAGAACAACTTTACCAGGCGATTCCTTTTACATCCGGTTATCGAGAATAAAACACTGCTATTGGACAATTCTGATTACTATTTTGCAGGAAGTGACAATAGACACATTTATTTAGGGAATCACAAGTTTCCACAGATTTTGTTAACGGTGGATACTGCTCTGGTGAAAATGGAGAAAATGAAGATCGGACCTGATAACTTAAACCATAACTTCCGAAACCTCCGTGTACAGGTACAGGCTCCCCATTATTATTTTTACGATGGTACCGTTCCCGTCATATACAGGGGACTAATTGGTGATACATTGGCCCATACCATCAGCTACGGCGACGCCTACTTCAGTCAATTGGCCGTGCTGGACACCAACAAATTTGCCTTAAGAACCCAAAGCAGTGCTACCAAAGAATTCACCATTGCTTTTTTGAATCTGTCAGACAGTATAAAAGTGAAACTCTATCCAGAAATTTTAAAAAAACAGATTGATGGTGTTTTTGATGTCGACGGTAATCTTATTACTGACCGACATACAAATGACCTGATCTATTTATATACTTATCGTAACCAGTTCATAGTAATGGACGAGCAATTTAACATCAATAGAACACTGAACACAATTGATACGACAAGCTTAGCCCAAATAAAAACCACAAAACTACCTGATGGCCGCCATAAGATGAATGCCCCACCTGTAAAAGTAAACCGACGGGCAGTGGCTTACAATAGCTTACTTTTCAATCAGTCTGACCTGATGGGCAGGCATGAATCAAGAAAATCATGGGAAAAGGCCAAAGTTGTAGATGTTTACCACACTGACCGACAGGAATATATTGGGAGTTTTTATGTCTATAAAAAGAAAGATAACGGCATGAGAGACCTTTGGGTAACCGACAACTATTTTTATGCAATTGCAGGTGATGAGCTGCGACGTTTTAAAATACGGGATGGTGTTTTTAAATAGAACATAAATCGAAATCGGCCGTTCTGGGAACGCCCGATGGATAAGGATATATAGGGAATTAGCTGAAAACCCTGCAATAGAGTAAGCGTTAACCAATTAAATTATGATAATATGAAAAAATTATTATTACCGACTCTCCTTGTAGCAATGGGAGTTGGAGCAGCATTTGCGACCAATACAGCCAAAAACAGCCCCGACGCAACTGTTCAAGGCTACGTACAGCACCCAGTAACCGGGTTATGTGTTGATGCAAAAAAACCATGTAGCGATAACAATTTCAATCCGATCTGTACATGGTCCGAAGACCCAAATGTACAGTTGCAACGAGAAGGCGCAACGATCTGTAGTGACCCTTTGTATGAACTTGATTAGGAGTAAATACAAAAAGATTCTTTAGCTTAAGAATGTCGCTATAGCATTTTTGTACGGTGTAAAATCCCCAGAGCAGGATTATGCTTTGGGGATTTTATAATTTATCTGGTAGGTTTCATCTGTTGATCGATCCAGGGAACTCCTTTCTTATCTTTAAGAAAATAGTCCCACCATTCAAAGACCCTGACATTAAGATCCTTTATTTCCTCTGAACTGGGAAGCATTGAATGATTGCCATTGGGATAAAATAATGCGATGGCATCTTTATTATTCCGTTTCAATCCTATATAGAAGCCCATTGTATGGTCCGGTTCCACCTGCTTATCCTTTAGACCCGCCCATAACAATATAGGTGCATTTACATGCTGAACATAATTAATGGGATTATTTCTATCATAGAGGTCTTTATCTTCGGAAAAAGGACGATCCATACGATATTGTCCATTCTTCTCTTCGAGAATACTATAATTTGGTTTGTATGAATTGTAATTCAATGAAAAATAAGACTTTATGACATCGCTTATACCTGCACCTGATATGTAGGCGGCAAATCGGTCGGAATGAGTAGCTATAAAGTCGGTTTCATATCCTCCAAAGGACTGTCCCATGAGCCCTGTACGACTTTTTTCTATATTAGGATGATCTTTCAACGCATCTAATGCTGCATTGACACAATCTAATGCAGAGATGCCCGGACCTCTACTATCAGTCTCCGTATCGGGCATGTATACGAAGTATCCTTTTTCGATAAAACCCCGGAGATTGAATCCGGTCACACTATATTCAGGAAAAGGATAATTGTTAGCTAACTTACTTTGAAGTTGATAGATATGAACGATTATCGGGTATTTCTTTAACGGATCAAAATTCGTTGGGTAGTATAACATCCCTTTTAATTGGACGTTTTTAGAATTTGTAAAATGGATGATGTCCTGTTTTAGAGATTTTGTATCTCTTACTGCGTCACTACTTTTATAAATATCTGTTTTTATTAATCTCTTTGTATCAGTTATACTGAGTTTGGAACCTATATTGTAATTTTCTTCTACCGTCACTATTTTCTTCATCTTGCTATCGTATTTTACTGCTGATACTTTATTGTCTGTAGGTGATATCATTGCTTTTAAGCCCCCTTTAAAGTAAGTAAAGTATGCTGTTCTATTATCAGAATTCTGATTTTTTCTGATAAGAACAGGAAGATTTAGATTTATTGTTTTTATTTCAATCCCCAACAAAGGATTAACCCTATAATATTGATAATTTTCGATCGTTATTTGATCTTCTTCTGCTGCTGCTATAATCAAATTGATACGTTTTTGTTTTATATCATACTGTAGTAAACCACTGTTGCTTTCAAAAAAAACAAATGTATTGTCAGAGGAGAAAATTGGATTCCGTAAACCATTTTCCTTGAATACTGTTTGTTCTTTAGCATCGACATCAAAAAGTTGCCATCGTTGTTTCGCACTGCTGAAGCTTAATATGTAATTACCTCCCGAAGAGGCAACGATTTTGGTCGATTGCTGCAAAATCGGATCATAGCTTTGATTAACTGTATCGTACAGATATACATCTGCTAACTCTGCATCGATTACATAATCCCTATAGGGTTTAAAAGCAAGAAGATATCGGTCATTATCAAACGAAGAAAATTCCGAAAATCTATCAGATGGAATAGAATGTGCGTTATTCGTATCAGAATGCCAAAGCCAGTACCTTATCTTGTGAGTCCCTAGATTTTTTGCTCTTAAATTATTGTCGTTTTCATACCATGTATCTACCAACTGTTTGCTTGGAGGACTTACAGCCTTTGGAAATGTTATCATGTAGGCTTTGCCATTTTGTATTTCAAATACCTTAACCATATCAGCTTTTACAGACGGAATCCCTGTAGGAAACTGTACACTTCCTGTTGTCGTGTCAATCAGTGTAAGTTTTAGGTTTCCGCTCTCTTTTTCTGTTTCGGTCAGTGTGAGGTATCTACCCGAAGGAGTGATCGACATCAGGTAATATGATATAGCATTATCGGTTCGATAGGACTGTATTTTACCTGCAACGTTATAAACTATTTCGCTAATACCCTCTGTTGCTCTATAAGCAAACCAAGATTTCTTAGAATCCGTAATAAAATGTTCTATATCATTGATTTTATTCAGGACTATTCCGTCATCATTATAAACAGTAAGAGATCTGTTGTTTTCCAGTACCAGATAATGATTTATTTCCGGAAGCGCACTGGCTTCTTTTACATGCTGGTACTTGATTTCCCCTCTGGTCTTCAAATCCAGTAGTCTTGCCATACCATTACCATAGCCCAACAATTTATATTTACCCAAGAAAGCCTGTTGTTGGTTCATTCCGGTCAGTTCCAATGGCTTTGTATTCCTTTGTTTCAGATTAAACAACAATATGGTATCCTTATTTTTCCAGTAGTCTTTTCTTGCGATCGCCCATTGCCCATCTTCTGATACTTCTAACTTATTCAGCCTATAAAATTTGGACATCCAGTTTTCCAAACTGTCCTTATCGACCCTGATGTTCGAATAGAAATGTGCCGAACAAAAAAGTAAAAATATTACAACTGTATTTTTCATTTCTTAATATCCGGTATTTTGTGGTTTCATATTGGGATTCATCAGCAGTTCCTTTTGAGGCAGTGGCCATACACGGTGATAATTTTGCCAGTTAGGTTTTAGCGGTATTAGATCACCAAGTCTATCATAGCGCTTAAGGTCTAAGAATCGATGCCCCATTTCTGTAAAGAATTCTTTGCGATCTTCAAGGAGAATTTCATTGAGCAGTGCCTGTTTACTAATTGGCATTACCAATAGAGTAAGCGCTGCACGCTGTCTAGTTGCATTGATATAGGGTAATGCTTCGCCAATCTTATCTTGCTGTGCCAATGTCTCCGCCAACAAAAGATATACTTCTTCCAACCTAAATATCACAGAGTATTCATCTGGGTTATTCGTTCGGTTCTTGTATTTATCAGCCCTGTACCATGTATTTGAGCCAACGGTTACCGCCGCTATCCAGTTATCTTTGCGCTTATCTTCAACTGTAAAAATGTTCACCAAATTGCTGCTCAGTGCAGTTCCGGTAGGTGCAGTTCCGCTGAAATAATATTCGATTACTTCCTTGGTTGCATTCCCTTCATTTTTTGGCTTTAATTGCCAGAGAATGTGTTTACCCGATTTTTTGAAAACCTTTGTTAGATCGCCCTGAAATTGATAAAGGGGATTTTGTATGACCGCCTTCAATTGGATTTCGGCATCCTGCCATTTTTGGCGAACCATATAAACTTTGGCAAGCATTAACTGCGCAACTTTTTTATTGGGATATATACGTTCAGCATGACGATAGTCATCCGTCAATAAAGTTATCGATTCATTCAGGTCTTGTTCTATCCTGTTCAATACGTCGTTTGAGGATGTTTTGTGTAGAAATTGATTAACCGTGTAGTCTGTACTTATGACCAAAGGTATATCTCCATAAATCTGTTCCAGATAATAAAACAGGACAGACCTTACCAAAAGGGCTTCTCCTTTGATCCTTTTTCTGTCAGCATCAGGCAGGGAAACAGAATTTTCAACTCCTTCAATAATAGAATTTGCCAAGTATAGTTTTTGATAGGCATTCGACCAATATGAATAAACAGCCGGATTGGAGTCAATTAACGTGTTTTGAAAAATTTCAACAAATCCAGAGGTAGAATTCATTACATAAAAATCCAGGTCATCAGTGTATATACCCAATAGTGGGCCTGTCTGGTTTCCTGCTATTGGCGAGCTTTCATAAAGTCCAGCATATAATTCTGAAAGTGTAGCATTCGCTGTTTGGACATTTTCAAAAACTTGATCTGTGGAAAGTTGATTGGCAGGAAGATCAACTTCCACCAGTTTCTCACAGGAGCTAAATATGTAGTTCAACAGGAATAGGAACAACATTAATAGTATGATTTTAGATATTTTCATTTTAGATTTTTTAAAGGTTACACTGAAGACCGAAAGAGAACGTTTTTAGAGGCGGCAGAAAACCAATGACCTGAAATTCGGGATCAATACCAAAGTACTTTGTCCATGTGATCAGGTTCTGTCCCTGAAAATAGATCCTTACTGATTTAAATACACTTTCTTTTAGGGGTATGCTATAGGCTAATTCAACATTTTTGAGCCTGATAAATGACGCATCGGAAACCGCTGCCGTACTGTTTTGAAAGAAGGTGTGGTTCGGAGCTGCACTGGCTTTGTAAGGCTGATATAATCCATCTGGATTATTTACTGACCATACATTCAATGCTTCGACCGGAAGATTGTTCATGATTCCCGGAGAAGGTATGATATAATTGTAGTTTCTATTTTTTTGTTTAGCAAACTGAAACAGAAATGACAGTGCCCATTTCTTATATTTTAATGAGTTTGTCCATCCTCCAAAATAACGTACTCCAATATTTTCGGTTACCTGATTATCATCTGGCGAGGATATTTTCCCATCACCGTTAAAGTCCGTAAATTGGTACATCCCCGTTTGCGGGTTGATCCCTTCCAGCTGGTAGAGCTTAACAATGGTGATAGGCTCGCCGATAACATAGGTATTCCCATAAGTTGAACCTTGCAGCCCGGGAAATGACAGCAGTTTATTTTTTGGAAAACTAATGTTAAATCCTGTATTCCACTGAAATTCATCTTTTGATAATGGTTTTGCGTTGATTTCAAATTCCAGGCCTGTGTTCTGTACAGCGGCATTTAGGTTGGCAAGTATAGAAGGAAATCCGGTAATTGCGGGCAGCTGATATCCAACAAGCTGATTGGACGAACGGTTTCGGTACCATGCGGCGGTAAGGTTCAGTTTGTTTTTAAAAAGTCCCAATTCGAGGGCTGCTTCCAGCTTGGTCGTCTTTTCCCAGCTGAAGTCAGGGTTAAAAAGTCGGGATGGGGATAATCCGGTAACATTATTATAGATAGATGAAGATACCGTATAAGTTTCCAGATACTGGAAGTCACCGATATTGTCGCTCCCCGCTATACCAAAACTACCCCTTAACTTTCCGAAACTGAGCCACCTTATATCTTTTAAGATATTCTCTTTTGAAAATAGCCAGGCACCACCGACAGCCCCGAAATTGGCAAATTTTTTATTTGGACCGAAACGACTGCTGCCATCACGTCTGCCCGTAATATTAAGGATGTATTTTTTTGCAAACTGATAGTTGATCCTTCCGAAAACTGCCGCATATCTGTACTCTTTACTGATCTGGTCAGTGATAGTTTTGGTTTGTGCAGCCGCTATATTCCGTATAAAAATGTTACTCTCAAATCCTACACCCGTCATGGAACCTGTTGCGTTCACCTCACTCTGGAAAGTTCCCCCTATTAACAGGTCCAGTGCATGTTGATTTTTCTGAAAAGCCCAGTTTATCTGGGGTTCTATCAGGTAGGAAAACCTATTTTGATTGTTTTTGGATGCGCTTGAATAAGCACTGGACTGACCTGTAACATAAGCCGGATTAAAAATAGTATTGGGACGGATCGACCATTCTTCAAATGCCTGGTAATTAATACCGCTATTCAATTTGAGCCTAATATTTTTAAAAATTTCATATCCAATATTCAGGTTGGAGATATACTGAACATTCTCATAGGAATAAGTAGCGTTATAGGCCGCTACTGGATTGGTCCATGTATTATTTTCCCAGTTCAGGCTGCCATCAGCATGATAAACCGATGGAGCATTGGGAGCCAATGAGAATGAACTTCTGGTAACATCTGAATTCAGGACATTATTTTTCAGCATGGCAAAAATATTGGAAAAGCTGAATTGAAAACGACTGTCTTTTGACCGATGCACAATATTGCTGGACAAGGTATTGGTCTTGTAATTGAAGTCCTTGCCAAAAACAGTTGTCTGCTCGTTGTGTCCAAAACTCAGCGCAAAAGTTGTTGTTTCACTTCCACCGCTTACCGATAGTTGGGTGGCTGATGAAGTCGCCGTGTTCCCAATTAAAGTCTTCTTCCAGTCGGTCCCGCGGCTCTGATCCCAGGTTCCATTGATATCATAGGCAGTTGCAGGATATGCGTTTATCCCACTATTGGAAAATGCCTGCCTGCGCATATCCAGATATTGCTGGGTGTTCATCATTTTTAGATTGGAAACAGCATGGCTCACGCCATAAGAAGTGTTGAAGCTAACATCCAATTTACCTGATTTTCCTTTCTTGGTCGTAATGAGGATCACCCCGTTTGCCCCCCTGGAACCATAGATTGCGGTTGCATCAGCATCTTTCAGGACTTCAATACTCTCAATATCATTGGGATTGATGCTGTTCAGGGGATTGATACTTCCTGTGGGCAGAATTGTTCCCGTAGCTGAAAAAGTATTCATTTCACTCCCAACGGGCACACCGTCAATAATATATAATGGTGCGTTCCCCTCACGGCGTAGGCTGTTCTTACCCCTGATCTGTATGTCAAATCCGCCACCGGGCATACCGCTATTCTGAATAATGTTCACACCTGCCATTCGTCCCTGTATAGTGGACAATACGTTATTCACTGGCTGGTTTTCTATATCTTTTGCGGACACTTTTGAAATACTTCCGGTACGTTCTTTATCCTTAACTGCATAATATCCTGCATTGATTATGATTTCATCTATTTTATTTACGGAGGATGAAGGTTTTAAAGTATCATTCACCACAACGGTTGAGGGCACTATTTCTTGTAATCCGGATACAGATTTATCCTTCTTCCGCCTAACAATAAGCATATTATTGTAGATTAGCCACTCAAAAGGCAGTCCCTTCAACAATTTATCAAGGCATGTCATAATGGGCTCATCCGTGCATTTTATCGGTTGCACAAAGTATCCTGCCAGCGATGTAGCTGAATAGGAAAATTTCTTGATCTTAGTCTGGGAAATAAATTGTTCGATAGCATCAGGAGCAGACATTTTTTCTGCCTGATAACTTACTCTCATAGTAGAGAGATTCTGCTGGGCTTGCAGCCCTTGACCGCTAAATATAAAGAAAAGGGCGGCCGTGCAAAGATTTTTCATATTTTTGCATTGTATTTAATAATTGATATCTTCTGATTTTTGTCATTCGTTGAATACATGGCCGACGGGTCGGACCGTCGGCCGTTTTTCTGTATTCAGTTTGGTTGTTTTTAAGTGTCTGGAATAAGTACAGGTGTCATTAGACACCATATCTTATTTTTCAAATTCAAATGTTGTAGCATCGTTTTTTTTTGTATTTAGATTAAACTGTAAGGCTATCGCCTTAATTATTTGCTCTGCGTTTCCGTTGTGTGCGATTGATATATTTTCCTGTCTGAGCTCCAATGGATATTTTATTTTCAATCCATAGTTTTTTTCAATGGTCTGTATCGCAAGGTCAAAAGGACATTTTGTGAAATTCAGCTCTAATTTTAGATCCTTTGATGTTGAGGGACCTGTTTTGTTTTCGGTTTTCATAACGGCAGCAATTTCACCTGCCCCCATATTGCTAAATGTTTCCTTAGGCTGTAATACAAAATATTCACTTGGTTTTTCCTTCCGATAAACCGAAACTTTCCCTTCAAATAAATCCACACTAAATGTTTTCCCCTTTTGAAAAACCTTAAATACGGTTCCCAGCACCTTGGTTTCATATCCGTTATTGGTATGTACGATGAAAGGATGTTCTTTTGATTTAGAGATTTTAAAAATTGCATCACCATTTAAATAAACGTCCCTTGTGTTAGTCATAATAAATGATTTAACCTTTAGTGATGCCCCCTGAAATAAAGTGACTTCAGATTTATCAGATAATACAATCTGTATTGCCTGCGATTCTGCTGTATAAGTGGTTGGTTGTAATAGAGTGTATCCTAAAATACTTAAAAATATAATAGTTGCAAAGGTACTTACAACAAGTATCCTTTTTTTTCTTCGTTTTTTTCGGTCATTAGCTCTTGTCGCCCTAAAGATATTTTCCCAGACTTTTTCTTCTTCCTCTTTTGTTAAATAGAGAATTGGTTTTTCTTCTTGTTCATCCATTATTATAGTTCTTTTTACTATATATGTAGAAGTGAAGAAAAAGGACAGTTATTTTAACAAACTTTAACTTGTTTTAATAAAAATTAACGATTGTTGCGGATTCTGACATACTCTTTGACAAATATGAGAGATTGTTCAATGTGAAATTTGACATTGCGTTTGGATAAATTCAGTTGCTCTGCAATTTTTTCTTGCGTTACGCCTTCCAACTTGTTCATTTTAAATATTTTTTGACGAATCGGAGGAATAAGATTGTGAATTGCATTCTCAATTTGAACAAAATGTGCTTCCTGAAGTTCCACTATGTCAGTTTCGTCTTCGGAAACATTTATATTTTCATCAATAGCTTTTCCAAAGAAATTTAACTTAACATTCGTGCGATAAAATTCTGCTATTTTTTGATTACAGGTATTTACTACTACACCTTCCAAATTATCACTATTAATCATATTTCTATAGGTCCATAGATGAATATAGACATTCTGTAGTACATCCTTTACATCTTCTCTTTCATTTATTTTTTTGGAAATAAGCGAGAATAATAAAGGTGTATAATTTTGAACGATTTTTCTAAATGACCGTTCGTCGTTTGTGATATTTAGGTGTGGAGACCACATAACATCTTGTTTATCAACAAAATTAATATTATTTTAACAAACAATTACACTTTTTATTTAATAAATTTTCTTTTTTTTGAAAAAATATATTTTGCTATAATTGAGAAATTAACGCAAAAAGGGAAGTAATAATTCAATAGCTAATCAACTTAGATTTGATACATTATATAGCAGTGAATGAAATTTTTTATCAAAATTTTGTGAAATAATATAATTCTTTACTTGCTGAATAATTTGGTAACTTTATGGTACCAATAGCCTGTGTGATAATGAAGTCCATGACGATGATCGATGAAAAGGAACTGCTGACAAAATTGCGGAGTGGGGATAGAATGGCTTTTACTGAAATATATGACCGTTATAAGGTACAAATTACAGCTAGACTTTTTACAGTATTAAAAGTAGATGCACTGGTTGAGGATACACTTCAGGAACTTTTTTTCAGGATATGGGAGAAAAGAACAGGCATTGATCCCGATAAGCCCATAATAAATTATATTTCCCGTATTGCTGCCAATCTCTCCTATGACCATTTCAGAAGGTTGGCAAGGGAGCAGCGTTTTATGACATCAAAAGATATTGGAGAGATGAGAGATGCTGAAAATGTTTATCAGAAAGAGCTTGACCAAGCACTCTATAACCTCATTGACCAACTCCCAACACAACGGAAAAAAGTATTTCTACTATGCAAATTTGAAAATAAAAGCTATGAGGAAATCAGCGATCAACTTGGCATTTCAACCAACGCTGTAAAGGATCATATTGTGAAGGCAAATAAATTCCTTAAAAATAATTATTACAAAATTGCCCATTTAGCGGGGTATTGCATAGCACTTCAAACGATAGAAAAATTTCTGTAATTTTTTTAAATCGGGAACTACCCGAATTCTAACGCCGAACGTAATATATGAAAAACTGAGCGTGGCGAAGGAAAAACATATCAAACATTTATTGGACAAATATCTCCATAATTCTCTATCACCCGAGGAATACAGAGAACTACTGCAATATTTCAATAACAAAGATCGAGAACATGCATCTAAACAGCTTCTCTATGATACTTTTAAAACTGATGAGATAGAACAGCCCGCGACCGAAATCCAAATGCGAAAAGTGATGGATGGAGCATATAAACGTATGGAGCAACGAATGAATAAAACGAAGTTTTCACAATTTAGAAGAATCCTTCCTTATGCAGCGGCTATCCTTGCAATAACTTTCGTATCTATTTACTTCTTTGAACAACAACATATTGTTCAAAAAACTCAATTGGTCTCAGTGTATGGTGATGATGCATTACCCGGCTTCAACACGGCAACATTAACCCTGGAAAATGGAAAATCGTTCGCGTTAAGTGCAAATAAAAACGGAATAAAGGTCAATGCAGGCCAAATTCTCTATAATGATGGTACGAAAGTTACAGAAAAACAGCTTGTCCAATACGCCACACTTTCAACCCCCAGAAAAGGTCAATATCAGCTTTTATTACCGGATGGCACCAAGGTTTGGCTTAACGCAGAATCATCACTACGCTATCCAACCTCTTTTAAAGGTACAGAGCGTAAGGTGGAACTGACAGGTGAAGGTTATTTTGAGGTTGCCCACGATGCTCACCATCCTTTTATCGTTCAGAGTAAAATCCAACGTATAAAAGTACTGGGAACTACTTTTAACATCAATACTTATGCAAATGAGAAATATATTGTGACCACGCTTTTGAGCGGTCGCATAGAACTGGAAAACCTTTCCAAAGGTACCCGAAAAATACTTGATCCAGAGCAGCAGTCAGTTTTGAAAGATGATGTTTTTTATACCAGTAGAGTAGATGTGCAGTCATTTGTAGGTTGGAAAGACGGGAAATTCAGATTTAAAGGTGCCTCTATGCATGAAGCCCTAAGACAGTTGGAACGCTGGTACGACATTGATGTAGACTATCAGAATGTTCCAGAGGGAGTAAAAATATACGCTTCCATTAAGCGTGATAAAAAGTTATCAAGCGTACTAGGGGCTCTTGGGGCAATAAGTGGTGTTAAATTTAAAATCGAGGGAAGGAGGCTTATTGTTATGGACTAAAGATATTGTTTCATATGTTTAGGGCCCACTTTAGAATAAAACCGGGGTGTTCGAGCACCCCGGATTATTCGGGCTAAACATGCCATGATTAGCAACAAACAGAATTATCTAACCCTTAATTACAAATGTATGAATTATCACCTTGTTTTCAAGGAGAGAACGTCTGCTTTGAGCAATGATCTGTTCTCTTTTAAGAAAAATTGGGTAAAATATCCGATCAGTACGAAGGCCATACTGATGACGCTGCTAATATTTTTCTTGCAGATTCCTTTAAAAGTATCAGCGCAGTCTGTAACACTATCCGTAAAGAAGGCATCGATGGAAAAAGTATTGGAAGAAATTTCCAAGCAGACACAATATGATTTTTCCTATAATGATCAGGTTTTACGCAGCGCAAGACCTGTGACCCTTACCTTACGGAATGCCCCACTTAGATCATCATTAAAACTGCTATTTGAGGACCAGCCACTTGATTATAATATAACGGATGGTATCATTGTTATTACTCAAAAGAAAAAAAAAGAAAATGGTACGTCTACTAATCCGGATCAGTCATCAATTACGGGAAAAGTTATCGATGACAAAGGGGAGCCCATAGCAGGGGCAACGATACGTGTCAAGGGAACTGACCTGCTGGTTATTACCGATGGAAATGGCAGGTTCGGTTTCCCTCCCATTTCTCCTGATAAAATCTTACATATTGCCTATGTGGGATTTATCCCCGTAGAAGTTGCAGTAAAGCCTACGGTTACAGTGATTCTGCATAGGAGCGAGTCCATTTTGGACGAGGCGGTTGCTATAGCGTATGGATCAACAACGCGGCGATTGAATACAGGGGCAATCACTAAAATATCAGCGAAAGAAATTCAGAGACAGCCTGTCTCCAATCCTTTGGCTGCGATGATCGGACGGGTGCCCGGCGCAGATATTATCCAGAATAATGGGGTACCCGGATCAACCTTTTCCATCCAGATAAGAGGGAGAAATTCGTTGGCCCAAGGTTCTGAGCCCCTTTTTATTATCGATGGGGTACCGTTTGCCCCGGGTAACAACAATATGGCTATCCAAACCTCCGTTTCCAACGGACTAAGTCCTTTATCGAGTATTAATCCAAATGACATAGAAAGCATAGAAGTTCTAAAGGATGCTGATGCAACAGCCATATACGGAAGTCGGGGAGCCAATGGAGTGGTTCTGATCAGTACCAAGAAAGGAAAAGCTGGTGCAACACGGTTGAACTTCCGCCATGTACAGGGATATAGTGGCATTGCAAAAAAAGCGAAAATGCTCAGCACTAAGGAATATCTCGATCTCAGGGAAGAAGCCTTTAGGAATGATCATATCTCACCATCTTCTACTCCAGGTACAGAGAGCTATGCCCCTGATCTTTTACTTTGGGATAAAGACAGATATACTGACCTTAGGAATTTGATTATGGGACAGACCGCGAGCATGATGAACACTGCTGGAACTCTGAGCGGGGGTAGTGACAAAACCCAATTTTTACTCGGCGGAAGCTTTAACAGGGAAACCACTGTTTTTACGGGAGATTCACGGTATAAAAAAGGTACAGTCAATCTCAATATTAACCACCGGACACTCAAAGATAGGCTTGAAATGTCCTTTTCGGCAAACTACTCACTTGAATCCAATAAACTTTTCAATGGTAATGCCCTATATTACAGTAATCTTCCTCCCAACCTTCCCGAGCTTTATAATGAGGATGGTGATCTGAATTGGAGCAAGAACGGTGCTTCTTTCTATAATCCGGTCGCCTTTACCAGGAAGGAATTTAATTCCTATCGTAAGAACCTGATCACAAGGATGCAGTTGTCTTATTCCATTCTTAAAAATCTCAGTATCAAAACAGCTTTCGGGTATAATGATGTGCAGGCTGATGAAAGATCATATGATCCTTTGTCCACTCAGGATCCCTCAGGAGATAATTACGAGGGATTTGCACAGTATTCTACTAATTCATTTTCCAGTTGGATTATAGAACCACAGATCGACTATAGTATAAAAAGAGATAAGAGCTCTTTTCATTTTACCTTCGGTGGAAGTCTGCAGAATACCTTGAATGAGTCTCAATCCGTTAAGGCTTCCGGTTATGCTAATGATCAGTTGCTAAAGTCCCTTTCAGCAGCAACAACTCTTAGCAATCCATTCAATTCATATGCTCCCTATCGGTATGCAGCAGCTTTTGCGCGGATCAATTACAATTTGGGCAATAAATACCTTTTAAATTTATCAGGACGAAGGGATGGATCAAGCCGGTTCGGTTCAGGCAATAAATGGGGTAATTTCTATGCCGTTGGTGCAGGATGGATTTTTTCAAATGAAAATTTCCTATCTCATAACAAAGGCATTCTGTCATTCGGGAAGTTAAGGAGCAGTTATGGGATTACAGGAAATGATCAGATCGGCGACTATCAGTATCTTGATACCTGGTCAGCATGGCGTCCGTATCAGGGAAGCACAACACTTTACCCAAGCAGCTTATTCAATCCCAATTATGGATGGGAGGTCAATAAAAAATATGAAATAGCACTGGAGACGGCATGGCTTAAAGAACGGATATTCTTTAATCTCGCATTCTTCCTCAACCGAAGCGATAATCAGCTGGTTGAGTATATCCTGCCTTCCCAGACCGGACATTTCAGCATTAATAGGAATTTTCCAGCTCTTATTGAAAATAAAGGATGGGAGTCAGAACTCAATATAAAAGTTTTTAACAGAAAAGATTTTGGTTGGGAAACGGGGCTTAATATAACCATTCCAAAAAGCAGGCTGTTGAAATTTGAAAATCTGGAAACCTCTGCTTACAGATTCAAATATGTCATTGGAGAGTCCCTGAATGTAATCTATCGGTATAAATCCCTTGGAATAAACCCCGAAACGGGGGTATATGAATTTCAGGATACTAATGGAGATGGTACAGTGAATAACTCTGACTATGTAGAATCGGGAAATTTAGACCCTAAATTCTATGGTGGCTGGTCAAATAATTTGAGATATAAAGGATTTTCCCTGAGTACCTTTTTCCAGTTTAAGAAACAGACAGGAACAACAGTCCTAAACGAGATCTATTCAAACGCACAGAGTTTTCCGGGAATGATGTTTAATCAACCTGATATTATAAAAGAGAGGTGGCAAAATCCCGGTGACATCACCACAATTCAAAAACTCTCTGCCATTACATCGAGTGATGCTTATATGGTCGCCAATAACTATCTAATGCAATCAGATGCGGTGCTGGGTGATGCGTCTTTTGTAAGGTTGAAAACGCTTGAATTGTCATATAATTTGCCCATTACTTTAACAAAGAAGATCGGTTCAGAATCATGTACGATATTCTTTCAGGGACAAAACCTATGGACAATAACGGATTATAACGGATGGGATCCCGAAACGCAAGGCAATTTACGGGCAATACCACCTTTACGCTCGTTTACATTGGGATTAACGTTAAACTATTAGCTACAATAATTATGAAAAAGATAGTACAAAGCATTATTTCATTTACTTATAGAAACATTGTAAAAAAGGTACTTGTCCTAAGTGTACTGCTGGGATTTGGAGGTTTTATGTCATGCAGTAAGTTTCTTGATGTAGGTGAGCCTCATGATAGAATAGTAGCAGAAGATGTTTTCAGTGACAGTGACAAAGCCACTTCTGCTGTACTGGGAATATATTCACAATTTATGGGAACCTCATTATGGTATTCATCAGGCGGGATGACCATATTCACTGGACTTAGCGCAGATGAATTTTACAGTACCAACAGTTCTAACAGTTCCTACAATGAGCTTCGTTCAAATTCTTTAGCCCCGAAAAATTCAATACTGGATTTTAATATCTGGGACAGAGCTTACAAGAATATCTACCAATCGAATATTTGCATTGAAAAATTAAGAACGGCAGATCATTTACCTGAGAGGGTCAGAAAACAGCTGCTGGGAGAATCTCTTTTTACAAGAGCTTTTGTATATTTCTATCTGGTTAACATCTTTGGCGATGTTCCCTTGGTTCTCTCCACCGATTATGCGCTCAATGCTACAAAAGGTAGAGACAATATCAGTACCGTTTATGACCAGATCATTAAGGATCTACTAGAAGCTGAAAAGCTATTGCCGGATTTATATATTACACCCAATAGGGTACGTCCCAACCAGAAAACGGCGCAGGCACTATTAGCAAGAGTTTATCTATACACAGAACAATGGGATCTCGCCTTGGCTAAATCAAACGAAGTAATCCAGTCCGGCCTTTATTCTCTGGATCTGCTCAATAAAATATTCTCTATCGAGGGCAACGAAACCATTTGGCAGCTCATGCCCGTGCAGCCTAAATGGAATACCACCGAAGCCCGACAACTCTTACCTCTCAGCACTTCTGCTTCTGCACTGGGGCAAGTTGCTTTGACCAGTGGTCTTGCAGCATCATTTCAACAAGACGATCAAAGAAAAAGTAATTACATCCTTTCCAAAACAGTGAATGGTACAGTTTACCATTTTGCCCAAAAATACAAAGCTGTTGCCATAGGCACAGTTTCAGAGTATTATAAAGTTTTCAGGCTTTCAGAGCAGTACCTGATCCGCGCGGAAGCTAATGCAAAAAAGAATAATATTGAAGCTGCATTACATGACATCAATATAACAAGGGAAAGAGCAGGACTCTCCAAAGTAGCAGGAAATACGCAGAATATTCTATTACTTATAGAAAATGAACGCAGGTCAGAACTCTTTGCCGAATGGGGACACCGCTGGCTTGATCTGAAAAGAACTGGACGCGCTATAGATGTCCTTAAATCTAAACAACCGGATATTACTGCTACTGACTTATTATATCCTATCCCCAATACAGTACTACTTTCAAATCCTTTTATCAAACAAAATCAAGGTTATGAATAATTTAAATTTTCTACATAAAAAAACTCTTTTGCTGATCATAACGGCTCTATTTCTTTCAAAAGCACAAGCGCAGGTTTATAATATTGGTGATACCGTTGAACGTTTCAATGCAAAGTACCTGGTCAACTGGAAACAGGACGAATTTAATTATAAAAAAGGTAAAGCCCTAATACTCGATTTTTGGGCAACATGGTGTTCACCCTGTATTGCACAATTTCCTAAAATAGATTCCCTTAAAAATAAATTTTCTGCTAATCTCGATATTATTGGCGTTACAAGTGATAAGAATGCAGTCGTCAGCAAATTTTTAACAAACTATGAAAAGAACTTCGGTATCAAGGTAGCTTCCGTTACGGATGATCAGCTCCTGAAAAGATATTTCCCACATTACCAGATCCCACATTATGTTTGGATCAACAAAGATGGCGTAGTCGTAGCTATAACAACACCTGAATATGTTAATGAAGAAAATGTGAAAAAGCTGATTGCAGGTGAAAGATTATCGCTTCCCGTTAAAAATGAACAGGAAGATGTCGCTACATATAAAGTCCTCAGTCCGCTCATCCAAATTGATGAAAGCCGGGGCTTTCCAGCTTTAAAATCTTATTATTATCTCGGAAATTATCAAGAAGGAACACAATCCTTTAGTACAGCTCCGCTTTTCGATAAAACAACAAATACAAGCAGAATCAGAGCCATTAATGTCTCTCTCTCCGGACTCTATATATTAGCTTACATTGGATTGGAAGATTTTCACAATAGCAGGATTATTTATGAAGGAATTGAAGAACCCAAAAAAGATCATACCCGCAAGAAGAATTATTTCTCCTATGATCAAATATTACCGGGGGACAATATCGAAGAGTCTTATGATAAAATGAAAAAGTTTTTGGATATGGAATTTGGTGTAACTTCTACATTGAAAAACAGGAGTGTAGAATGTCTAGTATTAAAAACAACAGAGGGAATTCAGTTATCAGCATCCAATTCAAGAGCAGAAATTATTGAAACAAGGGACTCAGCGATGTGGAATAATGTGCCTCTTGAAAATTTGCTTGCTATATGGAATTATGGAGATTCGCCGTTATTTCCTATGGCAATTGTGGATGAAACAAGTCTAAATAAAAGGCAGAGATTAAGCGTTACTTTATCTCTAAGAGAAAAATCTGATCTCGAAGCATTACTATTGGCATTAAAAAAGCAAGGACTTAATGCTACAAGAGAATTTCGTGACATGCAGGTTATTGTCCTGAAAAAAAATTAGAGAAGATGCCCATTTCGGGCATCTTTCTCTAATGAAAAATTGTAAGAATTATTAGGCTAATTTCTTGTGGCTCTATAGCGTTCTGGTCCTACTGGTGCACCGCTATTCTCGTCATCATAACCTTTGGCACATAAAACACCATTACCAGGACACAGAGCTTCAATCTCTGCAACGGTACCAGTACCCATATAGTTTCCTCCTGGATCAAACCAGTGAAGTTCGGTTTGAGCAGAGAGTATTCTTGCATCTGTTTTATCTGATCTTGTAAATGCAAATGCTGCAATAGTGCCGCCAGCGATCAATAACGCTGCAACGGCTGTTTTAATTGTTTTCATTGTTTTTTGATTTTGATGATTAGTAATTTGACAACTAGAGTCTGTCCTTAAAGGAAGAAAAAGGCATACTTTAAAAATAGTATGGGTTACTATTTCACTCCAAAAGATTAAAATTTACTTTGATACACCCGCAGGGATGCCTTGCCTCAGCTAAAAGCTGTTTTTACAACTGTGTGGGGTTAAAACCAACTATTTCGGATGCTCAAGCAGATACTTTCAATATTGTTATCTTGATCCGAAATAGTTGATGCACCATATCATGAAAAATTTCAAATTGACACTAAATGTATAATCAAATCAGATACATTTCCAACAAGTTGTTGTACCTATTCTAGAAAAGTGACATTACATTATGGTACTAAATGTATTCTGAATGTGCAGTTTATCTATATTTAAGTTGATATTGTATCGTGCCCGGTCCAATATGTCCTAATTCACGAATAAGCACCCTGTCGTACCTATGTAGTATTTAACTTTTTGCCTTTATCAAAGATTAACGGGCTTTCTTTATCCGCTTGCTCATGCAATTCTAAACTGTACTAATTTTTTCTGCACTTTATTAATTCTAAGAATATGGAAATGTATTTTGATTCAAATGTATTTGGTTCAATGTTGTGAACCAAAATATAGGTGCTCAAATTGTTCAATTTGAGCATGTCAATACACCGAATAGTTCCATATTGATGAATTAAACAGGTAGATTGCATGTCCCTAAAGAAGAAAGAAAAAGGCATACTTTGAAAATAGTATGGGTTACTTCATCTAATCTGAATGGTTAAAGTTTTTATATACTCCTTATGAAGGATACCTGGTTTAAAATTGACAATAGAAAAAACAGTTGTCAATTGTTGATCCTGCTGTCTAGGTGATCATCAAACCTGATCATTTAAATCGTTAATCAACCGAAATAGTAAATATCATATCATGAAAAAATAAAATTCATATCATCAAAAAGAAGGTGTATTAATACGTTGTGTGGTTAGTTTTTTATTGGGGCTAAATTTTCAGGACAATGATCGAACTGTCTTTAAGCCAAATCTAAGATGAACAATGAATACAAAACAATAGGGAAAATCATCGAATGTTGCGAAACATACATATTTTGTACATGAAACCTACATAATTATGTCATGAAACGTGTAATATTTGTCATGAAGCAAAAATAAAAACCCCTCTTTTGTAGTCGTTTTTCTTATTGTATGTCTACAGTTTTTCAAACCTTTTGCGAAACACTGCTATATATTCTCTGGTTATTCTCCAATTTATGTCTCCACAATTCTCGATTATTTTAGCTATCGGAGGTTTGAAAATAATCATAAAGCTTCCTCTTTTTTCACTTGTTGCATATCCGCGAACAGTGGTACAGTTAATCAGGACAGCTCTGTTAATCCGGCAGAAATCTATATGGGCATACTTTTCTTCCAGTTCCCTAATGGTCTGGGGGACCACATATTCATTACCGTGTACAGTGAATGCCTTTACGTAACGACCTGATCGGTAAAAAAAGATAATATCGTCTTTAAGGTTAAACTGTGTGTATTTTCCATTATAACGAACAATAAGGACGGTCGGTTCCGGATTTACAGGTCGTTTTTCCTCATCTTGCTGGATTGGAATTTCATTACTTATTGTATACAGGAGATAGCAGATAAGATAATATAAGTTTAGAATGACCATAAGCAAAAGAATAACTGGAAAATCAATATTAATGAATCCATTCTCCCACGCATTTTGCCCCTGTATTTTAAAAAAAAGCGACATTACCGCAAGGTTTAGGACACATGGCAAAACTATTCCGAAAATGCCCTGCATAATAGCCCGAATAAAAAACATAGACCTCCATTCATATTTTTTATCCAGGATAACCGTACATCGGTGAACGACTTCAACTAGAAACACGCCTAAAGCCATAATGGTCGCTACAGTGATATAAAACTCGGGGGAATGTAAGTTTTTGAGTAAATTAACTGGTCTACCATAGGTAACGATATACAATGCCGCTATCACTGCTGAGAGCGCACATGTTTTTTTATTCTTGTAAATATCGTTTTTCATGGTTATTACATAATGCTGTTCAAAGCATTGTGAAGTATTAAATATTAATCTGTAAAAAGTGCTATTTTTTACTGCCTGATTTAAAATCTCATATTTTTGCGGATACTAGAGCAGATAATTATCTGGGTATTAATCTGAAATATTCTAACCTGTCATGAAAACTTTGATCGAACCAACTGTATCTTAATTATCCCCGGTCTTCCAAATTGTTGTTGTACTTTTTCTTGAATACGCCCAGCATTTCTTTTGTTATAACGCTCTCCTGCAATGTATAGGAATAAAAATATATGATGCAACATTTAGTGGTCTCAGAAATCGAATCCACCGTCCTTAAAAGTGAATTATTTTTTTGGACACTGTATTAGATTGCACGGACACCAAATATTTTAAATAAAACTTCCAAACCAAATTATGATAAGAAGTAAATGTAAACAACTGATATTCATATGTTTTAAATTGTAAAATTTATATAACTCAACTTTTACCTACATACTACACGAATATTAGCTCCACGAAAAAATAACAGTAAGCAGACATATAACTTAAGAACATTTTTTCTCTCTAAAAAAATGAAAAATGAAGTGTGCACTTGATTTCTAATACACTTTTTTCTAAAAATCGTCTACAAAAAATGGCTAAATAGGTACTTGTTTTATGCTCTATTTTTTTTACTAGCACAAAAAATCCCTGACATATTGGTGTCAGGGATATATGATTGCTTATGATCCAGTAGGTAAATAGTTCTGTCGATTTACTCTCTGATCTTACCTATTAAAGCTTCTATAAGTTTATTCTGGGAATTCAAAATTTCAGTGATCTGCTCCTGATTTTTAAGAACCTGCTGCATCAATTCAGGTGAATGCATATTAATATTAGATATAATAGAGTTTGAAGAATTTAGTACCGTTGAATCACTAATTGTATTATTGTTAAATGATGAAAGTTCATCATGTAATAATTCCTCAACCTCAATTTCAAATAATTCACATATTCTTAGTATATGCTCATCTGTGGGCCTGCTTAGTCCGGTTTCCCATTTGTGATATGCTGGTTGAGAAACATTAAGCCTTGCAGCAACTTCATCCTGTGACATACCTTTTTTCTTGCGTAAGCGTGCAAGTTTTGTCCCTATCATAGACATAATTTAGATTTTATGCTAAGGTATTAAAAAAAATTATAACTGGCGGTTATGGAATTTATAACCAAAAACCTTGTACTTTTTTTACTACAGCGATATCTTGGCTGCAAAAAACAAATGAAAATATAACACGACGAGTATTGTCGCAGGGGTGAATTACATTTGCTTCAATAATCCTATTGAACTAGAGAATTAAGAAATCAGTTTCATTTTAATAGGGAAATCCCTGATAGCGAATTTAGGGAAAACCACATTTCTCTACCAATGAAACTATATTAAATTTGGCGGAGCCAAAAAACCTAAGAACTATGAAAAAAAACTTTTACAGTATACTTCTATTGTATACAGCCATTTCTTTACAAGGACAAGAAGTCCTCTGGCAGAAAGACATCAAATCCTCTACACAGGATTTTCTAAGCCAGATTACCACAACAATCGATCAGCAGTATCTGATCACGGGAAGCTCAATTCAGAGCAATAATTTACAACAATCTACTAAGCAGAACAATGGGTACGATTTTCACCTGGTAAAACTAAACCAGCAGGGAAATGAAGTCTGGGAAAAATACTTTTCAGGGATAAACCATGATTATTTATCAGCTACCGTTACCACACAGGATGGTGGATTTTTACTAGCCGGAACCTCTTATTCAGGAAAAGGGCTGGATAAAAAAAACGAATCTAAAGGAGGTAGTGACATTTGGCTCATACGTATCAACGAATTTGGAAATGAATTATGGCAGAAAACATTGGGAACATCTGCAGACGAAGAGGCAAGAGCTGTGATCCAAACGACGGACTTAGGATTTTTTGCTGCCGGAAATGTACAAACCGCTGCAAAAGGTTATGGTTCTAAAGATGTATTAATTACCAAATTAGACAAAGATGGAAAAGAACTATCCCAGCTTGTTTTAGGTGGAAAAGGATTAGATGAAGTAGAGAAAATGATACCAACAACAGATGGTGGCGCCTTACTCGGAATATACTCCCGAAGCAATATCGGAGGTACCAAGAAAACTGAAAATTACGGAGAAGGAGATTTTTGGGTGGTAAAACTTTCCAAGGATAATAAAGTGGAATGGGAAAAGAACTTTGGAGGAAAAGGAGATGACCATATCCGAACTATGGCTTCAACTTCAAGTGGTTTAGTTATTGGTGGAGAATCCAGATCAGAAAGATCAGGAAACAAAAATACAGGGATAGAGGAAGGAACAGACCTTTGGCTGATTGCCCTCAATGAGAGAGGGGAAGAACAGTGGCAGAAGTCCTACAACTTTGGAAACCGTGATATCCTGATGGGAATGAGCGCAATTCATTCGGCAGATGATAAAACCTCAAAAGGAATGCTATTAGGGGGATATACCCAGGCCGAGGGAAGAATACAAACAGATGATGAAACGTTCTGGATGCTCTACTTGGACCAGAATGGCAATGAACAGTGGAGAAAACATGTGAAAGGAGAATCCAGAAAGAAAGAAGAAAGACTTTCTGACTTAAAGCTGAATAGAGACGGTTCAATTATTCTGGCAGGAACCAGTGCAGAAGAACTCGGAAAAGAAAACTGGAAGATTGTAAAGCTGGGTGACAAACAGGCCAGTCAGTTAATTGAGAAATACGACATCAAGATTTATCCAAATCCTGTCTCAGATTATGCTTACGTAGAAATCGGCTTTGATTTTAAGGAGGCTGATATTCTTTTATACGATATGAGTGGAAGACAGCTTCAAAGTATAAAAACCAAGAACAAAGTAACTAAACTTAATACGCAAATCCTCGTGCAGGGAGCCTACTTAGTTACCATCAAAACTGATACTAATAAAACAGCAAGCACCAAATTAATTAAGAAATAAAAACACATGAAGAAAAATATAACCAGTTTGTTTTTTTGCTTATCCCTTGGAACAGCATTAGCACAAACTACAGGAAGCAAACCATCCACCCTTCCCAATATCATTCCCCCATCTGCAGAGTCTTACAAACTGGGCTCCTTTGGAAACCTTCCTGTAAGCCTGTTTACGGGTAACGTTAATGTAGACATCCCTATAACATCCTTTGCCACTGAAAATATCAATATTCCAATCAGACTCAATTACTTCTCTAATGGAGTCAAAGTAGATGATATGAACGGCTCTACAGGATTGGGATGGACTCTTATTTCCGGAGGTGTGATTACCCGGATCATCCGCGATCTTCCGGATGAAACCAATCTTACCAACGTCTCTATACCCACCAATTTTGATGATATAGGGGCTAATAATCCTATAGCCATGCAGTTTTTTCAGGATGCTTCTAATGATAACGTAGATACGGAACAGGATTTATATATGGCCAATTTCGGTGGAATGCAAATCAAGTTTGTTTTTGACAAGAAGGGGATTCCTGTCATTTATTCTCAAAAAGATATCATTATTGAAGGAATAAGCGGTGGGGACTCATTTACTATCACAACTGAAGATGGTACCAAATACTATTTTACGGATAAGGAATCAACCTCTAACCGTACAGCTGGTGCAGGTCATTCTCTGATCAGTATTTCTACAACGGCCTGGTATCTGACAAAAATTGAAGATACTTCTAGTGGGGAAATTGTATTTATTGAAAATGTGGATGGTGGTTATACAGCAACTATGAGCCAGTCTCAGACTTTATCCTATACGATTCCCAATGGAGGACCTATGTTTTCGTCCTGTGGAAACCCAGCATTTATAAGGTATCCACAGGTCAGCGAATTGATAAGCCACAACCAGACCGTTAATGGCAAGCAGATTAAAAGAATCTACAGTAATAATCCTTCATACGGTGAAGTTATATTTGATTACTTTCAGTCTGGAGGAAGCGGAGACTATAAGCGATTGCAAAAGGTCACAAAAAAGGTGAATAGCAGCACGATCAATGATGTTACCTTAAATTATACCTTAACCTCCAATAACCGACTGTTTTTGAGTTCTGTTTCTGACGGTGTTTTAGGTAGTCTGTACAGTTTTCAATACAACCAGCCTGAGCAGTTCCCGGCCAGACTGTCATTTGGAAGGGATGACTGGGGCTATTTCAATGGAGCTGTCAGTAATTCCAATCTGATCCCTTATATCCCGCAGATCATGAATTGGAGCGGTTATCCATATTCTCTCAGAGCTGTTGACCCTTCTAAAACTTCTATCGGAATACTGCAAAAAATTACGTATCCCACCAAAGGGTCTTCAGAGTTTTTCTATGAAAATAATACAATCATGGAAAAGAATGTGGTGATTACTCCTGAGATAAAAACGGGTGTCCAGATTGGTGCGGAGAAAGGCAGCAGTGGTCCGCAGGGAACTAACTCTACAACATTTATGCCCGTTAAAGATGAAGAAATTATGATAGGTGGAGGAGCATGGTTCAATAGTGATGCCTGTGACTCTCAATGGGAGGTTGCCGGGAAACACCGTGCTGTTGCCAATCTTAAAAAAGCAAATGGGCAAAGTGTTACGCTTTATCAAAAAACACCCAGTGGTATGCTGACAAGTCCAACCACTTCTCTTACGCTTCCAGCACCCTATGCTTATTATGCACTGGTTTCCAAAAATGAAATGCTTACACTATCTCTCCAAACACTCTTTGTCTGTGTACAGGCAGAGGTAGCAGCAACTTATACCGAAGCGCTTGAAGTAAGAGGGGACAGAGAAGAGGCTATTGGAGGGCTGAGAATTGCTAAAATTGTAGACACGACAGAAAACGGAGTCGCTACAACGAGAAAGTTTGTTTACCATGATTTGGGTGAACAGACTACTGAAGCTATAGTACTGAGAACGCCGGAGTTTGAAGAGCAACTGGATTATACAAGAACATGCAGTACCACCCCTAATCCGGGAAATAATGGAGGAGGTGTACCTACAGGAGTAGAAAGGTTCCCATATTATACCATCACCTCAACCAATATCAATCAACTCTTTGCTACTCATCCCAATGTCTTTTATAAAACAGTGCAAGAGATTGTTGAAGGAAAATCAAATATCATCCATACCTACTCCACAGAATCGGATGATTTTGGAAAAGTACTGTATGGGAAAAACATCAGAAACTCTACCTTGACCAATTTAGGCTGGAATAACGGAAAAGAGAAACTGACAAAATATCTGGACAGCGGAAATAATCTGGTTCGCACCGTGGAAATGAACTATGAAGAGGATAACAGCCGTAAATATCAGGTAGATGGTTTTTCGATCAGAAAAAATTATGATAATCCCGTGGGACAGAATGTAACAAGAACCTGCAGTGCAGAGGATGTAGTGAGAACCTATGATTACACCTACTGCAGTACAAACCATTCACATTTCTATACAACAACGGACGGAAATAAAAACTGCCATGCCATAGGTGCCAATAACCAAACCATCACTTATAAAGATGTCTGTTTTGGAAAAAATGTGGGCGAAGTGGTTGCATTTGATGATCATTTGGACAATCTTGATATTATGCAGTACAAAAACATTTCCCGTTTTGAGTATCTAAAATCTCAGAAGACAACAGATTATCTAAATGGAAATGCGATGAAAACGGAAACCCAGTATTTCTACGCCAACCCCAAACACCATCAGCTGACCAGCGAGAAAACTATTTTCCAGGATCTGTTCACTGCGGAAAAAACATACCAGTATGCCCACGAGAAAAACAATCAGCTGATGATTAACAAGAATATGGTAGGTGTTCCACTCGATACCAAAACACAGCAAACAGCAAATAGTATCACCAAAGTAACTTCGAGGGAAGAAACTATTTATCCAACCGCTCTACCTCATGCAATTACCGGAAATTTGGTGCTTCCACTATCTGAATATTCCTATGACACACTGAGCCCTACTACTTCCTCTAAGGATGTCACCTATGAAAAATATGATGACAAGGGAAATATTCTCCAGTACAGAGAGAAAGACGGTACACCAGTAAGCATTGTTTGGGGATACAATAAGACCAGACCTATTGCCAAAATTGTAGGAGCATTATATAGCCAGGTGGAAGGGATGATCACTACTATCGTGACCAAGTCCAATGAAGATGCCGCTGATCCAACCAAAGAAGCTGAACTCTTACTGGCTCTTGATGCTTTTCAGCCTGTTGGAATGACAACCAAGTATACTTATGATCCTTTGGTGGGAGTAACAACCATTACGCCACCTTCAGGAATTAGAGAATTATATGCTTATGATACCGCTAACCGTTTGAAACAGGTTCAGGTAAGGGAAAGAGACAACGCAGGAACCTACAGCTATAAAGTGGTTAAAGAATTCAAGTATAACTATAAGCCGTAAACACACCATGAAAAAAATAAAACTATTAGGTCTGCTGTTTACAGCAATGACGACCTATGCACAAAGTACAACCGAAAACTATATACAATCCAAAACCTGTTTGAGTGGAGATTGCAGTAAGAAAACTGAAACAATCACCTATTTTGATGGATTAGGAAGACCCAAACAGATCATTAGCGTAAAAGTAACAACAACAGGAAAGGACCTGGTAACCCCGATTACCTATGATGCGCTCGGAAGGCAGACTAAAGATATTCTTCCAGTTCCGGCTAATTCTCTTAATTCAGCAATCCATACAGGGATTGTGAATGAAAGTACAGCTAATTCCTATTATGGAACAACCAATGCCTATACCGAAAAGGAGATTGAAAATTCTCCATTAGACAGGGTAAAACAACTGGCCCAGCCAGGCGATCCCTGGAAAATGACTAGTGGACACACTCAGAAATATAAATATGAGGTGAATCTTGGGACAGAGGTAAAGAAATTTATCACCAATACTACTACCAGTACAATTGGAACAGATAATAAAACCATTTCTTCAGTATCCATAATGCCAGGTAGTGAGTTTTACGCTGGAGGAACTTTGTACAAAAATACAGTTACTGATGAAGATGGAACTCCTGTCATAGAGTTTCAGAATGGACGTGGTGAGACTGTATTGGTACGTAGAACAGATGGATCGCAGAATATTGATACTTATTATGTCTACAATGAATATGGACAAAAGGCATTTGTAATTCCTGCTCTGGCAGTAAAGAAGATTGAGCAGAATAACAATGTTGTTACCACCGATATTATAAACAACCTTTGTTACCAGTATCGGTATGACGGATTGGACAGACAGGTGGAAAAAAGACTGCCAGGAAGAGACGACTGGGAATCTGTGGTGTATGATGCAGCCGACCGTCCGGTACTTTCTCAGGATGTTAACCTAAAAAATAAAGGACAATGGCTGTTAACCAAATATGATGCCTTTGGCCGTGTTGCGTACACCGGACTTATCTCCGCAGGTAGCAGGGCAGATCTACAGGGGCAGATTAATAATCTTGTTATTAGCGAAACACCTACTTCTGTAGGTTTTAGCAAAAATGGGATTGTCGTTTATTATACCAATACACTTTTCAATAATTTTCAGACTCTCCTTTCTGTTAATTATTACGATTCTTATCCAAGGGATACTAAAGAATTTCCTCCTGCAAAAATCCTTGATCAATATGTGGTTAATGAAGACAAGACTCTTAATGGAGGTGCCAATACTCAGGGTCTTCCAACAGCATCTTATGTAAAGAATATTGAAGACGACAACTGGACGACAACCTACTTCTATTACAACACCAAAGGTGGAAAGGTAGCAGAGAAAAGCTGGAATCATTTAGGGGGATATACCAAAAAGGAATTCAAGATTGATTTCTCCGGTGCTGTGGACGAAAGCTATACCTATCACAAAAAAGGAAGCACAGATGCGGAAGTGGTCATCAAAGAAAGATTTGTATACGACGACCAGAAAAGACTGCTGAAACTTTATCATAAGGTGAACAGTCTAACAGAAGAACTACTGGTAGAAAACACCTACAATGACCTTGGGCAACTTACTAATAAAAAGACAGGCAATACCACTGGTACCCCTTTACAGTCTATAGACCAGGCTTACAATATCCGAGGCTGGATTACGAAAGTGAATGATCCCGTTAACCTAAATGGGAAGCTGTTTGCCTACGAGCTTAAATACCAAAATCCAACTTATTCAACAGTTTCTGCAGGTAAATACAATGGGAATATTGCAGAAATAGACTGGCAGGCAGCTGATGGTGGAACATTTAGAAGATATAATTATCAGTATGATGGATTAAACAGACTCAAAAATGGTCTTTATTCTGAACCCAATGCGACGGTTCCACAGAATAATTATTTCAACGAATCTTTGACCTATGATGTAAACGGGAATATCCAGACTTTAAAAAGAAACAGGTTATTATCAAATGTTGGAACCATAGTGATGGATAACCTTGGGTATACTTACACAGGTAATAGACTGGTTACGGTAACTGATTCTTCTGGTAACTATGGTGGCTATCCTGATATTTCAGGTAATCCGATTCCGTATGATAGTAACGGTAACATGAGCAGTCACGTTGACAGAGGAATTTTGCAGATAGATTACAATTACCTTAATCTTCCCAACTATGTAAAGTTTGATCAGAATTACGTCCCTCATGATTTAGAGGCCAATACTTATGTCAATACAAAATATCTGTATAATACTGCGGGCGCAAAATTAAGAAAAATCTATACGTATGGATCGGGAAGAATGAATTTAAAAACTGTTGAAACGACAGATTATCTGGATGGATTTCAATATTTAAATGATGTATTAAGTTTTGTTCCTACTTCAGAAGGATATTATGATTTCGTACAAAATAAGTATATTTACAACTATACCGATCAGGTAGGAAACATCAGACTGGCGTATTATAAAGATGCTTCCGGAAATATCAAAGTAGACAGAACCACACATTTTTATCCTTTCGGGCTTGAGTTTGGAGGAGAACTGAGTACTTCAAATTCATTAACACCGAACTATAAGTATTCTACCCACGGGAAAGAGAAACAGCAAGAAACAGGATGGAGTGACTTTGGTGGAAGAATGTATATGTCTGATACTGGAAGATGGTTTTCACCAGATCCATTAAGTGAGGAATTCGGTGATTGGTCATCGTATAATTATGTATTCAATAATCCAATACGCTTTGCTGACCCGGACGGAAATGCTCCAGTAGATGTAGTTGGTGAAGGAGATGGTTGTTGTGGGAACTTCTTTAAAGGTGTAAAAGAAGGATTTACTGGTAGGATTGATGGGATAAGAAATTTTGTGTCAGATCCTTATGGTACAACTAAAAATGCCGTAAATAATTATACATGGAGTGACTATGGTGATACTGTAGCCAATTCATTGACATTTGGAATCTATGGCACTGCTAAGACTGTTAATAAGGCCGCTCAAGGGGATATACGCTCAGCCGGCCAAGATGTAGGTGGAGTTGCCTTTGATGCCACAGTTGCAGTTGCAACCGCTGGAATTGCAAAAGGATTAAAAGGGAAAGCACCAGCTATTGTTAGTGAAAGTAATGTAACAACTAAAAATAAACCTTATGCAAAAAGTAGACCTACATATGGTAAAGACCAAGTAGAGCAAGTGTGGGAAAGTAATAAGAAAAAGAATGGAACGGTCGTAGATCCCAATACAGGAGAAGTACTAACTTGGGATAAGTCTGTAAAACCAAGATCGTGGGATATGGGACATAAGAAAGGACACGAATACAAAAAATTACATAAAGATTATATGGATGGTAAAATATCAAAGGAAAAGTTTCTAGAGGAATATAGAAATCCAAAAAATTATAGACCAGAATCCAGAAATGCAAATAGAAGCAGAAAATATGAACAAAAATAATACTGATAACGTCTTTCAAATGGTTAGATTCAATGAATTAGAAAACCTAAAGAAAATTGTGAATGAAACGAATGTAAATAGATTCGTGAATGAATATAAACAAAACCTTCTTCATGAAGCGGTTGCTTATGATGCATTAGAAATTTTGAATTATCTTTTATCTTGTAATATCAATATTAACAAACAAGATGATGAGGGTAAAACGCCTTTGCACTATAGTGTAGATCATAATAATTATAAGTTTACTAAATTGTTATTAAATGCTAAAGGAATAGAGAAAGATATTAAAGATCAATATGGGAATAATGCAATGTGGGTTGCTGTTTTTAACGCAGATGGTGACTATAATATTGTTAAACTTCTAAAAGAATATGAAATTGATTCAACGTCTAAAAATAACAGTGATAGATCCCCATTAGATCTTGCGAAACAGTTTGATGATGAAGAAATGATTAAAATTCTTACTTCTTAATTATAGATATAAAGAAATTATGAAGCTTTTAATAATGTTTCCCTTTGTTCTGTCATTACTAGCTAATCCAAAAGAAATTGTTTCTGGAAAACTATCTTGCACAGATTTTAAAAATGGAAAGTTTGTGCTAATAAATAAGAAGACAAATAAAAAGTATCTTATAGAAAAATCCAAAGATTTTCAGAAAGAAGAGGTTTTTGATCTATCTACAAATATAAAGTTACAGAAGGATAGATACTATAAAATATTGTGGAAGAATGATTGTCAATTTACATTACTATTAGATCTTACCAAAAGCCAGCATGACGAAGTTGACAAGTATATTAATACTCATGGTGGGTACCTTTGTACAATCAAAAAGATAGAAGGAAAATGTGCTATTATTGAAACTCAATTTGAAGGAGATGTTTTCGCTTCAGAAATTTGCAAAATCCGATAAAAGATAAATTTACAAACGTGTGGCTTATTTAGGGTATTGTTTTTTAATACCCTAAATTTCAAAATCACACTTAAGTTGACTTAAAGTATGGAGGGTACAAAAAAGAAAATAGAGAACATTTTAAGAATGTCAGAAGATGAAAGGTATAACTACTTCATCAGAAAAGTAGCAGATTTTGAAGAACTTTGGGGATTAAATGATGATGGTTGGGCTCTACTTGGAGATAATGATGATAATCGAATATTTCCCGTATGGCCAGAAAAAGAATTTGCTGTAATTTAGGCAGTTGATCAATGGAAAAATTATAAGCCTGAGGTAATACGATTAAATAACTTTATAGAAAAATGGATTCCTGGTATGACTAATGATTCAACATTAGTAAATGTCTTTCTTACACCAAATGCTAAAGGAACAGTTATTTCACCGAATGATTTTTACATAGATTTACAAGAAGAATTAGAACAGTATGAATAATGAATCAAAAAGAAATTGAAAACATTTTAAGATTAGAGCCTATTAAAAGATATGAATACTTTATTAAGAAGGCTGCAGACTTTGAACAACTTTGGACAATTATTGATCAGGATGGGGATTATGTTATTTCAGAAATTGATGAATTTAATCTTATATCATTTTGGCCTGCTGAGGAGTTTGTTACATTATATTTGGAAAGAGGTTGGGACGATTGCAAACCTATCAAATTAACTTTAGATGATTTAAAAGAAAATATATTCGATATTATTAATTCTGAAAATTATTTAATTAATGTATTTCCTGTAAATGGGAAATCAGGATTTGTAGTAAATCTCGAAGAATTTAATCGAGATTTACAAGAAGAGCTAGATAAGATAGAATAATCCTGCTGTTGAGCGTCCCGCTCGTATCAAAAATAGAGTAATAACAGCCCTTGCAGAAATACAAGGGTTTGTTTTAATCTATTTGGGTTTTATAATTAAAAAATATATGATAACATACAAAGGAATTCAAATATATATAATAGATAATCTTTATTTGGAAACAAAGGAATTAGATGCTTATATAACTAAAGAAATTAGAGTTGCCATTGTTAATAATGAACCTGAAAAGTATATAGAGGTTATTAAATATATTATAGATTATATCGTAGATAGTAAACCAATTATTTCTGAAAATCAAAATATTGGCTATTATTCGTGGCTTTTGCAATTTAGACTGGATCAAGATAACTGTTATGATCTGTATGAGCCAAATGTAGACGGTAGCGATTTTAATAAAGGCTGTGATACAGCAATTTCGGTTGTTAGGCAGCAAAGCGAAACATGTTGGCAGCAGAATCTTATTCCTCTCTTTCCAAACTTCAATCAATCAGTTGTTATATCAGATGGTGTTTACGAAGGAAAGGATATTGAAGGAATTAGATATGATTCACCTCAAGATGAGAGTGGATGGTACCTTATCACGGATGATTATAATGACGATATTAAGTCATTAAAAATGGTGCATTTTTATCATGTTGCATTTGCTCGGCCTGATATTTTAAAGTACTTAGCAATACCTTCTGGATACAGATTCGTCATGAAGGATGGAAATGTTGAAATAAGAAAGGACAAAGAATAATATTTGGGGAGCAAATTTAGATTAAAAAAATTATGACGGATAATCCATATCTGACTTTTAAAAGTGATGACCTCACAAAATCAACAATTTTAGTCAAAGAATTAAATATTTCCGAGAGTGATTTCATGAGTATTCAATCTTGGTTTGACTTATTACTTTTGAAACATCAGGAAGCATCTAGTGATAAGGATGAACAGTTGAAAACAGAAGCTGAATTGGAAACCAAGTTTAACGAATTAATTTCTTCAAAAATCACAAGGAAAAGTTATAAGTATATTCTCCCAAAATTGTTAAACTATAACAATGTTTTTAATGATGCTTTTTTAAGGTCATTGTATGTAGCAAGGATTGGGGCATTGCTTAGAGACAATTTGATACCAAAATTTGTTCAGGATAAGATGATTGTCTATTCACCAGAAGACTTTTTATGTGTCACGGCTTATTTTAGAGATAACTATTTTATTTCCCCTAACAGCAATTTTTTGGAAGATATTCTTAAAATAGAAACCGTTCGCGGTATTATAAAACAAGCCTCTGCTAGTATAAAGTTTGAAACCTTGAAAAATATATTGCACATAGTATTTCAGAAAGATTTTCACCATGATATTATCTGTTTTAAAAAGATTTTAAAATTAGTTTCAGCAACCGATGCTGAATTAATTGACTATTTAAAGAAATTCAGAGTGGAGAATAACCAAGGTTGCTATAAGATTATTGCTGAAATCTTTAATTTGAATATATCAGAAGATATTTGGAAAGACTTTGAAATTAAAGTTCAGCTGATTAATTTTTTCGATTCAGCTAGAAGTGCTAATCCAACTCCGGCTTGGAATAGGAAACTTAAAGAGGTATCAGCATCTATAGAAGAAGATAAACTTCTACAGACTATACAGACTGTTTTGAGAAATGAGAACTGTAATATCTATCGATTGGACTATGGAGCAGAATGGGGCGATGATGTATCAAAACGATTTTTAAAATCAGCGCGGTGGATAGTCGCTAGTATCAAAGGTGAATGAAGATGATTTTATTGTTTATGTAATTTTCCAGAACATCGTAAATGACTTCATTTCGATTTAAATCCCAGAGAAAGAAATTAGCGTTTAGTTTTCGCCATTACCCTAAGAACATTATTTTATAAAAACATGAAGAATCTTGAAGAAAAATTTTGGTTTTGGTTTGTCAAAAAGGCAACTTGAGCAAATTGCTAGAATTGCGAGGACTAGTAGATCGCCAGAAGAAATGAGAAGAAGTATATTGATAATATGATTTAGAAATTGCAGGATAGGGAGTTCCGTAAATAAACGGAATTTTTTATGGGTTTTTCACGGTGTATTATTTGGTGCATAAGATTTATTTTTGCTCAACTAAAAATTCTTGGAAAATTTTATACTTGACAAATAGATTTACTGGAGTTGCTAGTTAGTTTTTCATAACAGAAAAATGGATGTGACTTACCAAATGACTTTTACTTTAGTCATTTGGTTTTTATTATTGCCGTATACATTAGGAAAACCTCTCTATTATTGCCAAACCGGATGGGGAGTTGGTTAATTAATTTTTGAAGTAGTACAAGGGGCTCAAGGAATGACAAAAATGGAGGCTCGGGTTTTGGAGCGGACCTGAATTAATCAACATGGTATGGTAAAGAATGGAGGACCCTCCTAAATAAAGTAAACTCAATTTCATCAAAGAATTGAGCAGAACTTGGAATTAAATAATTAAAATTATGGCAAAACGAGTAATAACGAAAATCGGAGATATATTCTCTGTCATTTTAGACAATGGTAATAAAAAGTATTTTCAATATATTGCCAATGATCTAACGCAACTTAATAGCGATGTAATTCGTTCGTTCAAAAGAGAATATTCAAAAGAAGAGCGAGCAGATTTCAAGGAGCTACTTTCGGGAGAAATTGATTTTCATGCCCATACTCCGATCAATATAGGTGTAAAACAAAATCTTTATATACAGGATGGGAAACATGAGGTTTATCCTGATATTAAAAATATTATTTTCAGAGGAACCAATGATTCTGGTCACGGTCCAGGAAAACCTCAAGTTTTCATTTCTGAAAATTGGCACATTTGGAGAATTGGAGATGAGAAATTTACACTTGTTGGAAAATTAGAAGGTGAAAATCGCAAGGCAGAAATAGGCTCAGTAATACCTCCCTTCATGATTGTAGAAAGAGTGAAAACAGGAAAATTCAATTTTGTTTATCCCGATTTTGAATAAGCTAGTTTAAAAATAAACAAACTTTAAAAAACACCGAACCAATAAAACATAAGTTAATAAATTATGAAAATTCCTTTATACATATTGGCCTTATTTATTTTGACAACATGCACTATAAATGGACAAACTAAGAATAATACCTTACAAAAACTAGTTGAATATAAACTCATTGAAAATAAACAAATCGGAGATTTTGAAGATTTATTAAAACGGAATCAAAATAAATCAAATAGCGCTTACTTACACTCACTTTATCAAACCGAATTTAAAAAAATTACTGGACATTACTATTCAGAATTAGGAATGCAAATAAATTTTGGAAAAGAGAAACCACAACCATTATTACAGGCAAATATTAATGAAGAATTGTATTTGTATCTTTCCAAACTCAGGAATTGCGATTTAGTAACGATTAAACAGTTTAAAGATCAGTCAAGAAAGATCGAAAATAATGATTATGTATATATTCTTCAACTGTTACAAGACCTAGCAAATCAAAGTGCATATGAAGAATGGTTAAGCCCTGATAAACTTATAAAGTATGGGGAAAAACTTCTGATAAATAATGTTATTTCTGAGAGATCATTCGACCACCTTAAACGTGACATAAATGCGGAGAGAATAACATCTCATTATCAACTTATCGACTATTGTAACAATGCAGTATTCTTCGATCTGGCAAAGTATTCCAACGACCCTTCAATTTATCTTGAACAATTACATAAGGAAGTCTCAAATCTTTTACCTGAATTATGTTTTACAGACTTTAAATATAAAATAGAAGTTGACTCGGCTGAGTCATTTCAGGATTATACGGCATATAAAGCTGTTATATCATTAAAAGTCCGTGATAAAACATATACACAAAAAAGTTTTATATCACCAGAGAATATCGGTAAATCTGGAGATTTTTTAGGGAAAATTGATGATCAGGAATTCTACAAAATATTTAATAAAATTCTTGCAGATAATCAATCATCATTGAGACTTCACGAAATACAGCCACCGTATCAGTATGGACAAAAAAAATATCAATATTTTGGAATAATTACTCTATCTAAAAATCAAGTTCCAATGTTCCGAAAATCAGATAACTATATCCAGGTAAGCTATGAGAAATTCGAAAATAGTTTAACCTCGGCCCAGATTGATACTGCAATAAAAGAGTATCAGCAAATTGGTTTATTTGATCATTTAACAACATCACAAATTGAAAAAGCCAAAGAACAAGTCTCTGAACAGGAAAATGGTAATCTAAATCAAGTACTCGCTGCTTTTCCGGGTATTATTTATATCTATGATACTGAATTAGGAAACCTTAAAGATCCTTATGCTGAACTAATAAGAGAGTATAAAAGAATCTCCCATAATCAATTCAATGCAACAGAGATTTCAGATGATTTTGATACACAAAATAAAAAGAAAGTCTTGGTAAAATTTAGAATTGCAAATAAGTCTTATAATAAAACACTTAAAATTGAAGGAGACTGGATTGACACTGATTTTTTTGATTTTGTAAGATCGGTCGTTACAGAAGAAGAATTGAACGGACAATTTTATGAACTTTATACGGGAGGGCAAGAAGCTAGTGTGATATATTTGACTAAGGCTCAATATGATTACTTAAGATCAAAAAAAAAAATAGGATTTGCTGACATAGAATGGAATGAAGAAAATTGAAGCTACAACTTTATTGATGGTAATCCTATTTAATTATAATTTTACCAATAATATTCAGTATAACTTTTTAAATGAAGTTGGAAATCATGACAGAATTAAGGATCAGATCATTAGAATAATAGAGCACTAACAGTTAAGGAAATAGCAGCTACACAAAAAATAATAATCTAAATAAAAATTCTTTTTAAAATTATGATGAAAATCAATTTAATTTTTGTTCTTATAAGCTCAGTATTGTTTGGGCAAAATAAATGGAAAGACTCCATCGTCTATGGCAGATATCCAGATGGGCAGCAGGCTTATACCGGTGGTAATATCAATCTTTATAAAGATGTGCATGAAATAATAGTAAAAAAGAAACTCAATCCATGCGAAAATAAAAAGGATATTTATATTGCAACGGTTGTCGTTTATCCCGATAAAACGATAAAGTTGTTAAAAAAGCAAAACATTGAAAGCGCTCGCAAAAATAAATGTGCATTTGAACTGACCCAAACCATTTTAGAAGATTTACAAGGTTGGATTCCAGCCGAAATCAATGGGAAAAAAGTTCCAGCATTCCAAACGATAGTAATGTTTCCTGATAGTTTATTTGAAAACTATAAAGAAGGTTATGACCCAATGGATTACTCTGATCGGATCGCGGAATTTCCTGGCGGGAATAAGGTTTTTAAAGAGCAATTTAGTCAAAAAGTAAGTATTAATGGTTTCAAATTTGATCGGTTCGGTAGGATATATCTAAAATTTAAAGTGGATAAAAATGGGAAGGCATTCGATTTTATGGTGAGGCCAACATCAGGGAATATCGGATTTGATAAAATGGTCATTAATGCCGCCAAAAGCATTAAGGGAACTTGGAGACCAGCTACAATCCATGGAGTTAATGTAGAAAGTTACCTGGAAATTCCATTAACAATTAATGAAAACTAATGCTGGGAGTGTGACTCAAACTGTGTCATAGGATTAAAACTTAAAAACCTCTTTCGAGTTTGAGCCTATCCCCAAATCTAATATAAAGTTGGGATATGGTCAAGCCCCAGTTATGCATTGGGATCGTCCATTTTTTTGCGATATCCTTTATGATCAGATACATCACATTAGTGCCTGTTCGGAGCTGAAGGCTTCTTTAGACTTAATGATTTTTCGTATCTGACGGTGCATTCCCTCGATCGGATTTGTGGTGTATATTTTAATGTGCATGAAGTCCAGGAATACAAAGGGATAAACAGCTTCAAGAGGCCTACTACGCCATTCATTTACAGCTGGAAGTACATTTTCGGTAATACGTGATATTTCTGTGGCAGGGATCTCCATAGCATACATTTCGCGGATAAACTCACTTATCGACCGTGTGCTCATTCCTTTGGCATACATACTCAATGCGTGTCCCTCAAGCTGTTCAGTAATGATTAATTGTCTTTTAGGTACTACTTTCTGCTCAAACGTGTCGAATCTATCACGACCTGTTTCCAGCTCAAATGTCCCAGTGTTAAGCCCTCGGACAGTCTTTTTTGTCTTGCTATTGCCCGAAGCTTTCTCTTCGTTCAAATGGTTTTCCAGTTCGCCATCCATCATTGATTCAACAGACGCTTCATTAACGGCGCTAGGACGCCATCATTGGGAGACAAACTTTTACCTTCGTAAAGACCTTGCATGGCTTCAGCCTTGAAGCGTTCAAAGTCGAATGGGTCTTTTTCTTTCATGACCGTGTCGTTTGAATAATTGAATATAAATAATCTTATTGAATTATTCCTCTGACACAGTTTACGTTACAGTCTCTGCTATTCTTGCAAAGGCATTTTTCTGTTACAAATACAAATTAGCTTATTTGAATAAAGCAGTAAATGGTAAGCCAACATTAATTCCTATTACTGGTTTTAATTTGAAGTTTTCCTCGTTCTTATAATTGCAAATGTTATTTAGCCGTATTTGAGGTTCGATATTAATTGGAGTTTCTTTACCCCTAAATCGTAATGGTACGCCAATACGTATATTCATAGCATTATATTCTCCAATATTCTGTTCGATATAGGCACTTAAGCCAGGCGTACATAATCGTTCTTCTCCATCTGCATAGGTATTCGATAGGGAGAAAACACCCTTTAAATTGAAATTATTGGTTGTAAAATTTCTAAATTCACCAATATAAGCTTTGTCGTTTTCACTTACTGCTAAATTACTTTGTTTGGTCTGTGGAAATTGGGTGTATTGATAATAATCTACTAAAGTCATTAAGTCTGCAAGTGCAGAATTATTTTTGAATACCTTCCATCCTGCAGCCCAATAAATTGAAATAAGATTATTTTTTTCATGGATACCGTTCATCTGAAGGTTAAATTCCCATTGCTTTAATTTTTGCGGTTCAAAATTATGTAAACTGTCTAATGCTGTATATGTGTCTTTTGCCGTCAGCGAATAAAATCCCCATGCAGAAGCCCAATAATTATTGAACCAATTATAGGAACCCTTTTTATATAATTTACTGACCTCTGCGAGTGCTATTCGATTTTTATATTCTTCCAATGATACTGGAGTATCCATTTCATCATCGATCAATTTATTTAAAACCTTATCCTTATTCTCTCGTATAGCGGTAATATAGGCTTGGGTCTTATCATAATCATTCGGTTCTTCTTTTGTTTTAACTTTTCCTTTCGCCAAATTTTCAAGATAATCAAGGCTTTTTTTAAGCTGGATTTTGGTTTTACTGTCGATGTAAGTTTTTGAAGTTTCTAAAGAATCCAGCTTACTCTTGATTTTTTCCAGCTCCATATTCCTAACAATCATCATTTGGACCTCTTGGTTGCTGTAAATATTTTCCTTTGATTTTGGATCTTTAGTCACATTCATACCTGTAAAAGCAATTGATCCAGTAAAAAACTAGCTTACTTTACCACCAATTCTAATATCTGATTGCCATTTCCCATCCTCATATAGTGATGTAAAACTTTCCTTGATATTACTTTCAACTGTGGGAGAGAATATCCAACGTAGTCTTTCCTCCTTGTTTTTAACAGGAAAATTGACACCAAAATTGAATTTATCTTCTTCAGAGGAATAAGTTGCATATAACTTGGAAATACTTACATCTGAAACCCCTGATAAATAATAAGATGATTTCTTTTGTAGAAACAAATTAAACGTTCTTTCTGAAACAAGTGCTCCTCTAAAAGTATTATCTGTTGTCTTTACAAATTTTTGCAAATTGTCCTTTAGGGAATCTGTCTTGGACATCACTGTATCGACTTTGGTTTGCCCCATAACAAAGATTGTCACAGGCAGTAAGATGCCCGTAAGTAAAATTTTAGCTTTCATAGAATTAGTTTTTAGGTTAAGTATTTAATTTATGGCATGTTGTACATTTTAAAAAATTCATTACACGGAAGATCAGGCTAAAATAAAGCATGGCTTTGGTATACTTATTTATTACGGTTAATAAAACAAACGGCTATAATTTGTTTCACATAAATATAATAAATTGTAAGATAGGTTACTAAAAATAATTCGATTATAATAAAGCAGGTTTGAACAGTTTTGAAAATTATTTTTATAGCTTATCCACTTGCATTTTGTCATACGTTTTATTGTATTATCATATAAAATCAAATGTAAATGGACTGGGCTATACACTAGGATCTTTTTGTTCTTTCATCGCAAAAAGGATTTCCGCTGCTATCCCTTACGCAATATGTTTATTTGTGGGTTTTATCAAATTTACGACGAGGTTTAGTTCGCTACTTTCCATTGTCCTCCTTTTTTTGGTGGTGGATCACCATCACTTGTTTCTCCGATAGTATCATCCCCTGAAAATTCTGAATAATTTGATATTGAGGTACTGTCTGTGTTTTTGGAATTTTCAGCTCTATTTGATGTTTTGGGTGTAGATTTCGCCTATATTATCCGAAATCTACAGAGTGATAGTTCCTTGTAATGAAAATATCAGTATTTTCGTTAATAAAACTTTTAGCCATTAATGACCAAACATGCTATATTAATAGGGATAAATCAAATACCTGAAATGCCATATCTGGCATCACCGTCAAACTATGCCATTAGAATGAAAAGCTGGGCAGAGGAACAGGGATATATTACAGCGCTCTTTGTGGACGAGCCCGCTAGCGAGAGTATATCCGGCGATTGTACGAGAACTAACATTCTAAATACGGTTAGCACTATTATTGACGGGGGAACAGATCAGCTTTTGATTTATTTTGCCGGACATGGCGTTGAACGCGCTGCGGGTGAAGATATCTGGTTATTTCCCGGTTATCTGCGGGATACCTCAGAAAGCGCTAGTGTTCTGTCTTGTCAGCAGAGGGCTTACCGGTCAGGTATTAAGCACGTAGTTTTCATTTCTGACGCCTGCCGTAGTGCTTCAAGTGCAACCACGGTACAAGGGCTTGATCCAGGGGCGTTGTTCCCCAATCTAACTCGTAATAATAGGACAGAAATAGACACGTTTTATTCGACTCATTCAGGAGCTAAGTCAATTGATGTGATGGATGAAGATGGAAATTACCGAAGTGTTCATAACAGCTTTATTACCAGGTTGTAAAAGATGAGATGAAATTTAACAGTTATAGGAAGATGGTAAAGAGTTTATACAAGAAATTCTTTTCAGATAATTTGTGGTTTCCAGAGAAAGTCTTGTAAAGAAAGTCAGTTGTTATTAGGTATGGGAAATCTCGAAATAAGATTCTTATGATAAAGAATGGAGAAATATTTTGCTAAATGAAACTGTTGTATTAAAAATAGATTTTGCGGTTTTTAATTTTTAGGACTTTTCTCTTTTTTGTAAGGGGAAGTTCATAAGAATATAGCCCTTGATCTCCACTTAAGCTCTTGAAATGGGTTGAAATGCCTTTAATCCTTACCTTAGAATATTTAGATGCGTTATTCTGCGTGAGAACTACATTACAAACAATATCATAAGATTTTTTAAGTATTTTGTTTTGATTGTCATATTTTTTTATGAGGTGACACCAGTAGTCATATTCATATCAGCTCTTTCCCAAATAAAAAAGAGAAAAGATTTTGGAACTGGTGTACATACATGCAGTTTAAATTATTTCCGTAAAGCTTCAGTCCGGTCATCGAATGCATATCACGGAGATCAATATCGTATTTTAAAAACTCCTGCCCTCTTTCAAATCGTACAAGATACTGTGAATCGTAGGTTTTAATAAAACCGAATTTTATAAGCCACGATTCATCTATTTTTAAAGGCTTTATCAACTTGGCGGGTACACACAAGCAGCTTTCCGAATTCTTTATTTTAACCCAATATTCTTCATCTTCATTTTGGAATACCTCCGTAAGCGAATATACCTGTTTTTTATATCTAACGAAATTCTGTATTTTTAACTCTGTGACTTTCATATTTTATATGGTTAATTAATTTCAATATTTTCAATGTGTCATCGTAATTAATAGAAAACTATTCAATGGTACAGGATAGTAACTTATTTGTATTGTTACAGGAAGATAAGCCATTTTACCCCGACAACTCACATCAAAGATAAAAGATCACCAATTAGTTATATATGATTACGCTCATATAAGGGAATGCTTTTGGTTGTAACTCCGACAATAATTAACATAGGTATATTTTTTAAAAAAATTATGAAAATGTTATTATACCAACTTTAAAATCACGAATATGAATTTAATTCAAATCATCGTTAGATTCAAGGACTGAGAATATAGTAGGAGTTGTTGCTTTTAAAAAGCAATACATATTACAATTGAAGTGCAGAATATCACACTAAATGGTAAAAAATATCTTTGTGATTTCACTCATAAAACTACAGGAGATTATGTGAATATTTTTGACAATAGAAATATAAAAAAAATATTATCTAACTAAATTATATTTATATGAAAAATTCATTGCTATTGATGCTTGGTGTATTTGTATGTATGCTTAGCTGTAAAAAACAGAACGTTAAGGATGAAACACAGTTTGATTCTACGGTAGCTCCTGAAACATACGACTCGGCAAATGTAGTTCCAGCAACGCCCTCAAATCAGTCAGTAGATACAGCCGCTTATCGAAGTGGCTCAGATACCCTGAAACAATCAAAAAAACAGAATGATTCCATAATACGCTAACACTTTTTTTAGACTCCATATATTTTTTGGCCTTCCTATTTTAGGAGGGCTTCTTTATTTAAATGCATGAAAAAGAAGATAATTATAGTTTTTATTTTATATCTTCATAACGCAATATTAAATCTAAGCTTCAATAGCCTAGGGTGTGATCCTTTTCTGATATTCAGAAAAGGATTTTTACTTTAACATTGTCGATGTCATGGCAATTTTCTTACACTACATATATACTCTGGAAATGACTATGACGAAAGACAGCTATTTCTTATAGCTAATAAAAGGAAAAAAATTAAAATCAGAATGGCCTAACAGTAAATAGGAAGTAATATTTCAGAATTGTAGAATTGGGAAATAGTTTTATGAGGTAAATCATAATGAATAAATATCATTGCAATAAGTGATAGTAGATTTATTGTGTTTATTGTCAGTAAATTGAAAGTTTTATTTTTTTCAAAAGCATAAATAGTATTTAATGACAATATGACAAAAAGAATGGTTTTTATGATATCAGTCATAAAATGTCCCATCTTAGTTTTTATACTTTTGTAACACACACCACAAAATTTAATATTATGAAGTCATTCGTATTACTAACCTTAATTCTGGGTTGCATTGCTATTAGCTGCAAAAAAGAATCCCAGCCTCAACTGAGACATATTGATAGTCTCAATACCGGAGACAGTATGGTTACGGGTACAGCACAGGTCACACCAGATTCTGGCGATACTATACTTCCTATGGACAGTACGGCTTACGATGTAGATTCTATTAAAAAAAGTAAATAATCTAATTCTAAGTTACGTTTTACATACAGAATCGATTATATAGATTTCTGTATATTAATCATTCCATTGTATTTCACCGGAACCTTTTACTCTATATATAACCCTAAATTTTTATTATGGGAGAATCGTCATTACTTAATCAGACGGGTATTCAGGTAACATTATTACTGATGTTGATTGTAATTATTGCCGTCCTGGTGGTTCTTATCTTTAAGTTCCTATCTATTTACGCCAGGATATTAAGGCAAAGAGAACTTTTGGAAGTTCAGAAAAAGATTGAAAATATGTCTGCAGACGAGCTTAAAGAATATGAACAGAAAGAAAGAGAGTTTAATTTTCAGCTTCCCGAAAACCAGCTTGCGGGCAGCTTGCCACCTTCTGATGAAAAGGGAATTATTCAGAATATTAATTCTGTCGAAGAATTGCGGGTGTTTCCAATGAAAAGAAGAACATCATCATTTTTGCAGTATATAAGTCTTAGGCTCAGCAGACTTATTCTTTACTTTTTAGGAACTGCCATTCTGTGGCTGATTATAGGGACAACTTTTGGGCTTTATGCGGGTATTAAATACGTTGCCCCGGATGTTGAGCATACCAGCTGGCTGAGTTTTGGCAGGTTGCGGCCTGCCCATACCAATGCCGTATTTTGGGGGTGGGCATCTTTAGCCATGGTCGGGCTTTCGTATTATGTTGTTACAAGGGTAAGTAACGTTGAAAATTACAATATCAGGCAGGGTTATATTTCTTTAATTCTGATCAATACAGCAGTGCTGGCCGGAACAATATCTTTATTGGCCGGGGTGAATAACGGAGGTGGTGAGTACAGAGAATATATATGGCCTATTATGATTACGTTTGGAGCTGGTGTGGCACTCTCTTCACATAACCTGTTTAGGCCTGTTGTCAAAAGAATTGTTAAAGAAATTTATATCTCAAACTGGTATATTATTTCGGGATTTATGTTTATTGTCATTGTAATTATAGTAGGCTATATCCCAATATGGCAGGATGGAGTAGGAGAAACAATTACCCAGGGATATTATATGCATCAGGCGATCGGTATGTGGTTTATGATGATTAATCTGGGACTAATGTATTATTTTCTTCCCCAGCAACTCAATAAACCTATTTATTCCTACAGCTTGGGCGCTCTGGCTTTTTGGACACATATATTATTTTATACCCTGATCGGAACCCATCATTTTATTTTTAGCGCTATTCCCTGGAGGTTGCAGACCACAGCTATTGTTGCCAGTGTGGGAATGCTGATTCCTGTGGCAGCAGGAACAACTAATTTTCTTTTAACATTTAATGGTGCATGGTATCAGCTTAGAAACAGCTATACCCTTCCTTTTTATTTCATGGCGATTATTTTTTATTTTACCGGATCTTTCCAGGGTACCGTGGAAGCTTTCAGATATACCAACCTGCTCTGGCATTTTACAGATTTTACAGTTTCCCATTCTCATCTCACAATGTATGGGATCATCACTTTTATGCTTTGGGCGTTTTCATATACTTTAATTCCGCGTCTAACAGGCAATGAGCCTCCGAAGCTGCTGGTAGGAATACACTTTTGGCTGGCTTTAATCGGTTTACTTTTTTATGTAATAGCATTAATGATCGGCGGAACACAGACAGGATTGATGTGGATGAAGAAAAAACCGTTCATAGATGGTGTTATTAATATGTTCCCCTTCTGGCTGTGGAGAGCAATCGGAGGAACGATGATGTGGGTGGCCCATCTTATTTTTGCATACAACTTTTATAGAATGGTCACCAAAGATAAGCAGGTGAGAATTCCGATGACCCCTGCTGAAATCCTGGCAGCAAAGAGGCAGCATAGCCGTACAGAATTTAACCCTTAAAAAAGAAAACTATGATACTGCTAAATAACCATAAAATACTTTTTGGCTCGGCGCTTTGTCTCTTTATATTTCTTACACTTTATATAGCGGTTCTTCCTGCTCTTGATAACCAAAGGATTAATAAGCCTTTACCGAGACAGGCAAAAATTCTGACAAAAGAGGAAAGAACCGGTAAAATGGTATATATTGAAAATGGATGTGTAGCATGCCATACCCAGCAGGTAAGAAATGTTGAGATGGATAACGTTTTTGGCAAAAGACCGAGTATTCCAGCTGATTTTGCTGTCAACAGAAGAACAGATTTCTGGAGAAATACAGCCAATCTGATGGGGACACAAAGAGCCGGTCCCGATCTTACCAGTGTAGGAGAAAGGCAACCAAGCGCCGAATGGCATCTGATTCACCTTTACCAGCCAAGAGCTGCTGTAGAAGCTTCTATAATGCCGTCCTATGAATTTCTCTTTATGGAAAGGGATTATCTACAGCCTGGTGATGTTGAAGTTAAGGTGCCGGAGAAATTTATTAAAAATAAAAGAAAGAAAATAGTAGCTACACAAAAGGCTCTACAGCTGGTGTCCTATTTGAAATCACTTAAACAGACAGATTACACCGATAAATCTATTGTTCCGCCATTCCTTTACAAACAGGTGAAAAAAGAGGGTGCAGGGGCTGCTGGCTCATCCAATCTTCCTGATGGAGGAGATCTTTTTACCACAAACTGTGCTTCCTGCCATCAGGCCAATGGGGAAGGGGTTCCTGGGGCATTTCCTCCACTGAAGGGTAGTCCGGTAGTAAACGGTGGTGATCTGGAACTCTATGTAACAATTATTATGAAAGGATATGATCCGAGACCTGAATTCGCGACAATGCCAGCGGTAGGAACCAATGCTAATTTTACTGCTGAAGATGTTACCGCTATTATGAACCATGAAAGAACGAGCTGGGGAAATAATGCGAAAAAAGTGACTTTGGAAGAAGTAAAAGTAATCTATAATAAAATAAAGCAACAATGAAAAACTTAATAGTAAATGCACTCAATGTAATTTTGATTTTATGGAGCAGTTATGTATTGGCATGTGATGCATGCCAGCTGCGTCAGCCCGAAATTACTAAGGATCTTACGCATGGGATCGGCCCTGAGAGTAATTGGGACTGGTTTATTGTAGGAATTGTTATCTTGATAACAGTTTTGGCTTTTATATTCTCAATTAAATATCTAGTAAAGCCGGGTGAAAAAGATGAAAAACATATTAAATATTCGGTTTTTTCAGATGAAAATATCATGTCATGACAAAAGACAGAAGTAAGGTGTTTCTCTTCATAGATAATGATCCGCATCCTATTGCAGAGCTTGAGACTCCTATTGTTTTTGATCTGGATACCAAAAAGCTTCTCGATGGTGATCATGTTCTGAAAATTGTCAGTCGATCTCCATCAGGAAAAGAGGGAATCAGAAAAATAAATTTTACCATTGCCAACGGCCCTGCCATAAAAATTGAAGGTTTGAAAAATAAAGATGTAGTAGATGGTACATTATCATTGATGATCAATGCTTATGATAAAGGAAACCAGAAAAGCTTTCTCATTACCGGTAGTGAAACCCCTCAGACGATCCCGTTCTGGATATGGGTTATTATTATTCTGTTTGTCGGTTGGGCTGTGTATTACGAGATAACTAGCTCAGCCGTACAATAGGAAGAGTTCATCTAAAAATTAAAGAAGTAAAATATATAATTAAAAAAAATCCTATGGTTATTAATGAAAAATTTTTGCTTTCAGCAGGAGCTGAAGTAAAAGAATATAATTCCGGTGATATTATTTTTTATGAGGGATCAACTCCTTATCATTATTATCAAATCAGTAAAGGAAAGGTAAAACTCAATAATTATAATAAAGAAGGTAAAGAGCTTATCCAGAAGATAATCACAGAAGGAGAAAGTGTGGGAGAGTCACTATTGTTCACTGAGAAACCTTATCCCATGGATGCTATAGCTTTAGAGTCCTGCTCGATTTTACGCTTATGCCGGAACAATTTTTTTAGTATGCTTAAGATATATCCTCAGTTATATTTTGATTTGTGTAAATGCTTATCGGACTGTCTGTATTATCAGTATGTAATGCTTGAGGCCAATTCATCGCGAAGCCCTTCCGAACGGATCATAGGAGTGCTGGATTATCTTAAAGACTCAAAAAAGGATCAGTCCCAATTTTCTTTCAAAATACCATTTACACGCCAGCAGCTTGCAAGTATTACAGGTCTTTGTGTAGAGACAGCTATCAGGGCTATTAAGGATATGGAAAAGAAAAAAATAGTAAGGATTAAAAATAGGAAAATTTATTTTTAGTCTTTATTAATAATAAGGTAATAAAATGATGTGGCTTATTCATATTGTAAATTTATATTTATTTTAATAATAATAATTTAACGTAATTCGTTTATGTATAAATGAGGTTGTTATAAGTCGAAAAGAATACACCAAAAATTTAATATTATGGAATCTATTACATTATTACCGTATTATTCAGCAGATGCTTTTGTCGTCACGTGTAAAGATTTATTACATTGTCAGCCTACAAAGGATATCATACTCGAAGATACCACAGCCATTCAAGATTATTTACAACCGGAACCTCCGGATCAGTATCTCGTGCTACTGGTGCAATTTTAAACAGCAGATTATCTTGCTAACGAAGTCACAAATTCAAATTTTCGAATTTAATAATATTGTTAAATTCCTATCTCAAATACCAATTTAATAAAATGCCGATAGCTGATGAACTCTACATGAAGCATTTTATGATTTTATTATACCTAATAATTTTTACTAAGATGACCATTAAAATTTATTAACAGCAAAAAAAAAGATTATGGTTATTAGCGAAGAAATTTTAAGCTCAGCAGGAGCTAGATTAAAAAGATACGACCCAGACGAAACTATTTTTTACGAAGGAGATACTCCATTATATTATTATCAAATAGTAAATGGTGAAGTCAAACTGAATAATTGTAATGTGGAAGGAAAAGAATTTATCCAAAATATTCTATTTGATGGACAAAGTTTTGGCGAATCATTGCTATTTGGTGATAAACCATATCCAATGAATGCTATTGCTATAGCTCCATGTACTATTCTGAGATTAAATAAAGGTGATTTTTTAGATATGTTGAAAAAGCATCCTCATCTGTTTTTTGATTTTTGCAAGGAGCTATCAGACAGGCTTTATTATAAATATATTATGCTTCAGAAAAATTCTCTGGAAAGCCCGGAGGAAAGACTTATTGGCGTTATGGATTATTTGAAAAGCTTTCAAAAAGAGCAGGCTATGTTCTCTTTTCAGATACCTCTTACCAGACAGCAACTGGCCAGTTTTACAGGAATCCGTGTGGAAACTGCGATTAAAACCATTAAACGTATGGAGAAAGAAAAAATAGTAAAAATCATTAACAGAAAAATTTTATATTAATTGGGATCAATATGATATCAGTCATAAAAGACCGGATTATTCTGTTATAAATTTGTTATAACAATACGATTAAATCTACAGTCTTCCTTTTATGGAAGCTACATAAGCTGTTCAGCTTAATAAAAATATCACCATAAACCCAACCCATTGCTTTTCTGATACTAGTTAAGATTGGCAATACATCACTTATATATTAATTTTTAAAAACATTCAGTTATGAACACTAGAAATTCAAACAATCGTAGCTCAAGAAGTAATTCTTCTAACAGTGAAAGATCTACTTTAGAGGAAGTTTATCAATTAGGTTATGACCATGGTTATAACGATGCGTCTGATAACGAAGATTATGATGATGATTTCTCTGATTATGAGGATTATTATGATGATTATGAAAATAGTTATGATGATGACGAAGATTATGATGATGACGAAGACTACGATGATGATGATTACGACGATGATGAAGATTACGATGATGAAGATGATGAAGACGATGATAACAGAGGAAGAAGCTCTGGACGTAGAGGAGGTTCCCGCGGGGGTAACCAGCAAAGAGACAGCCAGGGCAAATTCACTTCTGGAGGAAGAGGAGGATCCAGATCTAGATCTGGTTCTAGCTCCAGATCTGGCTCATCAGGAAGAGGAAGATCTTCTTCAGGTTCCGGAAACGGAACTTCAAGAAGAGGTTTTGCTTCCATGAGTAAGGCAGAACGTACGAGAATTGCCCGTATGGGAGGTGAGGCTTCTCATGGAGGAAGATCGTCAGGATCAGGAAGATCAGGATCCAACAGTGGTTCAAGAGGATCAGGCTCAAGATCAGGAAATAGTAATTCAGGTTCAGGTCGTGGCTCCAGCTCAGGAAATGGAACTTCAAGAAGAGGTTTTGCTTCCATGAGTAAGGCAGAACGTACGAGAATTGCCCGTATGGGAGGCCAGGCTTCCCATGGTGGCGGAAGATCTTCAGGATCAGGGAGATCAGGATTTGGCGGAAGACGTAATAATTCATAATTTTTTTAGATTACCTCTTTATATGTTCTAAAGAGGTAATCTTTTAACTTAATTCAAAACCACATTATATCATGGCAACAAAAACAACAGAAAATAGCAATACAACTGCATCACCTTCAACTTCTGGAGGAGCCGCATCAACAACAGATAAAAAAATAAAAGCAGATAATGCTTTGGTAGATCAAGAAGAAATGGCAAACTCTTCCCTGCATAAATTTTTTGTAAGCGCTCTTAAAGATATTTATTTTGCAGAAAATGCCATTATAGAAGCCCTGGAGAAAATGCAGGAGGCAGCAACAACGGAAGAACTGAAAGATGCTTTTGAGGACCATCAGCTTCAGACCAAAAAACATGTGAGTCGTCTTGAGAAAATATTCAAACTGATTGGCGAGGAACCTGAGAAAAAGGAATGTGAAGCCATAAAAGGAATTATAAAAGAAGGGGAAGGAATTATAAAATCTACTCAGGAAGGATCTATGACACGAGATGCAGCCCTTATTATTGCCGCACAGAAGGTGGAGCATTATGAAATTGCTACTTACGGAGGCCTTGCCCAGCTTGCCATTACCATGGGACATGATAAAGCTGCAGACCTGCTTGAAAAAACACTTCAGGAAGAAGAAGATACCGATTATAATCTTACCGAAATTGCAGAAACATTCATCAATTTTGATGCAGAACAGGAAGATTAGATTCATTAATTCATAATGTCATATAGGCCATGGCGGTCTATATGGCATCTTTAACCATAAAGTAAGATATGAATCGACAGGAATTTATAAAAGTACTGCGGTCCGGACAGTTTAGCAAGATTGAGAATAAGGGAGAATGGCTTGAAGAGGAAAATTTAATTTATGCCAAGGAAATTAAAATAAACATCTTTTTATTGTTTATTTTCTTAAACACTTCAGAATCGAAAAATATCCAGGCTTTAATTGCAGAGTTCAAAGGTTTCAACAGCATCGGAAAAGGTGAACCTCTGCGGACCATGTTCTATCTGCAGGTGAATGAAAATGAAGATATCCATTGCTTCGAAAAACTCATAAAAGCGTCCAAGGCTTAATTTATTTTGCAAACTTACTTTTATTCTTGTACTCTGTCAAAGAAGTTACAGTTTGTCATAAAATCTTAAAACGATTGATAGTACAGAATATGAGTTCTGTAATAAAAGCTATGTACCTGTTCCAGCATCTGAATAAGCTTATAATTCCCTCACACCATTAAATATTAAAATTATGAAAGCAGCAGTTTTTCACGCTCCCGGAAACATAACGTGTGATACCGTTGATGATCCGGTTATTCAGGATTCCACTGATATTATTCTGAAAGTAACATCAACCGCCATTTGTGGCAGCGATTTGCATATGTATTCCGGGGGGATTCCACAGCTCCGGCCTATGGTTATGGGACATGAATTCATGGGAATAGTTGAAGAGGCCGGAAAAAACATCACTCACTTAAAAGTTGGAGATCGTGTCGTTGTGCCCTTTCCTATTGCTTGTGGCGGATGTTATTTCTGTCAGCATGATCTTCCCACAGCATGCGAACACAGTAATCCTGAACATTATGGACCAGAAGGAGGTCTTGTTACAGAAAAAGGAGGTGGGCTTTTCGGATATAGTGACCTGTATGGCGGCTATAACGGGGGACAGGCACAGTACATACGGGTTCCTTACGCGAACTTCGGACCGCGGAAAGTGCCGGAAAGCTTAAGTGATGAGCAGGTGCTGTTTCTGACTGATATTTTTCCTACTGGTTACACCGGGGTCATGTGGGGAGAATTGAAGGGCGGAGAAACAGTAGCTGTTTTCGGAGCCGGACCGGTTGGTTCAATGTCCGTTAAAAGTGCCATTCTCCATAATGCAGGTAAAGTTATCGTTATTGATACGCTCCAGTACAGGCTTGACCAGATTAAAAAATTAACAGGCTGTGAAACTATTTTGTGGAAAGATCCCAAAGAAGTCATTGAACTAATAAGAGCAATGACCGATGGCAAAGGTGCTGATTTATGTATTGACGCCGTTGGCTTTGAACCAGACCGAAATCTGATTGATAAGGCAAAAGCGGTTATTAATTTTGAAAAAGGCTCTATAAAAGTATTGGAAGCCTGTATGAGTGCCGTACGGCGTGGGGGAACTGTTTCAGTTCTTGGTGTTTATCCTGTGAACTATGACAATTTTAAGCTGGGGCAGATTTTTGATAAAGGGATTACCATAAAAGCAGGACAGTGTAATGTTCATCCTATTATTGATACGCTGATAGATCATGTGCAGAGTGGTCGCGTCAAGCTTGACGATATCATTACTCACCGTCTTTCCCTGGAAGATGTTGCTACAGGGTATGAAATTTTTGATAAAAGGCAGGACGGGTGTGTGAAAGTTGTTCTGGATCCCTGGAAATTGTCTACGTTTTAAAAAATATAGGAAATAATAAAATACAGTATTATGGAGTTTCAAAAGGATATTCTTGAGTATATAAGCCAGGCGTTGATGACCACCGATGAAACTATTTCAGTGGCAGAAAGTGTCACGTCGGGGTCTTTACAATTAGCCTTTTCCCAGATGCCTAACGCATCACTTTTTTACAAAGGAGGAATAACAGCCTATACCTTACCAATGAAAGTAAAGCTATTAGATGTCAACAGGGCAGAGGCAGAACAATGCGACTGTGTTTCTGAAAATATTGCAGAGACTATGGCTTTACAGATCGCAAAGCTTTATGAAACAGACTGGTCTATTGCTACCACGGGCTATTGTACGCCAATCAGGCATTCGGCGTATAAGATTTTTGCCTATTTCTCATTTGCTTATAAAGGCGAAATCATCCTTACAAAAAAGTTAGAGCTGCATCCCAAAACTAAGGCTTTAAATGCACAACTCTATTATACTGAATTCATTTTGGGCTGTTTTAAAAATGAAGTCAGCCAACTGTTAATTTAAATACTATGCTATGGAACGCAAATATCAATATGCCTTGATCACAGGAGCAACAAGTGGAATTGGATATGAGCTGGCTAAGCAATTTGCAAAAAACGGCTATGACCTTGTAATTGTTGCCCGAAACCATGAAGCACTAAAGAATAAAGCTGAAGAATTCAAAACCTTTGGGATCAATGTTATTTCGATTTCAAAGAATTTATTTCTTCAGGATGAGGTGTACTCGCTGTATTCGGAGTTACAGCTCAATGGTATCAGTCCTGAAATTCTTGTTAATGATGCCGGACAAGGAGTTTACGGTAAATTTCAGGATACTGATATTCACCGGGAAATCAACATCGTCAATCTGAATATTATTTCAGTGATCCTTTTAACAAAGCTATTTTTAAAAGACCGCCTCACTAAAGGGTCTGGAAAAATATTAAATCTTGCATCCATTGCCAGTAAGGCTCCCGGTCCCTGGCATTCGGTGTATCATGGGACAAAAGCCTTCATCTTATCATGGTCTGAAGCTATCCGCGAAGAACTGAAAGACTCAGGAATTACTGTAACGGCTCTTCTTCCGGGACCTACTGATACTGACTTTTTTAATAAGGCAGATATGAACAGAAGTAAGATATTACAGGACAGGAAGGATTTGTCCAGTCCTGAAGAAGTGGCAATAGATGGATATAATGCTCTTATGAATGGCGAGGATAAAATAATTTCAGGATTTAAAAATAAACTTACTGTAGCAATGACTAACCTAGCAACGGACGATATGGCTGCTCATAGGATGGGAGAAATGCAAAAGCCAATAACTGAAAGTAACTGATGAGAAGGCTGCAATTAAAAAATAAATCTGTTTTGATCACGGGTGCTGATAGTGGTATCGGTAAAGCAGTAGCGCTGCTTTTTGCTGAAGAAGGAGCCCATATTGCTATCATTTATCACCATGAAGATCAGGATGCGGAAAAAACAAAAAATGAAATATTGGCTATGGGCAGAAGATGCATTATTTTTCCGGGAGATATAAGTAATTATGAATTCTGTGAGGATACAGTTAAAAAGGTCATTGCCAAATTCGGAAGAATAGATGTTCTGGTCAATAATGCAGGTGTACAATTTCCTTCTGATACCATTGAAAAGCTGGAAGAAAAAAACATCAGGAAAACATTTGATTCCAATATTATCGGGATGATTTTGCTGACCAAAGTTGTTTTTCCATATCTGAATCAGGGCGCAAGCATTATTAATACAACCTCTGCAGTTGCCTATCAGGGGCATGAAGAACTTTTAGATTATTCAGCGACTAAAGGGGCAATCGTTTCTTTTACCAGATCTCTCGCACTTCAGGCAAAACCGAGCGGTATCCGTGTCAACGCAGTGGCTCCGGGACCAGTGGCAACACCCCTTACTGAAAAAACTTTTGGAGAAAAGGAAGAAGACATGAGCAAGCCTCCTTTTGAAAGGAATGCCAGCCCTGAAGAAATAGCTGCCAGCTTTTTGTTTTTGGCAGGCAAAGGATCTGTTCAGATAACAGGGCAGGTTCTTCACCCGAACGGAGGACTCATAGTCAATGGATAATAGTACATAACCATTATAAAAAAATAGTATGAAAGCAATTATTTTATTAGCAATATGCGCAGTGAGTTTTACAGCCTGCCGTTGTGATTTACCTGATGATGAAAACAAAAAGAAAAGTGAAACGAAACCAATGAGTGATACCTTAAAAATCAAATAATATGAACAGGGATGGAGCCAGAAAAAGCATATGGCAGGAAGAGGTCAAAAAATTTTCTTCTGGTCAGGCCTTGGAAGAATGGTATGATGTTGCCATCGTCGGGGCTGGTATTACAGGTATTTCTACTGCGGTAAGACTGCAGAAGGAGGGGCAGAAGTGTATTGTTCTTGAAGCCAATAACATAGGCTTTGGAACAACAGGTGGAACAACAGCTCACTTAAATGACTTCTTTGATACAACCTATGCTCAGGCTATAAAAGATTTTGGCCTGCATAATGCCAAGCTTCTGAAATATGTAGGGATAGAAGCGAAAAATATCATCCGCAACAACATCCGCGAATTTAATATTTCCTGTGATTTTCAAAGTAAGCCAGGCTATTTGTTTGCTTTAGATGATGAACAGGAAAAAAGGCTGGATGCTATTCTCAAAGGAGCTTCTCAGGTAGGACATCCGATGGCACAAATCGCTGATACTCCTTTTCCTTTTGCGTTTAAAAAAGCTGCTGTTATTCCTGATCAGGCACAATTCCATCCCATAAAATATATCAGAAGTCTGGCAGAAGCCTTTATTCGTCTTGGTGGTGTTCTGGTGGAAGACTGTTTATGTGAGAACCATGATGAGAATGGAGACTTTGTTGTATTACAGTCTACAAAAGGAAGCATTACCGCACAGTCTGTGATTTATGCTACCCATATTCCACCACGTATTAATATGCTTCATTTTATGAATGCTCCGTACCGCAGTTATGCTATTGCTTTCAGGCTGAGAGATTATCATCCCAAAGAACTGGGCTATGACCTTGCTGAGCCTTATCATTATTACAGAACACAGCATATAAATGGTGAAGACCTGCTGATTGCCGGAGGTGAAGACCACAAAACAGGGCATGCCGATGATACCGGTGAATGTTTTTCAAGACTGGAGAATTATGTAAGAGAACATTTTGATGTTGATACAGCAGTTTACAGTTGGTCCAGCCAGTACTACGAACCAGTGGATGGTCTTCCTTATATTGGAGTATTGCCTGGCAGCCAAGGAAAGGTTTATACAGCGACAGGATTTCGCGGGAATGGGATGATCTTCGGGACTATTACATCACAAATTCTGGGGGATTTAATTTTAAAAGGCTCCAACAAGTATAAAAACCTGTTCAACCCGAAAAGAATAAAGCCGATAACAGGCTTTAACAATTTTGTAAAAGAGCAGGCTGCTGTAGTTATGGATTTTGCGAAAGACAAGATATTTGCAGAAAAAGTGAATTCACTGGCCGAGCTTTCGGAAGGGCAGGCAAAAGTGGCAAAATACGAAGGAGAGTCTTATGCTGTATATAAAGAAAAAGGAGGCAAATTCCATCTTCTCAAAAGTACATGTCCGCATGCAAAATGTGAAGTCCGCTGGAACAGTGCAGAAATAAGCTGGGACTGCCCGTGTCATGGATCAAGATTTAATGTGAACGGTAAAATGCTTACCGGTCCTACAGTTAAAAATCTTCAGAGGATCGAGCTGTAAAAAAATCCTAGAGCTAAAACCAGTAAATAGGGCAAATGACAAACCCAAAGAATATGAAAAGAAAGCATATCACACCTTTTCTGCAGGGACTGTACTTTATAATAACAGGTATATGGCCGCTTGTTCATATTGAAAGTTTTCAGTACATAACCGGTTATAAAACTGATATATGGCTTGTGAAAACCGTAGGCATATTGATTTTACCATATAGTGTTTTATGTTTTTATACAATAGGAAATACTAAAAGAAATACTGCAATTGCTATAGTTAATTTCATGTGCTGCCTGGGGTTGGCAGGAGTAGATCTCTATTATTACCTCAAAGGTATCATCAGTTGGGTCTATCTGATTGATTTTGCTTTGGAAATGATATTCTCTATATACTGGATTTTTTACCTGATTTATTTTAAAAGACCTGTATAGGCTTTTGCAATTCTAACAATACCATAAAATATGAAAATCAATGAAATTCCAGGGATTCCACAGCAAAGAAAAGGCGGCTTTCATAATACAGAAAGTATAAAGAAATTCGATAATACTGAAATGGCTGTTCAGGAGTTCGTCATACTTAAAAACAGGTTTTATTCGGTTAATGAGTGGAAAGATTTTTGCGGAGACGGCTTCGCAGGTTTTAAGCTTTATGATTCATCAGGGAACCATGTCGGTCGTATTCCGTTGAAAGGGGATTTTATAAGGATTGACATTCCGGGGCCGGGCACACTTGAAGTCGGTTTTGACTGGGTTAAAATTACAGATATTAGTGATCATTATACAAACGAAGATGAATTTGAAAATATATCGATTACATGCAGTCCTTCAAAAGAACCGGGTAATTCCAGTAAGAAGTATATTGCTCATTTTTATTCCTCCGGTGCCACTTCAACTTTCATGATTTCGAGAGGAAATACTTATATCAAAGCTGCTGTTTATGGAAGGAACGAAACAGCTAATCTTGATGCTAATTTTTTGGATTCCATAAGAAATTTGGTGATTGCTCTAGGAGGAATGATAGGGATTTCCAAAATTCAGTGGAAGAGACTTACCGATGCTCTGTTAGATTTTTAAAAGTAAAAGTGTTCTTATGAAAAATAATTTTTTTGACAGATTCGCAGATAAGGCTGTTTGCTTTACAGGAAGTGGGTCAGCCTTTATTATCGCTGCATTGCTGGTCATCGTCTGGGCTGCTACCGGACCTTTATTTAATTTTTCTGAACCATGGCAGATTGTAATTAATACCGGCACTACGATTATTACTTTTTTAATGGTTTTTCTGATTCAGAAAGCACAGAACAAAGACTCTAAAGCTATTCAGATTAAATTAAATGAATTGATTGCTGCACATGAAAAAGCCAGTAACCGGATGGTAGATATAGAAAACCTGACAGAAGAGGAGCTGGATAAAATCCATAAATTTTACGAAAAAAATGGCAGTTTTCAAAGAAAACAGGATAAAACAGAACCCCGATCAAGAGATCAAGTCTGTAATTACCGATATAAATAAAATGACAACCATTATAAAGCAAACTGAATGAATGGAGTTATTATTCAATTTTTCCATTGGTATCATGAGGGTAATCTCTGGAATGAATTTACAGAAAAGTGCAGCTATCTGAAAAGTTTGGGATTTACTGCTGTATGGTTTCCTCCTGCAACAAAGTGCGTATTGGGAAAAGAAGGAAGAGGATATGATGTTTATGACCCTTATGATCTGGGAGAATTTAACCAAAAAGGAGGCGTTTCGACAAGGTATGGTACCAGGGAAGAGTATCTGCATGCTATTGACAAAGCCCATGAGCTTGGGATATCCGTTTATGCTGATATTGTAATGAATCACCGGATGGGAGGAGATGAAATGGAACTTGTTACGGCACATCAAGTAAAGGAAGAGAACAGAAATGAAACGATTGGTGAACCTTTCAATGCAAATGCTTTTACGAAATTTACTTTTCCGGGAAGGAATGGGAAATATTCAAAATTCATATGGGATTATACTTGTTTTAATGGAATAGATAGTATTCAGAAAGATAACAAGGAACTGAAAGGGATTTTCAGGATCCATAATGAATATGGAACAGGGTGGAACGAGACCGTAAGTCATGAATTCGGAAATTATGATTATCTGATGGGAGCCAATGTGGAGTACCGTAATCCTTATGTTGTCAATGAAATGAAAAACTGGATCAAATGGTATCTGGAAACCACTCATGCAGATGGGCTTCGTTTGGATGCCGTAAAGCATATTTCAGTTGATTTTCTGCAGGAATGGATCACCTATGTAAAAACAGAACTGAAGCCCAATTGTTATATATTAGGAGAATTCTGGAAAGATGAAGCAGAAAAGATATCTCATTTTTCGGATCAGATAAAAGGCATGATTTCCTGTTTTGATGTCCCTCTGCATTACAATTTCTTTACAGCGTCAGAAAAAGTAAAGGATTACGATCTCAGTCAGATTTTAAAGGGCAGTTTTCTTGAAAAAAAACCTGTTTTCTCCGTTTCATTTGTGGAAAACCATGATACGCAGCAATTACAGTCTTTAGAATCAACGGTACAGGATTGGTTCAAGCCGTTGGCTTATGCTATTATTTTACTCATGGAAGAGGCTTATCCCTGTGTATTCTATCCCGATCTTTTTGGTGCTCAGTATACGGATATAAAAGATAATAAAGAGGTGGAAATTGTAATGCCAAAAGTAGAAATTCTCCCTACGCTCCTTGAAGCGCGGCAGAAGTTTGCCTATGGAGAGCAGATCAATTATTTTAACCATCCCAATTGCATTGCCTGGGTGAGAAAAGGAGATGCCGACCATGCAGGCTGTGTGGTGATCATATCTAACAGTGAGGCAGGCTATAAAGACATCGATCTGAAAAAAGAAAATGCGAACTCTGTATACAAAGATTTTACGCAGCTAAGAGATGATGAAATCCAAACAGATGAAAATGGGAAGGGCAGATTTACAGTCAATTCCCGATCTGTAAGTGTGTGGATTAAGATATAATGTTACCGCTGTAAACTGACTCATATTACTATTCAGATGCGGATGCTAAATTAAGGTTGGCCGCTTCCTCCTGCAGCGCCATAAATCTGTCCGGTTGCAAAACTTGCATCATTGGCAGCAAGCTGAACGAATATGGATGCGAGCTCTGCCGGCTGCCCTGGTCTTCCCAACGGGGTATCACCACCAAACTTTTCGATCTTTTCCTGAGTTTGGCCACCACTGATTTCAAGTGCGGTCCAAACCGGTCCTGGCGCAACGCCATTGACCCGTATTCCTTTTGGTCCTAATTGTTTGGCAAGGGACTTTACATAGCTTGTTGTTGCTGCTTTTGTTTGTGCATAGTCATACAGGTCAGCAGATGGATCGTAGGCCTGTACCGAAGATAAGCCTATGATGCATGATCCGGGCCTTAAGTGAGGTAGGGCTGCTTTAATAATCCAAAACGGCGCATAAAGGTTGGTTTTCATTGTTCTTTCAAATTCTTCAGTGCTGATATCAAGAATAGATTCATGGGTTTTCTGATGTCCTGCACTATTAACCAGAATATCCAATCCTCCTAATTGTTGTGTAGCCTGAGAGACTAGCTTATTACAAAATGATTCTTCCCGTAAATCTCCGGGAATGGCTACTGCTTTTCGCCCTGCTTTTTTAATAAGCTCGATCACCTGTAATGCATCAGGTTCTTCTTCAGGAAGGTAACTGATAGCTACATCGGCTCCTTCTCTCGCATAAGCAATCGCTGCTGCACGGCCGATTCCTGAATCTCCTCCTGTAATTAATGCCTTTCTGCCAGTTAGTCTTCCGGATCCGATATAACTTTCTTCACCGTGGTCCGGTACAGGGATCATTTTTCCTGCCAAACCGGGAAAGGGCTGAAACTGCCTTTTGAAGGGAGGTCTGGGATATTTTGTTGTAGGATCTGTAAGGTCCGGATCTGTATTGTTTTTGATGTTTTTTTGACTCTGGGCAAAAGACCCTGGAGCAACAGCTGCCACGGCAATCGTTGCCGCTATTTTCCCTATGGCATTTCTTCGTGTGATTTCCTTTTCCATACTATTTAAGATTTAGTGAATGATATTTTGAAACTTAATTTTCTTTCTTTTTATATTCTTCAATTTTTTTAAACTGATGACAGGATTCCTTTAGATTCTGTAATTGTTCTGAAACAATTTTTTCACTTTTTTCGCAAAGATCTCCGCTGTCGAGTGCTGTTTGATAAGCTTCTATCGCTGCCCTTTCACCAAATACAACATTCTCAAGGGTAGATTCTTCGATATTGCCTAGCGTAAAAGAATTTTTAATATCTATCCATGTTCTGTGGACTGCTCCTGCTAGAGAGGCTGAATCTTTAGGATCTCCATTTTTTTCAATGATCAGATTCATCAGTTCATTTTTCATAATTTTTGACTGAGAGATCATCCGGTCATATTCATCTTTGATATCAGGATACATTTCCCAGATTTTACCCTCTACTTTTTCAAATCCTTCTATTCTGTCGTTCGTGATTTGCAGCAAATCATTAAGAACGGATACTGTTTGTTCTGTTTTCATAATGTAATTTTTTGTAATGGCTATATTAGGCTGTTATTAATTCCCAACCGGACTGTTTATATCGAGCCTCAAAAAAGATTTTTATGTGGAATTTAGCTTTCCTTTTTTTGAGAGAAAAAGGAGGATTATAATACCAAGGCTTACAATTCCTGCCGAGGCAATCTTTATTGTCCTCTCTGAAGACAGGAGGGCCTTTCCGTGAATACCCATATTTCCTTTTGAAGGCTGTAAGACGTTTCCTTCCGTATTTTCCTCATGATTTGCTTTCTTCATAATAAGTCTCATCAGGGAAGAAGATGCAGTTCTGATTGTCTCAGGAAAAAAAGTATATAGATTTTTTGCTACTACAGAAAACCAGTCAGGATAGGTAGAATTGACCGGATTTTTAGCAATATTAACAATAGCATTGGCTAAATCACGTGGATCAAAAGATGGAGGTGGAGTGCTTAATTTTATTCCTGAGTAATTGGCTGCATGCTCAATTCCCGAAGATTTCTGAAACCCAGGGTAAAGTGCGCAGATATGAATGTCAGGATAATCAGAAACCTCTCCCTGAAGAGTTTCAACCATTCCCCGGACACCAAATTTTGAAGCGGTATAAGCAGCTCCGTACGGTGCAGGCATCCAACCGCCTATAGAAATGTTATTGATCAATACCCCTTTATTTTGTTTTTTAAAAACCGGCAGGATAGCGTGTGCTGAATGAAGGTATCCAAGGAGGTTTGTTTTAATAATTTGATCCAACACCTCAATAGGAGTCTCTTCCAGTTTACCAAATGATAAAACACCTGCATTATTGATCCAGTAGTCAATTCTGTTATTTAAAGCAAATGCTTTTTCTGCCAGCTGGTAAACATCTTCGGGAATCGATGTGTCGGTAATAAGAGTAAGAACAACACTGCCAAATCTTCTACATACTTCAGCAGTAGCTGTTAGTGCTTCCTCACCACGCGATGCAAGAACAAGATTAGCTCCTTCTTTTGCAAAAGCTTCTGCAGTAGCTTTTCCTATACCACTGGATGCTCCTGTGATAACAACTATTTTCCCCAATAGAGAGGAAACTTTTTTTTTATCTTTCATAATACATTTATTATTTGGTTGTATTTCTTTTTGGATAAAGAATCAAGCGTATGGATGGATTATTAGTAATAAACAGCCTGAACCAATCTAATGCTAACCTGATTTTACTTCTGAAGCCAACCAATGGCAGAATATGTATGAATAGCCAGATAAGCCAAGCCAAAAAACCTTTGAAAGAAAATTTGGGAAGATCGACCACGGCATTGAACTTTGAAATAATAGCCATACTGCCCTTATCGTTATATTGGAAAGGAAGAAGCTCCTTTTTCTCCTGCATTCTTATTAAGTTTTCACCCATATTTTTAGCATGCTGTATTGCTACCTGGGCGAGTTGGGGATGTCCTTTGGGAAATCTTTTATCTGTTAGCTGAAGAGAAATATCTCCTAAAGCAAAGATATTTTCAATTCCTTCAACTCTGTTATATTCGTCAACTAAAATTCTTCTTCCTTTTCCAACTTTTTCTTTCGGGATGCCACTAACTTCCCGTCCTATAACCCCGGAGGTCCAAATTAGAGTTTCAGAGTTTATTGATGTGCCATCCGATAAAAGAACCTGGTGATCAGTATAATCTTTTACCGAAACATCAAGAAGAATTTTTACACCCAGCTTCTTTAAAGTCTGGTAAGAAGTCTCCTGTGCCATTTTACTCATCGGAGAAAGCAAAGTAGGTAATGCATCAATTAAATACAGATTGGATAGGCTGAGCTTTATCTCTGGGTATTCTTTTTCTGCAATATACTTTCCCATTTCTGCAAGCATACCTGCCAATTCCACACCAGTGGGACCACCGCCTGCTATAACCACATTCTGTAATCTCCCCGCACTTTCTAGATCTTTATTTCTGGCTGCTTTCTCAAGATTAAGTAGCATATGATTCCGTAAATAAAGAGCTTCTTCAATATTTTTCATGGGAAGGGCACATCTTTGCACGCTGTCGATGCCGAAAAAGTTGGATTCAGTACCCAATGCAAGAACCAAAAAATCATATCTTAGGCTTCCTGTATCTGTTTCTATTGTGTTGTTTTTGAGGTCCACCTTAAGAAGGTTTCCCATATGAAAGTTCACATTCTTATATTTTGAAAATAACCTGCGAAAAGGATAGCTTATATTGGACGCCTGGATAAAAGAGGTAGCAACCTGGTAAATAAGCGGCGGAAAAAAATGATAATTATTCTTATCAACAAGCGTAATAAGAAACCGGTTGTCATTTTTTAAGGATTTAATAAGGTTGATTCCGGCAAATCCACCACCAACAATAACGATATGCTTTTTCATGTTAATTACTATTTGGATTGTATGATTATTGTCCAATAATGAGATGAAACATATAAGCTATTTTGTCATTAATAGTTTATGATATTGAAAGTGTAATGCTAAAAGATGTTTTCGACTCAATAAGCATTATAAAAAATCTCATTAGTATCCATAATCTTTATAAAATTAATAAAGTGATGATGCGTGTATTATTATTTCAATCATAATATGTGCTTTTTTGAAAAAAAATTAAAAATAAACAGATAGAAATTAATTTTGATATTGGAAAAGCGGGTAATGCAGATAGTTAAATAAAGATGCCAATATGTATAACAGATTTAAGGTTTTCTGAAGGTTAAATAATTATCAGTTAGGTTATTGAAAATGAGAACTATGGCAAACAATGTCTTTTATAGTATGGTGGTATATTTTTTGCATTTCATAACAGGAATATTGGATTTTATTTGCAAGTCCAAACGTCTATATACATTCTTTGATGATGAAGGAAGAGAAATTGATGAAGATGTTTCAACACTTCCATGCTAATCAAGTGTATTACAAAATAGCAATAAAATTAGGATATTGGTTTCAATACCGTAAATATTAAAGCAAACCTTATAGTTAAGATATATGTCATATAAAAGATAAGCATATATTGTCATAAATATTATAATCCATCTAAAAACGTTAAAAGAGGTATTAAGTGTTCGACTGGACTTCCTCTCTCCCCGCTGAGAGGGTCTTTTATTAAAAGACCCTCTTTTTTTTCGTATATGAGTAAGCCTTTTTCTTTCATTTTCAAGTAATTATGCGATAGGATATTCAGTATTGTGGGGGTTCGATAGATTCGGTTTTTGTAATAAAATTACTTCAGATTGATTTATCAGAGGGCTTTTGCAGCAATACAATATCGCTGTAAATATCTGCATCCCCTTTCCAGCGAGCAGCTTTATTTTCTTTTTAATGATAAATTTTCCAGAATTTACCCGAAGAGTTCCCCAACACATACTTGCATCATACTTCAATATGTCCCCGGAATATTTGAGTGAAATAAAGGCAAAAAGACGTTCTTAAACCAATATAATCTCATTGGCTTAAGAACAAACTTCTTAAGCATTTCTTAATTAAGTGTAATGCAAGATTCTTTGACTACCTGCCATCTTCCGGATGAGAATTTCCAGATCAGTGTAAAGAATTTAGGATCTGACTTCCCATTTAATTCCAGATCGCGGGTCATTACAACCATTCCCATATTTTCGTCACAAACAGCGTAATGAAAGTCAGCTTTAGTAGAAAATGGTGCCGCTTTAGTATCGCTGTTTCCCTGAACAAAACTAACAAGCTGTTGTTTGTTCATTGTATCTACGGTTCCACTTTTATCAACCTTGACAATAAGTAAGTTATCCGCATAAATTTGCATTACATAGGGTACATTAAAATGTGTTGCCTCGTAAATAAGCTGTTTTGTCAGTTCAATTAATTTTTTACTGTCCATCTTTAAAATTTTAGAATGATTTAAATAGCCTCGATGACTATTATTATGCAAAGATGGATATAGTGATTTTTTTAAAACTTAAACCAGTTTAAGTTTTAATGTGTTTTTTATTTTCAATTTTGTTCCATTAACAACAATAAACAAAAATCATAATGAAAATTGTAATCATTGGAGGCACCGGACTTATCGGAAGCCAGGTAGTAAACATCTTAAAGAATAAGCATGAAGTAATAGCGGCATCACCTAATACGGGCGTAAATACTCTCACAGGAGAGGGGCTTGAAGACGCTCTTAAAAATGCGAGTGTTGTTATTGATGTTTCCAACTCACCATCATTTGACGATGAACCTGTAATGAATTTTTTCAAAACCTCAAATCAAAATTTGCTTCCGGCGGAAAAGAAAGCCGGTGTGCAGCATCACATTGCCCTGTCAGTTGTTGGAACTGATAAATTACAGGAAAGCGGATATTTTCGAGCCAAGCAGGTTCAGGAAAATTTAATTAAAGAATCCGGCGTCCCATTTACAATTGTACATGCTACTCAATTTTTTGAGTTTGCAGGCGGAATTGTAGCCACAAGTACATCGGAAGGAAAGGTAAAACTTTCGGATGCCTTTATTCAACCTATTGCGAGTGCTGATGTTGCGGCATTTATAGCCAAAATAGCCACAGAACAACCCGTGAATAAAATTCTTGAAATAGGGGGACCTGAACGATTTCAAATAGATGAGTGGATCAAACAATATATCCTGTCAACTAAAAAATCTTTGGAAGTTGAAACTGATGTCAATGCACCTTATTCAGGGGCAATACTGCAAAAGACAACCCTTACTCCTGAGAATCCCGTGTATTTAGGAACCACAGAATATATGACCTGGATTGCTAAACCTGAAAACCAACGTTGATAGAGTGTAAAGCTAAAAATGTCTTTTGTATCAATTTATAATGTAACAATTAAAATCGTAGGTTTAAATAACCTGCGATTTTAACAAATAGTATAGAAATGTATATAGGTAAATCATACCGTCTTTTTGAATTTGTGATATGGACTAAAGGAAAAATTTATACACTGCTCCTGCTAGGTCTCATTCCCATATGCCTGTATCATATATTGGGAATAAAATGGGTTGCAGTTCCCTGGTCTGTCATTGCGATGCTAGGAACGGCTACTGCGTTTATTTTAGGATTTAAAAATAACCTTAGCTATAACCGGTCTACAGAAGCTCAGGATATATGGACTTCTATTGTATCAAACAGCCGCGCATGGGGTTTGGTAAGCAAAGATTATCTGCAGAATAACAATGAAACGTCAAAGATTCTTATTTATACACATATGGCTTGGATAACCGCTTTGCGCTACAGTATGAGAGAACCCAGAAGTTGGGAATCAACAGATAAAAGGCATAATGTAAAATACCGTAAACATTTTATAATTCCTGAACAACAAACAACTCTTGAAGAAGAGCTGTCCAAATACCTGGAACCTTCAGAACTAGAGAAGATTCTAAAAGTAAAAAATATTTCAACTTATATTTTGAGCCTGCAAAGCAAAACTTTGAAATCTCTATATGAAAAACAGGAAATTACGATAGCACAGTTTATTGATATGGAAAAATCCATTAAAGAGTTTTACTATTTGCAGGGAAAAAGTGAACATATAAAAGATTCACCATTTCCCAGACAGTATAATATTATTAATAATCTTCTCATTCAATCATTTTCATTTCTTCTTCCATATGGATTGTTGGCAGATTTTAACAGGCTCAATGAAAGTGTTGACGGATTTATGAAAGGAAATATGATCTGGCTGATCCTTCCCTTCAGTTGCTTAATTTCCTGGTTATATGCTTCTATAGCACAAGTAGGGGAGAATACAGAGAATCCGTTTGAAGGAGGAGCCAATGATGTTCCAATCTCCAGAATGAGTTTTCAATTGGAAGCTGAACTGAGAGAGATGTTAGGGGAAATAAATTTCAGGAATTTGGATACAGGCCAAAACACTACTATAATATTATAATGTATCACCATGTTAAAAGATTTATTTAAAAGTTCAATTGGCAGGAAAATCCTAATGGCGTCCAGCGGTTTATTCCTGATTAGTTTTCTCATTGTACACGCTTCTGTAAATGCATTGATTTTCTGTAATGATAAAGGAAAAACATTTACTGTTGGAGCACATTTTATGGCTACAAACCCTATAATCCGGACTATTGAAATTATTCTCATTTTTGGTTTTATCATTCATATCATTCAAGGACTTATTCTTTGGAAAAAAAACAAAAAAGCCAGATCAGTTCAGTATTTTTATAAGGATAATACACCGGGTGTTACATGGTATAGCAAAAGTATGACCTTACTGGGTACTTTGATTCTGCTGTTCTTAGTTATTCATACCCAAAATTTTTGGATTCCCAATCGGATTCATCAGTTTCAATATGGAGAGGAGCTTCCATTATATGAAATGATCATTGAAAAATTTCAAAGTCCAATTGAGGTGGGAATCTATATCATAGGATGCCTGTCTCTTGGCTGGCATTTGCTGCATGGCTTTCAAAGCGCATTTCGTTCTATAGGAATTAGTTCTGGAAAATATAATAATTTGCTTCTCAAATTATCGTACGGCTTTGCAATAATATTACCCGCAACTCTGGCAATGATGCCTGTTTCTATTTATTGGGGATGGATAAAGTGATATCTTTAATGTAGAGTTACCTCTAATTTAGCATGGTATGAAAATTTGACATAATGAATGAAAAAAAGTCATAATATTTCAGATGGCATTTTTTTTGTTTTTCATATTTTGCAGCTGGCCAGCTGGAGTATTATTAAATTGTTTGTTAAACTTATTTAAAAGGAGATTACAATGAATAGTCTAATGAGAAGAAACGGAAATAGCAATTTAGGCGTTTCCAGCATCTTTGATGATTTTTTCGGTCGTGAACTTTTTAACTGGGGTAATAACAATTACTCAACTACCAGTACGACCGTACCATCGGTAAATATTAAGGAAACTGGAGATGCCTATGTGGTACAGGTTGCAGCACCTGGAATGGATAAAAATGATTTTCAGATCAAATTGGATGGTAACCTGCTTACAATTTCATCCATGAAGGAGGATAACAGAGAAACTACGGAAGATAACTATGCAAGAAGAGAATTCAGTTATCAATCTTTCCAACGAAGTTTTGAGCTTCCAAAAGATGTTGTGGATCAGGATAACATAAATGCAAAATATGAAAATGGGCTATTAATGTTAACGATTCCCAAAAAGGAGGATGCAAAGCAGAAACCTCCTAAAATGATCGAGATATCATAAGAAAACAATAGTAAAATGGCTACCATCGGTAGCCATTTTTTTGAAATAAGTTAATAATAGAATTATATATTGGTGTATCTGCATTGTTTTCACAGAAATATATATGGGAAATAATCCAACATTATAGAAATACTTTTATTCATATTCTACGGTTGCTTTTGTTAATATTTGCTGCTACTTTATAAGCTTTTCTTTCTTGTTTTTACTATGTGGGGTGAACGCGAAATTCATTTTAAAACAAATGAAAGAAGGTGAGGGAAAGCTCATTCTTGTAAAAATGACCAGAAATTTAACGTGATAATTGAATATATATAAAAGAGATTCATATCGCTAGGCCAGGCTGAAATCCATTGGAGCTAAAATCAAAACAAATTACTAAATTTGTTTTATAACTATGAATAATGTTCGAAATCTTTCTAAAATACCTTACTAACAAAATAGAACTTTCTAACCAAGAAATACAATTAATAGAATCCGTATGTAAACCCAAAAAGCTTCGTAAAAAACAATTCCTTTGTCAGGAAGGAGACATCTGGCATTACAATGCTTTTATTTGTCGTGGACTGGTAAAAACCTTTTCCATTGCTGAAAATGGAACCGAACACATCATCAACTTTGCCCCGGAAAATTATTGGACGGGAGATCGTGAAAGTCTTCACAGTGGAAATCCCTCGCGTCTCAACATCGATGCAATCGAACCTACAGAAGTGATTTTAATTGAAAAATCAGATTTTGAAAAGCTATGTGCAGACATTCCTCAGCTCAATCAATTGGTTAATCAGATTATTCAGAAAAGCTTTATTGTTTCGCAGGGAAGGATTTTAGCTAATATTAGTTTTACGGCGGAAGAAAAATATCAGAATTTCCTTGAAAAATATCCTCATATCGTTAACCGAATTCCTCAGCATATGATTGCTTCTTATATTGGTATTACTCCCGAAACCCTTACCAGACTGCGTAGAAATATGGTTAAGAAATAAAACCCATCCATTTCATTGATATTTGTTTGCTTTATTTTCAAGCTTTTGTCAATGGATGAAAGCCCAATGTTCCTGCATCTTTGCCTTATTAAAATAACAATTTAAAATAAGACAAAATGAATAAAACAGTTTTTATCACAGGAACAAGTACAGGCTTTGGAAAATTAACAGCAACTACTCTTGCAAAAGCAGGATACATAGTCATTGCAGGAATGAGAGGCATTTCAGGAAAAAATGAAACTGTAGCCAAAGAATTGGGTGCACTCCCGAATATAGAAGTCGTTGAAATTGACGTAACTGACGATTCTTCGGTAAATAATGCTTTCGAAAAAGTACTTCAAAAATATGGTAAAATCGACGTATTGGTCAACAATGCCGCAGTTTCAGGTTTCGGATTATTGGAAGCGTATAGCTTAGATAGGATACGACAAATGTTTGAAGTGAATTTTTACGGAGTCATCCGCACTTATCAGGCTGTATTACCTTCCATGAGAGAACATAAAAGCGGTTTGGTTATCAATATAAGCTCCGGAGCAAGCGCCCATACTTCGCCTTTTATGATTCCTTACTTTGCTTCTAAATTTGGAGTGGAAAGTATTACCGAAGGCATGCAGGATGAATTAAAACAATTCAATATTGATAATGTTTGTATCCAGCCAGGTGTTTATCCAACTGAAATGAACACGGGTGAAAAAGCGGGTGTTAATTCAGATAAACCTGAAATTTCTGAAGCCTATAACCCGGTTGCCACAGAGCAGTTTAATGCTATCGGTGCTGCATTATTTGGAAAAATGAAAGAATTCAATATGAATCCGCAAACCATTGCAGATGGGATATTGGAATTAATACAAATGAAAGAAGGCTCTCGTCCGTTGCGTTTTCCACTGGATGCTGTAGCTCAGGGAACAGACCTCGAATTTATCAAGGCAAGAGCCGAACTTAAAGCTAAATGGCTTGCAAAATATAATGACTAATTAATTTCAAAATAAATAAATAAAGGTTGAAGAATTTATGCTTCAGCCTTTTTTATTTCTAAACATTACATCCCAATATCATCGTTGAATCTTAAGCAGGTTCAATTTCATTGACATTTGTTTGCTTTTTTTTCAAGCTTTTATCAATGGAAGAGGCCTACTGAATTATGGAAATTTGCTTCATAAAATAACAACAAAATTGACCACAATGAACAATTTAAAAAAGCAAATCAAAGCCAACGCAACAGCAGTAGCCAGTGCACTTTTATTATCAGCAACAGTTTCAAATTCTTCAGCACAGCAGAAAACAGGAATTCTTGGAATCGATCACGTGGGAATCAACGTTCCTGATATGAAGCAGGCAGTAAATTTTTTCACCGATGTTTTAGGATTTTCCGTGGTAACAAGTTTAAGCCCGATTCCTTTGGATGAGGTGTGGAAAAAAAACAATCATATGAATCCCAAAACAGGTCCGGTAACCTTCAAAATGATAAAGGCAGGAACGGGAGCCAGTATCGAATTATTTGAATATCAGAATAATAATGGGAATTCCCAGCAGCCAGGGGGAGACGATATCGGGGCGAGCCACATTGCTTTTTATACGGATGATATTACAAAAAGTGTAGCTTATCTCAAAGGAAAAGGCGTACAATTCCTGGGAGAACCGTTTTTGATGCCGTCAGGAGACACAGAGGGCGAAACCTGGGTGTATTTTTTAACACCTTGGGGCTCTAAAATGGAATTGGTTTCTTATCCAAACGGAAAAGGTTATGAAAAAAATAATCCTGCAACAATTCTATGGTCACCTAAAGATGCTGTGAAGAATCAAACAGAAAAACCTGGTTCAAAAGAACTTTCAGAAGCAGAGATCCAATCTTTGGTAGAGGGACATTTAGCGATCTGGAATGAGAAAGACCCTAAAAAACGTGAAGTTTTAATGGCAAAAATCTATGCCGAAGATATTGAAATGGTAGATCGTCATTTTATTGCAGTCGGCCACAAAGAAATAAACGGTTTTGTAGATGGATTGCAGCAGAAAAATCCAAAGTCTAAATTTTCTCATATCAAAGCAATAGACGTTAATCACAACATTGCAAGACTTTACTGGCAAAACGGAACTCCTGAAAAACAGGATGCTGTAACAGGAATGGATCTTTTCGTTTTTGAAAATGGAAAAGCAGCCAAATTATATGTTTATGTGGACAACAAATCATTAAATCACAAAAATTAAAATTTACATCAAAATAACATTAACAATTAACAATTTTAAAATAATCAATTATGAAAGCATCAGTAATCAATCAAAATTCAGCTAACGAAACATTAATCCGCGAACTGTATAGAATCGCCGAAGTTCAGGATACACAAGGTTTTGTAGACCTTTTTGCAGAAGATGGATATTTCTGGGACGTATCTGCGGGAACAAAGTATTATGGACAGGACATTGGTAAAACAGTAGATATTTATGCAACAGCTTTTCCGGATATGCACAGAGAATTGTATGATCTTTATGTTTTGGAAAATGAGAATACAGTGGTTGTTGAATTATCTTTAAACGGAACCCATAAAGGCCCGCTTGAGTTACCTTCCGGAACAATTCCTGCGACAAATAAAACAATGCAGACACCTTGTTGTGATGTTTTTAAAATCGAGAACGGGAAAATAAAATCATTTCATTGTTACACTGCCGCAACGATACTTTTAGGTCAGTTAGGCATTTTCTAAATATTTTAAACTAATCAAGGTAAATGTCAATAATTATTTACCTTGATTTAAAATAAAAAAGGAATGAAAAATATAATAGAATTATTGAACTGGAGATATGCCACAAAAAAAATGACGGGAGAGAGAATTTCTTCTGAAAAAATCAATAATATTTTAGAAGCAGCTCGTCTTGCTCCTTCGGGGATTGGATTACAGCCCTACGAAATTATCGTTATCAGTAATTCGGAAATCAAAAATAAAATATTGCCCATCGCAATGAATCAGCCTCAGATTGTAGAATCTTCACATCTTTTGGTTTTTGCAGTCTGGGATGAATATTCTAAAGATAGAATAGATAAAGTCTTTGATTTTCTGGCAGAAAAACGCAATGTTGATTCGACTGAGTATGATAAGCAAAGAGAATTTTCGAAACGATTTTTCGGAAATATGAGTATCGAAGAAAACTTTCATCACGCAGCCAAACAGGCCAATATAGCACTAGGTTTAGCGATTCTTGAGGCCGCCTCTGAAGGAATAGATTCTACGCCAATGGAAGGTTTTGACCCCATAGCGCTGGACGAATTTTTGAAACTTCCATCCAAAGGTTTAAGAAGCTCAATGCTGCTGGCTTTGGGATACAGAGATCAGGAAAATGACTGGAATCTAAAACTGAAAAAAATACGCAAACCATTTGAAGAGTTTGTAACTTTTCTTTAATCATTAATTTCAATCATACGAATCAGCCATAAGAAACCGGAACCTCCAATAATCACGATAAAGATTGAGGGTAATAGATGTGAGAAAAAAAGTTAAGTTCCGGTACAATGCAGAGGTGTCGTTCGAATAAAAAAATTCCGTATTATATATTTAGTGGGAAATTGTATAATAAACTTTCTGATGTTCATCAATTGATCAGGGACAGTTTCAGCTGGGTAGTCAGACACTATCCATTTTAGTTCCGGCTTTAATTTCTTACACTGCCTACATTTCTTTTTTATCGGTTTGGACAGTACCAAAGATATGTTTCCGATGATTCTCACCCCAATTTTGCAATGAGATCACTACCTGGTCCAATGTAGCTGTATAGTCTGTCGGGAGGTACTCAATAAGGACAGGATACTCTTGTGTTATAACGCGTTTTATCAATCCATTCTGTTCCAGATCCTTAAGTTCCTTTGCAAGAACCTTGGGCGTTAACTTTGGAATGCTTCTTTGTATTTCATTAAACCGCCTGTTACCTGCTTCCAGCGAAATGATTATCTGTAATTTCCACTTTCCGCTGATAATATCCAGGGTATCTCTAATTGGCCTTAGAGCCTGAAGACAATCTTTATGATCATGTTTTTGTTTCATTTTACTTTCCTTTAGGTAACTGCTATACATTGGAATGTGAATTTACAATAATTTTGTCGTGTTAAAACAAAAAATTAAAAATGGCAAATATTTTAAACATTAAAACAAGTATCAGCGAAGAAAATTCAGTAAGCAATATGATGTCACAGACTGTCATTGACCGCTTACTGCAACAAGACCCATCCAGTAGAGTTGTTGTTCGAAACCTCGCTTCGGACCCTATCCCTCATATGGAACTTCAGCATTTCAATGCATTCAATATCATGGATGAGGAACGGACTCCCAAGGAAAAAGAAGTGTCAAAATTTTCAGACCAGGCTGTAAAAGAAATTCAGGAAGCCGATATGATCGTTATTGGCGTACCGTTTTATAATTTTAGCATACCCTCTACATTAAAGTCATGGATTGACCATATTTCCATTGCCGGAAAAACGTTCACATATACTGATGGCGTTCTGAAAGGGCTTCTTGAAGGTAAAAAAGTATACCTTAATTTTGCTGTAGGAGGTATTTACGATAACGGGATTGTGGAGAACATGGAAAGATACCTTACAACGTTTTTTGCATTTATAGGTATTACGGATGTGAAAGTATTCAAAACGGAGGGAACAATGATTCCTGAGTTTAAGGATACTAATATTTTCAATGCTGTAACAGAAATTGAAAAAGCTGTTGTCTAAAGAAGTGACCTGGACAACGTTTTTATAAAGGTTGAAAAAACTGATAACACACGAATCTTCTGTATTAATTTTTTAGTTGAAACTCTGAAAGATGCATTTGAAAAGAAGGAATGTAAAGCCATCAAAGGAATTATAGAAGAAGGTGAGGAGGTTATTAAGTATACTGAAGATGGCTCTATGACACACGATGCTGCATTATTAATGTTCATAACTATAAGCCATATACCTTCATAAGTATATGGCTTATTTTAATTTATGAGTGTCATTGTCTTACGTTTTTCAAAAAAAGAGACTTTCGGTTTTAGCTTTTTGGATTAGATTGAATGATCTTATCAAATATTTCGTTTAATGCTTCCTCCATTACTGAAGCGGTATTATTTCCACTTTGATTTGTGATAATAAAAATACCCAGTTCATATTTGGGAATGATATAAATATAGCATTGCGAACGCGGTACACCACCATGATGCAAATAATAGGTTCCTAATTTTTTGTCTGTAATAATATTCCAGAAATATCCAATACTAAACTCAGGATCAAATTTTACAAGAGGTCGGAATGATTCTTGGATAATCTCGTTTTTTTGCAATAAAAACCGTATGTATTTTACCATATCAGGCAAAGTAGATTTTATATTGCCGGATGCACCCCAGGGTAATATCGGCATTGGAGATGTAATTACAGGATTGTCACTATGATAACCACTGGCAAGTCTTTTTAATTCCTGGTTGGAAAGTGTGATCTTAGTATGTTCTGCTCCCATGTTTTCAGATAGATAATCTGTCAGAAGTTTTTCAAAATCAGTTTTGTAAACCTTCTCTAAAATGGCAGCCATAAGCTGAGTACCAGCACTGGAATAAGAGTATTTATAACCTGAAATCGTATCGATTCTCACCTGATGCAGATCTGTTAAAAAATCCTTTTTGTTGTAATTTCGATATAATGTATTGAGTTTGGCTGGCGTGTCATGATCTGTGAAGTTCTGTAGGATCGTATTTGCTTCAGGGGGAAGCATGCCGGGAATACCGCTGGTGTGTGACAGAAGATCCTTGATTTTAACAGGACGATTCTTAAATTTTAAGTTTGGATAGCTTTCTGCTAAATACTTTTGTACGTCATCATCAATATGCAGTTTCTTATCTTGTACGGCTTTTACTGTCAATATTCCCGTAAGTGTTTTGCTCAATGAACCGATCTCATAAATTGTTTCATTATTTGGAATATTCTTCTTCCCTTCTTCTAATTCACCATAATGTCCTATATATTCCTTTCCATGGTAAACCATACCAATCGAAGCAGAATGAATCAGTGGCTTTGTAATCATTTTATGTAAAACACTGTCAACTATATTCTTGACATTATCAGTCTTTGTTATGGTAATGCCTTTAGTTTCTCTGTTGATTGATTGCTGTGATAAAAGCAGATTCGATAATAATAGAATAAAAAGGGTAAAGATTTTCATGGTTATTGTGATAAGTAGCGCAAATGTAACTATAATGTTTTTAATAAATCCAAGCCTCAATATTGAAACTGAAATTTGGATTTATAAATCTTTTCATAGAAATATTTTGCCAGGCAGGCTTTATTCATCTATCTTTATTTAAACATATTCGAGTACAAAAAGTATACTGCCAGCTATATGAAACAACCACTATTATTTTTCTCAACCGGATACTTTATCTATATTGGGCGTGCTATTGACACTGTTGTTCACGAGCATCATGCTATACAGATTGCTATAAGCCTTGAGGACGAAATAGAAGTGATTTCATCCGGTTCCGTTCTTAAAAATAAAGCGGTTATCATCAATTCTGATGAACCTCATGAATGCAGAACTTACAACAATGAATTCATGCTGATCAATATTGATCCTGAATGTAAAATAGGTGCTGGACTTAAGAAAAATTATCTGTCCGGGAAAAAAATAACAATATTACTGGAAACCATTACAGATGAACTATTGATAGGTATAAAGCCTTTGCTGGAAGAGAATATATCTGCTGACTCTATTTTTAATATAATACTTCAATTCCTTCAGAAACTGTCGGATACCGATGGAAACAAAGGGATGGATGAAAGGATCATCAGAGTTCTGGAGGTTCTTAAGCAACCCGGGCATGAACCATTAAAGATTGAAAGTTTATCAGCTTTAGCTTGTCTTTCTCCAAGCAGGCTCATTCATTTATTTACAGAACAGGTAGGCATTCCTGTGAGAAAATATATTCTTTGGACACGACTTTTAACCGCATTACAGTATATCATAGACGGCTGTAATATCACAGATGCAGCCCTGGAAGCAGGGTTTTCAGATACTCCACATTTCAACCGCACGTTCAAGAGGATGTTCGGGCAGGCTCCCACACTGTTGTTGCAGAATAGCCGAATCATACAAGCTTATATAAAATAGGTGCAGCATCTTTGCATATATAATTTAAATCTGATATTATGTATGCCATTAACCATGCTGCAACAGCTTTGTTGATTAAAAAAAACAATCCCAAACTTCCATTGTTCCCACTGTTGGTTTCCGTACAGCTTGTAGAAGTATTCTGGGTATTTTTCAACTATCTGGGTTGGGAACACTTTTCAATCTCGGGGGGTAGGGTACATCTTGACTTTCTGCCATATTCACATTCTGTTTTTTCAGGAATTGCTGCTGCGGTACTTTCATTTTGTGTGATCAACTGGGGGTATAAAAACAGGAAATTAGCGTTGGCATTTGCCATTGGCGTCCTGTCTCATGTTGTCATTGATGTGATTTTTCATGAGAAGGATATTCAGCTGTCGCCATTCTCTGCCAAACCGGTTTTAGGGCTGGGAATTCTGGATTATCCCATTCTGAATTTCATTATTGAGTTTGCTTATGGGATATTTTGCTGGTGGTACTTTAAAGGAAATAAAGCATTGCTTTGGGTAATTATTATATTCAATATTATAGACCTGCCGATTATGCTGGCACACGGTAATGCACTGAATCCTTTTGTCCGTTATCCTTTCCTTCTGCCATCGGTTATATTATTTCAGATTCTTATTACATGGTATTTCGTTTACCGGTATGCCCATTCAGGAAATAACAAAAATATTCATGTCACAGATGACATTTAATTTTTTGTATTTAAAATGGATAAATATATTCCGCACATAGTTACTACCGAATAAAGGATTTCTATAATCGTAATCTTTAGCAATTCATTATATTCGTAACCAGAATGATACCTGATATAGATGTTAATGCTTACATTGCCATAGCAGATACAGCTTAATCATAATGAAACTAACCATGAGACAGATTATTTTTACCACTTTATTTTTTTTATCAATTTTCAGTGTAAAGGCGCAAAGGCAAGATAGTATCACTGTTTTTTTTGATGAGATGAAAGAAGCTTCAGTGAAGAATAGAGGACTTTGGAATAAAGACTTGTATGGTCCTATATTGTTAATAGATCCAAAAACCAGAAAAGTTTTTGCCAACGAGCCGGACACAGATGAAATCTTAAAAAGCAGAGGAAGCATATATTATGGAATTCTGCCTGCTAAGATTAACATTGCCAATACTGCGATCAATTGGGGTGGGAAAAGATGGGCTATGATCATGCTTCCTCTTTCTGACAGTAAACAAAACAGAATAAATCTGCTGGCGCACGAATTATTTCACAGTATTCAGCCTTCACTGGGCTTTACCCTTACAAATGTTGAAAATAATCACCTTGATCAAAAAGAGGGTAGGATCTACTTACGTCTGGAATTAGAGGCATTGAAAAAGGCCGTTCAGTCGGTTTCTGACAAAGAATTACAAAAACACCTTACTCATGCGCTTATTTTCAGAAAGTATAGAAATACACTATATGATGATTATGAGAATACAGAAAATTTGCTGGAATTGAATGAAGGAATCGCAGAATTTACTGGACTTATTGTGAGTGGAAGAAATAGTGAACAAACAAAAGTATTTCTTATAAAAGGGATAGACAATTTTATGAAAAATCCCACATTTGTACGCTCTTTTGCATATCATACTACACCTGTCTATGGTTATTTGCTGTATCAGAAAGATCCAGACTGGAACAAAAAAATCAATGCAAAAACTGATCTGACAGATTATTTCATTAAACGCTTTAACATCAGGATTCCGACTGCTCTGCAAAAGACAGCTGAAAAATTATCCGGAGATTATAATGATAAGGCAATTATGAAAGAAGAAGCTGAGAGAGACGAGAAAACTAAAAAACTGATTGCTGAATATAAGCTGAAATTCATCCAACAGTCCCATTTTGAAATAAAATTTGAGAAAATGAATGTTTCTTTTGATCCCAGAAATATTATGCCACTAGAAGACAAAGGTACGGTATACCCTAATATCAGGGTTACGGATTTATGGGGTATTCTGACTGTTGAAAATGGAGCTTTAATGAGTCCTGATTGGGGTAGAATTTCAATAACAAATCCTATCAAAACAGAAAATAAAAAGATATCAGGAGATGGCTGGACCCTTGAATTAACTGACAGCTACACCGTAGAAAAAGATACGGCTACCGGAAATTACATGCTTATTAAGAAATAATATTACTCTGATAGCAAAAGCACCACTGTTTTAGTGATGCTTTTGTCATTCATGTTTTCAGATTATTCATGATACCATTTCTTTTTCATGAGCAAACCTGCTTTCACCAGTAATATGAGTACAGGGACTTCTACAAGAGGGCCAATTACTCCTACAAAAGCCTGTGGAGAATGAATACCAAAGACTGAAATGGCAACCGCTATGGCCAGTTCAAAATTATTTCCTGTGGCTGTAAAGGCTATAGAAGCATTTTTATCATATGGAATTTTTAACGCTTTATTAATTATGAAGCTCACAAAAAACATCAGAATAAAATAGATGATTAATGGGATTGCCACTTTTACCACATCCATAGGTAGCTCCAGTATTTTGGAGCCTTTTAAGCTAAACATCAATATGATGGTAAATAACAGCGCAAATAAGGTAACGGGAGATATCTGAGGGATAAATTTTGTGTTGTACCATACTGTACCTTTTGATTTTATCAATAAATGGCGGGTGAGAAAACCTGCTAAAAAAGGAATCCCCAGGTAAATAAGTACACTTTCTATGGTATCTTTCATAGAGACACTTACATTAAAACTGGTGAGACCCAGCTGATGAGGCAGTATTGTAATAAACAGCCAGATCATAAAGCTATAAGTAAACATCTGAAAAATACTGTTTAAAGCAACCAGTAAGGCTGCGTATTCTCGATTCCCTTTGGCCAGATCATTCCAGACGATGACCATCGCAATACATCTTGCCAGACCAATCAGTATCAGACCTGCCATATAATCAGGTTCATTCCTTAAAAAGAGGATGGCCAGAATAAACATCAGAACGGGACCGATGATCCAGTTGAGAAATAAAGAAATACCTATAATTTTTTTATCTTTAAATGCCAAAGGTAAAAGAGAGTAATCAACCTTAGCCAGGGGTGGATACATCATCAGAATAAGCCCTGCTGCCAGGGGAATATTTGTAGTCCCTACGGATAATGAGTTGATCATATCGGGAATGGCAGGGAAAATATGTCCCAGACCAATACCTGTGGCCATCGCCAGAAATATCCATAAAGTAAGATAGTGATCAAGAAATTTCAATCGTGGCCTCATAGTTACTTCCTGATTTTTGAAAAAACATAAAACATTTCTGTGGCAATCTGTAAGCTTCTTTCAGCATATACGACGGTTTGTGCGGGAGTATTGTCTGAGAGCTTAGGATCTTCAAACGTAATCGGAATTCTTTTCTCAGCTCCAGGAACAAACGGACATCCATCATCTGCCTGTGAACATGTCATAATTGCAGCAAATCCGGAAACAGGATTGAAGTGACTATCGTATTTTTTGGAAAAGCCAATGACAGGCATACTATTGTCATCATATTTTATGGCATACACAGGATTGTTTGTCTCTGACAGGCTGAAAACTGTAAAACCCTGTTCAGCCAAAGTTTCCGCAATCTTAGGGAATAAGGCTGTTGTTTCCGTTCCTCCGGAATAACACTGAACTCCGGGAATTGTAAAATAAGAAGCAGCGGCCTGCGCCCATATCTGAGCTAAATGGCTTCGACGTGAATTGTGGGTGCAGATAAAGTTCAGATTGATTTCTTTTCCCTCAGTCACTTTTTGCTGGATAAAATCCACTAGTGGTTGCAGTACTTTTTTTCTGTCCGTAGTTATTTCTTCCCAATGTAAAGATTGGATTGTGTTTAATAATTTTTGAAGCATAATTTTCTGTTTTTATGAGCAGCAACCTGAAGCCGGTGTGCAGCAAGATGATTGATTTCCCGTTAGTTCAGATAGATTTTTCTTTTGTTTGTCAGGAATTCCACAAGCTTCCCGGGCAAGGCAGGCTGTAGTCTTGTTTTTTAAAACAAAGGTTTTACCATTAAAATCCAGATCATATTTACCGATTGTTTCATTTTGATACTCAACCTCAATGTCAGAATCTTCTATTCCTAATTTTTCCTCTGAAAGCTGGATAATATGCAGTAATTTACCGGGCTTCAACCGATGTTCGTAGTCATCAGCATTCCACAGCTGGAAGTTGACAGCTTTTTCATTGCGGATTACACCCCCACAATCAATAAAGCTTTTTATTATCTGGCCTATTTCTGTCACATGGAAATGCTCAGGAACAAAAGAGCCGTTTTCTAATTGAAATTCCACATTTTCAAGGGTAAGCAGAATTTCTTTGATTTCGGATAATTTCATAATAAGATAAAATTTCAGATGTTAAATTTATTAATGTTATATTGCAATATTACGATGATTTATTGTTAAAAAAAATGCTTTAACAGCATTGTTTTATATTGACATCCTGATTAAAAAACAGGTTGAATTCACTTTGAACCTGCTTCCAGATACTTTCATTAATGCAGTAGCAGACAGATTTTCCTTCAATTGAGCCTTTGATGAGATCAATATTTTTCAGTTCTTTTAAATGTTGAGAAATGGTAGCCTGCGCTAAACCAAGTTCTTCAACCAGATCATTGCAGATGCATGCCTTTTGGTTGATGATATACTGTAAAATAGCTATTCTGGCAGGATGCCCCAAAACTTTAAGAAGAGAAGCCAACCTGTTCTGCTCTTCGGTATAGATTTCTGTTTTAGTAACTCCCATTTTTTTAATTTTAATATTGCAATATTACGATATTAAATTAATGAGACAAAAAAAATCATTGTTTTTTTATGAAGAGAATTCAATCAGTTGAAATAGGAGACAAAAAAAGATGAAGCAGAAATAAGCTTCATCTTTTGATTTGTTGTTATGGTAAATTAATCTTTTTACCCTGTTCCGGGAAAATATAATTTACTTTTAAAGGATTATTTTTCAATAGCTCTTTTTTGATAAGTTCTGGATTATCACCCGTTGGTTTTCTATGTGTAACTACAATGTTGAGTCCTTCAAGATTGTTTTGTCCGGTTTTTTCTTTCAGCTTGCTTAGTTCTTCAATCAGAAGATTAGGGGTAAGGTGTCCGAACAGAAGATGTTCAGGCTGGCTATTTGGGAAAGAAACTTCAATTAATATAGTATTTAACTGTCTTTTTTTAACAAATGGAGCGATAGTGTTCCAAAGATGATCAAGACGGTCAGACTTTTCTATTCGGTCAGCACCTGTATCGCCCAGATAAAGAAGGTAATGATCATCTCTTCTTACCAGTGCTGCACTGCTTTTATATGGGTTTACATGGCTCAGTTCATAGCCTGTTATAAAAAACGGAGTTTTAGGAGCCGGAATTTCAGTTCCTTCCTGAAGTTCGTTATAATGGTATTTTCCAAGGATTGGTTTTTGGCCCTGATCGGCAAAATTAATCCAGGTATCCGTGATAAAATAATGATTTTGCAAAATCTGAATCACTGGCGCTATAGCGAAAATATCCTTTTTAGAATCTGCCGGAGAGTTGATGATCAACCCTGATAAATGATCCAAATGCCCATGAGATACAAAATATCCTTTTATCTGATCTTTCAGAACCGTTTCTGCAGAACCGTCAAGACTTTTCATTTGAATCGCTTTTCGTATTCCTGCATTTACAGTACCTGCATCAAGGCAGAGAAATGCATTATCTTTCGGAGCGCCTACCAGATAGGCTGATAAATTATCTTCCTGCTCTCCACCATAGATTCCTAAGGGAATAACATCAAAATTCTGTGCGTGGCAAACAATATTCAGAAGAAGAGCCAATAAAGAAACTGCTGTTTTTTTCATAATACGTAAACTGGAAACCATCCTTTACTTGATGGACACGGCAAATTTACGCTATTTTTTGACGACTGTCTTTCTGTTATAGTAACAAATAGGTTATAATGAGGTTAAGTATTTAAAAATCCAACTAAACAACACTTGTATATCAATATATAGAAGCCCGCTGAACAATCAGCAGGCTTTATCTATTGGGAAATTTGTTTTTATTGAGGCTGCTGCTGTGTTACACAATGTACCATTCCGCCATTGGCAAATAAATTACGGCAGTCTATTCCAACAACCTGTTTACCAGGATACAGCTGTTGAATAATAGTATTGGCAACAGCATCATTCGGATCATTATAATTAGGGACCAATACACGGTTGTTCGCTATATAATAATTGATGTAAGAAGCACGTCCTACATTTTTTCCGTAAGTGGTTATCACGTCATTTCTGGTTAACGGAACTTTTACGAACTGATAAGGAGAACCGTTTTTTGTGGTAGCATCATATAATTGATCAATGTCGCCATCAGGAACCTGCCAGTAGTTAAGGTCATCAGGGTTCATTGTGATAATAGTAGACGAATTTGCAAATCGGGCAAAACCGTCAATATGCATATCAGTGATATCAAGACCTGCTTTTCCATTCAGCCAGATAAATTTAGTTACTCCTAAATTTTTGGTAAATATAGCTTCTGCCTGCTGTTGGGTCATTCCCGGGTTTCTGTTGTTATTAAGGATGGAGCTTTTACAGGCCATCAATACTCCGTTTCCGTCAATTTCCACACTTCCGCCTTCATTGATCATTACAGAATTGAGATTGATCTTAGGGACATTGGTGTCTGCAGCTATTTTTGAAGGAATTGCATTACATCTGCTGTAATCGGCTTTGTTGCCCCAGCCGTTAAATCCCCAGTCCTGAATGAATAACTGGCCATTCTGATCCTTTACATAAATAGGCCCGTTATCTCTTACCCAGAAATCATCTGTCTGATAAAGTTTGAAATTGATATTGGTAAGGGGAATGCCGGCATTGTTTAATAATCCTGTAATACGGGATTTTTCTACGCCATCATAAGCAATGATATGAACTTTTTCACTCTGTACCAGTTCTTTGGTCATTGCTACCCAGGTTGCATCCAGTCGGTTACGGTAAGTTGTTCCATACTGATAATGATGGGGCCATTGAAGCCACGTTCCTTCGTGTGGAGCAGATTCTTCCGGCATCTTATAAACAGCAGCACCGGAATCTGTTGTATCTGGTGGTTCTGGTAATTCTGTCTGAGAGCAGGAAAATAAAATAGCTGGTAATAACAGGGGCATGATTTTCTTTTTTTGCATAATTGGTTGATTTTTAACAGGGCAAAATTAGATCGATGAAAATGTGAAAACTTGTCCCAAATTGACAACTTATTTCAAAGGCAGTAAAATATAAGTCAGCTGTTCTTCCTGATTGTCTTCCTGTTCAATATGCCTTTCGTATTTTTCTATGATAGGAGAGTGTGAAAACTCAAGACCAGAATTAAAAATCCAGCGGGAATAGATTTTGGTGTACGTTTCGTCTATCGTTTCATAGCTGCCGGTATGGGTAAAGCGGGCATATTTACCACCGAATATTGTTTTTGAAGGCAGCTTTTTGTTAGCGGATTGTGTTGAAGAGCATGCATCATACCGGCAGTTGATTTCCGTTTTAATCAATGGTTCGTCTGCTATAATTCCAAAATATTCTGTTCCGGAATCGGGAAACTTATTTTGCATGAAGTTTTCCCACAATACTTCAATTTCTTCATTGTTATAATAGGTTTTAACGCTTTGATAATACACCTGCATTGGTTTAATAAAGACAATTTCCGGCTCCAGCAGTTCGTCAGATGTTACCGGAATAATCTTGTCTTCACACAAAAGTTTTTCCTTACCTGATCTTGCTGCTTTTGGAGAAATCCCGAAATGTTGCTTAAAAGCCTTAGAAAAAGAAGCGATATTGGCAAATCCTACTTCAATAGCAATTGTGGTGAGGTTTTCCTGCGTATAAAGAATTCTCTTATAAGCATTTTCTACCTTCAGTCTTTGCTGAAAAGCGCCTATGGTTTCTCCGCAGCTGTACTTAAAAATACGCTGGATGTTCCGGTAAGAATAATTCGAAATTTCTTCCAGTTCCTTTACAGAGACGGGCTGATCATAATTTTTTTCCATAAAATTGATGACTCTGTAAATACAGTTCAGGTTCTCTTCCATAAGTTTGAAGTTTTCAGAAAAATAAAGTCTGAAATTCATTACAAATAAAAGAAATAAAAAAATATCTCAGCAAAATTGTATTTTAGCTTTCAGTAAAGATTAAATCCGGAAACCATAATTTTTACCATTTTAAAGACAAAAAACAACTAAAAAACTTGAAATATACCATGGAAAAAGAATTATCACAATTAACCGACCAGGAATTATTGGTAAAGAAAAAAGAAGCTAAATCCGGCAATATTCTCAATGCTGTACTTCTGGGAGTAATGGTAGGTATTTCGATTTATAGCACCATAACTGGCGGTTTCGGGTTTCTGACTGTCTTGCCATTATTTTTTATAGGTTCTATTGCCAGCCGCTGGAATAAAAATAAAAAACAGTTAGACGAAGAATTAAACTCCAGAAATCTGAAATAAAATGCAGGAGTTTAACAGGCAAACAGAAGAGGGAGCAGTAGCCTATTTCCGTCACTGTATAAAAAACGGAGATGCTGCAGGAGCATTAAGTTGTTTTCATCCTGAAGCAGTCTACATTGATAGAGATGGGAAAGAGCTGAGAGGACTTGAACAGATAAGTCTGGCAATGAATGAGATCTGCAGATTAAAGCTGGATATCCAAGGAGAAATTCCCCACGTGACGGTTGTGAATGATGTTGCGATGTGGCTTGATCAGTGGGAAATGACAGGAATTGCTCCGGATGGACATGCTATACACATGACTGGTCATACTTCGTGCATTATGAAAAGAAACGAAGATGGGGAATGGCTGTGGCTGGTTGACAATCCTTTTGGAACTGCTATACTTAAAAATGATAATATGGTATGAAATCTACAATCATCTTTTGATAATCAAATGGATGAGGTCTTTTGATTCCTGATTTCTAAGGATAAAGCCTTTTAGAAACAAAATAAAAAAACCTTCAGATCAGTTCTGAAGGTTTTTATTTAATCGGTCGGATATTGATTTTAATTACGCAAAAACTGACCAATTCCCGGAGAATCAAAAGTAAAAGCATTTTGACTTTCCGACTTATCAATTTTATTACTGATAGTCAATGCCCATAATACTAATTCTTTACAGAAATTTTGATCTTCAGAACTTAGATCAGAAGCATTTTCTTCTACTACAGCTGTAAGAGGAGCTATCCCATCGAGTTTAGCATAAAACTCTTCATCTGTATCATTATAATTAAGTTCCAGATGATTTTTATTGAACCATCTGATCAGGTCGGTATAAGGAGTTTTGATACCTTCTTTTTCAAGTTTGGAGATGCGTGGGAACAGGCTTTCAAATTGGGTCATAACCGCTTTGTCAATCAGTATTTTGGCAACATAATCAGCACCTTCCTGCTCTCCTTCATATACCAGTTCAATTTTCCCTGTGATAGAAGGAATTATGGACATGAAATCAAGCAGGCGGACAGTAGTTCGCTCCGCTCCGGATTCAATCAAACGTAATTTGGCTGCGGCAATTAAATTCTCCATAGCGCTGATGGTGAGACGGGCACTCACACCACTTTTTGCATCTACATATTCACTGATACGTGCTGCAAAAGCTACTTCCTCTAAAAGATCTTTCGCCAGGTCAGGAATCTGTATCTGTGCTTTATCTTCAGCAGAAATCAATGCCTCCTGTTCTGTGATCTGGCGCGCAAGAGCAATTGTTTTTGGATAATGGGTGAAAATCTGGGACCCGATTCTGTCTTTCAGTGGAGTTACAATACTACCTCTGTTGGTATAATCCTCCGGATTGGCCGTGAAAACAAACTGAATATCAAGCGGCATTCTCAGCTGGAAACCACGGATCTGAATGTCTCCTTCCTGCAAAATATTAAACAGGGAAACCTGGATGCGGGCCTGTAAATCCGGCAATTCATTTAAAACAAAAATAGAGCGGTTTGCACGCGGAATCATTCCGTAATGTAAAACACGCTCATCGGAATAAGGAAGTTTTAAAGTAGCTGCTTTGATGGGGTCTATATCACCAATTAAATCCGCAACATTTACATCAGGAGTAGCCAGTTTTTCATAGAAACGGTGAGAACGGTGTACCCATGAAATCGGAGTGTCATCACCCAGTTCATCAATCAGATCTTTGGCATATTTTGAAATTGGCTGGAATGGACTGTCATTGATTTCCGATCCTTTTACAATAGGCATGTATTCATCAAGAAGATTAACCATACTTCTTGCAATTCTTGTTTTTGCCTGTCCGCGTAACCCTAATAAATTGATGTGATGACCTGCAAGAATGGCTTTTTTCAATTGGGGAACCACGGTGTCTTCATAACCCCAAAGTCCTTCAAATACAGGTTCTTTAGCTTTGATCCTGGCAATTAAGTTTGCCTGGATTTCTTCATTAATCGTTTTATGGGTATAACCGGATTCTTTTAATTCTTTGAATGTAATATCGTTTTTCATTGTCTTGTAATACTATTTATCTGATCAGATTTTTAGGTCAAATGATTTAAAATCTGATATTTATATTCTTCTTATTCTGTTTTTTTCGTAATCCTCGAAGATCATTTGTCCTAAACCTGACAGCCCTGTCAGAAACGCTTTTCCTTTGTTCTGAGCTGTAAATTCTTCTACAAACTGCCGCAGATAAGGATCTTGGGCAATCATAAAAGTGGTGATCGGAATTTTAAGCTTCCTCGCCTGTGCGGCTCTGTTAAGACATTGGTTTACAATCTTTTCATCCAATCCGAAGCTGTTCATATAAAATTCACCGCTCGGTAGCTGAATACAACTTGGTTTTCCATCGGTGATCATGAAGATCTGCTTGTTGGTATTTCTTTTTCTGCGAAGAATGTCCATGGCCAGCTCCAGGCCGGCTACCGTATTGGTATGATAAGGCCCTACTTTTAAATAGGGAAGGTCTTTGATTTTGATGGGCCACGCTTCATTTCCAAAAACAATGATATCAATGGAATCTTTGGGGTATTTCCGTTTAATCAGTTCCACAAGTGCCATGGCAACCTTTTTCGCCGGAGTAATACGGTCTTCACCGTATAAGATCATGGAGTGGCTGATGTCTATCATCAGGACGGTACTCATCTGTGCCTTATGTTTGGTTTCCTCTACAATGAGATCGTCTTCCGTAAGGCGCAGGTCCGAGATTCCGTTGTTGATTTGTGCATTCTTTAAACTTTCAGTCATGTTTACGGCTGCTAAGTCGTCTCCATATTGGAAGGAACGGTTTTCACCATCGCGTTCGTCCCCAATTCCAGTTTTGCTGGTACGGTGATTTCCTGCTCCGTTTTTCTTCAGTTTTCCGAATATCTGATCTAAAGCATACTCGCGAAGGGCGGCTTCCAGTTTTGGGGTTAATATATTTTTGCCTTTTCCACTTCCGGTATTGCCTTCTTCAGGGTCTTCTTCTTTGATATAACCTCTTTTTTTCAAGTCTTCTTCAAAATCCTGAAGAGTATATTCATCACTGAAAATATCATATTCCTTATCAAGCATATCAAGCCATTCAAAGGCTTCCTCAAGATCTCCGGAAGTATGGGTGAGCAAATCTTTGAAAACATCAAAGACCCGGTCAAAATGAGATAATTCCTCCGGCACATGTTTACTGAATACAAAGCCTTTCTGAGGATTAAAATTTTTATCTGTCATAAGATGATAAATCTGTTTTTGCTGTTATTATCTTTTGAATATTTCAGAGAATATAATGAATTGTCTGAAGCATTCTTTAATTCGTTTCAATCTGAAAAGTTAGGAAAATATCATCTCAAGATTTCCTTAGAGAAATAGAAAATACTAATGATTGTGATATGAAATTAGAATATTAGATCTTATGTTTTGCAAGTATTGAATAGTATATGATAAAAAAATGCACAATATAAGGGTTGTGCATTTTTAGTATTATAAGAAATTGACCTTTAATAAGGCTTTTATTCATGATATTTTAGCCCGTCTAAAGCTTTATCAACCTTTTTATTTTCGCCATATACAATTATACCAACCAGATCCAGATGGTCTGCAGTATGTTTTGCTATTTCAAGAACATTTTCTTCACCTGACCTTGTATCAAAAAGCTGTCGGGTATAGATTCCTATTGCCAGCTCACGGTCTTTTGCCCGGCGGAATGCTCTCTGAAGCTTTTCTGCATTATCTGCTTTATAGATAAGGGTAGGGTGTTTGATAAAAGCTAAATATTCTTCATGATCTGCAGTGATGAACTTTTCACCATGGGTTTCAGGAAATTCAATTGCAATACTTCCGGCCAAAAAAGAAACAACATTAAGTTTTTGCCATGGCAACAGATCGTCTTTGATAACGATGGCTACTTTTTTATCGTACATATTTTAATTTTTTACATTTAATTCCATTTGAATATTACAGCGCTGATAAGGAGTTGAACGTCCGGATACTTTCTGGAAACCCAGTTTGTAATACAGATTAATGGCAGGTTTCAGGATGGTATTGCTTTCAAGGTATATTTTTGATGCTCCGGATTCTTTTGCCTTGCTGATGATGGCCTGTCCCAGAAGCCAGCCTATATTCTTTCCCTGTGCTTTGGGAGATACAGCCATTTTTGCCAATTCAAAATCATAACCAGGGTCATCCATTTTGATGAGCGCGCAGACCCCGAGCGGTTCTTCATTGTATAAGGCAACAAGTATTTTTCCGCCTTTATTTAAGATATATTCATCAGGGTTGTCCAATGCTTTATAGTCGGCATCTTCCATTTCAAAGTAGGTAGAAATCCATTCCTTATTAAGTGCTTTAAATGCGGATTGGTATTTCGGATTATAATCAACTATTTTTACATTTTTACTTTCGCGGGCTTTTTTCTGTTCTCTTACTCTTGAAAGCAAAGATTTCTGTTCAAAAAGGTGTTCCCATTCTGCAAGCGCTTCCCAGAGATTATGAGTTGCTTCGTCAATCATTTCATCGATGGCATGGTCAATATCTATGCACTGGATTTTTATATTTTCAGAAAGTTCTTTTCCTTTTTCCGTAAGTCCGGCAATATTTCTCCTCTTATCATTGGACTGTTGATTGTCCTTAACCAATCCTGCCGTGGTCATTTCTTTGATAATTTTGGTCACTGAAGGTTGAGAATGTCCTATTTCTTCAGCGATTTCCGTAATGGTCTTTGAGCCACCCTCTGAGAGAACGAAGAATACCGGAAACCATTTTGGTGAAAAGTCAGCACCATAAAGTTCATAAATCTTTGCTGCTTCTTCTGTAATATTTGAAGCCATAAACCGCAACCGGCTCCCCAATGCAATTTTTCCTGTTTTTTCAAATAAATCCATACGTATAATTAATTATATAACTGGTTATGCAAATGTAATGAATTAATAAATACTGCAATAAATATTTTGATTAAAAAAACACGAAATGAATTTAATTATTTTAAAATGAGCGTGTTAAGGTTTTTTTGGTTTGTGGATTAAAAGCAATAAAGCTCAGAAATCATCCGCAGTTTTATTTATACACGGAAAATAGAAAATATTAATGATGATATAGAATAAGAATATATTCAGAGATCTTTCGTGAAAGCAATAGCAAAAGGAACTGAATTTTTAATAATAAAAAAGCCTGTCATTTGATAGACAGGCTTCTGTTTCATTATGAAGATCATTTTGGAAATCTACGGTTTCCAGAAAGACCAGACCGTTCCGTTGAAGACCGCAAGCTGATGGTTAGCGGTGTCATAGGCAATTGTTCCGGCGGCCGGACTGATAATATTTAAGTGTGGATTATCCATCTTGGGAAGCACCATAGATTTGTTATTGTCAGTTAACACTAAAATCCCCGGAGTGGTATCTGTATTGCTGTTATTTCCAATAGCTACTTTGGCGTTTGTAGACTCTGCTTTTGTATTCTGTAAAGTAGTATTGACAACACCTGTAGTATCTATACTCAGATCTGTCCAGATTCCTGATTTACGGTATTTTACTTTTTTATCACTGATATCATAAATGATTGTGCCGTCTACGGCTCCGGAAACGGCAGCAGCGGATGTAACCCATGGAAGAACGATTCCTCTGTTGCCATCAGGAAACTCAAGAGAAACAGACGAATTACTCATTGCTGTTTTGCCAATAGCAACCTGTGCATTGTAATGGCTGAACAGAAATAGAATGATGAGGGTGGTTATCTTTTTCATTGTTAAAGTTTTTAAAGTGAATGATTTTAGATGGTTTAATTCATACTATTGATCAGGGCATGTCTGAATGTTGATACAATGCCATCCGTATGTTGCTCCGCTGTCATTGGTCGTGTATAATTTCAGGCAGCTGTTTGTTGTATCATATACCGTCATTCCTTCTACAAAGTCAGAAGGAGAGATCCCTATAGGATTTCCTGATGTATTAAAAGGAACCCGGTTCAAAACAAAACCCTTCGTCTTGGCTTCCAATGCTACCCATCCTCCTTTTCTTACCATAGGCCAGTTATCAGTATTACCACTTCCGGCTCTTCCCAAAGCTGTTATTCCCATTTTAGTATCAAGAGCAGTACCGCTTAATACTCCCGGTTTATAGCAGCTACTGCATGCATTACTATTTTGAGAGCTTCCAAGTCCCTGTCCCTGGTCATTTCCTATATCAGCTGCTCCTCCTGAATTGACAAGAAGAGGAACTCCCTGAAAATCGATGCAGGAAGAGGTTGCGCAGAGGTTTTTATTCTGAGCTATGGATCCCGGTCCTACGCTTGCTGTTCCGCCTGCTGTCACCAGCTGACCAGAAGAGATATTTTCATCACCTTCCACAGCATCCAGACATCCGTCGTTATCCGAATCAAGATCAAGATGGTTAGGAATACCATCACCATCATAATCACAAGGCAATGGGAGAGTAGCCCCAAAAGTAAAGTTGGCCCAATTTTCTGCTACGGTATAATTAAAGGAAATACTATTGTAAACGCCAGGTATTCTTAGAATAACGTAGCCCTCAATTCCTGTAATCTGAGTAGGTGAATTTACTGTTACAGTATTTCCGCCGGAAGCCCAGATCACTTCTATTGGATTGCTGAAGATAATGGGAACAGCTATTGAGAAACTTCCGATAGAAGAAAAAACCAATACCGGATCTGTCATAGGAGATGAAAAAGTGAGCGTATTGGTGGTGACCTGAATATTTCTGATCGTAGGATTGTTATTAGGAACTCCATAGGAAGCAGGAAAGGTAGAATGACCAAATAGATTTCCGGTTGAGCTCAAAGGCTGACTGGAGGTATACGTGTAATTAACACCGTTTATGGTTCCGGTTGCTACTTTATTATCTACCGCAGAAAATGTAATAGGGCCGGTCCAGAAAAACTGCCCCGGACACTCTGCGGCATCAGGAATACCATCATTATCATCATCCCGGTCTTCATCATCCATAATTCCGTCACCATCACTATCCGTTAATTTTCCTGCTGATGGAGCAATGTGGGCGCTTCCTCCGGTTACCGGAGTTTTAACCTGAGAGAAAAACAGGGAACAAAACAACAATCCAAAGATTGTGAGAATCTTTTTACTCATGTTTAAAAATTTTTAGTGGTTATTTTAAGATTTGTGTTTATAGATTTTAATGAGATTATATTTGTTTTTAATCTAATTATGGTGCACAGGCTCACTCAACTGGTTGATAAAATAAGAAGGTGTCACTCCTTTTTCCTTTTTGAATGCAATGACAAATACCTGTGAGGAGGCATATCCGCTTTCTTCTGCGAGATAGCTTATCTTATATTCTCTGTATTTAGGATTGTTATATAGTTTGTAAACAATATAATTGACTCTTAATTTATTGATGTAAGCATTAAAGTTCTGAGCCTTATTATTTTTGATAATTTCTGACAGATATTTTGGGTTTGTATTGAGAATATTAGACAGATAGCCAATATTGATACCCTTTTTAAGGAACTTTTCTGAATTTTCGAATGCTTCCAGCTTTTTCAGCAGTTTTTTCTCAGTTTCTGAAGAAAGTCCTGAGCTCATAGGATCTTTTGTATCCTGCTCATCATTGCTGTTTTCATCACCTATATTTTCATCTGATGCTTCCAGACTCTTTTGATGAATTTCATGAATAAGTTCATCATATTTCTTACGGTGTTCACGTTCTTTCTTTTTATTGTAATACCATGAGGCCATTATGATAAGAAGGATAATACCTGCAGCAGAGAAGATGATAGTCAGTCTGTTTTCATTATATACATCATGAAATGTATTGATTTTATTTTTAGACTGATTGATAACCGTTATTTTCTGTGCGTTTTTGATACTGTCGCTCAGATCAGTATATAATTTTAAATACTTAAGTTCTTCCTTAGAGTTTCCTAAAGCACTGTACGCATCTTTAATTCCTTCATAAGCACCCAGCCTATGTTCAGGTTTTTTCTTTACCCTTTCCAGTTCCAGTACTTTCATGCAGAAGTCGATGCTTCTCTGATATTCTTTTTTTGTAAAATAAAACCAGCTTAAAGATTCATAAACTTCTATATCACAAAGCTTAAAGTATTGAGGATGAGTAACGGAATACTGCAGAGCTCTCTGAAAATACTTTTCAGCAAGGTCTATTCTGGGATTTTTCGGATGATAAGCATAAGCAATCCCTAAATTCATCAGCTGAAATATTTCAAGGTAATAATATCTCACTTTCTGATATTGGGTCAGTTGATTAACAGGGGTGGCTTCAATGACATCCAGACTTTTTTTAGTATAATATAACATTGAATCCTTTTGGTCCATTCTGGAATATAATCCGGCAAGAAGCATGTAGGAATTGGAAAAATAAATATTTTTATCGGCCTTATTTGTAATATTCTCGCCATAAGTTGTTTTTTCAAGAATAGCTTTAGCATCAGAATATAATCCCAGAGCTATGGCTACACAAGCTTTATTAAGCTGTATATGGCTCAGGGAATAGTTGTCATTTTCCATAAGGGCTAATTTTTCCGCTTCATCCCCATACTTTTCCGAGAGACTGTAATTATCTCTTCTCAGTGCATTTCGCTGTAAAAGAACCAGTCCTCTTATTTCACCTGCTCTGAACTGAATTTCTCTGGATTTGTCAACCATTTTCTGAATATCATCCATATTGGAAATTTTCCCCACATCATTATATTCAATCTGGTCATATTGATTCATAATCAGTTTTTCTTTCTTTCTGATATCCTGAATCTGGGCGGAAAGTTGTGTAATAAAAAGTAACAGTAAAAAAGATATCAGGGAACTTTTGGGCATTATTTTATCAATTCATTTATGATGTTAAATTTAAGATAAATTCCTTAAAAATTCTTAATATAATAAAATAAATGCTGAAATTATTCTATATGATTTTTATTTTATTGTTCTCATTTACAGATGATAATGGTATTTTTCGCTTAAAATTTCAGAAAATTATTTTTTTCATCTCATCGTGTGGAATAAATTCAATATTCTTTCCTGTATTGAGTTGTTACAAGCATTATCAACACAATAAATTTGGTTAAAATTTTATGAATGAAAAAAAAATTAAGACCAATTTTGCTTGTAGTTTTCACAACTTTTGTAAATCTACAGACAGTTTGCCGGACTTAGGATTAAATAAACAGATAGTTATTGTAAAAGTTATTATACAAAACGGAAGAATAGAAACTAAAAAACTTCTGATTAAATAAAGTAAACTGATCAATTTGACTTCAGACAGGAAGAAAACCATTAAGCCGATGTCATCCTTAAGGCTCAAAAACTAATAGCCTCCAAAATGGTAAAACTTTCCTGTCTGTATTTTATACGAAGCTCCGGACTATTCCAGGAGCCTTGTGTATTTTATTGTATATCAATGCTTTAATATTCTGGATAATATTGTGGAGTACAATTTTTTAAAAACTTTCCAACCCGAAGAAGCTGTTTATTGTTTTCATATGGTATGCGTATACTATTTATCAGATAACATAAATCAACAGATTTAGAATATCTTGTAGAAGCTCCAACTTTTGCAATTGATCTAAAAAAATAGATTTACGCAAATAAAACTAAATGTTTACAAAGCATTTTAATAGTAAAAAAAAATAAATTCTGTGAGTTTTATCAAATATTCATTATTATAAGAAGACAAAAATTACTTTAACTTTGCGAATAAGATGATATGCTGCTATTATGAAATTGTTGAAAATAATAGTATATTGTTGAAGGCTAATATCTAATGGACTTATGTGGTCAGGAAATTAATTTAACTGATAAACAAATATGAAATATAAATTCTTAAATTTTAAATTGAGAAAACTTGTTCATTACTCATTGATCCTTTGTATTTTACTGATACAGGTCATTATCGCCATATTTTTTTATAATGAATTTGTCAACGGAAAGAAGCTGAAGTTTATTAAAGACCAGCTGGAAGAGAGCCGTGCATTAGGTGGATTGACGGATAATTCCAGGAAAGATTTTCTGGATGCCCAGGAACATCTGCAGAAATATATGGCTACTCAGGATAATAAAGAGCTGCAGCTCTATTTTCAGTCGTTGAGAAAACTTAAAATCAATTTTGATAAGATTGGGGAATATGAAAATACAAGCCCAAGGCTGAAAAAGAATCTTGCCGCTCACAGACAGGATACCCTAAAGACCGCAAAACTGAAAACATTAATAGATTCAGTATATCAGACATCTCTGAATCCGCCGGCAAAGATAGAAGAGAAGCAATATGAACCTGCAAAGTATAAAAATGACTTTGAAGATCTGAAAATTCAAACCCGCACTTATGCAGACACTGTTAAAAAGAAAGGTTTTTTCGGGCGTTTAAAAGATGCTGTAACAGGGAAAGTGGATGTTCAGAAAGAAAGTACGGTGATCACGATGACCAACAACAAAACGCTGGACCTTTCTCAGGTTAAATCTAAAATGGACAACACGATAAAGTCTATGGATAAGCATTATGCTGCTGAAGTAAAAAAAGTACAGATGCTTGCTGCCCAAAAACAGAAGAACAACCTGCAGTTTTACAGCAATTTCAGTAAACTGCTGGTGTATAGCAACGGCTTAATAGAAGTGTACGAAAATGCCATCAAAGATTTTAAAACCGAACTGGAAAAAGAATATAACGAGCAGAGCTCTAATAATAACAAGATCAGGACGTATTTGGTATTGGGATTGATGATTCTTATGTTTATTGTATCCATTCTGATCATGTATTTTACAAGAATGGCGTTTATTTATGAACAAAAACTGGATGCTGCCAATAAAGAGATTAAGAAGAACCTTAATTTTAAAAACAGAATTCTGGGAATGCTGAGCCACGATCTGAGATCTCCTTTAAAAATCATTAATATTTTTATAGATAAGATCCACAGAACCACAGAGGACGAAACGATAAAGGATTATCTAAAATCCATCAAGTTTACCAACAGTACCCTGCTTCTGCAATCTAACCAGATCCTGGAATACACTAAAAATGAGAATGCTGAAAAAGAACTTATAAAATCGGTTTTCAATCTTAAAAATGAGATCAGTTCTATTGTGAAGGTAATTACTCCTTATCTGGAAACCAGAAACAACAGGTTTGTGGTAACAGACAGAATTCCTGAAGAGATAGAGGTCTATTCGGATAATATAAGAATCAATCAGATTTTCATGAATATCCTGGGGAATGCCAATAAGTTTACAGAAAACGGGCAGATTGATCTCGTTATGGCTATAGAACCCATAGAAGAAAATAAAATTTCCCTTATTACAACGGTAGGAGATACCGGAGTGGGGATATCAGAATCTGATCTTGGTAAAATTTTTGATCCTTATTATCAGGGAATGGTATCTGATGAGGTAGATAATCTGGGAGCCGGACTTGGTCTTAACCTGGTAAAAGAAATTGTAGAGCTTTTCGACGGCGATATATCAGTGGAAAGCAAATTGCACAAAGGAACGAAAGTGACATTCAGGATCAATTTAAATCGTAATAATAATGGAAACACCAATTCAAAATAAAGAGATTATTTTCCTGCTGGCAGACGATCACAGCATTGTACGCCAGGGAATGGAAATTGTTATCAGTGATATTATTCCCAACGCTAAAGTCTATCAGACTTCATCCTTACATCAGGTATTGGAGCTGATAGAATCCAAAGGAGTTGAGATGGCCATCATTGATGCGCATTTCCCGGACGGAAACAGTCTGCATATTCTGCCTCAGATGAAAAGTGTAAATCCTGATCTTAAAGTTTTGATTTTTACAGGACTTGAAGAGGATCTGCATGGCCTTAAATTTATCAAAGCGGGTGCTAACGGCTACCTGAGCAAACTGAGTGAGGAGGAAGAGGTAAGGGAAGCCATCACAACTTTTATAGAGAAAGGAGAATATTTTTCTGATCTTTTGAGGAATCTATTGGTACAGCTTGTTTACAATCCGGATCTGATAAACCCTCTCAACAGTCTTACCAAACGGGAACTGCAGATTGCAGAACTCTATGCCGAAGGATATGGAAACCTGGAAATTTCAAACAGCTTGAATATCAAACAGAATACAGTAAGCACAATCAAAAAAAATATCTTTGAAAAACTAAAGATAGAAAATATGGTTGAGCTGGTGGACCTCATTAAAACACACCATAAACTATAGCAGTCGGTAGGATATTTTTTACTTCTTTTTTGTCAGAGAATTTAAATTTATCGATAAATATCTATAAGTGAATCGAGATGTATCGATGGGGTTTATAGAGGATTTTATTGTGTAATGTTGTTCCTTTGTACTGTAAAATTTAAGCAATGAAAAAAGTAAATCAAAAATGCTTATTCAGGTTTTAAATTTTATACACAAAACAACAAATGATTATAACTATACAATTAATAAACAATAGTTATAGAAACACAAATGATGGAATTAATAAAACAATGATGAAATTAAACATGGTGATGAGTAACCTTAGATGAGCTTCTTAAAAAGCCAGATGAAAAAAACACAAATATATATAAAGAGGTTCAGTTGACAGGTTACAATTACAAAACAAAAAAGGAGGCATACAGCCTCCTTTTTTGTTTTTTTATCATTTGATAAACAGATGCTGTAATCTATATCTTAGTTTTGTACTCAAAAAGATGACGGGAGAAAAAGATTTGGCCGTTCTGCTTCAGAACATGGAACCGGTATTGAATGCCGGAGAATATGTGTTTTGTACTGTTGAAAACCTCAGTGAGATACCGGATATAGAAAAGGTTTTGTTTTTCTTTCGGGAAACTGAAGCGGTTACCATTGTTTTAAAAAAAGAAATGGCAGATGAATGGAGTATGACTTACAGTTATATTGCTTCATGGATTACTCTGAATATTCATTCTTCCCTGGAAGCTGTAGGGCTCACTGCTGCCTTCGCCAATGCCCTGAAACAGGAAAATATCAGCTGTAATGTAGTTGCCGCTTACTTTCATGATCATATTTTTATTGCAAAAGAAGATGCCGAAAAAGCCATGAAAACCCTCAATGCATTGAAAAAGGCTTAAGAAAATTCAAAAAATCATCTTCACATTTTCCACTTGTCATTTTCACCTTCAAAAATGTCTAATTGAATTCCTAAAATGTCCTGTTGATAATGCTTTTGCGTGTTCTGCCTGTTTTTGTGTTTTATGTTTGCACCATAATCAAACAAAAATAAACTACAATGAAAACAATCAGAAAAATTTCCGCTGTTAGCCTGTTATGTTTAACTCTTTTTACCGTAGTGACGGTTTCCTGCACTGAAGAAAATGAACCTCCCACAGTACAGGAGGTACAAAACAGAAACCACCAAACGGCCAAAACCCAATTCATAAACGTTAAAGGAAATGCCATTGCATACCGTGTTTTAGGAAAAGAAGATGGAATTCCATTGGTGCTTCTGCCTGGATTAGGCGGGTCTATGGATGACTGGGATCCTGCGGTGACAGACGGACTGGCAAAAAAATACAAAGTAATTATCTTTGATAATAAAGGAGTAGCTTCTTCAAAAGGAACAACTCCCAACACCGTTCAGGCAATGGCCGATGATGCGGTCGATTTTATCAATGCATTGAATTTGAACAAAGTAAATATCATGGGATTTTCCATGGGTGGATTCATTGCCCAGAGGATAGTGCTGACTCATCCTTCACTGATTAATAAAGTGATTTTAACCGGAACAGGTCCGCAGGGTGCAATCGGATTGTCTAATCTACCTAATATTATTGCAGGAACAGCTGGATTAAGCCCGGAGGCTTCCTATCTAAAATTTGGGTTTACAGAATCTGCTCAGAGCATTATGGAAGGAAAAGCATCTTATGCAAGAGTTCAGCTTCGTACCACAGACAGAGATCTTCCGTTAAATGATGCTGCTTCAAATTCGCAGTTTACGGCTGTACTGGCCTGGGCTCAACCCGATGCTGATGCTCTTATAGAAATAAAAAAGATCAAAAACCCTGTACTGATTGTTCATGGTGAAAATGATCTTCCTGTATCTGTTCAGAATGCTAAAAACATGGCTCAGAATTTAGATCAGGCAGAATTGGTGATTTTCCCGGATTCAGGGCATGCTTCTTTCTATCAATATCATGATACCTTTGTAGCAAAAGCAATTGAGTTCCTTGGGAAATAGATTAATTTTTTAATTATAACAAAAAGAGGCTGTTTCAAAAGTGTCATTCTGAATGAAATGAAATGGAGTGAAGAATCTCATATGTTCGGTTACTAATAAGATTCTTCCTTCGTCAGAATGACAAAAGTCAATTTATTTGACCTTTGAGGCAACCTCTTTTTATTTTTATTGAAGCGGTGGCCTAGCTGAATTTTTGCACAGCTTCTACACTTACCGGAGTGAAAAAGTTAATCATGTTTCCATCCGGATCGCAGAACAGAAGTGATCTGTTTCCCCAAGGCATTGTTGTCGGTTCCTGAATGATTTCCGATGCTATCTCTTTAATTCTTTCATATTCTTCGTCTACATTTTTAACCAGAAATTCAATAATGATTGATTTTGTTCCTGTAAATTCTGTAAGACCTTCCGAAAACATTTGCATCGTCCGGGTACTTCCGATCGCAATGGTGATGGAACCAGAGAGCTCTGCAAAATCTTCAGTATACCATCTGGCAGTTGCTCCCATGATTTGTTCATAGAATTCTACTGTCGCTTTGATGTCTTTGCTGATGAGTCTTAATGAGGTAAGTTTCATAAGATATTTTTTTATTTAACTAATTTTAAACAAAGGTAATAGGGAGTTATGACAACAGATTGTCAGTAGGAATTATCAAATTTGTGTAAAAGTGATATATTTTTCTAACAAATTTATGTTAGGTGATTTTGCTTCACTAAAATTACTAAATATCAAAAAGGTCTTCTAAAATGGATAAAAATAAACTTTTTTATTTTTTATTCTTCTTATCACAGCAATGTTTAAACTTCTTCTTACTGCCACAAGGACATGGTTGATTTCTTGGAATTACTTTTGTAGTTACATTTAATACTTTGGGAGGTGCCTGTTTTAAGGCTAATTGATAAATATTTTCTATAGTTACCGAATTATCAATCTGTGCTGGTTCTGTATTAGAATTAGATATTGCAAATAATATTATTGTAACTATAATACTAAGTAAAGTTGCTATTAGTGTTAGTTCTTGCACGTTTTCCCTGCCAAACTTACCAAGAATCATTATTCCTTGCTTTTCTGAATTTTTTCTTAATTCATCAGCATCTGATTCCCCTTTGTTTGATTCATTGAATTTTACTAGTAATTCTTTAAGGTATATTATCTGAGGTTTACCTAGGCGCTTTAAATCTTGGAACATTTCATCAACAACATCGAACAGATCACACCTGAAATTGGCAATATTCCCACATGTAGGGCAACCAAGTGTACCTTCAAGTCCTTCAATATAAGTTCCGGTATCTAATACTTCATAATGTTTTCCGCCTATCTCAATAATAGGATTTCTAAAAAAACCTCTCTCACTGTTAAAAATATTACCACAACTAGTGCAAAATGCTGGTATTTGCCGCCCTATTGCAGGCCTTAAAGATGCCATAAGTTATTATTTTAAACAAATATAAAGATTCATTTTAATTATGAAGTGTTTATATAAAAATTTGAGATTCTTTTTTATTTAATTTAAAGTTGTACGCAGTTACGTAAGTTTTATATTTTTTATCAACTAAAAAGAACATTATATGGAATAAAAAAATCCCGGCATAAACCAGGATTCTATTCTACTATGGAGTTGTCGTCTGTTGAATTACAAAAGTCTCCGTATCTGTTGTATGGGCGGAAAAATAGCCCAAAGCTCCGTTATTGATATTACTGGGTGGATTGGCTGGAGTAGCACCTCCGCCATTACCACCGGAAATCTGAAGCAGAGCACTGTAGTAAGTGAATATATTGTTATCTATAGACTGCATCTCTACATGGATTTTATCTCCCACGATCACTTCGTGGTCTCTGCCTTTATTATCGTCATTAGGCAGAATCAGTGGCTGTTGGTTCAGCATTCCGTTATTTACATTGTCTGAAAAGGTATTCATGTATTTTTTAGGAAGATCATTGATCGTAAAACTAAAAAGATAGCGGTTTCCAAGCGGCATCGGGTCGGTAAAAATCGGTAAAAGGGTATAAGTGGTTTTGTCACCGAATTTAAATGAACTCTGTTCAAGTCCGTCAAAATGAACAATTTCAGGCATGCTGCTCTGAGCGGTATACTGCTTTCCTTCTGCCTGTATCTTCAGCGTATAGGTTCTTCCGGGCTGCCCCACAAAAGTGGTTGTCTGATACATTCCGTTTCCTGTGTACTGCAATGTTTCGGTTTGGCCCGTATTATCACTTAAAATAACCTGAGCGCCGGTTACAGCCGGATACTGATTAGGTTCTGAGAAACTAACTGATTTTGTAATTCGTACAGTATAAGGTCCTGGTTCATTGGTTACGTTTCCTTCGATGACAATATTTCCGCCCTGATTATTCAGATCCAGATCGATCTCTTTTTCACAAGAGGTTAATGCAAAGAGAGATAATATGATATAAAAAGTATTTTTCATGATTTAGAATTTGAAGTTATAAGTGATATTGGGTACCCAGCGGAACAGAGAAGTCTGCATCGCACGGGTTGTTCCGGGACGGTCAGGATTGTCTTCAAAATTGATTGTGTAGGCATTTTCTCTGCCATACAGGTTATAAATACCGAAGGTCCATGAACCGCGGAACCGTTTATTGGATGTCGGCTCATAAGTCGCACTCAGATCCATTCTGTGATAGGCAGGCATCCTGTCAGCATTCCTGTTGCTGTACTGGAATATGGTTTGTCCGTTCAGCTCATATTTTCCGGTAGGGAAGGTAACGGCATTTCCTGTGCTGTAAACGAATAATCCTGAAAAGCTCCATTTCGGATTAAGCTGATAAGTGGCAACGATGGACAGGTCATGGGTTTTATCCATTCTGGCGTTGTACCATTCGTTATTATTAATTCCGTTGATCTTTCTTTCCGTTTTAGAAAGAGTATAGGAAATCCATCCTGTAAGTTTTCCGCTTTTCTTTTTGGCAATAAGTTCCAGACCGTAAGCTCTTCCTTTTCCGAACAACAGTTCACTTTCTACATCAGATCCGGCATCAAATCCAATCTGCGCCCCGTTTTTGAAGTCGATTTGATTTTTCATTGATTTATAGTAAACTTCAGCATTCAATTCATAATTATTGTTGTTGAAATTTCTGCTGTAGCCCACACTGATCTGGTCTGCAATTTCAGGTTTTACCGTATAGCTGCTTCCTATCCACTGGTCAGTAGGATTTCCGCTGTTGCTGTTGCTTAGAAGGTGAAGATTCTGCGTGTTTCGGGAATAACCTCCTTTCACACTGCTTACTTCATTGATTCGGTAGTTTGCACTGATTCTCGGTTCAGGATTCACATACGTTTTCCCGAATTTCCCTTTCTCTAAGAATTTACTGTCGGTAAGTACCCCGTTTTCATACGTATTGAAAGTATCTCCTCCCAATACACTGAACATTGCAAGTCTTACTCCGTAATTGATGGTTAACTTTTCAGTTGCTTTAAAATCATCATTGATGTACACCGCGTTTTCCCATGAGTATCTCGGATTTCTTGGAAAGCTGCTCACTGTAGTACCGGAAGCACTGCTTGGGGTAAGAGTATGATAAATAGACTGAAGACCGAAACGTACAGAATGCTTGTTCCCGGCAAACCAGGTAAAATCCTGCTTAAGATTCCAGTCACGTATTTTTGAATTTAAATCAAATACCGTATCATCATTTTTCAGACTGATTTTATAATCATAATTGCTGTAGATGAAAGATGTGTTGGAAAATAACTTACTGCTGATAATACTGTTCCATCTTAAAGTGGCCGTAGTATTTCCCCAGTCTGTATTGAAGGTGTCTCCCAATCCCAGAACATCTCTTCCAAAATACCCGGAAAGATAAATACGGTTGTTTTCGTTGATCTGATAATTGGCTTTCAGGTTCAGATCATAGAAGTATAACTTATTGTCCTTATAATCTTTGTTGGTTTTAAGAAACAAATCCGCATACGTTCTTCTTCCCGAAACAATGAATGATGATTTTTCCTTCTGAATAGGTCCTTCCACACTTAGTCTGCTGCTGATCAGACCGATTCCTCCATTCAGGTTGTAGTCCTTATTATTTCCGTCTTTCATTTTGACATCCAGTACAGACGAAAGTCGGCCTCCGTACTGTGCAGGACTGTTTCCTTTGATGATGCTGGCATCTTTCAGGGCATCACTGTTGAATGTACTGAAAAACCCAAGAAGGTGAGACGCGTTATAAACCGGAGCTTCATCCAGCAAGATCAGGTTCTGGTCGGTAGCACCGCCTCTTACACTGAATCCGCTGCTTCCCTCACCGTTGCTTTTGATACCCGGTAAAAGCTGTATGGTTTTCATCACATCCTTTTCCCCAAAAAGAACGGGGAGTTTTTCTATACTTTTTATATTTAACGTTTCTGCTCCCATTTGAGCGGAGGTTAAATTTTTATCCTTTTTAACAGCGGTTACCACTACTTCGTCAATAGCCTTTGTTGTCTCTTCCTGAGGCTGAAGAGGAAGATCAAGTTTCATATTCTGATCTACTTTGATCTGCTGTTCAAAATCTTTATATCCCGAACTGGAAATGACAATTGTATAAGTACCTGCAGGCAGTGAAAGAGAGTAAAATCCATATTCATTGGCTGTAACGTTGATGGTGGGATCTTCACTTACTTTTACCGATACTCCGATTAACAGCTCACCGTTTTTTTTGTCTTTCACAGTTCCACTTACAGAATAGGTTTGCTGGGCCATTGCCAGGGTACTGAAACAGAGCGCTGCGGTGGCAGCGGTAATTTTTAAAAAGGATGTTTGCATTAGTTTATTTTAAAGTAGTAGATCTCTTGTATAGGAATTAATGTTTTGTTGACGTACGATTAGTTGGATGAACAGGGAATTTGTTACATGTAACAAATTAATTATGAATTAAATCCATTGAAAATGGGTGTTTTTGAAAATGGTAAAAGCAAGAATAAGGTGAGACTGTTACATAAAAAATAATATTATGCATTGTATATTGATTTATTAATGGTTTTTTAGTTAATTATGTTAAAAAATAAATTATTAACGGCTTGGTATAAACTTTATTACTGTTTATTGTAAAAACTATACATCTGAACACTTAAATGACTTTTATTTCTGTGATGAAAAGACTTTCAGCTTAAAAACGATCTTCAGAACTTTTGATCGGAATTTTAGTCTTATCTTGGCTAAGAATTAAGAGGAAAGAATATGGAAAATGTAAAAATGTGGATCAGGAAAAATGGCTCCACAGCAATACTGATAATATTATTTATTATTGTATTGGTGAATAAAGATGCAAAAGCATGGCTGATGAGACAGGTTGCTTCCACGGGAATCCTTAATTCCAGTATATCGGAAACAAAAGAGGATCAGAATACCTCAGCACGATTTTCCTACGCCGGTTTTATGCTAAAAAGTGAAGACGGAACCGTCATTAATATTTCAGATTTACAAAATAAAGTAGTCTTCATTAACTTTTGGGCCTCATGGTGCCCTCCCTGCAGGGCGGAGTTTCCCTCAGTTCAAAAGCTGTATGATCAATATAAAAATAATCCGGATATGGTATTCCTTACCGTAAATCTTGATGATAACACTGCTCTTGGAAAATCATATTTAAAAGAAAAAGGCTTTACCATTCCTTTTCTGGTACCGGCTGGCAATATTCCCGGAGTACTTTACAGTGGATCATTACCAACAACCGTTGTGCTGGATAAAAAAGGCGAAATCCGTCTGCATCATAAAGGGTTGGCAGATTATAGTAAAGATTCTTTTTACAGACAGATTGATGAGCTATTAAAACAAAAGCCTTAATTTTTATATTTATCATGCATTCTTTTACCTTATTGTCTCTTGATGCCATAGAATCTGAAATTCTGCAGGAAAAAAGAACCGTACAGAATTTTTCAAAAACAATACCATTTCCTTTCTCTGACAGCTATAAAACTCTGGTAACCCAAATAAAAACAACAGAAATTTCTTCTGAAACGATCCTGTATAATTCGGTTGAGGCTGTCAATGAGAATAAAGAATTTGATCTTCCTGATTATTGGTGTTTTGCAGGTAACGGGCAAGGTGATCGATGGTTCCTGAATACTGATGACCAGGTTTTTTTCTATAATCATGATTATGATGAAAAGCTGGAACCCATGAATATTAATTTTGAAGAATGGTTGCAAATGGCTTTTGTTATCCGCCAGTTGGATATGTATTTCGATGAATACGACAACATCCCGGAACCTGTTCGACAAGAGTTTTATAAAACCTTGAATAGGCTTCATCCAACATTAAGTGATATTTATCCGTTTACATTTTAACACTGTTTATATCATCAAGACAATGAATTTAAATGTCTTGATGAAAAAAGAGTACTTTTATACGACAAGAAATAGAACATGCTGCATCAGCTAAGATCTCACATTGAAAAAATAATCCCCTTGAGTGATGATGAATTTGAATTCATATCATCCTGTTTTACCTATAAAAAATACAGGAAACATCAGTTTTTAGTACAGGAAGGAGAAACGGTGCCTTATAATTATTTTGTTCTGAAAGGTCTTCTGAAACTGGTTTACACTGATGAAACCGGAAAAGAACACATTATTGGATTTGCGATGGAAGACTGGTGGGAAACAGACTTTCCGGCTTATTATCAGCAAACTTTGGCAACGATGTCTTTAGAATGTCTTGAAGATACAGAAGTATTGTGTCTTCAGTTAGATGATTATAAAAAACTCTGTACCCATCTGCCAAAACTTGAACATTTTTTTCTGGAAAAAGCATATATGGGATTTATTACCGCTCAGCAGCGAACCATTTCCATGATGACAACCGGAATAAAAGAACGGTATGCCCAGCTTTTGAAAAAATATCCCTCTCTTGTCCAACGTGTCCCGAAATCTCTTTTAGCCGCTTATTTAGGTGTTTCCAGGGAAACTTTAAGCCGTCTGCCATTGTAAAAAAGTGATCGGACTCACCTCATAATCGTGATCCGGATCACAGGGATTTACTGTGTTTGTTCTGCAATTTTGTACCGTAATATATAACAAATTCATACAATGGAAAAAAGAACGGTTAACCCATGGAAATGGCAGGAGGAGAGAAGCTATTCTCAGGCTGTAGAGGTGAAAAATGTTGAAAGTACTTTATACTGCTCAGGCCAGGCGGCTATTGATCCTGGTGGAACATCCAGTGATAAAGATATGAAATCGCAGCTGGAACAGGCTATTGCCAACCTGGAAGAAGTGATCAGCACGGCAGGATATGAATGTAGCGGTATAGTAAGATTAAATATCTATACAACTTCTACTGAAGAACTCTGGCCCTATTTTTCCATTCTTCAGGAATGGATTGCCCAACATAAAATACAGCAGGCGGTAACGATGCTTGAAGTAAAGGGGTTGTTTGAAACTTTAAAAGTGGAACTTGAAGCTACAGTTGTCAAATAAATGAGAAATTGAGCTTAGAAAATCAAACCTTCAAAATGTAATTTGGAGGTTTTTTCTTACATTTATCTTATACCAATTAACATTGATCAGGACATTATGAATATTCAACTTTTTTCAAAAAACGCTTTAGTGGGAGGGGCAACTCAGGGAATAGGTGCAGGAATTGCTCTGGAGCTGGCAAAATGTGGCGCTAATGTTACCGTTATGGCCCGCAATGAAACAAAACTTAAAAATTTCGTTTCTTCACTGCCGGTCATCAATCCGGAACAAAAACATGAATATCTGGTAGCCGATTTCTCGGACTTTGAAAATTATAAAAAAATCATAACAGGATATTTTAATGACCATTCTGTTGATATTCTGGTGAACAATACAAACGGTCCGGAGCCAGGTTTAGCACTCGATAAAACTCCGGATGATTATCAGAAAGCGTTTGATCTTCTATTTAAAACGGTTTGCGAAACAACGTTACTGGCTTTACCTCATATGATTCAACAGAAAAAGGGCCGTATTATCAACGTTTCTTCTTTATCCGTTAAAGAACCGATAGGAAATCTTGCGCTCTCGAATTCTATCCGTTCAGCAGTCATTGCGTGGGCAAAAACCCTTTCAAATGAGATTGCACAGCATAATATCACCGTGAATAATGTTCTTACAGGATATTTTGACACCGAACGGATTCAAAAGCTGGTTACTCATGAAGCTCAGCAAAGTGGTGATTCAGCGGAAGAAATAAAAAAAGCGAGGGAAAATAAAATTCCGATGAAAAGATTCGGGCAGCCGGAAGAATATGGCCATCTGGTAGCTTTTCTGGCTTCAGAATATTCAAATTATCTTACCGGAACAAGCATTCCTTTGGATGGAGGATTGAATAATACATATTAAAGATTTATAATAAACTAAGATATTTTTAAACCACAAAAGACACAAAAGTTTTTAAGCATTAAGCTTCATATGCATTAAAGTACACTTAAGTTTTTTTTAATCTTTATTTTCTTCTTATATGAACTTTTTTATACGGGGTTCATTTTAAACTGATTGAATTGAAATTAACACTTTTATGACTTTTGTGGTTAGAAATAAAAATATGTAAATAAATTTTCTTTCATGTAATAAACCCTTTCCCCCGGTTGTCATATACATATTGAAAATATTATATGAAAAACTGGTCTTTTAAAAAATGGAACACCATACTGGGATGGTTCCTTTTCGTCATTGCACTGATCACATATCTTTCAACAATGGAGCATTCCCTGAGTTTTTGGGATTGCGGAGAGTATATTTCTTCTGCAGTAAAACTTGAGGTGACTCATGCTCCGGGAGCTGCTTTATTCCAGATTGTAGGGGCTGTGGCGAGTATTTTTGCGTTGGGAAATGCTGAAAATTATTCCATTGTGATCAATGCCATGTCAGCGTTGTTCAGTGCATTTACCATCCTGTTTCTGTTCTGGACGATTACCCATTTTTTAAGACGGCTTTTGAATAAAGATTTTGACGATATTACCAGACCTCAGGAGATTTCAATCCTCTTTGCTGGAGTCATCGGAGCTTTATGTTTTACTTTTTCAGATACCTTCTGGTTTTCAGCCGTAGAAGGAGAGGTCTATGCAATGGCTTCTCTATTTATCGCGCTGCTGGTCTGGCTGATCACCAAATGGGAAAATGAATCTAAAGCAGCTGACAGTGAGAGATGGATCATTCTTATTTTCTTTGCAATAGGACTTTCTGTGGGGGTGCATATGATGTGTATGCTGGCTATTCCTGCCATATGTCTGGTATATTACGCCCGAAGCTATACTTTTTCCTGGAAGAGCTTCTTGGTTGCTAACCTGGTAACGCTGGGAATTCTTGCTTTCGTATTCAAGATTATATTTCCTTTGGTGATGACGGTGTTTGGAAAACTTGAGATTTTCTTTGTGAACGGGTTGGGACTTCCTTTTCATTCAGGGACGATTGTAGCATTTATTCTTATGATTGCTATGAGTTATTTCCTGGTTAAATATGCGAGGAAAACAAAAAGAAAAGTTGATCAGACCATCGTTTTATCTCTGGTATATATGATGATTGGTTTCTCTTGCTGGCTGGTGATTCCCATCAGGGCAAATGCCAATCCGCCGATGAACCTTAATGATCCGGATACCGCAATAGGAATGAGGGATTATTACAACAGGGTACAGTATGGTGACTGGCCCACAATTTATGGACAGAACTACACCGCATTTCTCGACAGAAACGGTTTGGAAAAAGAGGAAGACGGAAGCTATAAAAGAGATGTAACCGGAGATATTTACGAAAAAGATGAAAAAACCGGAACCTACAGGAAAACCGGGGAACGATTCAATTATGTGTTTAATAAATCACATATCAGCTTCATGCCGAGGATGTTCAATGAGGATAAAGAGGTTACCGCCAATTATATTGCCTTGTATGGTGCTCCTGATTTTACTTTCAATTATGATAATGAAGAAGTAGCAGACAATCCGGAGGCTAAAAGGATTTTTGACGAACTGAGGGCCAAATATGAAGGAGACTCCATCACCGCAGAAGATTATCTGAAAGTAAAACCTTATGATCTTATCAAGGTGCAACGACCTTCCTTTGCTCAGAATATGAATTATTTCATCTCTTTCCAGAACGGATACTACTTTGTCCGATATCTGATGTGGAATTTCGTAGGAAGACAGAATGATCTTGAGGGACATATGGAAAATACCAATGGTAACTGGATCTCAGGATTTCCTTTTATTGATAATGCGTTGCTGGGTGATCAGGATCATATGCCGGCTAAATTTAAAAATGAAAGTACGGTAAAGTTTTTCTTTCTGCCATTGATTTTAGGGCTTATAGGTTTCTTTTTTCAGCTGAACAGGGATTTCGGGAGATTTTATGCAATTCTTTCACTGTTTGTTCTTACAAGTATGGGAATCGTTTTTTATACCGGGGTAAAACCATTTGAAGTAAGGGAAAGAGATTATGCGATGGTAGGTTCTTTCTATGCCTTCGCCATCTGGATCGGGCTGGGAGTAGGAGCTGTACTTTGGCTGTTTCAGTCTAAACTTAAATCTAATGCAGTTAATAGTATCCTGGGAGTTGTATTACTGGGAATTCCTTTTATGATGGGGTTCCAGAATTATACTTCGCATGACCGCAGTAAAAAAACTGCAGCCCGTGATTATGCCTATTCATTTTTACGTTCATTGCCTAAAGACGATATTATTTTTATTTATGGTGATAATGATACCTTTCCGGTTTGGGCAATTCAGGAAACGGAAAGATTCAGGGATGATGTGAAAACAGTCAACTTTACCCTTTTAGCCACACCATGGAATATAGATCAGGTAAAAAGAAAAACATATAATGCCAGGGGAATTCCGGGAGAACTCACTCACGAAGAGTACAGGGATGGGGTCAATGATCAGGTTTATCTGATGAAAAAAGAAGATTGGGAAGGCCTTTTCCAAATGTTGAAAGAACAGGGAGCACCGGACACCGCTTTCCAGGAATTTAGAAAATATATGACTCAGGATTCTCTGACGGTGAAAGATGCTATCAAATTCCTTAAACTTAAATCTTCCGAAAAAGATGAATTGCTGAAGATGTATTTCGGGGAAAAACAATATGAGAAATATAACATACTTCCGGTAAGTAAATTTATCCTTCCGGTAAATAAGGAAAATGCTGTAAAATCAGGGATTATCAATCAGGCTGATCTTTCTAAAGCAGTAGATCAGATTATGATTAATTATGAAGCGAATACCCTTTACAAAAGCAATCTGATGATACTTGATATGCTGGCTAATTTCGACTGGAAACGTCCTGTTAATTTCTCCTCAGGCGGAATGTATGACAGTGAAAATATTTTTTATCTTGACGAATACCTGCAGTTTGACGGTTTCAGCTACAGATTGGTTCCTATTCACACGCCTCAGAGTCCGGATGGAGATAAAGGAAGGGTAGATGCCAATTCTCTTTACCAGGTGGTGAAAAACTTCAGATGGGGGAATTTTAAAGACCTCAGTGTTTATTATAATGAAACGGCAACTTCCAATATTTTAGGTTACAGAATGTCCGTAAGCAGGGCTGTATCTGCACTTGTGGTAAGCGGACAGAAAGCGAAGGCATTAGAGCTGCTGGATCTTGCAGCGAAAGAAATTCCTGTTGAGAAATACAATGATCCACGGTCATTAAGTTCAATGGTAACCGGATATATTGTTGCAGGGCAGGAGCAGAAAGGCCTTCAGCTGGCGGAAACCCTTAAGAAAGGAATATTTGAAGAATATGATTACTATCAGAATCTTTCGCCGGCGTTTAAAGCAGCTGCCAGAAAACAGATGAGGTCAAAACCAATGGAATATGCATTAGTTGTTTCTGCTGTTACAGAAGCTTACAAAACATTGGGGCAGAATGAAAAAGCACATACCTATCTTCTAAAGTCAATGGAGCCGATTGATAAAAAATTCAGTGTTTTTATAAAAGGGCTGCAGCAAATGGGTAAAGAAAAGGCAATTAAAGAATCCGAAAATGTACGGCAGCTCACACCTTTTTACCAATATTTATTCAATGTAATGGAGCCTTTTGATTCTGCATATTCCAGAAAAAAGGAAATTGAAATTACCAATGCTATGATGAAAGCAACACAGTAGATTATCAATAAAAAAACTTTAAACCGGATGTTTAAAGTTTTTTTATTGATTCAGGGTAAGTTTAATCTGTGAGATTTTGAATAGCTTTATTGCTCTTTCTTAAATCAGAAGGTCTGGATTGGGTAAATTCGCGGAATGTATCACTAAACGCGCTGATGGAGCTGTAACCCACATCATCAGCAATTTCATTGATGGGCTTGTCTGTATTTAAAAGTAATTCAATGGCTTTGATGATCCTTAACGTTTTCAGGTATTGAAGAAATGAAATATCCATATCTGCTTTGAAAAGGCGGGACATGGAACGTTCACTCAGCCCGAATCTGCCGCTTACATTGGCCAAAGTAAGTTTTTCCCCGATATTCCATTCCAGATAAGATACAATTTTCATCATCTGTTTGTTGTGAGTAGCAGGTAGAATAATAGGTAAAGGCTGCTGATGGGTTTTGGGCAGGATTTTTTTTAAAGCGACCAGAAATTCAAAATTTTCGTCTTTTGAAGTAACATGTTTTTCATCCCATATTTCAGTATACTTGATCATCTGGATCAGCAGTTCTGATGCCGGATATATTCCCAGCCTGCTGTAGAAAGGATCTGAGAGATCATCATGGGCATAAAAATAAAGAGAGCGCAGAACAGTGGCGGTGTGCCCGATCTCTAAAATATGTTCCATCCCCTGCGGAATCCAGAAGAAATGCCGGGCCGGAACCACATACGTTCTGTTGTTGATTGTAATATAAGCAATACCGCCTTCTACATAGCTCAGCTGCCCTTTGGTATGCTTGTGGAAAGGAATCAGTTTTTCTGATTTTTCGTGCATAACAAATACACTTTTATCGTCTTTATCAATATCAGGAAGTGCAGCAATTAATCCCATAAAAAATATAAATACCAGTGAAAATGCAAATATAATCATTTGGCCGGAATCATGTAAAAGTTGACTATTTTAGATAAATATAATTTCAGGATTGAGGATAAATTTGCAGTGCAATAATTCAAAAATTCAAATGAAAATTTATGTCGCCGGATTGCTGATGCTGGGAGTTTCCTGCACAATATCAGCTCAGAAAGGCAGTCCAACTAAGGATACTATACGACTTTCCTTAAAAGATGCGTGGCAGAAAGCTGAAGAAAACAGCCGCCATATCAGAATCAATACCATCAATGTAGACATTGCGGAAGCTGAAGTAAAAGATGCGAAAAGAGAACGGCTTCCTGAAATAGAAGTTAAAGGCTCTGCAGAAAAAGCATCCAACATTCCTATCTATGAAAATGGAATCTTTTCCAAACCGACCCAGCATGAAGTTATTCACACTCTTTACCGGGCAGGAGCAGATTTTTATCTGAATATTTATAACGGAAACAAGCTGAATCTTAAGATTAAGGAAAACCAGACCCTTCAGAAAATTAAGGATATTCAGAAAGAACAGTCTGTATCTGATATTCATTACAAAACAGCAGCTCTATACCTTGAACTCCAGAAAACTTTAATTTTCAGAAACCTTATTCAGCAGGATATTGCCGATCAGAAAACACAGCTTAAAGAAATTCAGTCCCTTTATAAAAACGGGGTCGTTTTAAAAAGTGATGTTTTAAGGATTGAACTTGAACTTTCAAAGCGGAAAATGGCATTGGTAACCATAGAAAATGATATTCTCATTGCAACTCAAAAATTGAATATTATCCTTGGTATTCCTGATGAGCAGACTGTTATTCCTGAAGCACCATTTAATCAATGGGATGAAAATACCTCTTACAGCGATTATTTGAAGCTGGCACTGGATCACTCTTTCAGTTACCATGTTTCTGAACAGCAGACAGAGCTGAGTAAACTCAAACTAAAGCAGGTAAAAGCCAATGTAAGACCTAAAATCGGGATGTACGGTGAATTTTATTATGCCAATCCGCAGATTTTTCTCTATCCCTACAATCCTTATTGGTATTCATTGGGAATCGTGGGAATTAAAGCATCTTTTTCCATCTCATCTCTTTACCATAATACTCATAAAGTAAAAGCAGCACAGCTGGAATTTGAAAAAGAAGAAGAAGCACACAAGGATACAGAGGATAAAGTAAGGCAACAAGTGAAAGAAGCCTATCTGAGGTATCAGGAAGCACTTGAGCAGATAAAGGTAGCGGAAGCCAATGTTATCCAGGCCAAAGAGAATGCGCGCATTATTAAGAATACTTATTTCAGCCAGACTTCTCTTATTACAGAACTGCTGGATGCAGATATACAGCTTCTTCAAACAAAATTTGAACTGGAAGCGGCAAAGATTATGGCACAAAACAATTATTATTTACTACAAAACATTACAGGCGTTTTATAATACAATGAAAAAAAAATATACTCCCACCGACAGGCTGATCACAAAGATCACAGGATGGATTTCAGTTTTAATTGTTGCAGCACTTGCTGTTTGGGGTGGTTTTACCCTAAAGAACTACTATGCATATGAGCAGACCAATGATGCACAGGTTCAGGAATATGTAAACCCTATTATTTCAAGAGCCGGAGGATTCATTGTAGCGGTGAAATTTGAAGAAAACCAGGAAGTTAAAAAAGGAGATACACTTCTGATCATCGATAACCGTGAATATATCCTTCAGCAGAAACAGACGCAGGCAGCCCTTCAGAAAGCCCGTGCCCAGCTTAGAGTATTGGAAAGCAACACCGGTACCACAGAAAAAGAAGCTGCAGCAGCAATGGCTCAGATAGATGCCAATAAAGCAAAAGTATGGAAGCAGAAACTTGATTATGACAGATACAAAAAGCTATATGATGAAGAATCTGCCACAAAACAAAGGCTTGAAGATGTAAAAGCAACTTTAGACGTCAATGAAAGTGATTACAAATCTTCACAGGATAATTATGCTGCTTCACGATCAAAAATAAATGATATTCAGGCAGAAAAAACAGTTGTTCTGGCAGAGATTGCAAGACTGGAAGCATTATTGGACCGCCATAAACTGGATGTAAGCTATACGGCAGTCACTGCAGCTTATGACGGAAGAATGGGAAGAAGAACCGTTGAAGTAGGGCAGATGATTGATGCAGGAGAAACGCTGGCATTTATTGTCAATAATGAAACGGATAAATGGGTGGTTGCCAATTATAAAGAAACACAGATCAGGGATATGCATATTGGTGATCATGTGAAAATTGTAGCAGATTCTTATCCTGACAGGGAATTTAAAGGAACGATTATTTCACTTTCTCCCGCAACAGGTTCTAGTTTTTCATTACTTCCTCCGGATAATTCTACCGGGAACTATGTGAAGATTGTTCAGCGTATTCCTGTGAGAATAAAAGTAGATGGAATAAGAAAAGAGATTGAGGTCCTGAAAGTAGGAATGAACGTGAATGTATATGCCGACAAAAAACATTCTAATGGCTAAAAGACCAATGCCCTTTTTTAAAAGATGGGCACCGGAATGGCTGATCAAGATCATTCTCTTTTCGATGACTCTTCCGGGAATTATCATCTTCTTTCTGCCATTGTCTAATGTGAATGCAGCAGCAGGATATTATGGCTGTGAACCTGCGGATATTCAGTTTTCTGTAGCTTTATTCTATGCAGGATATGTAGGATTTTACAGTCTGGAAAGAAGGTTTTTCAGTTTTCTGGCAGCAAAGGAATACTTCCTTCTGTTTACCACACTGCAGATTTTGGCTTGTCTCGTATGTTATTTTACCAACGAGATTTATATCCTGTTTCCAGTGCGTTTCATGCAGGGAATGTTATTTGCAGGAAACGTGAACCTGTCACTGACTCTTATTTTTACGAGACTTAGCAGTGAAAGAGCAAGGGAGATCAGTTTTTCAGTATTCTTCGGAATTCTGATCTGTGCGTTGCCGTTTAATAATCTGACCACTGCTGATCTTATCGATTCCTATAATTTTAATATTGTCTATAAAACAGCCATATTCTCTTATCTGCCGGGACTTATTTTTCTCACTCTTACCATGAGCAATTACAGAACTCATGCGAGATTTCATCTGTATAAACTCGATTGGCAGAGCTTTGGACTTTTCAGCACTATTTTGGTGCTGGTGGGATATATTACCATTTTTGGCCAGGAATATTACTGGCTGGAAGATAACCGGATTCTGGGAAGTGTCATAGGAATTGTTGTTTTGGGAGGAATATCCATTTTCCGTCAGCAGGCGATTAAAAGACCCTATATTGACCTGCGGATTTTTAAATACAGAAACTTTAAAGTAGGATTGCTAATCCTTTTTGTAATGTATATCTGCCGGTTTGCATCAGGAATTGTCAACAATTATTTTGCTTCAGAACTGCATTTGGATCCGTTTCATATTTCCTATATCAATATTTTTAATCTTGCAGGGTTGATTGTGGGAGTTATTATTGCCTGCTGTATGGTGTTGCAAAAGAAAAATATACGGTACATCTGGGGCTCCGGATTTTTAATGCTGTTGATCTTTCATGGATTGATGTATTATTCTTTTGATGTTCAGGCCGATGAGTTTAATTATTATATTCCCTTGTTTCTTCAGGGATTGGGGGTAGGATTGATTATGGTTCCGACGATTATTTTTATCATTTCGTCAGTTCCGGCTGTTATTGGTCCATCAGCTGCCGCAACAGCTTTGGCAGTCCGATACCTGGGTTTTTGTATCAGTATAGCGCTGATCAATTTTTTTGAATTGTTTGAAAAAAGCCGCCATTATAATGCTTTTCAGGATCATTTAAGTGCTGTGGATCCGGCAGTCAAAAATTTTCTTCATCAGCAGACGGCTAAACTTATTTCCAGGGGAATGCCTGAAGATAAGGCGGTAAAAGCAGCCAATAAATTATTGGTAGGAAGAATGAATGTGCAGGATCATGTGCGTTTTGCTATGGATTATTATGAAATGATGGTGTGGCTTCTTGCGGCTTCACTGTTATTGATTTTTCTTTTCCCTTATCTGAACCGCACAGCTCTTTATTTGAAATCCAGAAGACTCTCACCGGCTTAGGTAAAATTTTAATATTTGAAAGTATAGCTTGTTAAGCTAATTTTATAGTAGAGTGCTGAGACTGTCTGATATGGCAGTCTCTTTTGTTATGATCGAAAAAATGAAAATATTTTGGCCGGAAATGTATGTTTTTTGTCATTGCAGACAAGGAGCTTTCTCTCTACATTTGTACTCATACAGAACGAGATATGAAGAAAGAAGTACAACATACCGGGAAGAAAAACATAGTTCTTTTGGCACTACCACAGGTACAGCTGCTTGATATTGCCGGACCTTGGGATGTTTTTACAGCAGCTAACCGTTTTTTGAACAGCGAAAGACAGGATTCTGGTTATCATGTTCATCTGGTATCCGGAACATCAGAGAAAGTAATTTATTCCGGGTCTGGAATGCCGCTATCGTGTAGTCATACCATTTATGATATTGATTTTTCTGTAGATACTTTACTCGTGGCTGGTACCACTTTGAGTGTGCTGGATGAGATCAGTCCCGATGTTTATCATTATCTTCAAAATATAACACCACAAGTAAGGCGGATGGGATCAATATGTGTAGGAGCATTTGTTCTTGCTAAAGCTGGTCTGTTGGATGGCAGGCAAGTAACTACCCATTGGAAATTTGCAGATGAACTGCAGAAATCTTACCCAAAGCTGGAGGTCAATGTCAATCCATTTTTTATTTGTGACAAACCCATCTATACTTCGGGAGGTGTTTCTTCAGGAATGGATCTGGCATTGGCACTCTTGGAAGAGGATTTTGGTAAAGCTTTGGCAGCAGAAGTCGCCTGTCACCTTGTTCTGCATTTAAAAAGACCCGGAATGCAGTCTCAGTTTGGAAGCGCATTGCCGGAATATGAAACCATGTCTCCTTTTACAAAGCAGGTTCGGGATCTGTTGAAAGACAAGCTAGGGGAGACTGTAACAGTAGAATATATTGCTGAATCTCTGAACATGAGTGTCCGCAATTTTTCGAGGATATTTGTAAAAGAATCAGGAATAACACCTGGCAGATTTATTGAAAAAATGAGGCTGGATCAGGCCAGAAATATGCTTGAATATACCAATATGAGTATAGAGATAATAGCTGATAAATGCGGCTTTGGCAGTGTTATTTCGCTGCGTCGTTTATTCCTTAAAAATATTTCTCTTAGTCCGGCGCAATACCGGAAAACATTTAAGCGCACAGAATAATCTTTTTTTCTTTCTTTTTTACTATAAAACTGATGACCATCAATTGTCGGTAAGGAAGAGCTATGCCTTTATTTCCAAAATAATCAACTTAAAATAACAAAATTATGAAACACGAACAAAACAGTAAAACAATGAATGTAGCATTTTTAGTCTATGATCAGGTGGAAGTACTTGATTTAAACGGTCCTTTGGATGTCTTTGTTAAAGCAAATGTCATACAGCCCGACAGTTATGATTGCTTTACGGTCGGCAAAACAAAAGAAGCCATATACACAGAAGCAAATACGATGGCTGTTATTCCCACCTATGACTTGCAGACCTGCCCAAAGCCGGATATGATCGTCATTCCCGGAGCAAACCCTGATTACATTATGAAATATATTCAGGATAAAGATTTTGAAGAAACGGTTCTGAAATGGATTAAAAATCATTATGATGCCGGAACTGTTGTATTTACAGTATGTACAGGAAGCATGCTGTTATCCGGGACGGGTATACTTGATGGTCACGATATCACAACTCATAGTATGTTGCTGGATGTTTTAGAACAATATAATCCGGAAGCCAATATATTCCGGGAAGTACGTTATATTGATCAGGAACAGTTGATTACTACTGCGGGAATTACTGCCGGAATTGATGCTGCCCTCTATCTTATTGGAAAACATCTGGGACAGGAAACCGTGGATACTATCGTTAAACTTTTTGAATATCAGAATAACAAAGCTGATGTTTCAAATTAAAATAGTTTGATTTAATAATTTTCGCCAACTGTAAAAGCCGGCGAAAATTATTTTTAGAATAATAATTACTGACGGAAGCTGAACAGCTTAATACAAAGAGGAATAAAGCCAATGGAAAGAATAATATAAATAGCCACCCGCACATAATTAAGAGTTTTCCAAAGTGATATCCTGGATATTATTTCTTCTGAAATGGGAGAGGATGATGCCAAATTTTGAAACTGTATAATATTAGGTGCAAAAAAGGCCAGCGTCCAGACTCTTACTGCTGCATGAATAATGAATAAAACCAAAAGCCAGTTTCTTACAGGATCAATTTTCCAGCAAAAAATAATGGCAAGAATAAAAGCGATCTCGTGAAGGGAATGAAGGATGATCCAAAAAAACTTCAGACTTGCTCCTTTTCCATCCTGAAGCAGTTTGAATGTTTCGGGTGGGGAAGAAGCCCATTTAGGTACAAATACAAGAGTTTCGAAAATCTGCGCGCCATTCATAAGGAAATAAAGCAGTGTTGTAATGCAAAGCCATATTTCTGCACGGGTAATTGAGATGGGTAAACTTTCCATGGTTTTATTTTTTTATGGGTTGTTTAAATGCTCTGCTGTTTCTTTCATAAGAAGAGTTGCCTCTCTGAAATATCTCTCAATGGATTCTATTTCCTTTTGAGAAAATGTAGCAATGAGTTCAAGCGTTTTTTTCTGTAGTTCATCGAAAATAGGACCCAATAATTTCATGCTGTTCTCAACATTTGGAATGATGATTACCTTTCTTCGGTCTTCCTGGATAAACTGTCTCTTAAGAAGTTCCTTTTTCTCCAGCCTGTCTATCAATCCTGTCACAGCACCGGTCGTAAGGCCTGTTAACTTTGAAATTTCACCGGCTGTTATAGATTCATACTTCAGAATAAGTCCCAGATACTTATGGTCAGCACTGGAAAGACCTGCTTTTCTGGCAATAGCTTTGTGCATAAAAATTGAAGCATCAGAATATGATCTGCTGGCTTCGCGAAAATCCTGTATAATGTTTTTAGCCATTTGGTTAATTTAATTACTAATTATCTTAGTAGCTAAGATATATTATATTTTTGATTCAGCAAAATATTTTTATGTCTAAAAACTGGTTCATTTGTCCATTCCCATTATTCATTGATTTTTATCGGGAAAAAATAATTAACGTAATTAATTTATAAACAGGTGTTTGACTTTTTGACTGTGAATTTTATTGTAAAAAGGCCTGGAAAAGTTTGGAATTTAAGACTGTTTTTCTATCTTTGCAGTCCCTTAAACAAAGGGGTTTACTTGAAAAAGTAAGTGGCCGACTCGGTAGCTCAGCTGGTAGAGCAATACACTTTTAATGTATGGGTCCTGGGTTCGAATCCCAGCCGGGTCACTATCTTTAAGATGTTTTCAAAAAAGCATCAGAAAAATGTAAAAACCCCCGCAAATCAATAGTTTTGCAGGGTTTTTTGTTTATAGCAGCTGCTATAGTTTTAAAAATATTCTAAAATTTTGACAAATTAGTTGTAGATTCTGATTAACTGATCCGTTTGAATGGGTTGTTATGATCAGATTTTCAATATTTTACGCTTTTAATCTTCTTTATTCTTCATTTTTCGGTTTAAAGTTTCTTCCAGCTCCTTGCCGCAGGAATGTTATTTTTCCTTGTACTTTTTTCGCTTGTTCAAGTACTTCCAATGCTTTTGTCCGCTCGTTCATTTTACCAGCGTGTGTTATATTGTCTTGACGTTCATTTTTTTTCATACTATCAATATAGTAAATTTATTTGAGAAAAACAAATGCTTATTGTTAAATTAATAAGAAATTAATATAAAAAGCATTGAGAAGAACCAGTATGACTAGGTTTCTTCAGATTCGATGCTATCACAATTTTTTGTTGACATAAGAATTTTCAGAAAGAATTTCTCTGTAATGCCTAAACTATTGTTAAATGGATGTCTAATACAAACATACTTTTTTTGATTGTATAATAATTACTAGTTTTGGATGCTGGATTTGATGTATAATCCGTAGATGGTTAAAAAAGAAAATAAAAGAACAAAAAGATTGTGAAATGACTGACGCATTTAAAAATTACTTATCCTCAACAGGAGCATTATTAGCTGATGAAATCAACTTTTCTGCACAGTTCTTCAAACCGATCAACTTGAAAAAAGGCGATTTTTTTATTCGTGAGGATGAAATCTGCCGTCATATTGGATTTATCGCCAGTGGTGCTGTAAAAGCATACGCTACTGATAAAGAAGGAAAGGAAAATATAACCTGCTTTAAGTTTGAAAATGAATTTGTCACTTCATTTCCCGAGTTTATGGCGCAGGAAAAATCCAAAAGGAGTATCAGGACTGTAGAAGATAGCATAATCTATAGGATAAGCTATCCTGACTATCAGCTCCTTCTTGCTAAGGTAGCCGCTTTGAATGGAATTATAAAATCGGTGATGGAGCAGGAGTATAACCAAAAGGAACGTTATATGCTGAATTATAATAATAAGTCGGCTGTAGAAAAATACCGTCATGTCTTATCCAGTGAGCCGATGCTCATACTTCGCATAGCAACACAGGACCTGGCATCGTACCTGGGCATCACGCAGCGATCTCTTACAAGGGCCAAGGGACAGCTCCACAGACCCGGCGTATTATAGGACAAATGTCCTTATGCAGTCCTGACCAGCAATGTAGATTTGCAAAAAAAATAATATGTTACGTCAAATTGCTCCCGAGGTGTTCCAGATTCCACTAATGCCAAGAAACAGTATCAACTGCTATATTATCGAAGGTGTATTGGTAGATTCCGGAATACGGAGCTCATATGCAACGATAAAGAAAACTCTTCAGAAAATTCCCGTTTATCAACATGTACTGACACATGCCCATGCAGATCATCAGGGATGTAGCGATCAGATATGCGCTGAGTTTGAGATAGCATTACTCTGTCACCCCAATGAAATTTTCAGGACTGAAACAGGTATGGTAACAAGTGACTATCCAACTCCGCAGCATTGGATAGCAAAGCTTCAACAAAAATACTGGGCGGGTCAGGGGCATCAAGTTGAGCAGACAATTGTTGAAAACGATAAGATCGGAAACTTTCGGGTAATAGAAACACCCGGACATTCGGCAGGTCATATCTCTTTATTCCGTGAGCAGGATGGTGTATTGATCATCGGGGATGCGGCGACAAATATGAACCTGCTTACGACAGTGCCCGGGTTGCGGCTTCCGCCAAATATATTCACCTCGGATCAGCAGCGCAATATTAAATCGCTCCAGAAATTGGCAGAATTGAATCCGGCCATTATCTGCTTTGGCCACGGACCTGTCCTTCGAAATACAGATCGGAGGTTTGAGCAATTTGTGGCTAAATGCAGTGCGGCTGTTTAAAGATAGTTTGTGTTAGAAAAAACATAAAAATGTTCAGCATTTTTTAAAAAATGAGTATCAATATTAATCTGCATTGGGTAAATATCTGTTTTTAGTAATGGCAGAATGTAAAAACATTTGAAAAACTAAAGTAACTTTGTTAGTATATTGTTTTTTAATGGTCAGAAAGCATTATCTTTTTAATCAGATAAAAATGTTTTACATCTTTCTTTTATGCAGTTAATGTTATGAATAAATTGGCTCAGTTAAAACTGGTATTAAGTATATTTTTAATTTCAATTGTAATTTTCAGTTGCAGAAAAAAACATTCAGACAGTAAGAACAGCCTTGATGGTTCTGTGATTTCTGTTGCGGCTGCAGCAAATCTCAGAGGTGTTTTAGAAGAATTGAAGAATGCTTACATAAAAGAAAACTCCGGTAGAAAAGTTGAAATTAGCTACGCTTCTTCAGGATTGCTGGTTCAGCAAATAATAAATGGAGCCCCTTTCGATCTGTTTCTTTCGGCGGACTCTTCATTTCCTGAAAAGCTTAAAAATACTCATAAAGGGTTCGGTAATTCTTCCGTTTACACCTACGGAAGAATTGCTCTGTGGAGCTCAAATTTAGACGTTTCTGAAGGTTTGAAAGTTGTATTAAATCCAAAAGTTAAAAAAATAGCCATTGCCAACCCGAAATTGGCTCCTTATGGGAAAAATGCTGTCGAAGCATTGAAAAAATCGGGTTTATTTACGATCATTGAACACAAAATTGTCTGGGCGGAAAATATCAATCAGGCAGCACAATTTGCCTCTTCCGGCAATGCTGATATTGCTTTTGTAGCACTATCCAATGCGGTGAGCAAAGAAATGACAGGAAAAGGGAAATTTTATGAGCTTTCAGCACAGGAATCATCTCCAATTCCACAAAGCGGGATTGTTCTGAAAGGAAAAAAAACAACGGAAGCACAGCTTTTTTTCGATTTTATTAAAAGTGAAAAATCAAAAAAAATCTGGAAAAAATACGGTTACCAATCTGAAATTAAATTCTAATGCTGGATCAGGATTTTGTTTATACCTTACTTCTTACCGGAAAATTAGCATTGGTGACCACTACTATTCTGGTCATTATTGGAATTCCTGTAGCTTACTGGATTACCTATACACGATTTAAACTGAAATTTATCGTAGAAGCGCTCATTTGTATGCCTATGGTTCTGCCGCCAACGGTGATGGGGTATTACCTTTTGGTGGCTTTCAGTCCGGATAATGCTTTTGGACAATTTTTAGAGCGATATTTTGATGCCCGGCTTGCTTTTTCATTTAACGGAATTGTTATTGCAAGTATTATCGCTAACTTACCTTTTATGATTCAGCCTCTTCAGAACGGTTTCTCCTCATTGCCAGACGAGTTGAGGCAGGCATCCTATACAATGGGCAAATCCAGAATAGTTACCTTGATTAAAGTTCTTCTTCCCAACATAAAAACTTCTGTGATTACCGGAATTGCTCTTACATTTGCACACTGTATCGGGGAATTTGGTATCGTCATTATGGTGGGTGGAAACATTCCTAAGGAAACCAGAATTGCATCCGTTGCAATATATGACCAGGTTCAGGCTCTCAATTTTGAAGCGGCCAACCGATATGCATTTGTACTTTTTATTCTTTCATTTCTTACTTTAATGCTGATTTATAGTATCAACCGTAAAGTTAATTTGACAACATTCCGATGATTGAGATTAATATAAAACACCAGATCTTTACCTCCTCGGGAAATCAGTTTCTTGAGATCAATGAACACTTTGAAGAGGGGAGTATTGTTCATGTTTCCGGAGATTCGGGCATTGGAAAAACTACCTTTTTTAAAATTATATCAGGTTTAACAGCTCCGGATTGCGGATTCATTAAAATAAATAATACAGTTCTATCGGATACTGAAAATAGAATCTTTTTATCACCTCAAAAACGTGATATCTCATTGATGTTTCAACAGTATGCTTTGTTTCCCAACATGACTGTGAAAAAAAATATTGAATTTGCCCGGAAAAAGAGGAACGATGAGAGCATTAATCACTTTTTAAAAATATTTAATCTTGAAAATCTGAAAAATGCAGTTCCTTCCAAGCTTTCCGGCGGTCAGCAGCAAAGAGTTGCGCTGGCAAGAACATTGGTTCAGAATGCCACGGTTGCTCTCTTAGACGAACCCTTTTCAGCCGTTGATCCTGCAATGAGAAAGGTAATGAAAGAGGAGATTGTGAAAACCGCTATCAATCAGGGATTAACTTTTTTTGTGATCAGTCATAACGAAAATGAGTTTGAAGATTATACTCATAAAAAGTTGGTTATCGGATAAATTTTTTAGTCCGCGAGCTTAACTGGGATATTCCATCATCTTCATTACGCTTCCAAGATCTTTTAAATCTTTAATTTATATGCAGAAATTATTCTAACCTTTTCTTTTACTGCTACAGCCATATCATGGATAGGGCAAAGGGTTAATTGTTAGAAAGCTATTTCATCAAATTTCGAGTTGAGTAATTCACTTGAATGAATCTCTATTATAATCATCCTGATGATCTGAAGTGTTAATTTTAAAGAAAACTATTTAATTTACTGACTACATTCTCCCAAAGCTTATCTTTCATATTTCTTTTGAAAAAACCAAAGTGATCAATCTTTTTCAACCCCAATTCTAATGGAACCAATTTTGTGAAAGATATTTCTTTTTTACTCTTAATATGTTGCCAGTAAGATTCAGTATTTTTCTCGCTTGATATTGTATCATCTACAGTCCAGTATAGATGAATAGGGAATGTGTAATTCTTGAAATGTCCAACGGGGACGGTCTTACCATAGAATTTCGGATCGAAAAAGTAATCTTTCTTCTCGAGCCAGTTACCCCATTCATATACCACATTTTTAGGGAGATTTTCCATTAATCCAAAGGTTTTAGCTTTTACATATCCGGTCATTAAAACACTGATGGGAGCAAAAATGTAAAAATAAAAGTAGGCTTTCATTCTGTAAGAAAATGGCATATTGTGGTAGTAGCCGGCTGATACTGCAAAATTGATCATTCCTTTTACATTATCCAGATTTTTCATAAATCCAATTTGTTGTCCTCCGGCACTGTGTCCCACAATCATAAATGGAAGATCAGGGAACTCTTTGTTCAGAAAATTTTTGATAGCAGGCATGTCTTTTACTCCATAATCTGAAAATGTAAATTCACATGTTTTTAAATTTCCAGAAGAGGAATCTCCACTTCCTCTGTAATCCCAAAGGCAGCACAGGAAGTCATTTTCGGCGAGATAGGTAAGAAAAGATAAATAAATTTCCTTTTTCGTTGCAGTGCCGCAATTAAATTGAATGACCGCTTTAGGAGTATCCGGGATGAAAAGGATTCCCTTGAGTTTTACACCGTCTTCACATATTGTTTCAAAGCTTTCCGTTTTCATATTTTAATTATACTTAAAAAAATTAATCGTTCTATTACAAAAGGTTCTTTTAATATTCTGAAGTGACCATGTTTTCGAGTTTTTCCAGATTGCCATTGATCTAATTTACAATTTTTGCCTGCCGTATACATTCTCTGTTAAATTTAATGAATAGCTGAATTTATTTGTAATATTTAACTATGTAAGACTATGTTTTTGTGATAGAAGTTTAGCCTTGTAAATACTTTATTAAAACATCGGATGTGAATTTGCTGAATTTTGTGGTACATTTCATGGACATCCCAATGCTCCATGATTTCCATATTATATTTCATTATTTTTATAATATTTGAAATTAAAATAACACGATCCGTAACAGAGCATTAAATTTTTGTATCTGATATTGTAAAGGTTAGCAGGATTTGGTTCGTAAAATCGCTGGGAAGTATTGTGAATAAAGAAAAAGTTTCTATCTTTGCAGTCCCTTAAACAAAGGGATTTACTTGAAAAAGTAGGTGACCGACTCGGTAGCTCAGCTGGTAGAGCAATACACTTTTAATGTATGGGTCCTGGGTTCGAATCCCAGCCGGGTCACCAAAAACCCGAACAGGTTTTAATCAGTTAAAAGGCGCATTTTTATGCGCCTTTTCTATTTAATATCAGTTTTTGATTTCTGAAACAAATGGCTCAAGAATATTAAAACAAATCAGTTTTAAGCCATCATCTCCTATGATCCGGTTTTAACAAACGTACGATGCCGAAAAATTCTTGTTGTGCGAGATCTCCAAATACAAGCCTTTCCGGTGTTTGAATTTCAATAATTATATTAAAACTTTCAAACTAGCCGATCTGTTTGTAACAAATTTCATTTCAGATAGTCTTATTATAAAGAAAAACAGACTTTTTGATCGGAAATAGTTTACATAAACCGTTTAAAAAACTTAAGATATCTGTTTAAGGGGGAAAATTTTAATACTTTATTAAATGTTACATTTTTGCAAAATTAACTGCTTATTTCATAATAAGCATGATAATTTATGTATATTTATAACACTTATTGGGGAATAATAATAGAATAACAGTAGAAATTATCAACATATTTCAATGGAATATGTATAGGTAGATATAGGGAAAAGTGAAGCTGATGGAAAGAATTAGTTTGATCATTCTTACGAATAAAAAAATACATTCAAAGGATATAAAAAAAATAATAGCCTGTACAATTTGCATAGGGTTATTTTTATGTATGCTTTCGTGCAGCGGTGATTCTCGGGATAAAGAAAGAGAAAATTTTGATACTTCTTTGTTAAACCAGACTTCGGACCTCCAGCTGTCAGGGGAATATGAAGCGCTTATCCGGCTGAATATAAAATACCTGAAAAAAGCTGCAAAAATGAAATATAAAGCTGGAAAAGGCCTGTGCTACCTGAATATGGCAGGGGTGAATGTCTCAGCAGGAAATTATGATAATGCCCGTTTTTTTTTCAACAAAGCGGAGAAAGATTTAAAAAATTCTGAGAATAGCTATCATAAAGCAGCATTCTATAATGACTACAGTCTGTATTATTCTCATCTTAAAATAAATGACAAGGCCATTGAATGCAATAATAAAGCATTCTACTATCTAAAACAGGCAGAAAAAACAAGTCTCACTCAAAAATTACTTCCGAGACTGTATGTAAACAAAGGAATTTACTATGCCTGGAAAGGGTGGTTCGGAACTTCTCTAAAATGTTTTACCAAAGCGAATGTACTGGAAAACTCGGCCTATAGCAATTGTATGGTTGCCCAATACTACTTATTTGTTCATAAACCAGATTCTGCCGGAATATATATTGAGCGTGCAGATGAGAAGATGCTAAGCCAAAAGACAACTGACGTAGAATCTCTTTGGGTTTACTATACCATGGGCTATTACTATAACGAAGTGAATAACAGCGAGGAGGCCGAGAAAGCACTCAGGAAAGCTTTGGACATCAATATTAAAACAAGGCGTACGTATTCTTCACATATCAAAGAGGTTTACAAGTCACTGGCAGAACTGTATAAGAAAAAGAATGACGGAGGAAAGGCTTATTTTTATCTGAAGAAGTATATGGAAGAAGAACGGAGGTTTGACGCTGCACGATTTACCACGATGAATAAGGCAACCGAAGATTTTATTTCTGAAGTAAAGCAGGAGTCGGACTGGCATAAGAATGATCTTCCGTTGTTTATTGCCTTATCTATCAGTGTTCTTACCTTTTCAGGAGTATATGTACGGAAGATAATTAACAATTTAAAGCTAAAGAAAAACTCCCTGAAAGAAGAAACGGATGAGCTGAAAAATCATGTGGAAACCAAACAGCTGGAAGAAGTAATAGAACTTGCCAAGAGGAATGATTCTTCTTTTTTATTAAAATTCAAAGAACTGTATCCTGATTTTATACAAGCGCTGTTGAAAATAAATCCTGACCTTGAAAATTCAGAACTAACTTTCTGTGCCATGTTAAAACTACGCTTCTCATCCAAAGAAATTGCAGACTATACTTTTGTACAGCACAAATCTGTACAACAGAAAAAATACAGAATCAGAAAAAGACTGAATATCCCCGGAGAAACAGATATTTATGATTTTTTTGAAAACTTAACTGAATAAAGAATTTCATCACAATAAAAAATACCGGATTCTGTTTTATAAAAGAATTTATTATTGATCTCAGCAGGAACACCAGTAAAGAATTTAAAAAAATAGAATACAATTTTATTCTGAGAGATTATTTTAATCCTAATTTATACAGGAATTTAGCTTAAATAGAGAAACATATGACACGTATTTTTCTTGTTGTTTTACTTATTATTTTGGTTTCATGCCATTCTCATTCAAAGAAAGAGGCTGAAAAGAAATTTGATGTTTCCCTGCTGAAACAGAATGAGCAATTCAGAGTGGCCGGAGAATATGACTCTCTGATCAATCTCAACAAAAAGTATTACAAACTGGCTGATAAAATAAATTATGCAGACGGAAAAGCGTTGTGCTATATCAATCTGGCAGAACTTAATATTTCTTTAGAAAACTTTCAAAAGTCCCAGATTCTTTTCGATAATGCAAAAGAAATCCTGGATCAATCGGAAGATGATCTGCATAAAGCCAGATTTTATAATGTCTATGGCCGTTTCAATTTAGAGCTCCGAAGAGTTGACAAAGCTTTTCAATATAATAATGAAGCAATGAGCCTGATCCAGAAAAGCGGTCAGTCTGAGCTTAAAAATGATCTTCTTTTCAGTATTTATTTCAGGCAGGCTATCTATTTTATCCAAAAAAAGAATTACGAAAAAGCACTTGAATATTTTCACAAAGCCAAAAAGCTGGATAACTCAGGTCTTACGGATTGTGCTATTGGTGATTATGTTTATATGAATAAAAATAAAGACTCTGCATACAAATATGTAAGTACTGCTTACAAGAAAGCCAATATAAGAGGGAAGGATGATGGGATAGCCTTGTATGCCAATACTATTATGGGAGAATATTTTCTTACCAACAAACAATATGACAAGGCAGAAGAAACGCTTACAAAAGCTCTGAAGATCAATGAGAAGACTAAACGCATCTATGCCTACTACGGAAAGTATATCTATAACGATCTCAGAGTGTTGTATGAACGTACAGGAGATAAGGAAAAAGCATATTTCTATTTGAAAGGTTATACAGATGCTTATTATAAAACCAATACATCTTTACTGGCTGCAATTAATCAGGATATGGAATCTTTTATTACGGGAGCCCAGAAGGATGCTGAACATCATAAAAGTAAGATACACTGGATTATCTTTCTGTCACTTGCCGGCCTTTCTCTGCTGGGATTATATGCCTGGAGAATTATCAGGGCTTTAGGGAAAAGAAAAGAGGTGCTTGCTATGGAAGCTGAAAATCTTAAAACCAGAATGAATGATAATAAACAGGAAGAGGTCTTAGAACTTGGTAAGAAGAATGATCCTGAATTTCTAAACCGTTTTAAGGAAGTTTATCCTGAATTTATAGATCAGCTTTTAACAATTAATCCTAATCTTGAAAGTTCTGAATTGATTTTTTGTGCAATGCTGAAACTGCATTTTACATCCAAAGAAATTGCAAGCTATACTTTAGTTCAACACAGAAGTGTCCAGCAGAAAAAATACAGAATAAGAAAGAAACTGAATATTCCGGGAGAAACAGATATTTATCATTTCTTTGATACCTTGAAATAATTACAAAAAAAAACTGTCTGATTTATCAGGTCAGACAGTACTCGAAAATATTCTCTTTTCACCACTTGGATTTTTTTGTGGTCTCTGGGTCAAATATGAAAATTTTTATCGAAAACAGAAAAAAACACTCTACTACATGGATACTACACCGTGTATTTGTGTTTTTAAATCACTGATATATAGCGAGTTGTTTTTTGTTGGCTGTTTTGGAGGTTTATTTTTGAAAAAAAGACCGATGATTCTAAACTACCTCATTTTTTTAGACCATATTTTTATAATTTATCTTTTTTGACTGTTGCTTAAATAACATTTAAGTATTACTTTCTTTCTGATTTTCAATTTCTTTTTTCAGTTACCTTTTGATCAGAATATTCAAAATATTTTATCTTTTAAAACTCTGCTGATTAATGAATATAAAAGAAGTAAAATATAAATTATTGATAATTAATAACTTATGATAAAAGTGTATCTGTGTAGTATCATCTTTTTTTGTTTTTTATTAAAAATATATAAGTTTTGTAAAGAGTTTTATTGTGAATATTGTACAATATGTTTGGTTTTGTTGAATTTATGATAATAGTGTCTTTGTATTAAGATAACTAAAGAATAGAAACTGAAACAATCTTTGAATAAATATTTTCAATGAACTTTCCAAAATAACTTTAAATAAATCTATGAAAAAAAGAATTTTATTCGTTTGCGCACTAGCGTCTTGTTTTACGGTTTTCAATGCTCAGAGATGGGAATCTGTTTCTCAAAAATCTTCGGGTATCAGAGAAGGAGTAGAAGTGCAGCATTCTTACAGAGTTGATTTGAAGTCTCTGAGAGAAATGTTGAAAAATGCTGAAGAGACGGGAAAAAATGCACGTCCTGTTATTATTTCTTTACCAACAGCAGAAGGAAAAATTGAAAAATTTGCGGTCTATAGCAATCCTGTAATGGATCAATCTCTTGCAGACAAATATCAGCTGGGATCTTATGTGGGAATTGGTGTGGATGATTCTTCTAAGTATTTAAGATTCAGTACATCTCCTACAGATATGGAGTCTATGATCATTAAAGACGGTATATTTCAGTTTATAGAACCTATAAGTACGGATAAACAAACTTACGGTGTATTTTATAAATCAAAAGAAACAGGGGAGCATGGTTTTAAATGTGATACCGGGGAGTATGATTTTAAAAATATTAATAAGCTGGTAGAAAATGGTAAAAAAATGCTTTCCGGAGTGGGAATTACCAGCAGACCTACCAATACAAAATACAGAAATTTTAGAATGGCATTATCCGTTACCGGAGAATACAGCCAATATCAATTGACCGCAGCGGGAACTCCTGCCAACGCAACAGATGATGTGAAAAAAGGAGTTGTTTTGGCAGCAATGAACAATACCATGACCCGCATAAATGGTGTTTTTGAGCGTGATTTTGGAGCTCATTTAACAGTACAGAATCTTCCGCAGATCATCTATCTTGATCCGGCAACAGATCCTTATACGGGTAATTTAAATCTTCAATTACAGCAAACACTTACTTCAGAAGTAGGAAATGCCAATTATGATATCGGTCATGTTCTTAATCAGAATGCTGAGAGAAGCGGAAATGCAGGAGGAATCGGAATTGTCTGCGTAGATCCGGCGACTAATACTGAAATAAAAAAAGGTTCTGCTTATACCCAGGGACCTATTCCTGTAGGGGAAGTTTTTGACTTTACAGCAGCGCATGAAATGGGACATCAGCTGGGAGCAAACCATACGTTTTCAAATACTTCTGTTACAGATGCAAACCAAGGTGCAAACGTAGAGCCTGGCGGTGGAACAACGATTATGGGATATGCCGGGATTACCTATGATAATGTTCAGGCTAACGCAGATGGATATTTTCATTATAAATCCATTGATCAGGTACTAACTAATTTGGAAAATAAACTTAATTGCGGAGTTTCTCAAAATATTATCAATAACACAGCTCCGGCCATTAATCCTCTGGTTGCTTATAGCATTCCTAAAGGAACTGCTTATTATCTTGAAGCTGCAGCAACGGATGCTGAAAATGATGCTGTAAACTATACATGGGAGCAAAATGATTCCACCGATGAATTTTCTACAATTTCAGGAGATAGCGGATGGGGGTATAATCCTAAAGGAGCCTTAACAAGATCTATTCCTGGTACACCAAGCGGAAGACGGTATTTTCCTAAGCTCCAGACTGTGATGAACGGGTCTCTTACAGATAAGCAGGGATGGGAAACTGTATCATATATTCCACGAACGTTAAATTATGCAGTAACAGCAAGAGATCAAAATGCACAACGCCCAATGGTTTCAAGTTCAACAACTACAGTGACGGTAGGAAATGACGGGCCATTCAAATTCAATGGGCTTACTGCATCTTCAGTATTGTATAATAATGCAATGAACACGATTTACTGGGATACAGCAAATACAAATAATGCTCCTTATAATACAGCCAGTGTAAAAATAGATTATACTGCAGATGACGGAGTATCATGGACAAATCTTGTAGCGGCAACCCCTAATACAGGAAGTTATAGCGCTCAAATGCCGGGTAATCTAACTGGAGCTGTAAAATTAAGAATTTCAGCTGTAGGTAATATATTTTATGCCGTATCTCCTGCAATTACCATTGGTAGTGCCCCTACATCTAATACATCAGCCCCTACAGGTGTTTCTGCTATAAATACTGAGATTTTCAAAACAACAGCAAGGGTATCTTGGAACAGTGTTCCCGGGGCTACCTATTCTGTTAATTACAGAAAAACAGGAACGGTAAACTGGTCTAATACTGTTAGTCAGGCAAATTCTGTAGTTCTGAATAATTTAGAAGACGAAACAAATTATGAAATACAGGTGGCAGCTGTAGTCAATTCAGTTCCTGGAACCTTTTCTAATAATTATACATTTAAAACAAAAGGATTAAAGACCGGTGTGGATTATTGTATATTAAACTCCGGATCACCTTATTTAGGTGCAATTTTGAAAGTTGTAGTTGCCAATATAGATTATACTGATGCTACAGCAAGATCTTATAAAGATTTAAGTGAGGATCCTACCAAGATTGTTAATTTGACACAAGGTAATACATATACAATCTCACCAAGGATAGGAAATTTGCTACAGAGCGGCATGCAGGTAAATTTATCTGTATGGGTTGATTATAACAGAAATGGAACTTTCGAAGCATCAGAAAGAGTAGCTCAGACATCCGGGGCGTCCCCTACAGGAAATGTTGGAATGGGTAACCTTAACTTTACAGTTCCAACCAATACTTATTCCGGGGATAAATTGTTAAGAATGAGAATTGTAGGTAAGTTTTTCAACACAGCTCCCGATAATGTATGCGGCGAACTGGAAAGCCAGGCAGGAGGCATTATGGATCTTCCTGTGAAGATTACTGCCAATACACTTGCCGTGAGAGAGACAGCAGACACAAAATCATCCGAAGTATCTATTTATCCTAACCCTGCAGATACATTTGTAGAAGTGAAAAACCTTAAAGGTAAAGCAGATTACAAAATCTACAGTGCAGATGGAAGACTAGTTCAGGAAGGTAAAATTGAAGGAAAGATCAATGTTGCTTCTTTGGTAAAAGGAATGTATGTGATCACTATAAAAGATGATAAAAATACTTATAATACTAAATTAATCAAGAAATAACACAAATGAATCTCCGCATCAGGATCTAAAACGCGGAGAGAAAAAAGATTTATTTAACTGAAAAAGGCTGTCTCTGGTTGAGGCAGCCTTTTGTTTATGATGAAGTAAGATGACCATTAAAAAAGTCCAGCATGGTTGCCAATGACTTTTCAGAATGCATCCGTTCGCCGTTCTCCAGGGATTCTTGTGTGGCAATGGCAGCTCTCTCACGCATCTTCTGTTCATAGCTGAAGATAGCTTCCTGTAAAGTGCTGTAAGTATCATTTGTTAAATATTCACTCAGTTCAAGTGCGTCCAGCATAGCCATATTGGCACCTTCTCCTGCAAATGGAGGCATTACATGCGCAGCATCGCCTATCAGAGTCAGATTGGATTGTGCTTCCCAGTTCTGATCTGCAGGCATAGAGTAGATCAGGCGCGGAATAAATGGAGTAGTAGTATTGTCAAACAATTCATTCCAGATGGGGCTCCATTCAGAATATTCTGTTTTGAACCATTGTAGCATCTGTGCATGATCAGAAAAATCAAGACCGCTATCTGCAGGCCAGTTTTCATCAGCTTTAAAACTTGCATAAAATCCCAGATCCCCATTGCCTTTCTTACCAAGCAGAATATTTTTGGTATTTCCGAATGCCATTATTTTCCCTCCTTTAATCATGGCATCAATCTGGGGAGCAGCCTTTTTTGAAACATTTCCTTCCAGCATGATGATTCCGGAATAAACAGGTTTAATATCGGTAAGATAAGGCCGTATTTTAGAATTGGTTCCATCACCTGCAATCACAAGATCTGCGTATTCTGAAGTTCCGTTTTTAAAATGCAGAAGCCATCCTTCATTCTGAGGTTCCATCTTTAGAAAATGACTGTCCCAGACTACAGTTTCAGGATGTAGTGACTCTAAAAGCATATTCCTTAAAGGTCCGCGGTCTATTTCTGGACGGAAATGCTCATCGCCAAAATCTTCTTCGGGTTTCAACTCATGATCATTGAAAAATATTTCTGCCTTTTCATTCATGATCAGTGTTCTGTCTGCTCCGGGGCGGAAAGTCTTTTTGAATTCCTCCAGCAGTTTTGCTTTACGGATAGCCGCTAATCCGGAATCTTCATGCATATCGAGAGGAGAGCCTTGTACCCGTGCATTTTTATTGAAATCTCTTTCATATACTTTTACGTTGGCTCCTTTCAACTGTAAAAGTCTTGCCAGTGTAAGCCCTGCTGGACCGCCACCAACGATTGCTATTGATTTGTTTTCTATCAGCATTGTTAATTTAAATTTTACAATGCAAATTTATTTTCCTTTCAATACGGATAATAGTACAAATCGGTCGTTTTTATTTTTGGATAATTCTTTAGGAGCAACTCCCGAAAACTTTTTCACTTCTTTGATGAAATGGTTTTGATCAGTATAATTAAGCTCGGGGAATAGCCTTCCCTGCGCGATGTGCTCCAGAGATGCTCTGAAACGTAAAATAGTGGAGTAGGCTTTTAATGATAAGCCAAGCTGTTTGGTAAAATACCGGTTGATCTGCCTGCTGCTCCAGCCTGTTTTTTCAGAAAGTTCCTTTACACTCATTTCTCCTTTTGAAGCATATACCAACTCGAAAAGCCTGTGTTTTCTTTCATCTGCTTTTTGGGGAAGCAGTTCTTTAATTTTTTGGGTTGCTTTTAAACAACAAAGATCAAAATTTTGTAAATCATCAGCTTTAAAATCCCAGAATCCGGGAGAAAGCTCTTTTCCTATATTTAATAGATCAGCGATAGAAGTATTTAAGATATATTCAACAGCAATAGGTTTGAAACTGACAACAAAAGCAGCCATATGCGGAGCGATATATCTTTGCTCCGGATAAGTTTCCAACCCGAGAAGGGTTACATGAAAAGGCTCTGAATCCGACTGTGAGAAGAATAAATCAATTCTTCCATCAGGAATAATCACAACTTCTTTAGCTTCACCTGAAAGGTTTTGGAACGTTCCCAGATTTTCAACAAAATCAGCAATCTCTTTGTCGGGTTCGATGAAGTTATAATAGAAATCGTTGTCCATAATTATGCCTGCAGAATGTTGCTTTTAAAGAAGAAAATTACAAAAATTGGAATAGACTGACAAAATATTCCTCATTGTACATAATTAAAGCAAACGCTAAGATTTTAAATACTATTTTTGTTTTGGAGAGATTTCAAAAATAAATGTATCATAGTTCTTATTCTCATGGATAAATCATCACTTAACACTTACTTTCATTCCCTTTTCAGTATCAAAACGGAAGTGGTTGAAAAGATCACAGAAAAATTTATCCATTTTGAATTAAAAGGCAATACTATTTTGTTGGATAAGGATGCAATAAGTACTAAAACATACTTTCTGGAAAAAGGGTATGTACGTTCCTATATACTGAATGAAGATAATGAGGAGATTACAACCAATATCTATACAGCACCTTGCTTTGTGAATGATTTTCTGTCTTTTTTCAGACAGCAGCCAACCAAAGAAATATACCAGACGGTAACTGACTGTATTTTCTGGGAAACAGGATTGGAGAATGTACAGGACAATTTTCATAATATTCCTGAATTCAGGGAGTTCAGCCGGCTTCTTTTTGTGCTTAATTACTACAGTATTCATGACAGGCTGATAGAAATGGCAAGTCAGAAAGCTTCCACAAGATATTTTAATCTGATGAAGAAAGATCCAGATATTTTTCAGCATGTTCCTTTGAAGATAATTGCTTCTTACCTGGGCATCAAAGACAGTTCCCTGAGCCGGATCAGAAGGGATATTCATAAACTTTAATTTCTTTTCATTTGTCAAGTGATATTTCAGAGATCAACCCTGATCTTTGCTAAAAATAATTTCATGAACAAAAAACATATTGTCGTTGTAGGATTAGGGGGAGTAGGCGGTTACTTTGGTTTTAAAATAAATCAGACCAATGAAACTTCCGGAAAATATACTGTTTCTTTTGTTGCCCGGGGAGAAACCTATAGAAAAGTAAAAGAACACGGATTGACTCTGCTGTCTCCCGAACATTCCAATACTCAGACATATCCCAATGCTGTTGAAGAGAATATCAGTGATATTCAAAATCCTGATCTCGTGCTGATCTGTGTAAAGGAATATGATCTTGAAAATGTGTGTAAGCAACTGCTGCCAGTCATTCATAAAGAAACCCTATTGCTTCCGATGATGAACGGAGCGGATATCTATGACAGAATACGTAAAATAATTCCTGAGCATACGGTTCTTCCAACCTGTATCTATGTGGCTTCCCATATTAAAGAAAGAGGAATTGTAGAACATAAAGGAAAGGCCGGGAAAATGATTGTGGGAAGAGATCCTGAGCATTTTTCTGCTCCTGTAGAATGGATTACAGAGTTATTGGATGAAAGTAAAATTGATTTTGACTTTAAAGACAATTCATTAACGGATATCTGGACGAAATTCATATTCATTGCCAGTTTCGGACTGGTAACTGCTAAACATAATTCTTCAATAGGAACTGTCTGTACTGATGAACAGCAGAAGAATGAAGCAACTGAAATTATGAAAGAAATTAAGCAGATTGCAGATAAAAAAGGAATTTATCTTCAGGAAGATATCATTGATGAAACCTTTGAAAAAGCGTCTACTTTTCCTTTTGAAACACCCACTTCTTTACAGCTTGACATTCATTCCGGAAAGAAAGATAATGAGCTGGAATTATTTGCAGGAGCCGTTTTAAAATATGGAGCAGAGCTCGGTATTGAAACTCCGTTTACACAAAAAATCTATACCGAAATTAAAGAAAAATAAGTTTTGGCTGAAGCCGAAGAAGAATAAAAATATAAAAGGGCGGGTTAAAACCCGCCTCTATTGAAATTAAATATAAAAGATAGAAATTTCTTAAGAATTCCCGGATTCTATTCCATAGTTAAGCATAGTGCATAGGTCTAATAAAAAATGAATTTAATACATTGTTGTGTCGACTTTTAAGCACTGTGCATGAATTTCTGCCGATCCAGTAATACTTCATCCGTTTCCCGATGATCAGGATCATCAATACAACAGTCTACGGGGCATACCGCCTTACACTGAGGTTCCTCATGAAAGCCTTTACATTCCGTACATTTTCCGGATACGATATAATAAACCTCGTCAGATATAGCTTCATTATAAGTATCGGCATCAGCTTCCGTCCCGTCCGGGAAGGTTATATGACCGGAAAGTTTTGTTTTGTCTTTCCAGCGCCAGTCGATGGCTCCTTCGTAAATGGCGGAGTTGGGACACTCAGGTTCGCAGGCCCCACAATTGATACAGGCATCCGTTATTTTTATAGCCATATTGTGTATGTTTAGAGGGTTTTAAAAAGGGATTTCTTCAACGTTGAGCGGTTCAGAAATCCCTGCTAAACTTAATTACAGCAGTTCAACACTATTCTTTGAAAATAAGCAGCATAAAGTGTGCTATTTTTTATTTTTACATCATTAATCTGCAGCAATTTTTGTGAGAAGTCCATGCATCTGCTTTATAAAAGGTATCACGAGACTAATCTTTTGACTTTATGAATGTTGAAGATTTCAGACTTTCTATTTTTTTAGTTGTTGCAAGGCTGATGAGTTTATCAAACTTACCGGAATAGAGTTCCGAAATTTCAGTTGAATGTTCAGGATCAAATAATGCTGATCTCACAATAGGTACACTGAATGGTAATGGCCATGCTCTTAATGACTTGGCAATAGAATCCATGGCATTGATTCCCTGCATCGCCTGAAGACCATCTGCCCAGCATACAAGTCCGACAGTTTTATCCGTAAGATAAGGTTCGTACCTGTTGGCCGTCACTTCAAGCCAGTCCAGGCAGTTTTTCATCACTCCCGGAATGCTTCCGTGATAAAGAGGAGCCAGCCAGATGTGGAGGTCAGCATCGGTAAACATCTGGGTCATTCGTTCTACTGCCAAAGGAGTTTTGGAAAGTGTGACATCGAATAATGGAATGCCGGAATCAGCAAGGGTAAAAATATCAGTCTGGATTCCCAGCATTTTCAGACGCTCTGAAAAGTAATTGGAAATCAGTCCGGAAGTAGATTGTGATCTTCTTTCCAGAGATCCGTTGAATATGATTGCTTTCATTTTTTATTGTTTAAAAATTACTTTGGGTAATCCTATCTCACCATACATCAGTGTTTTAACCAGAGGTTTCAGAAGTCCTGCCGCTAATAAATAGAGGGCGGGATCATGATAGGTACTCGCCCGGACTACAACTTTCTGATTTCTGTAATGTTTCAGGTCTGCATAGATGAGACGGCGTTTCCAGAGATCAAGCAGAACCGTTTCTGCATTGTTCAAATCTACATAAGCAGCATAAGGAGATAGTTTTTCCATGATCAGCATATAGGCCCATGGCGGGATAATGGCATCCGTAGAGCAGATGATTCCTACTGCTTTTTCGTTATAGACAGAAAAATCCACCTTAGCAATTGATTCTTTAAACTCTTTTTCCTTGACAATCATTCCCATGAAGAGATGATCTTTGATATCCAGTTCCACAATTTCCGTTTTCGGTTTGTAATCTGAAAGATCAAGGGCAATAATGCCTGAAGCTTTTGCTTTATTGATAAAATTTTCCTCAGTCATAGTTTGTTTACTTTCAGTGTTACTTATCTTACTTTTGACAGAGCTTCTTCATATTTTCTCTCCACAGAAGACCAATCCAGTACCGACCAGAAAGCATCCAGATAATCTGCTCTTTTATTCTGATAGTTCAGATAATAAGCATGTTCCCAGATATCTATCCCAAGAATAGGGAAGCCTCTGTTCATCGAAAGAACATCCATCATCGGATTATCCTGATTAGGGGTCGAACTAATGGCCAGAGATCCGTTGAATTTTACAAAAAGCCATCCCCATCCGGACCCAAACTGTGACAAACCTGTTTTTTTCATTTCTGCTTTAAGATTCTGAAGGCTTCCAAAAGTTGAAATGATAGCATCGTTAAGTGCTCCTTCGGGGGTAAGTTTGGGTTGGGGTGAAAGAATTTCCCAGAATAATGAGTGATTATAGTGTCCTCCGCCATTATTTCTTACCGCAGGGCTGTATTCACTTATCCTTTGCAGTAAAGAATCAAGATCAGGATTGACTTCATTGGTTTGTGCAAGGGCAATATTAAGATTATCAACATAAGCCTGATGGTGACGCTGATGGTGAATTGTCATTGTTTCTTTATCTATAAAAGGTTCCAAAGCATCGTAAGCATAAGGTAACTGAGGTAATGTAAATGGGTCCATCGTATTTATTTTTTTGATTATTGTTAGACAAAGGTAAAAATATATTTAAATAAAACAACTTTTTAGTTGTTTTATTGGTTTGAATTTTGAAATGATAAAATATTGTAATTCTTGTGTTTACATGATATTTTTGGAGGTTATAGAAAATGACTATATTTGTTGTTGAAAAATAAAACAACCTAAATATTGCCAAATGAAGAAGCCGGCTGCTGATCGTATTCTGATGTTTTTAAAGATGAGAGGTGAAGTTACATCACTTCATATCGCTGAAGAATTGTCGATTACCAAAGAAGGGGCAAGAAAACACTTACTGAATCTTGCTCAGGAAGGATTGATCCGGTCTTCGGTGAAGAGTGAAGGAGTAGGGCGTCCCTCTACTTACTATGCCCTTACGGAAAAAGGATTGGCGCAGTTTCCTGATACCCATGCAGATGTAACCGTCCAGATCCTGAAATCAGTGAAAAATCTTTTAGGTGAAAATGCCTTGAACTTATTAATCAGCGACCGTGAGAAGAATACTCATGAACGATATGAAAAACTACTTTCTAAGGCAAAATCTCTTGAGCAGCGCCTTGAATCTCTTGCAAAAGTACGTAGCGAAGAAGGATATATGGCAGAATGGAAAAAAGATGGAACAGATTATTTTCTGATTGAAAACCATTGCCCGATATGTGCTGCAGCAACAGAATGTCAGGGGTTCTGCCGTGCTGAATTATCCAATTTCCAGTCGCTGATAGGGAAAGAATATACGGTTGAAAGAATAGACCATATTATTTCCGGCGGACAGCGTTGTGTTTATAAAATCAGTCAATAATTTATCATTCGGAAGATGGCTTTAAAAGCAGTAATATTTGACATGGATGGAGTCCTTATAGATTCAGAAAAATTCTGGACTCAGGCAGAGCTTGATGTATTTTCATCCTATGGAGTACAGGTGACGGAAGAGCTTGCAGCACAAACCAAATATATGACCACTCAGGAAGTGACAGAATTCTGGTATGAAAGATTTCCGTGGGAAAACCGGGATGCATCTGATCTGGAAAATAAAGTCGTCTCAAAAGTGATCGATCTGATACAAACTCAGGACTGTACCATATCCGGCGTACAGGAGTTTATCAGACATCTTAAGAATAAAGAATATAAAATAGGATTGGCAACTAATGCGCCTTTGCGTGTGGCACATGTAGTTCTGGAAAAACTTCAGGTTCGCGATTTGTTTGATACCGTTCATTCATCCGAATTTGAAACCCATGGCAAACCTCATCCTGCTGTATATCTTACTTCTGCAAAAAATCTAGGTGTCTCTCCTGAATACTGCATTGCTATTGAAGACAGCCATTCAGGATTAAAAGCAGCAAAAGAAGCAGGAATGCAGACCATTGTTTTTACCAATGATGATGAAAGTATTGATTCTGATCTTGCCGACTTTAAAATATTGAACTTTACAAATGTTTTACTGCCTGTGTTTGGGGAATAGTGAATGGGTGAATAGTGAATCCGCTTCGCTGTGAATTTTAATACATGTTGCAAAAATCGACGATTGATTGCGCAGCAAATTGACTATTGACGTAACCCCGAACCCCCGAACCCCGGAACCCGCTCTCAATACCTCATCAAAATCTCCATCAGCAACAGAATAGAAACCAGTTTTTTTGACGACTGATACTCAGGACTCAACTGTTCACGGATTTCTCCCAAAGCTTTGCTTAATTTATTGCTTACCGTCTTATTGCTGAGTCCCAATGCTTCTGCGGTTTCATTAACGGACATATTTTTCCGGATTCTCATATCATATACCTGCTGTTCTGTTGAAGGAAGCTGGGCAACCACTTGATCAATCATTGATAATAAAGTATTGATCTCATTCTCCTCAAGAATTTCAAAATAATCTGTATCTGATATCTCCAGCTCATTGGGGATGTCAAACTCGTCAATACTCAGCGTAGGAGGAGCTTTTTTATAGCTGTTATAAAAGTCAAGGATACGGTAATGAAGATGGCGGAGAAGATAGCCTTTGGCACTTTCGGAGTCGTCAGTTTGTATCGTATCTGTATTCTCAAGAATCTTTATCCATAGGTTCTGAAGGATTTCTTCAGCAATTTCTTTATCCCGGGTCCGTACAAAAACAAAGCTATATAGACTATCCCAGTATCGGTCATACAGCAGCATAAATGCAGGGCGATCGCCTGATTTTATTTTCTTTAATAATGTATAGTCTGTTGGGCTCATATTGTTGATGCAAAATTACCTAAAGGAAAATTAACTTTTTGTGAACTTTGGGGATGGTAAGATTAAATATTTCTGAAAAACGGGGTCAAAATAGCGGGTTAATGTTGGCTAAATGTGAAAAATGGTGAAAATTATTAACAATTTGCTCATAATATGAATATAACGTTAAGAATGCCCTGGGGAAGTTTTTCATTTTCACTGTCTTATAGATAGAAGTATCTGTGAATACCATGAAAGACTTTATGAAAAATCGTTTAATATATAAAAATATTGAAGCCTTTGTTTTCAGACTTTGGGAACGGGAAGTTTCTGAAGAACCAATTTCTGAAAAGGAAAAAGAACTTTTAACAAAATGGAGAATCCGGACTGAAAAAGATCTGGACGCTGTTCATAGAAAAGAATCCAGAGAAAGGGTATTGTCCGGACTGGAACATTATTTTCCGCAAACAGATAGTATTGCTATACATTCTGCAAAAAGGTTTAAAACAAATCTGTATAAAATTGCAGCGGTTATTATTCTGCTTTTGTCGTTAGGAGGTATTTTCACTTATGCCATATTCATTAAGCCTGATGTTTATCTTGCAAAATCGGAAAACCGTATTGTTCATCTTGAAGACGGTTCTGTGGTTACCCTTTTGCCGGGCGCTGAACTTACCGTTGAAAAATCATTTCCTGCTTCTACCAGAATGGTGGATTTAAAGGGAGATGCCATCTTCTCCGTAGCCAAATCAAAAGTACATCCTTTTGTAGTGCGTGCCGATGGTTTCAGTACTAAAGTGTTGGGAACGGTATTCAAAATCTCACAATCAGGGAAGAAGAAAGCAGTTGATCTTTATGAAGGTAAGGTAGCTGTATCTTCTCCGGGAGTTCCGGTTTCTTTCCTTAAACCGAATCAGAAATGGACGAATTTCGGGATTGCGCATACTACAGCGGTCATTTCAATAAGCCCGGTGAAAAATTCAGCAAAGAAAGTTTCTGCAATCCTGTCTTTAAGCTTTAATGATGTTCCTTTAAAAGAGGTAGTAACGGTTTTGGAGAGCAACTATAACACAAAAGTATTATATCCTAAAGATGCGGAAGACAAGAAAATCACGGCTGACTTTACCGGTGGAACAGTCGGAGAAAATATTGAATCCCTGGCTTTCATCCTCGGATTGGAAGTACAGAAAAAAGAAAACACCTATATCCTGAAAAAATAAACATTACTCAAAAAATTAAATAATCATAATCAAGAGAACACTTTAAGTATGAAAAGTTTGAAATGTGGGATTACCATAGCAGCCTTATTTTTTACTGTAGCCGCAGAAGCACAGGAGCTGGTTCAGAAAGTAACATTTTCTGTACCTGCCAACAGACCGTTGATTGAAGTTTTGGAGGAATTTGCCGGAAAAACAGGAATGAGACTGGCGTATTCCAAGGTAGATATTAAAGAGCTGAAGGTAAAGGGAGTGAAATGTGAAAATACTTCTGTCAACAACTGTCTGAAGGATATTACCAATGGACTTCCGGTTGTCTACCGCCTGCATGGTGATCTTATTTCGATAAAATATGAAAATTCTGATATCTCAGTATTGGGAAACGGGCGTATTTCCGGTAAAATAGTGGATGAGGTAGGAAATCCCATTACCGGAGCAGAAATTAATATAGCCCGGAAAACCGTAGTTACAGATAATAACGGAGATTTTACAGTAGATCTTCCCTCAGGAACTTATAATCTGACAGTAAAAGCACCTAAATATAATACGCTGAGAGTTGAAAAACTATCTGTCACCAATAAAGAAACAAGTTCCGTATCATTTGCATTGAACAAAGCTTCTGATAAAATTACAGACATTAAAGAAGTCGTGATTACTGCAGCCCGTAAAGCAGATACACAGGCAGGACTTCTCGCTCAACAGAAAAAAGCGGCACAGATGAGCGACGGTATTTCAGCAGAACAGATCTCCAAAACTCCGGACAGCGATGTGGGGGGAACTTTGAAAAGGGTAACGGGAATTACCACTATTGATAATAAATATGTAGTCGTAAGATCTATGGGCGAACGATGGAATACGGCAGCCATGGACGGAATTAATCTTCCAAGTACAGAAGCCTATAATCAGAATTTCTCATTTGATATTATTCCTACTGCCATGGTGGAAAGCGTAGTGGTGAGTAAATCTGCAACACCGGATATGAATGCCAGCTTTGCAGGAGGCTATGTGGAAGTGAGAACCAAAGATATTCCCAACGAAAACTTTACAACAGTAACCATGGGAACTTCTTATAATGACCAGTCGGCGTTCAAAGAATTCCTGACACGCAAGCGGGGAAAGTATGATTATTTCGGATATGACGACGGAACCAGGGATTTTCCCAAAGGACTGGAAGCTGTGAACTGGACGGATCCGAAATTTTTTGAACAGTCCAAGCAATTTACCAATGATAATTTCAGCACCTATAAAACCAGAGGTGACATGGGATCCAACATCCAGTTGGCATTGGGAAGAACATATGCGCTTAAAAACAATAATAAATGGGGATTTGCCGGAGCATTTGTTATCAGAAATGAACAGAATAAACTGGATATAGACCATACGGGAAGAGGAAACTGGCTGGATACCACAGGAATGCCGGATGCCAACGGCAAGATTCCGTTTTACAACTTCAAAAACAGCGGAGCTTCCTACAACTATAATTCTACACTGGCAGGGATGTTGAATTTCGGGTTACAGCTGGGAAAAAACAGGATTTCATTCCGTAATTCATATACCCATATTTTTGATAATACTTTAACAAGAGTAACCGGATGGAATGAATACTCAACCGGTAGCGGAATGGCTGCCAATGCTGAATTGGCCTATAATTATTTTTATAACGGAGTTATTCCCAATAATGATCCGGCTCAGATAAAAACGTTAGACAGACCTTATACCGATAATACAAACTATCCGATTTTTCAGACCCTTTTGCAAAATAAACTGGAAGGAAGCCATAAAATAGGAAATACAGAGATCAGCTGGTTTGGAGCCCGCACAGGTGTTTCTTCCGATACCAAAGATTATACACAATATATCACCCGGTATGATTTTATCGGAAATGAAATTTTAACCTTTCACAAGATTTACAATTCCGGGGCAGATTTCTACAGAGGGTATATTGAAAACAAAGAAACAGACTACAACTATGGAGCTTCCGTGAAATGGGATATGGATGCAGGAAGTTTTAAAAATACCATTAAAACGGGTTATGCGGGGGCTATAAAAAACAATACCAACCAACAGCAGAAGTTTTTTCTTCGTGTTGATGAAAACCGGGACGTTCCGAATAGCGAGAAGAACTATTTGACGATGTATGGTTCGCTTGCTGACTGGTTTAATGGCTCTCATTATGTTCCGGGTGGTATTGGTTGGGAAACCAGAGGACTCTATAAAAATGACCAATATGAAGGAGAAGTTAATCAGCATGCTGTATATGTTATGTTTGATAACCGTTGGAGGAAGTTAAGATTGGTATGGGGACTTCGTGCAGAATATTTTAAATACAAAATGATTTCTCAGCAGCTGGATCCTTCAGATTCAAAATACATCATGAGAACTGCGATAGAGGATAAACCATGGCAATGGATGCCTTCAGTAAATTTTACATACAGTCCTACCAATAAAATTAACCTGAGACTTGCTTATAATAAATCAGTAATTCGTCCTCAGTTTAATGAAAGAACAGGGTTGCCTTATTTTGATCCAATTGCCAATGGGTTGATTTACAATACGGAAATGAGTTCTTCGGTCATTAATAATTATGATTTCAAATTTGAATGGTTTCCAAGACTGGGCGAGATATTCTCTGCAGGATTATATTATAAAAATATAGACCGGCCTATCGAACGTGAAGGTCATATTTCCAGTGAAGGAAATCTTTTCTTATACAATGGAAATTCAAAAAATGCAAAGCTGATAGGAGTGGAAGCCGAAGTGAGAAAAAGTTTAGGCTTTATTGCAGACGGAACTTTTCTGGAAAAACTTTTCATAAGCGGAAACTTTACCTATAACCATACAAAAGTAGTGGCTTTTAAAGATCTGTATAAAACAGGGGATAATGATGATACCTATGAAGTGAAACGACCGCTTTACGGACAGACTCCATACGCCTACAATCTTGGACTGATCTATGACGGAAACCGATTAGGAATGAGTTTTTTGTATAACGCAAAAGGAGGCCAGTACATCACAGTAGGATATGCTTATAAAGGAGAGGAAATCCAGCGTCCTTATGCTGTAGCCGATGCCCAGATCTCTTATAAATTCCTTCGTAACAGAAACTTTGAAGTGAAATTTAATGTAAGAAACCTCTTCAACAGGGTAAAAGAATATTATAATAATTTCAATTCTTATCTCGCGGCGAAAGACGGAGGAGGAAGTAATGTGGGAACAGAAAGAGAAGGATGGGAACTTCTTCCGGGAGCAACAGATAAGTATGATAAAAATATTGATAAGATCATGTTCCGGGCGTACAGCGGAAGAATGTTCAGCCTAAGTATAAATTATACTTTTTAAAAAAGAAGACACCAAATGTAAATATAAAAAGAGCTCAGGATAGCAGCGTACAGGTTTCGGTAACCTGATCAAAAACTGGAAGAATACTGATGAGGCGCACAGCAGTACCGGTTCAGAAAAAAACCGAGCGTTAATGGCTTTTCCCAGGTATTAACGGTTTCTATGGGAACTTCCCCAATGCAGCTCCTCCTGCAGTGATGGATGAATTCTAAAAACCAAATCGAAGGAATAGAGAGGCAGATATTCCTGAATATTAAAAAACTGATCTGGTATAAAATAACACGACCGGATTTATTAAAAATTATAACAATGAAAAGACTAACTCTAATTGCAGTGGCAGCATTATCTCTTACAGCTTGTCAAAACGATCAACTGGCGGATTCATCATCTCCATTCGAAATGAAATCTACTTCTGCTGAGTACCTTACAGCTTCGGCTCTTCCGGTAACCAGCGTAAGTGGTGCTATTACTACAAATACTACATGGAGCGGTGTAGTTGAATTAGATGGAGTTGTAACCGTAAAAAATGGTGCTACACTAACAATCCAGCCGGGTACATTCATTAAAGCTAAACCAAACACAAGCAATACTGCTACAGGAGTTTTGGTAATTGCTAAAACAGGAAAAATCAACGCAGCAGGTACTGAAGCGCAACCAATCATCTTCACAAGCTACAAATTGTTAGATGGAAACGAAGATACTACTGCTGCTCCTGGTGATTTCGGAGGTGTTATCATATTAGGAGATGCTCCTACCAACACGCCATTCACAAAAACAATTGAAGGATTATCTGGTCCTGATTTCTATTACGGAGGTACCAATGCTTCTCACAACGGAGGAACATTGAAATATGTACGTATTGAATTTGCAGGATATGATCTTTTAGCTCCTAACTCAGGAAACGAAATCAATGGTCTTACTTTAGGAGGAGTAGGAAACGGAACTACTTTGGATCATATTCAGGTATCTTTCGGGAAAGATGACTCTTTTGAATTTTTCGGTGGTACTGTAAACGCTTCAAACCTTGTTTCTTTCGCTGCGGATGATGATAATTTCGATTTCGATAACGGATATACAGGAACCATTACTTGTGCTCTTGCTTTGGCAGATTACAACTCTACGCACAGTCTTAGCGGAGCAAGCCCGGATTCTAACGGTATCGAGCTTGATAACAACGCAGACGGTTCTTCTACAACATTGTTGACTCACCCGGTGATCAACAACCTTACTATTGTAGGTCCTAAGAACTCTGCTAAAGGTGCTTTGTATGAAAACGGTATCCACATCAGAAGACACGGAAGATTAACATTAAATAATGCCGTAGTTACAGGTTACCCTGTGGGTATCAAAGTAGAAGGTACAGGTTCTGAACTTTCTTCAGCTTCAGCATACAACACCATCCAGATCCACGGATTTACGACTTCAGTTACAGGTACAGGAACAGCAGGAATCCCTGCAGCTAACTTAGCGACTGGTACTCCTGCATCTCTATGGGGTATGAGCCAGCCTTTCTTCAACGAAGGGGGTTGGAATGTATCTCCAAGAAACTGTGGAAACTTCCAGGGACTTTGGACAAAATACAATTTCTCCATTGTAGAATAATAAAAAACTTTAAAAAGCAGGGAACAGCGTATGCTGATTCCTTGCTTTTATTTCAAAAATTTTAATCATCAGTATTATGAAAAAAATAATTTTATCATCTGTTCTGTTTTTATCTCACCTGGCTGCAGCACAGTCTCTGGTATGGGGAAATTCTTTTGATACTCCTGCCGACCTGCAGGGATGGACCTTTCATGACCTTAATAACAATGGAAACGGATGGGTACAGGGGGAAAATATTTATCACAACGGAACCACTTTAACTTACGGTACTGCCGGCGTTCTCCGTCATTCTATCAATTTGGTTCCAACAGGAAATGCTAACGGATTTATCGCGGAAAATGACTGGATTATTTCTCCTCAGATTGATCTTACCAATACTGCAGGAACCGTTACGCTGGCCGCTTATATCGGAAGACAGAGATCCACGCATACCATTGTTGCCAGAGATCTTTTTATCTATGTAAGCACACCACAGAAAGAAGTTCCTGCATTATCTGATTTTCAGGCAATGACAGTAGATGCCAATGGAAATGATGTTCAGAGTATTTATAAAATACAGGTAGGTGATTCAGCCAATCCATTTCCTGCTGATCTTACCCAGTTTGTAGAATCCCTTGTAGATCTTTCTGCTTTTGCCGGGAAAAAGATCTATATCGGAATGTGGTCAAACAGAAAAACAAGCGGAAATAATGTCCAGAACATTAATATTGATGAAATGGGAATCTACGCTACTTCATTTTTGGGAACTAAGGATGTAAAAAGAAACAAAATTGTAACACAAATCGCAGAAAATCCGGTAAAAGAATCTCTGCAGCTGCAGCTTAATCCGGCATTGAAAGAAAATATGACAGTGGTAACCATTTACAGCGCAGCAGGACAGAAAGTGCTTACCGCTCAGTATTCTAAAGCGATCAACACAGCAGGTCTTACATCTGGAGCTTATATAGCAGAAATTACAGATGGAAAGACTACAGAAAGGTTGAAGTTTATTAAAAAATAACTCTTCTTCCCTTAGAAACTGATTCCAGAAACACCATGAATTTTTAATATAAGATAATGGATAGTATTTGATAAAGGCTATCCAGAACATATCCAACTAGTTTTTTTATAATTATATATTGCCCTGCTCCCGGGTAGGGCAATATTTTTTAAGTTTTACAATGAAATAATTGACGAAAGATGAACAGAATCTTTGCATTACTACTATTATTTACTGCACTTTTTTCATGCACAGACAGCAACACGATGGAGCTGTATGATAAAGTACAGAAACCCGGAGAGGTTAATATCAAAGGATTTTCCAAGCCTGATGTCCTTCAGCTGAGGTTCAATGGAGCACCTGTTTCCATTGACGGAAAAACATCCTATACCAATAAAATAGAAACCCAGCTTCAGTTTGTCCTGGATCAGGGAGAAACCAATAAGCTGTCTGTATATAATAATGAAACAGGAACCGAAATTGCAAAATACAATATTACCTATGACAATATAAATGATTATAAAAACTTATACTTTTTCAATCTTCCGGGGATTTATCTGCAGACGTATGCTGTAAAACCTCAGGTTAATCTTGGAAAAGTAGGATTTGAATTTATTTTCCCCAATCTTGGCGAATTTTCCGGAACCACACTGAAAGATGTGAAAGGCGTTCTTAAAAGAGAAAATGGAGTGGTACTGGCAGAATTTGAAAACATTGGAAAAGACAACTTTACCGCAGTGAAAATCTATAGTTTTTTCAGTTCTACAGCTCCGATATATCTGGAATTGTACAAGCCGGGAACTACAGAACCTTATTCCGGATCTAAAATGATTCAGGTAAAACTGAAACAGCACACAGGGGCAAATATGATTGTTCTTCAGGAAAAAATAGAGAATGGGGAATGGGTGGTAAAAGGAGATATTGATGTCGCAGAATATCTGTAATTGCGTATGAAAAACTTTTTAAAACTTCAATGCATTGCGATCGCAGTCTTTCTCATTTCGTGTACGAATAATAATGACGAAAGCGCACCCGTTTTTCCGGAAGGAAGTACAGAATCTGTCAATCTCTGGGTTCAGGACAGTATGAAACGGTATTACTATTGGGCAGATCAGATGCCTGCAAAACCAGATTACCGTCTTCCCGTTAAAGATTTTTTTAAAAGTCTCCTGTCTTCCCAGGACCGGTTTTCTTTCATGGTCAATACTGAAGATTCTTCTACCTATCCACGTTCCATAAGGAATATGTACGGTTTTGATTATACCGTTGCCAAGCTTGCCAACAACCAGGTTGTTACAATCATTAAGCTGGTTCTTCAAAATTCTCCAGCCTTCAATGCAGGGCTGGAACGGGGGATGATTATTACCAAAATCAATGGAAAAGTTATTACAGCATCGAATGCAGAATCAATGGCCTCATCTATTAAAGACCAGACCGTTGTAGACCTTACCGTAGGGAAATGGCAGAACGACGCGGTTACCGATGAAAAAAATATTACCGTTTATTATGGCTTCTCTTTTGAACAGCCCATTTTATCTAAAATTTTTGAGAAAAATGGTAAAAAAGCAGGATATCTGTATATCTATGATTTCCCGGACGGAATGGCACAAACCCTGAACCAGAAGTTTGCAGAATTTAAAACAGCCGGAGTACAGGAACTGATTCTTGATCTCCGTTACAATTATGGAGGTTCGGTATCATCTGCAGCAGCGCTTTGCTCATTGATTCCTTCGGGGCTGTCATCAGGTTCACCATTCATTATTTTTAAAGGAAATAAAAACGGTGGTGAAGTGAAAAGGACATTTGCCCAGCAGATCGCTTATGATCCCAAAGCTCTTGATTTTAATACTCTACGTGCCAATGCACTGGGATTACAGAAAGTATTCATCCTTACCTCCAACAGTACAGCATCTGCAGCGGAAATTGTCATCAACAATCTGAAGCCGTATATGCAGGTTATTCAGATCGGAGATACTACTTTAGGTAAAGATATGGCCGGATTTGTAGTAGAAGACAAACGGAAGCCGAGAAAAATTTCCTGGCAGATTCATCCGGTAATTTATAAAGTATTTAATGCCAGTGGAGCCGGAGAATACAGCAATGGAATTTCTCCACAGATCATAGTCAATGAATACGCCGGGTTGCCACTATTGCCTTTGGGTGATCCCAACGAAACCCTTATTTCTTCTGCCCTTAACGGAGGTTATTTCAAATCTGCAGGTCAGGAAAAGAACGGAAGCGTTACAATTCTCTACCAGAGTGATGTGCCTCCGGTGATGATGGAAAAATAGAATTCGGATAGAGAAATGTAGTAATATTTTTAAACCATTAAGAAGTTTGAAGAATTAAAGTATAGTTAAGACCAATCATTCTGATTAAGTTAAAGCGAAGTTTGGTCTTAATAATCTTAGCCCCTTAATACCATCTTAATGGTTCAGGAAAAAATTAAAAAGTTTATTTAATAATAAAAAAATAATATCGAATAGGTAAAGGTTAAAACCCTTTTACCTATTCAGGAACACCATAAAATCACAAAATCATGCAGGGAATAGAACCGAAACTTCACATGAACCTGACCAGCCGTATTGAATATTACCGTCTGCTGATAGAAGCTGCAGAAGATCCTGAAAGCCAGCCTTCGGATGTGGTTACACAGATCTCAGAACTGAGGCATCTGTATGAAGAATATCTCCTTAATAAAAAGAATCTGGAGAACAGCATCAAAAACTACCGGCAGTATCATAATGATTTACGGAAAAACCTTACCGTAAGGCTTCGGGAGCTCAGAAGAAAAGCAAGACAGAAATAATACCTGAAATTTACTTTATGAGCTGATTTTGCTGTGAAATTCATACCTTTATAACATCAAGCTGAAGGATGAAGGAATTATGAATTTTACTCAGGCAGAGTTTTCCGGTTATTTACAGATATTTTGGCAGTTTTCATGGCCGCAATGGATGATATTCAGTCTTGTCATTAACAGCTTTCTATACCTGTTTTCTATAGGTTTATATGTTTTTATTGAAAAGACCTGCCGTAAAAGTCAGCTGCAGGAAAAAAATCATCCTGTTACAAGATCCGATTTCTATCTCAGCCTTTTTACCATAATCTGTAACAGCTTTGTCATGCTGCTGGGAGCATTCTTATGGAAAAACGGGTGGATTGTGCTTGGAGAAAATCAATCGGTTGCTGGGATAGCAGTAGAAATCATTGCTTTGCTTCTTCTGATGGACTTTCTGATGTATTTCTTTCATTACGGGGCACACTCGCCTCTGATCTACAAAATTCTGCATAGAAAACACCACGAGCATGTAAGTACCAATTTTCTGAGTCTTTTTGTTCTGCATCCTTTTGAAACAATAGGGTTTGGATTCATGATGCTCGTTTTACTCATCGGTTATGATTTCTCCGTAATTTCTATTTCCATTTATCTATTGCTCAATCTTATCTGGGGAACCATAGGACATCTTAACAGGGAATTTTTTCCGGCCTCATTTGACCGTTTATTCGTAGGAACAACAAGATTTCATAATCAGCATCATCTGGATGAAAGCAAAAACTTTGGATTTTATACTTCTATCTGGGACAGGATATTTGGGACCTATAAGTAAGAGAAGGATATTACAATTTTACATGATTCAGTACTTTGCTTAGCAGGTAATTAAAATTTTCCAATTCTTTAGAAGTCAATATAGAAGCCGTTTGTCCGGTAATATTTTTACGGAAAGTCTCTGAGTTTTCTATGATAAATCTTCCCTTATCCGTTACTGAAAGGTTATATTTTCTATGATCTGTTTCCTCCTGTTTCTTAATGATCAGATCATTGCTGATCAGAAATTTCAGCTGTTTCGAGATGGCTGCCTGGCTGATGTTAAATGCTGCTGAGATTTCCCTTCCTGTGGCTGTTTCTTTTCTTAAAATAAATTCAATGATATTATAATGGGCAGCAGTAACTCCATTGATATTTCCCCGGTTCATATGTGCCAGAATAAGACATTGGAAATTTGTGAATGTGTTAAAAAACTCTTTTTCAATGTGTTTCATGATAAATATACTTAACTTAGTTAATTATTAACAAAGTTAAGCAATTTAAATATGGAAAATATAGAAATTACGAACGCCCGGCAAAATAATCTCAGAAATATTTCCATAAAAATTCCAAAATACAAGATTGTGGTTTTTACGGGAGTATCAGGATCCGGGAAATCGTCATTGGTTTTTGAGACCATTGGAGCAGAAGCTCAGAGACAGATTAATGAAACCCAGAACAGTTTTATCAGAAACCGTCTGCAGCATTATGGCCTGCCTGATGTGGATAAAATTGAAAATCTGAATGTTCCTATCATCATCAATCAGAAACGGCTAGGAGGAAATGCCAGATCTACAGTGGGGACGGCTGCTGATGTGTCTGCTTCCTTAAGGCTGTTATTTTCGAGAATGGGAAAACCTTTTGTAGGATATTCCAACGTTTTTTCATTTAATCATCCGCAGGGAATGTGCCCGGAATGTGAAGGATTGGGTTTTGTTCAGACTCTGGATGTGAATGCTTTAATTGACCGTGAAAAATCTTTACATGAAGGGGCCATCCGGTTTCCGACCTTCCAGCCGGGTGGATGGCGTTTAACAAGATATACGTTGTCCGGCTATTTTGATAATGATAAAAAGCTGAAAGATTTTACCGATAAAGAATGGGAAATGTTGCTGTATGCACCGGAACATAAGCCCAGGCATCCAAATAAAGAATGGGGAAAAACTGTAAAATATGAAGGCATTGTTCCAAGAATAGAAAAAGCTTTCCTGAAAAAAGATTCCAAAGAAAACATTACAAGAAAAGATGCCCTGAAGAATATTGTGATCACAAAAACCTGCCCGTTATGTGAGGGAAAACGGTTGAATGAAAAAATACTGTCCTGCAAGATCGAAGGTAAGAGTATTGCAGACTGTATGGCCCTTTCTGTGGATGAACTGCTTGAGTTTATTACTTCGTTGGATTCAAAGCAATATGAAGTCGTCATCAAAGAACTTTCGGCAAAACTGCAGAATATGATGACCATCGGACTGCAGTATCTGACTCTTGACAGGAGTACCAACACCCTTTCCGGAGGAGAGTCTCAGCGTATAAAAATGGTGCGGAGCCTTGGCAATAGTCTCATAGATCTTTTATATATTTTTGATGAACCAAGTATTGGTCTCCATCCAAAAGATCTCCAAAATATTATCACGATCATACAGCAGATCAGGGATAAGGGGAATTCTGTCTTAATTGTAGAGCACGATCCGGATCTGATAAAAATGGCAGATCATATTATTGATATAGGTCCCGGCTCAGGAAGAAACGGGGGAGAAGTGGTATATGAGGGAACATTTAAAAACTTAAAGACTTCAACCGGCAAAACAGGATCTTATTTTGCAAGGAAACCGTTCATAAAACAAAAATTCAGAAAGCCTGATGGTTATCTGAAAATTGAAAATGCCAACAAGTATAATCTTAAGAATGTGACGGTGAATATCCCAACCGGAGTAATGACTGTCGTAACGGGAGTTGCAGGATCTGGTAAAAGTACTTTGATTAACCGTATTCTGCCGGAGCTTTATCCTGATGTGACTATTATTGATCAATCTTTGTTCGCTGCAAGTGTCCGTTCTAATTTGCTTACGTATCTGGGGATATCAGATATTGTGCGCAAGTTTTTTGCACAATCTAATCATGTTTCAGATAAGCTGTTCAGCAGAAATAGTGAAGGAGCCTGTAAAAACTGTAAAGGATTGGGGATAGAAAAGATTGATCTTGCTTTTATGGATGATATTGAGCAGCCTTGTGAAGTTTGTGGAGGTTCGGGATTTGATCCTGATGTGCTCCAATATACATACAGCGGAAATACGATTGTGGAAGTAATGAATATGACCGTTTCCGAAGCAGTTTCTTTCTTTAAAGAAGAATCAGTTCTCAAAAATTTTGACCTCCTGATACAGTTGGGGCTTGATTATTTGACCCTTGGACAAAGACTGGACAGTTTTTCCGGAGGTGAAAGACAGCGCCTGAAACTTACAAGAGAGCTGAAGAATACCAATCAGATCATTATTCTGGACGAACCGAGTACAGGGCTGCATCCAAGTGATACCCAAAAACTGCTGACTTTTTTTAATGGCCTTGTAGAACAGAATAATACACTGATTGTCGTAGAACACAATCTGGATATTATATCACAGGCAGACTGGATTATTGATATGGGGCCCGGTGCTGGAAAATTTGGTGGAAAAGTATTGTTTGAAGGGACTCCGCCGGAGTTATTGAAAAATAAAACATCATTCACTGCAGAGTTTCTGAAGAAGCATATTCAGTAAAAGTTTAGCGTACATTATTATTTAAAACGCAGGGTTTAAATGTAAATAATTCATATGAGGAGGCAAAGTATAGCAATAAAACTGCTTAAAAAGCTTATGGATAAACACAGCTTCATCACTCGATTGCAAATCGATTTTTTCTTAGCTCCCTTAAAATAGTACGTATTGCGAAATAACCTTTGCGTTGAAGAATTCTGAATTTGTATTAAGTTATTAAGAACAATGAAGAATATTAAGTTGAATCACACTGTCATTGCGAACCAAAGGTGAAGCAATCTCATGAATTTAATTCAACTTAATATTCTTAAAACCTTATCAATCTTAATGGTTGAGAGGTTAATTTTTATTTAGTGGATTTCACAGCAGATTTAATGGCTTTCTCAACCATTCTCCAATCGTAAAAGTGAAATACCCTGCCATTACTCATCGCAACGAAAACTCCTTTAGGAAATTTTGGACCTAAATTAACATTCGTTACCTCAGAACCGTCACTTTCCAGTGTAGAAACAGGAATTTCGGCAATTCTTCCTTTGGACTGATCTTCTCTCAGATAAACATTGAAGGTATCATTTTGCTGATTGGAAACCAGAATATATCCTTTTCCTTTAGAAGCAGGGTAGATGGAAATTCCTTCCACATCAGATTTAAAATCACCTTTCCCGAAAACTGATAATTCTTCATTTCCTTTGTCCGGATCTGCATAATATTTGTGGACGCCGAACTGCTCATCAGAATAATAGATATAGCCCATTTCATCATCTACAGCGATACTTTCAATCTCTTTCAGTCCGCTGTATTTCCCGAATTTACGAACAACTTCTCCTGTAATGAGACCATCCTTTTCAACCAGTTTATATTGCCAAAGGTATCCTTCAGCAGGTCCTGATTTTCTTCCCACAATGACAAATATCTCTTCTGTCTGCGGATTTTTATAGAGGGAAATTCCCATAGGGCCACGTTCAGATTCTCTATCAAATACAGAGATTTCTCCAATTTCTTTCAGCTCAGGAAGCGTATATAATTTTACTTTGTTGGTTTCCCTTTCCGTTACGGCAGCGATATCTGTTTTTTTGCCATTCAGCATAAAACCATATTCCAGATCAACATTGTTGGGGCGTTTCAATCCCAGAACTTTATTGATGATTTTTCCGTTAAGGTCAAAAGCGTACAAACCTCCATCAGTATCTTTATCCGTTCCTATAATAATACTTTTTGAGGCATCCTGTGGATTGATCCATATGGCGGGATCATCCGTATCATGAACTACTGTTTCTGTGATAACAGTCGGTTTTAATTTTTCTGCTAAATCTTTCTGCCCTGTACAGTTGATCACGAAAGGAAGAACTGAAAGAGCCAGTATATAATGTATGTTTTTCATGTGTATTTAAAAATCAAATTTTACCCCCATTGTAAACCTTGGCCTGTAATATTCAGCCTGAGCGGTTCTGCTCTGGATTCCCTGGTAATATCTTAACGGCTGATTCGTCAGATTATTGGCTTCTGCAAAAACTCTGAACTGGCTTGTAATCTTATAGGAAGCATTGGCATCAAGGAAAACCTGTTTGTCATAATAACGGTCGTCAAACGCTTTTCCTCCCAGTTCATCAATATAATGAGATGCATAGTTCATAGAAATTCTGGCTGAAAAGCGTTTGTTTTCCCATGAAAGAGATCCGTTAAACATATGAGGAGCTGCTCCGGGGAACCCTACATCTGTTCTTTCAATGCCTTCTTCATTGGTGATTCCCTTTGCTTTGGATTTGGTATAAGTATAGTTCACATACACTCCAAGTCCCTTCCAGAATGCTCCGGGGATGAAATCAAGCTGTCTTTGTAAAGCTACTTCAAAACCGTAAATATCTACGTTATCACCATTACGCTGCTGGGTAAATTTCCAGTTGCTTTCCCCTGCAGGAATTGGGTTGGATTGCCCTGCAAAATCATTCGCGAAATCATTTGCCGTATAATTTCTTTGGGAATAGGTGTAAATAAAGTTATTCAGGTTTTTATAAAAAATACCTCCGGAAAGAATTCCTACAGACTTAAAATACTTTTCTGCCATAAAATCAAAATTATATGCATAGGTTGCTTTTAAGTTCGGATTTCCGGCAGCTACGATCTCGTCTTCTGAAATAACATTAAGATAAGGAACCAATGAATAATAATTCGGGCGGGCAAGAGCTGTAGTAAATGCTGCACGAAGCACAAGATCCTGGATCGGAACATATTTGAAGGAAATATTCGGAAGTACGTTCGTATACGTATTCGTATTATTGATTTGTCCTACAAGATTCTTTTCATTCATTACATAGTTTCCGGTGTAATCAATGTTGGTAGTTTCAATACGTGCGCCAACGATCATGGATAATTGATCATTGAAATCCTGATCCCAACGGATATAACCTGCATAAATCTGCTCCTTCGCATTGTAATTGCTTGAAAGATATTTCTCAGGCTTTAATTTTCCATTAAACAAAGCAGGATTGAATAAATCCAGCCCTCCAAGGAAAGAAGGATCAACGAATGTTCCCGGAACATAATTTCCCGGCTGGAAATTCTGACCGTCAAGATGTATCGTTGGCACCAATAAAAGGCTTCCCATAGTGTTTACAGGTGTAAAAGCATAGAAGTCATTTTCTCTTTCTTTCTTCTTCAGACGCATACGGAAACCGGTACGAAGACGTCCTTTCTGGCCATCAATTACAGAAAAAGGAAAACGTACATTCACTTTTGCTCCCAATTCCTTTTCCTGTGTAAAGTTATTGGCATCCGAAAGGTCACTCAACTTGTAACTTCCTAAATTATCTGCAGCAAGGAGATTGAACATGGGTTTTTCAGGATTACTAAGGTCAGGAGCGAAATTCATTTTGCTGTTTTCAAACTCTATATAACGCTGATGAGGCTTATCTTCGCTTGCAATGGCGTAGTTGACTGACCAGTCTAGGTCTACTTTAGAACCTAATAAATGTTCCCCTCTCAATGCATAGTTCTGAACTTTTTGTTTCTCAAGACGGGTATTGTCATTATCAGCATCACCGCCTTTATTTTGTCTTGTGATGCTTCCTTTCCAGTCTGTAATCTCGGTTTCATCAGCATTGTAGACCGGTTTTATTTTATATCCTAAGGCCAGTCTGGTTTCTTTATCATTTCTGAAATTGTACATGGCAGAAGCATAGATCTTGTTTTTGGAATTGAATTCATAATCCATATTAAGATCAAAACTATGTCTGATACGGTGTTCATTGTAATAACGAACTCCCATTTTACTTACATAAACGGTCTGTGCAGGATCGTTCGCCTGGCTCCATATCGGCTCTATATTATCCGAACCAAAATTATTGTTGTTATAGGAAAAACTGAATACAGCCCCTAATTTTTTGTCTAAAAACCGGTTTCCATATACAAATCCTGCGGTATAATTTCCTTTTTCACGAATCGGATTGTATCCTCCGGCAACGGTTGCAGAAATCCTTTGTCCGTTCGGGGAAGCCCTGGTAATAAGGTTTACGGAACCTCCAATAGCATCAGCATCCATATCCGGGGTCAGGGTTTTATTAACCTCAATCGTGGAGATCATATCAGAGGGGATCAGGTCCATCTGTACATTACGGTTATCTCCTTCAGCAGAAGGAATTCTGTCACCATTCAGGGTAACAGAATTAAGGTTGGGAGCTAGTCCTCTGATAATAAGATTTCTGGCTTCCCCCTGATCATTCTGTATGGTAACTCCCGGAACACGCTTCAAAGCATCCCCGATATTGGCATCAGGAAAACGTCCGATCTGATCAGAAGAAATGACATTGGTAATATTGGCGTTGTTTTTTTGCTTGTTTAAAGCTCTTGCCTGATTTTTTAAAGTAGCTCCTGATACTACAATGGCTGCAATAGACGTTTCTTTTTTGTCGAAAATAATATTCTGGCGGGTATTTTTCTCAGATTCAACGGTTACATTGTATTCATGAACACCATACCCAAGATAATCAATTTTCATGGTGTAACTTCCCGGAGGAACATTCAGGAAAACAAAGTTTCCGTGTTCATCTGAGGTTGTATAAATGTTTCCCGGGCTCAGAGAGATCTTAGCTCCCGGCAGGGCTATTTTCGAGTCGTCATTAATGTTTCCGGAAAGAGATCCGGTTTGCGCATAGAAAAAAATAGAGGCACAAAATAAAACAGATGTAAAAATTTTCTTCACTTTTCCTTTTTTAGATAAAAATCACAACAAAATTAAACGACTGTTTGGGGAAAGTGTTGAAGAGAAAATTAAGTGTTTTTTAAGAATTGTTAATATAGAAAGATAAAAGATAAAAGATAAAAGATAAAAGATAAAAGATAAAAGATAAAAGATAAAAGATAAAAGATAAAAGATAAAAGATAAAAGATAAAAGATAAAAGATAAAAGATAAAAGATCTTGTCGTTAAAATTCAATAGGGGTGGTGGGCTTTAGCCCGCCTTACAAATTGTAAATAATTCTATTGGCTTTAGCCAAAACTTAAAATTATTGCTTAATGTGAAGATTTGAGTATCTCCTGCACGATAATTTTAGACTTTTCGATTAATTCATTAGATCTGTAGAGCTGGCTGGTGAGTATTGAACTCTCAAAAAGAAGGTAGATATGAGCTGATGCAATATCGTTTTGAATGTCTTCATTGAAACATGCTCTCAGCTTACTTTTATGATACCGGATTACTTTGTGAATCTCTTCCTTATCAGCAGGAATTTCAGATAAAATATTCAGAAAGCTGCATCCTCTGAAGTCTTCCCTTTCATTCATATCAATCAGAAAATCAAATGATTTCAGGATTTTTTCCTGTACTGTTTTTGCTTCTGATGTAAACTGTTCAAGCTCAGAAGCCCAGTAGTCGTATCTTTTATTAAGAAATTCAATACAAAGCTCATCTTTGGATCTGAAATGCTGGTAGAAACTTGCTTTTGATACTTTCGCTTCGTCAATAACCTGATTGATGCCCGTATTGTTATAACCTTGTCTATGGAATAAAACCATGGCAGTGCTTAGTATTCTTTCTCGAGGTCGGGGCATAATTAAAGATTTTCACAAATGTAAACAAATATGAACAGATGGGTGCGTTTTGCAGGATAGATTTTAGACAAAACCTCTGGCATAATAAAGCTGAACGGCAAAAAAGAGTACGGTGAAAAACCATACGACATAAGGATGATAACTGAAATTATTTTTCAGGATATAGTGCAGTGCTTTGAAAAGTTTAAAGGTTCCGATAAGTCCAATAATCACAAAAACGAGAAAGGCCATAAAAAAGAGATAATCCCGGGTCCCATAATCGTTTACTTTGCCAAGATGATCCAGATAAGACTCAACATTCAGGGTTTGTCCCAAAAACATAGCGGAAATGATTAATATAAAAAAAGGAGTAGAAGTATATACGGTGGTATAAATGAAAGAAAACAACAGCGTCCGGAAAGTAACGGTATTTACTTTTTCCTTTTTGTACCATAATAAAGCAACACTGAAAATAACGGCTGTAATATTATTCATCAGAAATATAAACAGGGCTTTCTCTACCATGCTTAATCCCTTGATCTTTGAGATAATATTGTGCTCACCGCCGTAATCCATTAAAAGTACAGAGATGATAACAGATGTGTAAACAGACAGCTTAATGGGTGAGAGATAGTCCTGAAAACGTTCGGTCTCATTTTTTTCCATCTCGTGTACAGAAAGATCATAGCAGCGGCGGGGATCCTGAAACAATTTGAAAATGGTGACCGGAACCAGCAATATTTCAATAATAATCTGCAGACATAGCTTCTCAAAACTATCGATTAACTTTTCAAACATATGCACAGGGATTAGGGAACGTACTATGCAATTTAATTAAATTTTACACGATATCTTAAAAAATTAAAGTCTCTAAACAAAAAAAGAGGATAGTTGTAATAAACCATCCTCTTTTATCAGTATAAAATCCTTCCTTTTATTTAGGAAGTCCTCTTTTTAATGCATTATTGGCAATCTCTACCGCCTTTCTTTCTTTCCAGTCCATATACCTTTTTTTGTATCGTCCTTTCATGAAATTATCAAAATTACGCTGAACAGCAAGATTCCAAAGAGAATGTGCCTTTACAGCCCAGCTTTTGTCCCATGCACGCAGGGAAATAGAGAAAGATCCATCCAGATATTTCATCCAGTGCCACCAGCCGGTAGGCATGAATAAAGTATCACCATGTTCCAGGTAGCATTCAATTCCTTCAATACCATCCAGTGCCGGGAATTTTTCAAAATCAGGATTGGCAATATCATAATCCTCCAGTGCATAAGTAGCATAAGGAAGCTTATAAAGTCTTGATTTCCATTTGTATTCAAATAGAAGAACATGTTTTCTTCCGTTGAAGTGGGTGTGGAAAATATGAGGCATGTCTATATCATAATGAAGGAAGGTCACAGAACCTTTACCTCCGAAAAACATACTCGGATATTTATCTAAAAATCCACCCATCAGATTCTTTGGCGGAACATAGTCGTCCAAAAGTTTTGGAGCAAATTTTATAGGATCAAAGAAAAATATTCTTAGATCAGTAGGTTCCCGTTGAATAAGATCAACATAGTCACGAAAAGGCATTTTCGTAGTCGGAGTATTGATAGGAGCGGCAGGATCTGCTTTGGAACTGTCGTAAAGGGGAACTTCAACGTCGCCAACCACTTCTTTCATATACTCCATTGTCCACTTTTGGTAGGCAGGCCATTTTCTCGCCATATTTCTGATTACCACTGGCTTACATGGCTTTAGATATTTTTCACGGAAATCTTCTTGTGAAATATCATCTACAATATCAATTGGTTTAAGGATTATTCCCATTCGTTCAAATTATTAAGCTAAAGTATTAAATATTTACGAAAATAAAATAGAAAGAAATAAAATTATTTGGAATTAATATAAATAAATGATAAAATAGATATTCCACTTCATTTTTTTAGAGTTATTGTGATACATTTTTAGCTTCTCTAGCTTTAAAATGTTCAGTGTTTATGCAGTAAAATGATAGTTGTGAAATATAATAATTGTATGTATCATTGTGGTATTAAAAACAGCCATGAAAACTTTCACTACAATTATTTTTTCGCTTGTTTTTGCAAGTGCTTTTTCACAGAAATCAGCTAAAATTTTTACTTCTGATATTGACAATTTTTGGGTGGCCTATGACAGCATCCAAAAAACAAACGATCATACCCAAAAACTGGCTCTGATTAAAAAACTCTATACAGATAAAGGAACGCCTGGTCTGAAAGCCTTTATGAAAGCCAGAGATTATAATGATACGGTGTTTGTAAACATCATTGAAAAGTATCCTAAATTCTTGAACTCGATCAGGCCCAATACTCTGGCGATAAAAACCAAAACAAATGAACTGGAAGCCAGTATTATCAGGCTGAAGGAACTCTATCCGGACCTCAAAGAAGCTGAAATGTATTTTACGATAGGCGGACTTAATTCCGGAGGAACAGTGAGTGGAAATAAGGTATTGGTAGGTGCAGAACTTGCCACCGGGCTTCCGTCTACAGATGTTTCAGAGTTTCAGGATGATTGGATAAAGGAGGTTTTTGCAAATCAGTCTCTGGATAATATCGTCTCTTTAAATGTTCATGAATATATCCATACCCAGCAGACCGGAGACCGCAGAAGAGTTCTAAGCCAATCTATTAAAGAAGGTGCCTGTGATCTGATTGCCGAACTGGTCATGAATAAGCCCTTGCAAAGGAAGTATCTGTCCTATGGAACAGCACATGCCGCTGAGGTGAAGGATTTGTTTAAAAAAGAAATGTTTACCGGAAATTTTGCCAACTGGCTGTATAATGGGAGAAAAAAAGGAGAAAGTGCCGATCTGGGATATTATATAGGATATGAGATCTCTAAGTCCTATTACGAGAACACAAAAGATAAAAAACAGGCTGTAAAAGATATTATAGAACTGAATTATGACAATGATAAGGCTGTAGAAGACTTTCTCACCAGATCAAAATTTTTCAAAGAAAAAATTGATAAGCAAAAGCTGATCAAAGAATATGAAAAAAATTTACCGTATGTTGTAAAAACAGAGCCTGCAAACGGTTCCGTACATGTAAATGCTGAGACCAAAGAAATAAGAATTATCTTTTCAAAAGAAATGGTTCCCAACAGCTATTCATTCAATCTTTCCGATAAAGGAAAAGAATATTTTCCCATCACCAAAATAATAGGAATGGAAAATAATGACAGAACATTGGTTCTTTCAGCAGATCTGAAGCCAGGTAAGGAGTATGAATTTGTGCTGACGAACAAAAGTTTCGTGTCTAAAGATGGTTATCCTCTGAGAGATGAAAAGCTTCTTGTGAAATTTAAAACAAGTGATAAATAATTTGAGAATCCATGAATAATAATCTGCTTTTGTATACGGTTTCAATAGTTTGTTTCTTGGTCATCATTCTAACGTTCTGGCACAACAGGAAGTTTGGTGGTGTCAATATGATATTGTTCTGCTTATACAATTCAGTATTATATTATCATTTAGTTTATGATGGCAGTGGAGGACAAGGTCTTGTTTGGTGGTTTTTTCTGCTTGTTTTATCAGGGTTTCATATGCTGGTGCTTTTGATTTACTTTGTAATAACAACTATTATCAAAGACAATCGTTTACGAAAAAATAAGGATTTGAAATAAAGATTAATGCTGAAAAAAATTGACTAACTGATTATTTTATTTGACGGGTATGAGAAAAAATATTTTAAAATGGTTTATCATAAACATTGTTATATTGTCTTCGATAGTCTATATTCTGGGGCTCACAGACAGTGCTTTCAGACAGGTTTATCCATCTGAAAATATCATTTCTTATCTGATCAATTCCATAAAGTATTTTGTCCTTTGGGTATTGCCTTTCTGGTGGCTTATCATTATAGGAGGTGCCGTATTACTGACTTTTTTATATACTGTCTTTAGCAAAATAATAAAATAATCTTTTAATGTAATAATCTTAATCCTTCGAAAAATATTTACCTTTAAATTAAAATAAAGGATTAAAAGATAACTGTAAAACCTTGAATAAACTATTTAATCACTTAAAATTCAGATTCTATCAAAGTTTCAGACTATTAAACCTGAATCCGAGAGCAGGCATACCTGTTCTGATTATTCTGGGCGTTCTGGTGATCATGAAATTACCGGAAAGTTACTATTATCCGCCTTTATTTTTTATACTGGCATTGCTGTTTCATTACGAAAGAAAAGACATTCCTTTCCTAAAAAAAGTCTTTGTCAGAAGCTGGCGGTGGATCATTGTAATGGAAGCGGTATTCATTTATAGTATGTTACTGTGCGGAAATATTCATTATACATTTGAGAAGACTGCATTACTTTTACTACCGATGTTTGTCTTACTGGCTTTTATCACTCAAAGATCTAAACCCTGGATGACATTTCAGTGGAACTTTATTCCTGATGATTTGTTTGAATGGAAGAGTTTCCTGAGAAAAAACACTTTGTTGGCAGTTTTGGGATTTTTCATTCTCTGGTGCTCAGCTTACCACCCTGTGACTCTGGTTTTTGTGGGAGCTTTTGTATTGGATTATATCTCACATCTTTACGAGCCTAATGAAAACAAAGAACTGCTGGAAATGTATTTCAAAAAATATACTTTAAAAGAGAAGCTCAGAAGAAATTCTCTTCTTTTCAACGCTTTGCTGCTGCCAACATACTGTCTGTTTCTGATTCTGAACCCTGCTGAAAGTTTATACATACTTTATTATTTTGCCTTTATGAACTTATATTTTATGCTGATTCTGACCCGAAAATATAGGAATTATCATCATAAAGAAAAGAGCAATTACTATACGATAGGCGTTTTTATTGAGTATATCATATGCAGTATAACCATTATCCCGGCGGTATTCCTATTGAAAAATAATATTAAAGAAGCGTCTCAAAATATCAGAACTTATGTTGGAGATTAAAAATATACATGTTCATTTTAAAAATCAGAATGTTTTAAACCATCTTAATCTATCCATAGAAGAAGGCTGCATATTGGGATTGCTTGGGGAAAATGGGGCAGGAAAGACCACTCTGTTTGAATCTCTCTACCAAAGCATGCCGTTCACCGGAGATATTACCTGGAAGAATGAACGGTTGAAGCGGGAAATGATTTCTTATCTGGAAACCGAAAACTATTTTTACCCTTACATTACGGGAGAAGAATATCTTGCGTATTTTACTTCAAAAAAAGAAGTAGAAATCAAGGAAATTATTGAAAAGTTCAATCTTCCGATGAAAAAATATGTACAGTATTATTCCAGTGGAATGAAGAAAAAACTGGCCCTTATCGGAATGCTGATGCTGGATAAACCTATTAATATCCTGGATGAACCTTTCAACGGGGTAGATTTTGAGGGAGTTCATATTCTTTATGACATTATCAGACAGCTGAAATCCGAAAACAAAATAGTCATTGTAAGTTCCCATATTATTGAAACGCTCTTTCATACCTGTGATAAAATTGCTTTTCTGCAAAACGGCAATATTGAGAAGATCTATGAAAAGGAAGAATTCAGCCAATTGAATGCACTTAAATTCTAGACAGAGTTTTAATTTAATACTCTTTAACATTCACAAGTAAGCATCTTCAATGATTTTTTTATTAAATTACCTTTTCAAACTAATAACTTATTTATTATGAAAAATTTAAAGAAAATCGAAAGAAAGAGTTTAAAATCAATCACCGGAGGCCGTCCGCCTGCAGAAAGTGAATGTATTGCATGTGGCTGTCCTACGTCAGCATGTTATTATAGAAACGGAAACGGCGGAGGCGGAGGCTGTGCTGATATCAGATGTGCATAAAAATTTCTATAAACAAACCTTCCGCTATCCGGAAGGTTTTATTTTTTGCAGTATTAAAGCTTAGTCTCTATATATTTTCTTTTGATAAGCAACATGATGAGAGCGAGAATTAAGCCTATAAGGCTTGACCATACTATATTTCCTATACCAAAACGGGCAATCCAGAATCCTCCAAATAAAGTACCCGCTGTTACAGCAAAATTCCCGCAAGAAGTAAAAATACTGTTGATGAACTCCGAAGAATCTGAAGAAGAGGTCACATTGATATTGCTGATCAGAAATCCTCCGGAATGAACCAATCCCCAGCATCCAACAATCCAGATCATAGGTGCAAAATGGTTTCCGTAACGCCAGATTAACAGATGGATGCCGGATAATAATATCAAAAATAAGAGGGTTGTCTGAAACGGAAATCTGCTCATATATTTTCCTGCAATTTTATTCCCGATAATTCCTACCGTTCCAAATAAGAAAAGCATCAGACTGACCTGTTTTCCATTCATCTGCGTTATATTCTTTAAAAAATCAGCCATATAACCATACGTAGAATACATGGCAGCAATAGTGAAAAATGCAAGAAAAAGACCGATCCACAAACGTTTATTGTAAAAAATATGACCGGGAAAACCTTTTGAAGCTTCGGTTTTATTCTGAATAGCTGGTAAATAAATCCAAACACCTGCTAAAGCCACTGCATTGATAAAAGCGGTAAGCAAAAAAGAGGACTGCCAGGAAAAAAGATCAGCCATAAAAGCAGCCAGAGGCACTCCCAACACAGTAGCCAGGGTAAGTCCCGAAAAAATAATGCTTACCGCCCTTGACTTTTCTTTAGGATCTGACGTTTCTCCGGCGGCAGATAAAGCTATCGACCAGTAAACCGGATGGAAAAATGCAGGAATCATTCTGACAGCAAGCAGCAGATAAAAATGGGTGATATATGCAGAAAGAACATTCGCTGTCACAAAAATAAGCAACGAAAAAATGAGCAGACTTTTTCTTTTGAAAGAAGATAGTGCCAACAGCATAAAAGGACCGAAAACAGCAACGATCAAAGCAAAAGCACTCAGCAGCCATCCCGCTTTTTCAATGGAAACCCGGAACGCTGAAGCGAGTTCAGGCAATACACCAATAACTCCAAATTCTGTGGTTGTAATTCCGAAAACACCAAGTGCCAGTACATAAAGATTTCTGTTCATTTTCATTATTTTTTTTGCAAATTTGCATAATAGACTATCAGAAAACTATATACTTACTCTTTAGTTTTATACTTACCTTTTTGAAAGTGTACATAAAAAAACGATTATTATGCCTCAATTTTTTCACGATAAAAGATTGTATTATACTCCGATTGAATTTGCTTTGAGTCATATTGGAGGAACCTGGAAAATGCCTATTCTATGGAGATTACAGGAAAAACCTCTCCGCTTTAGTGAGCTTAAAAAGGATATTCCTCATATCACAGACAAAATGCTGACCAGCCAGCTGCGTGAACTGGAAGCTAAAGAAATGATTCACCGTGAGGTATTCCCCGTAGTACCGCCAAAAGTAGAGTATAGTCTTACAGAAAAAGGGAAAAAAGCCATTCCGGTTATTGAAACCATTATGCAGTTTGGCTACGACCTGATCAAAGATGAAGGGATTGTTTTTCCACCTAAAGAATAAAATGGTATATCGTCTTTTTTCATACCTTCACCTAAAATCTATTCTATAGTATGAAGCTGAAATTAGGGATCTTAGACCAGTCACCTGTAACAATGGGCGGAAGTGCAGCCTCTGCATTGGAAAACAGTATCAATCTTGCTTTACTGGCTGAAGAAACAGGCTTTCATAGCATCATGTATTCCGAACATCATGGAGTAGAAGCGTATGGCAGCTCCAGTCCTGAACTTTTATCAGCAATTATACTCAGTAAAACCAGCCGTATCAAAATAGGAACCGCCGGAATTATGATGCGAAACTATTCCGCCTATAAAATTGCAGAATGGTCCAAAATGCTATCCACTCTATATCCTGAACGTTTTATTCTCGGATTGGGAAAGGCTCCCGGAGGATTGAAGGATGCTGTTATGGCACTCAATAATCATAAGCCGGTAGTTTTATCAAATATGGAAACGAAGCTGGAAGAGATTATTCAACTGATCAGGGATGAAGAAGGAATTTATGACGGACTGATTGCGCAGCCCACGCATGTAAAGCATATTCCTGAAATCATGTGGCTGGGATCAGGAATGACTTCCGCAAAAGAAGCTGCTAAACATGGGACCGGCTATTCCTTTGCTGCTTTTATGAACAGTGAGAACGGAATGGAAAATACAGAAGCTTATCTCAGAGAATTTGACGGCACCCAATATTTTCCCCTGCCTTCTTTGCAGGTGGCCGTTGCCGTATCGGTAGCTGATACTATTGAAGAAGCCAGACGGAATGCTTATGGAATGGCCTATCAGTTTTTACAATCCCGTCAATTAGTAAGTCCCAATGCAGTTCTATCTCCTGAAGCTGTAGAGCAAAAAGTTTTGGGAACTAAAGATGAAGATGAGTTTTTCACCTTTTTAGAGAGAATTATCATAGAAACACCACAGTCTGTGAAGCAGAGATTAGAACAGGTTTCAGAAAAGTACAATACGGATAATCTTTTGATATTGTGTAATATGCATCGGGAAGAAGATCGTATTCATACCTATAAAAGTATCATTGAAAATAATAACTAGGCCCGCAGGATAACAAAAATTTCTGTTTTACATGGGCTGTATTAAAAAATAATTCAAACTCATGAAGCAGGATATTTCAAAATTATATATTATTACAGGCGGTCCGGGAGCCGGAAAAACAACGCTGCTGGATGAATTAAACAAATATGGATTGACAACAGTTCCTGAAGAAGGCAGGAGAATTATTAAAGAACAGATGGAGTCCGGAGGAGAAGGACTTCCCTGGCTGAACAAAGAACTTTTTGCTAAACTGATGTTTGAAGAATCGGTAAAAACCTACCAGAAACTCAATCAATCGATCCACTTGAAACCCGTTTTCTTCGACCGTGGAATATGGGATACGCTGGGCTATATGAGGCTTGAAAATATTCCTGTTCCGGAAGTAATGATCACAAAAGCCAGAGAAATGGTTTATAATAACAATGTTTTTATTCTTCCCCCATGGAAAGGAATTTATGAAAATGACCCGGAAAGAAAACAAAGCATTGAAAAAGCCACCCTTACTTTTGAATGTATGAAAGAGATGTATCAGGAATATGGTTTCAATATCATTGAAGTACCGAAAGTTACTGTAGAAAAGAGAGCTGCGTTTATCCTTGACCGAGTTTTGATATAAAACTGAAATAGAGGGCTATGCTTTATCAACAATCAATTATCATTTATTATAATATGGACAATTTCCCTTTTGAAAAAGAACTTATCGAACTCGCCGACAAAGATCTGACTGTAAGAGAAGGACTGCTCGCAGCAGGAAAACTTTCCGGAGGTTACCATCCTGAAATGGAGAAAGTTCATAAAGCGAATGCACAGCGGCTTCGGGAAATTATAGCTGAAATCGGATTTCCAACCCTCTCAAAAGTCGGTGAAAAAGGAAGTAATGCTGCATGGCTGATTATCCAGCACGCTATTGGTGAGCCAGAGTTTATGAAAAAATGCAGTACCATGATGGAAGAAAACAGCAGTGATATTAATCCCATCCATAAAGCCTATTTACACGACCGTATTCAGTTCTTTCAAAGCAAACCTCAAAAATATGGAACTCAGCTTACCGCTGATGGAAAGGTGTATCCCGTAGAAAACAAAGAAAATTTAAACAAAGAGCGGGAAAAAGTAAATCTTCCGGTGCTGTCTGAGGCAGAAATCAACAAAATTCCGGAACCTGAAGACATTCCGGAAATAGATGATAAAAATGTTGAATATACGGTTTGGAGAAAAAAAGTAGGCTGGATTTAAAAAATATTAAATGAAGCAGCAGCTTTTATACTTAAACTTCAATAACTTCCAACTTCCAACTCCCATCTTCCTGCTTCCATCTTAATTATTCACTTTCAAAACTTCACGAACCTCAATATTTCCACCTATTTTAAAGATAGGATTTCCTTTAGCCATTTCTACAGCCTCATCAATAGATTCTGCCCGTACAATAATATACCCGCTGATGAATTCCTTGATTTCGGTATAAGGACCATCCGTTACAATATTATCCGGTTTTACCGTTTTTGCAGCTCCCGGTGCGGGCAAGAGAGTATTTCCTTTATCTACAAGTTTGTTTTGTGCAGCAATGCTTCCCAGCCAGTTCAGGCGCTCCTGGATCTGTTCCGGGGAAGGCTTAAAATCAGAAACGTCTTTCAGTCTGAAGATTAACGCAAATTCTTTCATAATCAGATTCTTTATTTAAATGACGATTAAGACCTAAGAATGGGGACAGCGTTTTAATTTTATTTTTAATCTGTCTTTGGTTTTTGCTCAAATGTAATATAATCAGATGCAGTATTTCCCAGATTTTCAACATTTTTTACTTATCCAGTAAAGGTCTGGGATCAAACAGTACTTTTAAGGTATGAATCTTCCCGTCTTTAATCTGATACCATCCGGAAGCTTCTATCGATTTTTCTCCCATATCAATAATATACCAGAAACAGACATCTTCACCGGATGTAAAAGCTTTCAGAATTTCATACTTAAACTTCATCTGCTTCATATCTTTGATGTAAACAGATGCGCCTTCTCTTTTTCCTAATACGCCTATAAATTTAAAATCAGGAGCAAGACAGCTTTCCGCTTTGTCAAAATTTTCCTCATTTAAATATTGAATAAACTGCTCCGCTGTATTTTGCTTTGTATTGTCCATAATATTTGTTTTATTGTTGAGTACAAAATTAGCAGTTCACCGAGTCTTTCACTTGTGACTATAATCACAAAATGACTCCATTTTATACTATTTTAAAACAGAAATTTTTCCTTTTGCATAGGCAATCTGTTCTTTTTCCTTTTCCTGATCCGGATGGTTTTTAAGGTACATCTGATAGTAGGTGGCCGCATTCTTAGGCTGTTTCAGATTCAGATCATACAAAAGTCCTAAGCGGTAATAAATAATATTACTGTTCCCAAAAGTCAATCCTCTTTTATAAGCTGTCACCGCATCATTGTATTGGTTTTTGGCTTCATAGATGCCTGCCAATGCTGCATAATATAGAGTGGTATGATCTGAAATGGCTTCATCAATAGTCTTTTGGGCATAGATCGCAGCGTTATTATAATCTTTCAGTTCACGATAGCTTAAGGCCATGAAATATAAAGTGCCTTCGTTTTGTACTCCCATATCTTCCAGCATTTTATAAAGGCTAACACATTTTTGATAATCTTTTACATAAAAATAAGCCTGCCCCATATCGTTTATTACATTCACATCCGCATGGTTTTTAAGAAGTTTTTCACCAATTTCAATTACTTCCGGATATTTGGCGAGTTGATTGGCAACGGGTAATAATGCCTGTTGCAAAGTGAAATTTTCAGGATCAGAAGCAATAGCTGTTTTCAAAACATCATACGCAGGCTGATATTGTTTCAGACCACTGTAGGTCAGGGAAAGATCATAAGCTACATCAGGATCCGCAGCGTTAAGAGAGTTGGCTTTTTTGAGGTAGCTCAGTTTGGTTTCAGGTGTATCTGCATAAATGGCAAGCTGCTTATAAGCATTGAAATTAAGACTATCCAGTTGAATAATTTGCTGAAGGTAGATTTTGGCATTAGCAGCATTCCCTCGCCTGGAATTGATACTGGCCAGGCTAAATAATGTGGGAAGATTATTGGGTTGGATGGTGTTGATTTTCAGATAATTTTTTTCTGCTTCCGGGAATTTTCCGGCCATCATATTACAGTAGGCTATTTGCGAAAGAGCTTTTATATTCTCTGTATCTCCGGGATATATACTTTGGAGATATTTTGCAGCATCGGCATAACGCTGTGTTTCATAATATTCAAGAAGCTTTTCAGTGTCAATTTTTGCAGACTGAGCAGTGAGACTGTTAAAGCCCAATAGAATAATACACAAGCAAATTCCTTTTCTCATCATGGTTATTTTTAACTAAAATATTGGATATTTAGTAAGCTGCCAAATTTTACTATCACTTATTGGGGATTTTTTTTAATTTTTATGAATAATTTATAATAAAACCAAAAACTTCTGTCATTAGATTTCTTATATTCATCCTGTAAAACAATACAGACAAAGCAATAAATATGGAAATAAAAACGGTACAATCATTCATTGATTATTATGAAAAAATAAGGGAAAGAACCAACCGCATTATTGCAGTAGTTCCGCCTGAACACATAGATTTCACCTATAAACCCGGAAAGTTTACCATTGGCGATCAGATAAGACATATTGCTACTATAGAAAGGTATATGTATGGAGAAACCATTATGGGAAAGAAAAGCGCTTATCCGGGATGTGGAAAAGAACTGGCTGACGGCTATGAAAATACCGTGAAATTTTTCAATGAAATGCACAGACAAACGCTCGAAATTATCAATAGCCTTTCTGATGAAGATCTTACCCGTAAATGCCTGACTCCGGCTAACAGTGAAATCTCTGTCTGGAAATGGCTCCGCGCAATGATAGAGCATGAGATTCATCACAGGGCAGAATTATACATTTATCTTAATCTTCTGGATGTAAAAACCCCACAGATTTACGGATTTTCTGCAGAAGAAGTTCAGGAACTGAGTGTAAAGCTATAGAATGAAAGGAAGTTTCGAAGAATTTCAATCCGTTTGGGTTAATTTGTATATTAGCCCATTCAAAAAATAATAATGGCCAGAACTTTTATCATTCCTCTTTTCCTATTTTTAAACAGTGCCTATGCACAAACCCTTTCAGATCTGAAACCCGGAGACACCTTAAAATACGCTCCCCAATCTCATAAACCGTCCTGGATCTCGGTACAATCTGATGATGCCAATCTGGGGGTTGCATTCTTTATGGATGGAAAAAAAGTAAAAGAACAGGATGATTCCAGAGGGATAAAGAGTGTTGAACGCTTCTACTTTACACCGGAAAAAGGAAAAAAATATGAATTTAAAATCTGGGCCAAGTCTTATGTTGAAAAAAGTAAAACGGCCAGAGTTTCCATTACAGAATCCAAAAATGTACCTGTCCTGAATGGTCAGTTCACCTCTGATCAATTCATAGAAGACCTTCACACATTCCGCTCTATAAGAGAAAAAGCAAACTCCGGGCTGTATGTGTACAGAACAAGAAAGCAAATTGACAGTATTTACCAGCAGGCAGAAGAAGAAGCCAGAAACAGCAGGAATATTTTTGATTTTTATAAAATAATTGCAAAAGTGACCGGATTTGAAGGAAGCTGCCATAACTATACAGATCTTCCCAACCACGCTTCTTATTATCTCACCCAGAAACCGGAATATTTACCTATTACGTTAAAAAATATTGATGGTCGTCTGCTTCAGGATTCAAAAGATAATGTATTGCCTCTCGGTGCCGAAATCCTTTCTATCAATGGAATTCCTGCAAAAGAGATGATCAGCCGTTTTTCCCAGTATTATTTTTCTGACGGATTTTCAGCTCCTTACAAAGAAACGACAGGTTTTGAAAGGGGAATGCTGGATAAATTTTATATCGAATTCGGAACCCATAAAAACTATGTCATCAGCTACAAATGGAACGGAACTGTAAAAGAAGTTTCACTGCCGGGAATATCGTTGGAAAACTTTAAAAAACTTCAGGATTCAAGATATTCGCTTGCCTTTGACAAAAAACTGTTGTCTGAAAAATACAGCCTGAATAAAGAAGCAGATGGCATCTATCGTTTGTCTTTGAGAGGATTTGATTTTGCAACCGGGAAAGACGATCCTGCCTATAAAAAATTCAGTGCTTTTCTTGACCAGATGATGGATACTCTGGAACGCGAAAAAATAGAAAACCTGATCGTCGATCTCAGAGGAAATACCGGAGGTACAGGAGCTCTTTATGAAAAAGTATTTTCATACCTTACACAAAGACCTTTCCGTGACAGTCAATATGCTTATACCAACTTTAATGAAGTGCCTATGGAAGAAAAGCTGGTCATAACTTCTCTTTTTCTGTCGAATGGAGTAACAGATAAAAACGGTTTGAATGCTTACCTGAAATCATTATATCCTAAAGCCGTTCAGGGGAAATACTATTGGGCAGATGATAAAAATCCTTCGATTATGCCTAATGAAAGAACTTTTAAGGGACAACTTTATTTATTGGCAGATCAGCGCGTTGCCTCGGCAGCTTCCCACCTCGCTTCTCTGATTAAGTCCTATACCAATGCCATTGTGATCGGAAAAGAGACAGTAGGAGGGTACTATGAGCATAACGGCCACCTTCCGCTAGTATATGAACTTCCCAATACCGGGATCCAAACCGGCTTCTCTATTGTGCATGTCATTCAGGATGCGCAGAATCTGCCCGATCAGAAAAAAGGTCAGGGAATTATTCCTCACATTCAGATACAGCAGACTGACCAGGAATTTCTGGATCAGACTGATGTTTATCTGAAAAAAGTTTCAGACCTTAGAAAACAGTAAAACGATTTCATTTTTAATAAAAAAACCAGCCGTACATTCATTATTTTATAGCTGGTTTTTTTGTTGCAGAATTTCAGAGTTATTTTAGTTTATTTCTATTTTAAGTGATAAATTTTTTGTTTTTATTTATTAAAAATTGTTAAATATTTATTTGATAAAGAGCTATTTATTTCTATTTTTTAATCATTTGTTTTGGAATTATTAATAGAAAGTCGTAGAACTACTACAAAATTTCAGATTACTCACTGAAAATTTTTTGAATACAGAATAGCGTTTTATCTTTGTAATACCACCAATCCAATTACAAAAGAAATAATAATGATTAAAATTTGCCAGTCATCACAATAAACACAGGAGAAATCCTGAATTTCAACAGGGAGTAAAGTAAACACAAGAATTGCTTTACCTTTTTACTCATGATTCTATGCCCTGTTTTGATCCTAATATCCGGATTTTATTCTTAGAATAGAACATGGATAACGAAAATGTATCTGATCTTTTTGATCCAGGTAGATTTTAGCCTTAAAAAATTTGACACTCCAATCAATCAAAATATTACAACTATGTTTCAGGACGATCATTCACCCAAAAGGCCTGTTTCCAAAGATAAAGTTCCAGCAGTAGATAATCTGAAAGAGAGTCTGAAAGATCAGGCAGTAACCAGAACTACTCAGAAAGTACAGGAAAAATCAAGCGGAACTGTTAAGAAAGCTACAGAAAAAATGGTTCAGGCTCAGGCTTACACCGGAATGGTTCAAAGCGGTTCCCAAATGTTTATGAACCAGGTTAAACAGCCTAATCCACCTACATTGGTAGAGGATAAAGTATGGTCAAAACAGCCTACTTCTGGAATTTATAACGCCAATACAATTCCTGGCAATCAGGTAGCAGGAATTAACCGTGTGATAAAGCTTGAAATTGTAATTGACGGAAAAGTAATCAAACATTTCAAACATTTTCAGCTAAAACAAAGTGCTGTAAAGCATCATGAATTCGATCTTATGTTGGCTCATGATACCCTGGGAAGTTCAGAAAATCATAATCTGGAAGAAGCCCAGAACTTTTTGGGAAAAAGAATTACCGTGATTTTCAGGTACAAAGACGTTGAAGACGGTCCTGAAAGAAATTTTGTAGGAGTTATCACTGAAGTAGGGTTCAGTCAGGAAAAAGGAAGCCTGGGAAATATTGTTCTTACAGGGGCAAGCCCCACTGTTCTTTTAGATGCAGCTCCTCATATTCAGAGTTTTGGCGGGGCACAGGAGATCAGTCTGAACAGTATTGCAGATCAGGTGATCAAAGAAGGTCTTGGACAAAATTCCTTTGATTTCAGAGTGGATGCCGCACACGGAAACGTTTCGTACAGCTCACAATATGAAGAAACCCATTACAACTATCTGGCAAGAATAGCAGAAGCGTATGGAGAACAGTTTTATTATGATGGTGAAGTCCTGCATTTCGGAAAACTTCCACCTCAGGAAAAGCCTGTGAAGCTTACTTACGGAAGCAGCGTAAGTGATGTAAAAATCAAAATGAAAGCCCAGCACGTGAATCCTTCATTTTATGGATATAACAGCAGCAAAAATGAAAAATTAACGACAGGCAATTCTAAGATTACCCATACTTCAGATATAGCCAAAAGAGCTTATGAAATATCAGAAAAAACCTTTACAACTCCTTCATTGAGAGTCGCTCCGATAAAAGCGGTGTCTTTTATGGATGTGGAAAACTCTCAGAAAGGAACAGCCGGAAGTAAAGCCTCAGAAGTATTTGTTATTTCAGGTGTTACTACAGTGCCATTCCTGTATCCGGGCTGTATTGCGGATATTGAAATGCGAAAAGCAGAAAGCAGTGAAACGACTTATTTCACCAAACTGATGATTATAGATATGTATCACGAGGTGGATGCACGAGGATATTATACCGGAACATTTGAGGCAATAGCTTCTGATACAGGGTTTATTCCCCGACCTGAGTTTCATACTCCGAAAGCAGATGCACAATTTGCCAAAGTAATTTCCAATGCAGACCCTTTAAATCAGGGAAGAGTTAAAGTTCAGTTTGACTGGCAGAATGGCTCTACCACTACAGAATATATCCGGGTAATGACCCCTGATGGTGGCGGAAGTGAAAAAGTAAGCAAAAACCGAGGCTTTATGGCCATTCCGGAAGAAGGCGACCAGGTAGTAGTCAACTTTGCCCATCAGCATCCTGACCGTCCTTTCGTGATGGGAGGAATGTTCCATGGTGGAGTTGGCGGTGGTGGCGGAGCCGGGAATAATATTAAAAGCTTAAGCAGTAAAAGCGGACATACCATGAGTCTGGATGATGGAGGTGGAATTACCGTAAGAGATAAAGACCAGAATTCCGTTTTTCTGGATGGAGCAGGAAATATAACCATAGACAGTAAGATTTCAATTACCCTCAACTGTGGAAGCAGCTCTATTTATATGGATAAAGACGGAAATATTCAGATTAAAGGAAAAGAAATATTTGTACAGGGAGTCAATATCGGAGTGGGAGGAACAACAAGTATTGGCGTTGGAGTAGGTCCTGAAGATGGTGATCCTACTTCCGGAGTCGGAATCAAGTCAGATACTCTGGATATCGGAACCAAAACCCTTTCCATGAGAGGAGATACCGAAGCCAATCTCAGCAGTGGAGGAAAAATAAATGTAGGTGGCGGAAGTGAAACAAATATTGTAAGTGGAACTGTAAAACTGAATTAAAAGCAGATGAATCCAGTAGATTTGGAGTTGGTAAAATTAAAAAGACAATGGCAGAAAGTCGTTTCAAAGAACGAAGAAAAACCTATGCTGATCTGTATAGGAGAAAAGCATGAAACCAATCTTTTTGATGGATTTATCAAATCAAAGCTTTCCGAAGATGAAGAAGGGGATGATATTTTTTTACTCCATTATCAGGAATTTAATGGAATGAAATCTTTCGGACAGACTTTACTGGATGAATGGACCGAGTTTTACGAAATGCTGAAAAAAAGTGAAGAAAGTATTCCGCAATGGGAGCTCAAAGATCCGGAACAGGCTTTTAAAACAGATGCCTACAAGGCATTTTATCCTTTACTGGAATTAAAGAGAAACTTTCCCAATATTAAGGATTCGAAGATTTACCTCTATATAGCTCCGCTCAGGATCAGTGATACAGAAGAGCTGTCCCTCTGGGTGAAAGAATGGTGCAGGATCTGTGAAATGTCAGAAAATAAAGATCTTAAACTGGTTTGGGCAGAACATCATACCCATAGAACACTATCTCAGATTCCTTCAGCACACACTTTCAGGGTAGAAGTGGATATCCATCAGTTAATGCAGAATACTGCAGCGCATACTAACCGGAAGAAAAACAGTCCGGATACGGATTTTCAGCAGCAGATTCTTATAGCGAGTAACCATTTAAGTAAAGAAAGATTCAAAGAAGCGGAACATGCCTTAAAAACAGCAGTGAAGCTCGCTAAAGAACAAAAAAATAAACAGGGAGAGATTTCTGCCTATTTTATGCTTACCCAGGCGTATACAGCGGATAGGAAAAAAGACAGGGCAGAAGATACTTACCGGATCATATTTGAAGAAGTAGAGTCCGACTCGCCTTTGGAAGTTCAGATGTATATGAATTACGGAAGCCATCTGTTAGGAAATTCCAAAAAATCCAAAGCAGAAAAAATATTTGAAAAAGCTGCAGAAACAGCACAAAAGATAGGAGAATATGCGATGGCGATTGAATGCTACAGAATCATTGGTACATTAAATGATACGCTGCTGACAAAAGATAAAATGATAAGGTATTTTGAAAAATGCCTCGACATAGCAAAATTAATGGATCCTTCAGTACGGGAACAGAGCAGCCTGCGGTTTGTAGCCTCAATGCTGATTCTCAAATACGAAGGTGACCATTCTAAAAAAGCAATACTGGACAATGAAATGAAGACTTATTTTGGTGATGACTGGCGAGTGAGTGTAGAAAGACCAAAAGCAGGGTAATCTCAAATTAAAACAATCATGGCAGATCTGAATAAAAAGACAGTAAAACCCATAAAGGTTGCAAAACCGGATATGAACCCCGACCGTTCTTTGAAGGTGAACGCAGACGTTACTTCAGTGAGCTGGGACAAAACCAAACAGGGTTGGAAGAATGGGATGAAAAATAACGTTGACTCTCTGAATCCTGTATCTATGGTTAAATCCTTAGCAGGAGGAGATAGCGCTCAATCTGGGAAAAGTAGTGGCGGAGGTGGCGGAGGCAGTGCTGTAACTGTAGAAAAAGCCGTTCCGGAAAGTAAAGTAAAGCTGATCAAAGTGAATACTCCGGCTATGCCTTCCACTGCCATTCAGCATACGAGCAAGCATTTTGATATCGTGCTGGCCATTGATATCCACTGGACACTGATTCCACCACCACCATCATTTATGCTGATTCCACTGCCGTTGCCACATCCATTTATCGGGATTGTTTTTGATATCATGGATTATATCACCATCACCATTCCGATTCCCCAGTTTGCAAGAAATCTGATGCCGTCACTGCCGGAAAGTATTCCGATGGGAGGCTCTATATACGTTCACGGAAGACATAAAGCAACTACCACTACCAGTGTAATGGGAGTGATGATTCCTTTCAGGCATGTCACTTCCTTGATTCCTGTATATATCATTCCTTTTCCTCAGGAAGCTCCGCATGAAGGAGAAGTGTATTACGGTTCGCAGACCGTTTTGGCTCAGGGAAGTAAAATGAGCGGAAACCAGCCACAGCAGGTGCTTACCTGTATGGGATTTCCTTTCGGGATGACCATGCTGCCCGCCATGCCGGATAAACCAAAGAAAAATCCACTGGCTTATTTTGCTTTCTATAATAATTTTTCAAGCATGTATATCCAGATCAATACGGGCGGGCCTGTATTGGTGGGAGGAGCCTTTGTTCCTCATGTTTATACACCCGGTGAGATGCTGATGCGTCTTGCCGGAATGTTCTTAATGAGAAGCCTGACCAAAAAAATAGGAAAACTGGGAGCTAACGGATTAAAAAAATTCAATAACAGTGTCCTTAAAAAAGCACCGTTCAGTAAATTCAAATTTGCCAATGCTTTGTCTAAAAAATTGTGTAAATGGGGATTTGAGCCGGTTAATCTTGTAACTGGAGCAATGGTTTTTGAATGGGATGATTTTGAAATTCAGGGAAGCACTCCTTTACAATGGAGAAATGTATGGCACAGTGACAGGCCTTATGACTTCGGACCTTTAGGAAATGGAGTCTTCAGTAATCATGACCTGTTTATTCTTCCTGAAGAAAACAATAAGTTTGCCGGTTGGATGCATCCTGACGAAAATATTGCCATGTTGATCCCTGCGCCTGAAATTGGTAAGGAAATGACTTATTTCAGGGATCAGAAAATATGGCAGTACAGACCAAGCAGCAGTATCTGGGTCATCCGTAAAGGAACTGATATTTATACCTATAAACGTTTCTATCATGTTACAGAAGGAACAATTTATAAGGTGATTCGTATTGAATATGGAGATGGCACGATCAGAGAATATGAGTATGAAGACCGGAATATTATCCTTAAAAGCATAAAAGATATAAAGAGTGGATTCAGCATAGAAACTGTTATTCATCCAGAGTATAAAAAAGTAACAGAAGTATATTACTGTTATAAAAAACAGAGAGACCTGCAGGTTCGCTACGATTATGATGAGCGGGGAAATCTTACCCATGTCTGGGATATTCATAAAAAAGCAATTGCCTATGAATATGATGGAAAAAATCAGGTGGTGAAAAGAACCAACCGAAACGGAATGAGTTATCAGTGGGAATATGATAAAAAAGGAAGGGTAATTCATACCAAAGGATTGGATGGATATATGGAAGGAAAACTTCAGTATCATGATGAAGAAGGGTTCACGCAAGTTATTTATCCAAAACAAAACAACAAAACAGAAGAATATCATTATGATGAAAATTTTCTGGTTTATAAAATGGTAGATGGAGAAGGAGGGGAAACCTGGTATGACTACACTGCTCACAACGAGCTGAAAATGATAGGATCTCCGGAGGGTAGAGTGGAAGGATATACCTATGATGAAATGGGAAATATCAAGATTTTCCATAGCCCGGATGGGGAAGAATATCATTATCAGTACAATGAATTCGGACAGGTGATCGCCCGTCTCTCACCTTCAGGAACTTCTGAAACATGGAGTTATGATGAAGACGGAAAATTGCTGAGCTATACTGATCCCACAGAAGAAAGCGTGTATTACGAATATGCTGACGGGGAAAGACTTCCTGAAACCAGTAGAAGGGCAGATGTTATCACTCATTATGAGTATAATCAGAGAGGGCAGATTATCCATTTGACCAATAGCGCAGGGGCCGAGCAATATCTGAAATATGACGAATACGGAAGAATGTTGGTTTTCAGTCCAAAACCATTAAACAGAACCCTTCTGAATAGGGACAGAATGGGAAGAGTAATAGAAGTAAATGAAGAGGGACAATTACCTTTGAAACTTCGTTATGATGCTTATGACCTTCCGGTATATGCCACAGACGGCCGTGCAGAATGGCTGCTGAGCTATACCCCATTGGGAAGCCTGAAACGTAAGGTGAGAAGAAATGCAATTACCAATAAAAAAGAAGAGACCTTGATTTTTGGATATGATGCTTATGAAAACTTAGTAAGCATTACCAATGAAAAAGGAGAAATCTATTCTTTTGAAAGAAATAATAATAACGAAATCATAGGAGAAACAGGTTTTGACGGTCAGAAGAAGTTCTTTATTAGGGACAAAGACGGGCTCATTACCCAAAAAAGAACTCCTCAGGGAAGCAATACATTTTATGAATATGATTTAGGACGAAGAATAACACAGACCCATTACCCTGACGGCACCTGGGAGGCCTATCAATATGATACTTCAGGATTACTGATTAAAGCTGATAACGAAGACAGCAGTATCAGTTTCCAGAGAAATAAATTAGGACAGATCACCACTGAAAAACAAGGTGAACACTCTATTCAGTATGAATATGACGATCAGGGAAATCTTATAGGTCTGCAAAGCAGTTTGGGTGCAGAAATAGAATATGCTTACAATGAGCTGAGACATCTTAAAACTGTTAGAGCGGCTACTCTGGATCTTCAGTTGCCATGGCAGATGAACCTCAATATCAGCCAAAACGAACAACTGCTTTCCCGCGAAATGACGGGTGGTATAGAAAGCACTTTTGAATTTGATCATATCGGAATGCCGGTAAGTCAGAAAGTGACAGTTAATAAAACAGAAACGGCCTTCCATAAAGATTATGACTGGGCAGCAGGAAGCCGTTTGCTTCATGTTCTGGACAGGGTGACAGGTGGACGGACAAGATTTGATTATGATGCCTTTGGAAGCCTTGTCGCAGCAGAAAATTCCAGTGGTGAGGTTCAGTATAAAAATCCTGACGCAACTGGCTGCCTGTATGAAAGTGCAAAAAGAACAGACCGTGTATACGATAAAGGCGGAAAACTTATGCGTGACAAAAACTGGTTCTATCATTATGATGATGAAGGAAATTTACTGTTAAAAAGTAAACGGCCGGTTAATAATGTCTTGCCTGAGCATCGGGAAGAAGAAAACAACGTACATCCTTATTACAAAACGATAGCTTCAGACTGGCTGAATACTCCTAAACTGCCAAACGGTATAGACTTACCGGATGTAAAATCTATATCTTCAGAAGAAGTACAAAGCCCGGAATGGAACCCTGGTGACTGGGCTTATTTCTGGCATGCCAACGGTATGCTTACCAAAGTAAAACGTCCGGATGGAAAAGAGATGAGCTTTGGATATGATGCACTAGGAAGAAGAATATCTAAAATTGGAGCAAAGAAAATAACTCGTTATATTTGGGATGGCAATGTTCTTTTACATGAATGGAGTTATGATATTGATGAAGAACCTGTAACCACAGTAGATGATGACGGAAACATCATTTCAGGAAAAGAACCTGTGCAGAATGTGGTTACATGGGTATATGAGCGAAATTCATATGTGCCATGTGCCAAAATTATCAACGGAGAAAGCTACAGTATTGTTTCTGATTACTTAGGAAGACCTGTTCAGGCTTTTGATGAAAAAGGAGAAGTAGTTTGGAGTACAGAATATGATATCTATGGAAACCTTAAAAATTTAAAAGGTGACAGATATTTTATTCCGTTCAGGCAGCTTGGACAATATGAGGATATAGAAACAGATGGTCTGTATTATAACCGATATAGATATTATGACAGTGGAAGTGGTGTTTATCTGACAAAAGACCCCATAGGGTTATTTGGGAATAATCCTAATCCTTATGCATATGTTTTTGACAGTAATAATTGGGTTGATCTCTTTGGGTTGGATCCACTAGGTACAACTGGATATGCAGTATATGCATTATATGAAAATGGATCATCAACTCCATATTATGTAGGTATTACAAAACAAAATGTCGGAGATAGGATGTCTCAGCACATGGATACAGGAAGATATGGAGAAACAACTAACCACAGAGTTCTCCAAGAAAATATAACAATAGAGCAAGCGAGAGGATATGAGCAATTTTATATTGAACAATATGAAACAAAAACAGGAATTATCGGGGAAGAAATATCCTCAACCAATAGAGGGAATAAAATAAACTCGTTTGAAAAAACCCGTACAGATCCTCGAGGTGTTGCTTTTAAAGCTGAATACGACAAAATTAAGAAAGAAGCTGAATTGGCTGGAACAAGAATAAAATGTAAATAATTTATGGAATACTTTGAAAAAAAAGAAGGTAATATCTTTTTCATACCCCTATTTTTACCTGGTGGGGTAAAGGAAAATATTAAAAATTATAAATCTTTTAAATTTTCTGAAAATGAGACCTATGCTTATGGAAGATTAATTGAAAAAAATGATTCAACAGGAGATCTTATTGAAATATTCAAATATATAGGTGAAATCCCAAAGGATAAAAGTATAATTCTTAACTCTGGAAGGTTAACAGATCCTATTCATACTACGCTGGCTTTTGACAGAGACAGATGGAGATTCATTTTTGAAACAGATAATTATGATAAAAATAAGGATTCCAATTATTCTGAAATAACTTTTATTCTGGGTACAGAAAATAGCTTTGACTTATGGAAAGGTGGAACAAAGCAGAGAATAAGTAATGACGAAGCTAAAAAATATAATCCCTGGACAATCTTCAACCCAACAAGAGTTGAAGATGCTATAAAAACTGATAATCTGGCTCTTCTCCAGCAATAAAGTAAGATTATGTAAATATCAAAAAATTGTTTTCTCGTGCCGAACTAGATTGAGTTGTGTGTGGGAGTAATATATTAATAGATGAATGTTATCAGATAAAACGATAAGAAAAAATTTAGACGGTGAATATATAGTTATCCACGCTAATCACTTAAAAGAAAGTACGGAATATGCGAAGCATTTAAAAATTGACCAAATCCAGATAAGAGGTTTTTTGGGTCATGAGAATACGGAGTCTAAAGTAGATTTTAAAGAATTTGAAAAACTTTCGGATCACTTGAAAATTATATCATTAAGTACGATAGAAAATGTTGTAAATATTGAATCAATATATGCTTTGCAAAATCTCGAAAAGATTTATTTAGAGAAGCAAAAATTTTCAATTGATATATCAAATTTCCATAAAATTAAACATCTGGGTAGTGAATATTGGAAAGGGTTGAATAATTTTAATGAAGCTTATTCATTACAAAGTCTGGTTCTTACAAAGCTTTCATATACGAATCTTCGTGAAATATCCAAATTGCAGAATCTGAAAGTTCTCCACATATATAATGCGAAAATAGAAACACTAGATGGAATAGAAAATCTTCCATTAGAAGAATTGGCTTTAGTAAAAAACAATAGTTTGGAAAATATACAAGCAATAAGAAAACTGAAAAAACTGCAGAATCTTTTAATTGAAAAGTGCAAGAAAATTAATGATTATGAATTTATTGATGAAATGAAAGATAGAGTAAGTGTAAGAATTATTAAATAAACTTTGAAAGGATAAATGAGTAACGTACCTCAGAAGATTCAGAAAAATATTGATAATATTGGGTCATTAAAAAAACAAATTTCAGGATGGAAAAAGTTAAGCGATGAAGAACTTTTTCAGGCTGTTAAGGAATTTGAAAAAACTCCAAGGCTGGAAGTATCTGTATATTATAATGATCTTTTTAATGATGCGAAATTTGCAAGTATCCTGTTAGATATTTATAAAAGTAATGCAGACAATACTAAGCTGGTCGTTATTCTCATTTCTGCGATAGGTAATATGCTTCAAAGATATAATCTGCCGGAAACAAAGGATATCTATGAGTTTATGCTTGAAAATGCTTACAAAAAAAATGTAGGAGCTTATGTAGCGATATTTCTTCCAAGAATGGAATATTTTAAAAATTGCAGTAAAAAATGGCAATATTTTATGGATGTAAAAGAAATATCTCCCAAGAAGGTAGCAGAAAGCTCTTTTGAAGTCATCATGGATTTGTATGGAAATGAAATTCCTGAGGAAAATAAAGATGAAGCAGCCAGTTATTTCAACAAAAAAGCAGAAGAATCAAACAATGAATATGGCAGACAGCATTATTTAGATTTAGCAAATAAGTTTAAATAATGCTAGCTCCATTAATAAAAAAGTAATTATGGAAATTAATGAATTAAAAGAAGTTATCAAGCCCTTTTTTTGGGTAGAGCATTCAAACAGCTTTTCGGTGTGCTTAGACGTGGGAACGTATAAACAGGAAATATTTGATACCCGTGCTGATGAAGGGTTTGAAGGAAATGGGTACGATTGGGCATCATTGGCAGATGTTTTTATCAGAGAAAAAAGAGCAGATCTGATGGATCTCATTCATTTTGATCCTGAAGCAGGAATGTTTTGTGCTTACTCTTCCGATTCAGAAAAGTTGAAAGATTTTATTTTAAGCTTTAAAAAAACATGTGAAGATGAAACTTTAATCAAAGATTTGTTTTCACGGGCTGAACTTGACTAATCAAATATTAAAACAGTTTAAACTGGTTTACATGAGATAAAACTTAATCCAAATCCAATCCAAATATATATGAAGAAAATATTCTCAGAACTTAAAGGTTTTGTGGTTTTTAGTCCGCAGCTTTTAGCAAACTACCTGCAGGAAAATCATCTTCCGGGTACTAATATTTTAAAATATTTCGTAGAAAATGAACATGGAGACGAAATCACAAAATCAGGAATCGCTATTCCAATAATAGGGGTAGAAGAAGATTATTATGCATTCAGAGTCTCTGTGAATGACGAAAAGATTTTGAATGATGATGAGGTAGAGGTGGAGTCACGAGGCTGGATATTTCAAACCGCTAATAATGAAGTGAAAATTGTTGGCATTGGTTATTTAAAAGATATTGCTGCTATCAGCGAAGAAAATAGTGTCACGCTATCTCTGGAAAACGGATGGTATTCTTTAAAAATACGGGGAGGGAATAAAGACGGTGAAAGATTATTTGAGCTGAATATGCAGAAACAGGACGTGTATCCGGCCTTTAGCGGAGATGTTACTACCGAATATTATTACGGGTAAAAATAGGTATTAAAAAATAGTAATGAAGGCACAATGCCTTTATTAAAGGGTAAATAACTGAAGTTGAGCTATTAATAAAATTGATTTAACGGCTTGAAAAGATAGAATTTTCTTCAAAAACAGAGAAATGTAAATTTTCTTCAAAAAATATTTTGCCAGTAATAAAAAACGTTCTATATTTGCACCACTGAAAACAACGGTATAACCGGAGTTAAAGGAGAGTTGGCAGAGTGGTCGATTGCGGCAGTCTTGAAAACTGTTGACTGTAACAGGTCCGGGGGTTCGAATCCCTCACTCTCCGCAATTATTCAAACAAAATAGTACAAAAAGCTGTAAAATATTTACAGCTTTTTTTGTGCTTTGTTGATATGTAGGATCTTTAAAATAATTCTTAATCTTTGTGGCAGAATCTTGGAAGTTTGAAAGGTCTACCGGTACAAAGGAAGATCCAAGATCCAATATTTACAAATTGAAAATAACTTCCATCTTTTTATGTATGATATAAAAATTTAATTCTTTAGTTTTATCAACAATCTGAAAAAATTAATTGATTAATTTTATGAACAGATGTAATGCTGTTTTATTTGAATCTTTAGGCTGAAGCTTACCCCTATTTAACAAAGCCAGCGATTCTAAGTTAATACTTTACAAACCTTAATTTACTATGGAAGATAATAAACTAAATTTCAGAAAAGTAAAGATTCAGGCTTTTACAAAAGTATTGTTATTTTATGTCTGCACTATAATAATACTGATTTCAACATCAGAATTAACAAAAGAATTATCAAAGCCAAAAGGTGATTTATTGTCTGTTTTTATAGCAATGCTGGCAACATTTCTTCTTACCGTTTTATTTGTAAAATGGGATAAGATTACACTTTCTGAAATTGGAGTAAGACCAGGCAGAGTAACGCTCAAAAGGCTTTTTTATGGATTTATAATAGGCTTGTTATTGGCAATCCTCCAGGCTTTAATTGTTATGGCTTTCGGGCATCTGAAATTAATAATGTCTCCTGGCTTCAAGTGGGGAACAATTGTTTTTTATCTATTCTTTTATGTGCTTATAGCAGTTCGGGAAGAATTGGTTTTCCGATCTTATTTATTGAGAACATTAGACTCTAAATTTAAAGCAGTATTCGCATTATCCGTAATGATTATACTGTTTATTTTTGAACATATTTTATCCGGTATGAGCTGGAAAATGTCAATCATTGGTTCCGGTTTAGGTGGCTTGTTATTTGGGATTGCTGCATTAAAAACAAGAGGAATTGCTTTGTCCGTTGCCCTTCATGCATCATGGAATTTTGGACAATGGGTAACAGGTTTTAAAAATCAATCCGGTATATGGAATGCAGTTGTTGATAAAGGATATGAAATTCAGACAGAAAATATAGGATTAGCAGCTTTTGTCTTGGTAATGGTTTCGGCTGTGTACATTTTATCTTCCGGAAGAATAACTATTTAAATGGATAAGAAAGAATAAAGAACTGGTTAATTCAAAATTAATTCAAAATTGAGTTTCATTTTTGTTCTTTAATAAACTTTATTGTGAAACAATTATCAATTTTTTTAGCTTTATTACCTGTCATATTAATTAACGCGCAGACTACAAACCCAGAAACTGCATATAGAAATACAACTGATACCATAAAGGATAATCGGATTAAAAACCTTCAGGAAGTTACTATTGTCGGGAAAAAAGTGGTTGTCGAAAATAAAGTTGATAAAATTGTTTACAATGTTGCCAATGATGTAACCTCTCAAAGCGGAGCAGCAATTGATGTTTTAAGAAAAGTTCCGCAGGTAACGGTAGATGCAGACGGAAATATAGAATTACAGGGAAATCCCAATGTCAGATTTCTGATCAATGGAAAACCTTCAAGTATATTTGGAAATAGTCTTGCCGATGCATTGGCTTCCATTCCCGCAAGTCAGATTAAAAGTATTGAAGCAGTAACAAGTCCCGGCGCAAAATATGATGCACAAGGAACGGGAGGAGTCATCAATATTATCCTGAGCGAAAGCAAAGTAAAAGGAATCAACGGACTTATCAATGCTTCTGCAGGAACACGTTTTGAAACGGGTTCTTTAAATTTGAATTTCAGAAATAATAATTTCAGCCTGAATGCTTTTTTCAGCGGAAATGCACAGTTGAAGTCAAGAACACCATCATCACAGGACAGATTTTCTCACGACAATTCACTGCAGACTCAAACCAGGTTATTGCAAAACGGGTATACCGATTTTCAAAGACATGGTTATCGTACAGGGTTGGGTTTTGAGTGGTCAATTAACAAGACAAATACATTAAGCGGCTCCGTTTCTTACAATGATTTTGCCAATAAAAGTATCGGATTCATTAATCAGGAACAATATATTACCGATTTTTTCAATTCAAGCGAGCAATCGATCATAGGGTATAGAACTTCGGACAACCGTTCTTCGGTGAATTCTATCGATGGAAATTTAAGTTACAGAAAAATATTTCAAAAAGAAGGACAGGAATTAACGGCAGACTATGTAGTGAGTTACGGTTCGCCGAAAAGTAATTATTTGCAGACTCAGAGCCTGGCAGGAGCATTTTCTCCTTACAATGGCATTTCGGGGAGTAATCCCGGTACGGATTCCAGCCATAATTTATCAATAGATTACGTGCAGCCAATCAATGATAAAGTGACCCTTGAAATGGGAACAAAAGTGATTTTCCAACATATTACGAATACAACCAACGTTAACGTTTTGGATGCTTTATCAGAACAATATGAATCAGATCCTTTTCAATCTTACCATTTGAAATATGATATGGGAATTTATGCAGCTTATCTTGCTTCTTCACTAAAATTATTTGATTGGCTGGATGTAAGAGCCGGTGCCCGTTACGAATATACGACCGTTAGAATAGATTATCAGAATACTAATATTCCTTCGTACAGCCTGCTCGTTCCTTCGTTAATTCTGTCACATAAATTTGATAGCGGAGAAACACTGAAACTTGCCTATACAAGAAGAGTAGAAAGACCCGAATATGCTGAACTCAATCCGTTTTTAAACTTCAGTGATCCGCATAACATTACAACAGGAAATCCTTCATTGAAACCTGAAATAGGGGATAATATGGAGCTGGGTTACAACAGGAATTTTAAAAATGGGGCTAATCTTTCATTAACACTTACAGAAAGAATTAACAGTCAGGATTTAAAACAAATCACTACTTTTTACCCGATTTACACCGTAAATGGGACAGACTATACAAACGTATCGGTAACCTCAAGAAAAAACATCGGAAAAGAATACAATTCCGGCGGTGTTTTATCAGGTTCACTTCCAGTTTTTAATAACAAATTGAATATACGGGGGAATATGATGCTTTTTCACAGATATATTGTCAGTGATTATTTTGGAAATGTTGATATGGAGTTTCGTTACCGGTTGAATTTAAATATGAACTACCAGTTTCCAAAAGATTTTATCGTAGAAGTATTTGGGAATTATAACTCAGCAGCCAGGAATATTCAGGGTAAAAACCCACAATCGATTACGTACAGCATTGCAGCCAGAAAACAATTCTGGAACAAAAAAGCAAACATAGGTATCACGACAACCAATCCTTTCAATAAATACATCAAGCAGGTAACAACGGTTGATACCAATGACTACACTTCCTATTCCGTACGTCAGTTGCCACTTCGTTCTTTTGGGATCAGCTTCAGTTATAAGTTTGGAAAAGATTTTAAAAAGGACAAAGATATCAGTAATGATTACTTAAATGAAGCTTCACAAGGGAGTTAAAAGATCTGGTTGTCCTTTTTGGAAGAAACGAAATACCAAAGTTTTCCGAGCGGTCATGTTTTATTTTATACGGTTTTTCGGAGCATTAATATTGATTATTCTTTGTTTAAAAAAGATAAAATATAAAGTGAAAATTTTTCTTATAATGGTTTGTCTTTCCATTATTTTTTTCGGCGCAGTTTCACGGGTTTATTTGGGTGTGCATTGGTTTAAAGATGTTCTGGGCGGGTTTATTCCTGGTGTTTTCTGTGTCTTGATGATGGGATATTTTTATGTTAAAAATGATACGAAAGTTTCTGGAAATATAAATTAACAATTTGAAATTCAAAATTTCTACAAAATCGTTTCTGAATATTGTGTAGAAAATTCAAAATTTAATTAAAATGAAAAAAGTAGCAATTCTATTAACAATGATTACAGCTGTAGTTTTCGTTAATGCACAAAAAGTTCAGCAAAAAAATGTTCCTGTACCGGTTCTGAAAGGTTTTCAAAAACAATTTCCAACGGTTAAAGATGCAAAATGGGAAAAAGAAGATGGTAATTATGAAGCAGGGTTTACAATAAATGGAACCGAAACTTCCGTTGTGATCAATCCTTCAGGCAGCATTCTTGAAACGGAAACAGAAATGAGCAGCAATTCTCTTTCTACTTCTATCAAAGCATATATAGTTAAAAATTATCCTAACCAGAAAATAAAAGAGGCGGCGAAGATTACTGATTCAGAGGGTATTGTTACTTATGAAGCAGAAGTAAATGGGAAAGATCTGATTTTTGATAATAAAGGAAAGTTTTTAAAGGAAAAAAAAGATTGATATTTTTTTTAAGCCATGGTTTTAATTGATCATCAACAAACCTCAAAAATGCCTGAGTCATCAATATTACGATGAAAAGAAAATAGTAAGATTAGGATGTGCTTATAAATTTTAATAAAAACTCAACAGAGATCATGGATAATTTACTAGAAGCTGTTAGCAGGTATGTGATATTATTTCTTTCAGAAAATCTTTCGGAGCATCTTTCTTTTCACTGTATGAGTCATACCTATGATGTAGTAGCTGCGGCAAGGGAAATTGGCGTACAAAGTAACCTGTCGGAAGACGAAATGTCGGTCTTATTGGTGGCAGCATGGTTTCATGACAGCGGATATGCAAATCTTTATATCGGTCATGAAGAAGAAAGTCAAAAAATAGCAAAGAATTTCTTAGAAAATTGGGGATGTGAAAAAAGTTTTATTGATGCGGTTTTAAGTTGTATTGATTCTACAAAATATCCCCCAAACCCTTCTTCTTTATTAGACAAAGTATTGTGTGATGCAGATTTATATCATTTGGCACAACCAAATTATTCAAAGTACGCAAATGCAATCAGACAAGAATTTGAAAAATATCTCGGCCTTATTTATACTGATGAAGAATGGCTGGTAAAGAACTGTAACTTCTTAGAAGATCATAAATATTACACAGATTATGGTCAAAATGTTCTTACAAAGTTTAAAGAAGTGAATATTCAATTAATAAAGTGTTCCGAATAAATCTTAAAATCAATGAATTACCAAGATGTCAAAGTTTACTAAAAAAATAGCATTTCGACTCTTCATATTAGTTTTTGCTTGTGGAAAAATAGCTGGACAAACAAACAATGATACCATTCGGGTTGAAGAACCAAAGAAAGATAGTATCATTGCGTTAAATACCGAAAAAAATCATCTGAACTATAAAAGCTTAATTATTCCTACAGCACTTATTGGTTATGGTGTTGCCAGTTTGTCTGTGAATGGCCTCAAGAAATTAAACTTCTCCACCAGGGATGAAATTAATGAGCACCAACCGGATCATATCAAACTTGATAATTATACTCAATTTGCACCTGCAGTTTTAGTATACGGGTTAAATGCAATAGGTGTGCAGGGAAAGCATGATTTTAAAGAAAGAAGTATCATTTACGGAACTTCCATGCTAATAACATCGGCCATCACGATTCCTTTAAAACACATTGTTAAAGAAGAGAGGCCGGATGGTTCTAATAATCTATCGTTTCCTTCAGGGCATACGGCAGTAGCATTTGCTTCTGCTCAATTTATGTTCAGGGAATATAAGGACACCAACTTCTGGCTGGGAGTTTCAGGATATTCATTTGCTGTTTTTACAGGAGTTTACAGAATGTTGAATGATAAACATTGGGTAGGGGATGTTATTGCAGGTGCTGGTTTTGGAGTCCTTTCCACAGAATTAGCCTATTGGTTATATCCAAAAATTAATCATTTTCTGGGTGGAAAAAACAAAAATATGGCTACGATGGTAATGCCGTTTTATCAGGATAAAAGTGTGGGAATTGGCTTGGTTAAAACTTTTTAAATTGATCATTAAAAACAAAAATATGTGGTTCTATTATGCTTTATTGTCGGCTTTGTTTGCCGCATTTACTGCTATTTTTGCCAAAATTGGAGTTTCCAACATCAACTCTAATCTTGCAACAGGTATCAGAACGGTGATTATTCTTGTTTTGGTCTGGAGTATTGTATTTATCAATGGTGAAGCGAAAGAAATGGGTTCTTTATCAAAAATGAACATTCTATTTCTGGTTCTTTCGGGAGTTGCAACGGGATTATCCTGGCTGTTTTATTTTAAAGCACTACAAATTGGAAAAGTTTCCCAGGTAGCCGCTGTAGATAAATTAAGTGTGGCTATTGCCATCATTTTATCCGTATTATTTTTTAAAGAAACGTTAACATTAAAAACAGTAATCGGAGCTTTGTTAATCATTAGTGGAACAATATTGTTTGCTTTGAAATGATGTATTGATTTTCAATTTTAATTAAAAATAATTTTATTGAATCCAATTATTTTATCTTTATTATACAGTTTTTTATGCTTTATGAGTATGTAGAATTTTTAAGAAAGTGCAGAAGTCTATCAATTATAAAGATTAAGAGATTTTAAGATGAAAGTTGTTATTTTTGTAGTATTATGCATGATCAGCTATACCAACTTATTTCAGAAAATGTAAAGCTCTCAGATTCAGACAGAGCATTATGTACTCAATATTTTGAACCTGTCTTGTATCCAAAAAACAGAATAATTGAGGAAGAAGAAAAAATACCACAGTACTTGTATTTTGTGGTTTCCGGTTTTGTCCGGTTGTTCCATTATAATGATAAAGGAGATGAGATAACCACCCATATCAACTGTCCTCCCGGCTTCATTACTTCCTATTCCAACTTTACCAGTCAGTGTAAATCTGATGAAAACCTGGAGTGTATTACGGAATGTGAGCTTTTACGCATTACAAAGCCTGATCTTGATCTGCTTATGCAGCAAAGCCCTGTATTTAAAGATTTCAGTTTTTTGATATTTCAACAATCGTTATCCTATAATGAACAACGCGCAAAGGAACTGGCAACGCTTACTGCTGAAAAACGCTATTTGAAGCTGATGGCTCAAAATCCTGAAATTCTGCACAATGTCCCTATGCAGTATATTGCTTCTTTTTTAGGAATGAACCCTAAAAGTTTGAGCCGGATCCGGAAACAGATTGTTAAGTAACATTTGTGAAGTGATTTTGAATGAACAACACTGAACTTTGCAGTATCATTTAAAATCAAAAGATATGACAAACAGAAACTTGGTATTGGTTTCAGGAGCAAATGGACATTTAGGTAACAATCTCGTAAGGTTACTCATCAAAAAAGGAATTAAGGTCCGGGCATCCGTTCGCAACATCAAAAACAAAGAATGTTTCAACGACTTGGACTGCGAAGTAGTACAGGCCGATATTACGGACAAAACTTCATTCATTAAGGCTCTTCAGGGTGTTCATACATTTTATGCTGTAGGAGCTTCATTTAAATTGTGGGCCAAAGATCCTAAAAAGGAAATCTACGACGTAAACATGAGCGGGACCCGTAATACTATTGAAGCCGCCGCCGAAGCGGGTGTTAAAAGAATTATCTACGTAAGCTCTATTGCGGCTTTGGATTATACCAATCTTCCCGCGAAAGAAAGTAATGGCTATAATCCTGACCGCCGGGATATGTATTATAATTCCAAAAACGATGGCGAAAAACTCGCTTTTCAATTGGCTGAAGAACTGGGAATAGAGCTGGTATCCGTACTGCCGGGTGCCATGATAGGAAGTGAGGCATTTCTTCCCCTGAATGTTTCTTACGGTGTCCTGAGGCTGATTTTAAATAAGCAGATTCCCATGGATACCAAAATAACACTTAACTGGGTAGACGTAAAAGATGTTGCAGAAGGATGTTATCTCGCTGCGCAAAAAGGGCGTTCAGGAGAAAGGTATATTTTAGCTAATGAAAAATGTATGACCATTACCGACACTACCAAACTGGCTCAAAAGCTTTATCCGGAATTGAAAATCAAAGTACCGGGTGCTGTTCCTAAGTTTGTACTCTATGCAATTGCAGGATTAATGGAATTAACAGCTAAAATTAATGGAAAACCTCCAGTGTTAACGACAAAAGACATTGCAATGTTTTCAGGATTACAACAGAACTTTGATTTGTCTAAATCCAGGAATGAACTTGGTTTTCATCCAAAAAATCCCGAACAAGCAGTGAAAGAAGCTTTCTCCTTCCTGATGGAAAATAAGAATTTGCTGTAAATGAAATCCTGTAAAATTAAAAGTTTGCAGGATTTTTTTTGCCCGTATTTTCGAATAAATTTATCGCTTATACTTTGAATTTTTCATGTTTGCATTACTATATCATATTGTTGTTTAAGTTGATTGTTTCGTAATTATTTGTGACTAGAGTATGAAAAATGGTAATTATAAACAGTGGTTTACTTCTTTTTTAATAATAAAAAGTGTGCTTTTTACATTTTTTTTTCACCCAAAACGAAAAAAAAAATCATTCTTCTTATCATAATATTTATTCAGGAAAAAATAATTATTTTTTGGGTATTGTCGTATTGCAATTAATTGTGAATTCATGTCTTATGAAATAAGTAAGTGTAAATTTAATGATAACCTTATCATATTTTTTATACAATTGATATCATAAAAATTCGATATGTAATGCATTGATAAGCAGTAGATAGTGGTAGTTTTATTTTTTTTATTCAGATGAATTTTTATATTTGTAATGTTACCAAAATGTTAACGAACTAATGAATCAGAACTTTATCCATACCTATGTCTCTGTAGATTGTGTTGTCTTTGGATTTGACCATGAAAACCGGTTGAATATATTATTAGTACAACGCCATGTTGATGATGTACCGTTGGAAAAACAGATCAAACTTCCAGGAAGTTTGATTTTCAGTGACGAAGATGTAGATGATGCTGCACAAAGAGTACTTCATGAACTTACAGGAATTAAAAAAATGGTTCTTAAGCAGTTCAGATGCTTTGCAGATCCTATGAGAGCAAGCAATGTGCATGATATCAAATGGATGGATCAGGAATACAAACATCATATAGACAGGATCATTACAGTAGCCTATCTTTCTCTTTGCAAAATAGATCATAAGATCAACAGCACAAAATATGATACCGTAGACTGGTATCCTATTGATGAGGTTCCGGTACTGCCGTTTGACCATAATAAAATTATCAGTGAATCTTTGATGGAGATCAGAAAATGGATTGAATCTGATTTCTCCATTATTTTTGAGCTGCTGCCGAAAAGATTCACCATCAGACAGCTCTATCAGCTCTACAGCGCTTTGAATGAAAAAAATATTGATATTAAGAATTTCCATAAAAAAATATCTTCATTCCCTTATATCGTTCCTCTGGACGAAATTCAAAAAGATGTATCTCACCGCGCAGCAAGATATTACAGATTTGATGCTAAGATTTACAAGAAAAACAATACAAAACTTATAAAATAACCCTTTTTAAAAATTATGTACTTACTAGGCTATGACATTGGCAGTTCTTCTGTGAAAGTGTGTCTCATTGAGGCGTCCAGCGGAAAAGTGATTGCTTCTGAATTTTCTCCCAAAAAAGAGATGAAAATCACTGCAATAAATCCGGGATGGGCAGAGCAAAATCCGGTAGACTGGTGGACCAATCTGAAGTTGGCACATGAAGCTGTTATGCATGAATCTGGTGTACATGCTGAAGATATTAAAGGAATCGGAATTACGTGGCAGATGCATGGTTTAATTCTGGTAGACAAAGACCAGAATCTTTTAAGACCGTCAATTATCTGGTGTGACAGCCGTGCTGTACCTTATGGTGAAAAAGCTTTCAAAACCATAGGAGAAGAGAAATGTCTTTCACATCTTTTAAACTCACCGGGAAATTTTACTGCATCAAAGCTTGCCTGGGTAAAAGAAAACGAGCCTGAAATTTTTGAAAAGATAGATAAAATAATGCTTCCGGGAGACTATATTGCCATGAGGCTCTCCGGACAGATAGGAATAACAATTGAGGGATTATCAGAAGGAATTTTCTGGGATTTTAAAAACAACTGTATTTCGGAAGATATTATCAACCACTATGACATCCCGAAAAGCTTTTTCCCGGAAATTGTACCCACTTTTGGCATCCAGGCAACAGTTTCAAGGGCTGCAGCTGAAGAATTAGGTCTGAAAGAAGGTACTCCTATTTCATACAGGGCAGGAGATCAGCCCAACAATGCGCTTTCTCTGAATGTTTTTAATCCCGGAGAAATTGCCTCTACAGCAGGAACTTCAGGAGTGGTGTATGGAGTTCTGGACCAGCTGGAATATGATAAATTATCAAGGGTCAATACATTTGCCCATGTCAATTATACACCGGAACAGATCAGACTGGGAGTTTTACTTTGTATCAACGGAACAGGAATTTTAAATTCATGGTTGAAACATAATTTTGCAACCTCACTTTCCTCTTATGGCGATATGAACGATATGGCTTCACTTTCACCTATCGGCTCAAAAGGGTTAAGCATTATTCCTTTTGGAAACGGAGCAGAAAGAGTGTTAGAAAATAAAGATACAAGCTGTTCCATTCACGGAATTAACTTCAATATCCATTCAAAAGGTGATATTCTGCGTGCAGCACAGGAAGGTATTGTATTCTCTTACGAATACGGAATGGATATTATGAGAAATATCGGAATGGATATCCAGGTGATCCGGGCAGGAAATGCCAACATGTTTTTAAGTTCAATCTTTCGCCAGTCACTGTCCAGTGTCAGCAATGCGGTCATTGAACTTTATGATACCGATGGAGCGGTAGGAGCGGCAAGAGCTGCCGGAATGGGAATAGGATTTTATGCAGATTCCAGAGAAGCATTTTCTTCACTTGAACAGATAGCGGTAATAGAACCTGAACACGAAAAACAAGAACAATATTTAGAAGCCTATGGCAGATGGAAACATCATCTTAACGAAATAATCTAGGACAAATTCAACAGTATTTTTGATCCTCTTACTGACTTTTTAGAATCAGTGAGAAGGGAATCTCTACGCAAAAATTTAAAAAAACAAATTAAAAATAATCAAATAAATATGAACACTTTAACAGGTACAAAAGAGTTTTTTACAGGTATTGAAAAAATTAAGTTTGAAGGGAAGGAAAGCAAGAACCCGTTGGCATTCCGCTATTATGATGCGGAAAAGATCGTGATGGGAAAACCTATGAAAGACTGGACCAGATTTGCAATGGCATGGTGGCACACCCTATGTGCAAACGGAAGCGATCCGTTCGGAGGTCCTACCATTCACCATCCGTGGGATATCGGAAACGATGCAGTAACCAGAGCAATGCATAAAATGGATGCAGGCTTCGAATTCATGTCTAAAATGGGCTTCAGCTATTACTGCTTCCATGATATCGATCTTGTAGACCCAGCCAGTAACTGGAAAGACTACGAGAAAAATATGCAGGCTATTGTAGAATATGCAAAACAAAAGCAGCAGGAAACCGGAATTAAGCTTTTATGGGGAACAGCGAATGTTTTCACGCATGAAAGATACATGAACGGAGCCTCTACCAACCCAAATTTTGATGTTGTTGCCTGCGCAGGAACTCAGGTGAAAAACTCTATAGATGCTACTATCGCACTTGGAGGTGAAAACTATGTTTTCTGGGGTGGAAGAGAAGGATATATGAGCCTTCTAAATACCGATATGAAGCGTGAAAAAGATCACCTTGCGCGTTTCCTTTCCATGTCAAGAGACTATGCACGCCAGCAAGGTTTTAAAGGAACTTTCCTGATCGAACCAAAACCAATGGAGCCTACCAAGCATCAGTATGATTATGATTCTGAAACAGTAATCGGATTCCTGAGACATTACGGATTAGATAAAGACTTTAAGCTGAATATCGAAGTGAATCACGCTACATTGGCAGGACATACATTCGAACATGAGCTTCAGGTTGCAGTAGATGCAGGACTTTTAGGAAGTATTGATGCCAACAGAGGGGATTATCAGAACGGGTGGGATACGGATCAGTTCCCGATTGATTACTATGATATGGTTCAGGCATGGCTTGTACTGCTTCCGGCAGGAGGTCTGGGAACAGGAGGAGTAAATTTTGATGCCAAAATCAGAAGAAATTCTATTGATGCTGAAGATCTGTTCATTTCCCACATTTCCGGAATGGATGTTTTCGCTAAAGGTCTTCTTGCAGCGGCTGATATTCTTGAAAATTCAGATTACAAAAAGCTGAAAACAAACCGCTATGCTTCTTTTGATAACGGAAACGGAAAAGCATTTGAGGAAGGTTCACTTACATTGGAAGATCTTCAGAGAATTGCTCACGAAATCGGCGAACCACAGCCAAAAAGCGGAAAACAGGAATTGTTTGAGGCTATCGTGAATATGTATATATAATAAAAAAATAAAAGGCTTATAAACACTAAGGATTTTTATACACTATAATTATTAAACAGCCTTTTATTCAACAACTAATACTAAAATAATAATTATGAACCGATTTTATTTCAATAAAAGCAATAGAGCGGCATTATTTTTTGCAATGACTTTATTGCCTTCCGGCATAGCATATTCACAGGTTAAGAAAGATACAGTAGCTAAAGAAAATAAAATAGATGAAGTTGTTGTGATAGGATATGGAACCCAGAGAAAAGAAGCTGTGACAGGTTCTGTAGCCACTGTAAAAGGAGATGCCCTGCGTGAAGTACCTTCTGCCAATATTACTCAGGCATTGCAGGGAAGAACGGCAGGGGTAGATATCTCACAAACTTCCACCAAACCGGGTGCTGCCATGCAGATCCGTATCAGAGGAACACGATCTCTGACGGGGGATAATAACCCGTTGATTGTATTGGATGGTATTCCTTTTGTGGGATCATTGGCAGATATAAGCTCAAGTGATATCAAAAGTATTGATATCCTGAAAGATGCTTCTGCTACAGCCATCTACGGGTCAAGAGGAGCAAACGGTGTTATTCTCGTTACAACCAACAGAGGAGCAAAAGGGCAGAGACCTAAATTTACTTATAACACCTTTACAGGAGTTCAGACTTTGTTTTCAAAATATCCGATGATGAATGGCCCTCAGTTTGCAAAGTTGCGTTCTTATGCCATTCCTGCAGGAAATACAACCCCTTTGTATTCAAACGGGGCTGATGAAAACAACGGTGTCAATACAGACTGGCAAAGCCTGTTTTACAAGCCGGCGATGATGACCAGCCATGACGTAGGGGTTTCAGGAGGAACAGAAGGCGGAAATTATAATGTAGGGTTATCCTATTTTAAACAAAATGCTTTAATCCCTATTCAAAGTTATGAAAGATTTGCCCTGAGAATGGCCATTGACCAGCAGGTAGGATCCGTTTTTAAATTCGGTTTTACAACCAATACAAACTATTCCGTTTCGGAAGGAAACGGAGTAAATCCAGGTGCGGTTCTGGGATATTCTCCCATTGCCAATCCTTACAATGCGGACGGAAGCCCGAAGAGAGTAATGAGCACAGCAGGCGGTATAGATCAGACATGGATTTATACCAGAAGAAGCTTGGAAAGCCTGGCAGACAAATATATTGACGAAACCAAATCTTTTGCATCCTATAACAACCTTTACGGAGAGTTAAGCCTTCCAGTCAAAGGATTGAAATACAGATTAAATGTAGGGCTGGATTTCCGTACTTCAAACAGTGGAAATTACAGCGGCGTAGGAGTCTTTAATACAAACCCTCTGGGGCCGTCATCTGCAGGAAAAGGGAATAACCAGACCTACCATTGGGTATTGGAAAACCTTTTGACGTATGACCGTACATTTGGTAAGCATAAGGTAAATGCGGTGGCATTATATTCCGCAGAACAGAATAAGTACACAAGCTCATACATGAGTGCAAAGAATGTTCCTGCAGACTTTTTCCAGTATTATAACCTGGGACAGTCACCTCAGGCAGATATTACAGTAAGACCTGAAGACCAGGCTTACTCGAAAACCGGTCTGCTTTCTGCCATGGGAAGAATCATGTATACCTATGATAACAAGTATATGTTTACAGCAACACTTCGTGCCGACGGATCTTCCAGACTGGCTCCGGGTAACAAATGGCATACGTATCCCGCATTATCATTAGGATGGAATGTTACCAACGAATCTTTCATGCAGAATATCAAAGCGATTAATCTCCTTAAATTCAGAGCAGGATGGGGGCAGACTTCCAATCAGGCAGTAGATCCATACACTACGATGGGAAGATTTAATGTTGCTCCTTATAATTATGGAAGTGCAGGAAGTACAGGGATTTACGGAAGCCAGCCGCCAAACCCGAATTTAGGATGGGAATATTCAAAAACACAAAACTACGGGGTAGATTTCGGAATACTGAACAACCGCCTTACAGGAAGCGTGGAATATTACAAGACCCACACCTATGACCTGTTGACACAGAAAAGTCTTCCGGCGACAAGCGGATGGTCATCCATTGTTTCCAATGTAGCCGAAACAGAAAATAAAGGACTGGAAGTTTCCTTAAACGGGGTCATTTTTGATAACCCGGATGGTTTTACATGGGAGGCAGGAGTTAATTTCTATACCAATAAAAACAAAATTTTATCGCTTGCATCCGGAACAGAACGTGACGTCAATAACTTATGGTTTGTAGGTCATAATATTAATTCATTGTATGATTATCAATATATTGGTCTTTGGCAGGCTGGCGATCCTTATCAGAATATTCTGGAACCGGGTACCGCTGCAGACGTTGTAGGATCTATCAAAGTTCTTTACACCGGAGGCTATAATGCTGACGGAACTCCTGTAAGAGCAATTGGACCGGATGACAGACAGATTTTTGATACGGCCCCGAAATTCCAGGGAGGATTTAATATGCGCTTTGCCTACAAGAATTTTGAACTGAGTACAGTAGGAGCTTTCCAGCAAGGAGGTATTCTGGTGAGTACTATTTATGGATCTGCAAGTTATCTCAACAGATTAACGGGAAGAGGGAATAACGTAGACGTAGATTACTGGACAGAAGATAATACGGGTGCCTATTTTCCGCGTCCGGGACGCCATTTGAGTGGTGATAATCCGAAGTATTCTTCTACTTTAGCGATGTTTGATGCTTCTTATCTTAAGCTTCGTACCATTACATTAGGTTATAATGTCAATAAAGACTTTTTAAAGGATTTAAAAATTACAAGCTTAAGAATTTACTTTACGGTAACCAATCCTGTTGTGCTATTCTCACCTTATCATAAGTTCTCAGGAATGGATCCGGAACCGAACTCTTTCGGAAACGAAAACCAGGCAGTAAGCGGATATCCAAACCGCCAGCTTGTTATAGGAACCAACAACCCTTCCACAAGAAATTACTTAATGGGACTTAACTTAACCTTTTAAAACTGTACTGTCATGATAAATTTTAACAAAAAACTGCTATTAGGAGCAATCTTTTTATCCTTAACATTTACAGGTTGTAGTGAAATTCTTGATGAGCAGCCAAGAGCAATATATACAGCTGACTACTTCAATACACCGGACGGGGTGAACCAGGGATTTACAGCTTTATACAGACAGATGAGATTACTGTATGGTAATGGCTACTTTATGAGCAATTGTCAGAACGGAACTGATGAATCTACCTGGGCGCAAAGTGCGGATGGTAACTTTAAAGAATTGGATATGTCCGGAAACGGTATCATCAATTCCAATACTTTTCCTACAAGTATGGTTTGGAACTCTGTATTTCCATATATCAATACTGCCAACGGAATTATTGAAAAAGGACCAGGATTCGGAATTGCAGAATCTATGATTTCTGAAGCCCGTTTCTTTCGTGGATTTTACTACTTCATGCTCGTTCAGACCTATGGAGGCGTTCCTTTGGATTTAGGGGCAGGAGAGTTGAAATACAACACCCAGCCATCTACAACTTCTGCAAGAAATACCGTTCCGGAAGTATACACAAAAACTGTTTTTGCTGACCTTAAAAAAGCAATAGAAAATCTACCTGCCTCACCAAGGGTAACCGGAGGCGTGACTAAAAATGTAGCAAGATTGATGCTTGCCAAAGCCTATCTTACTTATGGATGGTGGCTGCAAAATCCAAACAGCATTCCAACTTATCCTGAAGTGACGAGAACAGATCCTGACGGACACAATGCCCAATGGTATTTCCAGCAGGCTTATGATATTGCCATGGAAGGGATCAATAATCCAGGACCTTATGCCCTTCAGCCTACCTTCTATGATGTCAATGCAGGTTCAAATGACAGGAATACCGAATCTATGCTGTATGCAGACCATACACAGTCAAGTACATATTATAATGAAAGTGATCCTGTAGGATTTGGGTCAGGCTGGGCTCCGGATAATTTTGCAGCATGGATGCAGACCTGGAACTATACTGCCATCAAAAGCAGTAAAACCACAGCATGGGTGGGAGCAGATGTAGTAAGTGGTGTACAGCGTGAAGCCGCTCAGTCTCTGGGACGTCCGTGGGTTCGTATGTGTCCTACCCTGGGAGTTATTAAAAATACTTTTGCAGATAAAACCAACGATTCCCGTTATGATGGTACTTTTGTAACCACTTACAGAGGAAACTGGAACAAAAACGGAACGGGTCTTACAACAGTTCCTGTACTTTATAATGCCAATAATTTACCTGTACAGCCGGGTGGAGCTATCTTAAGCTTCCTGAATGATGACAGCCAGACTCCTTCCTATCCTACAGGAGCAGGACAAAGCGGCGTGGGAGCAGGGACTCTGTCGGGAAGAGCAGACTGGGTAATTGCACCGAACGGGATCAGCAGAATTGTATACCCTGGCTTATGGAAAATCGGAACTTACCGTACTGATGATCCAAACGGTTTAGGATATCCGAATGCAGGATTAACCCGTCCTTTCAGCGTTGCCAAATTCTCAGAATTCTATTTTATTGCCGCGGAAGCAGCCGTAAAAGGAGCTTCAGGAGCTATGACAGCCAGAGACCTTATCAATGTTATCCGTGCCCGTGCCGGAAAATGGAAGTTTAATAATGCTCAGAATGCAGCTTATGTAGCAGATAACAGCGCTGCAATGACTGCTGCCACACCAGCCGTAATTACCATTGATTATATTCTTGCAGAAAGATCCCGTGAATATTACGGAGAATTCTACAGATGGTATGATCTGGTACGTACTCAGAAGTGGGGAGATTATGCAGCTACTTATCAGATCGGAGGAGCTTCTTATGGAGATCACGCACCGCAAACGGTTACTAGAACGATAAAACCATTTCACTATCTGAGACCTATTCCTCAGAACCAGATTGATGCAATGGAAGTATCGGCAGATATTAAAGCAAAATATCAGAATCCAGGATACAATTAATTTCATTCTACATTCATATCAGCAACAGAGTAGGTGTGAAAGCACCTGCTTTGTTTATCTGAATTAAAATTTAAAAACTATGGAAAAAACCTGGCGTTGGTTTGGGAAAAAAGACAAAATAGCACTGAGCACACTTCGTCAAATAGGAGTAGAAGGAATTGTTTCTGCTCTGCATGATATCCCAAACGGAGAAATCTGGAATTCAGAGGCCATTATTGATTATAAAAACTATATAGAAAGCCACGGACTTCGCTGGTCTGTTGTGGAAAGTCTTCCCGTAAGCGAAGCTATCAAATACGGAGGTGAAGACCGTGACTTTTTAATAGAAAACTATATCACAAGCCTTGAAAATCTGGGTAAAGCAGGGGTTACAACAGTTTGCTACAACTTTATGCCTGTTCTCGACTGGGCAAGGACCGATCTTTTCCACGAATGGGAAGACGGCTCATCATCACTTTATTTTGACAAAGCCAAGTTTGCGTACTTTGAAATTCATATTCTTAAAAGAGAAGGAGCAGAAAGGGATTACAGCCAGGAAATCCTTCAAAAAGTAGAAGAATTAAAAAATACCTTAACGGAAAAAGATAATCATGAACTGATAGACTCAGTCATTGTAAAAACACAGGGATTCGTGAACGGAAATATCAAAGAAGGCGAATTGAATCCTGTAGAAAAGTTCAAAAGTTTATTGGCATTGTATGATGGAATAGATAAACATCAGCTTCGTCAGAACATGAAATATTTCCTCGAAAAAATAATGCCTGCCTGTGAAAAATGGAATATCCAGATGTGTGTACACCCTGATGATCCACCGTTTTCACTATTGGGCTTACCAAGAATAGTAACTAATGAAGAAGATATTGACTGGCTTCTGAAAGCTGTTGATAACCCTCACAACGGGTTAACATTCTGTGCAGGATCTCTAAGTGCCAACCTTCAGAATGATGTTCCAAAACTGGCACAGAAATTTGCCCACAGAACCAAATTCGTTCACCTGAGAAGTACCAATGTCTTTGAAAACGGTGATTTTATCGAGGCTCATCACCTGGGAGGAAGAGGAAAGCTTATTGAAGTGATCCGTGTATTCGAAAAAGAAAATCCTGATCTTCCGATGAGAATAGACCACGGTAGACTTTTAACAGAAGATGTTGACAAAGGTTATAATCCCGGCTATTCATTTTTAGGAAGAATGCTGGCATTAGGTCAGATCGAAGGAGTAACGGCTGCCATTCAGTCAGAATTACAGAAAAATTAATCTGCGTTTGTAATAAATAGTAAAAAGTAAAATGAAAGACCTGTTTAGTATTAAAAACAAAGTAGCAGTCATCACAGGGGCTTCAGGCGTTTTGGGAGGCAGCCTTGCCAAAAGTTTTATAGAAGCCGGCGCCAAAGTTGTGGCTCTGGGAAGAAACCAGGAAACACTGGATGCCCGTGTAAAAGAGCTTACAGATTTGGGTGGAGATGCACTTGCTGTAGAAGCCAATGTGATGGATATTGAAAGCCTTGAAGCTGCTTCTGTGAAAATAAAAGAAAAGTATGGCAGCATTGATATTCTGCTCAATATAGCCGGTGGAAATATTCCGTCAGCAACCTTATCACCCGAACAGTCATTTTTTGATATGGATATGAAAGGATGGGCTGAGGTTACCGATCTCAATATCAACGGGACAGTTTACCCCAGCTATATTTTCGGAAAAGTAATGGCGGAGCAGGGAAGCGGAAACATTATTAATATTTCTTCCATGGCTGCCTATTCAGCAATTACAAGAGTGGCCGGATATTCTGCAGCCAAATCAGCAATTACCAATTTTACCCAATGGCTGGCCTCTGACCTAGCTTTGAAATTCGGAGATAAAATACGGGTGAACGCCGTGGCACCAGGATTTTTCATTGGAGATCAGAACCGTGCAATTCTTCTGAATCCTGATGGAAGCTTAACCGAGAGAAGTAAAAAAGTAATGGCCAAAACACCCATGCAGAGATTTGGTGAAGTAGAAGAACTGAATGGTGTTGTACAGTTTCTATGTTCGGATGCAGCAAGCTTTATCACAGGAGCATTGATTCCTGTTGACGGAGGTTTCAGCGCATTCAGTGGAGTATAAAAAACTAATTTCTTCATATATAAATTGGAACAGGACCTTAATGGTTTCATTCAAGGTCTTGTTTTTAAAAAGTAGACACCTAAGTGTTGTGAAAATCTTTGATTTTCATCTTATGTAAACTTTTCTGCAGAATTATTTTAAACTTTCTTAGGTGAGCTAAAGTATTTTAAAATAAAGCTTTTGTGACTTTTGTGGTTTTGCAGAGTTTAAACAAGTTAATTAAAATTCAGGGTTGTAAAAATAAATCATGAGTAATTCCATTAAAAATAAAGAAGTTTTCGGAGAATTGTTTCTGCTTGAATCAGCAAAGGCAGAGAATCTCTATTTCGGATATGCCAAAGATATGCCCGTGATCGATTATCACAATCATCTTGAGCCGGATGTTATTGCTGTCAATCAAAACTTCCGTTCTCCAACCGCTATCTGGCTGGATGGTGACCATTACAAATGGAGAGCCATGAGAAATTTTGGTATTGATGAACAGTTTATTTCAGGAAATGCTTCAGACCACGAAAAATTTATGAAATGGGCAGAAGTGGTGCCTTATACCCTTCGTAACCCGCTATTTCACTGGACGCATCTGGAGCTCAAAAATCCTTTTGAAATTGACGAATATTTATCATTAAAAAATGCAGATACAGTATATCATCAGATGAATGAAAGTCTGCAGACATCCGGCTTTTTACCACAATCCATCATTCAAAATTTTAAGGTAGAAGCGTTGTGCACTACAGATGATCCTGCCGATGATCTGGTTCATCACAAGGCTTTAAAAAACAGTGGATTTAAAACAGCTGTTCTTCCGGCTTTCCGTCCTGATACCTATATTAATATCATTAATCCTGAACAATATCTTTCAGGAATCAAAAAGCTTGAAAAAGTCTGCGGATTTTCAATCATATCAGCTTCTGATTTATTGAATGCACTTCAGTCCAGAATCGACTATTTCGTGAAAGCAGGAGCAAAAGTGGCCGATCATGGCTTTGAATATTTTCCGGATACCACAAAATGGAATCATAGCCTTGAAAAAGAGTTTTCCGAGTTTCTGAAGGGCAATCTGTCAACATTTTCCGATCCGGATGCATTATGCGGCTATTTGCTGAAAGAGCTTTGCAAAATGTATGCAGAAAAAGGCTGGGTACAGCAGTTTCATGTAGGGGCAACCCGAAACAATAATTCGGAAATGTTCAGAAAAATGGGTGCCAATGCAGGATATGATGCCATTGGAGAACCCTATTATGCACAAAGATTGAGCATTTTGCTGGATGCACTGAATACAGAAGGAAAACTGGCTAAAACCATTATATACAATCTGAACCCGGCATTTAACGAGGTCCTGGCAGCCCTTGCCGGAAACTTCAATGAAGGAGACATCAAATCTAAAGTACAGTTTGGAGCAGCCTGGTGGTTTCTCGATCAGCTTGACGGGATGACAAAACAGATGAACACACTTTCCAATATCGGTCTGATCAGCACTTTTGTCGGCATGTTAACCGATTCCCGAAGCCTGCTGTCATTCTCAAGACACGATTATTTCAGGAGACTTTTGTGCAACATGTTTGGAAGTGAAATGGAAAGAGGTCTGCTGCCCGATGATGAAAAATGGGTAGGAAAGATCATTCAGGATATCTGTTATCACAATACCAAAAATTATTTTGAAATTTAATATTATGCAGGACTCAACGAAAATACTATGTTTCGGGGAACTGCTTCTCCACTTTGCCCCGGATTCCGAAGGAAACTGGCTCAATGAACAGTCTCTGAAGATATATGTTGGAGGTGCTGAATACAATGTAGCAGCAGCACTTTCCCAGTGGAAGAATTCTGTGAAACTGTTATCAGCATTACCGGAGAATTTTGTAGGAAATCACCTCGAACTACAGCTTAAAAATAAAGGAATAGAAATCCTTGCAGAAAAAACTCAGGGAAGAATAGGAACATTTTACCTTTCTTCCGATGGAGATATGCAGAATGCTTCAGTGGTGTACGACCGTTTTCCGTCTGTTTTTACCCAATCGGATTTTGAAACTTTCAGTGATAATGAAATATTTTCAGGAGTAAAATGGCTGCATATTAGTACCATCACACCGGCTTTGAGTGACCATGCATTCCACAAGTGTCTGCATATCATGAAAGAAGCTAGAACCAGAAATATTACAGTTTCCCTCGATCTGAATTACAGAGCATTGCTTTGGCAAAACCAGAATCCTCATAAAATTAAAGAACTGATGCCATTCGTGAACGTTCTCATGGGGAATATCTGGTCTGTTGAGCAGTTTCTGAATATTCCTGTTGAATATGAGCTTAACGGGAAATTTGATGATGAAAATCTTCTGAAACAGGCTGAAAAAACAGCGTTGGAAATCCGGAAGCAATTCCCGGATGTGGAAAAAATTGCGAATACCTTCCGCTTTACAAACGGCGAACAGGTCAATTATTTTGCCACTTTGTTTGCTGATGAACAGATTTTGGTTTCAGAAAAATATAGTTCAGATAAAATCGAAGAAAGAGTAGGAAGCGGTGATTCTTTCATGGCTGGCTTAATTCATGGAATTTTAAAAGGAAATCCTGATCAGCAGATTCTTGAGGATGCGACAAAAGTTGCTTTTAAAAAGCTTTTCGTAAAAGGAGATACCATTGATGAAAGCATTAATATCGAAACATTATGAGTGAAATATTACAAAAAATAAAAGACCAGAAAATAGTTCCTTTATTCTATAACGAATCATTTGAAGTCTCAAAAAATATCATAAAAGCTTTATACGAAGCAGGAATCCGTGTGATAGAATATACCAACCGGGGTCATCAGGCACTGGAAAATTTCACTAAGCTGAAAGAAATTTCCCCTATCGAATTTCCTGGTCTTTTGCTAGGAATAGGAACCGTAAAAAACGTACAGGAAATGGATGATTATGCCAGTGTAAATGCAGATTTCATCATTACACCGGTCATCAGTGAAGCATTGGTACAACATGCTCTCGAAAAAAATATCCTTCTGATTCCGGGTTGTTTTACTCCTTCCGATATCAATATTGCCTATCAGAACGGTTTAAAACTGGTTAAAATATTTCCAGCTGATGCTTTAGGAAAGAACTACATCAAATCGGTACAACCCGTTTTCCCGGGAATGAATTTTATGCCCACCGGAGGAATCCATGCTGAATTTGAAGATATTATGGAATGGCTCAATGGTGGTGCTGTAGCAGCAGGATTGGGAAGCTCTCTTATCGGAAAAGATATTAATGAAGAAGAACTGACTCTGAAAACAAAAAAATTACTACAACAACTTAATCAATAACTCAATGCAGGCTCCTCAAAACCGCAATATAAGATGGTGGATGCTGTCCCTTGTCTTTCTCGCCACTACGATCAATTACCTTGACCGTCAGGTAATGGGCTTGCTGAAGCCTGTACTGGAAAAGGAATTCAGCTGGGATGAAAAAGATTACAGCTATATCGTCATGGCTTTTACCACGACTTATGCCATCGGTTACATGGCGATGGGAAGGTTTATAGACAAGGTGGGAACCAAAATAGGGTATGCTGTCTCTCTGATTGTATGGAGTCTTGCTTCTATAGGACATGGTTTTGTAAAAAGCACTATCGGCTTCATCATTGCGAGAAGTACGTTGGGAATAAGCGAAGCTGGAAATTTTCCTGCTGCTATCAAATCTGTGGCTGAATGGTTTCCTAAAAAAGAAAGAGCACTGGCAACCGGGATTTTTAACTCAGGAGCAACGGTGGGAGCTATTTTAGCACCGCTGCTGGTTCCGTTCATTCTTGGACATTACGGCTGGAGGCAGACTTTTGTGTGGATCGGCGCTTTGGGTATGGTTTGGATTGTCCTTTGGTGGAAATTTTATACCGTACCGGAAAAAACAAAAAATCTCAGCAAGGAAGAATTGCAATACATTAAAAGTGATCAGGCTGAAAAAGCAGAAGAGAAAACGAAAATTCCTTTATCTGAATTACTCAAATATAAAGTAACATGGTCATTTGCCATCGGTAAAATATTAACCGACCCTATCTGGTATTTCTTCATGTTCTGGCTGCCGGCCTATTTCTCGGATGTATTCAAAATGGATTTAACAAAACCATCGCTTCCGTTGATTATTATTTACAGTGGAACTACGATTGGAAGTATCGGCGGAGGCTATCTCTCATCATTTCTGATCAAAAAAGGCTGGGCCATCGGAAGAGCCAGAAGCATTACGATGTTATTGTTTGCTTTAATGGTAGTTCCGGTCATGTTCTCAAAATATGTAGACAATATGTGGATGATCACGATTATCATTGCCTTTGCAACAGCTGCACACCAAGGTTGGGGGGCCAATCTTATGACTACGGTCGGAGATCAGTTGCCTAACAATTATGTCAGTTCTGTCATTGGTTTTGGCGGAATGCTCGGCTCAGCGGCAGGAATTATTTTTCCGCTTTTTATTGGAATTGTTCTCGATACCTTTAAAAAATCAGGAAACATCAACGGAGGCTACAACATTATATTTTTCATAGCCGGAATATCGTATGTTACAGCCTGGGGATTAATTAAAATAATTAACCGCAAGAAAACCTTATAAAAACTATATATAATGATCTGTAATCGATTATAATAATAAAATATGAATTCCCTTTGCTGAGTGTAACGCCTTTGCGAACCTTATAAAGATAATAGTTTAAAAAACTTGCGGACTCAGCGTTAAAAAGAATTACGAGAATTAACACCTATTCAAAAATATACATTTTAAAAACTATAAAAAAAGAATAACAATGAGACAGAATATAATGAATTTAGCTTTCTTCAGGAATAAAACGAATGTACTTGCAGCAGCTGCTTTGCTCTCGGTGACTTCTATTTCTGCCCAGACATTCTCAGACTTTACTTACCATGGAAACGATAAAATATATAATGACAACCCTCTTAAACCGGATGAGTTCTATTCCCCGATTTTACAGGGCTGTTACCCGGATCCCAGCATTACCAGAAAAGGAGAAGATTATTACCTAGTAAACTCTTCATTTTCAATGTTTCCGGGAGTTCCGATTTTTACTTCTAAAGATCTAGTAAACTGGAAACAGGTGGGACACGTTCTGGACAGACCTTCACAGCTTAAAGTTGAAAAATCAGGTGTTTCCCATGGAATTTATGCCCCGGATATCAAATACAATAAGCACAACGATACTTTTTATATGATTACTACCCAGTTTGCGGGTGGTATCGGAAATATGGTCGTAAAAACAAAAGATCCGGCAAAAGGATGGAGCGAAGTTCAGAAACTGAATTTTGAAGGTATTGATCCTTCTATTTTCTTTGATGATGACGGAAAGGCATATATTGTTCACAATGATGCTCCACCGAAAGGTACTGAGCAGTACAATGGCCACCGTGTTATTAAGATGTGGGACTATGATCTCGAAAAAGACCAGATAGTTGCGGGTTCGGATAAGATTATTGTAAACGGCGGTGTGGATCTTTCCCAAAAGCCTATCTGGATTGAAGGCCCCCATATTTATAAAAAGAATGGTAAATACTATTTGATGTGTGCTGAAGGGGGAACTGGCGGTAATCACAGTGAAGTTATCTTTATGTCTGATTCTCCGAAAGGGCCTTACCTTCCGGCTGGAAACAACCCGATTCTGACACAGCGCTATTTTCCAAAAGACAGAAAAGAAAAAGTAGACTGGGCAGGCCATGCAGATCTGGTAGAAACGCCGGATGGCCAATATTACGGAGTATTTCTGGCGATACGCCCCAATGAGAAAAACCGTGTCAATAAAGGTCGTGAAACATTCATCCTTCCGGTTGACTGGAGCGGAAAATACCCTGTTTTCCAAAATGGCTTGGTTCCGATGAAACCAAAATTGAAATTACCTGCTGGAGCTCAGAATCAAACCTGGCAAAACGGATTTTTCCCGAACGGCAACTTTACATACAACGATAAACTAACTGATAAAAACCTCGATTTCCGATGGATCGCCATGCGTGGACCTCGTGAAAGCTTTATTACGGTTACAAAAAACGGCGTAAAAGTAAACCCTTTTGCCACCAATATCAAGGCATTGGCTCCGGTTTCGTCACTGTTCCACAGATTGCAGCATGAATCATTTGAAACTTCTGTAACCCTTGATTTTAAGCCTAAATCAGAAAAAGAGCTGGCAGGAATTACCCTCTACCAAAGCGAAACATTCAATTATGTTTTCGGAATCACGAAAAAAGATAAAGATTTCTACATCGTATTGGAAAGAACAGAAAAAGGACAATCAAAGCTGATCGCAAGCGAGAAGATTTCATTATCCAAACCGGTTAAATTACAGGTGGTAGCAGATAAAGATGAGCATAGCTTTAATTATTCGCTGGATGGCAAGAGCTATAAAAACCTGGGAGGACCGGTTTCAGGAGATATACTTTCTACGGACGTTGCAGGAGGTTTTACAGGAAGCCTTATCGGACTCTACAGTACCTCTTCCAATGATATTATCCCGAATTAAGTTAGTATTAGCAATGTCACACTGAGCTTGTCGAAGTGTTTCCGTTTAAGATTGAAAAAGAATCAAATCAAACCAAAATATCAAAACAGTGACAATCAAAAAATCTTATATAGTTTCTTTATTGGGATTTATCGGGCTGAATCTTCTTTCAGCCCAGGTAAATCCTTCCGGAAAACAAAGTACGGCATTTACCAATCCCATCATCTGGGCAGATGCACCGGATTTATCCATTACCAGAAACGGAAATGATTTTTACCTGATCAGTACCACCATGCATCTGATGCCGGGAGCTCCGGTAATGCATTCCAGGGATCTGGTACATTGGGAAATGTCCGGGTATGTTTTTGATACTTTGAATGACAACTCCAAATATGATTTATTGAACGGTACCGTTTACGGTAGAGGCCAATGGGCTTCCTCAATCCGCTATCACAAAGGGAAATATTACGTTTTATTCTCTCCGAATGATGAGCCTTTCAAATCTTATTTCTATGTGACTGATCATCCCGAAAAAGGAAAATGGAAACTCATCACAAGAACACGACATTTTCACGATGCTTCATTGTTTTTCGATGATGATGACAAAGTATATGTTTTCACTTCCAACAAAGTTTTTGAACTGAGCCCTGATTTTAAAGAAGTGATCGGAAATCCGGATGGAACTGAGGTATTTCAGAAAGATACCTCGGAAACCGGGCTTCTGGAAGGAAATCAGATTATCAAAAGAAACGGGAAATATTATATGATGATGATATCCTGGCCAAGAAATGGAAAACGCCGTCAGGTAGTCTACAGGGCAGATAAAGTGGCAGGTCCTTACGAGAAAAAAGTAGTTCTGGAAGACAATTTTTTAGGATTTTCCTATGCAGGGCAAGGCGCTCTGATTGATGATAAAAACGGAAACTGGTATTCTCTTATTTTTCAGGACAGAAACGGAGTGGGACGTGTTCCGCTGCTGCTTCCCGTACAATGGGAAAACGACTGGCCGGTATTGGGAGATAACGGAAAAGTTCCTTTGAAAGGAGAAGTTCCGCTTCCGCCATTCAAACCCAAAAATCATTTGGTGGAAAGCGATGAGTTCTCTGATAAAACAATGAAAATTCAGTGGCAATGGAATCATAATCCTGTGAATGAAGCCTGGTCTTTATCCGAAAGAAAAGGCTTTTTGAGACTGAAAACAAACAGAGTAGTAGACAATTTGTACGCAGCACCCAATACTTTGACCCAGAGAATGGAAGGCCCGACTTCTTCAGTAATTGTTGCAATGGATCTCAAAGGAATGAAAGATGGAGATTTTGCAGGTTTCAGTGCTTTCAACGGGGATTCCGGGATTTTATCAATAGTAATGGAAGGTATAGAAAAATTCATTGTTTTTTCAACCAATGAAGTAAGCCTGGATAGTAAAACCAAGGCGATCACAGGAGTTAAAAAAGAAGAGAAAAAACGGATTCCTCTCAATTCGGATAAGATTTTCCTCCGTATCGATGCCGATTTTAACCTCGGAAAAGACTTTGCAGACTTTTATTACAGTACGGATCAGAAGAACTGGACGGAAATGGCAAAAGACTACAAAATGATCTTTGATTACCGCAGATTTTTTATGGGATCAAAATTCGCGGTTTTTAATTATGCTACTAAAAATGCAGGAGGTTTCGTAGACGTGGATTTTTTCAGAGTCAGTGAAGCTGGAAAATAAGAATCAAAAGCAGAGAAAAATCTGCTGTAAACAGCTAAGTAAAATAATATGCTATTATTTTTTTATCCGAAATAATAAGTGTGAAAAATACAAATAAAAATCATGAATAAATCAGTTGTATGGGCTTTAGGACTTGTTTTGTCGGGAATGTTTGTTTCCGCACAAACTCTTGGTAAACAGGCGCCGGAGGGTTTTGACGTAGAGAATAGTGCTATTTCCCACGGAAAAATTGACACGATTCAATACCAATCAAAAACTGTAGGAACAATAAGAAAAGCTTTGGTTTACACGCCGCCGGGATTCAAAAAAGGTGAAAAATATCCCGTTCTTTATCTTCTTCACGGCATTGGAGGCGATGAAAAAGAGTGGTTCAATCAGGGGAAACCCAATATTATTCTGGACAATCTGTATGCACAGGGAAAATTGAAACCGATGATTGTTGTACTTCCCAACGGACGTGCGATGAAGGATGACAGAGCAATGGGAAATATAATGGCTCCGGATAAAGTTGAAGCTTTTGCAACTTTTGAAAAAGATCTGCTGAATGATCTGATTCCGTTTGTAGAAAAAAAATACCCGGTTAAAAAAGACCGTGAAAACCGTGCTTTGGCAGGTTTGTCAATGGGAGGCGGACAGACACAGAATTTTGCTTTCGGAAACATCGGTAAGTTTGCCTGGCTGGGCGCATTTTCTTCCGCACCCAACACGAAAGAACCCAGTAAGCTTTTACCCAATCCGCAAGATGCATTAAAGCTGAAGCTGATTTTTATTTCCTGTGGTGATGCAGACGGGCTGATGCCTTTCAGCAAAAGAACCAGCGATTATCTGAGAAAAAATAAAATTCCTCATATTTTTTATATAGAGCCTGGCGGACACGATTTCAAGGTCTGGAAGAATGATTTGTACATCTTTTCACAGCTGTTGTTCAAGCCAGTTGATGCAACTAAGTTTGATGGATTTACCGTTTTGGGAACTCCTGCAGCAACCAATATCAGAAATGCTCAGTATCCTCAGATCCTTCCTGACGGAAAAGTGATATTTAAAGTAAAAGCTCCGGAAGCACAGAAAGTTCAGATCGATTTAGGAAAAAAATATGACCTGAAAAAAGATGCTGACGGCTTCTGGACAGGCACAACTGATCCGCAAAGCGGAAGTTTCCATTATTATTCCCTGCTGATCGATGGTGTTGCGGTTGCAGATCCGTCCAGCGAAACATTTTACGGAATGGGAAGGTATGCCAGCGGAATTGACATTCCTTTTGAAGGGGATGATTTTTATGCATTGAAAGACGTTCCGCATGGTGATATCCGTATCAAAAATTTCTATTCCAAAGTTACCAATACCTGGAGAAGGGTTTTTATTTACACCCCGCCGGGTTACGACCAGAGTCCTGCTGAATCCTATCCCGCATTATATATTTTACATGGCGGAGGTGAAGATGAAAGTGGTTGGGCCAACCAGGGCAAAACCAATCTGATTCTGGATAATCTGATCGCAGAAGGAAAAGCAAAAAAAATGATTACCATTATGCCGGACGCCAATATTGGACAAGGCGGAATCCGGAACTTTGGTGAGCGCAATCTTCAGATGTTTGAAAAAGAGCTGAAAGAATCCATTATTCCGTTTGCCGAATCAAATTACAGGATAAAAAAAGGTAAAGAAAACCGTGCATTGGCAGGACTTTCTATGGGTGGAATTTATACGCTGTATGCCGGAATTCAGAATTCTGAGATGTTTTCCGGTCTGGGAGTTTTCAGCTCAGGATATATGCTGCCGATGCTTCAGGATGTTGCCGATAAACAATACCAATTTTTAAATCAAAATAAATCGGCTTTTTCATCCAACATCAGAAATTTCTGGATTTCAATGGGTGGAAAAGATGATATTGCTTATGAAAACGGTCAGAAAATGCTGAAAGAACTGGATAAAACAGGAATTACATATTCTTATACAGATTATCCGGGAGGCCATACTTGGCCGGTTTGGAGAAATAGTCTGCATCAGTTTGCACAGGTACTTTTTAAATAATGTTTTCAAATCTGAAATAAAATGAGCTTTACAAAGATGAACATCAAAACTTCTATCATTACGGTCATCATGTCTTCCGGAATGGTAAATGTTAGCGCACAGTCTTATCAAAAAACAGATTCAGGTTTGAAGTTTTCTGCTGATCATATGAATGTTGAAGTGAAATTTTATGGAGAAAATACGATCAGGATTATTAAATATCCCGCCGGAAAATCATTTGTCAAAAATAGTTTGTCGGTTATTAAACAGGAGCAGAAAATCAAATTTTCAGTTTCAGAAAAAAACAATATTATTTCATTAAAAACAAATGCCCTGCTGCTTTCCATTAATACTAAAAATGGAGTGATCACTTATATATTGCCATCCGGAAAAGAGCTTCTGAAAGAAACTGCAAATGATTTCAAACCATTCAATGATGCCGGAACACAGACTTATTCGGTAGTACAGGATTTTCAGCTTGAAAAAGATGAACCTGTTTACGGCCTGGGAATTCTGCAAAACGGAAAAATGTCCCAGCGGAATACCGATGTGAAAATGATTCAGAATAACACCTGGGATTTTGTGTCTTTCTTTCAGTCTGTAAAAGGATATGGCATCTTTTGGGACAACTATTCACCGACACAATTTACCGATACGCCTCAGAAAACATCCTTTTCATCAGAAGTGGGAGATGGTATAGATTATTATTTCATCTACGGTAAAAATGCCGATGGAGTCGTTGCCGGAATGCGTGATCTTACTGGAAATGTACCCATGCTTCCTTTATGGACCTATGGCTACTGGCAAAGCAAAGAACGTTACAAAAGCCAGAATGAACTAATAGAGGTGGTTAAAAAATACCGAGACCTGAAAGTTCCTTTGGATGGAATCATACAGGATTGGCAATACTGGGGAAACAATTATCAGTGGAACGCCATGGATTTTATCAGCTCTGATTTTTCAGATGCTAAAAAAATGGTACAGGATATCCATGACATGAATGCCCATCTTTCGGTTTCCATCTGGTCGTCATTCGGGCCAATGACCAAGCAGTACCGTGAAATGGATTCAAAAGGAATGCTTTTTAATATCAGTACCTGGCCGGAATCAGGTCGTGACGTCTGGCCTCCGGATATGAATTATCCTTCCGGTGTACGTGTTTATGATGCTTATAATCCTGAAGCCAGAAATATATACTGGAAATACCTCAACAAAGGCGTTTTCAGCCTTGGTGTAGATTCCTGGTGGATGGATTCAACAGAACCCGATCATCTCAGCCAGAAAGCGGAAGATCTGGATACTAAAACTTACCTTGGCTCTTTCAGAAAAGTAAGAAATGCGTATCCGCTGATGACAGTAGGCGGTGTTTATGACCATCAGCGTGAAACCACCAGTGATAAAAGGGTTTTTATCTTAACAAGATCAGCTTTTGCAGGCCAGCAGAGATATGCTGCCAATACCTGGTCCGGCGATGTTAATTCTTCCTGGGAAACATTACGCAAGCAGGTGCCTGCCGGTCTTAATTTCAGTCTTACCGGAAACCCGAATTTCAATTCTGATATCGGCGGATTCTTTGCCGGCACTTACAAAAGAAATGGAGGTTCAAAAAATCCAATGTTCCAGGAACTGTATGTCCGATGGCTTCAGTATGGAACCTTTACGCCTATGATGCGTTCGCATGGAACTGATGTTGCGAGAGAAATTTACCAGTTTGGAAATAAAGGAGACGTTGTTTATGATGCGATAGAGAAATTCATCAGACTGCGTTACAGTATGTTACCCTATATCTATTCTGTTTCCCATGATGTTTCAAAAAACGGGTCCAGCTTTATGAGAGCCCTTCCCATGGATTTTCCTTCGGACAAAAAAACATGGGATATGAATAATGAATATCTTTTTGGAAAATCATTGTTGGTGGCGCCGGTTCTCAATGCCCAATATACCCATGAAAAGACAGTTAAAACCGATGAAAATGAAGGCTGGAATAAAACCGACGGCAATAAGGATAATTCGGTTTCCAATATAGATTTTACTCAAAACAAAAGTGTGAAAGTTTACCTTCCGGAAGGAACAGATTGGTTTGATTTCTGGACCAATGAAAAACACAGCGGAGGAAAGGAAATTCAGAAATCTGTTAACCTTCAAAGTATTCCACTATATATAAAAGCAGGAAGTATCATTCCATGGGGTCCTGATGTGCAATATGCTGAAGAAAAAAAGTGGGATAATCTTACAATAAAGATTTATCCGGGAGCAGATGCAGATTTTATTTTGTATGAAGATGAATTTGATAATTACAATTACGAAAAAGGCGATTACACTGAAATATCTTTTCACTGGAACGAAAAATCAAAAACACTCTCGATCGGTGACCGGAAAGGTAAATACAAAGGAATGATTGGGACGAGAAGTTTTAACCTGATTCTTCCTGATGGTCAGCAGAAACCGGTGAATTATGCCGGAAAAAAAACAGCTGTTTATTTTAAATAAACTTAAAACCATTGCCTATGAAAAATTTAAGTTTAATAATAACATTGGTATTTTTCCGGATTTGTTTCGGCCAAAATCCGATCATCCAGACCAAGTATACTGCAGACCCGGCCCCGATGGTTTATAAGGATACGGTTTATCTTTATACGAGCCATGATGAGGACGATGCTTTCGGATTCAAAATGAAAGACTGGTTATTATACACTTCTACAGATATGGTCAATTGGACAGACCACGGTGTAGTGGCTTCGCTCAAAGATTTTAAATGGGTGAATACCGACAACGGTGCCTGGGCACCACAGGTTGTTGAAAGAAACGGTAAATTCTATATGTATTGTCCAATGCCGAACAATATGGGGATTGGTGTTTTAGTGGCGGACAGTCCGTATGGTCCTTTCACCGATCCTATTGGCAAGCCTTTGATCAAAAATTCTCTGGATGATATCGATCCCACAGTTTTAATTGACGACGACGGGCAGGCTTATCTGTACTGGGGAAATCCGAATCTTTGGTATGCTAAATTGAATGAAGATATGATATCTCTTGCCGGACCAATCACCAAAGACCCTTCGTTTGCGAAAGTGAAAGACCAGCCAGATCATTTCAGATATCAGGAAGGACCTTGGGTTTGGAAAAAAAATAACCATTATTATATGGCTTACGCATCAAAATGTTGCCCGGAAGGGATTGGTTATGCCATGGCAAAATCACCTACAGGACCCTGGAATTATGGAGGCGTGATTATGGATGGCGACCAGAGATCCAGCGGAAATCATCCCGGTATTATAGATTTCAAAGGCAGATCTTATGTTTTCGGATTCAACCATATGCTTAGGATGCAGACCATGAGCAAGCATTACGAACGCCGGTCTGTAAGTGTCACAGAAATTACCTACAATGCAGATGGAACCATTCAGAAGCTTCCTTTCTGGACTGCGGATGGCGCAAAAAGAGTGGGTACTCTGAATCCTTATAAAAAAGTTGAAGCAGAAACGATAGCTTACAGCGAAGGCCTGAAAACAGAAATGGTCACAGAATGGGAACGCAATCAACCCTATAACAGAGGCAAAAAAATCACAGAACGTATCATCGTTACCTCAATTAACAATGGTGATTATATTAAAATCCAGGGAGTAGATTTTTCCAAAGGCGTAAAATCCTTAGATGTGAATGTTGCTTCTCTCTACGGAGGAAAAATAGAAGTACGTTCAGATGCTCTTAATGGACCTGTGCTTGGCGTTGTTAACGTTACAGGAAAAGGTGAGGGCGACTTATATAAGACTATTAATACACCTCTGAAAAGTGTAAGGGGAATCCACGATTTATATTTTGTTTTTAAGGGAGAAAAAGACCTTTTCTATTTCGATTGGTGGAAGTTTAATGAAAATTAAAGCTGAATTCAGGAATACCAATAGCAATGGGCTTTAGCCCATTTTATAAAGAAAGAAATATGGGTGGCTTTAGCCAAAATTGAAGTCATTTGTTATGAGTTATATTAATATATCAGTTACAATTTTAAAAATGTTCAGATTTAAACTCTTTATTTTCAGTTTTTTAATTGCCGGATGCTGTTTAAATGCGCAGTCAGTAGTCTGGCTGGATAAGCTTGATTTGAGTGTGGCCACTCAAGGGCACGGGAAGCCGGGAGTTAATATTTCTGTAGATGGAAAGAAACTGACGATTGCCGGTGAAACATTTGAGAGAGGTTTTGGAACACACGCTGAAAGTTCCTTATTGATTAAAATAAACGGGAAAGTCAAAAAATTCTCAGCCTTAGTAGGAATAGATGATGAGATCAAAGGACAGAACCCTGCTGTGGAATTTGAAATTTACGGCGACCATAAAAAGCTATGGTCCAGCGGCGTTATGCACCTGGGAGACAAGGCAAAGCCTGTTTCCGTTTCGCTGGAAGGTGTGAAACAATTAGAATTAGTCGTGACAGACGGCGGAAACGGACCTTATTATGATCACGCCGATTGGGCAGAAGCTAAGTTTGAAACAGCAGGCGGTGCAAAACTGACAACATTTAACCCGATTTCATCAGTACCTTATATTTTGACGCCAAAACCTGCGGCAACTCCAAAAATTAATTCAGCAGGCGTTTACGGAGTTCGTCCTGGCTCACCCTTTTTGTTCAGGGTTGCAGCAACGGGTGACAGACCAATGACTTTTACGGCGAAAAATCTTCCGAAAGGGTTAACAATAGATTCACAGACCGGAATCATCACTGGAAAAATAGATTTTAAAGGAAGCTATGAAGTGACTTTGAATGCTAAAAATGCAAAAGGTTCAGTTTCAAAAAAATTAAAAATAGAATGTGGAGACAGAATTGCTCTCACGCCCACAATGGGCTGGAATAGCTGGAACTGCTTCGGGCATGAAGTTTCTGCCGACAAAGTGAAACGTGCTGCAGATGCCCTTATAAAGTCGGGACTAATCAATCACGGCTGGAATTATATCAATATCGATGATTCCTGGCAGTATAACAGAGATGGAAAAGACCCTTCATTCCAGGGAAAGATGCGTGACGAAAACGGTTATATCCTGACCAATTCCAAATTTCCTGACATGAAAGGTCTTGCAGACTACATGCATAACAATGGCTTGAAAATGGGGATTTATTCTTCCCCCGGACCATGGACCTGTGGCGGATGTGCCGGAAGCTACGGCTATGAAAAACAGGATGCTGAAAGCTACGCCAAATGGGGCGTTGATTACCTGAAATACGACTGGTGCAGTTATGGCGGTGTGATTGACGGGCTGCCGGATAATGATCCGGGGAAAGTTCCTTCGCTTGCTTTTCAGGGCGGCGGGGATCCGGATAAAGGCATGAAACCGTTCCAAATGATGGGAAGCCTTTTGAAGCAGCAGCCAAGAGATATAGTATACAACCTCTGCCAATATGGAATGGGTGATGTATGGACGTGGGGTGATGAGGTCAATGCACAATCCTGGCGTACCACCAACGATATTACAGATACCTGGTCAAGCGTAAAGAATATTGCCCTTGCTCAGGACAAGGCAGCTCCTTTTGCGAAACCAGGAAACCGGAATGATCCGGATATGCTGGTTGTCGGTGTTGTCGGTTGGGGAAATCCGCATCAGAGCCGGTTGAAGCCTGATGAACAGTATCTTCATATGAGTCTGTGGAGTATTTTTTCAGCCCCGTTGCTGATTGGCTGTGACCTTGAGAAACTGGATGATTTCACTTTAAACCTTCTCACCAATGACGAGGTTATCGCCGTCAATCAGGACGCTTTGGGAAAACAGGGTGTTTGTTTGCAGACCATTGGTGAGCTCAGAATTTATGTCAAAGAATTAGAGGACGGAAGCAAAGCGGTGGCTTTTGCCAATTTTGGACGGGAAAAAGTAAAGCTGCCGTATAAAGATTTCAAGAAATTAGGAATTTCCGGTGCACAGACAGTTCGTGATCTTTGGAGACAGAAGAATATTGCAGAAATCAACGCAGACATAAAAGGTCTTTCACTGGAGATTCCGGCACATGGCGTTGCCTATTATCAATTCATTTCACTCAAATAAATAAGATTAAGATATGAATCAACGAAACTTAAAATATAGTATACTTTCTTTTCTGTTGGCAGGGATTGGTATATCTGCGCAGAATCCGGTTATTCAGACCCATTTTACACCAGATCCGGCTCCCATGGTCTATAAAGGAAAAATGTATGTTTATACAGGGGATGATCAGCCGGGATTTGATTTTTATACGATGACCAAATGGCGGGTGTATTCCACGGAAGATATGGTCAATTATACAGACCATGGTTCGCCTATTTCTTTAGAGTCTTTCAGCTGGGCGCGGGATAGGGCCTGGGCAGCACAGTGTATTGAAAGAAACGGAAAATTCTACTGGTATATCTGTGCACAGACTGTTGACAATAATATGGCTATTGGGGTTGCGGTGTCTGACAGTCCCACCGGACCGTTCAAAGATGCTTTGGGAAAACCTCTGATTTCAACCGGAACCTGGGATAATATTGATCCGACGGTTTTTATAGATGATGACGGACAGGCTTATCTGTACTGGGGAAACAGTAAGTTATTTTATGTAAAGCTCAATAAAGATATGACTTCCTATCAGGGGCAAATCACAGAGATTCCACAATCGGTGGAAGCTTTTGGTGGGCTGAGACGTCCCGGGAAAAGTGATGAAGTTCTGCAAAAGCAGGAAAAATTTGATGATGTATATGTAGAAGGACCATGGCTTTACAAGCGCAACAGTCAATATTATATGATGTACGCCGGAATGACAGGAAGAACAGAATGTTTATCCTATTCAACGAGCCCTTCACCAACCGGGCCGTGGAAGTATCAGGGGAAAATAATGACCGACCAGCCAACCAACAGTTTTACCAACCACGGTGGAATTATCGATTTCAAAGGAAAATCCTACCTGTTTTACCATACCGGATTATTACCGGCCGGAGGAAGCTATGGACGCTCAACGGCTGTAGAAGAATTCAGATATAATGCTGACGGAACTATTCCGAAGATCACAATGACCAAAGAAGGCGTAGCTCCGGCAGGAACCTTAAATCCATACCGGAGAACCGAAGCAGAGACCATGGCATGGTCGGAAAAATGCAGCACTTCCGAAAACAGGAAAACCGGCGTGTATGTTTCCGATGCCAGAACCGGAGGATATATCAAAGTCCGTTCAGTGGATTTTGAAAAAGGAGCTTCCGGATTTTTAGCTTCAGTGGCCGCAGGAATTGATGGTGGTATTCTGGAGGTACATCTGGATGATGTCAAAGGACCAAAAATAGCACAGATCGAGATTCCGAGAACCGATGGCTGGGAAGATTTCAAAACCCTGACCTCAAAAATTTCAGAATCTATTTCCGGTATTCACGATGTCTATTTTGTGTTTGAGGGAAAAAATATTACGGCAGGAAGAAAGCTGTTTAATTTCGATTACTGGAGCTTTGAGAAAAAATAAAACTGACTATGAAAAATACATTACCATATATATTAGGTGCTTTTTTGATAAGCTTTTCCGAAGGTTTATCAGCCCAGAACCCCATTATTCAGACTAATTACACTGCAGACCCTGCACCAATGGTCTACAATGACAGGCTGTATGTGTACACCACACACGATGAAGATGATTCTACCTGGTTTACCATGAACGACTGGAAAGTATATTCCACTAATGATATGGTGAACTGGACAGATCACGGAACAATTCTCTCGTATAAAGACTTCAACTGGGCAAAACGCGATGCCTGGGCCGCACAATGTGTAGAAAGAAACGGAAAGTTTTTTATCTATGTTCCGATGTGGTCCAAAACCAATAACAAAGGAGCTATTGGTGTTGCCGTTGGCGATAGTCCGTTTGGGCCTTTTCATGATCCGCTGGGAAAACCTCTCGTTCAGAGCGAATGGGGAGATATTGATCCCACGGTTTTTGTAGATGATGACGGACAGGCACATATGTATTGGGGAAATCCCAAGCTTAAATATGTAAAGCTGAATGAAGATATGATCTCCTATTCCGGAAATATTGTAGAAGTCCCGATGACTGAAGAATCATTTGGCAGAAGGGATGGAAAACCCAATCCGGAAAGACCTTCAAAATATGAAGAAGGGCCATGGCTGTACAAAAGGAAAAATTTGTATTATCTTTTTTGGCCGGGTGGTCCGCTTCCTGAATTCATAGGATATTCTACAGGTAAAACAGCGCAGGGACCATGGAAATATGGAGGAATTGTGATGCCTACGGAAGGGAAATCATTCACCAATCATCCCGGTGTTATTGATTTCCGGGGGAAAACCTATTTCTTTTATCACAATGGTGCATTGCCGGGCGGAAGCGGTTTTACAAGATCGGTAAGTCTGGAAGAACTTAGATTCAATAAAGACGGCTCCATTTCACCATTTAAAATGACCAACGGAATTACAAAAGCTATCGCAACAGTTAATCCTTATTCGTTCAATCAGGCGGAAATGATTGCCTGGTCAGAAAATGTAAAATCCTATCAGAATAAAGAGGCCGGTGTTTTCATTAAAGCCAAGAAAAATGGGGCTTATACCAGTGTAAAGAATGTAGATTTCCGGAAAAAAGGAGCTAGTTCTTTTTCTGCAAGAGTAGGAACTACTCATAACAGTGACGTAACAATGAGCGTTCATCTGGATGCTGTGAACGGCCCGGTTGCCGCAACGGTAAAGATTCCGCTGACGGGTGGGGATGACCGCTGGGAAACCGTAAAAGTTCAGCTTGCTGAAAAAATTACCGGCATTCATGATCTGTATTTTGTATTCAATGGAAAAGCCTCAACAGATATTATGTATTTCGATTACTGGACCTTTCTTGAAAATAATTAATTATGAGAAAAAAAGTTTTATATATCGTATTCAGCCTGTTTCTGATCAGCAAAAGCTTTGCACAGGTAGCAGAAATTTCAAGTCCGGATGGAGATCTGAAGCTTCATGTTTTTTCAGAAGACGGAAAAGCCTTATATGATGTTATCCTTCAGGGAAAAACAGTGCTTGAAAAATCCCCGCTGGGTTTAGTAACCAATGAATCCGATTTTTCAAAGAACCTGAAATTTACCGACAGCCAAAAAGATATCGTTTCTAAGAAATATACAAACGGAAAAATCAAAAAATCTGAGGTTAATTATAATGCCAATACTCTAACCGTTAATTTTACCAATGCAGACCAGCATCAGATCAGCATTGAATTTCAGGTAAGTAACAACAATATTGCTTTCCGGTACAATATTCCACCGATGAAAGAACGGCTGAGTGTTGTGGTACAGTCAGAAAATACTGGGTACAGATTCCCTTCACAGACCACTACTTTTCTTTCACCTATGATGAAGCCGATGACAGGTTTTGCACGCACGGCACCAAGTTATGAAAGTGGCTATAAAGCCGATGCAGAGTTGGGAATACCGTCAGATTACGGCTATGTTTTCCCTGGTCTTTTCCATATTGGAAATGAAGGCTGGGTATTGCTTTCCGAAACAGGAGTAAACAGTACATATTGTGCTTCTCATCTTGAAACCACAGCAGAAAAAAGCCTTTACAAAGTAGCTTATCCGGATATTGCTGAAAATAATAGTTTCGGAAGTACCGGAGCAGCCGTTTCACTTCCCGGAAAGACGCCGTGGAGAACAATTACAGTGGGCAGTTCTTTGAAACCCATCGTGGAAACTACCATTCCTTTTGATGTCGTAGATCCTATGTATGAGCCTTCACAGGATTATCAGTTCGGGAAATCTACCTGGAGCTGGATTCTGTGGCAGGACAAAAGCATGAACTATGATGATCAGGTGAAATTCATAGACCTTGCTGCTGCGTTGAAATATCAGTTTATTCTCATGGATGCGCTTTGGGATAAAAATATTGGAAAAGAACGAATGAAAACCCTTGTCCAATATGCAAAATCGAAGAATGTAGGGGTATTGCTTTGGTATAATTCTAATGGCGCTGCCAATGATGCTCCGATGGGACCGAGAAATAAAATGAGTTCATCCGTTGAACGTAAAAAGGAAATGAAATGGCTGAAAGATGTCGGTGTAAAAGGACTGAAAGTGGATTTCTTCGGAGGAGACAAACAGGAAACCATGCGTCTTTACGAAGATATTCTGTCCGATGCCAATGATTATGGATTAACCATTATTTTTCACGGAGCCACGGTACCAAGAGGCTGGGAAGTGATGTACCCGAATTATGCAGGAAGTGAAGCCGTTCTTGCCTCAGAAATGCTCTATTTCTCAGAAGATGTACGCAGGCAGGAAGCTTTTTTTGCCACACTTCATCCTTTTATCAGAAATACGGTGGGAAGTATGGAATTCGGAGGAACTTTTCTCAATACATATTTAACGGAATCCAACAGGGATAAAAATAAAAGACATACAACAGATAGCTTTCAGCTGGCTACAGCAGTACTGTTTCAGAATCCCGTTCAGATGTTTGGGATCATGCCGAATAACCTGACCGATGCTCCGAGGTTTCAGCTGGATTTTATGAAAGAAATCCCGACCCTTTGGGATGAAACAGTTTTCATCGACGGTTATCCCGGGAAATATGCCGTGGTGGCCAGAAGACATCAGAATCAATGGTATGTGGCTGGTGTAAATGCTGAAAAGCAATCCCAAAAACTGAAAATAAAACTTCCGATGTTTGCCGGGAAAGCCGTAAAGCTTATCAATGATGATGCTCAGGGAATTTCCTCAGAAAAAGAAGTAAAAGTGAATGCAAAAGGTGATTTTGCTATTGAAATTCAGCCGAACGGAGGATTTGTACTAAGAAATTAAAGGATGATAAAACGAAAAACAGAAAAAATGTGCTTCAAAAACTTATACATCTTTATCATTTCGGGATTTTTGGTTTCCTGCTCTTCCTCACGAAGTCTGGAAAAACATCCATCCAAAGGCCAATGGCTTACCACCTGGGCAACGGCTCCTCAATTGGTAGAACCTAAAAACCTTCCGCCGGAACCGGGGCTTTCAGGGAACACCCTGCGTCAGATTGTGCGTGTATCTGTGGGTGGGAAAAAATTGCGGCTACGTTTCTCCAACAAATATTCAATGGACAGCCTGGCGGTAAAAGGGGTTTCTATTGCCGTGCCGTCCGATAGCAGCAATGTGGATGCAGCCACTATCAGGACATTAACGTTTGAGAACAAAAATAATTTTAAAATTGCTCCCGGATCTGATATTTATTCTGATGAAGTGAACTTTAATCTGGAATCTAATTCGTTGCTGGCCATAACAATTTCCTACGTAAAAGTAACCCAATCTGTCACCGGACATCCGGGTTCAAGAACAACCTCTTTTATTGTTAAAGGTGAGCAGACCAATGCTGCGGTTTTTAAAAATCCTGTAAAGACAGATCATTGGTATTCGCTTTTTAACATCGATGTAAAGACCGATGAACCCTCATATGCTGTTGCAATCCTGGGAAATTCCATTACCGACGGAAGGGGATCAGGAACCAACAGACAGAATCGCTGGCCGGATATTTTTTCTCAGCGGTTATTGGCGAATCCTTCTACCCGGAATATAAGTGTCCTTAATTTCGGGATCGGGGGGAATTGTGTGGTGCGTGGTGGCTTAGGTCCTACGGCATTAGACCGTTTTGATTATAACATCCTCAATCAGCAGGGTGTAAAATGGCTTATTATTCTGGAAGGAGTGAATGATCTGGGAGGAACAAGAGATCCTGATGACGCTTCCAAAAGAATAGAAGAACTAATTGCCGCTTACCAGGTGATGATCGATAAGGCACATGCTAACGGAATCAAAGTGTACGGAGCAACGATTCTTCCTTTCGGAAAGTCATTCTACGACAAACCTTTCCGTATCGAGGCCTGGAAAAAAGTAAACGACTGGATCAGGAACAGTGGGAAGTTTGATGCCGTCATTGATTTTGCCAAACATATGCAGAGTGAAAATCCGGAGGTCATCTTAAAGGATATGCACGATCACGATTTCCTTCATCCCAATGAGGCCGGCTACAGAAGAATGGGAGAATTTGTTGATCTGAGCTTATTTAAAAATTAAAATCAAAAAGATATAATATGAATTTTACAAAAAGCATTTCGTTGTTTCTTACATTGTTGTTTATATTTTTTGTAAAAGCAGCCGAACCTTTTATTTCTTTTGCTAAGGCGGAAAATTCGGTGGTATTGAAAGAGCGTAATTCAGGTTTGATATTGTTTTCAGACAGCGATTCGGACAAAGGAATTCTGCGTGCCGTTGCGAATCTTCAATCCGATTTTCAAAAAGTAACCGGTGTTCAGCCGCATCTTATTTCTCAAAATTCCGGTGTGAACGGAATGATCATTATTATTGGTGAAGCAGGTAAAAGCAAAACCATTGATGATTTAATCAGGCAAAAAAAGCTGGATGGAAAAGCATTGGCAGGGAAAAAGGAAAAATATATCATTCAGAATGTCAGCAATCCTTTTCCGGGCGTTTCTGAAGCGATCGTGATTGCAGGAAGCGATAAAAGAGGTACGATTTACGGGATCTATGAAATGTCTCAGCAAATCGGAGTTTCACCATGGTATTATTGGGCAGATGTTCCGGTTCCGGTAAAAGAAAATTTATATTTCAAAAAAGGAATCTATACCGATGGTGAGCCTGCGGTAGAATATCGCGGAATCTTCCTTAATGATGAGGAACCCTCACTTGGAGGCTGGGCAAGAGCTACATTTGGCGGAGTAAACAGTAAATTCTACGAAAAAGTTTTTGAACTGATTTTGCGCCTTAAAGGAAATTATATCTGGCCGGCAATGTGGGGAAAAGCATTCTATGACGATGACGCTCTGAGCGGGCCGTTAGCGAATGAAATGGGTATTGTCATGGGAACTTCCCACCATGAACCTATGGCTTTGGCACAAACCGATTGGCACAGGTATATCAAAAAAAATACCCTCCCGAATGTCTGGGATTACGCTAAAAATGCGGAAGTTTTACAGGAATTCTGGAAATCCGGACTCGAAAGAAGTAAGAATTGGGAAAAGCTCGTTACAGTGGGAATGCGGGGAGACGGTGATGAAGCAATGGGAGAAGGAACTAATATTTCCCTGCTGGAAAAAATTGTAAAAGATCAGCGTAAGATCATCGCTGAGGTTACGGGGAAAAAAGCAGAGAAAACACCTCAGGTCTGGGCATTGTATAAAGAAGTTCAGGACTATTATGATAAAGGAATGCGGGTTCCGGATGACGTGATCCTGCTGTTCTGTGATGATAACTGGGGAAATGTAAGAAAGCTTCCGGATCTTTCAAAACCCTTGCATAAAGGAGGCTATGGAATCTATTACCACTTCGATTATGTCGGAGGCCCGAGAAACTCCAAATGGATCAACATCAGTCCCATCCAGAGAGTATGGGAACAGATGAATCTTTCTTATGAACATAAGGTAGATAAGCTTTGGGTAGTGAATGTAGGAGATTTAAAACCTATGGAATTTCCGATCAGCTTTTTCCTGGAAATGGCCTGGAATCCAAAGCAGTTTACCGCTAAAAACCTTTTGGAATTTACTGAGAAATGGGCTGCCCAGCAGTTTGGTGAAAAACATGCCAAAGAAATTGCCAGGATGATTAATCTGTATGCCAAATATAACAGAAGAGTAACGCCTGAAACCCTTGACAGCAAAACGTACAGCCTAGAAAATTACCATGAATTTGAAACGGTTTTAAATGATTACAGAGCATTAGCCGTAGAAGCTTTACGCTTAAAAGAGCAGATTCCTGCTGAATATCAGGATGCGTATTATCAGCTGGTTTTGTATCCCATTGATGCCTGCAGCAATTTATACGAAATGTATTATTCGGTGGCAAAAAACAGGGAACTGGCAGCGAAAAAAGATCCGGAAGCCAATTTCTACGCAGATAAAGTGAAAGTATGCTTTGAAAGAAACGCTTATCTGGACAATCAGTACAATAATGTGATTGCCGGAGGAAAATGGAAGCATATGATGGACCAAATGAGAATAGGATATAAAAGCTGGGCAGACGGAAAAGAAAATATAATGCCTGAAGTGACCTATATTTCTGACGCTGAAGTTTCCAAAGAAAAAGTATTTCAGGAAAAAAGTGGCTATGTGTCTATTGAAGCGCAAAATTTTGCAAGAATGAGCAATTCTGACCGGATCCATTGGGAAGTGATTCCTGATTTCGGAAAAACAAAATCCGGCGTGACAACCTTTCCACAGAATGCCTATCCAAAAGCTGATGAAAATATCTGGCTTGAATATGTTATTAATTTTGAATCCAAAGGCGAGTTTGAAGTCCAGCTATTATTAGCTCCCACTTTAAATTTTAATCATAATAAAGGATTGCGTTATGAGATTTCTTTTGACAACGAAACTCCGCAAATTGTCAACTTTAACGGTCATTACAAAGGAGAACTGGGAAGATGGCAGTCCGAACATATCATTAAATCCGCTACAAAGCATTCGGTTCAGCAGGCAGGAAAACATACTTTACGTTTCAGAGTACTGGAACCCGGCATTGTCCTTGAAAAACTCCTGATCAACACCGGAGGGTTGAAACCCTCTTACCTGGGCGCTCCCGAAAGCGAAATGCTTCACTGAATGACCCAATACTCATCACAAATAACACTTTAATTATGAAACACTAATTCTTAATTCACATTCCAATCTGAAATACAGTTCCCTGACAGAGATGAAGAGAAAGAACAGCGGATGATTTTGTAAACAGCTTTATTTAACAGATCGCTGCCTGATAGTATTCAGGGTATTTTCCTGACGGTTTTTGAAAATCAACTGTCTTGATAGGGAATCTATTGCCCTTACATTAATTGTTTTCAATCAAACTCACGAATATTTAAAACTAAACCATTATGAAAAAACTTTTAAATTTTATCAGCATTCATTCCATATTGTTTTTCAGTTGTCTGGCGCATGGACAGCTTACCACTGTAAAAATTGATAAGAACACATCTTATCAGAAAATAAAAGGGTTCGGGGGATTTGTCTGCAGTCCCCAGTTTGCGTATAACCATATGTCTACCTCAGAAATTCAGACGCTCTGGGGCGCTTCCAGTGAAGGTGGATATAACATTATGAGATTGTATATTCCCGAGAACAGCAGTAACTGGAGCTCCGTACTGGCTACGGCACAGCTCGCCAAATCTATGGGGCTTACCATTTTTGCTTCGCCGTGGACAATGCCTGCAGCCTGGAAAACGAATAACCATGTCAATGCTGTTTATACTGACGTTAACGGAGTACAACAGATCGGATATTTAAAGCCGGAAAATTATCAGGATTATGCGCTTTATCTTAACAGTTTTGTTACCTATCTCCAGAACAACGGAGTTGATCTTGATTATATCTCCATTCAAAATGAACCGGATGAGATGGCGCAATATCAGGGATGCATCTGGACCCCTGCACAGATTACCAATTTTATCAAAAATTATGGGCAACTCATCAATTGTAAAGTGATTGCCCCGGAAAGTGTGGGATTTACGGATAATTTTGCCAGTGCTTTGCTGGATCCTACAGCAATGGCTAATTTTGAAGTGTACGGAGGGCATCAATATGGGCTTATGCAGTCCACCTACAAACAATTTCAGAATTATAACAAAGAAATCTGGCAGACAGAATATCTGATCAACTGGAATTCTTCATCTACCCAGCCGGCCCGTGATTTCAGCTGGAATACGGATGCTTTTACTTTCGCCGGCAGTGTCAACAATGCATTATTGGGTAATGTCAATGCCTGGATCCATTACTCTGCAAAACGTTATTATGGTTTAATGGGCGATGGAACTTATGGAACTCCTGCAGGCGTAATGACCAAAAGAGGCTATATCCTTTCACATTATGCCAAGTATACAACAGGAAAGACGAGAATAGAAGCCAAATGGGATGACAAAACCGGAGTTTTACAAGGCTCTTCCTATATTTCCCAGGACGGCAATCAGGTTGTTCTTATGGTCATCAATCCTTCTCAGAATATGTATAGTTTGAAAGTTGACCTGCCTTTTTATACGACTTCAGGAACAAAAGTCCTGACCAATACACAATCCAATATGGTGAGTACACCTATTTCTTTGAATACGGCAACATTCCGGCCTACTGCTGATATCAGCCCTTCCAGTGTCATGACTTTTGTTTTTAATAAAAGTGGCGACAGACCTGCTTCTCTGATGACAGGCGGTGATATTCATTATAATAAAATGGAAACACAAACAGCTACCAGTACATCTTTTGGGACAGGATTCAATATCAGCAATACAACGGTGACGTTCTCCAATCCAAGTCCTCTTATCAGCAATAATATGACTGCTGCTAACGGATATCTTCAGCTTAATGACAGGTATAATAAACTGATCCTGCATGTAAACAGCTATACAACGGCGGGACAAAGCTATTCGGACAATACTACTTTGTACTATATCAATAGTCAGGGCATAACGAAATCATATAATTACGGAAAGATTAATTTTCCGCAGGGAGGAAATTTCGATATCACATTCGATATTTCAAGACAGATTCTTACAGACGGATGCAAAGGAATTTTAGGACTGAGAAATTCCAATTACAGTTCTGTACTAACCCTTAATCTGGGTGATGTTTATTTCAATGTAGGAAATGAAATTGCTTCTAAATTCGCAGGTACCTATTCTGCAAGCGACAGCTATCTGATGGATGCCATGGAAAATAGCTACTACACTTCTGTAGACTTCAGAAATGCAGCAGGAGTTACTTCCTCCAATACCTGGCAGCCTATGAGTGCTAACTCTAACAGCATTTATTATGTGAATTCAAACGTAAGTTCATCTGCCAATAATGTGATTTCAGGGACAGCTTGTTCAAATCTTGTCCTTTCCGGTCAGGGTATGGATTTTCAGGTTCCGTTTAACTTTACAGCCAATACCGCTTCTTACAGCCGTACCTTTAATGGTTATGACGTCCTTATCTTGCCATTTCAGGCTAATATACCTTCCGGAGTTACTGCTTATATGATGTCACCGGATGCAAACAATATCAACTGTACCGCAATTTCAAACGGGATCATTCCTGCAAATACTCCGGTAATCATCAATGCTACAGGAAATATTACTTTCAACGGTTCAGGAAATGTTTCCACACCCAAAGCAATCACGGTCAATCAAATGAATGGAGTTTATCAGAGCATTAAAGTTCCGGCCAATGCTTATGTGCTGAAAACAGAAAATGGAGTAACAGGCTTCTATAAAGTAAGTGCAGGAAGTGAGCCTGCAATAGGATCTTTCAAAGCATATCTTACAGAAGAAAATACCTATTCTGCCAATGTTCTTCCTTTAAATTTTGGATCATTAGGCGCCAGAAATATTCCTGGTGAAGCTAAAAAAGAAGGTGTGAAAATATATCCTAATCCGGCAAAAGCAGATCTTTTCATTGATTCTGATCTTTCAGAAGCTGCTGCCACCATTTTTGATGCAAGAGGAAGTGTCATCAGAGCCGGATTGAAAATAAGTTCAGGAAAAAACCATATTAATGTAGCAGATTTTCCTGCCGGTATTTACTTTATTGAGGTTACTCAAAAAAATAATACAGTGATAAAACAAAAATTTGTCAAAGAGTAAATTGAATCCAAAGCCATCATGAGCATTGCTCATGGTGGCTTTATTTCCACAATTTGGTAGATGAAAACCAAGAGTAAGTAGGATTTATTCTTAATTTAAGTGTATTATTTACATTTATTTAAAATAGAACGTTATATTTGTTTTTTAGTGCATTGCTGCTCAATGATACGGGCAATTTATATAAAATAAGAATGAAAACATAATTATCCGTGAAGATCTGTGAAATCCGTGGTTAAAATCATTATTTGCAGAATCCACAAATGTTTTAAGACTTTATTGAAACCATACTACCTATGAAAAGATTTGTATCAATCCTATGTGCAACGCTGGCGACCCCTTTATTTTTTGCCCAGAGCCATTATAAATATCCATTCAGAAATCCGGATCTTCCGGTAAATGAAAGAATAGAGAACCTTCTTTCTTTACTGACAACAGAAGAAAAGATAGGAATGATGATGGATAATTCCCAGGCAGTTCCCCGCTTGGAAATTCCAGCCTATGGATGGTGGAATGAAGCACTCCATGGGGTGGCAAGAGCAGGAACAGCGACAGTTTTCCCTCAGGCAATCGGTATGGCAGCCACATGGGATGTTCCGGAACATTTTAAAACCTTCGAAATGATTTCTGATGAAGCACGGGCCAAATACAACAGGTCTTTTGATGAAGCTCAAAAAACAGGACGGTATGAAGGACTGACCTTCTGGACCCCCAATATCAATATTTTCCGTGATCCAAGATGGGGAAGAGGTCAGGAAACCTATGGTGAAGACCCTTATCTTACCTCTGTTCTGGGTATTGCTGCAGTAAAAGGCTTGCAGGGAAACGATCCCAAATATTTTAAGACCCATGCCTGTGCCAAACATTTTGCGGTACACAGCGGACCGGAATGGAACCGCCATTCTTACAATGCAGAAATCTCAAAAAGAGATCTGTATGAAACGTACCTTCCCGCCTTCAAAGCGTTGGTTCAGGAAGGAAATGTGAGAGAAGTAATGTGTGCTTACAATGCTTTTGACGGGCAGCCATGTTGTGCAAACAATACTTTGCTTACTGAAATTCTCCGTGGAAAATGGAAGTATGACGGAATGGTGGTCTCAGACTGCTGGGCTCTGGCCGATTTCTTTCAGAAAAAATACCATGGCACCCATCCTGACGAAAAAACAACCGCAGCAGATGCTTTGAAGCATTCTACAGATCTGGAATGCGGAGATACCTATAACAATCTGAATAAATCTCTTGCAAGCGGACTGATTACCGAAAAAGATATCGATGCATCAATGCGCAGAATCCTGAAAGGCTGGTTTGAGCTGGGAATGCTTGATCCGAAATCTTCTGTTCACTGGAATACCATTCCATATTCTGTGGTCAATTCTGAAGAGCATAAAAAACAGGCACTGAAAATGGCACAAAAATCAATTGTGCTGATGAAAAACGAAAAGAATATCCTGCCTCTCAGCAGAAGTATTAAAAAAATTGCAGTTGTAGGCCCGAATGCTGATGACGGATTGATGCAGCTGGGAAATTATAACGGAACTCCTTCTTCCATTGTAACGATTTTAGACGGAATCAAAACCAAATTCCCGAATGCTGAAATCATCTACGAAAAAGGAAGTGAAGTCACAGATCCTTCGTCCAGAACGTCACTCTATCAGAATTTCATCAGTCAGAAAAACGGCGCGAAAGGAATGAAAGTAGAGTTCTTCAATAACAATGAATTCAAGGGTCAACCGGCCAATACTTCCGTAAATTCCACCGCCATCAGCTACAACAGCTTTGGAGGAACCCAGCTTGCACCCAATGTAGGAAGAGAAAACACCTCAGGGATCATTTCAGGGGTTTTCAAAAGTACTTATACAGGAGATGTTATATTTTCTGCGTCTACCTCTGATATCTATACCCTTTTCGTGGACGGAAAAGAAATCGCCATTAGAAAAGGACCGGATGCAAGACATCCTTCAGAGTTTCCTGTAAAAATGGAAAAAGGAAAAGAATACCAGATAGAACTGCGTCATACACAAAAAGGGAAATATGTGAGTATCACTTTTGAAGTGTACAGAAAAGACCCTGTTAATTTTGCTTCGGTAAGAGAAAAGGTGAAAAATGCAGACGTCATTATCTTTGCAGGCGGACTTTCTCCAAGCCTGGAAGGTGAAGAGATGATGGTGAATGCAGAAGGCTTCAAAGGAGGTGACAAAACTTCCATTGCCCTTCCTAAAGTCCAGCGGGACCTGTTGGCGGAGCTTAGAAAAACAGGAAAACCTGTTGTTTTTGTTCTTTGCACCGGAAGTGCTCTGGGATTGGAACAGGATGAGAAAAATTACGATGCTTTATTAAATGCCTGGTATGGTGGACAATCCGGAGGAACGGCTGTAGCAGATGTTTTGGCAGGGGATTATAACCCTTCCGGAAAATTACCCATTACTTTTTATAAAAACCTGGAACAGCTGGACAACGCTCTTTCAAAGACAAGCAAACATGAAGGATTTGAAAATTATGATATGCAGGGGAGAACGTACCGTTATATGGCAGAAAAGCCTCTTTACGCATTCGGACATGGACTAAGCTATTCCAAATTTGTTTATGGAGATTCAAAACTGAGCAAAAATACAATCAGTACTAACGAAAATGTAACGATCACAATTCCGGTAACCAATGTTTCAGAAAGGGATGGCGAAGAAGTCGTTCAGGTCTATATCAAAAGAAATAATGATACCCAGGCACCGGTAAAAACGTTAAGAGCTTTTGAAAGGACTTTGATTAAATCCAAAGAAACAAAAAATATTCAGCTAACCCTTTCCAAAGATTCATTTGCCTTCTATGATGAAAAAGCAGATGATCTGGTTTCGAAACCCGGCGACTATACCATTTTTTTTGGCGGAACTTCTGGTGATGCCGGCCTGAAAACTATTCCTTTAAAAGTAAAATAAAAAACTGATCCGGAACAATTGAGACCCATTGCAACCCTATTGTAGCTTTCAAAATATACGATCTATGACAACCAAAAATAAAATATTCTCCATCGCAATTTCCCTCAGTGCTGCTTTTTTTTCAGCTCAGAATAATACGGTCCATACCTTTAACCTGGATCTGAAAGAAAACCCTGCAAACATTAAAATACAGCCCACCATGTACGGGATTTTTTTTGAAGACATCAATTTTGCAGCAGACGGCGGATTATATGCGGAACTGATTAAAAACCGGAGCTTTGAATTTGATGAACCTTTCACAGGATGGAAACAGCCCAATACAAAAACACTTTCTCCTAATCTGGATTCCGGGTTTCTGACCATTTATTCCGACCCTGCCAAAACCAATAAAAATTACGCAAGAATTACCGTTCTGAATAATAAAAATTATATTCTCGAAAATGAAGGATTCAGGGGAATAGGTATTCATCAGGGTGAAAATTATAATTTCAGTTTTGATCTGGAGAATGTTTCAGGAAATATTGCGGCAGTAAATGCAAGTCTTGTTGATGAAAACGGGAAGGAAATTTCTTCAGTTTCCGTACTCATAAAAGGAAAAGGATGGCAGAAGTATACAGCCGTTTTCAAAGCACCGCAAACCGTTGAAAAAGCAAAACTGCGGATCATATTTACCGGAAACGGTATTGTGAACATGGATATGATCTCCTTTTTCCCTCAGGATACCTGGAAAGGCAGAAAAGGAGGATTACGAAAAGATCTGGTTGAGAAACTATATGATTTGCAGCCTGGATTTTTGAGGTTTCCCGGAGGCTGTATTGTGGAAGGAAGAACGTTGGCAGAACGCTATCAATGGAAAAAAACAATAGGAAATATAGCAGACCGCGAATACCTCATCAATAAATGGAGTACAGGATTTCCGCATCGCCTTACCCCGGATTACGGACAGTCCTTTGGATTGGGATTTTTTGAATATTTCCAGCTTTCCGAAGATCTGGGGGCAGAACCGGTTCCTATTCTGAGTTGTGGCATGGCTTGCCAGTTCAATACCGCGGAACTGGTGAAAATGGAAAATCTCGATCCTTATGTTCAGGATGCCCTGGACCTTATTGAATTTGCCAACGGAGATTCCGGAACAAAATGGGGGAGAATCCGAGCTGAAATGGGACATCCGAAACCTTTTAATCTAAAATTTATCGGAGTGGGAAATGAGCAGTGGGGAACAGATTATATCGAACGTTATAAAGTATTTGAAAAAGCCATTCATGCAAAATATCCGGACATTAAGATCATCTCCGGAAGCGGACCGTCACCTGACGGCGAATTCTTTGAATATGGATGGAAAGAATTGAAGCAGCTTAATGCACAGATTGTAGATGAACATTATTACAACTCACCCGAATGGTTCATGAAAAATGCCGGAAGGTATGACGAATATGACCGTTCCGGACCAAAAGTTTTTGCCGGGGAATATGCAGCCCAGTCTGTAGGCGTGGTAAAGCCTGATAATAAGAACAACTGGCTGACGGCCCTTTCGGAAGCCGCTTTTATGACCGGTCTTGAAAGAAATGCAGATGTGGTCTATATGACTTCCTACGCACCGCTTTTTGCCCATGCTGATGGCTGGCAGTGGACACCTGACCTTATCTGGTTCAATAATCTGAAATCCTACGCCACTCCCAATTATTATGTTCAAAAATTATTCTCCAACAATAAAGGAACAGATGTATTGAAAATAGAAAGCAACGGAAAAGCAGTATCCGGCCAGGAAAAATTATACGCTACAGCAGTAAAAGATGCTAAAAATAAGGAGATTATTATTAAAATCGTCAATGCTGATACTCAAGCCAAAACGGTTAATATCAAACCCGGAACTCTGAAAATGGGTGAAAAAATAACCAAAATCCTTCTGTCTGCACCACAGCTTTCTACTGAAAATAGTTTCGATGCTGAACCCATAAAACCAAAAGAGGAGAATTCCGAAACCAAAAATGGTGAAATTTCAACGGAAATCCCGGCTAATTCTTTAGTGGTTTTAAAGGTGAAAGTAATTTAATAAACTGTAATACATGTACTTATAAAAAATAAGTGTGTTTTTTACATTTATTTAAAATAGAATCTTATATTTGTTTTTATCTCATCAGGAGAAATTAAAATCTCAACAATCAAAAACGTTTCACCACCATGAAAAAATATGTTATCGGGCTGGACTATGGTACAGATTCCGTACGGGCCGTCCTTATTGATACTGAAAACGGTTCTGAAATAACTTCTTCAGTCAGCTACTACCAGAGATGGAAAGAAGGTAAATTTTGTAATCCCTCAGCCAATAATTTCAGACAACATCCTTCAGATCATATCGAAGGACTGGAAAAGACTATTTCTGAAGTAGTAAGAGAAAGCGGGATACCGGCAGAACAGATTGTCAGTATTTGTATTGATACTACAGGATCTTCACCGCTTCCTGTAACCAATGATGGAACAGCCCTTGCCCTGGTTCCGGGATTTGAAGAAAATCCCAATGCTATGATGGTTTTATGGAAAGACCATACCGCGATTCGGGAAGCCGAAGAAATCAATGCCCTTGCGAGAACCTGGGGTGGTGAAGATTATACAAAATATGAAGGCGGTATTTATTCTTCAGAATGGTTCTGGGCTAAAATACTGCATATCAGCAGAGCAGATGCAGAAGTAAAAAATGCAGCTTATAGCTGGATGGAACACTGTGATTATCTGACTTTCCTTTTATCAGATCATAAAGACCTGGCCACCTTTAAAAGAAGCCGTTGTGCAGCAGGGCACAAAGCCATGTGGCATGAGTCATGGGACGGTCTGCCTTCCGAAGAATTTCTCAATAGGCTAGATCCTTCTCTGGGGGCACTCAGAGCAAGATTATACAGAGAAACCTATACTTCAGATGAAATTGCCGGCTACCTGAATGAAGAATGGGCTGCAAAAACAGGTCTTACCACCAAAACTATCATTACCGTAGGAACTTTTGATGCCCACTCAGGAGCTGTGGGAGCCAGAGTGGAAGAAAATACACTGATCAGGATCATGGGGACTTCTACCTGTGATATTATGGTAGCCTCACAGGAAGCTATCGGAGATACAACCGTAAAAGGAATATGCGGACAAGTTGACGGCTCTGTAATTCCAGGATTGATAGGGCTTGAAGCAGGGCAGTCTGCCTTTGGAGATGTGCTGGCATGGTATAAAGATATTCTGATGTGGCCGGTTCAACAGGTTATGATGCACTCCGAAAGTATTTCAGACGAGCAGAAGATAAAACTTGCTGAAGAAATGGAGGCAGGGCTTATCAGAAAATTAACCCTTGAAGCAGAAAAAATTCCTCTTTCAGATGCCGTTCCGGTTGCATTGGACTGGGTAAACGGAAGGAGAACACCGGATGCAGATCAGGAACTTAAGGCAGCCATCAGTCAGCTTTCTCTGGGAACAAAAGCTCCCCATATTTTCAAAGCTTTGGTGAATGCCATTTGTTTCGGAGCTAAGAAGATCGTTGACCGTTTTGAAGACGAAGGTGTGAAAATCAATAAAGTGATCGGAATCGGAGGAGTAGCAAGGAAATCGCCGTTTATTATGCAGACACTCGCTAATGTTCTGGATATGCCGATTGTTGTTGCCGCTTCGGACCAGACTCCTGCGTTAGGGGCTGCTGTTTATGCAGCTGTATCAGCAGGAATTTATCCGACCGTACAGGAAGCAAGCATGAAAATGGGCTCCGGATTTGAAGCGGAATACCAACCCAAAGCCGAAGAAGTACAGCACTACAGAGAACTAATGCAGCAATACCAGAAGCTCGCTGATTTTGTAGAATACAGTACCCAGCTGAAAAACAACAGAAAAGAACTTCAGAACTCCTGAATATTAACCTTTTGAATGATACTCAAAATGAATACCTATAAAGAACTCCAAAGAGAATGTTATGAAGCGAATATGCAGCTGGATGCGCTGAAGCTGGTGGTCTATACTTTCGGGAATGTAAGCGCTGTGGACCGTGACAAAGGCATTTTTGCCATTAAACCAAGCGGTGTCCCTTACGACATTTTAAAGCCTGAAGATATGGTGATTTTAGACTTTGATGCCAATGTCATTGAAGGCAGGCTCAGACCTTCTTCAGATACCAAGACCCATGCTTATCTGTATAAAAACTGGGAAAATATCGGTGGAATTTCCCACACTCATGCTATCTATTCCGTGGCGTGGGCACAGGCACAAATGGATATTCCTGTTTTCGGGACCACCCATGCGGACCATCTTACGACAGATATTCCCTGCGCTCCGCCTATGCGGGATGAGCTGATCGAAGGAAACTACGAATACAATACAGGAATCCAGATTCTGGAATGCTTTAAAGAAAAACAGCTCTCTCCGGAAGAGGTAGAAATGGTTCTGATCGGCAATCACGGTCCGTTTACCTGGGGAAAAAATGCTGAGAAAGCAGTCTATAACAGCAAAGTGCTGGAAACCATTGCCGAAATGGCTTATCTCACCAGACAGATCAATCCTGATGCAGAACGTCTGAAAGAATCACTCATCAAAAAACACTATGAACGTAAGCACGGCAAGAATGCTTATTACGGACAGGAATTTAAACACTAAACTTCAACATAAATAACTATTAACGATCAACAAAATTATGTTAACACCCCTCAATACCAAAGAAGTCTGGTTCATCACAGGAAGTCAGCATTTATACGGTCCTGAAACACTTGCTCAGGTGGCAGACCATTCACAGAAGATTGTGGCAGAACTTGAAAAATCTTCTTTCATCCCGGTAAAAGTTATTGTAAAGCCAACGGTAAAAACTACCGAAGAGATATTTGAAACCATTGCAGCAGCCAATCAGGCAGAAAACTGTATAGGAATCATCACATGGATGCATACTTTTTCACCCGCCAAAATGTGGATCAGAGGATTAAAAATTTTACAGAAACCTCTTCTGCATCTGCATACCCAGTTCAACAGAGATATTCCGTGGTCTACCATGGATATGGATTTTATGAATCTTAACCAGGCAGCTCACGGAGACCGTGAATTTGGCTTTATGGTAAGCAGACTCCGAAAGAGCAGGAAAGTAGTGGTAGGACACTGGTCAGAAGAAAGAGTTCAGAAGCAGATTGGTGACTGGAGCCGTGTTGCTGCAGGCTGGGACGACTGGCAAGGAGCTAAATTTGCACGTTTCGGAGATAATATGAGATTTGTAGCCGTTACAGATGGTGACAAAGTTGAAGCTGAAACCCAATTCGGCTTTTCAGTCAATACCTGGGGAATCGGTGATCTTGTAGGGGTTATTAACTCAGTAGGTGAAGGAGAAATAAAAAGCCTTATGGAAGAATATGAGTCTTCTTATCACATGGCAGCCTCCCTTTTGGAAGGAGGGTCCAACAGAAGTTCACTTCATACCGCTGCAAAAATTGAATTGGGACTTGAAAAATTTTTAAATGAGGGAGGATTTAAAGGATTTTCAGATACCTTTGAAGACCTTCACGGGCTGGAGCAGCTGCCGGGAATTGCCGTACAGCGACTGATGCAGAAAGGTTACGGATTTGCAGGCGAAGGAGACTGGAAAACAGCAGCACTCGTACGTGCAATGAAAACAATAGGGCAGGGCCTTGAAGGAGGAAATGCCTTTATGGAAGATTATACGTATCATCTGGATCCTTCCAATCCTTCCATTTTAGGTTCCCATATGCTGGAAGTAGACCCTGTTCTGGCGGCCGGAAAACCTTCATGCGAGATTCATCCGTTGGGAATCGGAGGAAAATCAGATCCGGTGCGTCTTGTTTTTAACTCCAGAGGAAATATTAACTCTCTGAATGCTGCCCTGATGGACTTTGGAAACCATTTCAGGCTGCTAATCAACAAAACCAGAGCATTGGAAATTACAGAAGAGCTGCCAAAACTTCCGGTAGCAAGGGTTTTATGGAAACCTCTTCCTGATTTATATACCGCCGCAGAAGCCTGGATACTGGCTGGAGGTGCACACCATACATGTTACAGTGAAAATATTTCAGCGGAGCAGCTGGAAGATTTTGCTGAGATAGCAGGGATTGAATCATTAGTCATTGATGAAGATACCAAAATGCGTGACTTTAAAAATACACTTCGTTGGAATGAAATGTATTATCGTTAATTAATTTTAAAAAATATGTAAATAATTATGAAAAAAGCAACATATAATGGCATTTTTATTTTATTATTTTTAATTATTTTCGGCTGTAGAAAAGAAAATAACAAACAGGATATTTCAGGAAAAATGGAGAATGTGCATACTTCAGACTATGGAGTGACGCCAAAAGGCGATTCTATTAAAAAATACACGCTGACCAATAAAAACGGGATGAAAGTTGAGGTTATCAACTTCGGAGGAATTATCACTTCCTTAACCGCTCCGGACAGAACCGGGAAATACGAGGATGTAGTCCTTGGCTTTACAAAGCCTGAAGGATATTTCAATGGCAATCCGTATTATTTCGGGGCTTTGATCGGAAGATATGGCAACAGAATTGCCAACGCAAAATTCTCACTGGAAGGTAAAGCATACGAAATCGATAAAAATGATGGTCCCAACAGCCTTCATGGAGGAAAAGAGGGATTTCATACCAGATTCTGGAATATTGAAGTGATAAAGGATGCAAAATTTCCGACATTGAAATTGTCTTACACCAGTGCAGACGGTGAAGAGGGATATCCGGGAAAACTGACAACAACCGTTCTCTATACCCTTACAGACGACAATGCTTTGGAAATTTCCTATGAAGCAGAAACCGATAAGCCTACAGTGGTAAATCTTACCCAGCATTCTTATTTTAACCTGTCAGGAAATTTTACTAAAACGATTACCGACCATGAGCTGCAAATTAATGCAGATCATTTTCTTCCGGTCAATGAAACTTTGATTCCTACCGGTGAGCAGAAAGCCGTAAAAGGAACTCCTTTTGATTTCACGGCTTCTAAGCCGATTGGAAAAGATATCGGTGCAGATGACGATCAGCTGAAAAAAGGGAAAGGATATGACCACAACTGGATCCTGAACGGAAAAGGTCTGAGAAGCATCGCCAAAGTGTATCACCAGGGAACAGGAAGACTGATGGAAGTCTTCACTGATGAACCCGGAGTACAGTTTTATTCCGGTAATTTTCTTGATGGAAAATTTGATACCAAAACCGGCGGTAAAAATGAATTCAGAACAGGATTCTGCTTAGAGACACAGCATTTCCCGGATTCACCGAACCAGCCTTCTTTTCCTTCCATAGAATTGAAGCCCGGGCAGAAATACCAGTCGAAAACCATCTATAAATTCTCCGTTAAAAACTAAACTATGGGAAAATTAGCAACTATTGATATCATCATATTTCTGATCTATTTCGTAGTGGTAGCTTCCTACGGACTATGGATCTATAAAAAGAAAAAATCTGAATCTACAGGAAGTAAAGATTATTTCCTTGCGGAAGGATCTTTGACCTGGTGGGCGATCGGAGCCAGCTTAATCGCTTCCAATATTTCTGCTGAACAGTTTATCGGGATGAGTGGTGAAGGTTTCTTTGTCGGAATTGCTGTTGCCGCTTACGAATGGATCGCTGCCCTTGCGCTGATCATTATTGCGGTCTGGTTTATTCCGATTTATCTTAAAAATAAGATCTATACCATGCCCCAGTTTCTGGAAAGAAGGTATAACAAATCGGTTTCATTGATCATGGCAGTCTTCTGGCTGTTTCTATATGTTATCGTGAATCTTACTTCCATTCTTTACCTTGGAGCTCTAGCCATCGATACTTTACTGGGAGGAGAACATCTTCACGGTATTATGATCGCTCTTTTGCTAATGGCCCTTCTGATCGGTCTCGGGGGAATGAAAGTGATAGGATATACAGACGTTATCCAGGTGGCTGTTCTTATTATCGGAGGTTTTGCAACGGTGTATATGGCTTTACAGATTGTAGACCAGAGAATCAACGGAGCGGCTGTAGGAAATGCGCTGGCAGGATTCAATACCCTGATCAATGAAGCTCCGCAGCACTTTAAGCTTATTCTTCAAAAACCGACAACTACAACCACTACGCTGGCAATGCCTCAGAACCTTGATGTACAGAAGTATGTGGTGTTACCAGGTTTGGCCATGTATTTTGCCGGTCAATGGATCGTTAACCTGAATTATTGGGGCTGTAATCAGTACATCACCCAGAGAGCTTTGGGAGCAGATCTGAAAACGGCAAGAACAGGAATTCTGTTTGCAGGTTTTCTGAAATTATTCATGCCTGTGATCGTAATGCTTCCGGGAATCGCAGCTTACGTTTTATATTCAAAAGGACATCTTCCGGGATTCAACGGAGTGAAAGACGGAGCATACTCTGCAATTCTGGGGTTCTTGCCTGTAGGATTGAAAGGATTGGCTATTGCAGCGTTGACGGCAGCGATTGTGGCTTCGCTGGCAGGAAAAGTGAACAGTATCTCAACCATTTTTACATTGGATATCTATAAGAAATACCTTAAAACAGATGCTACCGAAATCCAGATGGTGAGAACAGGCCGCTGGGTAATTATTATCGCGATGATGACTGCATTGGCCTTCACCTGGACAGATGTTTTAGGAATTGGCGGAGAAGGAGGTTTCACATTCATCCAGAAATATACTGGCTTTATCAGTCCTGGAGTTTTTGCCATGTTCCTTCTGGGCATGTTTTGGAAAAGAACGACTGGTACAGCTGCTTTGGTAGGGGTTATCTTAGGCTTTGTCCTTGCGATCTTCTTCAACAGTTTTGCCGTAGAAATTTTCGGGAAAGAGACGTGGATGTATACTGCTTTCACTTATGAAAAGCTTGAGAATGGAGTGGTTCATACTATTACCGAGATTCCTTTTCTGATCAATATGGGATGGTCATTCTTTATCACGATAATCGCCATGATCCTGATCAGTCTTGCAGGTCCGAAAATTAATCCTAAAGCTTTTGCCATTGATGCTACAATGTTTAAAGTAGACAACAGAACTTTAGTTTTGATCGTAATGACATTGCTTTTACTGACTGCCTTGTATGTAAGGTTTTGGTAAAAATTGAACATAAATAATAAAAAAATAGGATGCCCTTTTAGCATCCTATTTTTTTTTATTTTGAAGCTGTTAAACTTTTATATTGCTTTAAACCCTGAAGTTTTTAGAGTCAGGCTTTATGTATAATAAGTACCCCTAAGTTTGTGAAAATCTTTGATTTTCATCTTATATGAACTTTTCTGCGAAATTACTTTAAACTTACTTAGGCGAACTTAAGTGTTTTAAAATGAAGGCTTTTGTGACTTTGTGGTTTTATAAAGCTTAAGCAGTTTTTTTAGAATTAAATCTTAAACATAAATCCCCGCGATATTTTTTTATTATATTTTTTTTCGTCAAAGCGATAAAGAAAAGATCCTTTTCTGGACGAGGTCATGTCCTTTTTGTTGGTATTCACAAGGATATCCATACTGTTGATCTTGCTGGTAAAATTCCGTTTGTCAAATTTTTCATCAAAAATAGCTTCATAAAGATTCTGAAGATCCTTCATCGTGAATTTTTCAGGAAGAAGCTCAAACCCGATAGGTCCAGTGGAAGCTCTTCTCCTCAGCCTGGCTACAGCATCCTTTACCATTTCATTATGATCAAAAATAAGGTCGGGCGCTTTCTGCAGTTCAACCCATTTTGCACTGTACTGCTCATTGATCTGAATATCTTTCTCAATATTGATCAGTGCGTAATAGGAAATAGACATGATTCTGGCTGTTGGCTCACGGTTAATTTCAGTATAACACTTCAGCTGTTCAAGATAAATATTTTCAAGACCAGTCAATGTACACAGAACCCTGTTAGCTGCTTCATCAGAGGTTTCTTCACTGCCAACGAAACCACCCATCAGGGACCATTCACCCATCTGCGGTTCAAAATTTCTTTTTACCAAAAGGATTTTTAGATTTTCGCCATCAAAACCGAAAATGATACAGTCAACGGCAACAAGGTGTTTGGGATATTGGGAGTAATCCTCAGTCATCTTTTATATTTTACTACAAAGGTAAAGCTTTTATAGATACGATATTATATAAATGTGATTCTTACACTTTTAAATCCGGGTGATTTATTTCATTAAAATTATTCCTAAAGGATATTTTGGGAGGTAAAACCGTCATCAAAACCGGAAAATATCACTGAAATCAGGTTAATCATACATGAATTCAATGTTAAAATTGTGTTAAAATTAAAATGAATATTGATAATAATCAAGAAAATGGACTTAACGTTAAAAATACGATAAGGTATTTGCTATATCGTTGAAATTTTTACCAAAACATATCCTGAGTTCATTTTCATAGGGAATCATATGATTTTAAGGTTTTGTTTTTCTGTTAATTAATTATCTTATTTTTTATGATAAGGTAGTGTGTTTTTTGTTATTTTCAGGGCTTTATAGAAAGTTTTAAATGAAAAAATAAGTCAAATAAGCTCAGGAAATGTTTCGTATATTGAATCTTTCCTTTATTTTAGAAATGTTGAATTAACATTTATAATGGCCCCAAAACTTTCAGTTATTTTATTATGTTTTGCCTCATTTGCCTCAGCTCAGGTGAAGGAAAAAATCCATTATTTCCCTTTGGAAAATGTCAGATTATCAGAGAGCGTTTTCAGCAAAGCGATGACGGCAGACCATAAGTACCTGATGGCCCTGGAACCGGATAGATTATTGGCTCCTTATCTTAAAGAATCCGGATTGAAACCCAAAGCAAATAATTATCCCAATTGGGAAAATACAGGATTGGATGGCCACATAGGAGGACATTATATTTCCGCATTATCCCTGATGTACGCCTCTACAGGAGATAAGGCAATACAGCAGAGAATTGATTATATGATCAGTGAACTGGCACGCTGCCAGAATGCCTCTCCGGACGGATACATTTCAGGAATTCCTGACGGAAAAAAAATCTGGAAAGAAATTAAACAGGGAAATATTCGCGCTTCAGGCTTCGGTTTGAATGACCGGTGGGTACCTTTATATAATATTCATAAGCTGTACTCAGGATTACGCGATGCCTATTGGTATGCGAAAAGTGAAAAAGCAAAAACAATGCTGATCAGACTTACGGATTGGATGATAAATGAAGTATCAGGCCTTTCTGATGAGCAGATACAGGATATGCTGCGCAGTGAACATGGAGGACTCAATGAAGTTTTTGCAGATGTTTATGAGATTACTCATGACCGGAAATATCTGAAACTGGCTCACCGCTTTTCCCATCAGACAATTCTAGCTCCTCTTTTATCAGGAGAAGATAAGCTTACAGGACTTCATGCCAATACACAGATTCCAAAAGTCATTGGTTACAAACGTATTGCCGATCTTGAAAATAATCCGTCCTGGAGTAATGCCGCTGATTTTTTCTGGCATACCGTTACCGAGAAAAGATCTTCAGTTATTGGAGGTAACAGTGTCAGTGAGCATTTTAATCCAGTCAATGATTTCAGCAGCATGATCAAAAGTATTGAAGGTCCGGAAACCTGCAATACATACAATATGCTGAAGCTGACCAAAGAGCTTTATGCAACCCTGCCTGAATCTTACTATATTGATTATTACGAAAAAGCATTATACAATCATATCCTTTCCACGGAAAATCATGAACAGGGAGGCTTCGTGTACTTTACACCAATGCGTCCCGGACACTACCGTGTGTATTCACAGCCTCAGACCAGCTTCTGGTGCTGTGTAGGATCCGGAATGGAAAATCACGCCAAATATGGGGAAATGATTTATGCCCGGTCGGATAAGGATTTATATGTAAACCTGTTTATCCCTTCCACATTGACATGGAAACAACAAAAAGTAGTGCTCCGTCAGGTCAATAACTTCCCGGAAATTCCTGCAACAACATTGATTTTCGATGCTGCAGGAAAATCAGAATTTGATTTAAAACTGAGAAGCCCGGAATGGACCACACCTTCGGAAGTACAAATTCTGATCAACGGAAAACAGGAAAAAGTACAGCGTGGTTCTGACGGCTATTTTACCCTGACTAAAAAATGGAAAAAAGGAGATGTTGTAAAAATGACCTTGCCGATGCATCTTTCTGCAGAACAGCTGCCTGACCATTCCAATTATTATGCATTTAAATACGGGCCTGTAGTGCTTGCCGCAACATACGGAACCGAAAACCAACAGGGACTTCTCGCGGACGATAGCAGAGGAGGCCATATTGCTCATGGTCCGCAGATCCCTTTAAACGAAATTCCAGTTATCCTTGGGAATTCTTCCGAGGTTGTCAATCATGTTAAGCCTTCGAACAATGGACCGCTCAAATTTGCCGTTACAGGGCTTTATCCGTCTGAAAAATTTGGGAAAGGTTTAGATCTTGTGCCGTTTTACAGTATTCAGGCAGAAAGATATATCCTGTACTGGCCACAGGCTGACAAAAACGGAATAAAAAATACATTGAAGCAAAGAGCAAAAGAAGAAGCTGAAACCAGAAAGCTGGATATGATCACCGCAGATAAGATCCAGCTGGGCGAACAGCAGCCGGAATCCGATCATTTTATAGAAAGCAAAGATTCCGGTACAGGATATATGGAAGACCGTCATTTCCGTGAAGCCAAAGGCTGGTTCAGCTATCAGATGAAAAATACCGGAAAAAATGCTTCATTCCTTTACCTACTGTATTTTGATGCCAATAACAGCCGTACGTTGAATATTGAGATCAACGGTAAAAAAATAATGACTCAAAATCTGGAAGGAAAGTCTGGAACTTTACCTCAATATCTGGTCATTCCAATACCGGATTCGGAAAAGAATAAAGAGAATCTTACGGTGAAATTCCTGGCAGAAGAAAAGCTAATGACCGCTAAAGTCATTGAATTGCGTTTACTGACAGATAATTACGAAAAGAAATAAAGCTGAACCAAATTTAAAAACAGATTTTTCCCATGAAAAACAAAATCCTATACTTATTATTTTTTCTTGCAGCCATTTGCAGTTTTCATGCAAAAGTAAGGCTGCCTGCTTTGGTTTCAGATGGAATGATTCTCCAGAGAAATCAGGATCTGAAGATATGGGGATATGCAGATGAAGGAGAAAAAATTACGGTTAATTTTATCAATAAAGCGTATCATACAACAGCAGACCAAAATGGCAACTGGTCTCTTATGCTTCCAAAGCTTAATGCTGGCGGCCCATATACCATGTCAATTAATGAGATCACTCTTAAAGATATTCTTATTGGTGATGTATGGGTAGCTTCAGGGCAATCCAATATGGAACTTCCGATGCGAAGGCTGACACCTCTGTATGGAAATGAAATTAAAAATGCCAATAATCAGAATATAAGATTCTTCACAGTTCCTCAGAAATACAATTTTAAAACTCCGCAAAATGATCTTGACGGTGGGAAGTGGGAAAGTACAAATCCTCAGACGATACTTGATTTTTCTGGGGTTGCCTATTTCTTTGCCAAAGAACTGAATGAAAAAAATAAAGTGCCTGTAGGAATCATTCATACCAGTCTGGGAGGTTCTCCGGTACAGGCCTGGATGGATGAAAAAACATTGAAAAAATATCCGGAATACCTGGCTGAAGCAGAAAAATGGAAAAACGATGATTTGATACAGTCTACAGAATCCCAGGATAGATCATTAAGCAAAGCATGGTATGCAGAGCTGGATCAGAGTGATATTGGCTTCAATCAGCATTGGGAAAAAGATAACGCTAATGATTCCGGATGGAAAACCATGATGGTTCCGGGATCATGGGAAGATCAGGAAGGTCCGTTTGACGGTTCGGTATGGTTGCGTAAAGAAATTATTCTTCCTAAAGGAGCAGACCAGAAAACAGCATTTTTAAATCTGGGAAGAATAAAAGATGCTGACATTACTTACATTAACGGAATTAAAGTAGGAAATGTAACCTATGAATATCCGCCACGCTGGTACGACATTTCGAAAGGTGTTTTAAAAGAAGGAAAAAATATCATTACAGTAAGAGTCATTAATGGCAGCGGAAAAGGACAGTTTATCGCTGATAAACCGTATTATTTTGAAATCGACGGACAGAAAACAGACCTTAAAGGTGAGTGGAAATATAAAATAGGAGCAAAAATGGAAAAAATGGCTCCCGGACAAACATTTATCCGCTGGAAACCGGTAGGGCTTTACAATGCGATGATTAACCCGCTGATCAATTATAAAGTCAAAGGATTTATCTGGTATCAGGGTGAAAGCAATACAGGAGTTCCAAAAGAATACGGTGATTTGCTGTCGACGATGATCTCAGACTGGCGTTCAAAATGGAACAAAAAAGATATGCCATTCCTGATTGTACAGCTGGCTAATTTTATGGAGAAAAAAGATGAACCTCTGGATAGTGGTTGGGCAGAATTGAGAGAGCAGCAGAGACAGGTTTCCCTCAATGTTCCTTATACGGGACTTGCTGTAGCCATTGATTTGGGAGAATGGAATGATATTCATCCCTTAAATAAAAAAACAGTGGGTGACAGGCTTGCTTTACAGGCCCTGAAAGTTGGTGAAGGCAAAAAAATCATTGCTGACGGACCCGTTTATCAGTCGATGAAAACAGAAGGAAATATCATTATCATATCCTTTAAACCTGGGACAGATGATCTGGTACAGGGAAGCCTTACAGGTTTTGCCATACAGCAGAAAAATGGCAGCTACCAGTGGGCAAAAGCAGAAGCAAAAGGAAATAAAGTGATGGTATGGAGTGATCAGGTTACAAGCCCTGTCAATGTACGCTACGACTGGGCAGATAACCCGGACGGCAATCTTAAAAACAAAAGCGGGCTTCCTGCTTCACCTTTTACAACAGAAAAAAATTAATTTAACATAGAAAACCTTATCAAAATCAATGGATAATCAGCCACAAAAAATATCGGTAATAGAGAAAGTAGGGTATAGCCTGGGAGATCTGGCGGCCAACCTTGTTTTTCAGACCTTAGTGACCTACCTTACTTATTTTTATACAGATATTTACGGACTCAAAGCAGAAGATGCTTCTGTCATTACCCTTACTGTAGGTTTAATTGCCGGGTTTGGCTTTAATCCGCTTATCGGAGCACTGGCAGACCGTACAAGTTCACGATGGGGGAAATTCCGTCCATGGATTTTATTTACTGCTGTACCGCTTGGTATTGCAGCACTTTTGGCCTTCAGCACGCCTCACTTTTCCTATCAGGGTAAAATGATCTATGCTGCGGTTACCTATTCATTATTACTGTTATTGTATGCATCCAATAACTTACCATATGCTGCTTTGAGTGGTGTTATTACAGGGGATATGGGAGAAAGAAACAGTATTTCTTCGTACCGTTTTGTAGCTGTGATGTTTGCACAGTTCTTTGTACAGGTATTTATGCTTCCCATCATTCTATACGTAGGACACGGAGATAAAGCACAGGGAATCGAGACCGTTATGACATGGCTGGCGGTGATTGGATCCGTAATGTTACTGATTACCTTTTTTACCACCAAAGAAAGAATCATTCCCAAGCCGGAGCAGAAATCAAGTCTGAAAGAAGATTTAAGAGATTTATTCCAGAACAGACCATGGATTATTATGCTTACCGTGACCGCATTTATATTCATTACGCTGGCCATGAAAGGTGGATCTTACGTATATTATTTTAACAACTATGTGGATGAGAGCGCTCTAAAAAGTTTTATTTCACCCATTACAGCTTTTTTTAATTCTGCAGGCATGAATTTCTTCGGAGAGGATCCAAAGTCTGCAGGTTTCGGATTGTTTAATGCAGGAGGAATTGTGATGATGATCGTAGGGATTACCTTCTCTAAAAAACTGGCAGACAGATTTGGAAAGCGTGACACTTTTATTGCGTCATTATTCATTTCTACCTTGTTTATTCTTGCTTTTATATTCTATCCTCCGAAAGCAGTGGGTATTATGTTTTTATCACAGATTGTACACGGATTCTTTTACGGAATCAGCACACCGCTTTTATGGGCTATGATTGCTGATGTGGCAGACTATTCAGAATGGAAAAACAACCGCAGGGCTACCGCTATTATCTTTTCTGCCATGATGGTAGGATTGAAAGTTGGTCTCAGCATCGGAAGCTCTCTGGTCGCTTTGATCATCGGAAAATATGGATACATTTCTGTACATGGAAATGAGCAGGTGATTCAGCCTGAAACAGTGGCAGCAGGAGCCAAAATGCTGGTGAGTATTTTCCCGTCCATACCGTTTTTCATTGCATGCGGACTGCTTTTATTTTATAAAATCAACAAAAAAATGGAAGTTCAGATTGAAAAAGATCTGGCTGAAAGAAGAAAATAAAACGATTACTATGAAACGTATTTTAATTGGTTTGGCGGCTCTTACCGCTTCCGGGCTGTCGGCGCAGAAATCCGACGGTACTTTAAAAAAAGCATTTCAGGATAAATTCTATATCGGGACCGCTATGAGTCTTCCCCAGATTGACGGGACAGATCAGAAAGCTACAGCGATTATCAAAAAACAATTCAGCTCTATTGTGGCCGAAAATTGCATGAAATCGATGTTCCTGCAGCCTCAGGAAGGAAAGTTCTTTTTTGATGATGCCGATAAATTTGTTGATTTCGGGATGAAAAACAATATGTTCATCATCGGACATACATTAATCTGGCATTCCCAGCTTCCAAAATGGTTTTTTACAGATAAAAATGGAAAAGATATTTCTCCGGAGGTATTGAAACAGCGCATGAAAAACCACATTACAACGGTAGCTTCCCGCTACAAAGGAAAAGTAAAAGGATGGGATGTGGTCAATGAGGCCATCCTTGAAGACGGATCCTACAGAAAAAGTAAATTTTACGAAATCCTGGGTGAAGATTTTATTCCTTTGGCATTTCAGTATGCGCAGGAAGCCGATCCCAATGCTGAATTATATTACAACGATTATAATGAATGGTATCCTGAAAAGGTAAAAACCGTTATTAAAATGGTTGAAAAACTTAAATCAAAAGGAATCCGTATTGATGGGGTAGGAATGCAGGCCCATGTCGGGATGGATAACCCTTCTATAGATGAATATGAAAAAGCAATTCTGGCGTATTCCAGTGCAGGAGTTAAGGTCAATATTACAGAGCTGGAAATCAGCGCACTGCCTTCTCCTTGGGGAAGCTCTGCCAATGTTTCGGACACTGTTGCCTATCAGAAAGAAATGAATCCTTACACCACAGGACTTCCCAAAGAAGTAGAAATGAAGTGGGAAAAACGTTACCTTGATTTCTTTGGCCTGTTTTTGAAACAAAAAGACAAAATAAGAAGGGTAACCTTATGGGGTGTTACCGATAAGCAGTCCTGGAAAAATGATTTCCCGGTGAAAGGGAGAACAGATTATCCGTTACTGTTTGACAGGAAAGACAAGGAAAAACCTGTAGTACAAAAAATAATAAAGCTGGCAGAGAAAAATTAAAATCAATAGAATTTTTACTTAATGAAAAAATCAAAATATTTATTTCCGGAAGATTATATGGCAGACCCTTCCGTTCATGTTTTTGAAGATAAAATCTATATCTATCCGTCTCACGACCGCGAAAGCGGAATTGAAGAAAATGATAACGGAGATCATTTTGATATGAATGATTACCATGTCTTCTCAATGGATGATGTGGACGGCGGTGAAATAAAAGACCATGGTGTAGTCCTTTCAGTAAAAGATATTCCATGGGCAGGAAGACAGCTGTGGGACTGCGATGTAGCCTTCAAAGACGGGAAATATTATATGTACTTTCCTTTGAAGGATCAGAATGATATCTTCAGAATAGGTGTTGCTGTGAGTGACAAACCTTACGGGCCTTTCATTCCTGAGAAACATCCGATGATGGGCAGTTACAGCATCGATCCCTGCATTTTTGAAGATAAAGGAAAATATTATATGTATTTCGGAGGAATCTGGGGCGGACAATTACAACGCTACAGAGATAATAAAGCACTTGAATCTGCTGTAATTCCTGAAAATAATGAACCTGCAATCCATTCAAAGGTAGCTTTGCTAAGCTATGATATGCTTGAATTTGCGGAAACTCCTAAAGATGTTGTGATCCTCGATGAAAACGGAAAGCCACTGCTTCATGGGGATAAGCACCGCTTTTTTGAAGCATCATGGATGCATCAGTACAACGGTACATATTATTTCTCTTATTCTACAGGAGATACCCACCTGATTTGCTATGCAACCGGAGATAATCCTTACGGGCCGTTTACTTTTCAGGGTGAAATTCTGACTCCGGTGGTAGGATGGACAACCCATCACAGCATCGTGGAATTTAAAGGAAAGTGGTACCTGTTTTTCCATGATTCTGTTCCTAGTGGCGGCAAAACATGGCTGAGAAGCATGAAGGTTGTTGAGCTGGAATACGATCAGGAAGGCAAAATCAAGACGATTGAAGGTCTGGAAGACCAGTCATAGTCATCTTTAATAACTTAAAATTTTTCAATGCGATATCTGAGACTCAACATTCTATTTTTTCTGATCATTCCGTTACTGGTTTTTGCGGAGGACGGAAGTCAGCTTTGGCTTCGGTTTCCTGCAAAAAACGGAATATCGGCAGATAAAATCATTTCCAAAGGCAGCAGTCCTACCCTGAATATTGCCAGAAAAGAGCTGAGCAGCCACTGGCAGGGACAAGCGGTGGAACTTCGTACAGAAAACAAAGACAAAAATCTGAAAGACGGGTACAGGATTATTTCCAACTCTGAAAAAATTGTTATTTCCGCAGGCAAAGAAATAGGATTGTTGTATGGAGTCTATCATATCTTACGATTGCAGCAGACAAAGGCAGATCTGTCTCATTTAAATACTGTTGAAAAACCATCATACGATGTAAGAGTTCTGGACCATTGGGATAACCTGGATGGAAGTATTGAAAGAGGTTATGCGGGAAGATCCCTTTGGAAATGGGAAAATCTGCCAGGGAAAATTTCTCCGCGCTACGAAGAATATGCAAGAGCAAATGCTTCTATAGGAATCAATTCTGTTGTTTTAAATAACGTCAATGCATCTCCCAATATGCTTAGGGAAGACTATCTTAAAAAAGTAAAGGTTCTGGCTGATATTTTCAGGCCTTATGGCATTAAGGTATATCTTTCCGTGAATTTTGCTTCACCTAAAGTGCTGGGCGGATTACAGAACTCAGATCCATTGAATAAAGATGTACAAAAATGGTGGAAAGATAAAACTGCTGAAATTTATAAACTGATTCCCGATTTTGGCGGATTTCTGGTGAAAGCCAATTCCGAAGGACAGCCGGGACCTCAGGATTACGGAAGAACCCATGCAGACGGAGCCAATATGATGGCTGATGCCCTGAAACCTTACAACGGGATCGTCATGTGGAGAGCCTTTGTCTACAGCCCGAGCAAAGACGACAGAGCCAAACAGGCTTATCTTGAGTTTGTTCCTTTGGACGGTAAATTCAGGGATAACGTGATTATTCAGATTAAAAATGGTCCCGTTGATTTTCAGCCGCGAGAAGCGTTTAATCCTCTTTTCGGTGCTTTAAGAAAGACTTCCGAAATGGTAGAATTTCAGATCACCCAGGAATATCTGGGTTTTTCAAATCATCTCGTTTTTCTGGCTCCCTTATTCAAGGAAACACTGGATAGTGACACCTATTCTGACGGCCAGGGCTCTACAATTGCTAAAATTACAGACGGTACCTTAAGACCTGTAAAAATTACTGCTATTTCAGCCGTTGCCAATATCGGGGAAGATACCAACTGGACGGGACATCATTTTGCTCAGGCCAACTGGTATGCATTCGGGAGATTGGCATGGAACCATCAGCTGAGTTCGGAGCAGATTGCCGATGAATGGATTAAAATGACCTTCACAGACGATCAGAACTTCCTGAATCCGGTAAAAGAAATCATGCTTTCTTCCAGAGAAACCGCTGTGGATTACATGATGCCTTTAGGATTGCACCATATCTTTGCGGGAGGACATCATTATGGCCCTGAACCGTGGGGAGATTATAAAGGCGGAAGACCAGACTGGTCACCAGTCTATTACCATCAGGCTGATGCTCAGGGATTGGGTTTCAACAGAACAAAAACAGGAAGTAATGCTGTTTCACAGTATTTTCCACCACTTAATGAAAGATATGGAAACATTTCAACCTGCCCGGAAAATCTTATCCTGTGGTTTCATCATGTTCCATGGGATTATACAATGAAAGATGGGAAAACCCTATGGGATGAGCTGTGTTATACCTATGATTCAGGAGTGAAAAAAGTAAGGGAATATCAGAAAATTTGGGATAGAATGGAACCTTACTTAGACAAAGAGCGATTTTCTGATGTTCAGTCAAAGCTCAGAATTCAATCTAAGGATGCAGTATGGTGGAAAGATGCCTGCCTGCTGTATTTCCAGACTTTTTCCAAAAAACCGATTCCTTACGACATAGAACGTCCTGTTCATAAGCTGGAAGATCTGAAAAAGATCAAATTGGACATGGGGCATCACAATTAAAAATGAGGCAGCTCTTTTTCCTGATCGGAAAATGGAGCTGCCTCAAAACAATAAACTGTAAGTAAAATTTTAATCCAAAATAATTTGGAATGATCGATATGTCAATCTATCTGTATATATTTCTGTTTATCGGAGAGAAATTATTTTATTAAAAACATTTCCGTTTTCTTCAACCTGGATGATATATTGATCTGCTGTTTTCAGGTCAAGATCAAAAGTGATATCCACTTTGCCGTCAGCATATTTTTTGTTTGAAGTATAATATGTTGTATTGGAAAGATCATATACTGAAATGCTTACAGGTCCTTTTGCATCAGACATGTGAAGCTTTGCCATATGTCCGGAAATAGTATATTCAGGCTTATGCACAGCACTTACAGGTGTTTTTTCCACCTCCATTACATTATCAGCATTGATTTTGATTTTGTATTTCTCTATCTTCATTTCTGATTCTGCTACCAGATAATAGGTTCCTGGCGTAAAGCTCTGAAAATCGTAAGACTTTATCAGATGATCTCCATCTGCAAGATTTTCGAAAAACAGCTCGTCATGTGCAGTGTTATAAACAAAAACAGAAACACTTTTAGCATTTGAAAGCTCAAAGTTCAATGTTTTGTCTTGTACGTTTCCAAAGGAAAGGGAAAAATCTCTGTCCTTACTCATTACATTTGCTGAAACCAATAAGGCTCCTGCAAAAAATACGGCTTTTAATAATGTGCTCATGGGTTAACGCTTTTAGGATTACTATTGCAAAGCTATGGCAGCAATAGTTCTCAGGCTATAATTAAATTTTCATATTTGTGTACTATATTAACCTTGTTTAATGATATTGATGTATTATTTGTTAATTTTGCATATGAAATTATTTGTTTTTGCTTTATGAAACATGTAAATCCTTCTTTTGAGGCGATAAGGCCAACCATAGGAAGCAGTTTTACCAGCCTGAAATTTCTCACCAATGAGAATATAAAATCCCATGTCTGGCATTATCATCCTGAGATTGAGCTGATTTTTGTATGCAAAGGTTCCGGGAAAAGACAGATCGGAAGCAGTATTACTTATTTTTCAGAGGGTGATCTTGTCCTGATAGGAAGCAACCTTCCACATTGCGGACTGACCAATGAAAGTACACATAATGAGTATGAAATGGTGATTCAGTTTAAGCCTGATTTTTTAGGAGAACCTATCTGGGACCTACCGGAGATGCAAAGGATTTCAGCGCTGCTTGAAAAATCAAAAGCAGGAATCGTATTCGGGGAAGAGGTGAAGAAAATAATCGGGAAAGAGATTACTGAGATGCATGAAGCTTCCTCTCTGGACAAGCTGTGCAGATTTCTGAAAATATTGGACGAGCTTTCTGTGACTCAGGATTACAGGATTTTAAATGCAGGAAAATATTATCTTCAGACACAAGTTGAAGACAATGAAAGAATCAATCTTATATTCAATTACGTTAAAGATCACTTCAAAGAAGCCATAACCCTTGAAGAAGTGGCTGATCTTGCCAATATGAAAGTCCCGTCTTTTTGCCGTTATTTTAAGAAAATCACCAATAAAACCTTTACGCAGTTTGTTAACGAATACAGAATTACCCATGCCCTTAAGCTTCTGGCGGAACAGCCTTTGAGTATCACAGAAGTTTGCTTTGAATCAGGGTTTAATAACTTCAGCTACTTTAACAGGACTTTTAAAGACTATATCCAAAAAAGTCCTTCTCAATATCGGAAAGAATTTAATTACTTTATGGAGTAATTTTTATGAAAATCTGAAAATTAGCCTCCGGATTATGATTTATTAAAATATAAGTGTAAATTTAACACTTATAAATAACAGTCATATCTATGAAATTTTTTATTGACACTGCCAATCTGGCGATGATAGAGGAAGCCAGTACCCTTGGAGTTCTGGACGGAGTAACCACCAATCCTTCGCTGATGGCGAAAGAAGGTATTTCGGGAAAGCATAATATCCATAATCACTACTTGGATATCTGTAAAATTGCTGATGGAGATATAAGCGCGGAAGTACTCGGAATTACTTTTGAAGAAATGATTAGAGAAGGGGAAGAGCTTGCCGCATTACATCCGCGGATTGTTGTAAAAGTTCCTGTAACCAAGGAGGGAATTAAAGCGATCAGGTATTTTTCTGAAAAGGGAATAAAAACCAATTGCACTCTTGTTTTCTCAGCCGGCCAGGCCTTGTTGGCAGCCAAAGCTGGAGCTACTTATGTTTCTCCGTTTCTGGGAAGACTCGATGATGTTTCTACAGACGGTCTTCATCTGATCTCAGAAATCAGAGAGATTTATGACAATTATGCTTTTGATACTCAGATACTGGCTGCTTCAGTCCGACACAGTATGCATATTATTAATTGTGCAAAATTGGGAGCTGATGTCGTAACCTGTCCGCTGGCTCCGATACTATCTTTACTCAAACATCCGCTGACAGATTCAGGATTAGAGCAGTTTATTAAAGATTCACAAAAAATGAAATAAGATTGGGCAGAAAAAGTATAACTTCTCTGTTATAAATTCAGTAGTTTTATACTTTAGATGACCCCAGATCTGTTGATCAGATGAGATTGATATGCATGAACAGTTAATTAACCCAACCCTACAAAAGTTTAAGGCCGAATTTAAAGCAGAGCCTGAACACATCTTCCTTTCTCCCGGGAGAATTAATATTATTGGTGAGCATGTAGACTATAGCGACGGTTTTGTATTGCCTGCTGCCATAGATAAATACATTTGTTTTGCTGTCCGCAAACTGCCACAGTCTAATTTTTGTACCATCATAGCCAAAGACTTAGGAGAAGAATATACATTTGATGTCACAATAGAGGTAAAACCTGTACAGCAAATGTGGATGAACTATATTCTGGGTGTTTTCAGCCAGTTGCAAAAGTCGGAAAACCAATTTTGCGGAATGGAAATTGTCTTCAGCAGTACCATTCCGATGGGATCCGGACTTTCTTCTTCGGCAGCCCTTGAATGTGGTTTTGCCTATATCCTCAATGAACTTTTTGATCTTCATCTCACCAAAAAAGAAATCGCGGTAATCGGGCAAAAATCAGAACATACTTTTGCAGGAGTTCAGTGCGGAATTATGGATCAGTTTGCTTCCGTTTTCGGAAAGGAAAATAAGGTAATTATGCTCGACTGTAATTCCCTGGAGCATCAATATTTTGATGCAGACCTTAAAGGATACAGCCTGCTGCTTTTTGACAGCTGTGTAAAGCATAGTCATCTGACATCCGGCTATAACGAAAGACGCAGAGATGTAGAACAAGGTAAAAAAGTCTTATGGAAAAATTTCCCTGAAGTAGAAAAATTCCGGGATTTTACATTGTCTATGCTAGATCATACAAAGGAAGAAATGGGAGATATTTCATATAAAAGATGTCTCTATCTGTTGAAAGAAATCCAAAGAGTAGAAATGGCGGCCAAAGCAATTTCGGAAGGAAATATTGAATATCTGGGAACACTTCTCACGAAAACCCACGCCGGATTGTCCACTGAATTTGAGGTCAGCTGCAATGAGCTTGATTTTTTGGTAGAACATACATTACATCAGGAAGGGGTGCTGGGAGCAAGAATCATGGGAGGTGGCTTTGGAGGCTGCAGCATCAACCTGATTCAGGAAAACAGAGCTGAAGAAGTGATTAAAACCATCAGTGAAAAATATCTTGAACATTTTAATATTCAGATGAAAGTTTACCAGGTTAAAATTTCAGACGGGATAAAAGAATACACCAATGAATACATCATTTGACCCTAAAAAACATCCCCACAGAAGATACAATCCTCTTTTGGATGAATGGTTACTGGTTTCTCCGCAGCGGGCAAACCGTCCATGGCAGGGGCAGAGAGAAGAAACGGCAGAAGAAAACCGTCCCGAGTACGATCCGGACTGCTATCTCTGTTCAGGAAATATTCGTGCTAACGGAGACCGAAACCCTGCGTACCAGGGAACCTATGTCTTTAACAATGACTTTGGAGCATTGTTGAATGAAGAAGTTGAATTTTCTGAGGAACAGTCAGGATTTTTTACCCTTCTTCCGGAACGTGGAATCAACAGGGTGGTTTGTTTTTCTGAAAATCACAGCCTTACCTTGCCGGAAATGTCTGTGGAACAGATCAAAAATGTGGTGGATGTCTGGCAGGAGCAGTTCAATGAGCTGGCCGCTCTGGACCATATCAATTATGTTCAGATTTTTGAAAATAAAGGAAGCATCATGGGCTGCAGCAACCCTCATCCGCACGGCCAGATATGGGCACAGTCGTCCGTTCCGGCAATGGTTCAGAAAACCCAGGATCAGTTGAAATTGTATTTTGAAAAAAATAAAAGGACATTACTGGAAGACTATCTTGAGCAGGAAATGACGGCTGGTGAGCGTATTGTCATAGAAAATGAACACTTTGCCGCATTGGTGCCGTTTTGGGCGTCTTGGCCTTACGAAACAATGATTATCAGTAAACAGAAAAGAGAAAATATTGCAGAATTTTCTGAAGAGGAAAAAGAATCTTTTGCCGCTGTACTCAAGGATTTGACCACGATCTATGACAACCTTTTTGAAACCTCATTTCCTTATTCTGCGGGGATTCACCAATCGCCTACAGATGGCAAAGAACATCCAGAATGGCATTTTCATATGCACTTTTATCCGCCGTTGCTCAGAAGTGCGGAAGTTAAAAAATTTATGGTAGGATACGAAATGCTGGCTGAGCCTCAGCGGGACATTACCCCGGAACAAAGTGCCGCAATATTAAGAAACCTTTCTACTATTCATTACAAGAGAAAATAATAAATCAATATCCGGAATATATTTTTTTACCCGGGAGAATTAATATGATCGGCAAGCATGTAGACTACAAATAAAAAAGGTCTGAAGATTACTCAGACCAAAATTATTAAATGTTAAGTACACTTACCAACGCAATGTTTCTACAAAAAAAGAACCGTTTTCCATTAAAGAATTAAAGAAAACAGGTTTGGTATCCAAACGGTTCCAGTCTCTTTGCAGTTCACAAGCCAATTGTGTTACCGAAGAAAGCTGTACACCCGCTTGCTGCATTCTACTCAATGCCGTTTCGTGTGCTATGGCAGAAGTTCCGCCCACAGCATCTACAATAGTGTATACCTCGTAACCTTCTTTCAAAAGATCAAGAGCCGGAAAACAAAGACAAACCTCGGTCCACAATGCACAAATGATTAATTTTTTCTTGCCCAACGCTTTTACTGCATCCTGAAACTGCTGGTCTTCCCACGAGTTCATGGTAGTTCTGTCAATTTCCTTTACATCCGGAACAAGGTCTTTAAGATGTTTAATGGTAGGTTTGTTAATGCCACTTTCCACATTTACGGTGGTCACCACGATCGGAAGATTGAAACCTTTGGCAAGTTTGGTAACTGTAGAAATATTTTTTACCAATTGCTCGTGATCCATAGATCTTACGGAGTTAACCTGTAACGGTTGATAGTCGATAAGGATAAGTGCTGAATTTTCCGGTGAAATAAGATGATCTGTCTTCGGATCTCTGATAGGTGTTATGCTACTCATTTTTAAACAAATTGTATTTAATTATTAAATAAAAAAAGAATTCATTGATTTTAAAAGAAGCAATAGCTTCTTGAACGCCAACACCTGCAACGGTAAAAAATGAAGGTGAGGCTAACAAATATACCTCTTTTAGCGGGTTGAAAGCTGCAAGTCCGGAAGATTTTAACATATTTTACATTCTATATTCATTGTCGATGCGCATATGTTCAGAAACCATAAAGATAAAAGAACATGCTGAAAAATATCTTGAGCAGGAAATCAATACGAAATGACGGCAGCATGGGATATTATCCGGAACAAGTGTAACAATATTAAGAAACCTTCACCATTCATTACAGGAAAAAATAATAAATCAATATCTTTGAAAAGAATATGGAACAGATTAAATTAATTGTGACGGACATGGATGGGACATTTCTCAATTCCAGCCATGAAATGAGCCCTGAGTTTTCGGATGTTTACCAGGAACTGAAAAAAAGAAATATTGTTTTTGTACCCGCAAGCGGAAGACAGATGCCGGGCATTACCCATTATTTCGGAGAAATAGAAAGTGAGATTGGTTTTATTGCTGAAAACGGAGGCTATATAATTTATAAAGATCAGGAGCTTTTCGCCGATACACTGGAATATCAGTATATTGTTGAGATCATCAAAGCTGTCCGCGAAATACCGGGTGCAAAAGCCGTACTTTCAGCTAAAAAGATGGCTTATTACGAAACCGAAGATCAGCAGTTTGTAGATTTTTTCTCCAAATACTATACTGAAAATATGAAGAAGGATGATCTGATAGAAAAAATTGACGATACCGCTTTTAAAATAGCAGTATATCATCCTGAAGGTTCCGAAAAATATCTGTATCCGGCCCTTAAAAGATTTGAAGAATTCGGTCTTGAAGTGGTAGTCTCCGGGGAGTATTGGCTGGACGTTATGAATAAGGATATCAATAAAGGGAACGCTTTGAAAATCCTTCAGAAATCGTTGGGGATTTCTCCTGAAAATACAATGGCTTTCGGAGATTATATGAACGATATAGAAATGCTGAAGAATGCCAGATATTCTTACGCCATGAAAAATGCCCATCCGAATGTAAAAGAGGTAGCTAATTTTGAAGCATGTACCAATGACAGCTTCGGAGTTCTTAAAACGATTAAGGACTATCTGAATTTGAATTAATTCTTCCACATACCAAATTTTATTATACTTTGAATACCAATTAAAACTAATAATATGAATACATCAACAGGTAGAAAGCCAGCCAAAACATGCTATGAGCATATCGGCGGAAAATTAGGGCAGCTTCTTTTAGAACAATTTGTAGAGAAAGGTTGGATTGCAAAGAATAGTCCTGCTGACCGTAACTATTATATTACGGATAAAGGACAGGAAGAATTTACAAAACTGGGCATTGATCTGTCACAAATAAAAGCAGAATAGAGCCCATCCCAATCACTTTTCAATCCATTGAGATAATAGTCGTGACCAACGTAAGTGAAGCATTGTTTAATTAGTTTTTGAAATGCTTCCTTAAAAAAGCAAGACTGCCTTCAGCCAGCTCCTGAGCATCATAAGGTGATTTTTGCCATAATGAAACCTTTTCCTGCATTCCGGGAATTGAGGAACTGAAATTTTCAAGAACCAGATTTCCTTCAAAATTGATTTTTTTCAATGCTGAGAAAAACTCTTCCCAATTGATTGTCCCTTCTCCCAGCATACCACGGTGAGATTCTGTAACATGAATATGCTTCAGCATTTTCCCGGAATTGATGATCGGGTCATAAAAATTATTTTCTTCAATATTCATATGAAAGGTATCAAGATGAAGGAAGAGATTATTTTTGCCTGTTCTTTTTATAAGCTCAAGGACATTTTCTGCGGTATTGCAAACATACGATTCATAGCGGTTTATAGGTTCTATGGCGATATTTATACTTCTGCTCCGGGCGTAATCTGCCACATTGCACCATACTTCAGCAATGATTTCTTTTTCATTTTCTGTGAGTGGTTTTCCGGTAAAGACACCTATTCCGCTGTGTAAAACTCCTGCCAGCAGATTGGTCTCCAGCTCATCAGCTTTATCAATTGCTTTTTTGATCAGCGTTTGTGCTGCTTCAGGATAAAACGCAATATGAGCATCTTTGGGAAGATTCAGCGAACATACAACCTCCAGATGATTCTCTTTCAGCTGTTTTTTTACTGTTCCGGCATCAAAATCCATTGAGCCCGGAAGCAGTATTTCGATGAGATCAAACCCGGCCTGAGCGGTTTTTTCTATAGCATATTTTCCTGATTCTGCATTCCATAACGGAGTAATCCAGGAGAGTAGGGAAGCTCCAAACTTTATATTCATTATATTTTATTTATTTTATTTTAAAAAATCCACCATTCTGTGCGTATTCCGAAATACGTCCCGAATCTTTTGGCTCCTGACTGTTGTAAAAATGGTGAATAAAGACTGTTCAGAGCCTCATCATTATATCTTGATACTTCAGCAATAAAACGGATGTGAGGTCTTGCCCAGACACTGCGTTCTGCTGTAGGAACAATGGTGGGAGCCAAAACCAGTTTCATCATTGATGCGGCATCCTGGGTTCCGTTTTTTCGTGCTGCATAATGGAATTCGGAAAGAATATGAAACCAGTTGTTAAAATAGTAAGTGGCCCTGATTCCTGTATTAAATTCTGTTTTCCTGTTGAAAATTTCACGGCTATAATAATCTGAAGCTTTATCATTACTGGCTGATCCTCCTTTACTCTTCGTGAAAACGGCATAAGGATTAAGTGACCAACGGTTTGAGATATTCCAGAGGAAATGTTCAACAACCGTAAAAGAGTATGCTCCTTTGTATGTTTTTGTAGTTTCATCAGGTGCTCCATAGGTACGCCAGGTTTGTGTATTCCCATTATCGCCTCCATTAGCAATTCCGGTCCCGTATCTTACAGAAAACTGATTGAATGAACCCGGAATTTTTGTTGTAATATCTGTATTTAATTTGGCTCCAAAAACCCAACCCTGATCCGACGGGTATTGCTCTACGGAATTTTCTCCCGATTTTTCTACATGATGAAATTCTGCCAGTAATTTGAGTTTATGTTTTGTGTTTTTAAATGGCAGCGTCTGTTCCAGGACCAAAACTTCCCTCTGCCTGTAAATAAGGTTTTTTGATCCGCTGATTACATTGGTGTAAGAATAGGGTGTAGAGTTGCTGGCAGCAGTATCAATAGCTGCAGGGAAAAACATGGAAAACCTTGTGTTTTTATGCCTCAATCCCCAACCGGTTGCCGAATGGTCGTCAAAATAAAAATAATCTGCAATGTGAATATCATCATATCTCAGCCATCTTGATCCGGCCCAGACATCCCAGTCACTTCCCATAATATTTCTGGCCTCAACAAATGCTTCCGGTAAGGCAACAATCATCCCCTGATTGGATTTTGAATCTACATTTCCCAGAAAAGTTCCGCCTGAATAAAAGCTCAGCCTTGCCTGCATATCGATCTTTGTACTTTTTGTACTGTCACCGTTTACCACGGGACTAAAATGGAAAGCTGGCAAGAAATCAACATAATCTCCCTGATCCATTCTGCCTCCTAAAGATCCCTGGTTGTTCAGGTTCAGTTGTCTCCCGGTTTTGCCATCAGCATTCGGAGAATACCCCGCTCCGATTCTCCCGGTTGTACCAAAGGAAAATTTTTTGTTGGTTATTACGATCTGGGCATTAATTCCCCTGCCGGCGCATACAAGTAAAATACACCAGGCTAATAAAAGCTTTGTTTTCATAGGAATTATTTAAGTGTTTTGGGCTTATAGAATTTTAAAGCAAATAATAAAATAACTACATAGCAGAGAATAGGAAGGAGATAAGCATGGGCAATATCTTTTTCGGCAATTCTACCCATGATCGGAGGGAAAACAGCACCTCCAAACATTGCCATAACCAGAAATGATGAAGCCTGCTGAACTTTTGATCCTAATCTTTTAAGTCCAAGACTGAAAATAGTTGGATACATCACACTCAGGAACAGGTTGAGCAGAATAAGGCTGATAAATGAGGCCCATCCGAAGCTTTGGGAAATAATCAGGCACAGAACGATATTACATGCGGTAAAGATAGCCAGCAGCTTGTTGGGAGCAATGAATCTCATCAGGAAAGTTCCGATAAATCTCCCAATCATCATCATCGCCATGCTCAAAGAAAAATAATAGGAAGCCTGTATCTCCGGGAGATGCATTTTCTCGACACCGTAATTGATAAAATAAGCCCATGTCCCGCCCTGTGCGGCAATATTGAAAAACTGGGCAATCACTGCAAATATAAAATGCCTCTGCTTATAGAGCGGTGCGTGTGGATCTGACACAGACAGGTCTTCTCCTTTTTCATTTTCTGAAATAATGATATCTTCTGCATGAGGATCTTTGAGATCCGGTACTTTAATAAAGCTGAAAATAATGGTAATCGCCAGAATTACAATCCCAATCCATGTATAAAGATTTTTTACAGAATCCAGAGATCCTGTTCCGGAATCTGGGGCTCCAAAAATGAAATATCCACCCAGCAGAGGACCGATGATAGCTCCTAAACCATTAAATGATTGAGCAAAGTTAACCCTCTGATCACTCGTTCTTTCATCACCAAGAGCTGCTACAAAAGGGTGGGCTACCGTTTCAAGAGTTGCCATTCCCATAGCAAGTACAAAAAGAGCCAACCTGAAAAAGTCAAATGAAGAAGTATTAGCTGCCGGAATAAACAAGAAAGATCCCAGTGCAAATAGTGAAAGTCCCAGGATTACCCCCAATTTATAACCAAACCTTTTCATAAAAAGCCCGGCCGGAATCCCCATAAGTGCGTATGCACCAAAAATGGAAAGCTGTACCAGACCGGATTTGGATTTTGAAATATGAAGAACGTTCTGAAAATGCTTATTCAGTACATCACCCATGGTAAGCGCAATGGCCCAGAAGAAAAATAATGACGTAACAAAAGACAGGATGATATAATATTTCTTATCTGTAAATTTTGGAGTATTCATATAGTATGTTTTTAAGAGGTTTTACAGCTGTTTTTTTCTCTGAATGCCTTGAATTCTTCATAGGTATAATCCGGACATGCTCCCGCTTTCGATGTGATAAAAGCTCCCAATGACGTTGCCTGTTTCATGATCTCTTCCGGGGATCTGCCCTGAATTCTTTTAGACAGGAACCCGGCAAGAAAAGAATCTCCACTTCCCACAGTATCTGCAATTTCAATATGAACCGCCGGGAAATTATAAGCAGTATCACCTATAAAGTATCTGGCACCTTTGCTTCCTTTGGTAAGAACAATTTCATTCAAATTAAAATAGGCCTGAAGATGTCTGATGCTGGTATCTTCATCAATATAATCTTCACCGAGATATTCAAGAATGGTTCTAAGTTCTGCCTTATTCATTTTAACAAGATCAGCTTTATGCAGTAATTTTTTAATGAACTCAAAATCGATAAAAGGAGGACGGAAATTAACATCGAAAACCCTGAATTGTGAATATTCCAAAAGTTCAAGCAGAGTAGTTTGGGATGTTTTATTTCTTGTAATCAGACTTCCAAAAACGAATGCTTCTGAATTTTGAATAAGTTCTCTATGTTCCGGCAGAGGCTGGATATAATCCCAGGCAACTTCCTGCACAATTTCATAAACAGCTTCCCCATGTTCATCAAAATCAGCAAGCACCGTTCCTGTAGCTTTTTCCTGATCTACCTGTATGAAATCTGTTGTTATTCCCCAGTTCTGAATTTGATTAAGAAGACAGTGTCCTAATTCATCGTTGCCAATTCTGCTCAACATTTTAGTATCGATTCCCATTTTGAAAAGGTTGTAGGCAACATTAAATGGCGCACCACCAGCTCTGGATCCGGTAGGGAAGATGTCCCACAGAACCTCTCCAAAGCAAACGACCTGGTTTAATTTATTTTTTATCATGATAGGTTAAACGTTTAAGTTATTGTTTAAAAAAAATGTTTTATGTTATATTAATTATTTTAAAGAGGCTTTGGCAATCAGTTTTGCGGATAATGTTACCCTTTTTCCTGTCGCTGTATACTCATTGATCTGTCCGTCCAGTAGCTTGATTGCCTCTTCAGCCATCTCTTCAATGGGCTGCTGGATGTAGGTGATCTCCGTAGGGAACAGATCATACGCATCGGTTTGATCAAATGCAACTACAGAAACCTGCTCCGGAACTTTTATATTGTTTTTAACGAGGTAGGAAAGTCCCGCTACTGCAAGTTTATTACTGGAAAAATATAATGCTGTATTTTCAGGTTTTTTTCCCAAGCTATTTTCAAGCTGATAATGTACCTCCTGTGCTATGTTTTCCAATCCTACCAAAAGATATTGTATTTCAGCTGTTTTGTTGGAAGAGCTTATTGCTTTTTCAAAACCATGCTGTCGGTCCAGCAGATGTGGAAGTTCAGTTTCGTAACCAATATAGATCATTTTATCAAAATCCTTATTAAGAAGCAGGCTGGTTGTTCTCTCGGCTATCTCCTGATTATCAATGGTAATTCCGGGAACAGAAACTCCTTTAAGATATCTGTCAATAGTTACAACAGGATATTTAATATGAATAAGATTCTCAAGTGTCTTTTCTGATCCAGCTACCGGGGCAACGATCATTCCGTCTACCTGTTGCTGCGAAAAGAGTTCGGTAAGTTTTTTAAATTTTTCTGCATTTTCGTCAGAACTGCCAATAATCAGGGTATAGCCTAATTTTAAAGCTTTATCTTCCAGATTCCTTGCCATATGAGAATAGAAGTCATTGGAGATATCTGCAACGATTAATCCCAGAAGCTTTGTTTTATTGGTTTTAAGACTTTTTGCGATCTTATTGGGCGTGTAGTTAATCGTTTCAGCAATTTCAAAAATTTTTTTCCGGGTCTCCTCGCTAATGCGCTGTCCTTCCTTTTTGTTGAGAACATAAGATACTGTGGCTACGGAAACTCCTGCCAGTTTAGCAATATCTTTTATAGAAGACCTTTTCATTGTATTTTATTAATGCACAAAAATATTTCATAAAATAGTAAAAAAACAATAGCTGTGTTTTTTGACAGTTTCAGAAAAAAGTGTAATTTCGCAAATTTTTTTAAAAACATCGTAAATGTTTCATTTTCAGTATTTTAAATAACAAAGGTGTATTTTAATATGAACAGATTGTTAATTTATTTAATGTAATAATTGAATTTGGTTAAACGTTTATCCAATATTTTTTTTAAAATTTTATATTTTCTGTCTATTATTTAAATTATAGTAGAAAAATTATCATTGGTTTGAATTTGGTGGTATGCAGATTCCAGAACATAGGTTTGAATCTCTCACCCTTCACAATTATTATAACAAAATAATACAAAAGCTGTAAAATATTTACCGCTTTTTTGTTTTATGCAGGTACAAAAGTGCTAAATAAAAAGCTATAATCTTTAAACTGATTATTTATTAGCCGGTAAAAAATTACCTGATCATTTTCTTTTTTAAAATATCCGGATGGTAGTAATGACAGAATAATCAAATTCACAAAAAATCTATCGGGACATCGAAATCTATCGATAGGTTATGTTTTGCCTGATTACTAAAAATCAACAATTTTGCAAAAAAAATTATTATTGACCCGATGTTTACATCCATGAAAATAAGATTCTAAAAACACATTTAATAGTGAGGGTTAACTCCTTTATTACCTCAAGTGAGAATATGAAAAAAACACATAAAACACTGATTTTACCTTGTTGCTTCTTTATCAATTTATTGAGTGCACAAGTAGGAATGGGAACAAATAATCCACAAGGGATTTTACATGTAGATGGAGCTAAGGATAATTCTGCTTCAGGAGCACCAACGGCAACGCAAGTTTCAAATGATTTTATTGTAAATAAAACAACAGGATTCATTGGTGCAGGAGTTCTTAATCCTCAGGTGCAGTTCGATATCAGATCAGCAGGTGCTGAAAATGCCCTTGGTCTAGGGACAACAACGATGTCGGCGGTGGCTGCAGGTGCAGGTGCTACACGATACGATGTAAACAATATACCGGTAGGTCCTAAAATAGAAGTGTCTGATGGCGCAGTATGGCACAAAGCTTATATTGCTCCTCAAAAGGCAGTGATTGTTGTCCGTAAAATTGTAAGTCAGTCTATACCCTCTGCCTCTGCAACAACTATTGTTAATTGGAACGAGGTACGTGACATGAGCAATAGCTTTGATCCCAGCTCAGGTGAGTTTACAGCTCCCCGAAATGGAACTTATACTTTTTTATTAACATTCAATTTTAGCGGAGCCGTTATTAGTGATGGGTCCAGAGTTGAGTCACAATTTTATAATCCCACTACAAACCTGGTTCTTGCCAGTGTATATAAAACTTTCGGCCAGTCTATGACAGGTACAGCTGATGACGCTAATTCTACCCGGTCAACACAGGCTGGAGGATCAAGTACCGTTACCCTTACTCTTACTGCAGGAACTAAAGTAAGTGTCAGACTATATCAAAATCTTACTTCAGGGGCTATTCCGCTTAGAGTGACAACTGATTCTTCGAACCCTGCAAATCCAGATGATGGATTTAACAATTTAACCATAATAGAACATTAAGATATAGATTATGAAAAAGAAGATCAGTATAACTTATAAACTATTGGCTTGTATTTTATTTTTTTCTGCAACTAAGACGATTGCGCAAACAGGATTTTTTACTCCTACACCTGCACAACCTTTGCATATAGATGCGGGAAAAGATAATGGCTCAGCACCTGATGCAACAAAAATATCTAATGATGTTGTTATTACATCAGAAGGGCAGGTTGGTTTTGGACTTTTAAACCCGGTTACTAAATTAGACCTGAGGTCTTCATCCGACCAGGGAATTATTGGTTTAGGGAATAATACACAAATCCCTTCTGCAGCAGGAGGAGGAGCAATACGTTACAATAACAGTGGATTCCTAGAATATTCTGACGGTGAGCAATGGATTGCATTGCCATTGACTGCTCCAACGAAAGCACTGGTAAATGCCAGTAAAGGCTCTGCGCAAAGTATTCCAAGTGCAGCTTCAACGGTTATTACAGATTGGATAGAAACAGTTGATTTAGGTGCTGGCGTCGGTGGAGATTTTGATCCTTCTACTGGAATTTTTAAAGCTCCCCGTGATGGGTTTTATCTGGTTTCTTTCAATATTACCCTGGCCAATGGAAATATCCCTAAAAATACATTCATAGAAACCGCAATAGAAAGCAGTCAAAGTACAGATAATATTCCTGTATTTAAAACCATAAATTCTTATCCTGCTTTTCAGGCTGGTGCGGTAAGTAATTATATAAGTGGTAATTGTAATGCTATTTTCAACCTTAAAAAAGACGATACCATAAAATTCAGCATCAGGCATAATATAGGCAGTGCCCGAAATACGTTGAATGACAGTAGATTAAATAATTTAAGTATCAGTGAATTGTAAATACGTAATAATGGGACGAAAAAATAAAATAAAAAAATTGATCAGTGCTGTTATTGTTTTGTCACTGAACATAACCTATGTAAATGCTCAAATAGGAATAGGGGTACCCAATCCGACAAACCCTCTTGAGGTTAAAACAGATGCCGGTAATATTATAATCAATAGTTCCGGAAAAATGGGTACAATGGTTGCCAATCCCAAGGTAGCTCTGGATCTGCGAGGTGGAGCAAATAGTTCTGTGGCTATTGGGAATACTGCAAAAACAGCTGCCCAGGCCGGGGCTGGAGCATTACGGTATGTTGCAAGTCCGGCTATTGGAGTAAAGGGATACTTGGAATTTTCCGACGGTTCAAACTGGGTTAGTTTTTTTCCTAAAGGGAAACCGCGTATTATAGTAATGGCAAGTAAAACAACTCAGGATACCTATGTATTTGAAAGCGCAACTCCTTCAGAAATAGGACCCAAATCTGGCATAGTTCAGAGAAGATCCTCTTATTTAACGAACTGGACTGAAAAATTAGACTCTGATTCAGGGGTTCCAACCTCGAATTTTAATCCTGCTACAGGTGAGTTTACAGCACCGCGTGATGGTGTTTATTTTGCAACATTTACTTTTGCATTACAATCCAGCCAGGTAAATACCGGCGCCAATAATCAAACAGAAGCAATTTGGGAAGTCAGAGATTCTGCCGGCAACATTACGCAAAGAATAAAAACAAATAATGGATATGCTTCCGATACCGGAGGAAGTCCAAATGCCGTACCGGTAGGTTCAGCCTGTACAGTAAGCGTATATCTCAATAAAGGCGGCAAACTAAGACCTTTTACCTGGATTACGGTAGGATTTGATGGTACAACCAGCCAGTTTGATGTTTCAGGAAGCGGTGCTTACAATGCGCTTACAATAGTCGAACAATAAAGATATTTTAATAGGGTTCAACAATCTAATTGTATTTTTTTCAGTCTCCCGATCTGATTTTGGGAGATTTTTTGAACGAAAAAGTGAACTTAAAATAAAAACCTGCAACTCATAGGAATTGCAGGTTTTATTTTGGAGAATACAGTGTTCTAACTTAATATTTCACATGGTGCTACACAGATCACCCAGGGACATCTCTTGATTCCCGGAGGTGGGCAGCAGGCTTCAGAGCAGCTCAATGCTCCGCCATTAATATTCTTCAACTGATCTCTTGAAATTTTTTTAGAATTTTTCATAGTCAAGTAATTGAATTAAACTAAAACTTAAGGCTGGTTTCCACCACCGCATCCGTCATATGGCATACATTGCCATTTTCCGCCGATTAAGCAAAGCTGTCCGCCTCTGCAGTCGATGCCTCCCTTAATTGTTTTCAATTCCTGTCTTTCGATTTTCTTTAAATTTTTCATAATAATATAGGTTTAGTTCTATTCGAAATTAATCAATTTTTATCAACTGTTATAGAATTATCATGAAAATATTTACTTTCAATAAGTTTATTGTTGGATGTTTTCCTTTGAATTTCCTATAATTAAGTAAAATGTAATGCATGTAAAGTACGCTGAACAGGCTTTGATAAAGGAATGTACAAAGATTGATTTGTTTTGGATAAAATCTTGTCTTGTGACAAGTTGGATTTCATAATGACTTACTAATTTTGGTTAAAAGTTGAATCACCAAATCCAATACTATTATGAAAAGTCTATTCAAATTCTCTATCCTATTAAAATCAGTAATGATTTTAATTATTACCGTTATCACATCCCAGGTATATGGACAAAAAGTAAAACCTTCTGAAAGTGGTTATGCACCTGTTAACGGTATTAAAGTTTATTACGAGGTCTATGGCAAAGGAAAGCCCATTGTATTGTTGCATGGTGCCTTCATGACGATTGATATGAATTGGGGCGAGCTGATCCCGGAACTGTCTAAAAACAGAAAAGTAATAGCGCTTGAACTACAAGGGCACGGGCATACTCCGTTTTCAGAGAGGAAATTATCACATGCTACTTTGGCTAGCGATGTTATAAAGGTAATGGACTATTTGAAAATTGATAAAGCCGATGTAGTCGGATATAGCTTTGGAGGAGAAGTGGCTTATCAGTTGGCTATACAAAGCCCGGAAAGACTGAACAAGCTGGTTATCATTTCATCAACATATAAAACGAACGGCTGGCTGCCTGAAGTAAATAAAGCACTGGAGGGGATGAAGCCCGAACTCTTTACAAACAGCCCTATGCATACTGCCTACAACGCCGTAGCACCTGATAAAACAAAATGGACAAAGTTTCTGGAGCAGATGATCGCTTCTGCCGGACAGCCATTCGATCTGGGTGATGATAAGATTGCTAAAATTTCAGCACCAGTTTTAATTATAGCGGGTGATAATGATGGACTGGATAAAACTGAGCTATCAAAAACCTATAAATTATTGGGAGGGGATGTTTTTGCGGATATGGGCCCAATGCCAAAGTCTCAATTGGCCGTTGCTCCCGGGCAAACCCATGTCAGCCTGATGATGCAGACCGCAATGATTCTGAATTATCTGAATGGTTTTTTGAAATAACCTGATATAATATAATAGCATTTAAAAAATTAAATATAATGAGAAAAATAACTGTCTTATCAATGATTACAATGGATGGTGTGATGCAGGCACCCGGCGGCCCCGAAGAAGATACATCCGGAAACTTTCAATATGGTGGATGGACCGTATCGTATGGTGATGAACTTTTTGGTGAAATCATGCAGGAAGAAATGAAACAGACTGATTACCTTCTGGGGAGAAAAACATTCGATATTTTTTCATCTTACTGGCCTCAGCATGCTGAATTCTGGCCGGGAATCAACGAAGGAAATAAATATGTGCTTTCTCAAACTATAGAAAACTCAGATTGGAAGAATACCTTTTTTCTCAAAAATCTGGATGACATCCAAAAGCTTAAACAATCCGAAGGTGCTGATATTCAGATTTGGGGCAGCAGCGAACTTGTGCATCTGCTTTTGAAACATGATCTTGTAGATGAACTTCGCCTAAAAATTTATCCGTTGATTCTTGGTGGAGGAAAAAAGCTGTTTGATGATAATTCGGTTCCGGCTGCTTTTGCTCTGACGGAGAGCCATATAACATCAAAAGGAGTTATTATAGCCAATTACAGACGTTCCGGTGAGATTGTGACTGGCAATGTTGAAATGTAAACAGGGACTTTTAATGGATTTTTATTTTTCACAACTGCTAAACCTACAATAATGAATACGAAATTTGAAGCCGGAATAAATATTGCCATAAAAATTCCAAAAAATAAATATGAAAAAACGGTAGCCTTTTACAGAGACATCCTAAAATTGAATGTTGAAGAAAAACCGATTAATAATCCAACGGTTTCCAGAACTCATGAGGTGAAATTCGGGAATAATATCATCTGGCTGGACTGTGTGGATAATTATACCCATTCCGAAACCTGGTTACAGCTTACAGTTCCTGATGTAGAAGAAGCTACAGAATATCTTCGATCAAACGACGTAGAAACCTGTGACGAAATTGAAGAACTTCCTGACAATATGCACTGGATTACGGACCCTGCCGGGACGGTATTCAATCTACAAGAAAGAAAATAACAGAGGTGGGAAAGGTAATGTAGGAAATTGTTTAAAATGTGGTTTTAAACAAAATTTTAATACCTTTAACTCTCAAATCATTAAAATTTTAATCATCCATGAAGACGAAACCATTCACTTTCATCTTGATCCTTTTTTTTCAACTGGTAAGTATCAACGCATTTTCACAGAAAACAGCAGTTCTAAACTCTTTATTAGATAAAAATTCAGAATTTATTTTTCCACAGACTCCGGATAAAATCTCAAAAGCATTGAACATAAAAACTGTGTTTTATGAAGATGCCAACGAAGAAAAATATGCAAAATGGCCTATGAAGACAGGATTGGAGCTGTATTGCAGCCTGGGCAAAGATAATGCTGTTAATGAAATGTTTTTTGTCACTTCAGATAATAAGCCCGTAGTGATAGAAGGACTTCCATTTGGGCTTATCATGAATAAAAGTACACTGCAGGACAGCAAAACTAAGTTCAGTAAATACAATGCTAAAACGCAGAAACTCGGTGCAGGCAGTGAATTTCCGGGAGGTTCAAAACTGATTTTTAAGAAAGGAAAACATTATGCAACCTTGTTTTTTGATAATAAAAACCTGCTAAAATCTCTGAGACTTACCACAGAACTGATTGATCCGGCTGCCAATTAATTTTAGAGACTTTCAAATACTATAAATCCGTCATTTTTTGGCGGATTTTTTCAATGTATTGAATGAAGTGCAGCGCGTAAAAATGTTTTGGATTTACGGTCTCCTCACATCAGGGAATGATTCATTATGGGCTTTAAAGGAAACTAATTGAACGGAAAATTGAAAAAATTGAGAATTAAAATAACATAGCTTAACCTGTTAAATCATAATGATTTGCAGGCATCATCTTTACTTTTTTAATTCTCAATTTTTCATTTTTATTATATGGTCAGTCCATGATTGTTTTTTACCTCAGCCATGACAAACGTACTATGGGTGCTTCCGATAGAATCTACAGATCCCAGTTTGTTAAATACAAAATCCTGGTAATGTTTCATATCCCGTACCTGAACTTTCAGAAGGAAATCAAAGTCTCCGGAAATATTGTAGCATTCCGCCACTTCTTCAATTTCTAAAATTTCTTTTACAAAATCATAGCCTACAGATCTGTCGTGAATTTTCAGCTTGATCTGGCAAAAAACCGTAAACCCACGGTTGAGCTTTTCAGCATCAAGAACAGCAGCATATCTTTTCACAAACCCTTCCTGTTCCAATCTTTTTACTCTTTCAAAAACCGGTGAAGTGGAGAGGTTCACTTCCTTTGCAAGCTCTTTAACGGTCAGTTTTGCATTTTTTTGAAGCAGCCTTAGCAGCTGTACATCCTTATCGTCGAGTTGTTCCACAGAATATTATTCTTTTAGATTATAAAAACAATCAAATGTAAAGAATTATATGCTTTTATTCGTGCTTTTAAAAGTTTATTTTGCTTAATTAAATAACTTTAATTGTGTGTTTATTCTGTATTGTTAATTTTACACAAAATTAAAAACTTTTACTGATGACCATGGTTATAGGTAAAAGTACAACAGTTCTTTAGAGATACTTCATCAAACAGGAAAGGCTTTACATAACGTAGATTAATAGGGAATCGTGTGAGAATCACGAGCTGTCGCGCAACTGTAAGTAACATGCCAAAGGTTTCTGTCCTTGCATATCCACTGCCAAAAGCGGGAAGGATGACGGAAACTGTTACAAGTCAGGAGACCTGCCTTTACTGAATTGACAATGCTTTCGCGGTCTGAAGCTTTTGGGTCATACAGATGATATATCGGATGTATACATTTTCTCTGTAAAGGAAATTGTATTGTTTGTTATATCGTGATCCCAGAAACTTTTATCCGTTAAAACATTACGAAGCATTTTAAAAGGACTTTACCATTAAGTTTAATTAAAAAGTTTAAAAATGCAAACTCACATTCTGGGCTATCCGCGTATTGGTAGCAAAAGAGAACTCAAAAAAGCCTGCGAGCAATATTGGTCAGGTAAAATCCTTTTGGAAGAACTTCTGAATACTGGCAGAACGATCTGCAACCAAAACTGGAACATTCAGAAAGAAGCAGGAATAGATCTTATCCCGTGTAATGATTTTTCATACTATGATCAGGTATTGGATATGAGCCTTGTGGTAGGAGCAATTCCCAAACGTTATCATGAAGTAGTGCTTAGAAAGAACAACTCTGAGCTGGATCTTTACTTCGCTATGGCAAGAGGATATCAGAAAGAAGGATTAGATATCACTGCAATGGAAATGACAAAATGGTTTGATACCAATTATCACTATATCGTTCCCGAGTTTTATAAAAATCAGCAGTTTAAACTGAGTTCGGATAAAATTTTCAATGAATTTGCAGGAGCTAAGCAGGCAGGAATCAATGCAAAACCGGTAATTATCGGGCTGGTTTCTTACCTGCTATTAGGAAAAGAAAAAGAAGAAGGATTTGATAAACTGGATCTGGCTGGAAATCTTCTGTCCGTATATACTGAGATTTTAACCAAACTTCAGGATCAGGGAGCAGAATGGATTCAGTTTGATGAACCTTTTCTAGCGTTGGATTTAACGGAGAAAGCAAAAGAAACCTATCATTTTGTTTACACTGAAATAAGAAAGCACTTCCCTAAACTGAAATTTATTATTGCCACTTATTTTGATGGATTAAAAGATAATGCATCACTTGCGGCATCACTTCCTGTGAATGTATTGCATATTGATCTGGTAAGAAACCCGGAACAGTTGGATGAAATCCTGAATGCTATTCCGGAAAGCTTAAGCCTTTCATTAGGAGTGGTTGACGGCAGAAACATCTGGAAAAATGATTTTGAAAAATCTTTGTCTTTCATCAGAAAAGCAGTTGACAAATTGGGATCTGAAAGGATTTTAATTGCTCCTTCCTCTTCATTGCTTCATTCACCATGTGATCTGGATTTTGAAACCAGTCTTAATCCGGAAATTAAAAACTGGCTGGCTTTTGCCAAACAAAAAGTGGCAGAGGTGGTAACGCTTAAAGAACTGGCATCCGGAACAGAAAATGAGCAGATTCTTGCTTCTTTTGAAGAAAATAAAAAAGCAATTGCAAGCAGAAAAACATCCTCGCTTATTCATAATGATGAGGTGAAGCAAAGAGCAAATGCTATTACTGAAAAAGATGCACAAAGAAAAAATACGTTCAAAATCCGTAAAGAAGAACAGCAGAAAGTCCTTCAGCTTCCTTTATTTCCAACAACAACCATCGGGTCATTTCCACAGACCACGGAGGTAAGAAGCTGGAGAGCAAAATTCAAAAAAGGAGAGCTTACGGCAGAGCAGTATGATACTTTACTGAAAGAAGAAACCCAGAGAACCATCAACTGGCAGGAAGAAATAGGAATAGATGTATTGGTTCACGGAGAATTTGAGCGTAACGATATGGTGGAATACTTCGGGGAACAGCTGGAAGGTTTTGTATTTACGAAAAATGGCTGGGTACAAAGCTATGGAAGCCGTTGTGTAAAGCCGCCTGTGATCTTTGGTGATGTTTCCCGGCCGACACCAATGACGGTGTATTGGTCTCAGTATGCACAATCCCAGACTGAAAAATGGGTAAAAGGAATGCTTACAGGCCCCGTTACCATTTTACAATGGTCTTTTGTACGTGATGACCAGCCTCGTTCAGAGACGTGTAAGCAAATTGCTCTGGCCATCCGAGATGAAGTTGTGGATCTTGAAAAAGCCGGAATCAGAATCATCCAGATTGATGAGCCTGCGATAAGAGAGGGGCTTCCATTACGGAAAACAGACTGGCAGAACTACCTGAAATGGGCGGTAGAAGCTTTCAGAATTTCAGCAAGCGGAGTGGAAGATGCTACACAGATTCACACCCATATGTGCTATTCGGAATTCAATGATATTATTGAAAATATTGCTGATATGGATGCAGATGTGATTACCATAGAATGTTCCCGTTCTCAGATGGAACTGCTGAATGCTTTTGCAGACTTCAGATATCCGAACGAAATCGGTCCCGGCGTATATGATATCCATTCCCCAAGGGTTCCGTCCAAAGAAGAAATGATTGAACTGTTGAGAAAAGCCCAGAACGTCATTCCGGCCAATCAGCTTTGGGTAAATCCAGACTGCGGACTGAAAACAAGACACTGGGAAGAAACAGAAAAAGCTTTGATAGCAATGGTGGCAGCCGCTAAGGAAGCCTCTGTAGAATATGCACTTTAAAAAACTTTAAAATAATTAGATTCAATAATTCAGATCGTGTTATGATTTTCATAGCACGATCTGTTATTTTGATGATCCTCACTTTCAGATATGTGTTTTTAGATGAAGTCTGAGTTATTTTACCTGTAATGAACTCGGTGGATAGCCAAACTGCTTTTTAAATGCAAAGGAGAAATGAGATAAATTTTCAAAGCCCAGATCCAGATAAATATCAGAAACCGATTTCCCTTTTTGAGTAAGCAGAAAATGAGCTTCCTTTAACCGTCTAAGCTGCAGCCATTGTCTTGGGGGAATCCCAAATATCTTTTGAAAATCTCTTTTAAAGGCAGACAGGCTTCTCCCGGTCAAATAAGCAAACCGCTCTACATTGACATTGAAATGAAAGTTTTTGTTCATAAAAGCTTCAATATCTATTTTGTAAGGCTCAGAGAAATCAAATAAAATATCCTTAAGACCCGGATCATCACTCAGCATCAGAAGTAAAGCTTCTTTCTGTTTGAGACGCAGAAGTTCTGTAGAAGCAGGAAGTTCTTCGTACGCCAGTAAAGAGTACATAAAAGAAGTTAATGCCTTTTGATCCGGTTTTATAAAAGCCGGAGTGTTGTCTTTCTTCTCCGCCTGATAACCATATTCACGGCTGAAATCACGTAAGATGGCTTCATCAAAATAGATGGTTACCGTTCTTATCTCCCCGTTTTTAGGTGGATATTTTGCAAACTTCAGGAGACGGTTTTTCCTCGCAGAATAAAGTTCACCCTCTTTAAATATGGTCTTTGTGATCCCGTCATTCAGTTCCATTTCCCCGGAAAGGACCAGCCCCAGACTATGGATTCTCGCAAACTGTTCTCCTTCCCTGAATTCTGAAAAATGGCAGGAGTAATTGATAGGTAAGGGAATATTATTTTCGCTCATGGCTCAGACGGTTGTTTCTTGATGGATTCTTTTTCAAACTTACAAAACTTTTTTAGGATCAATGATGAATTACCTGTTGATTAAATCCTCAAAGCCCGCTAATCACAGACTTTGAGGATTTTACTATCAGGCAAGAATGGTTTTAGGTTCCAGATAAGCTTCCAACCCAAATACACCATACTCACGGCCGATACCACTTTGCTTAAATCCGCCGAAAGGGGCATAAGGGTCATGTGAAAACCCGTTGATGCATATTCTTCCGGCATCAATCTGTGCTGCAACACGTTCTGCATGTTCTTTATCGGAAGAACTGATGTAAGCTGCCAGCCCATAAGTAGTGTCATTCGCAATTGCAACCGCTTCCTCTTCATTGGTATAAGGAATGATAGACAGCACAGGTCCGAAAATCTCTTCCTGAGCAATACGCATATCATTACGAACATTGGTGAAAATGGTTGCTTTTACAAAATTACCGGTTTCAAAGCCTTCCGGTTTGCCTTCGCCGCCTGCAAGAAGAGTAGCGCCTTCTTCCTGTCCAAGACGGATGTAGCTTTGTACTCTTTCAAACTGCTTGGCACTTACCATAGGTCCTACAAGAGTATCTTCCTCATTAGGATTTCCTACTTTTACTTTTTCTACAGCCTTTTTAGCCAGTTCATTTACTTCATGCAATCTGTTTTCGGGAACAAGCAGGCGGGTAGGAGCGATGCAGGCCTGTCCGTTGTTCATATACGCTCCGAAAACAGCCATTGGAATAGCTTTTTCCAGATCGGCATCTTCAAGAATGATATTCGGGGATTTTCCGCCTAGTTCAAGCGTTACTCTTTTCATAGTATCTACGGCTCCTCTGGCAATAGCTTTTCCTGTGAGGGTAGACCCGGTGAAAGAAATTTTTGCGATATCAGGATGTTGGGTAATTTCGGCACCAACTACATTTCCTAATCCGTTTACAATATTGAAAATCCCGGCAGGTAATCCAGCTTCATGGAAACATTCGGTAAGCAGCTGGGTTTGGGCAGCACTCATTTCACTTGGCTTAATGACGGCTGTACAACCGGCAGCAATAGCGGTAGCCAGTTTGTTGCAGATGAAACTGTTGCTGGCATTCCATGGAGTAATGATTCCTACCACTCCCAAAGATTCAAAACGTACTTTAGAATGTCCTACAGTTTTTTCAAAGTCATAAGATTCCAGCGTAGTAATAATTGTGGTAAAGGCTGAAATTGCATTTTGAACACTCATTCTGCAGAATTGTAACGTTCCTCCATATTCATCCACCATCACAGAAACCAGTTCATCTTCCCGTTTACTCACTGCTTCATGCAGTTTTTGAAGTAAACTGATACGTTCTTCTTTTGTACTTTTTGAAAAGGTTTTAAAAGCTTTCTTCGCAGCGGCAATGGCCATTCGGGTGTCTTCTTCATTTCCAAGAACAACTTCTCCGGTTTTTTGATTGTTCGTAGGGTTGATAAGGTCAAATGTTTCGGTTCCATTCGGTGTAACAAATTCACCGTTGATGTAAATTTTATTAATCTGTTTCATTTTGATGATTTTAATACGACAAAGTTCGTCAGAAACAGAAAAGGCAGGTTTGCTGTATAGTTCAATTTTTATTTGTTGTATGGTTCAGATTTGTGTTGAAATATATGCTGTTTGTTTTCCTTTTTGATTTACTATGAAAAAATGGTGTGTTCTTCCCCGAAAATTGACTACTTTTATCATAACCAAGTAAACAGGTCGTTTTGAGAACAACACTTAAACTTATTACTGCTTAGTATCAGTCTCCGTAACCACAGGCTGATCGTTCTTTCGTTTGGATAATTCTATCCGAACAGGTTTTCATTTCATCATATTATCTACTGCATTGCCTGCAAAGGCAGCTATATCTGTTGTTTTTAGCTTTAATCATTATGATTTTTAAAGACTGAATAAAGATCAAAATACACCTTAAGATAGTCTTTGGGTAAATCTCAGATGTATCAACCTTCTTGTAATGCGTGAATAATATGGAAAAAATCCAACAAAGAATACCAAGCACGATTATAAGTAATGAGTACAAAACATATTTGGGAGGTAAAAGCCAAAAATACTCCCTTACTAAAAAAGAAATGCAGTCATTGTAACAGCGACAGGTTTTACTGCAGCGATAAATTCAGACTGAATGCTCAAAAAAAGAATATTGATATATGGTTGATTTACCGATGTGTAAAATGCAGCAACACCTATAACATGACTGTTTTTTCAAGAATAAGAACAGAATCTGTGAGTAAAGAACTGTTCAATAAATTTTCAGAAAACAATAGGGAAGTTGCCTGGGAATATGCCTTCTCACAGGAAATAAGACGGAAGAATAATGTAGAAGCAGATCTCGAAAGCGTGGAATATGAAATTTTATACGATAGCATTCCTGTTGAAGATCTGATCAATATGGACGGTGAGATGATTTCGTTTCAGATACAATGTTCTTTTGATTTTAATGTAAGAATTTCAACCGTTATCAGGACATGCTTAGGTCTTTCATCATCTAAATTGAACCTTCTGCTTGGTTCAGATATAGTTTATTTTAACGGAAAGCCTTTACAAAAGAAATTCAAGATTAAGAACGGTGATATTGTTAGCATCAACAAGCAAGCATTGATAGATCTCTACCTTATCGGGAAAGAGGATTTATTTCTCAAGACTGTAAATGATAAATAATAAAAGAGCCTTTCAACAATAGTTTGGGAGGCTCTTTTTTAATCTTACTTTGGATTTTTTAAAAAATTGACCTGTTTCTGTAAAGTCTGTTTTTCCGGTTTTGACTTGGTCAGACGGATCGCTTCTTCAAAATGATAAATCGCTTGATACGGTTGGATTTCAGCATACAAATAGCCCAGCAATCCATGATAATATTCGTTGTTGATGAGGTTAAGTTTTTCCGCTTCAGTAACAGCCATCTCATTTCCATACACTTTGGAAAAAGCAAAAGCTCTGTTTAAAGCTGTAACCGGAGAATATTCAATGATAATAAGTTGATTGTACAGCGTTAAAATATGCTGCCATTTATCTTTAGCGGATGAAGTATGCCAATACGCAATACCAGCTTCAAGATGGTATTTTGAAACGGATGTGCTATCCACCTTACAGGCTTCTATCAGGTAGTAATTGCCTTTTTCGATCAAAGCTCTATCCCATAATGTTACATCCTGTTCATCAAAAAGAATGGCATCACCTTCATCATTGGTTCTTGCATCAAGCCTAGAGCTCTGAAAACACATCAAAGCCATCAAAGCATTGGTTTTTGGTGTATTGGTAAACGGATTATCAGTAAGGATCAGGGTAAGTCTTAAGGCTTCCAGACAAAGATCTTTACGGATTAAAAGAGTATTCGTTCTGGAAAAATAACCTTCATTAAACAATAAATATAAAGTAGTCAGTACCGTTTCCAATCGCTGGTGAATATCCTGTTCACGTAAAGAATCTATTGTAAAATGGTGTGTTCTGAGAGTTTCCCGACCTCTTTGCAAGCGTTTTTTAATCGTTTCCGTTTTGGATAGAAAAGCATTGGCAATCTCTTCCACACTGAAGCCACAGAGAATCTGAAGAGCCAGGCATATTTGAGTTTCCCGGGAATTGACAGGGTTGCAGGTCGCAAAAATCATTTCCAGCTGGCTGTCAGTGATGTTTTTGGTGTCGAAATCTATGACCGGATGCTCTTTTTCGGCAGTTCTTACTTCTTCTTTGTTCTTTTCAATAATGGAAAGGTGTTTGAAATAATCTTTTGCTTTATTCTTAGCCACCGTGTAAAGCCAGGCCGCAGGATTATCCGGAAGTCCATGTAATGCCCAATATTCTGAAGCTTTCAGAAAGGTTTCGCTGGCAATATCTTCTGCAATCTCGATATGTTTGATATCAAAACTTCTGCAAAGTACTGCAACGATTTTACTGTACTCGGTTCTGAATAAATGCGGTGTTATTTCATTCGGATTGGTCATGGCTCATCAAAAGGCTGTATCAAAGCTAATTATCATAATTTACTGACTTCCCTTACCTCTACACTTCCACCAAATAGCAGAATAGGACAGTCTTTACATAAAGCCGTAGCTTCTTCAATAGATTCCGCGTTGATAAGTGTATATCCCATAATGGATTCTTTAATTTCAGCGTATGGACCATCAGAAATTATTCCATCTGATTTTACAACCTGTCCAGTACTTTCCAGGCGGTTTCCTCTGTCTGCCAGTTTATTTTGCGCAGCAATTCCTGCGATCCAGTTCATCCATTTCTGGGTGTTGGCCTGCATTTGTTCCGGTGATGTCTTAGGCATAGACTTGTAGTCTGCACGGAAGACTAATAAGAATTCTTTCATTGTATTCAAATTTTTGATTCATCTTAATGACGACAGGTTTTCTTCAATGGGGACAATTTTTTTAATTTAAATGTCAGAATTATTTCAAGGTCATAGTTGTTCTGAAAACACCTACTGCATTTCCGGTAATACGGATGATATCGGGTTGGCTGTCTTTCACGCTGACCTGTACTTTTACTTCACCAATCCTATTGATGGCTTCTCCTTGTTTTCCTGTAAATTCAAAAATTTCATCAGCAGTCTCTATGATTTTGTTTTGAATAAGATAACCTCCCAAGGGACCGTTGGCATTTCCGGTAACCGGATCTTCAGAAATACCGATGGCGGGTGCAAACATCCTTCCATTGGTTAATATCTCCTTTTCATCTGTATCGAAAGTAAACACAAAATACCCGTTACAGCCGATTTCTTTACTGAGCTTTGTCAAAGCGGTAAGGTCCGGAACCAGATGATTTAAGATGATATTGCTTTTAATACCAATCATTACTTTTGAATGGCCCGTGGAAGCGATTTGTACAGGACATTTTTCATCAAGATCATCCATTGTCAGTCCCAGGGCCAGCACAATTCTTTGGGTTATTGAAGTATCAAACGCAGGACTCAGTCCAAATTTTCCCTGTGTCATGGTGATGAGATAATCATTGTCTTTTCTTTCAATGTGAATTGGTAATATTCCGATTTGTGTATGTATTGCAACAGTACAGGAATCCAGTTGATCTTCCTGAGCTTTTGCGTACAGAGCAGCAATGGTGGCATGTCCACAGGACGGAACTTCTGTGGTAGGGGTAAAATACCGGACCTGATAATCAAAATTTTCTTTTGGGTTATCAGGTTTGAAAACAAATGCCGTTTCAGAATTATTAAGTTCTCTGGCAATGAGCTGCATTTCTTCAGATGTCATATTTTCAGCGTTTAACACAACTCCTGCAGGATTTCCTTTGAATTTTTCTTTGGTAAAAGAATCAATTTGATACACGATAACTTCTTTCATGATGACTGATTAAGTTTACTGTAAAAATACGGAATGAAACCGGGGATCCGATGCCTGTTTTATTGTCATTTGGCAAAAAAAATAAATCAGAATCCGAAGATCCTGATTTACCAATTAATGAATAGGAAATTTTAAAGTATTTTTTAAATATGATAAAAATAATGGTATTAAAAGATTCCTTTTATCACGATGAAGTCTCACTGATATTGAATTTAAAAGAATAAAGTAGCTTTCAATGATACTTTTTCAGTAAAAAAAGAATTTATCTGGCCTGCCCGATATCCAGTTTATCAAATTTTCCTTCCGTATTTTTATGGAATTTGAAGTAAGTCTGAAATGTTCCCCATTTTCCGGCTTTAAAATTTCCATATATATTTTTCCCATCATTTTCTACACGGTCTATGCTGAGAAACATTTCGTTCCCCAGAGCATTGGAGAAGAAAGATTTAAAATCTATGGGATTACCATCGTCTGTCATTGCAGGATTTTCTGTAAAGAAGCTATACCAGTTTTTATCACCGTTTTGTAAAGCTTCTACGGCTTTTTTAACTTCAGGATCTGTTATTTTTGATAAGTCCATTATTTGTTGTTTTTTTAAAAGTTGTGGTTGTAGATTTTGTTTCTTTTTGTTTGCGCTTTGTCCGCAGGCCATACAGGAAAAGCCTGTCAGGAATATGATGATTAACTTAAAGGTTCTCATTGGCTTTAGCTTTTCAGAGGATGTTGCAGATAAACAATAAGGAGGTTCATACAAAGAAAGGGAAGTTCTACCATGGCTCCTTTCAGGTCTTTATTTAAAAGCTGAAAACAGATGATCAGGAGGATGCCTGCAGCCATCAGAAAGTTTCCCCAGACAAAAGTTTTTGGAAATAAAATCATTACAGAAGCCAGTATAGTAACTGCTCCGTTGATCATAAGTCCTGTTTTGTCAAATCCCCATTTCCCGAACATTTCTGACATTTCAGGGTTACCGGAAATCATGGCTATTCCTTGTTTGAAGCCCATAAAGACTGCAAATAGAATTAATGCAGAATTAATAATCTTTAAAATCATTGATGTGTTTTTTTATGTTGTTAATACAAATATCAATGAAATTAATGAAATATCAATGGTGAAGTTTTCGGAATTTATTCTAAATGAAAAAGATGTGGATTTTTTATGCTTTATTCTAAAAAGAAGACCACAATTTACAAAGTAAATTGTGGTCTTCTACAGCTTAGAACCATTTAAACTACGATTCTGTTTTCAAATAACCATAATGCAAAGCTGTTTCTTTTCCGAATAAGCTTGAGAAAATATTCTGAAACTCATGGATGTACTTGCACTTTATAGCGTTCCCATATATTTTCAGACCCTCCAGTATTTTCCTGGAACTCAGGTCTATATCATATTTTATAAAAGATTCCGGTCTTTCGTACCGTATACTCTTATCCGAACTGTACGTTCGTGAGAATCCCAGTTTTTCAAGCCATTCTTCTGTTATTTTGATAGGTTTGATAGAAGCTGCCGGGACTGAGATACTTTGAATATCATTTTCAATTTTAACAAAATAAGCCTGCTCGACATTGTGAAAGATCTCAGAGATGGTATAAATCTGATTATTATACTCCACCAAGTTCTTGATTTTTAAATCTGCTACGTTCATAATATTTTGATTTTTAGGTGATGATAAAGTTCTGTATAAACAGCAAATACTATGCCCGGCATTCCATATTTGTATGCCGTTTTAGTGAAGGTTAGGTTAAATTTTTACTATAAAAAAATTAACAATCTGTTAAAATAGTACACCTATAGGCGAATTATAGCATATTGCCAAAAAAAATGGATGTGGTACGTATGTGGTACTAGTTTTTTGCTCTCTCTTTAGGCACTACATTAGCCGTAGTGAGCAGAAGGGCTGTAATAACGGCTACGATAAGGATTCCTATAAAGACATTCCAGGAATAAGCATGAAGGAGATAACCGGTACCACTGCCCAGAATACTGGACCCAAAATAGTAAAACAGCCAGTAAATAGAAGTGGCTGAAGATTTCCCACGTTTGGCATACAATGCAGTCATCTGACTGGCCATCGTGTGTGCTGCGAAGAAAGAAAGGGTAAAAAGGCCAAGCCCGAAAATAAGAATATAAATATTTTCAGATAATAACAATGCCGCGCCGGTGAGCATAAATAAGATAGAACCTTTCAGGATATCATTCATGGGAAATCTTCTGGAAAGACGGCCTGTGATCATCGTTCCAAAAACTCCGAAAATATACATGAGAAAGATAAAAGCAATAATAAAATGGCTTAACGAAAATGGTTTTGCTTCCAGTCTGAACGTCAGATAATTGTAAACACTCACGAAAACACCCATCAGTAGAGCAGCTGTGCAGTATAATCGAAGCATATAAGGATTAGTCAGGAAAAACTTCATCTGTTTTACCTTAAGATGATAATCTGTTTTCTGTGGATTGAAAAACCTTGATTCCGGAAACAGTTTCCAGAATACAGCCCCCAGAATGAAGCTTTCTATCCCGATAAAAAGAACAGCATTCCGCCATCCGAATTCACCTGCAAGAAGGGTAGCCATTATTCTTCCGCTCATTCCACCGATGGTGTTACCACTAAGGTACATGCTGATGGCTGCAGGTACTGCCAAAGCATTTACTTCCTCTGTGAGATAGGCCAGCGCAACTGCCGAAACTCCGGAAACAACAAAACCTTTCAGTACCCCGATAGCGATCAGGAGGCTCAAACTTGGGATCCAGGTAGAAATAACGGTAAGCAGAGCAGATGAAATCAATGAAAAAACCATGAGACCTTTTCTGGAATAACTGTCTGCTTTGAAAGCGAAAAACAGTAACCCCAATGCCATACCTATTGTGGAGGAAGATACAAGAAGGGAAGTATCACCTACAGACACCCCGAACTGTTCTGCAGCCATAGGCAGCATGGGCTGGAAAAGATAAAGCTGTGCAAAAACCGAAAGTCCTGAAAAGAAAATACAAAGTTTTATATATCGGAAACGTGAGCTTCCCTGATTGGCTTTTTCAAATGAATTCATGATTTTTTTTGCAATTAAAATGCAGCAGTTTGACAGAAAAATTAAGTCATGTAAATTTCATGATTATTTTCCGAATCTAAAAATCATTATCTCAATCATATGTATTGGTGAAACAAATCAGTGGATTTGTAAACTGCTGATGTATTCGGAAGGGGTAATGCCTTCCATCTGTTTGAAGACTCTGTTGAAAGTAGACTGGTTTGAGAACCCAGCTTCGGTATAAATATACATAAGGGTTACCTTCTCAATATCATTTTCAGTAAGCAGCCTTTTTACGCATTCAATTCTGTGCATATTCAGGTAATTATTGAAGTTGGGATATCCCTTTGCACGGATTGATTTGGAGATATAGCTGCTGTTGATATCCATTTCTGCAGAAAGCTTTGAAATATTGAAGTTAACATCTTTATACAACTGTTTTTCTCTCATGACAAGCTCAATTTTCTCAAAAAGTTCATCTGCAAAAGGAGCTTTTTCTGTCACAAAGGTGGGCTGAACTTCCGGATTCAGGATTTTCTCTTCAATTTCATGATAAATTTCAACTCTTTTTATTTTATCCTTAAAGTAGATCAGAAGGGATATTACAGCTACATTGGAAACCATAAGGATAGTATCTGTAATTCTTACATCATCCTGACTGTGCAATGGGAAATCAAAGCTGAAATTTTTTGAAATAAGATATCCTGTTATAATATTCAAGAGCACAAAAAGGCTGTAAATAAAGACATATTTCCTCTGAAAAAAAACATATGCTGCCAGTGGAATCGGGATAAGCCAGACAAAACTTGCAATAGAGTTGTTCCAGAAAGCAAGCATGATATAAAAATTAAAAAGCGTTGCAATGATAATATATGAATGTACCATTACATTTATCGAATACGTTTTGCGAACAATCAGGTAAGTGTAGACCATTAAAAAAAGTCCTCCAAAAAGATACCAGGCCATTACTTTATCCGGGATGATAAAAGTAAATATCAACCCAAATACAGCAAGAATAACAGACATCAGAATATTGTAATAATACACCAGCTGTCTTTTGTACTGTTCAATTTTTATGTCTTTTGCGGTATTCATTTGTGGTAACGGATAATTTTAAATCATTTCAATACGCTTTATAGCAGCCAGATGTCAAAAAATGACTGCAATAAAATACTGATTGTTAGTTATTTGTGTTTTTATGAGCCGTTTCCGGTTTTTCATTGGTTATTCAGACATTTGATTTATTATCCCGGATAACTTTGCACCAGCTAGCTCAACAAGGGTTAATTGATGACCTATCAATTGATCCACATGATTTATTCACTTCTTAAATAAATCAAATAATTTTTTAACAAATATACTAAAATGAAGAAAATAAAATTACCCCTTATTGGCATTATGCTTTGTATTTCAACTGCTATGTATTCACAGGTTGGCATCAATACGGATTCTCCTAAAGTAACATTACATGTGGAAGGCAAACCGGATGTCACAACTGTTCCTGATGGTGTAATGGCTCCAAGAATGACTGGAGATCAGCTGAAAGCTAAAGATGATGTCTACCTGGCAGCGCAGACCGGAGCATTGGTCTATGTGACTCAGGCTGTGACAATGCCTTCTGTGAAGACAGCAAAGGTAGATAAAGCCGGATATTATATGTTCAATGGAACCACTTGGAAGTTTGCATTTGGAGGTAAAGATGATGATATTACCATTGGAGACCTGATCTACTATCATGGAAGCATTCCTGCAGGTACCTCAGGAGCTGGTACACTGGCCAGCACCTACCTTTCTGATCTTCCTGTGTTGGGAGGTTTTCTGAGACTTGATGCTCAATTTAACAGCAGTTCAGCGGGCACAGGGGCCGCTACTACTTTTAATCCAAGACTTTATAATGTAGGAACTTCAGATGTGAAAATCTGGGTTTCGGAAATGTCTACCCATACCGGAGATTCGGACAACGGAAATATTAAATTATCACCAGGAGCTTACAGACAGTTTGATGATGGTGTTTATCTTACACAATCCCATAATGAAACGGTAACATTTGATATTACGATACAGGAACCGGAGCCAAGATGGTACAGAGTGTATTATGCATTCCGTGTAGATAATAAATCTACAACAGGCAGCAGTGATGCTACAACTACAGATTCTAATACTTCTGATAATACAAGAGAACTGTTTCTTTCTGTACAGAGATTGTACTGATAAACCGTTTGATGATTCTAAAAATACAATGATTAAAAATATACAAAATCTAAGGGATTAGCTTAAAAACTAATGAAATTTGTGTTTTTCGGGGGCAGGAATATAATAAAGGTTCCGGCCCCTTTTGTTAATGCATCATTTCATAGGCCTTAATCAGTTCTGCAATGTTGGTGACATCAAGCTTTTGAAAAATTCTTTTTTTGTAAGTACTTACTGTAGACATCTGGATATTAAGCCTGTTGGCAATTTCAAGATTTCCGTTTCCATCAGCAAGGAGTTTGAAGATTTCATACTCACGGGATGACAGTTTTTCTACAGGATTGTTTCTTTTGTTCTGAATAATAAGGCCAATCAGTTCTGCAGGATAAAAATATCCTTTTTCGATTACCGTTTTCACTGCATTTTTGATTTCATCCTCACTGCTTTGCTTATTCAGGTAACCTTCAGCGCCCTCTCTGATATATTGGATGGCAACATCCTTATCATAACCTGAGAAAATAAGAATCTTGAGGTCATTCTGTATGTTTTTAAGCTCCGGAATCATTTTTTTATACTGTGTTCCAGGCATATCAATATCTAAAATAAGCAGGTCAAAACGTGAACTCTCAAGCTTTTTTTTCACCTGGTCATAGTTTTCTGCAAAATCTATTTTCAACTCCGGATAGGCAGTTTCAAGAACCAGAGAGGTTCCTGCCCTTACAACGTAATGATCATCAGCAATTAAAATTCTTTCTTTCATAGAGGCTAGTTTTTATTGAGTATTATTTTCACAACCGTTCCCGAAGGCTCGTTCTGGCTGAAACTGATTTCAGCGTTGATCTTTTTTACCAGATGGATAACCATGTGCAGACCAAGACCTTTCCCTTTAAAGCTGGGAGTTTCCAGCTTAGGATTTCTGAACAGGTTCATATAAGTGGCAATCTGTTCTGCAGACATTCCGGTACCTGTATCAGCGATTATAATTGTGGTTTTTTGTTGGTTTTCTGTAATATTCAGGTTGATGTTTCCTTCAAAAGTATTTTTCACGGCATTATCAAGGATGTTATGAATAATGGCGGTTAAAATACTTTCGTTTACTTTAGAATACACGGTGCGTTCCGTAAGTTGGGTGATTATTGTTCCCTTTTCTTTGGCAATTTCACAGAATAGCCTGTTTTTGATTTCCAGGATTTTGTTGATAGGATATTCTTTTTCTTCAAAAATATTTTCTGCTTTGTAAAGCTCAGTATATTCTTTTAAATTCAGCGTAAACTGGTAAAGCTGCTCTGAAGATTTATAAATACTGTCAAAATATTTCTTCTGAAGCTCCACATCATCAGACTCATGAAGTTTCTGAGAAAGCATGGCGATAAACCGGATAGGAGTGGTGATATCGTGGCTGATGGTTTCCACCAGTTTTTTCTGATATTCCGTTTCTTTCTGCAGGTTGCTTTTTACCACTTCAAGATGAAGGGACGTTTCTTTCAGTTCAGAGTTTTTATTATGGACAATTTGCTTTAATGCTTTATTTTTTATTCTTAAAAAGTTGGTGGTCAGCTGAACAATCACAATGATGATGATCAGTATAATAACAGAAGCAGCCACTCTGAACAGCAATGTCTGATAAAAAAGTGGCTCAATATTGAAACGTATTGTTTTAACCTCATATTTTCCTTCAGGAGAAATAAGGATTCTTATACTAAGTGTATATTCACCTGGAGAAAGATTGCTGATGGTGTATTTTAACTCGTTTCCTGTTGCAATCTGCTCCCAATCAGTATTTTCTTTTCCCGATATTTTTCCTTCAAGGTAAAGGTTTTCCGGATTAGAAAAATAGGGAATATCTATAAAAACATCCGCAGTTTTATAATCATTCTTTAAATCAAGTGTCTGATGAAAATACTGAGGTTCAGCATTTCCTATTTTTACCCTTTCAATATAGATTTTATTCCTTTCCGGATAATAAGTCCGAATGTTGTTCGGGTTGAAAAACACAAAGCCGTCCATTGAAGGAAATACGAATTCCCCATTTTCCAAAGCATACGCATTAGGTTCCGAACTGCCATTGAATTCATTCGTCAGAAAGCCGTCTTTTTTGGTGAAACGGTAATAAAAGACCGGCGTTTTTCTGTTTTCTGCGTACTGAAGCAGTTGTTTTTTAGGAACCTTGAAAAGACCATTGTTGGAGGAAATCCAGTAAGCACCCTTTTGGTCTTCAAGCATATAATGAGCAGATTGCAGGTGGCCATTCCTGTCATTCGGCATCTTAATGAGTTTGTGGTTTTTGAAAAGATAAAACCCGCTTTTATTCGTAGTAATCCAAATCAGATTATCCTTAGTCCTGAAAATACTTTTAACATGAATATTTTTGATGATGGGAGTTATTGTATTGCTCCCCAGTTTGATCGAATACAAACCATCACTATTCCCGGTTAAAATTTCATGGTCGCTGTATTGGAAAAAAATATTGACAAAACTTTTAAAATTATAAATGAAATCCGGATGGGTAAAAAGATTGTTTTTATAGAGACGAAGTTGAGTACCCGAAAGATCCGTAAACGTAATTCCATACAGATTTCCGCTTTTCATGAAACTTTCAAATCCCTTACCGATGAAAGCAGAATCCTTCTTTTTATACCCTGAATTTTTGTAATACCTGATAATACTGTTTCTCTTTCGGATCAGAATGTTTTCGGAATCATCATACATCATCAGATAATTGTCATTGCACCCGAACAGGTGTTTATTCACAATGCCATTTTTTCCAAATTCTGTTCCGTCCTCCGCAATGATGGTACTTTTACTGAATGGGAGAGAAGCGTAATACACATTGTTGGAAAAATCTGCTTCTTTTTTCGAAATATAATAATTGGTAAGCTTAAGCACATTAAGCCCGTTATTAAGTGTTCCCAGATAAAGTTTATTAAAGTCTTTATCATAGAACATAGAACAGTAGGAGTGATTGCCTATTTCCTCAAAATTAATAAGAAATTGTAAGCGGAGATCCTTTTCATTGCCTTCTAAAATATAAATATTATCATGATTAATGATAAAAGTCTGATTGGTAACCTGCTGCCAATAGATTTTGGTGTCCGGATGATTAAAAAGTGTTGGTTTTTCAGAAACAGAAAGCTGTCCGTTATGAATAGAATAGGTTTTTCTTTTCTTCAGATCATTAATAAATAGTGTTTCATTCAGTACAAAAGTATTGTTCAGATCTTTATTGGTAAAAGGGATTGCTATTTTGGTCTCCTTTTTTCCCTCTTTATAGATAATGGCATTCTTTTCTGTAAAATAATAGGATGAATGTTTAAACTGTATAAAATAATGAATATCATTATAGAAGCTTGAGGTTATAATATTATTGGCAATCCGCTGTACAATAGTATTGCCATTAGAAAAAGCCATTTTATCATTACCGTTGAGATTGGAAATTTTTGGAAATCTGTTTTTAATAATGATTTTATTCTCCTGGAAATTATTAAGGACTGTAATGCTGTCCAGAAGCGGATCACCAATGAATTCTCCGAAATGAACATTGTTTACTTTGAAATTATTAAACGTAATAAACGAACTCCCGTCATACCGTACAAGACCATTCTCTGTGGAGATCCAGATAAAACCATATTTGTCTTTGACAATGGCCTTTGCACTACTTTGCGGAAGCCCATTGTCTATGTTGTACCACGTAGAAGTGTGGCTCTGTCCATGAATGTTTAAATAGATGCAAGCAAATATAAATGCCCAAACTCTCATATATGTGCAAAACTGATCTGTATCTCCTGCATTAATGCAAAAGACGGTTAATAATGTTTGTACAAGTCAATGTTTTTTTAATGGGCAGGAACGATTGAATATAAATTTTTATCATTGAAGTTTTCAGGTCTTTTGTGTTTTATATTTTTTGATTGTGTAAAAATAGTGAAATTATGGAGATAAATCAGTATCGCAAAATCTGTTTTGTACAAGTTTTATCTCCGTGTACAGACGATAGGGTATAGAAAGTTTTCGGAAACATTATGATATTTCAATAATAAGTGATAAATTTATACTGCATTCATTTTGAAAATATTCCTATCAATGTCAGTGCTGTGCCGGGTCTGTGATTGCTTTTAGGGTTTTGCAATTAATAAATATTGATGCTTTTCTGTTTTTATTAAAAGGTTTCCTGATGAACAGTTTTTAGCTGAATTTAATTGCTTTTTGTAGTAAAAGTTTGACAAAAGACTGAGGTAAATTCTACATGGTATCTTTGCCAAGGCTTATGAATATTCATATTTTTGCAAAAATATTTTCACAACGAATAAAGAAGATTTATTGTATAAATAATGATTCTAAGAACACAAACGGTTTTATCTCAAAAGCAAAAGAGGCTGCATGAAAAGCAAGGCCTCTTTTTTATTGTCCGGTTCAAAAAACATTTTAAATAGACAAAACCTCCCATAGACGGGAGGCGAACTAAACTGATTGTATATTGAAGTGTAATTCAATCGTTATTTATGAGTTTCAAGCCACTTCAGTCTGCGCTCATCCGGCAGATGTTTTACTTTAAAGTTCTCAAAGACAGCATTGAATCCCTGTCCGTCTGGGCAGGCGGCCATTAAACCAACCATTACCGGAGTGTTATCCTGAAGAGGTGCATTCCGCATCATGATGTAATTTTTATCATCAAAAGAATAAAATATTTCCACAGCATCCAGCCTTCTTACCGCTTTTATCCATACTGCAGGAGGTGTTTTTTCTAAAGTTATGACACTCCAGTCACTTTTGTTGTGGGTCACAACAGTGCTAAGGTTGTACTTGCCGTCCACAAATTCCACTCCGGCTTTGATGTAATGCTCCTTATCAGTTCTCAGCATAAGACCCATCTGATCAAACCTGGCTTTGTAACTGCCGGTGATTTTTACTTTTGCTTCAAATTCACCGCCATAAGTGGTGTAATAAAATGGGGCATCATCTACGGTAAATCCATAATGTGAAACTCTCCAGTAATCACTCTGCGGCGTTACAAACATCGAAAGGCTGTTATTTTTGATTTCCCATTTTTCAGGTTCATTGAACCAGGTCATTTTCTCAAGGCTTTGGGCAGAAAGCTTTTGAATCAGGAATAGGGCACAAAAGCCTAAAATCAACTTCTTCATTCTCTTTGGATAAATTCTAAGGGTAAATTATTATTTTAGCAAAAGTATTATTAAACCTCATTCGCGTCAATACTGATAAATAACCATTATGGAGATCCGTAAACAGCTCAGCGATCAATTGCTCGATAACGCATCCGGAAAATGCATGCTTGATATAGAAGTCTATAAGCAGAGAGCGCTTGTGTACTCCCAGATGGAAGGAGCGATCTGTGTATTGAGTGATATGCAGGCCAATAAAAGCTATATCTATAAATCTGCAGCGGCTGGAGAACTTGGGCTGACTATGGGCGGAAATCCAACAGAAATAGACACCATCTGGGAAGAAGAGATGCTGAAAAAAATCCATCCTGATGACCGCTTGAAGAAGTATATCCATGAACTCCGCTTTTTCAAATTACTGGAGGCTATGGAAATGGAACAACGTACAGAATACGGTGTCGTATCAAAAATCAGGATGAAGGATAAAAATGAAGAGTACCGTTGGGTAAAACACCGTATGTTTTATGTGTATTCGCCTTCCAATGGCAGATTGAGACTGGCTCTCTGTCTTTATAATATTGCCCTTACTTCATCTACGGTTTCTGATTTTATGATTATCAATACAATAAAAGGAGAAGTTGTTGTAAAAGATAAACTTGATTATAAAAATATCCTGAGCCCAAGAGAGCTGGAAGTTTTAAAATTTGTAGGGGAAGGCTATGCCAGCAAGGAAATTGCAGAGCTGCTTTTCATAAGTGTCAATACTGTAAGCAGGCACCGGCAGAATATTCTGGAAAAACTGAAAGTAAAAAATTCCACACAAGCCTTCAAAGACAGTTTTTATTAACTATTTAGCTTGAAATATCCGAAAAGTTCACCATGTTGTTTTGTATCTTATAATTAAATTTATACCTTGATACGGATTAGCAAAAACAATAAGTGATGAAAAGAAGTGAAGAAATTACCCGTCAATATTTTACCTTTCTGGACAAACATATTCAGGATGTTATTTCCGGGACTGTTCAGGATTTTATGGGACTGAACGAAATTGCCGGAGCGCTTGCAGTTTCTCATAAACACCTAACCGATACGGTAAAAAAAGAAATGGGAAAGCATCCCTGTTATTTTTATGATGGAAAAATTATAGAACAGGTCAAACAAATGCTCATTAATTCCGATAAATCAATAGCAGAGATTGCCCGTATTTTTACCTATGATCCATCCAACTTTTCAAAATTTTTCAAAAAAATGACGGGCTCTACTCCCGGAGAATTCAGAAATTGTAACAAGTTTTAATCTGCTTATTTTTTTTCTTTAAAATTGCTGTAGGAGGGAATTTATGACGATTCTCCTCTCTCGGTAGGGATTTAATCATGCCGGATTTCCCGTTATAAGGGTCATTTTGGTGAATAATCATCACAAAACAGGTTTAAAATAATCTTTTATAAATGAGATGGTTGTAAAAAATAATCGCCTTTTTTTATTATTTATATATTAATATTTCTTTATTGTTTACTTTTTTTATTAAATTTAGGTAAGAAAAAACTAATTAATTCAATAGGAAAAAGAATGTTAAAAAGATACAGATATATAAAATAGTTTGGTTACCAGATAATAAGAATAAATTATTGTGTCTTTAATAATATTTAATCTTAATGCAGGCGTTTAGGCCCTCTAAATAGTTATATATTTGTTTCTTTTAAACCACAACAAACAAGATTAAGGATGAGCATCAATTTCACAACAGCAACTATTAAAGACTTTGAGAATATACCAGATAATGATATGGCTCAAAGGGCTGAAATTTTTTATGAATATTTAGACTATGTAAAGTCTAACGGACACATGAATTACAGACTGAAGAACACTTCAGGAACCAATGCAATACTGAATGTAAATATTGCAAACCAAAACAGAGAATTTGTTAGTTTTGTATCAAGTGATTATTTAGGATTTACGCAGCACCCAAAAGTAAAACAGGCTGCCATTGAAGGAATCGAAAAATATGGTACAGGAACAGGAGCTACTCCTCTTATCGGTGGGTATTTTGATTACCACAATGCCTTGGAAAAAAAAATCTCAAGTTTTTTTAAAAGAACAGAAGACGAAGCTGTAGTATTTACTACGGGTTATACAGCTAATAGCGCTTCTTTACAATGTTTGATGCAGAAAGAAGACCTGGCTATTTTAGATATGGCAGTACATGCCAGTGTGCACGAAGGATGTGCTTTTACCAATAAAAAAACATTTCCGCACAATAATTTGGAATCTTTGGAACACATTTTGAAGGTATCTGAAAATCTGTACCGTACGAAACTCGTTATTGTGGACGGAGTGTATTCCCAGGATGGTGATACCTCCCGTATTAATGAGATCTACAATCTTGTGAAAAAGTATAATGCCTTTCTAATGGTAGACGACGTACATGGTGTCGGTATCCTTGGAGAAACAGGAAGAGGTACTTTGGAACAGGCTGGATTGCTGGATAAAATAGACATCATCACTGGAACATTCAGCAAAACGTTTGGTAACCTTGGAGGATATGTCATTGCTGATAAAAAAATAGCCGCATTTATCAGATTCCAATCCCGTCAGCAGATTTTCTCAGCAACAGCTCCGCCATCATCCGCAGGAATTGTTAAAGCCATTGATTTAATAGACGAAGAACCTATCTGGAGAGAAAAACTCTGGAACAATATCAATTATTTCAAAAAAGGGCTTGATGATTTAGGATTGGACACCGGAGTTACGTGTTCCGCAATTATTCCCGTAAAAATTGGAGATCCTTATGTAACAGGAGAAGCCGGAAAACTACTAATAGAAAAAGGAATCTATACCAACCCGATTCTTTACCCGGCTGTACCAAGAAAAGATGCACGTATAAGGATGAGTGTAACTGCCAGACACGAAAAAGAACATCTCGACAAAACGCTGAATGCGTTTGATGATATTAATAAAAAATTGCATATTGCAAAAAAATAATAATTATGCCTAGAAAAGTAGTGCAGGGCCCCATTAGGGACAAAGAAAAAACAAAGCAAAAACTGCTTGCTGCAGTTGGTAAAATTTTAAGAGTAAAAGGGTACTCCGGATTAAAAGTAAGTAAAATTGCTGCGGTAGCCGGATTTGATAAAAAATTGATCTATGAGTACTTTGGAAGTACTGATAAACTGATCGATGAATATATCAAATCTCAGGATTACTGGAGCCAGGTCAATCAGGATGTCGATATGGATTTTTCCGACGGCGGACATGAACTTACCAAAATGGTTGTACTTAATCAATTTGAAAACCTGAAGAAAAATAAAGAACTTCAGAAAATTATCCTTTGGGAACTTTCAGAAAGCAAGCCTATTCTTAAAAAACTGGTTGAACAACGTGAAGATGTAGGAGAGGTTTTGTTTGGAAATATCTCAGATCCTTACTTCGGAGAAGGTGTGGCAACAAGGCATAGAGCAATTATGGCTCTGATTGTTTCCGGTGCTTACTATCTTAACCTTTATACAGGATATAATGCCAACAAATTCTGTGGTATTGATCTGAAAACTGAAGAAGGAAGAAAAGAGATTGAAGGGGCTATTGTTGAATTGATTGACTTTGCATACAGCAAAAAAAAGTAAGGGTTAAAAGTTTTCCGATTTAAGCAGAAATGTTTTTTGTTGATATTTGAAAACTTTTAATTTTCAAATTAAAACTATATTTCTTATTTTTGACCAATGGAAAATTTTATAGTATCTGCAAGAAAATATCGTCCTCAGGAGTTTGATACGGTTGTAGGGCAATCTCATATTACGGATACTTTAGAACATGCAATTGAAGAAAGCCAATTAGCTCAGGCATTGCTTTTTTGCGGACCTCGTGGTGTAGGTAAAACTACCTGTGCCCGAATTCTGGCAAGAAAGATCAATGAGAAGGATGGCTCGGTTTCAGAAGACGGCTTTGCCTATAATATTTATGAGTTGGATGCTGCATCCAATAACTCTGTAGATGATATCAGGGAACTGATAGATCAGGTAAGATTTGCACCTCAGGTCGGTAAATACAAAGTGTATATTATTGACGAGGTTCATATGCTGTCTTCTGCCGCTTTCAATGCTTTCCTTAAAACACTGGAAGAGCCGCCTGCCCATGCGATCTTTATTCTGGCAACCACGGAGAAGCATAAAATTATTCCAACAATTTTATCCCGCTGCCAGATCTATGACTTCAAGAGAATTGTTATTGAAGACATTCAGAACCATCTCAAGAACATTGCCCAGAAGGAAAATATCCAGTACGAAGATGACGCATTGTACCTGATTGCTCAAAAAGCTGACGGGGCATTAAGAGATGCACTTTCTATCTTCGACAGGCTTTCAACCTTCTCCCAAAAAAATATTACGCTGGCAAAAGCAGCCGAAGTATTGAATATTCTGGATTATGATCAATATCTCAATATCGTAGATCTCGCCAAGGAAAACAAAATTCCTGAAGTGCTTTTTGCATTCAATGAAATTGTAAAAAAAGGATTTGATCCTCACATATTCATTGCCGGATTAGGAAATCATTTCAGAGATCTGATGATGGCGCAGAATACTTCTACTATTGATCTCATTGAAGTGGGAGAGAAGACAAAATCTAAATTTATAGAACAGGGACAGAAGTGGGCCGCCCAACAGCTGATTGATGGTATTGAAATCTGCAACCATGCAGATATTAATTATAAAAATTCCAAAAATCCAAGACTTACGGTTGAAATTGCATTAATGCAGCTGGCTTCACTGACAGCTAATTTAGGCGATACTAAAAAAAAAAGTTCCTGATTCTAGCTCCGTTTCTTAGTGAGAAACAGGAGGTAAAAATGCCGGAAAAAACTCCGGAGAAAAAAGAAGTTAAGACAGAACAACAGCCTGCAGCTTTAGAAAAAGCAGAGGTAGTTTCTGTAACAAAAACAACCAAACCATTATCCAGACCGGGAATCTCTTCCGGTTTCAGCATCAATTCTTTCCTGAATAAAGAAGATAAAGCAGAAGCAACAGAAGATGTTGTTGTGAAAACTGAAAACCTTCCTCAAAACCACTTTACAGATACAGATCTGCAGATGGAATGGAAGATTATGCTTAAACAGCTTCAGGTAAAAAATAACTTTGTATTTAACGCAGTAAAAACCTTCAAACTGGAGAAAGCTGAGGAGAATAAAATCAAAGTTTTATTCCCTTCAGATTCTGCCAAAGTTGAATTTGATAAAATAAGCGGAGAATTTTTTAATCATTTTAAAAGAAAAATTCAAAACCATATGATTGAGGTAGAATACGTCAGAGACGTTGAAAATCTGAAGATTGAGGTAGTGACCAAGAGAAAGCTGTTTGAAAAAATGATCGAAAAAAATCCACTTTTAAAAGATCTTGATGATTTAATGAAGTTTGATTTGACATAATTTTTATATATTTGTCAAATATTTCTGTTGAAAATATGTTTTCGACAAGAAAAAAATACAACCAGAAAGGCTAAAACAAACGCATTTCTAGAATAAAATGGAAAAATTGACTAACACATATCTGTCTTTTTTTGCACCCGCTAATTACTTTTTTAGCGGTTATTTTAGTTTTTCTGCTTCTTATTATAGAAATTTCAGAACGTATTACCGATTTTATTGGTACTGTTAACTGAATTTCTTTCCAAAAAATACAGGAGAAGTATAGCCCTATTATTTTCCTGATTCCTTTAAACAATTTTTGAACGGCATTTTTTGAAAAGAATTATAAATTAAATTTTATAATCCAAAGGGCTATTGCTGTCAACGAAAAAATTATATAAAAAAACAATAAAATTTAGAATATGAATTTAAATGATTTGAAAAATGAGTGGATCGATGGGCTTACACAACCTCTAATGATCGCGGGACCATGTAGTGCGGAAAGTGAAGCTCAGATGCTTGAAACTGCAAGGAGAATTAAAGAATCCAATACCAATGTATCGGTTTTCCGTGCTGGAATCTGGAAGCCTCGTACCAAACCAAACGGTTTCGAAGGAGTAGGAGTGATCGGTTTGAACTGGCTAAAAAAAGTAAAAGAAGAGTATGGTTTCAAAACAGCTACCGAAGTTGCTAATGCACACCACGTATTTGCCGCTCTGGAAGCAGATGTGGATGTTCTTTGGATCGGAGCGCGTTCTACAGTGAATCCATTTACAGTACAGGAAATTGCAATGGCTTTAAGAGGTACAGATAAACCTGTATTCGTGAAAAATCCTGTGAATCCGGATCTTGCATTATGGATCGGAGCATTGGAAAGACTCTTAGGTCAGGATATTAAAAACCTGGGAGTAATCCACAGAGGATTTTCAACATACCAGAAAACAAAATACAGAAATAACCCGAACTGGCAGATTGCCCTTGACTTCAAGAGCCAGTTTCCCAATATTCCAATGCTGATTGACCCTTCACATATCTGCGGAAACAGAACAGGTCTTGCTGATATCACTCAGGAAGCTCTTAACGTAGGATACCAGGGAGCGATCATTGAATCACACTGCAATCCTGATGAGGCGTGGAGTGATGCTTCTCAGCAGATTACTCCGGAAGTTCTTGCAGACCTTATTGGTAATCTGAAAGTAAGAAGCTCTAATCTTGCAGGTTTTGAAGGAGAAATGGGTAGACACAGAACCTTAATCTCAGATCTTGACTTCCAGTTAATTGAACTTCTTTCTCAAAGAATGAAAATTTCTGAAAAAATCGGTAAGCTTAAAAAGGAGAATGATATTGCGATCTTCCAGCCTGAACGTTGGAAAGTAATCACTGAATACGCTACTCAAAAAGCAAAAGAAACAGGAATGTCTCAGGAATTTATTGAAAAAGTATTTAAAGCAATTCACGAAGAATCTATTGAAGTTCAGAATAGCATTATGATCGATAAGAGATAAATTACAGACAGCGGTAAAAAGATTAGGTTTTAAGAAAAGTAGATTTAATTCCTGAAATCGATTATCTGTTTACAGCAAAAAATATTAATTAGGGCTTAGACCTCAGGATGTAGAAAATAGAAACATGTGTTTTTAACCTATTTCCCGAATTCTAAGCCCTAATTCCTTATATTTGCACCAGTATTATCTATGAAAGGAAAAATCATTAAATCTACAGGCAGCTGGTACCAGGTTTTGGAATTGGAAACAAATAAAATTTTCGAGGCCAGAATCAGGGGGAAATTCAAATTAATAAAAACAAGGCTTACCAATCCACTTGCTGTAGGAGATTTTGTTGAGTTTCAACTGGAACAGGATGATATTGCCTGGATCACGAAAATTGAACCACGCACCAATTACCTGATCAGAAAATCTGTAAACCTTTCAAAAGAAGCCCATATTATTGCTTCCAATATTGATTTGGCCTGTTTTATCTTTACCTTAAAGCATCCTGAAACATCCTTAGGATTTCTGGACAGATTTCTGGCATGTTGTGAAGCCTATAATATTACACCATTGATTCTTTTTAATAAGATTGATGTTCTCCATGGAGAAGAAATAGAAATTGTAAAAGATATAGAGTTCCTTTACCAGGAAATTGGATATCAGACCCTGGAAATTTCTTCCTATTCAAGACTGAATCTTGATCAGCTGGAAGAAATCCTTAAAGATAAAACTTCAGTGTTCTTCGGGCACTCAGGTTGTGGAAAGTCAACTCTGGTAAATGCTTTACAGCCTGGATTGAATTTAAAAACATCCGAAATTTCAGATACCCATCTGAAAGGAAAACATACAACAACTTTTGCACAGATGCACTTCTGGGATTTTGGCGGAAATGTGATTGATACCCCTGGTGTCCGTGAATTTGCCATGATTGATATTGAAAAAGAAGAAGTACAGCATTACTTTCCTGAGATTTTCAAAAAGAGAGAAGAGTGCAAATTTCATAACTGCCTTCACGTGAATGAACCTAAATGTGCCGTTCTTGATGCCCTTGAAACAGGCGAAATACAGCATTCGCGCTATTCTACTTATATTAAATTAATGGATGAGGCGGAAGAAGCTTCGCAGAAATAATCATTAAAAATCTTTTATTTGACAGTTACAGATGATGAACATCCTGTGACTGCAGAAATGATTCTAATATTGTTAGAAATAAAATAGACAAAGAGACTATCATTGGATGGTCTTTTTTGTTTTTAAAGATTTATTTTACTGATGAAATCCTTTGTCAAGATTCCAAACCTTGACAAGGGTAATACTTGGTTGCTCTTAAGAATAATATTTACTGCTATTGTTTTTTTAAAAGATTAATTTAATGTATTCGGTGGATTTTATTTTTGTAAGTATTTTTTTGAATTTAAATGAAAAAATATTCGTTTTTGAATAACTCTACTTTTTGATGTGGCACATTTGGCAGATAACTCCACTTTTGGCGTATTTTAGTTGACAGAAAAAATGATATTATGGAAAATCCGGTTATTCTATTAATTGAAGTAAAAGCAATAATATTACTAAATATGTCTTTTTATGGCCTTTAAAATTATTGAATTGATAAAAAATGGCTGTTTTTTTTGAAAATAAAAAACCCAGCCGAAGCTGGGTAAAAACTAATAACCATGAAAACTCAAATTAAACATGAGAATCGCAATAGAATAAACAATTACTGTGCCAAAGATTGGTTCATGATTTCTTAATAAAAGTTATTTTTATGTTAAAAAAAAATTAAAATAAAAATCAAAGATATTTTTTGTAATTTTGCGCCATTAAAAAAATATACATTTATGTCTAACATTACATTCACTATGATTAAGCCTGATGCGGTTGCTGACGGACATATCGGTGCTATATTGGGTAAGATTGCTGAAGGAGGTTTTAAAATCAAAGCTTTAAAATTAACTCAGCTTACAGTTGCTGATGCAAAAAAATTCTATGAAGTACATGCTGAAAGACCATTTTATGGGGAGTTGGTAGAATTCATGAGCTCTGGTCCTATCGTTGCAGCAGTTTTAGAAAAAGATAATGCAGTTGAAGACTTCAGAACATTAATCGGTGCTACTAATCCTGCAGAAGCAGCTGAAGGTACAATCAGAAAGATGTTTGCAAGAAGCATCGGAGAAAATGCAGTTCACGGTTCAGATTCTGACGAGAATGCATTAATCGAAGCTCAGTTCCATTTTTCAGGAAGAGAGATTTTCTAAGAAAATCATCTTACAAAATAAAAGATCCGGAGAATTTTCTCCGGATTTTGTTTTTTATGATCTTGGTATTCTATTAAAGATTGTTTTCAACAGCACCCACATTTTCTCTGTAGAGCTCAAGAGGTTTATTTAATAACACCGCAATGACAGTCATTTGCCTGTCAAGTTTTTCCTTTGGAATATCAATATAAATAATTCCCGGCCGTGCGCTCCAATACAGTTTGTTGTAAATGGTGTGTGAGAGCATCGTGCCTTCTCCTGCAACTCTGATTCTTGCAATCTCATTTTTTATTCCTTTAAGGGCAATAGGTCCTGTAGGCGTTCCTTCCACAAAAAGATAGAGTGTCTGTTTATCTTTTGATAATGCGCTCATTCCTGAAAAATGCCCATCCGGTAACCCTTTTTCAGTTTCATAAAGTGCTTCTGAATGTTTACTTATCCATTGCAGGATTTCCTGATTGGTGTTGGGTGTTTTTTTGATTTTCATATCAAGTCCATCACTGGTTAGCCCTGATGAAGTTGGGAGATTATGACCATTATATAGTATATTGGCGATATCATAGACTGCTTCCTGTGTGTTTTTATAATCCAGAATTTCTGCGAGAGGACGATCTTCTTTCTTAAAATCTTTCAGAAATACAGGGGGAGCATCAAAAGTAAGCTCGACAACGGTGACATCTTTGTCAAATTTTACATTGGAAAAATTCAATGTCAGTGTTTTTTCAGCATTGTAGTCTGTTTTGATGACAGCAGAAGGATCTCCGATAATCTTGGCCGAAGTAGGCCTTGTTTCCAGTCCATAAATCTTTGTGAAGTTTTTGGCTTCCTCCAGATAAAGAAATAAAGACTTTTTTGTGGTGGATAAAGAAGACTTCCCTTTATAATTTTCAAAAGGAATACCGCGGGTTGTTTCATAAATGGCATGCTGATTTTTGGAAGTCCAGCGGCCAAGATTTTTCAGAATTTCGATCTGCTCATCGGGAATGGTACCATCTGATCTGGGTCCGATGTCAAGCAGAAGATTTCCTCCCATACTGATCACGTCTGCAAGAGTTCGGACAATCATATTAGGTGTTTTATAATTTTTATCGTAGGGCTGATATCCCCAAGAATCATTCATCGTATAACAAAGCTCCCAGTATGGATTTTGTGGCGGAACGACAGGAATTCCCTGTTCAGGAGTATCATAATCCCCATGAGTGTTGAGCCTTGAATTGATAATGATATTGGAATTGTATTTCTTAAGCAGATCCAGTGTCTGAGAAGCTTTCCATTCCTCGGAAGTATGTTCCCAATCTCCATCGAACCAAAGAAGGTCAGGCGAGTACAGAGAAGAAAGTTCATTAAGCTGACTTTGATAATAACTGATGAAATTCTGCCATCGTTTCGGGTCGTCTTTTATTTCGTAGCGTTTTTTTGTCCGGGTGTTGATGTCATAATAAGGATGGCTCCAATCCGGCAAAGAGAAGTAAAGTCCTGTTTTTAATCCGGAATTTTTCAAAGCGGAAACAAAAGGACTTAAAACATCTTTTTTTGCCAAGGACTGTCCGGGAATAGTAATCGCCTTTTCAGCCTTAGAGTTCCACAATGAAACTCCGTCATGGTGTTTGGTTGTAATAACAGCGTATTTTGCTCCGGATTCTTTAATAAGGTTTACCCATTGTTCCGGCTGGTATTTTGAAGCTGAAAAACCATTCAGCTGCTTCATGTAATTTTCGTGATTGATATAATTGTTGAAGAATGACCATGATTCGGAAATTCCATTCACCGAGTAGATTCCCCAATGAATAAAAATACCCAGTTTGGCATTTTTAAACCATTCCATTTTCTTGCTGTTGTCAACTGTTTGAACCTGTGCGTTAATATGATAAGCCGATAATGTCAACCCCAGGAAAACAGCTTTAATCAGACTGCTTTTCATATATAGTTTTATTTTACCATTAAATATAAAGAAAGAAAGCATTACCACAACAATTTCTCAATATTTACTCATAATTATTATCAGAACGTTTCCTTTATTATTGTACTTTTATGATTTAAACTAAAAACTATTTACATATCATTTTGAACTTACAATAAAAGTTTGAATTAGATAAATGGAACGTTTATTGTAAATTTTATCTGAAAAAAGCAATTATGAAAATTCCAGCAATATTAATGGCGAGTTTATTGGCGGTAGGAGTTTCTGCACAAAGCACTAAACCTGAAGCTAAAACTAAAAAGCCTGTAAAAAAAGTAAAAAAAGCAACAGCACCCGACACTGTTGAAAAGAAAAAGCCGGGAACACCTAAACCCATCGTAAAAAAAGATACGCTAGTTCTTCGTGGCTATGGCTGCCCGGCTTGTGGAATGGGATAAAAGATGAAAAAACCACTATTAGGAATATCAATGATGGCAGAAGCTGATTTTGTTTCTGCTGTTTTGCCGTTGCTGCAGAACAACGCTATTGATGTTCTGGAATGGTCCTTTGATACCCTTTACCATACCAATGAACCGGATTGGCTTCGTGATCTGCTGAACTTTTATGCAGAAAACAACCGTTTGATAGGGCATGGCGTTTATTATTCCCTGTTTGATGCAAGGTGGACAGAAAGGCAGGAAGGATGGCTGCAAAAGCTAAAAGAAGAAGTCAGCCTAAGAAGGTATAACCATATCACGGAACATTTTGGTTTCATGAATACTGAAAACTTTCATCAGGGAGTGCCGTTGCCGGTATCTCTGCATCCCAAAACTTTACAGATAGGAAAAGACAGGCTGTACAGGCTTCAGGAGGCTGTGGATATTCCTGTAGGTATAGAAAATCTGGCTTTTTCATTTTCTATTGATGATGTCAAAGAACAAGGTGTTTTTCTTGATCAGCTAACGGAAGATACCAATGGCTTTCTGATTCTTGATCTTCATAATATTTATTGTCAATCCTGTAATTTTGGAGTAGAAATGCAGGAAATAATTGATTTATACCCTTTGGATAAGGTAAAAGAGATTCATCTTTCCGGAGGAAGCTGGCAGGAGAGTGTGTATGGAAAAAAGCAGGTGAGGAGGGATACCCATGATGATGTTATTCCTGAAGATATTTTTTCTGTTTTACCCTCTGTTTTGGCAAAGTGTCAAAATCTTGAATATAGTATTATTGAAAGGCTGGGCCATACGCTGAAAACAGAAGAGGACAAAGAAAACTTCCTGAATGATTTCAATAAAGTTAAAGCAATAATTGAAGCTTCAGATGGAAAAGAGAAAGAAAAGAGCAGCTGGAACAAGCGGCAAATAGAACTTCCGGAGAAGCCTTTAGAAGATCTGGCTTTATTTGAAGAGCAGTCGAGGCTTACAAGGCTTCTTTTTGATGGGGCTGGAGCTGGGGTCATCAAAGATCGGGATTTTCATTATTTTAAAACAGAGAACTGGGATCCCGAAATGATTCTTACGGCCCAGAATATTATTAAAAAATGGAATCCTTATTAATTCTATCCTGATAACCAAAATCAAAATATATGAAAATGACAACATTAGTATTGATCATTACTGCTGTCCTCACTGCTCTGATAGGAGGACTTTTCTATGCTTATTCATGTTCTGTAGTTCTCGGACTGGGAAAGCTTTCTGATGTGGAATATCTGAAAGCGATGCAGAACATCAACCGGGAAATTCTGAACCCGGTTTTCTTCATGAGTTTTATGGGAACAGCGATTCTCCTTCCGGTATCTGCCTTTTTGTTCCGCGGACATCAGCCTGCTTTTATTTTTCTGCTGCTGGCGGCACTGGCTTATCTGATCGGGGTTTTTGGAGTAACGGTTGCCGGAAATGTTCCAATGAATGATGCGCTGGATAAGTTTGATATCTCCGGTTCTGCAACAGAAGCAATCAGGCAGATGCGTGATAATTTTGAAAACAGATGGAATTTTCTGAATAATATAAGAACGGTCTTTTCTGTCATTTCCATCATTTTTGTAGTCTGTGCCTGTGTCTGGAGCAGGGAAGTTTGAAAGGACCTTAATAAGTAAAAATACGTAAAGACAGATTCAGTATTTCTACGGATGTATAGCTATGGTTTTATTCAGATATTTGTAATGTTAGCAAGACAAAACAGCGTTTTAACATTCAAGATGTTGAAAAAAAATTTATAACCACGAAGACTTCATTTCAAACAAGAGAAAAGGCAGCCATTGGCTGCCTTTTGTGTTTATGCTAAAGATACTTATTAAATCTTTAGAAGCTCAATCGTTCTCTCAGGGCTTTCTGCAGAGAAAACAGCATTTCCTGCCACAAGAACATCAGCTCCGGCTTCAAAAAGCTTAGAAGCGTTGTCAAGATTCACTCCACCGTCAATTTCGATAAGTGCTGTAGAGTTGTTGCTTAAGATCAGGTCCTTAGTTTCAGCAATCTTTTTGTAAGTGTTTTCAATGAATTTCTGACCTCCAAATCCTGGGTTCACACTCATTAACAATACCAGATCCACGTCTGCAATGATGTCTTCAAGCATTAATACCGGGGTGGAAGGGTTTAAAACAACTCCCGCTTTTACTCCTTTACTCTGAATGTGGTGGATGGTTCTGTGAAGATGAGTACATGCTTCGTAATGAACAGAAATAAGGTCTGCACCATGATTGATGAATTCATCAACATATTTCTCAGGCTCCACAATCATAAGGTGAACATCTACAAATTTTTTGGCATGCTGCTGAACTGTTTTCATTACTGGAAAACCAAATGAAATGTTGGGTACAAATCTGCCGTCCATCACATCAATGTGAAACCAGTCGGCCTGAGAGTTGTTCAGCATTTCAATATCTCTTTGCAGGTTCCCAAAGTCTGCTGATAAAAGGGATGGAGCAATAAGCTTCGTTTTCATTTTTACTTTTTATACTTTTACTTTATTATCCTATTGAAAATGAACGGTCATGGGTAAAATAATAATAGGTAAGATATCCTGTTATTACAATCACTTCTATGACAGATAACTTTTTATTGTTGATATTTCTGATTAAAAACCTGTCAATAACTAAAAATCCAAATAGAATTAACATGAAAATTATTTCTATTGTGATTCCTAAACTTCCACTTGGATGAAGTGTAAATAATTGATAAACAATTAATGGAATTCCAAGCCCTGTCAATATAATAAATACAATAGAGATGAAAGTTGGCTTTTTAATTATACCAGAAATTAAGTTCATTTTTAATGATATTTCAGTTTCATTTCCGGTTTAATCTTAAGAACTGTTTCATAGATTAGCTTGATAACATTAGCCACATCTTCCTTAGCCACCATTTCTACCGTAGTATGCATATAACGCAAAGGTAAGGAAATTAAAGCACTTGGTACCCCGCCGTTGGAATGGGCAAAAGCATCTGTATCAGTTCCTGTGGCTCTGCTTGCGGCAGCTCTTTGGAAAGGAATTTTTTTAGTTTTTGCCGTATCAATAATCAATTCCCTGATCGTATGGTGAACGCTTGGAGCAAAGAATACTACCGGACCTGCACCACATTTCTGATCTCCTTCTTTTTTCTTTTCAATCATCGGAGTGGTAGTATCGTGGGTAACATCTGTTACAATGGCAATATTCGGTTTGATAGTATCAGCAATCATATCAGCACCATATAAACCCACTTCTTCCTGTACGGAATTGGTAATATAAAGCCCGAATGGAATTGATTTTTTATTTTCTTTTAAAAGTCTTGCTACTTCAGCAATCATGAATCCGCCAATTCTGTTGTCCAGCGCTCTGCAGACAAAATACCTGTCGTTCATTTCGAAGAATTCGTCCGGGTAAGTAATCATACATCCTACAAAGATTCCCATTTCCTCCACTTCTTTTTTGGAAGTAGCGCCACAGTCGATAAAGATGTTTTCGATTTTCGGGGTAGGCTCATTCTGATTCGTTCTCGTGTGAATAGCCGGCCATCCGAATACTCCTTTTACAATCCCGTTTTCTCCGTGGATATGTACAACTTTTGAAGGAGCGATCGTTTGATCAGAGCCTCCGTTTCTGATCACATAGATTAATCCGTCGTCCGTAATATAATTGACGTACCATGAAATTTCATCAGCATGTGCTTCAATCACTACTTTAAATTCAGCTTCCGGATTAATAATTCCATAGCAGGTTCCATAATGGTCTACTTCTATTTTATCAACATAGGGTGTGATATAGTCCATCCAGACTTCTTGTCCTTTATGTTCGTAACCTGTTGGAGATGATGTATTTAAATATTTCTCTAAAAATTTCAAAGATTTCTTTTCAAATTTCATAAAAAGGAATGATTTTTGCGTTTAATTTACGTTCTTATAAGTGTAAAAATAATGAATTTTAGTAAGATTATCTGCCTTTTTATTTTCTTTTTTGGAGTCAGTGTTTTTGGCCAAAAGGATGGTGTAGTGGCAAAACCACTCAATCAATATCCGGCTGAATCCTTGAAGACAGATGAATTTGGAAATAAATATTATTATGACGAGCAGCAAAAAGTCAAGATTTACGAAATCAACGGCGAACCTGTAGTTGTATTAGACGAATTGGTTTTGGTTAATAAACCGAGGTTTAATAACCAGCTGGATAAAAATTACTACTATTTTCTGAATAAAAAGCTGTATAGAGTATATCCGTTATTTGTCACTGCATTACAACAGTACAGAGATATCCAGAAAGATATGAATGATATGGATAGCAAGGCTAAAAGAAAATTTGTAAGAGAACGACAGAATATGCTGGCAGATCAGTATGAAAAGCAACTGAGAGATCTTACTACTACCGAAGGACAGGTCTTTGCAAAGCTGATGAACAGGGCTACCGGGAAAAATGTTTATGAAATCATTAAAGAACTGAGAGGCGGATGGAGTGCTTTCTGGTGGAATGTAAAAGGAAAAATGGCCGATATTGATCTGAAAGAACAATATGATCCACACAAAAACAGAACTGATGAATTTGTAGAGTCACTGCTTCAGTCCAACTGGAATTCAGGGTATCTGCAGCCTTATCCGGGAGCAAGCGATTTTAAAGTCAAGAAATAATATAAATTCCTGTAAGAATACTTACAGGAATTTTTCTTTTAATTTATCAAATACAATCTTATCTATTGGAAGAGGGAAAGGATTGTCTGGTCTGTCGATATCAATCCATTCTGTTTTTTCGATGCAGGGATCCATGATAATAAAATCTTCTTCATTCACTATATCCACTATATAATATATGGTAAGAAGCTGCTCGTTTTCTTTGAAGCGGGAAACCAGAAAATTTTCCTGAGTATAAAAATGTTCCAGGACATTGATCTGTACATTCAGTTCTTCATCAAACTCGCGATGCAGGCATTCCAGTACTCCTTCACCATATTCCAATCCGCCCCCTGGAAATTTCATTAAAGGTTCGCCGGCATATTCTTCAAATAAAGTCAGAACTTGGTTATCTTTTACTGCACACGCATACACTCTAATGTTGATCTTATCTATCATATATATAATGTATAATATTTGTATAGCTAATGTAAGAAATTTTGTTGAAAAAAGCTGGAAGTTGGAAGTGCGAAGCTGGAAGTTTAATACTATCTGTTTTTAATAATATTGAATCAACGTATCTTTATATATTAGTTATTATTTTAAAATAAAAAATCAATACTAATAAAACAGTTGGTTGTAAACCTCCAGCTTCCATCCTATAATTTGATAGCATTAATCATCTCCCTCTTTCCAGGAGGTCCCTGTTTTTTTTCTACCTGGAAATTCAGTTCCTGAAGAATTCTTCTTACGCTTCCTTTAGAAGAGTAGGTAGTTAATAATCCGTTAATGGCCATTTTGTCAGAAACCAGTTCAAATAATGGCTTTTCCCAAAGATCAGGCTGTACTCTGGCGCCGAAACAATCGAAATATACAAGATTGATTTTAGGCAAATCAATGTCTTTTAGGTCAAAAAAATCACATTCTATCTTTTTAAGGTTGAATCCACTAATGATTTCTACTGACTTTTCCCAATCTGCCAGATGAATTTTCTGATAAATATTTTTAAACTCAGGGTTGTCAAAATGTTCAAAGTAAGCCAAATCCTTAACTTCGGATTCATTTATGGGGTATTTTTCAAGCGAAAAATAGTTGATGACATGATTTTTGTCAGTTTTTAAATATTCATTAATTGTCACCAAAACATTCAAACCTGTTCCAAAACCGAGTTCTAGAATATTAATTTCGCAATCATTTATCAAATTTAGTCCATTTTTAATAAACACATGTTCGGCCTCCTGAAGTGCCCCATGATGAGAATGATAGTTTTCATTTAAATCATTGATAAACAATGTTTTACTTCCGTCGTTTGTGGTCTTAATCTCTCTTTTCAAGCTATTTTTTTGTCAAATTTACTGTAAAATTTTTATATTTAGAAAATTATGTTAAATTTGTAGAACATCGTAAAAATTTTAAAAAATGATAATTCAAAAAACTGAAAACTCCAGAATTTCTACATTTGACCCTAACGATTTTTCATTTGGTGGTACTTTCATAGATCATATGATTATATGTGAGTATGAAGATGGGAAATGGGGTGATGTAAAATTAGTTCCTTACGGTCCGATTCCATTTACACCTGCCATGATGGGAGTAAACTATGGACAAGCTTGTTTTGAAGGTATGAAAGCCTATAAAGACAAAGACGGGCAGGTTTTCCTTTTCAGGCCTGAAAAGAATTTTGAACGTATCAATAAGTCGGCAAAGCGTCTTGCTATGCCTGAGGTAACTGAAGAAATGTTTTTAGACGGATTAAAAGCGTTGGTAGATATGGATAGAGAGTGGATTCCACAGGGGGAAGGAATGTCTCTTTATATCAGACCATTGATTTTTGCTACGGAGGAAGCTTTGAAAGCAAGAGTATCTAATAAATATATGTTTGCTATTGTTGCAACACCAGCGAAGAGCTATTATTCTGAGCCGGTATCTGTAAAAATCTCTGACCACTATTCAAGAGCTGCAAACGGAGGAGTAGGTTCTGCAAAAGCTGCAGGTAACTACGCTGCTTCTTTCTATCCTACGCAATTGGCGATCGAAGAAGGATATGAGCAAATCATCTGGACGGATGATGCTACTCACGAATATTTCGAAGAGAGTGGTACAATGAACGTATTTGTAAGAATCAACGATACCATCTATACCCCTCCAACGTCTGAGAAAATCCTTGACGGAGTAACAAGAGACAGCTTCATTCAGTTAGCTAAGAAAAGAGGAATCGAAGTGAAAGTAGAACCAATTCCTGTGAAAACAGTTATTGAAGCGTTGAAGAACGGTTCTCTTAAAGAAGTGTGGGGAGTAGGTACAGCAGTAGTAACCACTCAGTTCCAGGCTTTAGGATATGAAGGTGAAAAACTTGAGCTTCCAAGATTATCTGACGAAGAAAGTTTCGCCGCTATTCTTAAGAAAGACTTGGTAGACCTGCAGACTAATCTTTCTGAAGATCCTTTCGGATGGAGAGTTGTGGTAGATCATGCTTTGGAAACAGTTTAATATTTTTTAAATAAACTATATAAAAGTCGGGGTTTTCCCGGCTTTTTTTGTATTTATGTAGTCGTAAAATGTATGAATGGTTTTTAATTCGGGGATTCAACCAGTTGCCTTGTTTTATTAACAGATTGATACATTTTTACATTCACATATTTCTGGGTCAAGTTTTGTAATTGATTCGCGAAATGTGTATTTTCGCAAAAGTTTATGAAAAAAATACTCTTCATATCAGCCATAAGCCTGTTGAGCTGCAACAGAAATACACAGACGGCCCATCCTCCGGTAGGCGGTGTTTTAAGCCAAAAAGATCTGGATGTTTCTAAAAACAGGATGAAAAATCTGAATACCATAGAAAGAGGCCAGATTCAGGATTGGATCAATGGCCAGTCTGTGAAATTCTATCCTACGCAGCTTAATTACTGGGTAACGGCGGAAGGCTATGATCAGAGAGAAAGAAGAAAAGATGAAACTTTGATTTCTTACTCTTATGATCTGTATGATTTTGATCAGACTAAAATCTACGACCAGTCTTTTGAAAGAAGAGATGCCAGATTCGGGCACTTTGATGAACTGAGGGCAGTGGAAAACGCTTTGCGTTTTATACAGGATGGAGAGGAAGTAACGCTTTTGGTGCCGTCTTCTTTGGCTTACGGAACTTTTGGAGACGAAAAGAAAATAGATAACGACATTCCATTAATCATAAAATTAAAAGCTCTATAATACATGAAATTGTTTAACAAGAATATAATTCTGGCAGCGGCAAGTATCTCGCTGATGAGTTGTACCCCAATTTATAAAAAAATGAACGTAGACAAAGAAACTTACGAAGGTCTTAATGACGGGCTTTATGCCAATCTTCAAACCACAAAAGGTAATTTGATTGTAAAGTTTGAAGACAAGAAAGCACCAGTAACTGTAGCCAACTTTATTGGTCTTGCAGAAGGGAAAATCGACAACAAAGCTAAGGCTAAGGGAGTTCCTTATTATGACGGAACTATTTTCCACAGAGTAATTAAAGATTTCATGATCCAGGGTGGAGATCCTAAGGGAACTGGAGCAGGTGATCCTGGATATAAATTCGAGGACGAAAGAAACGACCTTAAACATACAGGAAAAGGTATTCTTTCTATGGCGAACTCAGGACCTAATACAAACGGTTCTCAGTTTTTCATTACTGAAGTTGCTACACCTTGGTTAGATGGAAAACACACCATCTTCGGAAAAGTAGTAAAAGGTAACGACGTAATTGATGCTATTGCTAACGTTGAAAAAGGAGCTCAGGATAAACCTAAAACAGATATCGTTTTAGAGAAAGTTTCTGTTTTCAGTAAGGGTGATGAGTACAAGCACTACGATGCGGCTAAAACTTTCAGCGAAGGAAAAGCTAAGATCGCAGAAAACAATAAAGCTTTTTTAGCTAAAGAAGAAGCTGAAAAGAAGAAAAGAGAAGAAGAATTCAAAGCTAACCAGGAGAAATTAGTTGAAAACCTAAAAGCTGGTATGCAAAAAACTGAATCAGGTCTTTACTATAAAATCACAAAAACAGCTGACGGTAAAGCGCCAAAAGCAGGTGATAATGTATCTGTACACTATGCAGGTAAATTAGTAGATGGAACTGAGTTTGATTCTTCATTCAAAAGAAATGAGCCGATCGAAATTCCAATCGGAATGGGAAGAGTAATCAAAGGATGGGATGAAGGGATCCTGTTATTGAAAGAAGGTGAAACTGCTACATTACTGATTCCGCCGGCAATGGCTTACGGAGAAAGAGGAGCAGGAGGAGTGATCCCGCCAAACTCTTGGTTAGTTTTCGATGTTGAGCTTGTAAAAGTAAAATAATTGAATCTTTTTAAGATATGAAAACCGTTCCGGAAGGGACGGTTTTTTTGTTTGTATAAATACCGTATAAATACGGATTTCGGCAAAGATCAATTACTTCTATCTTTACCCGACACTTATAAGAAACAAAATAAAAATATGTTTGATCTGAATTACGACCTCATAAAAAAAGAAATTGAGTCAGAAATCTGTGAAGAACACGGTCTGCATCCGGAATTGATTAAAACAGATGAAGGCTTCGGAATAAAAGCCTGTTGTGAACCTTTCAGAGAAAAGATGGTTGAGAAGTCCGGAAACATGATTGAAGAAGAAACCCAAAAGATCCTTGATGAAATGATGAAGGATCTCTTTAAAGAATAAGTTTTTACGATGTTAAGATAACTTTGTTATCGCGAGCTGCTCCGGAGGGGGTGGCTTTTTTTTATTGTAAGTATTATATTTTATGAGACCATTCAATTAAGCATGAATATAAAAGAAGCTTTTAGAAAATTAATGATTTTGGCTGTATAAATAAAAAACCGCCCCAAACAGGACGGTTTTTTCAGTAAAAATTAATTGAAAGTTATATTTTAATATCTTTTCTTCATACCTGTTCCGGCTAAAGAACTGATGAATACAAGGCCGAAGCCGATATAAGCGGCAAATGCCGTCAGATATATAATTAAGCTGTTAAAGCTTGGTTTTAAGGCGTATACCAATACAGAAAATGCAGCAAAACTTAGTACCAACAACAGGCTCCATATATTCAACTTTGCAGCATCTTCATTTCTCTTAAAAATCATTTCAAAAAAATCTCTCATCATTACTAACATTTTAAGGGTTATACAATTAATTAAAAAATAAAGGCGTACTCATCGCGGTAAAAAGAATAAATTCCTTTACTGGGCTAAGGTTCGTGATGACTTTGCCAATTATTTATATCGTAATACCGGGCTAAAAGTCCGGGATATTTTTGTTTTTTTTTGAATCAATAAATGATTCTGGTTATTGATGATACCAGTGAGATACGGGGTGCAAAATTGCTGTGAAAAACTAACGGGGGTTAATTAATCACGAACCCGTATCTGGTACGGCATCGTAGAAAAAAAAGGATTCATATACTAGATATGAATTTGAATCAGTGGAAAAACTGAAAATCCACAGAAAACCTTTTTTCTCATCCTTAGTGTTTTTTTAATTTTTTCTCAATATCTTACATGCCAATATTATGCCAAAACATGATTTTGTCGATTAACACTTGGTTTTATGAGACTGATGAGCGTTGTATAGAAGCATGTTTTTATCTATTATTTCCTTAAACAAAGAAAAATTTTCTATCTTTAAGATTAAGTTGCATGAAACAAAGAAAATATTACGGCGCAATTATTTTTTATATATTTAAAATACTTTAGAACGGTTTAGAAAATGAACCGGGAAAGTTTAAAAGATAGCATCAGTAATCTTAAAAACCACAAATGCCACAAATATTTTGCACAAATTTCACAAATAAAATAGTAGCAATCAATTGATCAAAACACGGTACAATCATCTGTGTGAATCTGTGAAATCCATGGTTATAAAATCGACATAAGTTTTGTCTGGAGCCTTTGGAAGGTTTCTATAACGGATTAACAGGCTCCTTCGACTAAGCTCAGGATAATAACGTTACTATTGAATTCGTGTCATTCGTGAAATCATTAGTGCCATTTGTGTTTAAATCTAAAAAACCACAAATATTTTCGCACAAATCTCACAAATAGAAGAACACAAAAAGAAAACATACGTAATCATCTGTGCCAATCCGTGAAATCTGCGGTTATAAAAAAATATAATCACTATAAGTTTTGGTTAAAGACATCGGAAGATAATCATACAAGATAAACGGGACTTCCTTCATCTACGCTCAGGATAATAACGTTCCTATTGAATTCGTGTCATTCGTGAATCATTAGTGCCATTTGTGTTTAATCTAATAAACCCACAAATATTTTCGCACAAATTTTACAAATAGGAGAACACAAAAGAAACATACGTAATCATCTGTGCTAATCCGTGAAATCTGCGGTTATAAAAAAATAATCACTATAAGTTTTGGTTAAAGCCATCGGAAGATAATCATACAAGATAAACGAGTCCCCTTCATCTATGCTCAGGATAATAACGTTTCTATTGAAATAATAAAAAGTCTATAAAAACAAAACCGTCTCTAAAGACGGTTTTTATATTTGTTACCAGTTTTTATCAATCATATAAATAATCTGTGTCAAAGCTGTAGCTCCTAGTAGAAGCTCTCTTCGGTTCACCTTTTCAAAAGTATCTTCTTCTGTATGGTGAATGTCGAAATAACGCTGAGAATCCGGCATCAATTCAGCGGCAGGAATTCCCATGTCATGAAGCGGGTAGAGGTCTGTTCCGGAAAACCGCTCTTCAAAATTATACACTCCGTAAGGAAGGAATAGGTTTGACCAGCCTTTGATCTGATTTCTTTTGACATTATCCATATCCAGGGCAATTCCTCTTGGTGCAAAACCTCCGGCATCCGTTTCTATCGCAAAAAGATGTTTTTCATTCTTCTCTTTTACCGTTTTACCGTATTGAATTCCGCCTTTTACTCCGTTTTCTTCATTGGCAAAGCAAACTACTCTGATGATATGGTTATTTTGTATTCCCATCTTTTTAAAAGTTCGCAAAACCTCTATACTCTGAACAATTCCGGCTCCGTCGTCATGAGCGCCTTCACCTACATCCCAGGAATCAAGGTGTCCGCCGACAACAATAACGCTCTGGTCTTTTTTACCGGTAATTTCCCCGATTACAGAATGGGAAAGCTTTTCGCCTTTCATACCGCAGTTGGAATTAAGTTTAGCGCTGATTTTCTGGCTTTTCAGTAAAGCTTCCAGTTCATCTGCTGTTGTGCTTCCGATAGCTACGGCCGGTATTTTGGAGACTTTATCTTCGTAGCGCATGGCTCCTGTGTGAGGTACATCATCAAAAGCGGAAGAAAGTGATCTGACGATGGCAAACTTACCTCCTTTTTTAGCCGTTAAAGAAGCTGCAGTAGTTCTGTATTTTGCAGCATCACCATAGGCTTTGAAAGTCTCGACAAATGACTGGCTGAAAGGGTAATTGAAGAATACAATTTTATCTTTCACCTTTTCAGCCGGAAGTTTGTCGTATTCTTCCATAGATTTTACCATAATAATTTCTCCCGAAACATCTTTTCCTCCTGTTCCTTCAGAATTTCCAAGGGAAAGCATCTTAAGACTCTTCCATTTTCCGTTAGCAGCCTGGATGTGCAGGGACTCTTTTCCTCTTTCCCATACCGGGATCATGACTTCCTGAAGCCATACTTTATCAGCTCCGGCATCACGGAGTTTTTGTTCTGCCCATTTGACAGATTTTTCATAGGCTTCAGATCCGCTTAAACGGTGACCTATGTTTTTTGTAAGCTCTCTCAGCTCTGTATATCCTTTTCCATTGTTCAGGATTTCTGTAGAAATTTTTCTGAACTGGATAGAATCTTCTTTAGACTGGCCAAAAGCAGCCATTCCAACAAGTAATAATGGAGTTCCAAGTATCTTTTTCATTGTTTTACCAATTTTTATCAATCATATAAATAAGTTGTGTCATTACCGCTGAACCAAGCAGCAGTTCTCTTCGGTTGACTTTTTCAAAAGTATCTTCTTCGGTGTGGTGAATATCAAAATAACGCTGCGGATCAGGAACCAGTTCAGCTGTGGGAACTCCCATCTCATGGAGCGGAGCAATATCTGATCCGGAATATTTCCCTTCGAAATTATAAACCCCATAAGGTAAAAACAGGTTGACCCAGCTTTTGATCTGATTTCTTTGAGAGTCATCCATTTCGAGGGAAATCCCCCGTGGTGAGAAACCTCCGGCATCCGTTTCTATCGCAAAAAGATGTTTTTCATTCTTCTCTTTTACCGTTTTACCGTATTGTTTTCCGCCTTTCGTTCCATTTTCTTCGTTGGCAAAGCAGACGGCGCGGATAGTATGGTTGTTCTGTATCCCTAATTCTTTAAATGTTCTCAAGACCTCGATACTTTGTACAATTCCGGCTCCGTCATCATGAGCGCCTTCACCTACATCCCAGGAATCAAGGTGACCGCCGACAACAATAACGCTCTGGTCTTTTTTACCGGTAATTTCCCCGATTACAGAATGGGAAAGCTTTTCACCTTTCATTCCACAGTTGGAATTGAGCTTTGCTGTTACTTTCTGTTTTTTCAACAGCGTTTCCAGTTCATCAGCAGAAGTATTTCCGATGGTAATGGCTGGTATTTTTGAAATGTTTTCATCATAGCGCATATTGCCTGTGTGAGGAACATCGTCAAGAGCGGAAGAAAGTGACCGGATGATGGCAAATTTACCTCCTTTTTTAGCCGTTAATGAAGCGGTGGTTCGTCTGTAAGCACTGGCATCGCGGTAAGAAATGAAAGTCTGTACATTTTCCTGATTAAAAGGATAGTTGAAAAATACAATCTTATCTTTCACCTTTTCTGCGGGAAGTTGATCATATTCTTCAAGCGATTTTACCATAATAATTTCTCCTGAAACATCTTTTCCTCCTGTTCCTTCAGAATTTCCAAGGGAAAGCATTTTAATACTTTTCCATTTTCCGTTTGAAGTCTGGATGTGCAGAGATTCTTTTCCTCTTACCCATACCGGGATCATGACATCCTGAAGCCATACTTTATCAGCTCCGGCATCCCGGAGTTTCTGTGCAGCCCATTGTACTGATTTCTCATACGCTTCAGAACCGCTTAAACGGTTGCCTATCGTTTTGGTGAGCTCTCTCAGTTCATTGTATCCTTTGCCATTGTTCAGAATTTCTGTGGAAATTTTTCTGAACTGGATCGAATCTTCTTTAGCCTGACCAAAAACAGCCATTCCAAAAAGCAATAATGAAGCTCCTGCTATCTTTTTCATATTACCAGTTTTTATCAACCATAAAAATCATTTGTGTGATGGCTACTGCTCCGAGAAACAATTCTCTTTTATTCACTTTGTCAAAAGTATCCTGTTCGGAATGGTGGTAATCGAAATACCTTTGGGTATCAACTACCAGCTCTGCTAAGGGAATATCAAGCTTTTTTAAAGGAGAAATATCCTGAATTGCCTCAGTTTGGTCGAAATCATAAACGCCATAAGGAAGAAAATATTCTTTCCATGGATAAATCAATCGTCTTCTCTGAGGTGACATATCCAGAGAAAATCCTCGTGGAGAATAACCTCCTGCATCTGTTCCTAAAGCAAAAACATGTTTTTCATCTCTCTTTTTTACAAAAGCGGCATACATCTCGCGGCCCTGGCCTCCGTTTTCACTATTGGCGTACAGGACTACCCGGATGGTATGGTTATTTTCGTATCCAAGCGCTTTCAGTGTTCTTAAAACTTCGATACATTGTACAACACCGGTTCCATCATCAATAGCACCTTCGCCAAAATCCCACGAATCAAGCTGAGCGCCTAGAAGAATGACTTTAGAATCTTTCTTACCTTGAATTTCAGCAATAATGTTAGGATTTGTAGTGTCTCCTTTTGATTCAGCAGTCATATTGATTTTGGCCATGACCTTTTGTTTTTTCAATGTTTTTTCCAGTTCATCTGCAGATCTTACTCCAATGGATAAAGCAGGAATTTTAATTTTATCATCCGGTTCATAATAAATCATTTTAGCATGAGGAGTATCATCATTGGCGGTTGTAAGTGATCTTATAATTAATCCTTTTGCGCCTGTTTTGGCAATGATAGAAGCGGAAATTAATTTTGATTTTGCAGTCTGTAAATAGGAGTCACTTGTATTGATGATTTTCGGATCCATAGGAACGTTCACGAAAACGATCTTGTCTTTTAACTGTCCTATGGACATGGCATTAAGCTCTGAAGTGGAATTAATCAAGACAATTTCACCTGTAAGGTCTTTTCCTCCTGTTCCTTCAGAGTTTCCGAAAGAAAGCATTCTGATATTTTTCCAGTCTCCATTTCCTGCTTTTATTTGTAAAGATTCTTTTCCTCTGATCCAGACAGGTGCTTTGGCTTCCTGTCTCCAGATCATGTCAATACCAATTTCCTTGAACTTTTTTTCTGCCCATTCTACGGCTTTTGTATAACCGGGACTTGCACTGAAACGTGATCCGATTCCTTTCGTAAGTTCTCCAAGATTGTCATAAGCCTTACCATTGGTCATGATTTCATCTGAAATTTTTCTGAACTCATCATGATAATTGAATTTGGCAAGCGTTGTTTTTTTTGCCGGATTTTTTTGTGGCTTTTTTTGAGAAAATAAAAATCCACTCAAAAAGAGTGGAAGTATAATGAATATTTTTTTCATTTTTTATTTACCTTTCTTTTTCCTCTGATAAAAGTAGGGAAAAAATAGGAATTTATTAAGGTTTCATATCGTACATTACCAGGGCTGTAATCAATTTTGGTTCAATAAATGTACATTTTGGAGGCATACTTAATTTTAAATCCGAAATTTTAATCATATCATTAAAACTTACAGGATAAATTCCGAAACCAACTTTGCCTTCACCGCTGTCTACCTTCTCTTTTAAAAGATTTATTCCGTTGATGTTTGAAGTTCCTTTTACATAAGAGATAAGTTCAGAGCTGTCCGGATCTTCAATTTTTAGGATATTTTTGAAAATATACTTGTCAATAAGGTGGTGATCCAGGTTATCAAGAGACATCTCTTTGGAACGAAGATCATGCTTCACGTGAAGAGAGTAGAACTTCCCATCCATATACATTGAAATGTGGAATTTTTGAGAAGGGTAGTAGGAGGTTTCTCCTTTTTCATGAATAAGGAAGTATTTTTCAAGTTCCTTCAGGAAATCTTCGGGAGAAATGCCATTCAAATCATGTAAGATTCTGTTATAATCATGAATTTTAATCGACTGATTGGAAACAATAAAACTGTATACAAAGTTGTAAAGTTCTGTACCGTTATGTTTTTTGTTTTTCTCCTTATGATATTTTGCATTTATTGCTGTAGAACCAATTCTATGGTGTCCGTCAGCAATATAAAATGAATCAATCTGATCTATTACTTCTTTAAACTGCTGTAGTTTCAGACGGTTGTCTATTCTCCAGATTTTATGTCTGATACCGATAGTATCTACATGGTTGAAGATAGGAACGTTTTTCTCCTCATGATTCATCAGCAGCTCAATTTTTGAGTTGGCCGGATAGGTAAGGAGTACGGGTTCTGCCTGCAGATTTACTTTTTCAAGGTAATGAGCTAGTTTTTCTTTTTTCTGAGGAATGGTACTTTCATGTCTTTTGATTTTTCCATTCCAGAAATCTTCAATACTCGCTAATCCCAGAAGTCCTCTGAACACCTGTTTGTTGGGGTAGATCTGCTCATAAAGATAGTAAGCTGAATTATCCTGGACCAATTTCTTCTCGTCCAGAAGTTCTTCAAATGTAGAACGGATCTTTCGCAGATTCCGGTCAATATCTTTAGATTTACTTACAACATAGGGCTTAATCATATTGATGTAAGTATTTTCAACTTGAGCTTTCTCTGCAATCTCTTCCTGGGTAAAATTATCCAGTGGATGCGTAGGGAAAGTACTCTCAAAGTCTCTATGAGGTCTTATTCCACGGAAAGGTTTAAAAACAGGCATATTTATCTTATAGTTTCTTTTTGTAGCTTAATAATTTGTTCAGCAAGTTCAATACCGATTTTTTCCTGCGCATCCAATGTATTTCCGCCAACGTGCGGAGAAAGAGATAATGCAGGGTTCATCAGTAAAGGAAGTTCGGGGCTTGGTTCATTTTCAAAAACGTCCAATGCTGCTCCGGCTACTTTTCCTGATTCAATAAAATCGATCAGTGTCACTTCATTGATGACACCTCCTCTTGCAGTATTTACAATATAGACTCCGTCTTTCATTTTTTCAAACTGAGGGGTATCTATAATATATTCATTCGTTTTCGGCGTATTGATACTGATGAAATCTGCATCTTTCAGAAACGCATCCATATCATTGGTGGAAGTGATTTCAAAGTCGACAGACTGTCCGTTGAAGAAGTTCAGGGTAAGAACTTCCGTTTTTGGGCTTCTTGTCAGAACGATTACTTTCATTCCTAAAGCAATTCCTATTTTTATGACTTCCTGGCCAATACTTCCAAAGCCGATTACTCCTAATGTTTTCCCTGAAAGTTCATAGGCATTGCTGAATGACTTTTTCATAGCACTGAAATGGGTATCTCCTTCCAGAGGCATCAGTCTGTTGGATTCGTGAAGGAATCTTGCCAGTGAAATGAAATGTCCGAAAACTAATTCTGCCACTGATTTTGAAGATGCTGTAGGGGTATTGATTACTTTAATACCTTTGCTTCTGGCATATTCCACATCAATGTTGTCCATCCCGATACCGCCTCTTCCAATGATTTTAAGGCCGGGACATGCATCAATCAGTTCCTGTCTCACTTTCGTCACACTTCTTACAAGAAGGACGTCCACATTATTATCGTTGATAAAATTAATAACGTGATCCTGAGCGACTCTATTGTCCAGGATTTCAATTCCAGCTTCTTTTAAAGCGTTTTCTCCTGCTTTTGAGATTCCATCGTTTGCTAAAACTTTCATGAATTATTTGATTTAAAGATTGAAAAATGTAAATATTTCAAAATTTTAAAACTGAGGTGCAAATTAATAAATTTAAATTAACTGCTTTTCACTCTTTCAATCTTTGAATTTTTAATACTTTATTATTTGATTGATTTCATTACATCCACCAAAACCTGTACGCTTTCAATAGGTAAGGCGTTGTATAAACTTGCTCTGTAACCGCCAAGGCTTCTGTGTCCGTTCAATCCACTGATCCCTGCCGCTTTCCATGCATTGTCAAACTCTTCTTTTTTGTTTTCGTCTGTGATTTTGAAAGAAACATTCATCAGTGAACGGTCTTCTTTTACGCAGAAAGTTTCAAATAGGGGATTGCTGTCGATTTCATCGTATAGAAGCTTTGCTTTAGCTTCATTTCTTTGTTCTGCAGCTGCAATTCCTCCGTTTTTTTCAAGATACTGAAGGGTAAGCAAAGAAGCATACACAGGAAATACCGGCGGCGTATTGTACATTGATTCTTTAGCGATGTGCTGAGAATAATCAAGAATTGAAAACATATTTTCTCTTCCTGTTTTTCCAAGAATTTCTTTTTTGATCACCACTAAGGTAACTCCTGCAGGTCCCATATTTTTCTGAGCACCGGCGTAGATCAGGTCAAATTTGGAAAAATCCAGCTGTCTTGAAAAAATATCAGAACTCATGTCACAAACCATCAGCGTGTCCACTTCAGGGAAAGATTTCATCTGAGTTCCATAAATGGTGTTGTTCGAGGTACAGTGGAAATAATCGTATTCTGAACCAACCGTATAATCTTTAGGAATAAAAGAATAGTTTTCTTCTTTTGAAGAACCTACTACATCTACTGTTCCTACTTTTTTTGCTTCTTTGATGGCTCCGGCTGCCCATGTTCCTGTATCCAGGTAAGCTGCTTTTCCACCTACTTTCATCAGGTTGTAAGGAACCATTGCAAACTGCAGGCTGGCACCTCCTCCTAAATAAAGGACTTCATAATCATCACCAAGATTCATCAGTCTTTTTACAATTGCACGCGCTTCGTCCATTACAGCTACGAAATCCTTACTTCTGTGAGAAATTTCAAGAAGAGACAATCCTATACCATTAAAGTCAAGGATAGCCTGTGCTGATTTTTCAAATACCTCCTGTGGCAAAATACATGGCCCTGCGCTGAAGTTGTGCTTTTTGTTCATATTTTTTATTTTTTGGTTTGCTTCCGGATTGTATAATCCTTCAGCTTTATTTTTGGTTACATTGGGTTTTTGGACAAAAAAACCGCCTCACAGATGATGAGACGGAATTTTTTTATTCGCCGTGTAAGAATGCTTTTTTATTAAGAAGAGATTCTTCAGATTCTACGTGATCCTCATCAGGAACGCAACAGTCTACAGGGCATACCGCCGCACACTGAGGTTCTTCATGGAATCCTTTACATTCTGTACATTTATCTGTTACAATGAAATATACATCATCACTTACAGGTTCCTGTGGTGCATCTGCATCTACAGTAAGTCCGGACGGCATTGTAATTGTACCTTGAAGAGCCGTACCGTCAGAAGCTTTCCAATCTACAGCTCCTTCATATATTGCATTGTTGGGACATTCTGGTTCGCAAGCCCCACAATTAATGCATTCATCAGTTATTTTAATAGCCATCGCTAATTTTTTTTAAATTTGCACAAAATTACAAAATATTCCCCAATTTTAAAGTAATTATGAATACCGAAAATCAAGTTTTAGGACTTATTAAATTAAGTGACTATATAAAAGCGTTTTTAGCGAAGAAACCGGAAGATCACAATGAAGATGATGCAGATTTTGAATTATTATTGAAAAGGTCTGAAATAGAAAATCCATGGTTTACTATTGATAATCAGAAAATTGCTTTACAGCAATGGGCAGGTCTTTTGACTGAAGAAAACATCAAAAAGTGGCTGGGAAATTATTCAACCTCTAAAGTATCAAAAAGAGTTGGACTTATTTTAGCCGGAAATATTCCTTTGGTGGGCTTTCATGATGTGATGTCTGTGGTGTTGAGCAATCACATTCCTGTTATTAAACTGTCTTCAAAAGATAAATACATGGTTCCGTTTTTATTAAAAAAATGGAATGAGTTTTCTGACGGAAATGTAGTGTTTGAGTTTGTAGAAAGATTAGAAAATTTTGATGCTGTAATCGCTACAGGAAGCAATAATACAGCCAGATACCTGGAATATTATTTTAAGAATCATTTAAGCATTATCCGTAAAAACAGAACTTCTGTTGCCGTATTGAAAGGTGATGAAACGGAAGCGGAACTACAGCTGCTGGCAAAAGATATTTTCCAGTATTTTGGGCTTGGATGCCGTAATGTGACGAGAATTTTCATTCCACAGGACTTCGTTATTGACAGGCTGTTTGAGAGCTTCATCGGATTCCAGGATATCATCAATCATAATAAATATGCCAATAATTATGACTATAACAGGGCAGTTTATCTTTTAAATCAAGATAAATTCTGGGATAATAATTTTGTGATGCTGAAAGAAGATGATAAACTTTTCAGTCCGCTTTCTGTAATCAATTTCAGCAGATATGACTCTTTGGATGACGTAAAAACATTTATTGCTAAAAACGAAGAAAATATCCAGTGTGTGGTGTCTAAAGAAGAGTTGGGATTGAATGCTATTCCTTTTGGAGAAGCACAAAATCCAGGACTTGATACTTATGCAGATAATGTAGATACAATGAAATTTTTAGAACTGGTCTGATTTTCGTATCTTCCATCACTTATTTCACCAGATAACAAAATGAATACTATGAAAAAATTATTGCTGGGAATTGCTCTCGTGGGTGCACAGCTGATGTTTGCTCAGAAAGTAGCAGGTGTAAAGGTTGAGGGTGGCCAGAAGAAAGAGCAGCCGGCTGCTATAAGTAAGGAGAAAGTAAGTCTGTATAATGATAACTTTCTTAAGTTTGTTGAGGCTTTACAGGCTTCTGACCGTAAGGCAATTGATGGATTGCTTTCTGAGAAGGTAAAGGAAATTGTAACGGATGATGTTCTTAAGAAAGTAAAAGATGGCATTGATCCCAATAAAAAGCTTGAAATCTTAAAAGCAGGATATTACAAAACGATGGATGGTATTAATCATCCAAGTATTAAGTATAAATATACAGGGGAATCATCATCCAAAGAGGCTATTACGGCTGTATTTGAGGATGACGGAAAAATTCTGGGTGTATTGCCTGCGAAATAGATAAAATTTATTTTCGATTAACTAAAAAATATTAACTATGATGACAGACGTTTTAGTTGCTCATTCTTCTGATGTGGAGAAGGCGGCTTTTTACAAGAAGACCTATTTGCATGTTGCTTTATCTATTCTTGCATTTATTGGAGTTGAAACGATATTATTGAAAACGGTTCCGAAAGAAATTATTTTCATGATGTTTGCTCAGAAATATATTTGGTTACTAATCATTGGCGTTTTCTGGTTAGCTTCTGTTTTAGCTTCTAAATGGTCACTTTCACAAAGTAAGTCTACTCAGTATCTGGGATTAGGATTTTACATTCTTTTGGAAGCAATTATCTTTATGCCTTTGCTTTTTATTGCAACCAATATGGCAGGTGGTTCAAATGTAATCTTCCAGGCTGCTACTTTAACGATTGCGATGTTTGCAGGTATTTCCGCAGTGGCGTTTACTTCTAAAAGAGATTTTTCTTTTCTGAGAAATATCATTGTAATCGGTGGGTTTATCTCCATCGGACTGATTGCGGGAGGAATGATCTTTGGTTTTAACCTTGGATTATGGTTTTCAGTAGGAATGGTAATTTTAGCTTCGGCTACTATTTTATATCAGACAAGTAAATTAAAAGACTCCTACGGGACAAACCAATATGTGGGTGCGGCATTGCAGCTTTTTGCTTCTATTATGCTTCTTTTCTGGTATATTCTGAGTATTCTGATGAGCAAAAGAAACTAATAGGTAATTTGATCTTATCTTTACAATAACGTCCCGGTGATTTTTCATCGGGATTTTTTTTGAATACATTTTTTTTAACACAAATGGCACAAATGATTTCACAAATAACACGAATTCAATAGGAACGGGCTTTAGCCTGTTTGATTTTAAATGAATATTTTTCAATGGCTTTAGCCGAAACTTATAATAATTTTAGAAATATTTTTTAACCACGGATTTCACAGATTGACACAGATGATTGCATGTAATTTTGATGAATTGATTGGTTTTATTCTATTTGTGAAATTTGTGTAAAACATTTGTGTTATTTGTGGTTTTGGGAATTTAAACCCAAAAAATCCAGATGAAACTTCACCGGATTTTATTGGATATTCTTTAAAAGTTTTCATGCAACTAGCAGCTTCATGAGACTGGTTAAGGTCCTTTGAAGTAAGTAAGTTTTACTGTTGATGCAAAAAGATTCTTAAGGAATAGAAAAAAGTATAGTAATGAGGAAAACCTCAGGTATTGTATTTTGTGTTTTTTACAATCTTTTAATTAAAGATAATCAAAAGATATTATTTGTCGATTGATCCTAAAACCTTCTGAGCAAAAGAGTTTAAAGCATCTTTTTCACTCATTCCGTTTTGTACGTTGGCGTGAACTTCCAGAGCTCCACAAATATTGGTGATCAATTCTCCTGCAACATTTAAGTCTTCTTCGCTTGTTCCTCTGAATTCGCAGAAACTTTCCAGTACCTCTAATGTTTTTTCAAGGTTTTCAGGAGTCTGATTCTGATAAAACTGTCTGATTACGGGTAATTTCATTATGCTAATTCATTAAAAAGGTTAATTAAACTTTCTGCCTGGTTAGATTGAACCTGGTTGACCAATTCTCCGTTTTTAAAGATCGCGAAAGTAGGTAAGTTGTCCACTTTTGCTAATTTTCTGCTTTCAGGAAGCTTTTCAGCATCTACATATAAAAATGGAATAGAGTCATTTTCAGATGCCAGTTTTTTGAATTTCGGCTTCATGATTCTGCAGTTTCCGCACCATGTTGCGCCATATTGAACAACTACTTTTTCGTTGTCGTTAACTATATTTTGTAATGTATCTTCGGTTAATTCTTTGTACATGATTGTAATTTGAAAATTTATTAATTTGAAAATGTGTCAATGCTTTGTAAAGAAGAAAATGAGATAATTTTTAACTATCCTGAGATTATTTTCAAATTATCTCATTTTCAAATTAACACATTATATTAGTTCTTAGCTAAGTATTCTGCTGTAGAAGTTCTGTCAGCTTTCATTGCATCTTTTCCTTCTTCCCAGTTTGCAGGACATACTTCACCATGTTTTTGAACGTGTGTGTAAGCGTCAATTAATCTTAAGAATTCTTTTACGTTTCTTCCCAGAGGCATATCGTTTACCGCTTCGTGGAAGATTTTTCCAGTTTCGTCGATAAGGTAAGTTGCTCTGTAAGTTACGTTAGAACCTGTGAAAACTTCTTCTCCTTCTTCATTGTATTCAAAATCCTGGTCAACAATACCCAACGTGTTTGCCAATTGTCTGTGTGTATCAGCTAAAAGCGGGTAAGTTACTCCTTCAATACCTCCGTTATCTTTTGGTGTGTTCAACCATGCGAAGTGTACTTCGTTCGTATCACAAGATGCACCAATTACTTTAGTGTTTCTTTTTTCGAACTCTCCTAAAGCCTCCTGAAAAGCGTGAAGCTCAGTAGGGCATACGAAAGTAAAATCTTTAGGGTACCAGAATAAAAGAACTTTTTGCTGGTTGTTTACTGCTTCATCAAGGATGTTGATTCTTAAATCGTCACCCATTTCGGACATTGCGTCAATTGTTAAATTGGGGAATTTTTTTCCTACTAAAGACATAATTTTCTGTTTTTATATTTAAATTTCTATGGCAAAGATATGAAAGATTCATCTATCGAACAAACAAATATTGATAAATAAAATCTATAATTCTTTTTGACATGTTGTTAAATAAAAAAGCCCTGACAACAGGGCTTTTTGTTTATTTTAGTAACCAAATACTTCGGTTAAATTAAGTTTTTTTACCTCACCTAATTTCTGCATATCGGCCTCATTTACTTTATCTTGAGAAGCAACAAGGCAGTATGTATAGTTTTTGTTCTTCATTTCCTTATCGTGGAATGTGTTGATGTCTGCAAAAGACAGTTTTGGTGCCTGTTCATAGACATTTTTTCTCATGTCAAAGTTGTTTCCAAGTCTTTGAGATTTCAGATAAGAGAAGATGATTCCGTCCTGAGTGATTCTTTCAGAAGCAATCGATTTTTTCAATCCGCTTTTTGCAGTTTCAAATAACTGTTCAGATTTTGGAAGGGTCGTTAAAAGCTCATTCATTGCCGTTGTAGACTCATTGAATTTATCAGCCTGTGTTCCTACATACGCCATAATCATATCCTTGTCTGTTTTCTTGCTTGGAAGTGCAAAATAAGAGTAGGTAGAATAAGCAAGTGCCTTAGATTCTCTGATCGTCTGGAATACAATAGATCCCATTCCTCCTCCAAAGTAGTTGTTAAACAAGCTTACAGTAGGAGTAGTTGCAGGATTGTACTGGTCAGAGTTTCTTACCCAGAAAACTTCTGCCTGTACCATGTCATAATGAGCAAATAATACTTTGTTTTTATCAGTAGGGATCTGAGCAAAAGTTTTAGACTTAGGCAGGTCTTTCAGGGTTGCTGGAAGCTTGTGAACCGGTTTTAAAGATGCCACCACTTCATTTCCTGTTTTAGGACCGTAATACAATACTTTATGCTTGAAATTAAACAAATCATGAAGAACATTAATCAGATCTTCTGCTTTTAAAGCGTCAAGTTCAGCATCGCTTAGTACATTGTTGAAAGGATTCTGTGCACCATATTGGGCATAACTTCTTAGTCCGGCCATGATGGTTCCTTTATTCTGCTTAGCATTGGCTCTGGCTTTCTTCAGTCTTGTTTTATAAGCATCAAGAGCGGTTTGGTCTGCCTGACAGTTTTTAATCAGATCTTCAAATAAAGAAATCGTTTTATCGAAGTTTTCATTTAAACCTTCAAGCGATACATAAGTTTCTTCATTTCCGGCACCTACATTGAAGCTTGAAGCAAGTTTGTAAAACTCTTTACTGATAACTTCTGAAGATTTGTCCTTAGTTCCTAAATACTGAAGATATTCTGCAGCTATAGGAAGGATTTTGTTGTTCCATTTTCCGGAATCAAAGTGATAATACATTCTGAACAGTGCATTGTCTGTATTTTTTACAGAAAGTACGTCTACGTCGGCCAATTTGTTTTTAGCGATGTCTTTATCATAATTTAACCATACCGGAGCGATAGGGCTTTCAGGCATTTCATCAATCTTCTTAAGGAAAGGAGACTGATCTTCTCTGTTAACGGAAACCGGAGTGATGGTTGGTTTGTCAACTTTCACAATGCTCTTATCTTCACCTTTTCTTTTGTAAACCGCAACGTAGTTGTTGTTCTGAAGATATTTGGATACGAAATCCATGATATCTTTCTTCGTAAGTTTTGAAATTTCGTCAACATATTCAAGTGATGCTTTGTGGTCAATGTCTGAAGTAAATTCATCCATCAGGATACTTGCTCTTGACGAATATTTTTCATCCTTCTGAATAATACCTTTCTTCTCGTTGTTCACGATAGACTGAATAAGATCATCAGAAAATTCCCCTTTTCTTAATTTATCAATTTCCTGAAGAAGAAGGTTTTTTACTTCATCCAGAGATTGCCCTTCAGTAGGTTTCCCTTGTAAAAGTAATACGGAATAATCTTTTAAGGTATAAGAACCTGCGTATGCTCCCAGTAACTTTTGTTTTTTTACCAGATCAAGGTCAATCAATCCAGCCTGCCCGTTGGTAAGCATATTTCCAACAAGGTTCAGCATTCTTGCATCTTTCGTGGAAGCACCCGGAAACCTGAAGCCAAGCATTACATTTTCAGGATTAGGACCTGTAACTTCTTTTACAATTGGAGCTGTAATGGGTTTTTCTTGTCCGACTTTGTATTCAGGAATCGCTTTTGGCTTCATGTATGAGAAAACCTTGTCAATTTTTGCAATCACTTCATCCGGGTTAAAATCTCCGGACATGATGATTCCCATATTGTTGGGAACGTAATAATTATTGTAATATTCTCTGATAGCGTGTAGAGAAGGGTTTTTCAAATGTTCAATCGTTCCGATGGTGGTCTGCTTTCCGTAATTATTGTTAGGGAAAAGGTTGGCAAACATCGTATCGAAAACTTTATCTCCGTCATCATCAAGAGATCTGTTTTTTTCTTCATATACAGCTTCAAGCTCTGTGTGGAAGAGTCTCAAAACAGGTTCTCTGAATCTTTCAGCCTGCACCGCAAGAAATTTGTCAAGAACATTGGCAGGTACATCTTCTGTGTATACGGTTTGTTCAAAGGAAGTGAAGGCATTGGTTCCGTCAGCTCCCATACCCGCCATCATTTTGTCGTATTCATTCGCAATTGCATATTTTGCAGCCTCTCCGGAAACCTTGTCAATTTCTTTGTAGATTTCTTTTCTTTTAGCCTCATCTTTGGTTTGGTTGTACTTTTCGTAAAGGGCGTCAATCTGGTCTAAAAGAGGTTTTTCTTTCGCCCAGTCTTTAGATCCGAACTGATTGGTTCCTTTGAAAAGCATATGCTCCAGATAATGGGCAAGACCCGTGTGATCTGCAGGGTCGGTTTTGCTTCCTGCCTTTGTGGCGATATACGTTTGAATTCTCGGGTCCTTGTTTGTTGGACTCAAAATAACTGTTAATCCGTTTTTTAAGGTGTAATACCTTGCGGAAGTAGGGTCGTTGGTAACGTATCTATACTTATAGCCATTAGAATTTCCTTCTTTCCATTGGAAATCCTGGCCAAAAGCATGGCCTGCAAAACTTGCAGCGGCAATACTCGTTGCGATGGTTAGTTTTTTTAACAGATTCATTGCTGTTGTGCTTTATTTTGGGTTATTAATTTTATTAGTTGAATTGTTCCAATAGATTTTTGATTCGCTTCATTGCTTCTCTTAAGTCTTCCTCAGATGCAGCGTAAGAGAATCTGATACATTCCGGGCTTCCGAAAGAGAATCCGCCGACACAGCCTACATGAGCATTTTCCAGAAGGAACATGGCAAAGTCATCAGAGTTCTTAATTTCAGTTCCGTTAAGGGTTTTTCCGATATAGTGCGAAATATCCGGGAAGAAATAGAATGCTGCTTTAGGAAGCAATACTTTGAATCCTGGAATTTCTTTGATCAGTTCATACACCAAATCTCTTCTTTCTTTGAAAGCATCAATCATGTATCTGTATTCAGAAGGGTCTGTTTTCAATGCCGTGATAGAAGCTCTCTGTGCCATGGTGTTGGCTCCGCTGGTCATCTGTCCCTGTACTTTTTCACAAGCCTTTGCCAGCCATTCCGGACATGCAGAGTACCCGATTCTCCATCCTGTCATTGCAAATGCTTTTGACATTCCGTTGATTACCGCTGTCTGTTCATATACTTCAGGAAACTGTGCAATAGAAGTTGTTTTTGTTTCGTAATTGATATACTCGTAAATCTCGTCAGAAATTATCGTTACCTGAGGGTATTTAGCGATAACTTTAGCGATGGATTTTAATTCGTCATATGTGTAATAACCACCGGATGGGTTACATGGAGAACTGAAAAGTACCGCTTTGGTTTTCTCTGTAATAGCCTCTTCAAGCTGCTCTGCTGTTACTTTAAAGTCTGTTAAATAAGAAGTAGGAAGCATTACGGAATTTCCGCCCATCATTTTTACCATTTCATCATAGCTTACCCAATACGGAGCGGGAAGAAGAACTTCATCACCATCATTGATAATAGATGCAAGAACATTTATAATTGCTTGTTTAGCACCATTTGAAACACAGATCTGGGTAGGTTTGTATTCCAGATTATTATCTCTTTTTAATTTATAGGCAATAGCTTCACGCAGTTCCAGAAATCCCGGAACAGGAGAGTAGTGGCTGTAGTTTTGGTTGATTGCATCGAAGGCGGCCTGTTTGATATTGTCCGGAACATCGAAATCCGGCTCGCCAAGAGTTAAGCTGATCACATCTATTCCGTTGGCTTTCATTTCTCTGGCTTTGTTTGACATTACAAATGTCTGGGAGTATCCTAGTCTTTTTACTCTATCTGAAAGTTTATCCATTGTATTTCTTGAATTTTAACAAATATATAATAAAAACGTCTTCTGGGGGCAATAAAAGTAGGGGAGCTTAAAAGATTTTTGTCAGGTTTTGAACAGATTTTTCCTGTTAGGAATCATTATGTTACTTGGACAGGGATAAACACTTGACTCGTGTTTTGGTCAAATCACAATCAATAATATGAAGATAAGTGAAAATTTAGGTTAAATAAAAAGTACTTCCGAAGTTCAGGGTTTCGTATCTTTAAACAATCAAGATCATTATTCTATGAAATATTCCGTTTTTTTATTGCTGATTTCCTGTACTGTCTTTTCTCAGAAACATTCAAAAGATGAGGAAGTGAAGAATTATGTCTCGCAGGTGAGTGAAGATTCATTGAAATCATACATTGGTAAATTGGTAAGTTTTGAGACCAGACATACCTTAAGCACGGTGGATCATCCAAAGCACGGAATAGGGGCTGCACGGAATTGGGTTATTAAAAAATTCAAAGATTATGCTAAAAATTCCGGTGGCAGAATGGAAGTATACCTTCAGCAGGAAGATATTCAGCCGGATGGAAAACGAATTGATAAAGCAGCCAATCTTGGAAATGCTGTCGCCTTTCTGAAAGGTACAGATCCTGATGACAAAAGAATCTTCCTGATCGGTGGACATCTTGATTCAAGAGTAACAGACGTGATGAACCGGACTTCAAAAGCACCGGGAGCCAATGATGATGGCAGTGGAGTAAGCGCTGTTATTGAGTCTGCAAGGATACTAAGCAGGTCTTCATTTCCGGCTTCCATTATCTTTGTGGCTTTTTCCGGAGAAGAGCAATCACTGTTGGGATCCAAACAATTGACTGAAAAAATTAAGAGAGAAAATCTACAGTTGGAAGCCGTCCTGAACAATGATATGATCGGTAATCCTAAAGCAGGAGAAACAGGAGAGGTCAATACCCATACCCTCCGTGTATTTAGTGAAGGTCTGCCGTATAAAGATCTGGATAAAAAAGCAATGGCAATCAGAAATCTGGGTTTTGAAAATGACAGCGAATCCAGACAGCTGGCAAGATATATCAAAGAAATTACAGAACAATACATCAAAGGACTTGAAATAAAACTGATCTACAGAAATGACAGGTTTTTACGTGGAGGAGATCATACCAGCTTTGTTAATAACGGATTTCCTTCCGTAAGATTGACCGAGTATTACGAAAATTACGATCATCAGCATCAGGATATAAGAGTAGAAAACAATAAGCAATATGGTGATCTTCCGGAATTTATAGATTTTAAATACCTGAAGAAGAATGTGGCTGCCAATATCGCAGTACTTGCCAGTCTTGCAAAATCCACTTCAAAACCTGAAAAAGTAGAAATGGACGTTAAAGAACTTACCAATTCTACAACCCTGCATTGGGAGAAGCCAAAATCAGGGACTCCGGCAGGTTATTATGTGCTGGCAAGGGAAACAGACAGTCCGGTATGGCAGAAAAAAATATTTACAACAGGACTTTCCATTAAAGTTCCGCTTTCCAAAGACAATTATATTTTTGCCGTACAGACCATCAGCCAGTCCGGAAACCTGAACGTACCTGTAATTCCGGGGATTGCGAAGTAATGCTCTCTGTTGAAAACAGGGGATCAGGCTCTGCCGGGAAAAGTAGATTTGAATACAAGAGAAATAAAACTTATTTTTGTGGTTTATAATAATTCACATGTCTGCATCGTTACTATTAAAATATTTCCCGGATCTTACTGAAAAACAGAAAGAACAGTTTTCACAATTGGAAAATCTGTACAATGAATGGAATGAAAAAATTAATGTAATTTCCAGAAAAGATATGGAGTCGCTGTATGAAAAGCATATTCTCCACTCTTTGGGAATTGCAAAAGTAATGGAATTTGCGCCGGGAACAAAAGTTTTGGATATCGGAACCGGAGGTGGTTTTCCGGGAATTCCGCTGGCGATCCTGTTTCCTGAGACACAATTTACTCTGATTGATTCTATCGGCAAGAAAATCAGTGTAGTACAGGCAGTAGCAGAAGGCGTAGGATTGACGAATGTAACAGCTATCCACGGAAGAGCAGAAAAACTCAAAGAAAAATTCCACTTTGTAGTCAGCAGAGCGGTAACCCAGATGCCTGAATTTTTAAGATGGCTGAAAGGAAAGTTTGAAAAAGAACAGTTTAATTCTAAACATAACGGAATTTTATATTTAAAAGGCGGTGATCTTGCAGAAGAGCTGGCCGGACTTAAATGTGAAATATTCAATCTTAAACACTATTTTGATGAAGAATTTTTTGATACTAAGAAAGTAGTTTATGTATCAAAAGGTAATTTTAATTCCTAATTTTTATGTAAATAAGGAATAATTTTTGCTAATATTTGTTAATAATCAGAAAAGTAAAGGTTATGAAAAAACTTTTAAATATTGGATTTTCAGTATTACTGTTTGGCGGGCTTCTGGTTTCGTGTAATGATGACGATTACCATACAATCGAATCTATCGATAAGATCAAAATAGACAGTGTAAAAATTGTCAATGATACCATGGATGTTTTTGCGATACAAAGCATAAAGACTTATTCCACCTATCCGTCTCATTGTGAAGGCTTTTATGGCTATGATTATGTTTACAATAATGATCTTGACAGAACAGTTACTTCCTACAAATATATCACAAACGGACCTTGTGCGCAGGGAAATTATGTAGGAGGCAATCAAATCAACTTCAGTCCGCAAAGAAAAGGAACCTATACTTTTAAATTCTGGAACGGAGGAAATAACTGGATTACGAAAACAATTGTGGTAGAATAATGAGATTGACTTTTGTATTGTGCTTATTGGCAGCTGAGTTGGTATTCGGACAAAAAATTACATGGGAGGAAGGCAGAAAGCTGACATGGGATAATTTTAAAAGCCCGGTCAATAGGAAAAAGAATCCCGATGTAGCAGCGTATACCCACTGTGGCTGGGAATTTTCTTCTATAAAATCTTCCAATCCAAAAGCGCCGGTTACGATTACCATAAGAACCATATTTAACGAAGAAAAATCCTGGAAGGACGTGAAAAAGATGGATGATTACATTCTTCTTCATGAGCAGAAGCATTTTGATATTGCAGAATTATTTGTAAGAAAATTCAGAAAGGCAGTCGCTGAAAAAATCAGGACTTCCGGTGATTATAACAAGTATTTCAAAACCATTTATGACGGAATATCCAATGATTACCAAGACTTCCAGATGGCCTATGACAGAGAAACTCGCCACGGCATCAATAAAGAAAAACAGGCAGAATATAATAATACGATTTCTGAACAACTAGACAACCTAAAAAGCTATCAAGCCCCTTGAAATTCCTCAATAAGATCATTCACGAACTGCTGGCGCAAAACCCGGATCTTTCTGCGTTTAATATCATTCTGCCCGGAAAACGTCCTATTGTGTTTATCAGACAGATTCTGGAGGAAAACAATTACTCAGGGCTTCTTCCCAATTTTTTTACCATAGAAGAACTTATCAATAAAATTTCTGATCAGCAGCCGATTCAGGGAATTCCATTGTGGCTTTTCTCATTCGATGTGTACAGAAGCCTGAATCTTATTCCCAGGGATGATTTTTCGGACTTTTTGAAGTGGTTTCCTACGCTGCAGAAGGATTGGGATGATATTCTCAAATTCTCAGACAGTGATCAGGCAGTTCTGCAGTATATGTTTGATGAGGAAAGGATCAAAGAATGGGCTCAGGATCTTGGTGAGGATGATGATGTCCCCAGAAAGAAGTTCCTTAATTTCTGGCAGAATATGAACGTTTTTCTCCCTGTTTTAAAAGAGAGACTGAGGGAAAAGAACTGGGCGACTTCCGGAATGATTCATGAGGCGGCTAAAGCTAAGATTGCTGATTTTGCAAAAGATACCAAAGAAGAATTTATCTTTTGTGGATTCAATGCCTTTACTCCGGTGGAGGAAAAGCTGGTAAGAAATCTTTTGAAATGGAATAAAGCGCAATGTTTTTTTCAGGCAGACCGTTATTATTTCAATGACGAGAGACAGGAAGCCGGAAAGTTTCTGAGAAATCATAAAACCTGGAAAGAATTTGATGATAACAGGACTTTTCAATGGATAGAAGACGATTTTAACCAACCTAAAAAAATTAAGGTATACGAAGTATCCGGAAATGTGACCCAGACGAAAGTACTGCCGGAAATTTTTAAGGAAATCAATAATAAAACCTATTCAAATACAGCCGTGGTATTGCTGGATGAAAACCTTCTTCCCGCAAGTCTGGATGTAATGCATGGTGTGGATAATCTGAATATCACAATGGGATTCCCATTGAAGAACCTGTCTTTCTCCAATGCTGTGAAACGTCTGTTTTATCTGCAGAAAGAACTGGAAAAAAATAAATCCTCCTATTACTACAGAGATGTTTTTCCGATTCTGGAAGAACTGCCTAAATCTGATGAAGACGAGCTTCTTATCAATGATTTTAAAGCCAAAGTAGAGGAGAGGAATATTGTTTATATTTCTAATAAGCTTCTGCATGAACTGCTGAGTGGGTTATCATATTTTAACCTTCTTCAGAAAGCCCAGGGGACGAATATTTATCTGGATATGCTTATTACGTTTTGCCAGCAGGTAAAATGGCTTGAAATAGACGATATCCAGTATGAGAATGTTTCTCACTTTGAAAATGCATTCAGGATCATCAAAAACCAGCTGACTCCTTACAATATTGAGATCAAAATGGAAACGCTGGAAATTCTGATCAACCAGCATATTAATTCTGAAAGTATCGATTTTCAGGGAGAACCGTTGAGAGGACTGCAGATCATGGGATTGCTGGAAACCCGTCTCCTGAATTTTGAAAATGTTATTCTGCTTTCTGTCAATGAAGGAAAACTGCCTCTTGGAAACTCTCAGAATACCTATATTCCTTTTGACATCCGAAGGTTCTTTGATCTTCATACTTTCCTGGAAAATGACAGCATTTATGCCTATCACTTTTACAGGCTGATTCAGGATGCGAAGAATGTACACTTGTTATATAATGCTCTAAGTTCCGGAGTGAATACAGGGGAGAAGAGCCGTTTCATTACACAGATTGAAATGGAGAGCTCACACGAGATTGAACACCTTATTATTGAAAATTCTTCTGAACCTATTACTACCAAACCCATAGAAATTTCCAAGACGCAGATTGTACAGGACCGCCTTCAGAAATGGAAGGAAAAAGTATCTGCCTCCCACCTTACAAGTTACCTCTATAATCCGATTGATTTCTACCTTTCCAAGGTTTTGAATACCTCGGAAACGGATGAAATCGAAGAAGAGCTCTCTGTGAAAAATTACGGAAACCTGGTCCATTATTCACTTCAAGAAGTGTATGAGGTGTTGAAGGGTAAAGTTTTAAAAGAAAGTGATTTAAAAGATTCAGTTAAAGCGATAGATCACTATATAAATATTGCTATTGAAAAGCTGAAACATCAGCCGGAATTCTATGAGAAGGGAATGAATTATATTCATAAAGCAATTGCTAAAAAAGTGATTGAAAATGTCCTTACCCATGATCTTGAATTAATAAAACAGGGAAACAAACTGGAGATTGTTGATATCGAAAGAAGGTTTGAAAACATTGATTTTCCTTTGGATGGGAATGATAAAATTTCTTTCTTCGGATTCATTGACCGGATTGATAAACTGAACGGCACTTTAAGAATTATCGATTATAAAACAGCCAAGATTAAAAATCTCAGCGTTAAAATTGATGGAGATAACGTAGCTGAATATTTCCACAACAGTGAAAGAAAACAGGCGCTTCAGCTTTGTATTTATCATTATGTGGTACAGCATCTTCCTGAGTTTTGGGGATACCCGATTGAAACAGGAATCTGGAGCTTTGCAGATGCTAAAAAAGGAATGGTTTCTCTGCAGTTTGACAAAGGAAATATTGATGATGCCATGAAATCGGTCAAAAGTCTTATCCTTGAAATCCTGAATCCGAATGTTAATTTTGTGGAAACAATAAAAACCTATTAAAATTATTTAATATTGATTAAGTGATATTTTTGCTTGAAAATCAATAGGTTAATTATTTGAAGTGACAGACTGAAATACATTGATTTACTTCGTAAAACAGCCGTAAAGCAGGCGGTTTTTTGTGTATCTTTACTCTTTTAACTTTTAAAGTTTTCAATCGGATACCCTAAGAATCACCAATGAAAAAGATCCTGATATTTTTTGCCATCGCTTTCTCTCTTACGATCAAGTCTCAGCAAAAGAATGATTCCCTGAATATTGCCCTTCAGAATGTGACCAAAGACACTAAATTTGGTCTTGCGCTCAGTGGCGGTGGTGCAAAGGGGTTTGCACACATTGGGATTCTGAAGATGATTGATTCATTGGGAATCAAGGTAGATTACATCACAGGAACCAGTATGGGCGGGATTCTGGGCGGTTTGTATGCGATGGGGTACAATGCGGACCAGCTGAAGCATACAATTTATAAAATGGACTGGAACAGAATTCTGAGTAATAAAATTCCTTACAGTAAAGTCAATATCAGTGAAAAAGACGAATATGACAAATATATTCTTGAATTTCCAGTAGTCAAAGGATTTCCGACTCTTCCTAGCTCATATATTGAAGGGCAGTATATGGGAGAAGTTCTTAATACACTTACTTTCAATGCAAAACATATCAATGATTTCAGCAAGCTGAGAATTCCTGTTCAGCTTACTTCTTCTGATATCGAAAATGGCGGCCTGGTGATGCAGAAGCAAGGCTCTTTACCGCTTGCTATTCGTGCTACATTGGCAATTCCTGCAGCTTTTGCACCTGTTTATATTGATGGGAAGCTTTTGGTGGATGGCGGATTGGATCGTAATTATCCAGCCAATGAGGTTCGGGAGATGGGAGCAGATTTTGTGATCGGAGGATATACAGGCTTCAGGCTTTTTACCAAAAAAGAAATTGAAAATCCGATGAAAATGATTTATCAGACTCATGCCATCCGTTCGGTAGAGGATTTTAAGCATCAGAAGGAGCTGTCTAACGTATTGGTAGATTTTGTAGATCCTTTGGGTGAGATTACAACGAAGGATTTTGCCAAATTCAGGAGGATCATCAAAATTGGAGAAGTGGAAGCCAGAAAACACCTTCCCGAGTTTGTAGCCCTGGCAGAAGCTCAGCGAAAGGCCGGAATCCAATATGAACATCAGATGATTGAAGAGGTAAAACTTCCTACTACAAAATTCACTTTCAATGAAGAAGATGGAACTCCTATTACCGATGCTGCGGAGATTGAGGTGCTTAAAAAACAAATGGGACTGACAGAAGGGAAGTATTACGATGCAAAAACAGTAAATGAAGCAATAGATAGGGTATTTGGAATGCGTCAGTATGTAAAAGTGTATTATACGTACACGAACGCAAATGATGGTCTTGTCATGAATATTTTTGTGAAAAGAGCAAAAAAAGGGGCTTTTAAGCTGGCTCTGCATTACGATACAGAACAGTCGGTAGGGATTATTGTTAATTATACCTACAGGAATATTCTCCTGAACAGGTCCAGATTTTTAGCAACCGTAGATATTTCAGAACGTTTTAAGGCTAAACTGGCTTATCAGCAGTTTCTGGACAGCGGAGAGCGTTTGTGGCTGGATCTGGAAGCTAAGATGATTAATCTTAAAAGTAATGACCTGAACTTCAGATTGTATGATGTAAATGATGATGGCAGTGACCGTTTTCCCAATCATATGTATCGTAATATAACGGGAAAGATTGCTTTGAATTATAATGTAAGTCCAAATGCCTATCTGTCATTGGGAACAGAATTCAGTACGGAAAGAATGTACAGTTTACTGGATAAAGTGGATCAGTCAAAAGTGGATAATTACAGTAAAAAACTATATAACCATAGTAATTTCAACACATTTCTGAAGTTTGAACATAACAGTCTCAACAAAAGATACTTTACCACAAAAGGGAATCATCTTCAGGTGAGTACAAGATTTTATTACGGAGATCAGTATGAACTTTACGATCTGAATACAGTACAGCCTCTTCTGTATCTGATACTAAACCCTAAAGACTCCTATTATTACGAACCTAAAAACCTTATTTCTTTTACTTTGAATGAGAATTTTTTCTATCCGATTACAAGAAGACTCACAGTTAAAGCGAATGTATTTTTAGGTGCAAGTTTTGGATCTAAGAGAGATGATCAGGTTCCTTATCTATTCCTGAACCAGAAATATAATCTTGGAGGAAGCGAATATAATAATGATCTGTTAAGCCCTGAATTCAACGGTCTTCGTCAGAAAGAACTTCCTATGACTTCTGTTGCCAAAACAGCAATATCACTTCAGTACAGGATCATGAAAAAACTTTATCTTACCCCTTCTTTCAGCTATGGAAAAGTGAGTGAAGAGCTTTCTCCTTTTAATAATAGTTTCGACATGTTTGGGTATGGAGTGAACCTTGGATATGAATCTCTCATAGGTCCTATAAGTATCAATGTTTCCAGAAACAACCAGCTTGATTTTTCAAGAATCTATTTCAGTGTTGGTTTTAAGTTTTAAGTGTTAATAGAATTTTACTTAATCTATCCATTTAGATAATGTTGTTTATTGTTAATTATATTAATGATTTTGCTATAAAAAAGCACCTCATTGCTGAAGTGCCAAAAATTAACTTGAAATGAGATATGTAAGAGTGATTGATTCTACAATTTTACTTTTTTATTAATGACTTTTCCATTAGAAAGCGTTAGTTGAACTATATAGACTCCAGCTTCTAAGCTTCCTGACTCAAATTGTGTCTTATTAACTTCCTGCTGATGTACTAAAGCCCCAGAAATACTGTAGATACTGATGTTTTTAATTGCATCATTAGCTCTGGCCTTGATTTGACGATTTTGCGTGAAGATATCGGTGCTGCTTTGTAAGGACTGGCTACCAATGGCTTTATTGAACTGCAGATTATAAAAAGGGGTTACCACTTCGAAAGTGTACATTTGAGAATCCAGGTTTTTCAGATCAATACCTCCCGCTTCTTTGTATTTTTCTTTTGAAATGCTGGTGATCAAATTTTTATTCTGATCGAAAATATTTACTGAAGAAAGCTCATCCTGACCAATTTTTAATTGTAAAATATGATTGATTTCTGACTGTACGATTTCATTTTCAGCAATCGTTGCAGGTGTATTTTTGATATACGGAATCATTTTATTTTCATTGTTTTCCGTTACTTTAAGCAGATAAACTCCATCTTTTAAAGTAGATAAATTTTGGCTTGCAGTAGATCTGCCGACTGCTTTTTCTTTATTGAAATCTGTAATTTCCATCAATTGCATATTTCCAAGATCAGGTTTTATCTGGGAAGAAGATAACGGGTTCGTATCAGGTGATTTATTGTCTGATTGCTTACCAAAAATAGACCCTGCTATTGCCCATTGGTTTAGCAACCCTCCACTTCTAAGAGAGTTAAACTTTGCATTAGATGCTAAAACAAAAGGTATAGCTCCTCCGCTGTGACCTAAAGGTCCCCACGATAAGCTCTTGATATTATATTTATTAAAATCATACCAAGGATAATAACCTCGCTGTGTATCCACTGTACTATAGGAATTGTTAGGAGGAATGATTTCATCTATTGTAGAAGTTCCCATAGTTGTAGGTGTTTTGTTGTACCAATCAGAAACATTATTGGCTTTCAGGCATTTTCTTGCGTTTGCATTCTGATTATTGATTACATCATTGATGAATTCTGATGTGAACATATTCCTCCATATAATTGGTCCCCATAATAGCCCACCATTATCTTTTGTTACATGATAATCAAAGGCATTTAGATAATCAGGTGAGATAACTTCAGAAATATTGTTTGTGTATATATTATAACCTGCAGATTGACAAGAATTTAAGATGTAACCTATAAATGCCGTTACCGGGTAAATGTCTTTTTGCAAAATACCTTCATTAAGGGTAATGCCAGAAAGATCATAAGGACCATCTCCCATGAAAGCATATTTTATTTTAAGGTTATCAGGATTATTTACACTAAGATATTTTAAGGTAGACATTGCAGCGTGTCCTCCTTGCGAATAGCCTGCTAAGAAATATTCATCATATCTTTTTACATTCAACTGAGATAAAACCTTGTTTGCCGCTTTTACAAAATCTACGGTTGCCCCACCTTCTGTTACAGAATTTATATAGGGATGAATTCCATCTCCGGTTCCCATTCCCACATAATCAGGAGCCATTACGATGTATCCGTTCAATGCATAAGAAAGTTCCATGGCAAAACCAAACCAGAAAATACCTTTTAGATTCGATGGAACATTATTACGAGAATCTGTTGTCGGGTGGTCATGAATAACAGTAGATAGTTTGTAGTTTACATTAGGATACATGACAAGTCCAGTTGCTTTTACAAGAGCATTTTTTTCATTTTTGGTATAATAGGTAATTTTGTAAGCCTTCAATCCTACATTAAAGCCATTGAGGTAGCTTACAAAATCCGGAGCGTTCTGTTCACCAAGATTATTACCGATAAAGTTAGTAACTCCTTGTGGTGTTAGATCTAGTTTTTGTTCTACACTTACAAGGTCACCTGCTTGTTGGCCAAAATAAAAGGGCGCAGCAAAGCTTAACAGAAATAAAGATAATTTTTTCATGTGTGTGTGTGTTTAAATTATTGTTTGATTTTTAAATATTATGGGTTGATTATGTTGAATTATTAAAGTGAAATTATTTAATGTTTAGTTATTGTTTGATCTTTGAATATCATTTTTTAAGTATTGTTATTTCATCGTTTAGGGTGATAATGAAGGATGATTTAATTGCTTGAAACGGTATTCTAAAAAAGGCTTTTTTATGTATAAATGTGCTTTTTGGTTTTTAATTTATGCTTTTACATATGAAATTAACTGTATGTAAGGAATTCTTTTGGTTAAATATTTTGATATAGTTAAAAGAATATTAGCGCTGTCCGATTGTTTATTTCTTGTTATATTATAAGTTGGCTGCTTCATGTTTAATTTGTGTTTAATTTTTTGAAGTTAACTATTTATTAACAATGGTCTTGATTTTACTAGCTAAACAATTATTCATTGAATATCAATTCCTAGGAAAGTGAATAAAATAAAAGAGTCTGATCAATTGACCAGACTCTAATGATATATTTTGGCTTTACTTAAAAAGCGTTAATTCCCGTAATATCTAAACCGGTGATTAACAAATGAACGTCGTGAGTTCCTTCATATGTAATTACGGATTCCAGATTGGCAGCATGTCTCATCATTGGGAATTCACCCATGATACCCATGCCTCACAGAATCTGTCTTTTTTCATGGAGATTTAAAAAGACTAAAGTGATTAAAACAATAAAGCTTTGTTTGGGATAGTTATTAATCAGGCCTCAGCAATTGTACCATTGAATATAAATTCAGTATTACACTTGGCTTGCAATGCTCCAGAAAGCTATACTAAAATTGATAACCGAAATATTTAGCGGATACATTTGCAGGAAGTGAAAACTTTACCCCTTTTGGTAACTTCACTGTTTTGTATAAACTAAAAAGCACCCCATCCATCGCCGGAGTGTCCAGAATTAACTTGAAATAAGATATATAGAGTGATTGATTCTACAATTTTACTTTTTTATTAATAACTTTATCATTAGAAAGCGTTAGTTGAACTATATAGACTCCAGCTTCTAAGCTTCCTGACTCAAATTGTGTCTTATTAACTTCCTGCTGATGTACTAAAGCCCCAGAAATACTGTAGATACTGATGTTTTTAATTGCATCATTAGCTCTGGCCTTGATTTGACGATTTTGCGTGAAGATATCGGTGCTGCTTTGTAAGGACTGGCTACCAATGGCTTTATTGAACTGCAGATTATAAAAAGGGGTTACCACTTCGAAAGTGTACATTTGAGAATCCAGGTTTTTCAGATCAATACCTCCCGCTTCTTTGTATTTTTCTTTTGAAATGCTGGTGATCAAATTTTTATTCTGATCGAAAATATTTACTGAAGAAAGCTCATCCTGACCAATTTTTAATTGTAAAATATGATTGATTTCTGACTGTACGATTTCATTTTCAGCAATCGTTGCAGGTGTATTTTTGATATACGGAATCATTTTATTTTCATTGTTTTCCGTTACTTTAAGCAGATAAACTCCATCTTTTAAAGTAGATAAATTTTGGCTTGCAGTAGATCTGCCGACTGCTTTTTCTTTATTGAAATCTGTAATTTCCATCAATTGCATATTTCCAAGATCAGGTTTTATCTGGGAAGAAGATAACGGGTTCGTATCAGGTGATTTATTGTCTGATTGCTTACCAAAAACAGACCCTGCTATTGCCCATTGGTTTAGCAACCCTCCACTTCTAAGAGAGTTAAACTTTGCATTAGATGCTAAAACAAAAGGTATAGCTCCTCCTTCATGGTCTAAAGGTCCCCAAAAAAATGAATTTAATTTATATTTATTTAAATCCCAAGTAGAGTAATAACTTCGTTGTACATTAAGTGTTTTTGACGTATTCTCAGGTGCAATTGTATGATCTATATTGGAATGTGATAGAGTTGTAGGAGTATTATTAAACCAGCTGTAGACATCCTTAGATCTTAGACATTTTCTAAATATGTTATTTTGATTATTAATTGCATCATTGAAACTTGAGGTGAAAAGCTCTCTCCAAATTTTGGGTCCCCATGACATACCTCCGTTATCTTGTATAACATAATAATTGTATTTCTCCAAATATGCTGGAGAAATTACCTCTGAAATGTTAGTATTATAAGTTTTGTACCCTGTGTTATTGCAGGAGTTCAAAATATTGGCAATAAATGCAGATTTAGGATAGGTATCATTTATCAGTATATTTTCAAAAGTAGATTCCGAAAGGTCATATGGCCCGGCACCGAGATATGCGTATTTAAATTTTAGATTATCATTTTTTTTAATATCACTTAATTTTTTTAATGTAGCCATTGCGGCATGTGCTCCTTGCGAGTAGCCTGCCAAAAAGTATTCATCATAGCGTTTCACCTTCAGTTGTGCCAAAACATTATTGGCTGCTGTAATGAAATCAATGGTTGCTCCGGCTTCGGTGGCAACATCTATATAAGGATGAATGCCATCTCCACTTCCCATTCCCACATAGTCAGGAGCCATTAAAATATAGCCATTGAGTACATAGGACAATTCGATTACAAATCCGAATTTTTTGATACCTTTAAGATTAGATGGGACATTATTCCTACTGTCAGTAGCCGGATGATCGGATACTATAGTTGATAATTGATAATTAACATTAGGATACATCAGTAAGCCGGTAGCTTTTACAAGAACATTATTTTCATTCTTTGTATAATACGTGATCTTATATCCTTTTAAACCTACATCGAAACTATTAAGATAGCTTGCAAAGTTCGGAGCATTTTGGTCTCCTAGATTATTGGCAATGAAATTGACTACTCCTTGTGGTGTTAAATCTAATTTTTGTTCTACACTTACAAGGTCACCTGCTTGTTGGCCAAAATAAAAGGGCGCAGCAAGGCTTAACAGAAATAAAGATAATTTTTTCATGTGTGTGTGTTTTAATTATTGTTTGATCTTTAAGTATTGTTATTTTATCGTTTAGGGTGATAATGAAAGATGATTTAATTGCTTGAAACGATATTCTAAAAAAGGCGCTTTTATATCTAAATGTTCTTTTTGTTTTCCAATTTATTCTCTTACATATGGAATTAGCTGTTGTATCTAAAGAATTCTTTTAGTTGAATATTTTGATGTAGTTAAAATAATATTCGTGCTGCCTGATTGATATTATAAGTTGGCTGCTTTATGTTTAATTTGTATTTAGTTTTTTGAAGTTAATTATTTATTAACAGTGGTGTTGATTTTACTAGGTAAATAATTATTCATTGAATATCAATTCTCAGGAAAGTGAATAAAATAAAAGAGTCTGATCAATTGACCAGACTCTGATGATATATTTTGGCTTTACTTAAAAAGCGTTGATTCCCGTAATATCTAAACCGGTGATTAACAAATGAACGTCGTGAGTTCCTTCATATGTAATTACGGATTCCAGATTGGCAGCATGTCTCATCATTGGGAATTCACCCATGATACCCATACCTCCCAGAATTTGTCTTGATTCTCTGGCAATGTCGATAGCCATTTTTACATTGTTACGCTTAGCCATTGAAATCTGTGCAGGAGTAGCTTTGTGAGCATTTTTAAGATTTCCTAACTGAAGGCATAACAACTGAGCTTTTGTAATTTCAGTTAAGAATTCAGCCAGTTTTTTCTGCTGAAGCTGGTAAGAACCGATTGGTTTTCCAAACTGTTTTCTTTCCTTAGAATACTGAACCGCAGTACAGTGGCAGTCAATAGCTGCACCGATTACGCCCCATGAAATTCCATATCGTGCAGAGTTCAGACAAGATAAAGGTCCTTTCAGTCCTGTTACTCCCGGAAGAAGGTTTTCTTTTGGTACTTTTACATCATTGAACACCAATTCTCCGGTTTTTGAAGCTCTTAAGCTCCATTTATTATGAGTTTCAGGAGTGGTGAAACCTTCCATTCCTCTTTCAACGATCAGTCCCTGCACTTTTCCTTCTTCATTTTTTGCCCATACCACAGCGATATCGCATAGAGGGGAGTTCGTAATCCACATTTTAGCCCCATTCAAAAGATAATGATCTCCCATATCTTTAAAATACGTTTCCATAGAACCCGGGTCTGAACCATGATTAGGCTCTGTCAATCCAAAAGATCCAATCATTTCTCCGGCAGCAAGCTTAGGAAGATATTTCATTTTCTGTTCCTCAGAACCGAATTCATTGATAGGAAACATCACCAAAGAGCTTTGTACCGAAGCTGCAGAACGTACTGCAGAATCACCTCTTTCCAACTCCTGCATAATCAGACCATAAGAAATCTGGTCTAATCCTGAACCGCCATACTCAACCGGGATATAAGGTCCCAATGCCCCGATTTTCCCTAATTCTCTCATAAGATTAGGTATATCAGTATGATTTTGAGCGGCCTGATCTATCTGCGGCATTACAAAACTCTCAACCCAGTCTCTTACAGATTGGCGGATTAGTTTGTGTTCTTCAGTAAGTAAAGCATCAATTCCATAATAATCAGGGATGCTTGTAAGAGGATAATATGACATGATTTTTTGATTTGGTTAAAAGTAACATTTTTCGTGGTGTCTTGAAAATTTTTTTGAAAACTTATCTTTCGGTTGGTTTTCAGACAGATAATGTTCTTTTTATTTGTTTATAAGATAAATACTGTGTTTTAAGCCTCCTCATCATTGGAGATAGGATACTGATTGGTAGAATTGTGAACCTTGCTTTTAAATTTATACAGATAAGGAGCTTTATTAGCCGAGCCATCATATAATTTTTCCAGCCTGTCAAGGATATTTAAACTTAAAATTTTCCGCTGGAAGTTATTTCTTCTGAATTTTTGGCCCAAAATAGTTTCATAAAGAGACTGAAGATCTTTCATCGTGAACTTTTCAGGAAGAAGATTGCTGGCCGCTACTTCAGTATTGATATTCATCCGCAGATATTCCAGCCCTGTTTCAATGATTCTATCATGATCAAAAGCCATTTTGGGCAGATTGTTTACCTCAAACCATTCACAACTTTCATTGAAAGCATCAGGGAAAGTGTTGGCCATTGAAAAATCAATAAGGCTGCAATATCCTACTGTAATGAATCTTTGAAAAATCCAGTGATCTTCCGGTACCTCAATTCCCTTATTGTTAAGAAGAATCTGGTGAACATTATTTTCTGTACGGTCTATTCTCCCAAACGTATGAAATTGTTTCAGAAATATATCTTTAAGGTGTGTTCTTTCGTATAAAACCCTTGCTGCAGCTTCTCTTAAATCTTCATCATTGAAAACAAAACCACCCGGAAGTGACCATAAATCCAGATCGTGATACTTCAAAAGAAGAACTTTCAAAATGTTATTATGAAAGCCGAATATAGTACAGTCCACAGAGATATGGGCAACAAAATCTTTGGTATCGATAAGTTCCCGAAGTGTTTCTTTACTTTTTGTGTCTTTGATTTTCATGGCAGTAAAAATAAAACTATTTTCTTTTTGTAACGTTAAAAAATACTAAACTGGTAACAAAAAGAATAATAACGAAAAATAATATATATAATGGGTAAAAGTTTAAGAGTTGTTTTTCAAATAAAACAGCCATAATAATTGAGCTTACAGAGCTTCCCAGAGAAGAAAAAATAACAATAAGAGAGGTGAATAGATTTACCTTTTCTTTATCCATCTGTGCAATCATTTTTGAATTGATGACAGGGTAGAGCGGTGACAAAAATAACCCGATCACAGGAAATAAGAAGAGAATGATCCTTGAATCTGCTGAACCAAAATACTGTACACCTACAATAATGACCAATAAAGAAATAATGAAAGCCATACATGAAAGGTAGTAGCCTGGCAATGAAAATCTACGGATAATATTGGCTGTTATGGTTCTTCCTACATAAGAAAATACCGCCAGAAAAGAGGTAGCCTGAAGAGCAAAAAATGAATTGACTTTCAGATGATTCTTATAAAAAGACGGAAGCCACGAGTTGAATCCCTGTTCTATAAAAACAATAAAAAATATAACCCCAAGGAATAGCATTATAGAAGGAGTTACAAACCCTGAAAGCTCAGAGAATATACTTTTGTTTTCCAAAGGTTTGGCTTCAGAAATTGTAATTTTTGATAACAGGAATATCGTTAATGCGGATAAGAAAGCGATCAATAAAAAACAAAATTTCCAATATTCAGAATATTCACTGGATACCACCCAGCCAAAGCAGGTATTCACTACAAAGATCCCTATCATAAAGGAAGCTTCTACGCTGTTCATTGTCTTTGCCAGTGATTTCTCATCCGAAATATTGTTCCTGATAATCCCGAAAACACAGATCTTACCAATCGCAAAACAGGCTCCAATGATGGCAAACCATAATTTGAAGAACCAGAAAACCTCAATGAATGGCAGTAGGCAAGAACAAAAACCAACAATTACCAAAGCTGAAATCAATGCTTTTTTTGTTCCCGTTTTGTTGATAAAGCTTACCGCAAAAAGGGAGATAAAGGCGATGGGTAAATCTTTAAAAGATTCTAATAAACCTAATTCTCCGTAAGTGATTTTCTCTTCAGATAACTGCAGAATGATCAATCCCATACAGTTCAAAACCATTGAAAAAATAAGAAAGGTAAGTTTTAACGGAAGAGAAATTTTAGAAAGCTTGATGATCATTTTGGGAGTCTTCTTTATTGTTTTTTTGTGAAATTTTATGAAATATTGATGCGAAGATAGGGCTTCTAACCCTGAAAAATAAAAGAAAAATTAAAATATTTATGAATAGAATGTTAATTAATTGAAAAAAAATATATTTTTATTGTCTCAATTTGAGAATTAAACAATAACTGTATATGAATGTAAGAATATCAAGAAGCGTAGGAGTGGTTGCCGTCCTCTATTTTACGGCCAACTTCAGTGCCCAGACCACCAAGTCGAAGGACACAATTGCTAAAGAAAACAAAATAGACGAAGTAGTAGTGATTGGTTACGGTACTCAGAAGAAGAGTAATGTGACAGGAGCTATAGCAAGTATTAAAGCCAGCGATATTGAAAATGCTCCCACAGCAGGAAGACCAGAGCAAGTACTTCAGGGAAGAGCAGCAGGAATATCTGTTGTATCAAATTCCGGACAACCGGGAACTGCTGCAACAGTTCGTGTTCGTGGTATTACCAGTTTTGGAGCCGGAAGTAATGATCCTTTATGGGTGGTAGATGGAATTGTAGTTGATAATATAGGTTGGTTGAATCAATCTGATATTGAGGGAATTGAAGTCCTTAAAGATGGGGCATCTGCTGCTATTTATGGAGTGTCTGCAGCCAAAGGAGTTATTCTGATCACTACAAAGAAAGGAACCAGAGGAAAATTAGGTCTTTCCTATAATGGGTTTTTCGGTGTCGGAACTGTTTCTAAAAAGCTGGACTTATTAAACGGATCACAATATGCAACTATTATGAATGAGGCGTATCTCAATGATGGTTTGAAACCGGTGCTTGGAGATCCTTCATCTTATGGCACAGGTACAGATTGGCAAAAACAAATATTTAATAGTGCACAACGCCAGTCTCATGAATTCAGCATTAATGGAGGAAATGATAAATCTACTTTTTATTCATCTTTTGGATATTACGATCAGCAAGGTATTGTATTAAGAGATATCTCAAACTATAAAAGAGTAAATGCCAGGTTAAACTCTACCCATAAAGTATTCGATTTTCTAACTATAGGTCAGACCTTTGCCTATACTCACACAAGATCTCAGGGAGTTACTGACAATGGAGAGTTTGGAGGTCCGTTAAGTTCCGCAATAAATCTTGACCCTTTAACACCGGTAGTTGTAACCAACGGAATTAATAATCAGCCGAACTTTAGTGATTATATTAATAATCCAAACTATGTGAGAGATCCTAATGGAAATCCCTATGGACTTTCACAATTCGTAAGCAAAGAAATGTCCAATCCGCTGGCTTTCAGACAAACGAAGTTAGGAGGATATAAATGGTCTGACGATATTATTGCCAATGTATTTGCAGAACTGAAGCTAAATAAGCATATCACTTTTAAGTCAAGTATGAACGGGAAATTGTCATATTGGGGTGAGCAGGTTTTCACTCCGACTAATTACCTGAGTACCGCTAATAAAAATGATATCAATAACTTATTCAGGCAAACTGATAAAAAGTTTGAGTGGAGTACTGAAAACACCTTGACCTATCAAAATAAGTTTGGATTGCATAGCTTAAATGTATTATTAGGACAAGGATATTACGAATATAATATTTCTTCAGGGCAAAATATAAGATTTACCAACCTTCCTGTAAATAACTGGGAAGATGCATCCTTCAGTTTTGATATTGCTCAGGAAAATAAAACGGGTAATGCTTGGGATGGGAAACAAACACATAAAGCTTCCTATTTTGCCAGAGTCGTTTATGATTATGACAACAAATACCTTTTTACAGGAACAATTCGTAGAGATGGTTCTTCAAAATTCGGTAGTAACAATCACTGGGGGAATTTCCCGGCAATGTCATTAGGATGGAATGTGTCTAATGAAAGCTTCTGGCCGGAAAACAACGTAATTACCACGTTTAAACTTAGAGGTGGATACGGAGTATTGGGTAATGATGCTATTGATGATTTCCAGTTTGCTAATTTCTTAGTAGCTGGAAGTAATTATACATTCGGAGACAATATTATCCGTGTTGGTTATGCTCCAAGTACACTTGAAAATCCTAATTTAAAATGGGAAAGAACATCACAATTCAATATTGCAGCAGATCTTAAGATTTTCAGGAACTTTGATCTTAGTGTTGATGTTTACAGGAAAAAAAGTACAGATATCTTGAGAAAAGTTGAGCTTCCTGGCTATTTGGGTTTAATTAATAACCCATTTAGAAATATTGGGGATATGAACAATGATGGGGTTGAAGTAAGCTTAGGATATAAAAAGAATTGGGGTGATTTTGGCTTTTCTGCGAATGGTAATTTTGCCTATTTAAAAAATGAAATTACAAGACTTGAAGATAACAGGCCTTATGTAAACTTTGCTTCTTTCCAAACACTGGGAACAGTTTCCAGATTGCAGGTTGGTGAATCATATGGCTCTTTTTATGGATATCAAAACATGGGTGTTTTCCAAAATCAGGCGGAAATTGATGCCTATAAAAATGCTAATGGAGGGTTGATTCAGCCTAATGCAAAGCCTGGAGATTTCAAGAGACTTGATGCAAATGGGGATGGAGTAATAGATGAGAAAGATTATGTAAATCTGGGTAATTCTGTTCCAAAATATACATTTGGTTTAACCATCAATATGAATTATAAAAATTTCGATTTGATGATTTTTGCTCAGGGGCAAGCCGGGAATAAAATTTTCCAGGGGCTCAGAAGACTAGATATTCAGGAAGCTAATTACCAAACCGCTATTTTGGACCGTTGGACAGGTGAAGGAACATCTAATACTATAGCAAGAGTTACAAGAAATGATGATAATCAGAACTATACCAGAATGTCTGACTATTATCTTCAAAAAGGAGATTACCTACGTCTTAAACTTGTTCAGTTAGGATATACCCTGTCTAAAGATGTTGCAAAAACTATTGGTGCTTCAAAAATCAGATTCTATATAACTGCAGAAAATCTTGCAACTTTTACAAAATATACAGGATACGATCCTGAAATTGCAGGTACCGATACCTATGGAATAGATAGAGCCTTCTACCCGCAGGCAAGAACTTTCCTTTTCGGAGCTAATGTCCAATTTTAATGACAAAAAAAATGAAAAATAAAAGATTTATATATAAAAGCGTATCTGTTTTACTATTAACAGGTATAAGTTTTGGAGCCATATCTTGTGACAGAGGAAATTTAGAAGATGTAAAAAATACAGGAACTTTTGATTCAGGCAACTATTTTAAAAATGAAGAACAGGCATTCAGCGGTCTCGTAGCTACTTATGACATGTTGAGAAAATATTCCGGTGGATTTGAAAATATGGTGACTTTCTTTAATGGAGCATCCGATGATTTCTATTCTGGAGGGGGGAATTCTTCAGATGGTGCAGGAATTCAGGGGTTTTCCAATTATTCAATTAACCCTATTATTATGCCAGCCAGCTATTGGAAAGATTATTATCAGGGGATTGCAAAGGCAAATCTACTGTTAGATAGAATTCCGGCTGCTAGTATGAATGATCAGACCAGAAAAAGATTTATTGCAGAAGCTAAAGTATTGAGGTCATTATATTATTTTGAATTATTGAGAATGTTTAAAAATATTCCTCTCATTTTGAAACCTGTTTTGGCAACTGATGATTTCTATAATATTCCTCAGGAAGAACCTGCAAAAGTATACGCTCAAATAGAATCCGATATTGTTTCGGCTTTGCCTGATCTTATGCTAATGCCGTCTGGTGCAAGTGAAAAAGGCAGAATTACGCAAGGAACAGCGCATGCTATTTTAGGTAAAATTTATTTATATGATAAAAAGAATGCTGAAGCAGCTGCCCAGTTTGAAATGGTTAATGGTACACCAGGGCAGACAAGTCAATATGGATATAAATTAGTCAGCAATTTTGCGGATTTGTGGAAGGTTGATAATAAGTTTACAACCGAGTCTGTTCTTGAAGTAATGCATACTAACGTAAGTAATGCAGACTGGCCGTTTTGGGGTTCTGGAAAAGATGAAGGGAACTCAATCAATGTAATGTTGGGGATAAAATCTTACGGGCGTGTTGCCAATGTACCAAATAATGATGCTCCGGACCTTTATGCAAGTTGGGGCTTTAATCCTGTTACAGATGATCTGTTCAATTTTATGCAGGGAGACCCTCGTTTGGATGCAACGATTTTTAATGGTAAAAAATTCAAAGAAGAGGGCAAAATTACCTATTCACCAGGATATAAGGATACAGGATATTTCTTAAATAAATATTTACCAAGAAATGCAGATAAATCTAACCTTCCAGGACCTACGGAATTAAATTTCCGTCAGAATTATATTGCAATAAGATTAGCTGATACTTATCTGATGGAAGCTGAAGCTTTAGGAGGAGCAGGAGGAAGAGCTCAGGCTCTATTGGATGCGGTAAGAGCAAGAGTAGGCTTAGCATCAGTTCCGGTTTCTTTACAGGCCATAAAAGATGAGAGAAGAAGAGAACTTGCAGGAGAAGGGCACAGATGGTTTGACCTTGTAAGATGGGGAGATGCAACAGCAAAATTGGGAGCAAGAGGATTCAAGGCAGGGAAAAATGAAATATTGCCTATACCTTTTAATGAACTGGCAAATACCGCCTTAAAACAAAATACCGGCTATTAAACATGAAGTTTCACAACTTATATAGTTTCTTTAGAGGTGCCGCACTACTTAGTGGTGTGGCCCTTTTTTCTTTGTCGTGCACATCAGTTGCTTCCAACAAAGGAAATGAAGTTCAGTACTGGCTTACAAAAGGTGATGGCAGTGTAAAATTACAGCAGCAGACCTCTGTTAAATTTGTAAATAGCACCAATAGCTTTCAGAATATTGAAATTGACGATTCTCAAAAGTTTCAATATATTGATGGTTTTGGATATACATTAACAGGAGGAAGTGTTGAGGTAATCAACAGATTGTCGTCTTCCAAAAGGAAAGCACTGCTTAATGAACTTTTTGGAAATGGCAAGAACTCAATTTCCATCAGTTATTTAAGATTAAGTATAGGAGCTTCCGATCTTGATGGTGAAGTATTTTCTTATGATGATTTGCCGGAAGGACAGACTGATCCTTCTCTTTCAAAATTCAGCCTGGCAAAAGATAAAAACCTGATTGCGATGTTAAAAGAAATTTTAGCAATTAATCCTTCTGTTAAAATCATTGCAGCGCCATGGTCACCTCCGGTTTGGATGAAAGACAATGGAAAATCAAAAGGAGGAAGCTTGAAACCTGAATTCTATAAAACATATGCTCAATATTTTGTAAAATATATTCAGGGAATGAAAAAAGAAGGGATTACCATTGATGCTGTAACCCCTCAGAATGAACCTCTGCATCCGGGAAATAACCCGAGCCTGTATATGCCTTCTGAACAGCAGGGAAATTTTATTAAAAATCATTTAGGTCCGGTTTTTAAAGCCAATGGAGTTACCACTAAAATTGTGGTTTATGATCATAATTGCAACAAACCTGAATATGCCATTGATATTTTAAAAGATTCCGAAGCTAATCAATATATTGATGGATCTGCTTTTCACTTATATGAAGGAGATATTTCAGCTTTAAGCACGGTACATGATGCTTTTCCGGATAAGAATTTATATTTTACCGAACAATGGACCGGATCCAAAGGAACTTTTGCCGAAGACCTGAACTGGCATACAAAAAATGTCATCATCGGCTCCATGAGAAACTGGAGTAAGATTGCACTGGAATGGAACCTTGCCAATGATCCGAAATATGCGCCGCATACAGATGGAGGATGTACAGAATGTAAAGGAGCAATTACCGTGTCTGACGGTGAGAATTTCACCAGAAATGTTTCCTACTATATTATTGCACACGCTTCGAAATTTGTTCCGGCAGGTGCTCAGCGTATCGCTTCCACACAGACTGATAAATTGTCTACTGCTGCCTTTAAGACTCAATTTGGGAAAATAGTGTTAATTGTGCAGAACGATAACCCTTCAGATGAGAATTTTAATATTAAATTTGCCGGGAAAACCGCTGCTGTAACAATTTCAGGACGTTCTACAGCAACCTATATTTTTTAATTTGATACTATGAAAAGAGTTTATTTCTTACTGGCATTTTCCGCATTGGGATTGAATGCTTACGGACAGAAAACAATTGATCAGAAGGTAGCCGAATTGCTGTCTAAAATGACCCTTGAGGAAAAAGTAGGGCAGATGGTCCAGTACAGTGGGTTTGAATATGCTACAGGACCTCAGAAATCTAATTCGGCAGCCGTTTTAGAAGAAATTAAAAAAGGTAAAGTAGGGTCTATGCTGAATGTGGCAGGATCAGAAGAAACCAGATCGTTTCAGAAGCTGGCGATGCAGTCAAGACTGAAAATTCCTTTGCTGTTCGGGCAGGACGTTATTCATGGATACCGTACCACATTTCCTGTAAATCTGGGACAGGCAGCAAGCTGGGATCTTGGAATGATAGAAAAATCAGAAAGAATCGCTGCAACAGAAGCCGCTGCTTATGGTATTCACTGGACATTTGCTCCAATGGTGGATATTGCCAGAGATCCCAGGTGGGGAAGAGTGATGGAGGGTTCCGGGGAAGATACTTACCTGGGAACAAAAATAGGATTGGCAAGAATCAAAGGATTTCAGGGCAGAGGTTTGGGAAGTCTTGATGCGGTGATGGCCTGTGCAAAACATTTCGCAGCATATGGAGCAGCAGTAGGTGGAAGAGATTACAATTCTGTAGATATGAGTCTCAGACAACTGAATGAAACATACCTTCCTCCGTTCAAAGCTGCTGCTGAGGCAGGAGTAGCCACTTTTATGAACTCTTTCAATGACATCAACGGAATTCCGGCAACAGCTAACAAATATATTCAGAGAGATCTGTTAAAAGGAAAATGGAACTATAAAGGTTTTGTGGTTTCAGACTGGGGAAGCATCGGGGAAATGGTTCCTCATGGCTATGCCAAAGATGCTAATGAAGCGGGAGAAAGAGCAATACAGGGCGGAAGCGATATGGATATGGAAAGCCGTGTCTATATGACAGAACTTCCAAAATTGGTCAAAGAAGGAAAGGTAGATCCGAAACTTGTAGATGATGCAGCGGGAAGAATTTTAACCAAGAAATTCGAGATGGGTCTTTTTGATGATCCTTATAGATTTAGTAATGAAAAAAGACAGAAAGAACAAACCGACAATCTGGAGAACAGAAAATTCGGAAGAGAATTTGGGTCAAAAAGTATTGTTCTTCTTAAAAACCAGGGAAATATTCTTCCCCTTTCAAAAACTACAAAAACAGTTGCACTGATAGGACCTTTCGGTAAAGAAACAGTAGCCAATCACGGGTTCTGGTCTGTAGCGTTCAAAGATGACAGCCAAAGAATCGTTTCACAGTTTGACGGCATTAAAAATCAACTGGATAAAAACTCCACTTTATTATATGCAAAAGGCTGCAATGTAGATGATCAGGATAAAACCCAGTTTGCAGAAGCCATAGAAACGGCTAAAAAAGCAGACGTGGTAATTATGACACTGGGAGAAGGCCATGCGATGAGCGGAGAAGCAAAAAGCAGAAGTAATATTGGTTTTACAGGTGTTCAGGAAGATTTATTGAAAGAAATTGCCAAGACAGGTAAGCCGATCATTCTGATGGTGAATGCAGGAAGACCTTTGATTTTCAACTGGGCATCAGATAATATTCCAACAATTGTGTACACATGGTGGTTGGGAACTGAAGCAGGAAACTCTATTGCAGACGTTCTGTTTGGTACCGTGAATCCCGGAGGAAAGCTTCCGATGAGCTTCCCCAGAACAGAAGGGCAGATTCCGGTGTATTACAATCACTATAATACAGGAAGACCTGCAAAAAATAATACAGACAGAAACTATGTTTCAGCCTATATAGACTTGGATAATGATCCGAAATATCCGTTTGGATATGGTTTAAGCTATACCGATTTCAAATATTCTGATATGGTATTAAGTTCAACAAGCCTTACAGGAAATCAGACTCTGAATATCAGTGTTACCATTTCAAATACAGGAAAATACGATGGCGAGGAGGTTGTTCAGCTTTATATCAGGGATCTTTTCGGTAAAGTAGTAAGACCTGTAAAGGAACTGAAAGGTTTCCAGAAAGTACTTATCAAAAAAGGAGAAAGTAAAAAGGTCGATTTTAAACTTACTCCCGAAGATCTGAAATTCTTTGATGATGAGCTGAAATTTGACTGGGAAGGTGGAGAGTTTGATATTATGATCGGAACTGACTCTCAACATGTCCAGACAAAAAGAATAAACTGGACAAAATAAAATTGACAAGAGTTGAATTCAATAGGAGCGGGCTTTAGCCCGCTTAATAAAAGATTCAGAATAGGGCTTTAGCCAAAATCTAAAACACATGAAAATCAAATTCAAAAATTTAATCAGAATATGTGCAGCAGGAACTTTCTTCCTTTCTGTTATGAACTGTGCCTCACACAAACCTGATTATCACAGAACCCTGATCTGGAATGATGAATTTAATGGTAAAGGTCTTCCGGATTCATTAAAATGGAATTATGATGTAGGAGGAGGTGGCTTTGGAAATGAGGAAGCTCAGTTTTATACCAAAAACAGGCTTGAGAATGCCAGAATGGAAAAAGGAAACCTCATCATTGAAGCTAAAAAAGAAAATTGGGAAAACAATAAATATACTTCCGCAAGGCTTTTAACCAAAGGGAAATTTGCTTTTCAATATGGAACAGTAGAAGTCAGAGCAAAGCTTCCCAAAGGTCGTGGAACATGGCCGGCAATCTGGATGATGAGTGAAAATATGAAGAAATGGCCGGATGATGGTGAATTGGATATCATGGAACATGTTGGTTATAACCAGGGATTTATACATGCTTCCGTTCACACAAAAAAATACAATCATATTCAGGGAACACAGAAAACAGATACCCTGTTTGTAAAAGATGCCAGTGAGAAGTTTCATGTCTATAAAGCAGACTGGACACCGGAGAAGATTGATGTGTATATCGATGATCAAAAATTTTTCACCTATGTGAATAAAGAGAAAAGTAGTGAAGCATGGCCCTTTGACAGACCTTACTTTATCATTTTAAACCTAGCTGTAGGTGGAATGTGGGGAGGGCAAAAAGGAATTGATGATTCTATTTTTCCACAGAAATATTATATAGACTACGTAAGAGTCTACCAGAATAAATAATGAATAGGGGACACCATTGTCCAAAATAAAAAAATCATGAGAAAACTAATTGTAAGTTGTTTTGTAGTAGGCGTTGTCATCAATGTCAATGCTCAGAATTATTGGAAAAAGAATGCAGGAAAAACAGCTAAGGTGATCCTTACCAATTCGAAAGCGGATGAGAAAATGGCGGATAAAGGAGCCGTTAAATTTGAACAATTTGGTCAGCCCAAGGAAACGGAAGCCTGTATTTTTGTAGCTCCCAACTTTAAATATCAGAAACTGATAGGAATTGGCGGTGCCATCACGGATGCATCAGCAGAAACTTTTTATAAAATGCCAAAGAACAAGCAGAAAGAAATTCTGGATGCTTATTTTGGAAAAAACGGATTGGGTTACACTGTGGTACGTACCAATATGAACTCCTGTGACTTCTCCAGTGATTCTTACACCTATGTAGAGGATAATGACACTTCCCTGAAAACATTTAATGTTGCTCATGATGAGAAGTATAAAATTCCGATGATCAAAGAAGCTCAGAAAGCGATCGGGAATAATTTTACCTTCTATTTCTCTCCATGGAGCCCGCCAGCCTGGATGAAATCAAACAAAAGTTTGTACAAAGGAGGAAGATTAGAAAATGAATACTATCAGACATGGGCAGATTACTATATCAAATTCATTAAAGAATACGAAAAAAGAGGAATCAATATCTGGGGACTGACTGTTCAAAATGAACCCATGGCTACCCAAAGCTGGGAATCATGCATCTACACCGCTGAAGAAGAAGGAGAGTTCCTGAAAAAGAACCTTGGACCCACCCTTTGGAAAAACGGATATAAAGATAAAAAAGTAATGATCTGGGATCATAACAGAGACCTCATCTACCAAAGAGCCACTACTACATTAAGCGATCCTGAAACTTCAAAATACGCCAGCGGTATCGGGTATCACTGGTATGAAACATGGAACAATAAAACCCAGCTTTTTGACAATTTAGCAGAAACGCACAGAGCTTTTCCGGATAAATTCTTAGCGTTCACGGAAGGTTGCAAAGAACAGTTCAGTATGGATAAGATCTATGATGTGAGCCTGGGTGAGCTTTACAGCAAAAATATGCTGAACGATTTCAACAAAGGAAATGCATTATGGACTGACTGGAATATTCTATTGGATGAAACCGGAGGACCTAATCACAAAGGGAACTTTTGCTTTGCCCCGATTATTGCAGATACGAAAACAGGAGAAGTATTCTATACCTATGAATACTATTATATAGGCCACGTTTCAAAATATATCAAACCCAATGCTCAAAGAATCGGAAGTTCTTCCAACAGAGCGGCGCTTACATCTTCCGCTTTTATGAATGAAAACGGCCAATTGGTAACTGTTATCATGAATGATTCCGACAATGATATTGAAACGAATCTATGGATAGAAGGAATGGCTGCCAAATTGAATGCTCCTGCGCACTCTATACAGACTGTAATTTTATAGTTTCATATTACATATTAATATTATTTTTGACAGACCCGGCGGCCTCTTCGAGGCCGCCGGGTTTTATTTGTGAATGATGAGTTTCCAGATGATAGAAACAGAAAACCCATGAAGTTTTTCATGGGTTTTATTTATTCTTGAACGGAACTTTATCCGCTATTTTTTAATCAATGCTTATTCAGTATCATATTTACTGATTACTTTCTGAGTAACTCCTGAGCTGCTGAAACCTCCGTCATGGAACAGGTTCTGCATGGTTACTTTCTTCGTAAGATCAGAGAATAATGTTACGCAGTAGTCTGCACATTCAAGAGCGGTAGCATTTCCTAGTGGAGACATATCTTCTGCATATCCAAGGAATCCTCCGAAACCTTTCACACCGCTACCGGCAGTAGTCATTGTAGGAGACTGAGAAACGGTATTTACACGTACTTTTCTTTCACCCCAGTAGTTTCCGAAAGTTCTTGCAATGCTTTCAAGATAAGCTTTGTTATCAGACATATCATTATAATCAGGGAATGTTCTTTGAGCCGCAATATAAGTAAGCGCCAGGATGCTTCCCCATTTGTTCATACAATCTTTTTCCCAGGCTACACGCATTACTTTATGGAAAGAAACAGCGGAGATATCCCAACCTTTTTCCAACCAATCGTAGTTCATTTCTGTATAATGTTTTCCTTTTCTTACGTTGATAGACATTCCGATAGAGTGAAGGATAAAGTCGATTTTTCCAAATTTTGCAACAGCGGCATCAAAAAGTTTTTCAAGATCTTCTATAGAAGTAGCATCAGCGCCTATTACTTCAGAACCTGTTTTTTCTGCTAAACCATTAAGCTCTCCCATTCTTAAAGCAATAGGAGCATTGGATAAGATAAATTCAGCACCTTCCTCATGGCATCTTTCAGCAACTTTCCATGCGATAGATTGTTCATTAAGGGCTCCAAAAATAATTCCCTTTTTGCCTTTAAGTAAACCGTATGACATAATTTTTTAATGTTTATTATAATACAAATGTAGCAATAATTGTGGTTATGACATAATAAAAAATGGAGCCTTATCAATTTAAGACTCCATTTTATTGAAAATATTTATATGACTGAAATACTAATTGGTTTTCTTATTCCATTCTGCCTTTACATCCTCTGCCGCATCTTTGGTTTTTTCCCATGCCTCATCTGCTTTATCCTTGATATCCTCCCATGCATCGGATACATTAGCTTTTACCCTGTCGAGCCAGTCTTCCTGGCTGGCTTCCTGATCATTATCCCTTTTCTCATTAATATAATCTTTAGCCTTATCTGCCAATTCATCGATTTTCCATTTGGCCTTGTCCGTTGCATTCTGTAAAGAATTTTCTACATTGTTTACTGCATTTTCCGCTTTGTTGTACTCTGAATTGTTCATAATAGTATAAATTTTAGTTTGGTATCAGTAATTAAACAATAACCATTCCTAAAATCGGCAGTCTCTGTTAAACTTTTCATAATCTTTTGTTATATTTTTCCAAATCAGCAGTATCTTTAATAGATGAAATTTGATAATTATGGAAAAATACGGTGTGGATGGTGCGAAAAAGATGATCTCTACAGAAAGTATCATGACGAAGAGTGGGGAAGACCCGTGTATAATGATGAAATGCTATTTGAATTCCTTATTCTTGAAAGCTTTCAGGCCGGATTGAGCTGGTATACTATCTTATCTAAAAGAGAGAACTTCAGGAAAGCTTTTGATCATTTTGATTATAAAAAAGTAGCCGCTTATTCAGAGAAGAAGATCGAAGAATTAATGAACAACCCGGGGATTATCAGAAACAGGCTTAAAATTCTGGCAGCAGTTACCAACGCTCAGCGATTTATGGAAATTCAGAAAGAATTCGGGAGTTTTTCTAATTATATCTGGAACTTTACAGGCGGAAAACCCATTGATAACAGTCCCCGGACTTTAGCTGATGTTCCTGCCACAACAGAAATTTCCGATCTTATTTCCAAAGAACTTAAAAAAAGAGGGTTCAAATTCGTGGGTTCTACGGTAATTTATGCCCATATGCAGGCTACCGGAATGGTAAATGACCATATAAAAGACTGCTTTACGAGGAAGTAATAGTTAGGTTTTATTTGAAATTTGGTAATTTTTTATTTAAATCCCGAGCGTTTTTATGTGATGATCAACGAGTTTTTAAATAATAGATTTTAATTGACCTTTCGGGACCGGATTTCCTTTCGGACATTTTGCCAGCTATTTCTTATAATCAGGTATAAGGGAAAAAAAGCTAAAGGGAGTGGAGTTATTCCATTGAAACCTTTCTTTATGGTAACATAGATACAGGCTGCTATTAATATTCCCATAATAATACAAAAGGTAATATGAGCTGCAGAACGTTTTTTTTCTTCCTTTGTAAGTTCCTCAATAGAAAGTTCCGAGAGCTTACTGACGTCAGACTGTTTGGTGTTTTTCATGTTCAATGGTTAGTTTTTACTTTCGCTAAAGTAATAAAAAAATCATAGCCTGGAACAAAAATATATTTTTGGGTTCTATCCAATGATTCTAATTTCTCATGTCACTTACATGAATAAATATTTTAAACAAAAATATTGTGCACAAAATAAATAAACTATCTTTGTTTATAAAAAAACGATGATCCCTTTATCAGAACATTTATGTTTTAAAACCTATGCCGTTTCCCGGTATATTACAGGCTTATATAAGCCTTATCTGGATGAAATTTCATTGACCTATCCTCAATATCTTGTCATGATTGTTTTGTGGGAACATGGTGAAATGAATATCGGAAAGATCGGCGAACACCTTCATCTGGATAATGGAACATTGACTCCACTCCTGAAACGAATGGAAAAAAACGGACTGATCATCCGAACCCGAAGTTCAGAAGATGAAAGAGTAGTACTGATCAACCTTACAGAGAATGGAACAAGGCTCAAAGAAAAAGCAAAACATATTCCTGAAGCCGTTCAGAGCTGCATGCATCTGAGTCATGATGTGAAAACTCAGCTGATGGGTTCTTTAGATGAAATATTATCAATTCAATCTGTATCCAAAATATGAAGAAAATAGGAATTATTGGCTATGGCTGGCTGGGAGAGAGAATAGCGTCTTCCTTATCCGGAAAATATACCATATCTGCAACGACAACAACTGAAAACAAAGCAGAAGATCTGAATAACAAAGGAATGAATGCGGTCGTAGCATCTTTTCCTGATTATCAGTTGACAGAACCTGTTTCTCAATGGGAAGAAATTAAAAATATTGATGTCTTGATCATTACCATTCCGGTTTCTGAAAAAAGCTGTTGTGTAAGTTCTTTATATAACAGAATTCAAAATTTATCAGCATTTATCGGAGATTTTAAAGGACAGATGTTTCTAATGAGTTCCACAGGAGTTTATCCGGATCTTCCAAAAGAGTTTACAGAAGAGGATATTCTATTGGAAAGTGTGTCAGGAGAACGAATGCTAAGAAACAAATATCCTCAGCTCAATATTCTGAGACTTGGCGGTCTGATGGGAGACAACAGACTTTTGAAAAATTATAATGTCGGCAATCTTGATCATGCTGTGAATCATATTCATTATGCTGATATCAGCGCCATTATCACACAAATGATCGAAAACAAAACAGAAGCAAAACTTTATAATGTTACAGCTCCGATTCATCCGGCAAAAAGCCAGGTGATTAATGCACAGAAAAATATATTTGATGAAGAAAAGTTTGAGGTGAAAGGAAAGAAAGTGTTGTCTTCAAAATTAATTTCAGAACTGGATTATACATTTCAATATCCTGATCCTAGGACTTTTCATTTGTAATTAATTTGATTGGATTTGATCTTCCACCCATTTATACATACTCAATTCTTATGATACCCTTTGTCATTCCGTAGGAATCTCTATGTTATTTTTAAAAACTGTATTTAGATTCCTACGGAATGACAAACCGGATGGGTAGTTTTATTCATCGTGAAAAAAATAACTATTTTCAATATAATCAAATTTAATAGGGCTAACATCCTGAGCGTAGACGAAGGAAGCCCGTTTTCAAAATAGATCAGATTCATTGGCTTTAGCCAAAACCTATAAAAAAACCTCCGGAAACAACTTCCGGAGGTTTTTATTATATCAATAAAAGAATTATTTAATAATTCTTTCCAATACCCAGTCAATAAGGTTTTTCTCTGACGCATGGTGGTCTGCAGAGAACTCACCGCGTCTTCTGTTGGCAATAACGTTATTTACGGTAATGGCTTTATGTCCTAATAATTTTGAAAGCGCATAGATCGCAGAAGTTTCCATCTCAAAATTGGTAATTCCAAGGTCGTTCAATGTTTCTAAGAATTTGTCATCTACCGCTTTTAGACGAAGCTGTCTTCCCTGTGGCGCATAGAACCCCGGGAATGTTGCTGTATTTCCGTGGTATTTGGCATCTTTATAATAGTCACCCATTTCTTCCGCCCAGTCCGAGAAGTAAAGCATCGGCTTGATTCTTTCGTAAGGGAATTTTTCTAAGAAGTTTTTGGAAAACTCATTTTCAAAGTTATAATCCTGATAGAAATGCATCAATCCGTCTAATCCTACTACATTTTGGGTAACCAGCATATTATCAACCTGTACATCCGGGTTCACACTTCCGCAAGTTCCCATACGGAATAACTCAAGAGCTTTATGTTCAGTCTTAAATTCTTTATTTTTAAGATCGATGTTCACCAAAGCATCCAGTTCGTTCATGACGATATCGATGTTTTCAGTTCCGATACCCGTAGACATTACAGTAATTCTTTCTCCACGAAGCGTTCCTGTATGCGTGTAAAATTCTCTTTTATTTTTTTTGATTTCTACCGTATCAAAGTATTTTGAAACTTTTGCCACTCTGTCAGGGTCACCCACAAGGATGATTTTGTCAGCAATATCTTCAGGTAAAAGATTCAGGTGGTATACACTTCCGTCTTCATTCAGAACAAGTTCTGAGGCAGCAAGTTTGTTTAGCATAATATGTATATTTTTGTTTTTTAATTAATGATAATCGCGTCTTTATAAGGAGATGCCATCACTTCATAGATATCATTATATTCTTCTACGATTCTTTTCTGGCCGTTCATCACTTCGTATACTGTAACAACCGTTTTTTCAATGTTTTTGGGATCTTTTCTCTGTGACGTGATTTCGTAGAAATGATTATCTTTTGTAAGAATAGAAATTAGTTCTTCTTTTGTAGAATTGTTGGAAGTCATCATTCCCGGGAATTCTGCTACAATATCTTTAAGATCAGAATAATTTTTATAAGGCTTGGTAACACCGTTGGAATATACATAAACATTGGGGATGTTTTTATCCTTTTCAAGGCGCACCAGATAATAATCAGAACCTTTTTTCTCTGCATAGACAGCCATTTCCTGTGGCTTTACGGATTGGTTTTCCGTTTGCTTTTTCTTCTGTGAAAATGCCGTCAGAGAAAGGAAACTTGCTGCAACAGCAAACCATAGTTTTGTTTTCATAATACTATTTTAGTTTTTTTGATGTGTTAAATTCAATTAAAAAAATCCTCGTCCCAATAATCTCCCACCATTATTTTTACCGGTATTTCGAAAAACCGTTTTCTTTAGAATAATGAATTTGATTTCGGGGTTTAAAATTAGTGAAAAATATGATATCAGAAATATAAACATTATTTAATCTGTTATTAAAACTGAGATAACATCAGAGTAATACTTTTGCCGCTAAAAATTCATGAGATCTTATCCACTGCTTATAATCGTCCTTCTGATAGGATTTGCAGTAATGTCTTTTAATCCTGTTGATAAAGGAAAAGAAAGCGAAAATACATTTATCAATAAAGGGTTGTCCAACTTTAAGACCAAGCTTGAACAGCTGAAATCAGATGTTGATAAGTTCTCAGAAGACCGCATTTCCCTTGAAGAATTACAGAAATCTCTGAGCAGTACCAGAAATTCATTCAAAGAAATAGAATTTTATGTGGCTTATCATTATCCCGAATTTACCAAAACCCATCTGAATGCAGCCCCATTGTTTCATATTGAAGCCGCTGGAACGTCCGCTTATACACTTCCTCCTGAAGGATTGCAGGTGCTGGATGAATTGATATTTTCAGAGGAAGCAGGAAATGAAAAAGAAAAGATCAAAACCATCACTACTTTTTTATACAACAGCTATTCCGGGTTTTATTTAAGTGCTTTAAAAAATGGATTGAGCAAGGGCAATAACAAGACATTACCCTTACGTATTGAGCTGATCAGAATCTATTCTCTCGGGGTGACAGGTTTTGATACTCCAGGTTCTTTGAATATTTCGGAGGAAGCCAGCCATGCTTTGTCAGGGATGCAGAAATACATTAATGATGATCCTTATTTTAAAAATTATAATACGCAGAAAGCCAATCAGATTTTAACAGAAGGAATCACTTACCTTTCAAAAAATACCGATTTTGAAAATTTTGACAGGATCGAGTTTTACAAGAAATATGTACAGCCTTTGTATGAAGAGCTAGGGAAATGGGATGGAAGACCAGATGATCTTAAAGAATTTTCCGGCTGGAATGTAGGTAATAAGAACTTTTTCAGCAGTGATTTTTTAGATCCGTATTTTTATACCTTATTGAAATCCTCAGAAGATAATCCTGAACTCCGCAATCTTGGAAAATCGATTTTCTATGATCAGAATTTAAGTGGCAACGAAAAAATGAGCTGTGCAACATGCCATCTTCAGGAAAATGCTTTTACAGACCTTAAAGCAAAATCACAAAGCAATGTGGAAGGAAAAACAGTACTGAGAAATTCTCCGTCTTTATATAATGCTGTTTTTGCCAAGAGGTTTTTCTATGACCTTCGTGCTTTTTATCTGGAACAGCAGGCAGAACATGTTATTTATAATGAACAGGAATTCAATACAAGCTATGAAAGTATTATTCAGAAACTAAAAACAAAACCTGAATATAAAAAGGCTTTCCGTGCAGCTTTTAAGGATGGAAAAATCAGCAAAGAAAATTTTTCAAAAGCATTAAGCTCTTATGTAGCTTCATTGTACTCTTTTGACAGCGACTTTGACCGTTTTATGAGAAATGAAAAGAATGTTTCTGAAGATGTAAAAAAAGGATTCAACCTGTTTATGGGAAAAGCCAATTGTGCAACATGCCATTTTGCCCCACATTTTTCTGGTTTGGTACCACCATTCTTTAATGAAAATGAATCTGAAGTACTGGGAATACCTGCCAGACCCATCAAACAGCTTCCGGTGGAGCTTGATCAGGACTTAGGAAGAGGAAACAGTCCTGTGAAAAAGGAAAAATCATGGATTTACGATTATTCATTCAAAACCATCACCGTCAGAAATATTGCGCTTACCAAACCTTATTTCCATAACGGAGCTTTCAATACATTAGAAGAAGTTCTTGATTTTTATAATGAAGGAGGTGGAGAAGGATTAGGATTAAAAATGAAAAACCAAACCCTTGCACCGGATAAATTAAATCTTACTGAAACAGAAATAAAACAGATTATAGCCTTTCTGAATGCCCTTACAGATGTGAGTAAAGCGAAATAGGCGAGGTGCGGGATTCGGGATTTCGGGGTTTGAAATGCGGTTCGGGGTACGAGGTTCGGATTATAATGTGTTATAATTGAAGATACGCAAAAAAACACATCAGTTGCTCAGCTTATTTTCATCCCTGAATTTCTGTATTTGCACCCAAATCCCGAAATCCCTCATCTCGAAACCTGCACCCCGCACCCCGTAATCTGCCTCATTTAACAAAAAATTAATCCCATTAACATTAGGTTTTTGATAAGTTAATATTCACTGATTTATATTTAAAATCCTATTAACAGAGGAAAAGCGCTAAAAAAATAGTTTTGCAGTGTCTAATAAATCAAATAAAAAATGAAGAAAAAACTACTAACAATGGGAGCGTTGGCTATACTGGCCAGTTCAGGTATCCAGGCGCAAACTTTGATATTCAATAAGAATGCATCTTGGAGCTACAAAGATAATAACCAGGCTCAGCCTACAGGATGGAATGCCCAGACTTATGATATTTCAACATGGGCGGTAGGAAACGGTCCGTTGGGATATGGAGATCCTGTAACTACAACCATCAATTCAGGACTTACTACAGCGTATTTTGCTAAAGATTTTACAGTAGATCTTTCAACACTTTCTGATACTATGGAGCTGGGAATAATGAGAGATGACGGTATTATAGTTTACCTGAACGGAGAGGAAGTCGTAAGAGACAATATGCCTGCAGGTGCTGTCACATTCAATACCTTTTCATCTACAACTATAGATGGAGCAGCAGAAAGCGTTTATAACCTTTTCACGATTCCAAAATCAAAATTTGTAAACGGTGTCAACAGACTTTCTATAGAATTGCACAACAGAAGCACAACCAGTTCAGATTTAAGAATTGATGCTTACCTGAAAACTACACCTAATACAACCATTCCTGTAACTTGTAACGGAACACATATCAGCTGCTTTACTTCAATTGTCCCTACAGCACAGACCAATAAACTGATCATTCCTGCTGAACACAAATATCAGCTTATTCTAAAAGAAGGAGACAGCTATACCGAAGGAGGCGGACTGGTAGGTGGTCAGAACGACTTTACGGCTTATGTTCCTAAAACAGGAAGCAGTACTAACGGATATCTTTCTGTAAACCATGAAACCAATCCTGGAGGAGTTACTATGGCTGAAATTAACTATAACGCGACTTCAAAACTTTGGCAGCTGACAAAATCAAGAGCGGTAAGTTTCTCAGATCCGAGTTTAGTACAAACCATCAGAAACTGTTCAGGAGGAATTACGCCTTGGGGAACTGTGGTGACCGCTGAAGAATCGGTTACTTCCAATGATGTGAATAATGATGGATACAAAGATTATGGTTGGTTAGTAGAAATTGATCCTGCAACAGCACAAGTTATTTCTAAAAATGCTGACGGTACCAAAGGGAAACTTTGGCAGATGGGAATCATGAACCACGAAAACGTAGTAATCAATAATGCAGGAACTGTAGCGTATTATGGAGAAGATGGTGGAACTCACATGGTATACAAATATGTAATGGATACTCCAAATGATCTTTCTTCAGGAAACCTTTATGTGTTGAAACTGGATCAGGGATTAACAACTGCAGGAGATCCGGTAGGAACTACAGCGACATGGATTCAGGTTCCGAACAAAACAAAAGCAGATCAGAATAATACCAATAATAATGCTCTGACTGTGGGAGGTACAAAATTCAATGGAGTGGAAGATGTTGATATCAGTCCTTTGGATGGAAGAATCTATTTTACTGCAAAAGGATTAGACAGAGTATACCGTTTACAGGATAACGGAACTACCGCTTCTCAGGTGGAAACATTTGTAGGAGGAGGTTCTTCTGTATATTCTTTCAATACTGCTCAGGGAATGAAATCTGAAGCTTGGGGAGACGGAAATGACAACCTTACTTTTGATGAACTTGGAAACCTTTGGGTACTTCAGGATGGTGGTAAAAACTATATCTGGGTAATTGCTCCGGATCATACACAGGCCAACCCGAAAGTAAGATTATTTGCTTCTATGCCGGCAGGTGCAGAACCTACAGGGCTTACATTTACGCCTGATCATAAATTTGGTTTCTTCTCTATTCAGCATCCGGATTCAACCATTTCTACAGATGTGGATGCAACAGGGAATACAATTGATTATAAAGGAAAATCAGCAACAATTGTTATTGCCCTTAAAAGCAACCTGGGAATTGAAGGAACTTTAGGAACTATTGATAGTAAAATTGAAGAAAATACTGTAACGGTAGCACCAAACCCGACTTCCGGAATCGTAAAAATCAATTCAGCAAAAGGATTGAAAGATATTTCAGTGACCGCTTACAGCATGGACGGAAAAATCGTATTTACGAAGAAATTCAACGGGACTAATAAAGTATTGGATCTTGATTTCACGCAACAGTTGGAAGGATCTCGTGTTTTAGTTTTAAATATTGAAGCTCAAGGAGGTTTCCAGAAAACAGTTAAACTTGTAAAGAAATAAATTATTTATAATTCTTGTCTGTCAGTGGCTTCTGTCGCTGGCAGACCTTTTTATGTTTATGAAAAAGCTTTTCTTACTTATTTCCATATTATCACTTTCTCAGATCAAAGCACAGATTGACCCTGTGAAATATCCTACTTTTACCAATATTGAAGATGCTTTAAGCAGTAAAAAAGCAGTATATAGTATGAGTTTCAGACAGAAGGGATTGTTTAATCTTCCTCCTCAGATCGTGAAGCTGGATTCATTGTTCTTTCTGAATATTATGGCCAATAAGCTTGAGAAAATGGATCAGGAACTCTTTGAATTGAAGGAACTGGAGATTTTAAATGTGAATGAAAACAGTATTAAATATATTCCGGATGAGGTAAGCAAGCTGAAGAAACTGACGACTTTTTCAATGAATCTGAATAGCCTGACAAGCATTAATCCCAATATTGCAAAGCTTCAGAACTTAAAAGTAGTACATTTTGATGCCAACAACCTGAATACCTTCCCCGAAGCACTTATGGAAATTGCAGCGTTGGAAGAAATTAACCTTCAGGGAAACCAGATCAGCTTTATTGCAGACAGACTGGATCAGATCAAAAATCTTAAATTTCTGAATCTTTCTGATAATCAGATCAATGATCTTGGTAATTTGTCTTTACCTAAAAGCTTAAAATATCTTGAACTGCAGCAGAATGCCATCAGCAAGCTTCCGGAAAACCTTTTCAAAGCTCAGCATCTTGAATTTCTGAATGTAAGTGGAAATAATATCTCGGAAATTTCACCCAAAGTAAAAGGGTTGAAAAGCGTAGTCAGCATGAATCTTGCCAACAATAATCTAAAAGATATTCCTGTAGAAATCAAGCAGCTGAAAAATCTGAAAACATTGATTCTTACAGGAAATCCTATAGAAAAATCTACAATTGAAAATTTAAAAACCTTACTGCCGGATACGCAGATCTACTTCTAGATCTATCCGCCAACACGTTTGGTTTTATATCCCATTTCTTTAAGGATATTCATTATTTTATCACGGTTATCCCCTTGAATGATAATCGTTCCATCCTTCTCAGAACCGCCTATACCTAAGGTGGTTTTTATTTTCTTTGAGATTTTTTTCAGGTCTTCCTCACTGCCTTCCCAGCCTTCAACAATAGTGACAGGTTTACCATTTCTCCCTTTCTTCTCAAATTTGCATACCAAAGGTTCTTTCTGCTTGAATTGCTCTTCAGGCATCTCAAAATCCTGCTCTTCATGCTCAGGAAAAAGATTCTTCAATTGATCTCGTAAATCCATACCGCAAAATTAAAAAGATTTACTGATTAATGAACTCAAATAATCAATGAAATTTCAATTTTTTCAACCCTGTCAAGGTTTTAAACCTTGACAGGGTTGAGTGTATACAAAATAAATCGATTTTTATGATATAACTTTAAAAGTAATTGATTGATGATCAGCAATCAATAAAATTCAAGACTTCAAATTCTTCTATTCATAGGAAATTAGGTAAATTTGTCTAACAAAAGTTTTACAAAATGTCAAAAAAAGCAATACTGGCAATTCTTGACGGATGGGGATTGGGAACAAACCCTGACGTTTCTGCAATAGATAAAGCAAATACACCATTCATAGACAGCTGTTACAAAAAATTCCCGCATACTACACTTGAAGCAAGTGGATTGGCGGTAGGTTTACCAGCCGGACAGATGGGAAATTCTGAAGTGGGGCACATGAATCTGGGAGCCGGAAGAGTGGTTTACCAAAACCTGGTGAAACTGAACATGGCGGTTGAAAACGGAACACTGGGTCAGGAAAAAGTGATTCAGGATGCTTTCGAATACGCCAAAAAAGAAAATAAGAAAGTACACTTTATCGGACTGGTTTCCAATGGAGGAGTGCACTCACATATCAATCACTTAAAAGGATTACTGACGGCTGCAAAAGAATTCGGTTTGAATGAAAACGTTTTTGTTCATGCATTTACCGATGGCAGGGATTGTGATCCGCATTCAGGATTAGGATTTATCGATGAACTTCAGAAGCATATGGAAGCAACTACCGGAAAGCTGGCAACAGTAGTAGGAAGATACTATGCAATGGACAGAGATAAAAGATGGGAGCGTGTAAAACTGGCTTACGATGCCCTTGTAGAAGGAATAGGAGAGCAGACAACGGATGCTTTGGCAGCAATTAAGAGGTATTACGATAATAATGTAACCGATGAATTCCTGAAACCCATCATTTTAATGCATACTACTGCTACAGGAAATGTAGTGCCGGTAGCAAAAATCATTGAGGATGATGTGGTGATCTGCTTCAACTTCCGTACAGACAGGGGAAGAGAAATTACAGAAGTTCTTTCTCAGAAGGATTTCCCGGAATTTGGAATGAAAAAACTCAACCTTTATTATATCACGTTGACGAATTACGATAAAACATTCCAAAATGTACAGGTTGTTTTTGATGAAAACGTTTTGACGGAAACAATGGGTGAAATTCTTGAAAAAAATGGAAGATCCCAAATTAGAATTGCAGAAACAGAGAAGTATCCTCACGTTACTTTCTTCTTTTCAGGAGGAAGAGAAGAAGAATTTGAAGGAGAAAGAAGACTGCTTTGCCCAAGCCCGAAAGATGTTCCTACTTATGATCTGAAGCCGGAAATGTCAGCCTATGATATTACCAATGCTATTGTACCGGAACTGGAGCAGGGAACTGCGGACTTTGTTTGTCTGAATTTCGCCAATACAGATATGGTAGGACATACAGGCGTTTTTGAAGCGGCTGTAAAAGCTGCCGAAGTAGTAGATCAGTGTATCGAAAAAGTAGCAACAGCTGCTTATGAAAACGGATATGCTGTTTTTATCCTTGCCGATCACGGAAACTCAGACGTAATGATGAATCCGGATGGAACTCCTAATACACAGCACTCAACCAATCTTGTGCCTTTCATCGTAATGGATAAAGATCAGACCTGGAATCTGAAACCAGGAAAATTAGGGGATGTAGCGCCTACAATCCTTAAAGTAATGGGCGTTGAAATACCGGCTGTAATGACGGGAGATGTTTTAGTTGATTAAAATTCAATAATATTGTCAAAAGAATGCCGTTATACTTTGTAGGACGGCATTCTTTTATGATTTATGTCAGATAAAGTATGCAAGTCATACTTTATTATGCGTCAAATAATAAATAAATCATATCTTTGTAAATTAAAACTGAATAGTAAAATGTATCAAAAGCTTGTAAGGAAAGAAGTAATGGGATTATTGGAAAAGGAAGTAGGTTCTTTTCTTGATAAATTTTTAACGCCAATTGAAAAAATATGGCAGCCTTCCGATTATTTACCAGATCCTTCAAGCGAAGAATTTAAACATGACTTAGAGGAAATCCAGACTTTTGCCCGCGAAATGCCTTACGATCTTTTTGTAACATTGATCGGTGACTGTATTACAGAAGAAGCTCTTCCTTCCTATGAGTCTTGGTTAATGGGAGTTGACGGCATCAATCAGGAAGAGAGATTAGGCTGGGCCAATTGGGTAAGAGCATGGACTGCTGAAGAAAACAGACACGGAGATTTATTAAACAAATATCTTTATCTGTGCGGAAGAGTAAACATGAGAGAGGTTGAAATTACTACTCAATACCTGATTAATGATGGTTTCGATTTGGGAACAAGCATGGACCCATACAGAAACTTTATCTATACAAGTTTCCAGGAGACCGCTACCAATATCTCTCACAGAAGAGTAGGTACATTGGCTAAACAATCCGGAAACGGAAAATTGGCAAAAATGTGTGGTGTGATTGCTGCAGACGAAGCGAGACACGCTAAAGCATACAAGCATTTCGTAGCAAAAATCCTTGAAGTAGACCCTTCAGAAATGATTCTTGCATTTGAAGATATGATGCGTAAAAAGATCGTAATGCCTGCTCACCTGATGAGACAGTCCGGACAAAAGGCCGGGGAACTTTGGGGACATTTTTCAGATGCTGCACAAAGATGCATGGTATATACTGGTCAGGATTATATCAATATTATGAAAGACCTTTTAGATGAATGGAAAATTGAGCATGTGAAAGGACTTACAGAAAAAGCAGAAAAAGCTCAGGAATATCTGATGAAGCTTCCTGCAAGACTTCAGAAGATCACAGACAGAGTTTCTACTCCGGATCTTCAGTTCCAGTTCAGCTGGGTAAAAAGCTAATGAGATTTACATTATTGTGTAAAATATAAAAGTATTGAGTGCCTTTCTTTTGGGCACTCTTTTTATTTCTTATCTTTGCAAAGCTAAAAAAACAACAAAATGTTAAATAATAAAAAGATTGCTGTTGACTTTGACGGGACTATTGTAGATGATGCTTACCCGGCAATCGGAAAACCAAAAACTTTTGCATTCGAAACATTGAAAAGACTTCAGGCTGAAGGATACAGACTTATTCTTTGGACTTACAGACATGGAAAAACATTAGATGAAGCCGTAGAATTCTGCAAAAAAAATGGAATAGAATTTTATGCTGTGAATTCCAGTTTCGAAGGAGAAGTTTTTGATCATGAAACACAATCCAGAAAATTAGATGCAGATTGGTTTATTGACGACAGAAATTTAGGTGGATTCCCGGGATGGGGTGAGATCTACAATATTATTCAGGAAAGAATAGAATTCCGTGTAGAAGGGAAGGAAGTTCTTGCCTATTCAAAACTTAAAAAAGAAAAGAAAAAAGGACTTTTCTGGTAGGATAAAAATGAGAAGCCGGATATTGGAAATTAGTTTTTAATGTCAAATTAAAGCTTCTTTTTTTATCAGAAAGAGTCTGTAGATTGTTATAATATAGAAATACGCATTATGCTGTAATCTAGCTTCTAACATCTGATATCTAACATCTATATACAATGATTCAATTAAAAACGATAGACGAATTACGTCTGATGAAGGAGAGTGCCCGACTGGTTTCTAAAACATTGGGAATGTTGGCAAAAGAAATTAAACCAGGGATTACAACCTTATATTTAGATAAACTGGCTCATGATTTTATTAAAGATCATGGTGCTGAGCCTGCATTTTTAGGATACGGAGGATTCCCAAACTCTCTTTGTATCTCTCCGAATGAGCAGGTAGTTCATGGTTTTCCAAACAATGATGTAGTAAAAGAAGGAGATGTTCTTTCTGTGGACTGTGGAGTTATTCTTAACGGGTTCGTAGGAGATCATGCCTATACTTTTGAAATCGGGGAAGTGAAACCTGAGGTTAAAAAATTACTACAGGTTACCAAAGAATCTTTATACAAAGGAATTGAGCAGGTTGTCAGAGGAAAGAGAATAGGAGATATCTCCCATGCAATCCAGACACATTGTGAAAAAGAAGGATATGGAGTGGTAAGAGAGCTTGTAGGACACGGTTTAGGAAGAAAAATGCACGAAGATCCGCAGGTTCCCAACTATGGAAGACAAGGAAGCGGAAAGATAATTAAAGACGGTTTGGCAATTGCCATCGAGCCGATGGTTAATATGGGAACTGAGAAAGTGAAATTCCATAATGACGGCTGGACGGTAACGACTTTAGATAATATGCCATCTGCTCACTTTGAACATGATGTGGCGGTGATCAATGGTAAGCCGGTATTGCTTTCTACATTTGACTATGTATATGAAGCTCTGGGGATTGTAAGTGACGAAGAAAAGCAGTTCCAACTGGATTTTTAATGAAAAAGGTAACGAAACTTTTACTGAATAAAATTCCACGCCCTATGCTTATTAAAATGAGTATCTGGGCAAGACCGCTTATTTACCAGTTTTTCAAAGGAAATCAGTTTTATGATCCTATTGATGGAAGATCTTACAGAAAATTTCTTCCGTATGGTTATGGAAAACAAAGGGAAAATGCTCTTTCTCCCGGAACTTTAAGTCTGGAGAGACACCGTCAGATGTGGCTGTATCTTCAGAATGAAACTGATTTTTTTATTAAGAATTATAAAGTTCTGCATATTGCTCCTGAGCAGGAATTTTTAAGGAAATTCAAGAGAATGAGTAACCTGAACTATATTTCGGCAGACTTATATTCTCCAATTGTAGATGTGAAAGCTGATATCCTGGATTTACCTTTTGAAGACGAAAGTTTTGATATTATTTTCTGTAACCACGTTCTGGAACATATCGAAGACGATGCCAAAGCTATAAGTGAACTGTACAGGGTAATGAAGCCTGGTGGATGGGGGATTCTTCAGGTTCCGATGAAAAATTCATTGGAGAAAACCTATGAAGATTTTACCATTAAAGATCCGAAAGAACGCCAGAAACACTTCGGCCAATATGATCACGTCCGCTGGTACGGAATGGATTATTTTGACCGCTTAAGAAAAGCTGGCTTTGAAACAGAACCGAACTTCTATTCACAGAAATTCTCAGAAGAAGAAATAAAAAAATATGGGTTAAGGCACAATGAAATCTTGCCTGTAGTTTATAAAAAATAAAAAAAACCGTTTTCAGTTACTGAAGACGGTTTTTTTATATCTCTATTGCTCTTTTGTAAAAGGATATGATTTATAATTTTCCAAAACTAAAATATACTGTCCTTTTTGCAAACGACTTGTATCAATTGATATTTTAGTGTCATTTGTTGTGGTTTCAAATACCAGTTTCCCTGATAGATCATAGATCTTAAGCGGAAGTTTTCTCTCAATATTTTCAAGATGTAAAACCTCTTTTACAGGGTTTGGATAGGCTTTAAAAGTTTTTGTCGCTGTTTCAGTTTCTCTAGTACTTAACTGTGCACTGTTGTTATAATATATCTTGTTTCCTGAAGGATCCATGATCATAAGTGTTTTAACATTACCGTTGGTTGTTATCTGATAACTGTATATAGATCCGTAAGCACCTAAAACATACGCATCACAATTTTTCTGATCATAGGCACGAACAGGTCCTGCATTTCCTCCATTATAAAACAAAAGAGTACAAGAGCTTGCTGTTTTGATGAGATTATTACCTCCCGGTATAACCCCGAAACTCATCATAGAGGTGTTATAATATCTGGAGTTAATGACATAGCTTGTTCCTCCCGCAGAATTAAAAGTAGTAGCAGGAACTCCATTGTCTATTGCAGGAGTGTTGGTTGTCTGGCCGCTGCTGGTTACCATTTTGGAAATATACCAGTTGTTGGAAAGTAATTCGGAAGTTTGCTGGGCAGTCAGTAAACTACCTGCTAAAAGGAATAGTAATTTCTTCATAAGTTAAAAGTTTTCAGTAAAGATATAAAAAGAATTCATTCCTACCGGTCAGTTGATCAGGATAATAAAGATCAGAATTCAGAACAAAAAAACCGCCTTCATTACGAAGACGGTTTCATTTTTAAATATAGATGTGTATGCTTCTTAGTGTGATGAAGACACGGCTTTCAGGCCTACTACAGAACCAATAAGCGTTACAATAAAGAAAACTCTCCAAAAGCTTACAGGATCCTTAAAGAAGATAATTCCCATTAAAGCAGTTCCTACCGCTCCAATTCCTGTCCATACCGCATAAGCAGTACCAATAGGTAAGGTTTGAGTCGCTTTAATCAATAAAACCATACTGATGGTCATTGTTATCAGGAAACCGGCATACCACAGGTACATCTCAGTTCCTGACGTTTCTTTTGCCTTTCCCAGACATGATGCGAAGGCAACTTCAAATAATCCCGCGATAACTAATATTAACCAATTCATTTTTTTAAATTTTTCTAATGCAAAGTTCAGAATTTGACAGGAGAAAAAATTTTACAATTGTTAAAAAATGAAAATGTAGAGAGAGTAAAGAAAGGAAGATGGAGGCTGGAAGAAAGAAGTTATGATAGCCTATTAAGTAATCTTGCTCAATTTTATTAATTAATGGGAATGCTTAGTAGTTATCATATGAGAAAATAACTTCCATCCTCCAGCTTCCTGCTTCCATTCTCAAAACCGGAATTACTTGATTTCAGCCCGTATCCTGCTCAAACTTACCTGAGTAATCCCAAGATACGACGCAATATACCCCAGCTGAACCCTTTTTAGCAGTTCAGGCTGATACGCCATAATATCTTTATAACGCTCCAGCGAAGTTTTGAACTGCCTGGAAATAATCAGCTCCTCGGATTTTATCATCTCGGCTTCTGCCAGTTTTCGGCCCCAGTTGGCAATATGAATATCTTCATTGAACAGTTTTCTGAGGTTTTCCGTTTCCATTCTGTACAGATCACAGTCTTCCAGCAGTTCGATGCTTTCATAACCGGGTTTGTCCTCCACATAGCTTTTCATAGAAAGGATGCATTGTCCTTCACTACCGAACCAGAATGTAATATCATTATCAGCAGTTGAAGAATAGGCACGCGCAATCCCTTTACGGATAAAATAGAGATAAGGAATCACTTTATCAGCTTCCATCAGGCAAAAACCTTTAGGATGTGAAATCTCGGTGATATGCTCTTTTAAACTGTTTTTTGATGCTTCAGGAAGAAGGTAAACCTTGTCAAGAATCTGGTCTATATTCATAAAAGATGAATTCTAATATTCAAAAATATCAGTTTTAAGTAATGCAATACAAAATTATCGGTAACTTTTATAAGAAATATTGTAATGAAGACAATCAAAATTATTTTGACTCAGAATACATATCATTAAATATTATAACGGAAAGGGGAAAAATTTCCCCTCTTCTGGAGGGGTGGCGAAAATTCAAAGAATTTTTGACGGGGTGGTTAGCCCATTAATCGAGTCACTGTAAATTTTTCTTTTTCATCATACTATATTTGGGAATATAACTCTCTTTTTTCTTTTAAAAATTAAGATTAACCGTAAAGACCAATTTTGTTTTAGTAACTTTGCAGTTCGTAATATTATTTTTATGCACAAAGCTGGATTTGTAAATATAGTTGGAAAGCCCAATGCGGGAAAATCGACCTTGCTTAACCAATTAATGGGAGAGAAGTTGGCGATTGTAACGCAGAAAGCTCAGACAACCCGCCACAGAATTTTTGGTATTTATAATGAAGATGACCTTCAGATTGTATTTTCCGATACTCCGGGAGTATTGGATCCAAAATACGGATTGCAGGAAAAAATGATGGATTTTGTAAAAGACTCTTTGCAGGATGCCGATGTTTTCCTGTTTATTGTAGACGTTACCGATAAAGCGGAACCATCAGAATTTTTAATTGATAAACTGAATAAAATCCCTGTACCTGTACTTCTTTTATTGAATAAAGTAGACCAGACCGATCAGGCCGGACTTGAAAAATTAGTAGAAGACTGGCACAACAGAATTCCAAAAGCTGAAATTCTGCCTATTTCTGCTTTAAATGCCTTCAATACAGAAGTTATTTTACCTAAAATAAAATCTTTACTTCCTGAAAATCCTCCTTACTACGATAAAGACCAGTATACGGATAAGCCCGAAAGATTCTTTGTAAATGAAGCGATACGTGAGAAAATTCTTTTGAACTATGATAAGGAAATTCCATACTCGGTAGAAGTCGTGACTGAGCAGTTCAAGGAGAAAGAAGGAATTATCTTCATAGACTCAATTATTTATGTAGAAAGAGATACTCAGAAAGGAATTATTATCGGCCATAAAGGTGAAGCGATCAAGAAAGTGGGAACTGAAGCAAGATTAGACCTGGAAAAGTTTTTCACCAAGAAAATTCATTTAAACTTATTTGTAAAAGTGAAAAAAGACTGGAGAAAGAACGACAGAGATCTTAAAAACTTCGGTTACAGATAAACTAAAATAGCCGGAATCCCGTTGTATTAAAAGATTTTTATTACCTTAGTATAAATTTTTTAGTAAATGAACTATAATAATTCAAATTGGAGCTCAATACCTAAAGATGTTATTTTATTAGCTGTGAGAGTATTCATTGGTTTTGCAATGCTGTCTCATGGCTTTCCAAAACTTCAGATGCTGTTGGTAGGCGGTAAAATCGAGTTCTTTGATTTTATGGGACTTGGTCCTCAGATCTCTCTGATTCTTACGGTTTTTGCAGAATTTGTTTGTTCAATACTACTTATATTAGGGCTTTTTACAAGAGTTGCTTTAGGTTTTCTTGTTTTTACCATGATTATCGCTGCTTTTGTGGTTCATGGAGCAGATCCTTTTGAGAAAAGAGAAATGGCACTGGTCTATCTTTCCGTTTATCTTTTACTCATGGTAATCGGAGCGGGAAAAATTTCGGTAGATCATATGATTGAAAGAAGAAAAAGAGCTTCAGACTGGTAATCTTAAGAATATAAAATATGAAAGGCACTTCAGTACATGAAGTGCCTTTTCTGTTGTTAATAATTGCAATTTGGCAGGCATTCCCAGATAGGAGCACCGCTTGGAGTTTTACCTACTCTGCAAGCCATGTATCCCGAATCACATAATGGTGCATTTCCTCCTTTAATTGTTTTCAGATTGCTCTTTGATAATTTTCTTAAATTTTTCATATTATTTTAATTTGTAAGATAAAAGTAATAAAAAAATAAATATGACACTAAAAAGAGTCTTATTTTTTTGTGTTAGAAATTTGTTAAAATTCACTACATTCGTAGAAAATGAATTTATATGAAGATAAAACTGACTATTTGCCTATTGGCATTTCTCAATTTTTATGATGCACAGGAAAATATTACTTATCAGAAACCTTCTGCTGAAATTTTAAAATTGGCAGATTATCAAAGACCTCCAAGTGTTCTGATGAACAGCAAAAAAGACTGGGTAGTTTTTACTTATCGTCCAACATATAAAACACTGGAAGATCTCAGTCAGAGTGAAATGAAGCTTGGCGGACTTAGGATCAATCCGGTTACCAATATCTCAAGCAGCATGACCTACTCAAATAATCTGAAGATCAGAAAGATCAATGATAAAAATGAGATTCAGGTAAAAAATCTGCCTTCCAATCCAAAAATTGCATATGTTTCGTTTTCTCCGGACGAAAAGAAACTGGCTTTTACCAATACAACAAATAAAGGAGTAGAATTGTGGATCGTAGATATGGAAACTGCTTCTGCAAAAAAAATTACAGCTGATAATCTGAATGCCAACCTGGGAATGCCTTATGTTTGGTATAATGACTCTCAAAGCTTCCTGATCAGAACACTTCCACAAAACAGACCTGCCCTTATAGATGCAGCCAAAGATCTTCCGACAGGCCCGATTGTTTCAACAGCAGATGGTAAAGTCTCTCAAAACAGAACGTATCAGGATCTTTTGAAAAATCCTCAGGACGAAAAAAACTTTGAAACGCTTACTGCTTCTGAAATCTATAATGTAGATTTTAATGGAAATCTTAAGAAATTTAAAGATCAGGATATGTATGCCGGCTTAAGTTTCTCTCCGGACGGAAATTATTTGATGGCTACAACGATTAAAAAACCGTTTTCCTATATCGTTCCGCTTAGCAGATTTCCATCTACAACGGTGATATATGATATGAAAGGAAATGCTGTAAAAACAGTAAACGAAGTTCCTTTGAATGAAATAATGCCGAAAGGATTCTCCTCTGTAAGAACCGGAAAAAGAGATATGGGATGGAGAAGTGATGCGCCTGCTACGCTTACCTATGCTGAAGCTCTGGATGGAGGAGATCAGTCTAAAACAGCGGATTACAGAGACGAGATATTTACCTGGGAAGCCCCGTTTACAGCAGCTCCAAAATCTTTCTTCAAAACGAAGCAGAGATATGATAACGTAGTCTGGACTAATGATCATTATGCCATTGTCTCTGAAGGCTGGTATGACACAAGAAATACAAAATCTTACCTGATAGATACTAACAGCGGAGAATCTAAAGTTTTCGATGACAGAAATTATCAGGATGTTTACAGTGATCCGGGAAACTTTAATACAACGAAAAACCAATATGGGAGATATGTAATCGATATGAAAGGAGGGAAAGCCTACCTTATCGGAGATGGATTTACCAAAGACGGGCAGCATCCTTTTATTGATGAAATGGATGTAAAATCACTAAAAAAGAAAAGACTTTATACCTCTAATATAAAAAACGGTAAAGAAGAGATCATTGATATTCTTAATGCTTCAAAGGGTGAAATTCTTACGACTCAACAGTCGCCGAGCCTTTATCCTAATTATTTCAAAAAGAATATTAAATCTAATAAAGCAGAAGCCGTAACTAACTTCGCCAATCCTTTTGAAAGTATCAAAGATGTTTACAAAGAAGTGATTACTTACAAGAGGAATGATGGTGTTACTTTAACCGGAACTCTTTATCTTCCTGCCAATTACGACAGAAAAGCGAAAAAAGAGAAACTTCCGTTGCTGATCTGGGCTTATCCTACTGAATATAAAGATAAAAATACAGCAGGACAAAATACCCAAAACCCGAACGACTTTACATTCCCTTATTACGGATCATTTGTATACTGGACAACGAAAGGATATGCAGTTCTGGATGATGCAGCCTTCCCGATTATTGGTGAAGGAAAAACAGAACCTAATGATACTTTCATTCCTCAGTTGGTAGCAAATGCAGCAGCAGCCATTGATGCAGTAGATCATCTTGGATATATTGACAGAAAGAAAGTAGCTGTAGGAGGGCATTCTTACGGTGCTTTTATGACGGCAAACCTTCTGACGCATTCTGATCTTTTTGCATGTGGAATTGCAAGAAGTGGAGCTTATAACAGAACTTTGACGCCATTCGGGTTCCAGAGTGAGCAGAGAAATTATTGGGATATTCCGGAGATTTACAACAAAATGTCTCCGTTCATGAATGCTGATAAAATGAAGACACCACTTCTTCTGATTCATGGGGATGCAGATAACAACCCGGGAACTTTCACTCTACAGACAGAAAGATACTTCCAGGCATTAAAAAATCTGGGAGCTCCGGTAAAAATGGTTCTTCTTCCAAAAGAGGCCCACGGATACCAGGCTAAAGAAAATATTTTACACCTTTTATGGGAACAGGATCAGTTCCTTGAAAAGTGTTTGAAGAAATAATTACAAAAAGAGACTGTTTATCACAACAGTCTCTTTTTTTGTTTAAAAAATATTAATTAAAACTTTATACATACAATTGCTTAAAGCGAAGCTTATCTTAATAATCTTATCAACTTAATAAATCTTAATGGTTTAAATATTAAAGATACTTCAGAATTTCATCAATACTTTTCAGCTCCATAAAATTCGGATGCTTCAGGTTAATATCATGCTGTTCATGGCTCCATGTGACATGATAAGGAATATGAGCGGCAAAACCACCAATTTCCAATACCGGCAGAACGTCTGATTTTATAGAATTCCCAAGCATGAGGAAGCTTTCTGGTTGGCAGTCCAGATGTTTCAGAAGCTTTTTATAATCATTTTCTTTTTTATCACTCATGATCTCGATATGATGAAAATAGTCCTGTAATCCTGAATTTTTCAGTTTACGCTCCTGATCCAGAAGATCTCCTTTTGTAGCAACAACCAACCTGTATTTTCCCTTTAAGCTTTCAAGGGTTTCTGTAACTCCATCCAATAATTCAATAGGTTTTTGAAGAAGGTTCTGCCCCAGGTGAATGGCTTTGTTTACCAGTTCCAGCGAAGCGGTGTTATTGGAAACCCTGCCAATGGTTTCGATCATACAAAGCATAAATCCCTTTACTCCGTAACCGTACAGATGGAGATTCTGCATTTCTGTTTTAAATAATTCCTGTGATACCGAATGCTGGGGAAGATAATCCTCGAGCAGCATACAGAATTCTTTTTCTGCCTCCTGAAAATAAGGTTCATTGATCCAAAGCGTGTCATCTGCATCAAAGGCGATCGTGGTAATATGATTATTCATTTTTGTTTTGTAATTTTCTGTTCGCAAAATTCAGTATAAAAACTCAATACGCAAAGGACATTTGTCCCGGATCCATATGTTACGAACAAATCAGGCATTTTTAAGTTATTTTGAAGACCTTTATCATAAGCAGGAGGGTAGAGAGGAAGTCGTTTTAAAGTCTTTTTTCAGAGATGAAGATATTTTGGTTCAGGATCAGCCGCTGTCAAAGGTTATGCTGATCAAAGAAGGGATTGCCAAATGCTATTTCACCGAAGAAAATGGAAAGGAATACATTGTCGAATTTCTTGGAAACGGTGAAATCCTTGGGGAAGTAGAATTGATTAAAAATATCAGCTGCTTATGTGGGGTAAAAGCAGTTTCTGAGCTAACAGTGTATGAAACGAATATTTCCTGTTTTAAATCTTTGATTAATAATGATCTTGCTCTGAACCATTTACTGCTTGATTCATTTGCGGAACGGATTATCAACACTTCCAGCAGAGCATCCTATCAACAGTTATATACCGTAGAACATACCTTAAAGCAGTTGTTGCAAATGCAGTCCCAACAGGGAATTCATATTTCAAAAGAAGATATGGCAGCTTATCTTGGAATTACAGTAAGGAGCTTGAATAGAATCTTAAAGGATTTGAAATGATTTTGTTGGAAAATCGCAAAGAAATAAAGTTTCGTCTAACTTCTATTTATAATTTTAAGACAAGAAAATCAAATATTTTTAGCAAGTTGAAGAAATTGGCCTGTCTTTTTTATTATAATCTGCTTAATTAGTAAGTGATTAGGAAAGCAGTGTTCAATTTTATCGGAGATAAAATCTTTGCACCTTAAAAAACATTCAATCTTTCAATTCTATTGCGCCTTTGCGTATTCCAAAATAAACAGTTTGATTTTTAGGTAATGATTTATTTATGTTTTTAGGGGTATCTGTGTTTTAAATATTAAAATTTAATAATTAAGTGTGATTTTCAAGGGGTAGTTTTAGAAATTTAGTATTTTTGCCTTAAAATAAGTTGGATCCAATATTCATGGAAAAATTAAAGTTCAGAAATGCTGAATTGGCAGATTTAAATAAAATCGTAGCTATATATAATTCAACAATTGCTTCAAGAATGGTTACTGCAGATATGGAAGAAGTCTCTGTAGAAAGCAAGCTAAAGTGGTTTGAAGAACACAATCCTCAGACAAGGCCTCTTTGGGTGGTTGAAGATGCACAAAGCCAGATCATCGGATGGGTAAGCTTCAGTTCATTCCATGAAAGAGCGGCATACAACGGAACGGTGGAAGTAAGCATTTATCTGGATGAAACCTGTAGGGGAAAAGGATATGGTAAAACGATTCTCCAGTATTGTATTGATAATGCAGGTAAATTTGGGGTGAAAAACCTGGTAGCTCTTATTTTCCTTCATAACGAGCCAAGTTTGAAATTGTTCAGATATTTCGGGTTTGAAGATTGGGGAAGCCTTCCTAATGTAGCCATTCTGGATGGTGTAGAAAGAAGTCTGAAGATCTTAGGAAAAAGAATAGATTAAGCTAAGTAGAAAATTGTGCCTATTCGTGAATCTAATTTGTGCTATTTGTGTTTAAAAAATATGCATAATCATATAGATATAAATCAATGCTCTATTTTAAAATTAAAAAATATAAAAAAGGCTGTCTCAAATATTGAAACAGCCTTACTTTTTTTTATGAATTCTGCTTAATTTTTTTCGCAGACATATTCAGGAATCGTTTCACCAGGAAAACAGCAGATACCGTTAATCCTAATCCCAGTGCAATCCACATCCCGAATGCACCCATTTCCAAAGTAACACAGAAGAAATATCCCAATGGGATGGTAATCACCCAATAGGCGATGAAAGTATAAATAGATGGAATTTTCACATCCTGCAGTCCTCTCAGCATTCCTAAAGCCGTTACCTGGATTCCGTCAGAAAGCTGGAATAAAGCTGCAATGATCATTAATTTTGCAGCCAGTGTAATGACTTCCACTTCTTCTTTTTTCGTAAAGAAAGTTGGGAGTATATTTCTGCCTAAAATAAATGCCAATCCACAGATGCACATGAAAATAAAGGCAATTTTCAGGTTGTTGATTCCTACCTTTCTGAGTTCCACAAAATTCTGCTCACCCAGTTTTCTACCAATCATTACCGTAGAAGCAACACTGAATCCTACACATAAGTTAAAGGTAAATGAAGCCATACTTAATGCGATTTGATGAGAAGCAATATCATGAGCAGAAATCAATCCACAGATAAATGCTGCTCCTGCAAAAGCGGTTACTTCAAAAAACATCTGTAAAGCTGTAGGCAATCCAAGTCTCACCATTTTATCAAACATCTGTTTTGAAAAATCCTGAATTTTTAAAGAAAAATCTTTGATATAACGTCTTGTTCTTTCTTCTTTCACCAATACAAAATAAAGGAAAACCACCATAAAGATTCTGGAAATCAAGGTTGCCAGAGCAGATCCCTGTACACCCATTGCAGGAATTCCCCAAAGTCCTTTGATAAACACATAATTTAAGGCGATATTGATGATATTCGCAATAATGGTTGCTTTGGTTACTCCAATGGTATAAGATAAACCTTCAGAAACTTCACGAAGGGTCTGAAATGCCATAAATGGAATCATACTGACCACCATTATACTTAAGAAGCCTACTGTATCAGGAATAATCTTGGCCGGCTGTCCGGAGTGATAGAGCAGAGGCATCCCCAAAAGTAAAATGACCATCAGAATTACCCCCACAGACATGTTGATGATAAATCCATGGCTGAAAACGGAATTTATCGTTGCGTGGTCCTCTCTTGAATGGGCTTCCGAAACCAATGGCGGGATAGCAAATGAAAAGCCCAGCGCTAGTACAAATATGGAGAAAAACACAGCATTCCCCAATGAAACGGATGCCAACGCATCAGCACCCAAAAGTTTTCCGACAATAATATTATCAAATAAGTTTACCGAAACCTGCCCCACCTGGGTAAGCATCACAGGCAGAGCCAAAGTCAGGCATTCTTTTGTATAGTTTTTGTTTAAAAATTTCATAATATTTTAAGATTCATATAGTTTATAATTCAAATAGGGCAAAAAAAAATTGCAGTGGTAACACTGCAATTTTTATAATATCGTAAATAATAGCTTTATTATTTCCTTACAAAACTTGCAACGTCACCTTCAGAAACAGTGTTTCCACCAAGAATAATCAATCTTTCTACAACATTCCTTAGCTCCCTGATATTTCCAGTCCATGAAAGAGATTTTAAAGCATCAACAGCTTTATCGTCAAACTTTTTCACAGCAGTACCATGCTCATCAGCAATCATACCTGAGAAATGCTCAACAAGCAATTTGATATCCTCTTTTCTATCATCCAATGGCGGAACATAGATTTCAATAACAGAAAGTCTGTGGTAAAGGTCTTCTCTGAATTTTCCTTCCTCAATTTCTTTCTGCATATTCTTGTTGGTTGCCGCAATTACTCTTACGTCAACTTTTATTTCTTTATCGCTTCCTACAGGAGAAACTTTGCTTTCCTGAAGAGCTCTCAATACCTTAGCCTGAGCAATAAGACTCATATCACCAATCTCATCAAGGAAGATGGTACCGCCGTTAGCCTGCTCAAATTTTCCCTGCTTATCTTTAATAGCTCCTGTAAAAGATCCTTTTACATGTCCGAAAAGTTCAGATTCAATAAGTTCAGACGGAATTGCAGCACAGTTTACCTCTATCATAGGACCTCTTGCACGTTCACTTTGATTGTGAATGGCGTGGGCTACCAATTCTTTTCCGGCACCATTAGGTCCTGTAATCAGAACTCTGGCATCAGAAGCGGCTACCTTTTCGATCATATCCTGAATCTTTTGAAGAGCAGGAGAATTACCGATCATCTGGTATTTTTTATTTACTTTTCTCTTTAAGGTTTTGTTTTCAGTCTGAAGATTTTTGTTTTCTTTCTTCAGCGTTTCCTTCACCAAAGCATTTTTTACACTTGTGATTAATCTGTTGATATCAATTGGCTTGGAAATAAAATCGTATGCACCCTCTTTCAAACAGGAAACAGCAGAATCAATGTCTGCGTGGCCTGAGATCATGATAAAAGTAGTTTCTGGTTTTAAGGCGAGACTTTGCTTTAAAAGTTCAGTTCCTGAAAGTTTAGGCATTTTAATGTCAGAAATCACCAGTGCGAAATCTTCTTTTTCTACCTGCTTGTAACCTTCAAGGCCGTCTTCAGCGATAACAAATTCATAATCGGTGAGTTCATCCGAAAGAATACTGTGAAGTACTCCCGAGATTGCTTTTTCGTCTTCTACTATAAGGATTTTTTGCATAGTTGCAAATTTAAATTTTTTGTTTCAATTATTAGCAAAAACTGTACCTAAATATTCTATTTTGAATAGTCTCTTCTTCCGAAAATTGCAGATCCAACTCTCACAGAGTTAGCCCCACACTCAATAGCTATCGGGAAATCATCACTCATTCCCATTGATAATGTATTCAGCGTTTTTAATTGATTTAATTCATCGAAAAGCCCCTTCAGGATTAAAAATTCATTTCTTACCTGCTGCTCATCATCCGTGAACGTTGCCATTCCCATTAAACCGGTAATTTCAACATTAGGGAATTGACCTTCAATATACTGTTGAAACAGATGTTTCGCTTCAGCAATTTCCAGTCCGAATTTACTTTCTTCAGCCGCAATTTTTACCTGCAGCAGAACCTTAATGATCCTGTTGTTCTTTCCTGATTCTTTGTTGATTTCTGATAATAATTTTTCAGAATCCACACTTTGTATCGTATCTATAAAAGGAGCAATATATTTTACTTTATTGGTCTGTAAGTGGCCAATAAGGTGCCATTGGATATCCTGAGGAAGGAGAGGAGATTTCTCCATCAGCTCCTGTACCTTATTTTCTCCAAAAACTCTCTGCCCCAGGTCATATACTTCCTGTACTGCAGAAGCGGGATGGGTTTTCGAAACAGCAACCAGCTGAACATTGGATGGCAGCTGGTCTTTTATGGATTTATAATTTTCTTTAATACTCATAAATGCAAATTTCCGAAAATTCCCTGACAGTTGCCAGTGAAGAATACATTTTACATAGTCCTTTTTATAGAAAAATTAATTCAAAACTTCATTGATCTTAGGATATTGGGAAATCTTTCTGAAAACAAACTTGTTGCTTTTCTGCAGCTTTTCAATAAACAGATCCAGCTCATTGATAGAATCTGTATCTCTTAGATATTGATCATGAGTAAGGAACACCAGATGTCTTGACGTTTTCTCAAGATCGTTAAAGAATATACTATCCACTTTCTTTATCATGGCTTCGTGGCTTCCTTTTAAAGTCATTTTCTGGGAAGGTCTCCATTCAAGATCCCAGCCGATTACTTTATAACCTGCTTTTTTAAGACCATCAGCGGCTGCAGTAGAGCTTTTGATATCAGTTACATTGATATTGTTAAGCCTCCAGATATTCCTTCCCGGAGTTCTTGCTATTTTATCAGAAAGCTTTAAACTGTCTTTGGCGATATCAAAATCGTGTACTACAGATTCAGCATTTTTATAAAAATCAGTGTATTTGTTATGGGCATGGCTAAAGCTATGGTTGGCTAATTCCACAAGAGGATTTTGCTTCAGAAGCAGTAAATCGTCTTTTTGTTTTTTGCTTCCATAAGCATGTTTTCCTACCAGAAAGGCGGTTGCGCAAACATTTCTTTTATCCAGGATTTTTAAAAGATTTTCGGTTCCCTGATTAGGGCCATCATCAAAAGTAAGGTAGATCACTCTTTTATCCGTATCTACACTTTCATCGTCCATTTTAGGGACTATTTCTGCGGAAGGATGTTCCTGTGAATTGACAACAGGGTCATTATTCACTTCATTTTTAAAATTACAGCTATACAATAAAGCCGAAGTTGCACTCATCAATGCAAACATCCCGAGAAAAGTCTTATTTGTTGACTTTCCCGCAAAAATTTTTCTCATAAAGATAATGGAATTTAATTTGTTAAAAATCGTTAAAAATAACAGTTGAAAGTTAACAAATTACATGCCATGCTGTGCATGTTTTTTTCTTTTTAAGTTTATTTTAAGAACTTTATTTTAAGGGATATTTCCTTTGTTTGATGAATTGTGAAGTTATGATTTCGTTTTCTTTAAATTTTAACATTTACAAATACGAAACCAATAGCTTTTCTCTATTTTTATTAAGGTTTCAATATTCTTCATATGATGGGGAATTATTTAATTTTAACAAAATCAGAATAATACATTGGTTTTATTCTAAGATGCTTTTTAAATACAAAGAATTTGTAATAGCTGATGTGCCCCAGGTATTATTAAAAAATACAAAAGCGGTTTGCTGAGAACTTCTGATTTTCCCTGCAAGGTCATCCAAAAAGGGTTCACTATATTCAGATTTGTAAAGAACGGGTTTTCCATGAAGTCTGTAATAGAGGATCTCCGGATGATTAATAATAAAATCTTCCGGAAGATTGCCTGGGAAACTGACACCTGAGAAGACAATATTATGTTGTTTTAAAAAATCGAATATCTCTTTTTGCCACCATGAAATGTGTCGGAATTCAATAACGTTCAGAAATGTATGATCGATACTGTTGATGATCCGTTCTGTATTTTCTGCTGTATTTTTAAAAGAAGGAGGAAGCTGATAGAGAAATCCTGCAAGCTTATCTTTCAGATTACTTTGAATGTGATCGCAGAATGCAGCAATTTCTTCTTTTGAATTTTCAAGACGATTGATATGGGTAATGGTTTTTGGGATTTTAATAAAAAATTTAAAATCATCCGGTGTTTCGTCATACCATTTCAACAAGGTCTTAGAGGTGGGTTTTCGATAAAAAGTAGAATTAATTTCTACCGAGTTGAATGTTTTTGAGTATAAAGAAAGAAAATCTTTACTTGGGGCATCTTTAGGATATAAAGACCCTTTCCAGTCGTTATTATAAAATCCTGAGCACCCTATGTAAAGATTTTCTTTTGTCATCATATTATTTTATATCCAGATCCACGGAGTTTAGTCTCAATGAATTCAGAATCACAGACAGGGAACTGAAGCTCATTGCTGCAGCTGCAATCATCGGTGATAACAGAATTCCAAAGAATGGATACAATAATCCTGCCGCAACGGGAACTCCCAGTACATTATAGATGAACGCGAAGAACAGGTTTTCTTTAATGTTTTTGAGGAGCTTTTCGCTTAACAGTTTCGCTTTTGCAACCCCCATAATATCTCCTTTTAACAAGGTAATCTCAGCACTTTCAATCGCAACATCTGTTCCTGTTCCCATGGCAATTCCAACATCAGATTGGGCAAGGGCAGGAGAGTCATTGATTCCGTCTCCGGTCATAGCAACGACCTTGCCTTGCTGCTGTAGTCTTTTTACCTCGTTCAGTTTATCTTCAGGAAGACAGTTGGCTTTGAAATGTTTGATTCCTAACTCATCAGCTACAGCTTTGGCTGTATGCTGATTATCTCCGGTCATCATAATCACATCAATTCCTTCACTCATTAGCTGCTTAACCGCTTTTTTAGAGCTTTCCTTTATCTTATCAGTAAAACTGATGAAACCTAGCACCTGCTGATCCTGTGCGATATAAGAAATGGTATGTGCTTTTGATTGTACTTCTACAGCTTTTTGCTTTAAGCTTTCCGGAATAGCGATCTGATGAGAGGTTAACAAACTTTCGTTTCCTAAATAAGCTGTTTTGCCATTGATATTTCCTTTCACTCCTTTTCCTGAAATGTTTTCAAACTGATCCACTTTTTCAGAAGTTATATTTTCTTCTTTTGCTCTTTTTATAACAGCGTTGGAAAGTGGGTGTTCCGAGTTTTGATTCAAAGAAAAGGCCAGTTTTAAAATCTGATGCTGATCTCCGGTTACGGTTTCAATATATTCTACAGAAGGTTTTCCTTCCGTTAAAGTTCCTGTTTTATCTGTGATCAGAACATTTACTTTATTCATTTGTTCAAGAGCTTCAGCATTTTTGATCAGGATTCCGTTTTTGGCACCTTTCCCGATTCCTACCATTAAAGACATAGGAGTTGCCAGTCCCAGGGCACACGGACATGCTACAATTAAAACAGCAACAGCATTCACGAATGCAAACAGTGTTCTTTTTCCTTCCGGGCCGAAAAACTGCCACAGGATAAAAGTAAGTACAGCAATAAGAATAACTACAGGAACGAAAACTTTTGAAACCTTGTCAGTAAGCTTCTGGATTGGCGCTTTGCTTCGGCTGGCTTCATTAACCATTTTAATGATTTGTGAAAGTAAGGTTTCGTCACCTACTTTTTCAGCCTTCATTATAAATACCTGATTACCGTTTATCGTTCCCGAAGACACTTTATCATCTACATTCTTTTCAACAGGAACAGGTTCACCTGTGATCATGCTTTCGTCTACGATAGAATTTCCCTCGGTAATCTTTCCGTCCACAGGAATTTTTTCTCCCGGTTTTACTTTTAATAAATCTCCAATTTTCACCTGTGAAAGCAGCACTTTCTTTTCTTCACCATTTACCATAAGGTTGGCTTCGTCCGGTGAAAGATTCATTAGTTCTTTGATGGCATTACCTGTTTTTTTATGGGCAGCGGCTTCCATTAGCTGGCCTAAAATAACAAGGGTTAAAATCACACAGACAGCTTCAAAATACAACGGGATTTCATGATTGTGTCCACGAATTTCATGTGGGATAATATCCGGAAATATTAAAGCTACAATACTGAAAATAAATGCAGCAGCCACGCCCAGCGCAATAAGGCTGAACATATTGAGATTCCAGGTTTTGAAAGAAACCCAGCCTCTCTTCAACAGGAACCACCCGGAATAAAACATCACCGGAAGAGTTAAAGCAAGTTCAATAAACCCCTGAACCTGGTGGGAAAAAGGAAAATTGATAAACATGCCACCCATTGACAGAATGAAAACGGGAATGGTAAATGCTAATGAAGTAATGAATTTCTTCTTTAATATATTGTATGTTTCATCCTCTTCATCCTCACCGCTGTCCGGCATTCTTACGAGATCCATTCCACAGATCGGGCAGTCTCCCGGTTCATCACGGATGATTTCCGGATGCATAGGACATGTGTATTTTGCGGTTTTCTTTTCCGGATACTTTACCAGATCCATACCGCAGACAGGACATCCTACGTTGGAATCATAGGTTTTATCTCCTTCACAATACATCGGACAGTAATATCTGCCTGCCATTTCATCAGTTACTTTAGGAGCTTCGTGGGTATGGCTGTGATGATCATGATTATGATGATGAGCGTGGGAATGAGAGTGATGCTGGTGTGAACTTCCTTTTTGAACAAGCTCTTCAGTGATCGGCTCCAAATGCATATGGCAGACAGGGCAATCTCCTTTTTCATCATATACTTTATCTCCTTCACAAAACATTGGACAATAGTGTTTTCCGATACTGTCTTTAAAGTTTTCGGGAAGGTTGGTTGCCGAAAAGGTGGGTTTATGATTGGGGTCTTTGGCTAACTTTTCCTCAATAGGGACAAGATACATCTTGCAGACAGGGCATCTTTCACCTTGTTTGAAATATACTTTATCTCCTTCGCATTCCATTGGACAATAGTATACTGAAGACGGAGATATACGGTCCTGAGGCTTTACAAAGGCTTTCTCAGGGTTATTCGGGTCTTCAAGTCTGTATTTTCCTATTTCTGCCAAAGCATCATTTAAAACTGAAAGTTGTACTCCATGATCGGAAGTAATGGTTGCGGTATTGTTTTCCAGATTGACATCGGCCTGAACACCCTCAACACTGTTCAGTTGATTTGAAATCTTTTTCTGGCAGCCGGAACAGGTCATTCCGAGTATTTTATACTGTTGTTCCATGATTCTTAAATTTATACTACAAATTTCCAAAATGGAAGTGTAAGGTTGTTATAAATTTAAGGATAATAGTTATAAAATTAGGCGAAGATTGGGATGAGGGCTGAGGGTTTGAGAGTATGAGGATTTCTGAGAAAGATAGGAATATTTAACTGCTTCACTCACAAACTCACAACACTCTTACTTTATAGATTATCAAGCGCTTTGCGGTTGTGTTCTTTCAATTTTTTGAATTCAGTAGGGGTAAATCCGGTTGTATTCCTGAATTGAGAAGAAAGATGCTGAACACTTTTATAGCCAAGTTTTCCGGCGATCTCGGTAAGATTGAATTCATTATAGAGAAGAAGTTCTTTTACTTTTTCAATTTTTTGAAGAATAAAGAACTGCTCTAAGGTGATATTTTCGTTTTGTGAAAATGTTTTTGAAAGTGAACTGTAATCCTTATGAAGTTTTGAACTTAAAAATTCTGAAAGCAGAAAGTCCTCAGCGATATCGAGGTCGCTGATCTTTATAATGATCAGGTTTTTGATTTTTTCAACAACCTGATGTGCAGAATCCATGATTCTTTCAAAACCTGTATCAAGCAGCTCTTTTTCGATGGCCTGCATCTTTTCAGAAGGAACTTCAGTTTCTGTTTCGGCTTCACCCAATAAAACGGCACTTGTTTTTACACCTGCATTATTGAAGATGTTTTCTACGGCCGCAATGCACCTGTTGCAGACCATGTTTTTTATGAAAATTTTCATAGACCGTTGTTTAACCTGTTTTTTACAAATTCAATCTGGGTTTTGCCATGAGGAGAGGGGGTGCCTTCCGCATTCAGGTTTACCATTACAATTTTTTCTACCGTAATAATGGTTTGATGGGTCATCTTATTTCTTACATCACATCTTAAAGTAACAGAAGAAGACCCGAAATGAGTTGCCTCAATCCCTATTTCTATAATGTCACCCTGCTTGGCAGAACTTACGAAATTAATTTCTGAAATAAATTTGGTTACCACCTTTGTATTTTCCAATTGGATAATAGCATACAATGCTGCTTCTTCATCGATCCATTGAAGGAGTCTTCCTCCGAAAAGTGAGTGATTAGGATTTAAGTCTTCGGGCTTCACCCATTTTCTTGTATGGTAGTTCATATCTTTTAATAATTTGCAGCACAAATTTAGTGTTAAAAGCTGATGTTTTCAAAAGAATAGCATTTATTGATCTGAAAATACTGATTCATTTTCTCAATCATTTTCTTTTGGAGCGCATCGCTTTTGTTTTTGTAACAGCGGAGTCATTCAAGAACGTTTGATATTCTTCGCTTTCTACGGGAATCATTGCTACTTTTCCTTCTGAATTATGATGAAATCCCAATCCATATTTCTTCGCCAGAGGAGAACAACGGAGACATGGCTGGCCTTTGGAAAAGAATTTTTCTCTTTCTTTCTGTTTTTCGTGTTCTGAAATATCATTTTTAATGGCATAACACTCAAAAATAATATCATCTGATGAATATTGATAAGGATTTTTTATCAGTATTTCGTATTGAAGACGGGCAATTGTTTTTTCTTTTTTCTCAGCAGGAATCTGAGCGTGGGAAACAGGGCAGTCTTCGGCTACTTCAATAAGGGTGTTGGTGTAATTAGTAGTATGCTGTTTCATTTTCTGACTTTAGTGGTTGTTTATTAAATTCAGATAGTAGAGAGTTCTATAAATAGATTACTATCTTATGGATTATCAAAGTTATAGATGTTAAATATCTTTTTTATTTAAAAAAAATTAACTAATTTTATAATAATGAATTCATGTGTGTAACTAACTGTAAATCAGTATATTTTGTTATATTTAGACTGTTTTGGGTTTTAGAGATTCAACATAATGTGAGAAATATTAAAAAAAAGCTTTGATTTGAAATTTTTAATTGTATCTTGCATACGTTTATATTTGGAATCAATATTTGTTCATTAATTTATGTTGTTTTTCTTTTATATACCAAATTTTTATTAATTTTTTAATTTATTCAAAATGAACATTTTTGTTTCAAACATCAATTACGCAACTAAAGAGTATGAGTTGCACGATCTATTCGCAGAATTTGGTGATGTATCATCAGCTAAAATCGTTACAGACAGAGAAACTGGTCGTTCTAGAGGTTTCGGTTTCGTAGAGATGGGTGATGAAGAAGGACAGCAGGCTATTGAAGCTCTTAATCAAAAAGAATTCAACGGAAAAGCTCTAAACGTATCTGAGGCTAAGCCTAGAGAAGAAAAACCAAGAAGAAGCTTCGACAACAACCGTGGCGGAGGTTATGGTGGTGGTAACAACAACCGTGGCGGAGGCTATGGTGGTGGTAACAACAACCGTGGCGGAGGCGGCGGAAATCGTTGGTAAAAATATGAAGCGGCTTTTAAGCCGCTTTTTTTATGCAATTTAATTTCCAGTAAATCATTTGATTAGAGTTTTGTATGAAATGTTGAAGTGTTTTGGCATAATTTTAGAAAATTATCAATCAATCAAAAAGTAATTATAATGAAAAAACATTTATTAGCATTAATGATGGTGTTTGGCGGGTTGTTGATCAATGCACAAAGTATTTATGCAGGGCAGACGCTAAGACAGGATAAAAAATACTGGGCAGATAATAATGAGTATTATCTGATTTTCCAGAATGATGGAAACCTCGTTTTTTATAACAGATCCGGTTCTCCTGCGTGGGAATCGAAAACAACCAACAGAGGAGTAAGAGCAATTTTTCAGGAAGATGGTAATCTGGTAGTATATTCACGTGGAAACGGAGTTGCTTTCAGTTCAAATACTGATGGTAAAGGAGCTGACAAATTATCCGTTCAGGATGATGGTAATCTTGTTATTTATAATGGATCTAATCCTTTATGGGCATCTAAAGGCGGTATCAGAAACAATAATGGCTGGGGTAATCGTGACCGCTACGGCAGCAAAGATTATGTGTCAACAGGCTACAGATTCCGAAAGGATGCAAAACTGTATTCTTCAGACGGCCGCTATTATCTGGTATTTCAGGATGATGGTAATCTTGTTTTGGCTAATAGAAACGGGAATGCTATCTGGGCTACAGCAACTGATAATAGAGGAAGCAAAGCTGAATTTCAGGGTGATGGAAATCTGGTAGTATATGATTCTTATAACAGAGCCGTTTGGAGTTCAAATACAGAGAACAGAGGTGCTACAAAACTTACCGTACAAAATGACGGAAATCTTGTGATCTATGGAAGAAATTCTCCACTATGGAGCTCCGGAACCAATAGATAAAACGTTTTTATATACAATAAAAAAGACTGCCGAAAGGACAGTCTTTTTTTGATTTTTATTTTAATCTTATCAGGATATACACATTCTCATAATAAATGCCGGCAAGCTCATTATCGGAATATTTCTCTTTTGTAATTTCACTGAAAATAAGCTTGACATGGTACTTACCCAAATCAGACTCCATTGTAATATCAGGAACTTTCACGGTGCCGTTTTTATTTTTGTTTTTTTCAAATAACTGAATGATCTGCGGCCCGAAATCTACTTCTTCTTTAGAATTTAACTTCAGTCTCAATGAGGATTTATCAGTCAGCTGATCGGTAAGTTGAAACTGATCTTCATTCAGTTTCTGAGGGTCTCTGCTGTAACGGTGAAAAGAAAGTAAATATTGATAGTTTTCGATTCCTATAATTTGTTTTTCAGAAACAAGAACAATTCTGTTCAGTTCATAAGGCTTATTTTTAACGGTAATATTTACATTCGAAAATTTATTTTGAATAGTATAATTAATGCTATAAAATGTGCCCTTTTCAATGTTGTCAGATAATTCAGCCTGATCTTTTTGATTCAGGAGATTTGACAAAAGCTCACCTTGTTTTCTCTCCGCCAGAAATTGAAATTTATCGGCAATTTCATTACGGACTGTATCCGTAACTTTTTTATTGAAATTTATTTTACCGGCACTGATTAATTGATTTTGATTTAAAATATTTATCAGTTCTGCCTTCTGGCTTCTCTTGGCAACACTGAAAGCATTAAAGTAAGGGAAGATTAAAGCGAAAGTTCCAAATAAAAATAAACTGACAGGAATAAACTTTATGGTTGCCTTTCTGCTGAAAATGAAGTAAACAACAATGCTGAGCAGCCAAAGGGCGAGCAGAAAAACGAAATACCTCGGTTCTGTATAGCCATACTCCAGAATTCTAGTGAAAATTGCTGTGAAAAGCAGGATAATCAAAGGAACAATGGTGTAGTAAAATGCCTTTGAGAATATCTTAACCCACGATTTTGCATTTTCCTCTTTTAATGGGTGTACCAGAAGCAATGCCAGAATCCCAACAACGCTGTAAGCTAAAACAAGATAAGAAACCCAGCCTCTTGGAAGTTCCCAGTTGATCAGGATCTTAAAAGAATAGAAATAAAGAATTGCTACATAAATAAGCAGCAGCGGGATTAAGATAAACTGAGTGAAAAACTTTAAAACAACGGGGTATGTCCCATCTTTTTCAAGATTATTTAACCCTTTGTCATTAAATAAAAGGAAAATAAAACTGCTTCCGAAAATAGCCAGAACAAAAAACGTATCTGTATAAATCCTGTGATGAAAATGAAAATCAAACAGTTTATCAACAGCTAAAATGGCCAATTCAACTCCGCCGGTCAAAACCCCTGTAAATACAAGAGTAAGAAAGAAATTGATAAAAAGATTTTTATTGTATTGCCAGAATCTGAGTTCTCTGTCTTTTTCAAGAAACGGAACAAACGAAACCAATAAGTGGGAGAGAAGAGCTGTAACTGCAATGATATAAGCATAGACCTCGGTAAAATTATTCTTTTTATCAGGTAGGATGCAATAGAACCCAATGAGAAAAGCAACACCACATAATTGTAATAGCAATTCTTTTCCAACTCTTTGTGATGCCATTTTCAGAGCAAACATCAGTGAAATTCCAAGGCAGGCGCAAATCGTAAACTTAATGTACTTTGTTGCTTCATCAAACTCTGTTTCAACAATGCAGATGGCGCCGATTGCTGCTAACAAAGCCACTGCCAGAACCATCGGATAGCGGAAAATGACTTCATTAGCCCGGCTTAATGTTTCCCGGAATTTTGTTTTCATGATTTGGTGTTTTTGAGAGTAAGATTAATCTTTTTTCTTCTTTTTCTTTTTGTCCTTCTCTTTTCCTTTGGTCTTCTTCTCTTTTTTAGGACTTAAGATTTCTTCAGCAATTTCAAACTTTGGTTCTTCAACTTTTGCTGGTTTTATTTCGATTTTCAGATCAAAATGACCTTTCATATCTTCCTGGGATATTAATTTTTCGCTTAATAAAAGCTCCAGAATTTCCTTCCCTGAGTTATTAAAGAAGTTATGCGAAAGTTCCTTTAATAGGAATTTTTTATATCCTTCCAGAGGAACAAGCACGGTATATTTGAAAATTCTTCCTTCTTTTACGGTGGATAGATAGCCTTTCTCAACCAATATTTTCAAATAAGTGGAAACCGTATTCTGATGAGGCTTAGGTTCCGGATGCTGCTCCATAACGTCCTTCAGATAGAAAGATTCCATTTTCCAAAACAGCTTCATAAAGTTTTCTTCTGCGGCAGTAAGATGATTTATTTTCATAGAGTATTCTAATGTTGAAATTGAATATTGCAATAAAGATAGATAAAAGATACCATAAAAGCTATTCCAGCTCCCATAAATACTTCTTTTACGGTGTGTCTTTTTAAAATAACGCGGGTAATCCCGACCAAAGCGGCAATTCCCAGCCATAGCAGACCCATTTTCCAGTCGAGGCTAAAAAATAACGCTGCTACAAATATATTGAATGCGGTATGCATAGAGCTTTTGATAAAAAGATTGCTGATCTGTAAGGCAAAAAGAAGGATTAAAATAAACAGCATGACAAGATCAACCGATCCGTTTCTGATGTAGTGGAAAACAAGATAAGCAATCACACACGCTGCAATAAATATGTACAGTGTTTTTCTTTGAACCCGGTTGGAAACATCCATATTAGTATATCTTCCTGTCTTCACATTCCACACAAGCCAAATGACAACAGGAATGATAATCATTGCTAATATGGGAATGAAGTACATCATAGAATCTTTAAGGGCATATTCCCTGATGCTCATATAGATGAAGAAAATGATCAGAGAGACCAGCGGATTAAAAAAGTCGGAGATAACTTTTGAAATTTTGTGTAGTAATGAAGACTGCTTTTCTTCCATAATCAAGTTTAAAAACCAAATATACCATTATCACCTTAAAAAACAAAGGACGGGAATGAGGTAAGATAAAGGATTCATTATCTTTTGTTTTTTAATTCAGTGAGTAGAATTAAGGTTATAATTTTAAGTTTTTAAATTTGGCTCAATAAAAAAACAGCTCTTGAAATAACCAAAAGATATATTAACAATAATTAAACAGGAAAGAAATAAGATTATAAAAAGTACAGAATTCTGATATCTCTGAATTACAGATTATTTCAGAAAAGCCATATGGATAGGCAGATTCCTGATGTGTCAGGGGAAGAAAGTATCAGATGAAATATTACTTTATGAGTCTTTCGAAGGGTCGAAAATTAAGAATAATCCATTCGGCCTGCAAATAGATTTTACAGAAAAAACGAAAAGTTATCTATGTATAGAATAAAAACAAAGTTTTTTTCATAATTTTGCTCAACTATTTCATCATAAAAAAGCAAGAGCTAACACATGAAAGAATTTTCTAAAGAGGTATACCTGAAGTGGTATGAAGATATGACAATGTGGAGAAGGTTTGAAGACAAATGCCGTTCTCTTTACCTAAAACAAAAGATCAGAGGATTTTTACATTTGTATAACGGTCAGGAAGCTATCCCTGCAGGATTCACACACGCAATGGATTTGACAAAGGATAGTATGATTACTGCTTACAGATGCCACATCCATCCAATGGCGATGGGAGTAGATCCTAAAAGAATCATGGCTGAACTTTGTGGTAAAGCTACAGGAACATCCGGAGGTATGGGTGGATCTATGCACATTTTCAGTAAAGAACACCGTTTTTACGGAGGACACGGTATCGTTGGAGGACAAATTCCTTTGGGAGCAGGGATTGCTTTTGCAGATAAATATTTCGACAGAAAAGCAGTGAACATCTGTTTCTTTGGAGATGGAGCTGCAAGACAAGGGTCTTTACATGAGACATTCAACATGGCAATGAACTGGAAACTTCCTGTAGTATTTGTGGTAGAAAACAACCAATATGCAATGGGAACTTCTGTAAAAAGAACTGCCAACCACGAAGATATCTATAAATTAGGATTAGGATACGAAATGCCTTGTCTTGCTGTAGATGCAATGGATCCTGTAAAAGTGGCTGAAGCTGCTTACGAGGCTATTGAAAGAGCAAGAAGAGGGGACGGACCTACATTCATTGAAGCAAGAACATACCGTTACAGAGGACACTCTATGTCTGATGCTGAGCCATACAGATCTAAAGAAGAAGTGGCTATTCATAAAAACGATGATCCAATTGAGCTTGTAAAACACAGAATTTTAGAAAACGGATGGGCTACGGAAGCAGAATTGGAAGCGATGGACAATAAATCAAGAGACTTCGTTGAGGAGTGTATTGAATTTATGGAAAATTCTCCATATCCAGAGGCTGAAAAAATCTATGAGTATGTATATGCTCAGGAAAACTATCCATTCCTAGACAAATTAGAAAATTAATAATTAGATAATTTGAGAATTTGAAAATGAATCAGATTTTTTAATTCTCTCATCATCACATTAACAAATTATCATATTAGAAAATTATGGCAGAAGTAATTACGATGCCCCGCCTATCCGACACTATGACGGAAGGTAAAGTGGCAAAATGGCATAAAAAAGTAGGAGATAAAGTAAAAGAAGGAGATATTTTAGCGGAAATTGAAACTGACAAAGCCGTTCAGGATTTCGAATCTGAAATAGAAGGTACCCTTTTATACGTAGGCGTAGAAGAAGGAGGTGCTGCTGCTGTAGACTCTGTTTTGGCTATTATCGGGAATGAAGGAGAAGATATTTCAGGATTGACAGGTGGAGCTGCTGCTCCCGCTGCAGAAACTGAAGAAAAAAAATCAGAAGACCAGCCTAAAGCAGAAACGTCTGCCCCTGCTGCGGCAGAAGTTCCGGCTGGAGTAGAAATTATTACAATGCCAAGACTTTCTGATACCATGACAGAAGGTAAAGTAGCTAAATGGCACAAAAATGTAGGCGATACAGTAAAAGAAGGAGATCTTCTTGCTGAGATCGAAACAGATAAAGCAGTACAGGATTTCGAATCTGAATTCAATGGAGTATTGTTGAAGCAAGGTGTAGAAGAAGGTGGTGCTGCTCCGGTTGATTCAGTATTAGCAATCATTGGCCCTGCAGGAACAGATGTTTCCGCTGTAGGAGCTCCGAAAGCTGCAACTGCATCACCTGAAAAACCAGCTGAACAAAAGGCAGAAGCTAAAACAGAAGAAAAGGCGGCTCCTGCTGCAGACTCTTCATCTTCTGACAGAGTAGCAATCTCTCCACTGGCTAAGAAAATGGCTCAGGATAAAGGGGTTGATATCAACAGTGTTCAGGGATCTGGTGAAAACGGAAGAATCGTTAAAAAAGATATCGAAAATTATCAGCCGGCTGCGAAACCAGCTGCTTCAGCTCCGGCAGCTAGCGCTGCTCCTGTTGCAGTAAGCTTCGTACAGGGTGAAGATACAGAGACTCCAAACTCTCAGGTAAGAAATATTATTGCAAAACGTCTTTCTGAAAGTAAATTCTCTGCTCCTCATTACTATCTGATGGTTGAGATCAATATGGATAAAGCAATTGAAGCAAGAAAAGAAATCAATTCTTTACCTGATACCAAGATCTCTTTCAATGATATGATCATTAAAGCGACTGCAATTGCTTTAAGAAAACACCCTCAGGTGAATTCAAGCTGGGCAGGTGATAAGATCATCCACAGAGGAAATATCAATATTGGTGTAGCAGTAGCTATTCCTGACGGATTGGTAGTTCCAGTACTGAAAAATACAGATCAGATGACGTATACTCAGATTTCTGCATCCGTAAAAGATATGGCTTCAAGAGCTAAGAGCAAAGGTCTTAAGGCTAACGAAATGGAAGGGTCTACATTCTCTATTTCTAACTTAGGAATGTTCGGGATCGAGACATTTACAAGTATCATCAACCAACCTAACTCTGCCATCCTTTCAGTAGGAGCAATTATCGAGAAACCAATCGTTAAAGATGGTCAGATCGTAGTTGGAAACACAATGAAACTTTCATTGGCATGTGACCACAGAGTGGTAGATGGAGCTACAGGTGCTCAATTCCTGCAAACATTAAGAACATATTTAGAAAGTCCATTAACATTGTTACTGTAATTTTCTGAAGTGAAAATAATAAAACCTCCCAGTCCGGGAGGTTTTTTCGTTGTTATAAATCACAAACAATGTCAATAGCAGCACAATATCTGCAATGTCCACAAACCTTATAAGTGTATGATAATATAAAAGGAATGAAATTGAATTTATACTACCAATATCTGATTCTCATAGTCATCAGGAACAAATTTTATAAAATTCATTAAAATATATTAGGCTTTTGAAATTATTAGAAGATTTTGATCATGATACCAATTTGAGAATTAAAAATTATCACCGTATTTTTTGATGGAATTTCAAAATCAAATTACTATTTTTGAATCATGATTAAAGCAAGAAATATCCATAAATCTTATGGGAATTTAGAAGTACTGAAAGGAGTTGATATTCACATCAAAATGGGCGAGGTGGTTTCTATTGTAGGAGAATCAGGAGCAGGTAAATCTACATTGCTGCAGATTTTAGGAACGCTGGATCATCCGAGCCAATCAAACAAATATGATACTGAAATTGAGATAGCAGGAGAATCATTTATTAATATGAATGACAAGCAGCTTTCAAAGTTCAGAAATCAGAATATCGGTTTTGTATTTCAGTTTCATCAGCTTCTTCCGGAGTTTACAGCACTGGAAAATGTATTGCTTCCAACAAAAATTGCCGGAGCCAATGAAAGAGAAGCTATTGAAAAAGCGTATGCTTTATTTGAAGATTTAAAGATAGAGCAGAGGCTGAATCATAAACCCAATCAGCTTTCAGGGGGAGAAGCGCAAAGGGTAGCTGTAGCAAGAGCTTTAATCAATTCACCCAAAATTATTTTTGCGGATGAGCCTACAGGAAACCTGGATTCCAAAAATGCGGATGATCTTCACAGGTTATTTTTTGATCTGAGAGATAAATACAACCAGACATTTGTCATTGTGACCCACAACCCGAATCTTGCAGAAATTACAGACCGCAAGCTCATCATGAAAGACGGAATGATCATAGAATAAAAGCATACAACACCAGATGATAAAACACTTTATTTTTCTTTTTATAATTTTAATTTCCTGTTCAAAAGCTGAATCCCAGCGGTTGAATTCACTGAATGTGCCCCAGGCGAAGATTTCAGAGATTAAAGATTACATCAAAGGAAAAGAGTACAACCAGGAGCTGGCTGTTTTTATCAACTTTAAAATACCTTCCGGGAAATACCGTTACTTCATCTATAACCTGAAAAATAATACAATAGTACAACAGGCTGTTGTATCCCATGGTTCGGGATCTGTCATTCCAAACTCAGATGCTTTACAATTCAGTAATATTGAAGGATCTTATCAATCATCTCTGGGAAAATATGCCATAGGAGAAAGCTATATGGGAAAATTTGGTAAAGCTTACCGTTTAAAAGGACTTGATTCTACCAACAGCAATGCCATGCAAAGGGCAATTGTCCTTCATTCCTACGGATGTATTCCGGATGTGGAATCCAGGACTCCGGCATGTTTAAGCTTAGGATGTCCGATGCTTTCTGTGAATGCTCTTAAAGAAACAGCAAAATATGTTGATCAGTCGACAAAGCCAGTGATCCTGTATGCATTTTATTAATCATAATCTCTTTTCCAATGGCTATAAAATTTCTTGCAGAAGATGACAGACCCAGAGAAAAGTTTTTGCAGAAAGGCAAAAGCTCACTTTCTGATTCTGAACTGTTAGCCATCATTATGGGAAGTGGAAATAAAGATGAAAATGTCATAGAGCTGGCAAGAAAAATCTTAAACTCTGTAGATAATAGCTGGCATCAGCTGAGCTTGCTTTCCGTTAAAGATCTGATGAAATTCAAAGGAATCGGAATCACAAAAGCGATTTCGATCATTTCAGCTTTAGAAATCGGGAAAAGAAGAACAGTACAGGAAATTCCTGAGAAAACTGTAATTGGTAACAGTAATGATGCCTATCTTATTCTTAAAAATCAGCTTTCGGACTTAAGAACAGAAGAGTTCTGGGCTATTTTCCTTAACAACAGTAATAAAGTGATTCATGTATCACAGCTTACACAAGGAGGAATCAGTCAGTCTATCGTAGATGTCAGAATTCTGTATAAAACAGCACTGGAACATTTTTCAACAGGCATTATCATTGCTCACAATCATCCTTCCGGCAGCTTAAAACCAAGCAGGGAAGATATTAGCATTACACAAAAAATAAAAGAAGCAGGAAACATATTAAGTATCCAGCTTCTGGACCATATTATTGTCACGCAGGATACCTATTTTAGTTTCTCGGACGCCGGATTACTATGATTAGAAGATTAAAATACCATGAAATTGATTTTGTAAAATATGCTCAATGTTTAGAAAACTCCGAACAAAGAAAATATTCTGCTACAAAAGATTTTTTAGATACAACTTCGACGATGCCGTGGGAAATTCTGGTTTATAAAGATTATGAGGCTGTGATGCCCGTACCTTTTGTAAGAAAATATGGGATGAAAATTGTTCACAACCCGAAACTTTGCCAGCAGCTCGGTGTTTTTTCCGCTAAAGATGATGTAAACCTTAATGAGGCTTTTTTAGAATATCTGGAAAAGAATTATATGATCAGAGCCTATCCGTTTAATGACGTAAACCAGCTTCGTACAAAGATCAGAATCAAGAAGAACTTTTTATTATATCCTGCACCTTACGAGAAAGTACGCAATAACTATTCTCCCAAGAGAAAAAGAAAGCTGCGTTTAGATGAGGACGTTTTAAAGGAATCAGAAATCAAAACCATTTCTTTTGACAAAGCAAAAACTTTTATAGAAGCCAATACGATAGGGCTGAGTAAAGACAACGACCTGCATGAATTCATGAGGATTTTTGAAACTTTTCACAAGCTGAATTATCTGAAATTCACTGCTTTTTATTACCAGCATAAAATTGTTAATGTAATTGCAACCTATTCGGACTGTAATATGGTGGCGCTTTTAGGTAATTTTAATGATAAAGAGTATGTCAGATTATCAGGTGCTTCCGTATTGATTGATCATATCATTAAAGAAAATATCGAAACCCATATTTTTGATTTTGAAGGAGGTGAATTACCCAATATTGAAGAGTTTTTCAGAGGCTTCCGCCCGGAATTGAGACCCTATGGAATTATTGAAAATTCAAAAAAGAATCTTTTTAAAAAATTAGGATATCTTATCATAAGAAGGAAATCATTTTTATGATGAAAAGCATTGTTTAGATTGGTTCTAATTAAGTAATATTCCGTAACTTTATAAAATCCTTAGTTAAAACAGTTATGTTACAACAGATTCGTCAGTACAAATTATCATATATGCTTTATAACTTATTTAAAAAGAGTAAATTAAAGCATAATATTCCATTGTATAAAAAATACGGAATCAATAAGAACTATTTTTCAAGTATTTCGAGTAAAGATTTTGCCCATCTTCCCGCCAGCAATAGAGGGGTGGATTATGCAAAACTGACAGAAACTCCTTTTTTCAAGAAGCTTACGGAAGAGAATAAAGAAAGTGCTCTTCAGTATGATGATAATGGTTACATGATTCTGAGAAATTTTCTGACTCCGGAAACGGCAGATCAGATCAATACTGAAATTGATAAGCTGATGGAAGATGGTACACTGAAATTTATTTATGGAGGAAAACTGATGTTTGCTATCCATCATTCAGAAATCATTAAAAAGATCGGGAGTGACAAAGAATTGCTAGACTTTTTATCTGTTTTACTGGATGGGAAATCCAAACTTTTCCAAAGTATCAACTTCATTAACGGAAGCCAGCAAAAAACGCACTCAGATAGTATACACATGACGACTTATCCTTTGGGAGGGTTGCTGGGAGTCTGGATTGCATTGGAAGATGTGGATGAGACCAATGGAGCTTTGCATTATATTCCCAAAAGCCATAAACTTCCTTATTTCCTGAATTCTGATTATGATAATGAAGGTACAGCCCTGAAAATAGGTAAGAAAAGCTATAGAGCCTATGAAACATTTCTTGAGGATAAGGTAAAAGAGCTTGGATTGAAAAAAGAAATTTTTAAGGCCAAAAAAGGAGATTTATTAATCTGGCATGCCAATATTCTTCATGGAGGAGAGCCGCATACGGATAAAAACAGAACGAGAAAAAGTCTTGTTTATCATTTCTTTGATGAAAATAGTGTGTGCTATCATGAAGTAACCCAAAGGCCGGCGCTTTTTGAACTTTAATACAGGTTTATCCTTTATTATAAAAGCTTTTCATAAGAATATAAGTTTAAATGATAGTTTTTTTACATTTGTATACTTATAATATCAACGTATGAAAAAAAGGGAAAATATTCTTGTTTTTATATTTTCAATCTATGTATGCTTTATGTCATACTACCTATATACCAACCATTATTACAATACGGATATGGAAGCTTATATGGGGCTGATTTATAAAACAGAATATCCCGATATGAAAATTGAAGAGATTCATCAGAAAGTATATGATGAATTACGGGAAAAGAATCCTGATTTTGCGGGATTAGGACCTGTAGATCCAATGGTGAAAGAAGTGGCGAAAGGGGAGAGTGCTTATTATAAAATATTGTCACAAAATCCTAAAGCTTATGAAGAAGAGTTGCAGCTTTTTGTGGTGAAACCTTTTTATAATTTCATCAATTGGTCATTCTTTAAATTGGGTTTTAGTGCGTCTGCTTCCAACTCTTTAATTTCAGTGATTTCTTACGCTTTAATTCTTGTCCTTATTTTTAGTTTTCTGATAAAAATTCTGAAAAATTATCCTCTTGCTTTTATCATCACGATTTTAATTTCCCTGTTCAAACCTTTTCCGGAAGCAGCCAGACATGTCTCTGCAGATTCTTTATCATGCCTGTTGCTGCTTTTGAGCTTCTATGTATTTTTATTTGGAAGAAATTTATTTCTTGCAGGTATCTTTGCTATGCTGTGCATTCTGACAAGACCGGAGTATTTTATTTTTTATTCTTTCCTGTATGGCCTTATTTATCTTTATAGAAACAGGCTTAAAGTGAAAACAGCTCCATTATTGATATCATACGGATATCTGTTTCTATCCTTCTTTTTAATACAGGCTTTTAACCAGGTTTCATGGTCTACACTCTTTATGAATCAGTTTATCAAAGTTCAGATCTATCCTGTGTCACAGCCTGATCCGTTTATCTTTTCAGATTATATTCATTTTATTAAAAGTAAAATAATGCTGGACTTCAACGCTTCCTATTTTCCGGTTCTGTTGATCTTTATAATCATTATTCTGGCAAATAATTTTTCATTTTATAATAAAAAAAAACAGGCTCAGGTCTTATTTTTTGCAATTATTTATGGAACGGTCATGATGAGATTCCTGGTTTTCCCGTCTTTAGCAAACAGGATGATGCTGGGCTTTTATCTTATAATTATATTGGCATTAGTTTATATACAAAATTCTAAAGTGGATATCTTTAAAAACTCTTTAGAAGACGGAAAATAATTAGTAATTTTGCAGTCTAAAATTATGACGAGTCTCTCAGGATATCTACCGTATGCATTTGCATTGATTATTGCAATTCCTTTTCTGGTTTTGCTCAGACAATTTGTACACTCGTACATTACCCTTAAAAACCAGGAAATCAAACTACTCACCGTGAAATCTAATTCAGAGAATAAAGCACATTCTTACGAAAGAATGACTTTGTTTCTGGACAGAATGAAGCCATCAAACCTTATCCAGAGATTTGATAGAGAATTAGCCGTTCATGAGTTTATTTTCCTTACCGAAAAAACAATCAATGAAGAATTTGAATATAACTCCTCACAGCAGTTATACATCACAAAAAATTCATGGAAGAATATCGTAGACTCTAAAAATGCCATCATAGAACTGCTTCACAAAACCTATGACGGATTGAAAGGAGAGGTTCTGCTGGATGAATTCAAAACGATTTTCATCATGAACTATATGGAAGGCAACGATTATATTGTGGAAACAATAGAAGATTTAAGAAAAGAAATTTTAATAATAACTTAAAAAATAACAGATAAATAATGATTCCAAATTTTAAAGCACATCCATGGCACGGAATTTCTGCAGGAGAAGATGCGCCAAATGTTGTAAACGTATTTGTGGAAATTGTTCCTTCAGATACTATTAAATACGAAGTAGATAAAGAAACAGGATACTTAAAGGTAGACAGACCACAGAAATTTTCTAACATCATCCCTGCTTTATATGGTTTTGTTCCAAGAACATACTGTGATAATGAAGTGATGAAACTTGCTGTAGAAGCAGGAGCTACGGATGTTACAATGGGAGATCATGATCCTCTTGATATTTGTGTTTTAAGTTCTCACAATATCCATGCCGGAGGTTTATTGATGGAAGCTATTCCAATCGGAGGTTTCAAAATGATCGACGGAGGAGAAGCTGATGATAAAATTGTTGCAGTAATGATCAATGACCACGCTTTCGGACACTTCAGAGATATCGCTGAATTACCGGAAGCTGAAGTAAGAAGATTAATGCACTACTTTCTTACGTATAAAAACCTACCTGATGAACCTGCAAAATGTAGAATTCAGGAGGTTTACGGAGCTGAGCATGCTAGAAAAGTGATCAAAGCTTCTCAAGCAGACTACGCAGATAAATTCGGAGGATAATATTTTCTTCCTAAAGGATACAAAAAAGCAGATGAAGATTCATCTGCTTTTTTTGTAGATATTTTGTTCTGCCTCAACAGATTTAGTTTCTTTTGTATACGGAATTTCCTTCTTTTATGGTTTCAAGAACTTGAATGTTTCTGAGATTTTCAGGACTTATCGTTAAAGGATTCTGATCCAGAATAACAAAGTCTGCCAGTTTACCTGCTTTAACAGACCCTTTTCTATCTTCTTCCTGCAATTGATAAGCTCCATTAATGGTAATTGCTTTTAAAGCTTCAATTATAGTAATTCTTTCATCGGGTCCTAAAATCATTCCTGACCTTGTCTTTCTGTTCACCGCAGCATAGACAGCGGTAATCAAATCGGGTGGGGTAACCGGAGAATCATGATGAATGGTAAACGTAATTCCTGCTTTTAATGCCGAGTTGGCCGGACTTATAAAAGAAGCTCTTTCAGGGCCAAAAACACTTGAGTAATGCCAATCTCCCCATAAATAGGTATGAGTAGAAAAGTAAGAAGGAATTACTCCTAATTCTTTTATTTTCTGAATATGATTGGGACGGTTGTTTTGTACATGAATTAACGTTGCCCGCAATTCCGGTTTGTAAATGTTTTCATCTTTTAACCTTTTAATAACGCGTATAGCCTGATCTATTGCAGCATCTCCATTCACATGAAGCTGTGCGGTGATATGATTTTGGAAAAGTGTTTTCAGATCGTTATATAACGTTTCATCTGTAAAAATGGGAAATCCTTTGTAGTCTTTAGACTGGCCTTCCGGTGGAACTAAATAAGGCTGAGTTAGCCAGGCCGTTTTTCCTTGTGGAGAACCATCATCAGAAAATTTGAACCCGGCCAGTTTCAGGCGATTTTCATATTTCATATATTTTGGTTTGAAGCGACTGAAATCCTTTTTGAAATATTCATAATCGGGAAAGTAAACGACATCGGCTTTAAAAAGATGTTGAGACGCTGCTTTTTCTAACAGAGCTACACTTTCTCCCATCGTTCTCCCGTCACAGATAGTGGTCTGTCCATAGCTGAGCCATTCATCCTGGGCTTTCATCAGATTTTCCATCGCATGAGCCTGGGTGTCTTTGCCTTTATTCATTTTTTCCGTTAAGGTCAATAAAGCATTGAAACTCGCGTTCTCTTCTAATTTCCCATTCAGTTTCCCTGTTTTCTTATCCCTTCCGATGTGTCCTCCTTCAGGATCTTTTGATGATTCTGTTATTCCCAGAAGTTGTAGCATTGCACTGTTGGCTACGCTGGCATGCCCTGAGGCATGAATAACAATAACAGGATTGGTTTTACTGATGGCATCCAGTTCTGTTTTTGTAGGATGACGGTGTTCTGTCATAATCGCATCATCATAACCGTTTCCGATAATTGGTTGCTTATCTGTAATTTTATTCTCTTTAATGTAGTTCTTAACCGTAATCTGTAAATCTTTAATTGAATTCACGGTACCATAAGGTTCCGGGGATAGGTCTACAGCATCCATAGTCCCGGCTCTTGAAGTAAGATGCCCATGAACATCTATAAACCCGGGAAGAAGAGTTTTTCCATTGAGATTAATCATTTTGGTGGCGGGCTCTGAAAAGCGCTCTGCATCAGATTTTGTTCCGGCAAAAAGTATTTTACCATCTTTAACTGCTACAGCTTCAACCTGGGGAGAAGCGTCCTCCATTGTTATAATGGGACCTCCAAAATAGAGTATCTCAGCTTTCTCTTGTGGAATCTTGTGATGACAGCTGCTTATGCCTGCAGATAAAAAAAGAGTATATAGTATCCTTCTCATAAATAATTAATTCAAATCATGGTGAGAAACAAATTTATAAAATAATAGATTATTATTAGTGAATTTTATTATATGTTTATAATTTCATTATATTTATAAGACTAATCTCAATTTTTTAATATAAAATAATAAACTATGGATCTATTTATGTTAGTGCCAGTTTTTGGTGTCATAGCTTTGCTTTATACATTTCTTCAGAGCAACTGGGTCAATAAACAGAATGCCGGAAATGAAAAAATGAAAATAATCAGCGGTCATATTGCAGACGGTGCAATGGCTTTTCTAAAGGCTGAATATAAAATCTTAATGTACTTCGTGGTGGTAGTCACCATTTTACTTGCCGTAATGGGATCAAGCAATGCCAATTCACATTGGAGTATCGGTATTGCCTTTGCTGTAGGAGCGGTATTTTCCGCATTAGCAGGTTTTATCGGGATGAAAATTGCTACCAAAGCCAATGTCAGGACGGCAGAAGCCGCAAGAACTTCACTGTCGAAAGCGCTTAAAGTATCTTTTACAGGAGGTTCCGTTATGGGAATGGGGGTTGCCGGACTTGCTGTTTTAGGCTTAGGAGCATTATTCCTGATTATTAAGCAAATTTTTGCACCTGATGCCACAGTAGATTCCCACGAAATGGAAAAGACTATTGAAATTCTTACCGGATTTTCTCTTGGGGCAGAATCCATAGCACTTTTTGCAAGAGTAGGAGGAGGTATTTATACAAAAGCGGCAGATGTAGGGGCTGACCTTGTTGGAAAAGTTGAGGCAGGTATTCCTGAAGATGATCCCCGAAATCCTGCAACGATTGCTGATAACGTAGGAGATAACGTAGGAGATGTAGCAGGAATGGGAGCTGACCTTTTCGGGTCTTATGTTGCAACAGTTCTGGCAACCATGGTGTTAGGTAGAGAAACTATTTCCGATGATGCTTTCGGAGGTTTTGCTCCAATCCTTTTACCGATGCTGATTGCAGGAACAGGAATTATATTTTCAATGATCGGAACTTTATTTGTGAAAATTAATGACAATGAAGGTTCATCCACTTCCAGTGTACAGAATGCTTTAAACCTTGGAAACTGGGGCAGTATTGTTATTACAGCCATTTCATCCTACTTCCTGGTAACGTATATCCTTCCTGAAAAAATGGTTCTAAGAGGTCATGAATTTACTAAAATGGGAGTATTCGGAGCGATAATGGTAGGTTTGGTCGTAGGAACTTTAATGAGTATCATAACAGAATATTATACCGCAATGGGTAAAAGACCGGTTTCCAGTATTGTGAGACAGTCTTCTACAGGCCATGCAACTAATATTATCGGAGGGCTTTCCGTTGGTATGGAATCTACTTTACTTCCGATTATTGTGCTGGCAGGCGGAATCTATGGATCTTATCTGTGTGCCGGACTTTATGGTGTTGCTATAGCAGCAGCAGGAATGATGGCTACTACAGCGATGCAGCTGGCGATTGATGCCTTTGGGCCAATTGCTGATAATGCCGGCGGTATTGCCGAAATGAGTGAACTTCCTAAGGATGTACGTGAAAAAACAGATATCCTGGATGCTGTAGGAAATACAACTGCCGCTACCGGAAAAGGATTTGCCATTGCTTCAGCAGCTTTAACAGCATTAGCGTTATTTGCAGCTTTTGTTGGAATTGCAGGAATTGACGGAATTGATATTTACAGGGCAGATGTTCTGGCCGGTCTGTTTGTTGGCGGAATGATTCCGTTTATCTTTTCATCACTGGCAATCACTGCAGTTGGGCAGGCTGCCATGGCCATGGTAGAAGAAGTAAGAAGACAGTTCCGTGAAATTCCCGGAATCTTAGAAGGAAAAGCACAACCTGAATATGAAAAATGTGTTGCGATCTCCACAGATGCCTCCATCAGAAAAATGATGCTTCCTGGTGCTATAGCAATTATTTCCCCACTTTTGATCGGATTTATTTTCGGACCTGAAGTATTGGGTGGATTCTTGGCTGGTGCTACGGTGTGTGGTGTGTTGATGGGAATGTTTCAGAATAATGCAGGAGGTGCCTGGGATAATGCTAAAAAATCATTTGAAAAAGGAGTAGATATTAATGGACAGACCTATTACAAAGGTTCAGAGCCACATAAAGCATCTGTAACAGGCGATACCGTTGGAGATCCGTTTAAAGATACTTCCGGACCCTCCATGAATATTCTGATCAAATTAATGTCTATCGTTTCTTTGGTAATTGCACCTACTTTAGCTGTTTTACATAAAGATAAAATAGAGGCCAACAGAAAAGCAAAAATAGAAAGTCTTACAGGGATTACCAGTACTGCAACAGGTGCAGATGCCAAAATAATTGCTGTAGTTCCGGGAGAGATTAAAGGGCATCTTAATGAAAACGGAGACTTTGTCTATGAAACAGGAAATGTTCAGAAAGTAAAACTGGATGGAGGAAAAACGATCGTCATAGGAGATGGAAGTCAGCTGTACCAGCTTTATAATGTGGTAAAACAAAAAGATAAATCGGCTTTAGACCCTAATAAATGGTATACCATTGAAAACCTTTATTTTGAAACAGGCTCAAGCGATTTGAAAGCAGGATATGAACTCCAGCTGAATAATTTAGCTGAAATTTTAAATGCTTATCCCGATTTGAAGATAAAATTAGGCGGATACACAGACAACAGCGGTAATGAAGATAGTAATCTTAAATTATCCAATCTGAGAGCGCAGACTGCAAAACTTAAATTACTGGAGCTAGGTGTTGCTGCAGACAGAGTAGAAGCTGAAGGCTACGGATCACAGCATCCGGTATGTGAAGCCAATGACACCGATGAGTGTAAAGCGAAAAACAGAAGAATTGATGTAAGAGTTCTGGCTCTTTAAAATCATTACAATACAACGAAAGCACTGCCTTGGCGGTGCTTTTGTTATTATTTGGATAGCATGAAATTGAAATCAAATGAATAGATATCTACAATCATCTGTGGAAATCCATGAAATCTGTGGGAAAAAACAAATTCGTGAGAAAAATCAAAGATTTCTTTTTAAATGTTCCAAAGCCTGGATAATCAGTTCATCTTTTTTAGCAAAACTAAACCTGACATAATCTGAATTCTGTCTTGAATTGTAAAAAGCCGAAAGCGGAAGACAAGACACTTTTTTCTCAATCGTAAGCCATTTTGAAAATTCTACATCCGTCATTGTTGACGAAATATTCCTGAAATTAACCACCTGAAAAACACTTCCTTCTGCCTGGTGTTCTATCTGCAGGGGAGTTTCCTGAATCAACTGATTAAAAATATCCCTTTTATTCTGCATTATCTCTTTATTGATAGCCGGGTTGAATACATCCAGATACTTTGCGATAGCATATTGTGCCGGAGCACTGGCACTGTAAGAAATATACTGCTGATGGCACTGAAATCTTGTCGTTAAAGCTTCAGAAGCAAGCATGTAACTCACTTTCCAGCCGGAAGTATGAAACATTTTGCCAAAGGAAAAAATACAGAACGTCTTTTCCCTAAGCCCAGGATGAATAAAAGAACTGTAATGCTCAGCTTCATCATAGCAATACGTATCATATATTTCTTCAGAAATCAAATAAATATTACGGTCCTTGATCAGTTCATACAATTGGTTCCAGTCTTCTTTTTTCCATACTTTTCCGGTTGGGTTTTGGGGAGAGTTGACAATGACAGCTCTGGTTTTTTCAGTAATACAGTTTTTAAACAAATCCCAGTTAATGGTAAAATCGCCGTCAAGATCATAATAAACAGGAATTCCTCCATTCATAACAACAGCAGGTCCATAGGTGTAATAAGACGGTTGAATAATAATCACTTCATCATATTGATTTAAAATGGATTTGAGGGAAGTATATAAAGCAAAGGTTGCACATGGAACAATGGTTATTTCCTTAGTGGTAACAGGAATTTTGTTAGTCCGTTTTGCATTGAAACGGATGATACTTTCAATCAGGAGAGGATTGCCGGAAAGAGGTTCATAATGATAAGTCTCTTTTTCGGCAGCTTCTTTTAAAAATATTTTAAGGCGTTCATCAATATCAAAATCGGGAATGCCCAGAGAAAGGTCAAAGCTTCCGTGCCTGTTTGCCAGCTCGGACATTTCCGTAAAAAAGGAATAATGAGTAAACCCGTAAATTTTATCCACTTATTTTTGTATTGTAATCAAATATAATAAAAAATTAATACCGCAATTGGCTTTGTGTTGAATTATTGTTAATTTTAGAATGAGTAACATACGATGCTGTGATTTTGATCCCTCATGTTGGGTTTCAATAAAATTTGTTATTTTTAAGAAATTTATTCTTTATGAAAAAAATACTTATTCCGTTACTGGCCATGGCTGTAATGACCAGTTGTGGAACGGCAAAAATGGCTGATGGAAATTCTTCACATCCTGTATCTACAAAATACAGCAAGGCATTTAATAATGCATACAAGGTAATTAACGCTGAAGATTTAAAGAAAAATCTGTATGTTATTGCAGCAGATGATATGGAAGGGCGTGATACAGGAAGTAAAGGACAGAAGAAAGCGGGAGAGTATATGATTAATTACTATAAAAATCTAGGTATTTCCGGACCGAAAGCATTAGGTTCATACTATCAGAAAGTTCCATCTGATTTTATGAAAAAAAGAGGCGGAGGCAACCTGCCTGATTCTGAAAATATTCTGGCTTTTATAGAAGGAAGCGAAAAACCAGACGAGATTGTTGTAGTTTCTGCCCATTATGACCATGTAGGAACAAAAAATGGAGTGGTGTACAACGGAGCAGATGACGACGGAAGCGGAACTGTTGCCGTAATGGAAATTGCAAAAGCATTCCAGCAGGCAAAAAAAGCAGGAAAAGGACCTAAAAGATCTATCATGTTTCTGCATGTTACAGGAGAAGAACACGGATTGTTTGGTTCAGAATATTATTCCGAAAACCCTGTTTTCCCATTGGCCAACACCGTTGTTGATCTTAATATTGATATGATAGGACGTGATGATCCTGCCAACAGAGGAAAGCAGTATGTATATGTCATAGGTTCTGAAATGTTAAGTTCTCAGCTTAAAGTAATCAATGAAGCAGCCAATAAGAGAACCAATAATCTTGAACTTAATTACAAGTATGATGATTTGAATGATCCTGAACAATTATATTACCGTTCAGATCACTATAATTTTGCCAAACATAATATTCCTGTAGCCTTCTTCTTTGATGGTATTCATGAAGATTATCATAAACCAGGCGATGATCCTGAAAAGATTGATTATCAACTATTGGAGAAAAGAACCCAGCTTATCTTTACGACAGCCTGGGATATTGCCAATAGGGAAGAAAGAATTGTGGTTGACAGAAAATAATCAGTAATCCTTGTCAAGGTTTAAAACCTTGACAAGGATTAAGAGTAAAAAGATTTAGCATTTTTCAACACATTACCATGAATATAGTAATTCGGGAAGCAAGACCGGAAGATATTCCACAGATTCAGGTTGTAAGAAATTCGGTGAAAGAAAATACATTATCAGATCCGGAATTGGTTACAGATAAAGATTGTGAGGAATTTCTTTTTCAAAGAGGAAAAGGATGGGTAAGTGAGGTAAAAGGTCAGATTGTAGGCTTTTCTATTGCAGATCTGAAAGAGAACAATATCTGGGCTTTGTTTGTACATCCTGATTTTGAAAACCGGGGAATCGGCAGAAAACTTCATGACATCATGCTCGACTGGTATTTTGAACAAAAGAAAGACGATCTGTGGCTTGGTACTTCTCCCGGAACGCGGGCTGAGAATTTCTACAGAAAATCTGGCTGGAAGGAAGCAGGAACCCATGGAAAAGGAGAGGTCAAGTTTGAAATGACCTATGAATACTGGAAAAATAAAATAGTATGACACCGAAACTAAAATCCATCAGACCTTTTATAGGGGCACAGAATTTTGAGATCAGCAGAAACTTTTATAAAGATCTGGGTTTTGAAGAAGTTGTTCTTGAGCCCAAACTTTCACTGTTTATACGGGAGGAAATAGGTTTTTATCTTCAGGATTATTATGCAAAAGATTGGGTTGATAATACTATGATCTTTATGGAAGTGGCCAATACAGATGAATTCTGGGAAGACCTTTTATCTTTAAAGCTTACAGACACTTATGAAAATGTGAGACTTTCCCCTGTAAGAACTATGGAATGGGGAAAAGAGTGTTTTGTGCATGATCCTTCAGGGATTTTGTGGCATTTCGGTGAATTTTTTTAAGGAATAGAATATGATTTACGCATTTGACACTTATTATTATGAGGATTATGCCAATACCGTGTGTATTGCATTTGAGGATTGGACGTCTGAAAAAGAGGTGGAAGTTTTTATAGAACAGACTGCTGTAAGCTCAGCATATGAAAGTGGTGCATTTTACAAAAGAGAATTACCCTGTATTTTAAGTTTACTGGCGAAAATAGTATTAAAACCAGAAGACATTATCATTGTAGACGGATATGTTACTCTTGACAATGATGGAAAAATAGGCTTAGGCGGACATCTTTATGAGGCATTAGAAGAAAAGTGTCCTATTATTGGGATCGCCAAAAATGAATTTACAACTCCTGATTCCGAAAGGAGAAGTGTGTTCCGTGGAGAAAGTAAAACACCGCTTTTTGTGACAGCCAAAGGAATGAATGTAGATGAAGTTCAACTGAAAGTAGAACAGATGCATGGTGCTTACAGAATGCCCACGCTGCTTAAAAAACTGGATCAGCTGAGCAGAACATAAAAATTAAAATCTTACTTATTACAGTAAGTTTTTTTTAAATCTTTAATATACCAATCGGTATATTTCATTATCTTTGTATTGTTCCCTTGTGAAAAAATAGGATTTTTTTAACCAAATATATACCAATCGGTATTAAAAATAATTTCAAATGAAAGAAGTATTTATATTAGCTGCGAAGCGAACTCCAGTAGGAGGTTTTATGGGAAGCCTGTCCGGACTTACAGCTCCTCAACTTGGAGCAGTTGCCATTAAAAATGCCTATGAAAACATCAGGTTGGCTCCGGAATATATAGACAGTGTGTACATGGGAAATGTACTCAGTGCCGGGCTGGGACAATCTCCCGCAAGACAGGCCGCTATTTTTGGAGGAATTCCAGTAGATAAAGATGCCACAACGATAAATAAAGTCTGTGCTTCCGGTATGAAGTCTGCAATGATCGGTGCACAGCAGATTCAGCTTGGTCTGGAACATATTGTCATGACTGGTGGAATGGAAAGTATGAGCAATGTTCCCCATTACGTTAAACTTCGCCAGGGAACAAAACTCGGAGACACTCATCTTATTGATGGCGTGATCAAAGATGGGTTGTGGGATGTGTACAATGATTTCCATATGGGAAGTGCCGCTGAACTGGGTGTAAAAAAATATGGATTAACACGTCAGCAGCTTGATGAATACGCTTTGTTTTCCTATCATCGGGCTCAGGAAGCGGCAAAAAGCGGCAAGTTCAGCGATGAGCTGATCAAGATATCAATTGAAGGAAAAAAAGGCGCTATAATCGTAGATAAAGACGAAGATATTGACAAACTTATTCCGGAGAAGATTTCTCTCTTGAAACCGGCATTTGAAGCAGACGGTACATTAACAGCCGCCAACTCAAGTAATCTGAATGACGGAGCTGCAGCAATACTACTAGGATCTTCAGAAGCTGTTCAGCAGCATAATTTGGAACCCTTAGCCAGAATCGTAGCCTATGCAGATGCGGCTCAGTCTCCGGAATGGTTCACCACTTCTCCGTCTGTTGCCATTCAAAAGTTACTGAAACAGACAGGTCTCAGTTTATCTGATATTGATTATTTCGAGATTAATGAAGCTTATTCCTCTGTCATCTTATCCAATCAGCAGATTTTGGGTTACGACCTGAATAAAGTGAATGTATATGGTGGTGCGGTTGCTTTGGGACACCCCATTGGTGCTTCAGGAGCAAGAATTATCACAACATTAGTCAGTGTACTTCGCCAGGAAAAAGGAAGATTCGGGATAGCTGCCATCTGTAACGGAGGGGGAGGAGCTTCTGCTGTTCTCATTGAAAATATAAGTTAAAACATATAAAATTCCTTAGATTTTATTCTTTTATAACAAAAAGCTGTTTCTTAAAACAAAATTTGAGAAACAGCTTTTTTATTTATAACAGGTTGAGTATACATTAGTAAAAGAAGTTGTTTAATAAGTAGCGTTGGCTCATTAAACACCTATTTTTATTAAACTGACAAATATCATTACATTGTTATTTTTATTCATTCTAAATAAATATAAATTTATCCCAGGAAATTTAACCAAAAAATGAAAAAAATAACTACTCTTTCTGGTATTGTACTTTGCACACTGGCAAATGCCCAACTGCAATATTGCATGCCTGTGTTTCAGTATGGAGCTGACAACAATATGATCAGTAATGTTACTTTCGGAAACATTAATAATTCATCGCCGGTTCAGTCCGGAAATGCGCAAATGTATGAGAATTTTACATCAATGTCTACAGATTTGCAGCCCGGAAATAATTATAATATATCTGTAACGGGTCCTTCCAGTACTTTTCCCAGTGATGTAGTTGTTTTTATAGACTTTAATCAGAATGGTAATTTTGATGATGCCGGAGAAAGTTTCTACATTGGAAGACTTGAAGCAGCCAATCCGGCCAATGCATTTACGATCAACAATATAATAGTGGTTCCTGCTACTGCAGCCAATGGAAGTACAAGAATGCGGGTTTTGAAGAATACAAATGTCCAGGCTTATTCAGATCCTGGTGCTCCCAATTCTATCAGTTCAGCCTGTGATTCTGGTTTAAGAGCGGGGCAGACTGAAGATTATACCGTTAACATTGTAGGGAATGCAGTGAATTTCCCGGCTCCTTATTGTGGCGCTGAAAATGTGACCAGCCTTACAGTAAGCGAAATCAGCAAGGTAGAATTTGCAGGAACCATAAAAAACAGTGCTATTGATGGTAACTCAGACGTTCTTGAAAATTTTACGGGAACTGTATTTACTGTTAACCGTGGAAATACCTATCCTATAACAGTAACAGGAGGTACCCATGGACAGAATACCGTATCAGCGTATACTTATATTGATTTTAACCATAATAATCAGTTTGATGCAGACGAGAGGTTTAACCTGGGCTATCTGGATAATTCCAATCCGGTTCCTGCTCCGGAATCAGGAATTACATCTGGTAGCATTACCATTCCGGCAGGAGCACAGCTTGGAGAAACCCGTTTCAGATTGGTGAAAGCCTATGAATCAAATTCATGGATGGGAACTTTGGAGAATCTTCCTTGCCCTTCAGGATGGTTTATCGGGCAGGCAGAAGATTATACGATTAATATTCAGCCGGAAAGCCTTTCAGCAATGGAAGTTTCTAAAGATGCTTCAGCTCATGTTAAAATATATCCGAACCCGACAGCAGATTCGGTGACAATCAGGATGAAAGAAGGGCTGGAGAAGTATGAAATTTATAATATGTCAGGGCAGAAGATGCTGGAAGGCAATTCCATGATAGTTTCTATGAACCATTTTGTTCCGGGAACATATCTTATTAAAATCCTGACAAAAAATCAAAAGACAGTCACAGAAAAAATTATAAAAAAATAGACACATCATATCTAAATCATATCCATATCAATTTTTGTTTTTAATCGACAGGTCCTTTACCTGTCGGTTTTTTTGTTAGTGTAATTGGTTTATTTTCAAATTTTTAGATATTATGAGTTGGATTCCAATAAATCCATAAGATCCTGTTTAGAAAGCCCCTGAAGTTTCTTTCCGTCTGTGGTAAGCAGATTCTGAGCCAGTTGTTTTTTCTTTTTCTGAAGGGTAAGTATTTTTTCCTCTACAGTATTTGAGCAGATCATTCTTACGGCAATTACATTTTTGGTTTGTCCAATACGGTAGCTTCGGTCAATAGCCTGGTTTTCAGCTGCAGGATTCCACCATGGGTCTACCAGATAAATATAATCCGCCTGAGTAAGATTAAGACCTACACCACCAGCCTTTAAGCTGATCAGAAACACACGAATATCTTTATTTTTCTGGAAATTTGACACTTTTTCTCCTCTGTCTTTAGTTTGTCCCGTTAAATATTCAAACTGAATATTGTGGCGTTCCAGTTCTGTCTTTATCAGATCAAGCATTCCGACAAACTGTGAGAAGACCAGGATTTTATGATCTTGCGATTTTCCAAGGATCTGTTCCATCAAAATCTCGATTTTCACAGCATTTTCACCGGAATATCCCTCTTTCATCAACACCGGAGAGTTACAGATCTGTCTGAGCCTTGTAAGACCCGTAAGGACGTGCATGCTGTTCTTATTCAGATCATCGTCATCATTCGCTGCAATAAATTCACGAAGCTCCTTTTCGTAAGCATCATATATCTTGCGCTGTTCTGCATTCATTTCACAGTAGATGACCGTTTCTGTTTTCTCAGGCAGCTCTTTTGCAACCTGTTTCTTGGTTCTTCTGAGAATAAAGGGCTTTATCTTTTGCTGAAGTTCTAACGCCCGTTTACTGAATTCAAATTTATCAATAGGAATGGCATAAATATCCTTAAAATACTGTTTACTTCCCAAAAGCCCGGGACAAGCAAAAGAAAGCTGGCTGTAAAGGTCAAAAGTACTGTTTTCAACAGGTGTACCCGTCAATACAATTCTGTTTCTCGATTGAAGCAGCCTTGCCGCTTTATATCTTTCTGAATTTGGGTTTTTAATCACCTGTGATTCATCCAGAAATACATAATTGAAATTAAAACTTTTCAGAAAACGGATATCCGAAAGCATCATTCCGTAAGTGGTAAGAACTACTTCATAGTCTTGCATGTGAGCAGTTGTTTTGGGTCTGTCTGCACCATAATGAAGCAGAACTTTTATAGAAGGTGCAAATCTGCTGAGCTCTTCCTGCCAGTTGAAAAGCAGGGAAGTAGGAACTACAATAAGATTCGTGGTGTGTCCCCGTTTTTCCCTTTGTGACAGAATAAAAGCAATGATCTGAATGGTTTTTCCAAGTCCCATATCATCGGCAAGACACCCTCCAAAGTTGAATCCATCAAGAAAATTAAGCCAGTTCAGTCCGTCATGCTGATAATCCCTGAGTTCAGCGTTCAGCGCTGCCGGAATATTAACTTTGGGAATATTTTTTACTTTTGAGAACTTCGTAGAATACGTGGCGAGTTCATCCTGAACCTCTTGACTCAGGATTTCTTTTTCAAATAAAGAAGTAACCTCTGTAAAATTAATTTTCGGAATCTTTAAGAGCTGTTCGTCTATTTCTCCGGCATGAAAATACGCGGCTATCTTTTCCATCCATTCTTCAGGGAGAATTCCCAGGCTGCCATCGTCCAGCTGAACGAATTTACTTTTATTACGGATCGAGCGGTGAAGTTGTTTTAAAGAAGCTTCTTTGGGTCCAAAACCTACTTTTAATTTAGCATTAAACCAATCCAATCCGCTGGTAATCTGAATATTGATTTTAGCCCGGTGGGAATTTAATTTGTTATTTTTTAATTCATTAAAGCCCAGTATGGTTATCCCTTCATTTCTCCATGTATCAAATGCTCCAAGAAACCAGTTGTTATCCAGGAACTTATCCCTGTGAAGATAAAAATACTGATAGCCGTCCATCTGCTCTTCAAAATCAGGATGCTGCTGCATGACCAATGAAGTAAAGCGGGCCTCTGCCGGTTCGTTTCTTTCTATTTTAAATGGATTTCCATTCTGATCCGTATCAAAAAGCTGCTTTCTGGAATACACCGGAACTTCTACACCTCCATATTTCATAACGGGAGTAATGCCAATATAATTTTCCTGCTGACGGAGGTAAATGACTCTTTCCGTATGATAATTCTTATCTTCAAGCTGTGCTTTCGTTGCAGCTTGTATATAGTTGTAATTTATATGAATACGATCTTCTATAGTAGAGAGGATATCCTTCATGAATGCCTCATATTTTGAAGAATGGATCAGTAAAATTTCATTATTAGCCTTAAAAAACCTGATGATTCTGAGCATGTCAGGATGATCTACAAAGCTGAAAACGTTTCGGTTATATACAAAATATTCATTTTTGAGAACAATATTTTTAAAAGGAACAGAAATATCATTAAATAACAATTCTCCTGTTATTTCGTAAAACGGATCTTTCTTAAATACAGATAATTGAACCTCGGCATCTAAAGTATTTAATTCAACCTGAGAAAGTGACTTTGCAGACACTGTTTCTGCAATTTCCCGGTCGTGATAATAGACCTCCAATCCCAAAGGATTCTTTACAATAAGTTTTAAAGCTTCCAGTTCCGAAGGATTGTAATCTTCATTATAATTATTCTGGAAAGAGGTGATGGCTGTATAAAATTTAATGTCTGCAGGTTTCTCGGCTTTCCAGATCAGCTGCATGGCATCTACAGGATTCACCGGATTTTTGAGCTTGCCTGTCTGCGTTACTTCCGCTTCCATGAGGGAGAAGGTCATATGGTTATAATAACGGTGCTTACCGATAACCAATATCTGTTTCTTACCTGTTTCCAGTACAGCCAGTTCATCCAGTCTGGACGGAAGCTGTGGAAGAAGATCTTTTTGAAGCATCACCTCATCTACAGGAAGCATTTCCTTGATCTTAGGATGGATTTCAATTTTACCATCGCTGTATTCAAGCTGAAAATATTGATCCAGATCCGGTTCATTCTCCAACCCATAGGCTTTGGCTTTGGGAAGAATGGCTTTTTTACGGAGCATATCATCAAAAAACAAGCGGTAATTTTTATCCTCTATGATACAATGGATAATCTCTGCCTGATGAGAACAAAGTAGGTTTTTCTGATTATCACAAGTGCAGGAGCAGAGTAGTGAACTGCCGACCTTGCTGATGCTGACCATTGGGAAATCCTGTAATGAAGATTGCTTTGTAAATATTCCTGTATTGTTTTCAATAGCAGCAGGGTAGATTTCGCGGAAATCCCTGATTCCGATGAATGCACTGTCTGAGGTATGTTTCAGCAGGTCATATACGGAAAGTGTAGTGATATTAACGTTGTCAAGAATATATTCTGCCATAAAAATTGATGAAGGCAAACTTACAAAAAACAAATGTATTTGAGAATCCGTTTTGGCTACAGCTTACCCCATTTTGGCAACTCCTAGGTTTGTTCTAATGCTGAACTTTGTCCTGTAATTTTAAACAAAGAAAAATGAAAACAATTTTTATAACAGGTGCTTCTACAGGATTAGGAAAAGCAACTGCCCAATTATTTCAAAACAACGGATGGAGAGTAATCGCTACGATGAGAAACCCTGAAGCAGCGACCGATCTTGCCTCTCTGGAGAATGTAACCATACTTCCGCTGGATGTTACCAACCCGGAACAGATAAAGTCAACCGTTAAACAGGCTATTGAGCTTGGAGGTATTGATGTAGTTTACAATAATGCGGGATATGGGCTTATAGGCCCCTTGGAAGCGCTTTCCGATGATCAGATCGTAAAACAGCTTGACACGAATTTGCTAGGGGTTATACGCGTTACCCACGCATTTATTCCTTACTTCAGAGAACAGAAAAAAGGAATGTTTATTTCTACAACGTCTATAGGAGGACTGGTTGCCTTCCCGTTAGGTTCTACTTATCATGCTACCAAGTGGGCGCTTGAAGGATGGAGTGAAAGTTTAGCTTTTGAGCTTAATACTTTGGGAATTGATATTAAAACGGTTTCTCCGGGAGGAATCAAAACAGATTTTGTAAGCCGCTCTCTGGACTCAGCATCCAGCCCGGCGTATGAAGAGATGACGAACTCTCTGTTTTCTAAAATGGAAGGAATGATGGAAGCTGCTTCTACCCCTGAGCAGATTGCAGCAGTGGTGTATGAGGCTGCTACAGATGGCAAAAAACAGCTAAGATATGTAGCCGGAGAAGATGCTAAAGCGATCTATGCGCAGCGCCTTGAATTAGGTGATGAGGCATTCAGAGAACAGTTCGGCAAACAGTTTATTTAATCAGGTTTTTGGAAGACAGTATAAAGTAAATCACATGTATACTGTCTTTTCAATCAAATAATTTATAATTTTATATCATGGAAAAGAAAGATAACATTCCTCTGAAAATTTCATCCATATCAGAACTGCACGACATGTTGCAGCTCCCAAAGCCGCTTCATCCGTTGGTAAGCCTTGTGGATAATACGAAAATGAGCATTAAAAAGGATATGCTGAAAAGAAGTTTTATCCTGAATTTTTATAAAATTTCGTATAAATATTCTACCACAGGGAAGATGGGGTATGGGCAGGGATATTATGATTTCAATGAAGGAGGAATGATGTTCACCGCACCCGGACAGGTTCTTTCCACAGATGAAAATGCAGAATATTGCGGCTATACATTATTGGTACACCCGGATTTTATCAGAAGTTATCCTTTAGCCAAAAATATCAAAAACTTCGGCTTCTTTTCTTACGATACGAATGAGGCGCTTCATTTGTCTGACCATGAGAAAACAACCATAACCGGACTGCTTGATAATATTGAAAATGAACTGAATACCAGCATTGATGAAGTAAGTCAGGATGTTATCATTTCTTATATGGAAGTTCTTCTCAATTACAGCAACCGTTTTTATAAAAGACAGTTTATCACGAGAAAGGCTGTAAACAGTGATCTGCTGACGAAGATGGATCTTGTGCTGGAAAATTATTTTAATCAGCAGGAAACCTTGAATAAAGGACTTCCTACGGTAGAATTTCTGGCTTCCACTCTTAATTTGTCACCTCATTATCTGAGCGATATGCTTCGTAACCTTACCGGACTGAATGCCCAGCAGCATATTCATGAAAAACTGATTGAAAAGGCGAAAGAATATCTTACCACTACAGGTTTTTCTGTATCCGAAGTAGCTTATGCCCTGGGATTTGAACATCCGCAGTCCTTCAATAAGCTCTTTAAAAAGAAGACGGATAAAACTCCGCTGAGTTACAGACAGTCTTTTAATTAAATAGATCACCCGGTTCAAACACCGGGTTTTTTTATTTACATAAAATAATGATTTACAGAGAGGTAAAAAATACCTGATTTCAGGTAGATAAAAATACTTTTTTTTCAGGATTGATAGCCGTGGAGACTCAAAATACATTTGTATAAAAAAACAAAACTCCAAATCAATCTAAAATAAACAGTATGAAAAAGCTAAACTCTATTGTATTACTTGCCTTTGGAATAATGGCTTATGCCCAGCCATCGGTCACAAGAGCAGGTGTGGACAGGATTAATAATCCTATTGAGCTTAAATCAGGAGATGTAACGGCAACGGCTATCAATGCCGGTCCGGCTGGTGCCAATATTACTTGGGATTTTTCTGCCTATGCAGGAACAAATACTATTACTTACACTGTTAATGCATGTCCGGGTCAGGCTAACTGTTTCAGGTTTCCCGGAGCCAACAGAATTACGAAACCAGCTTCTGCGGATACGTATGATTTTAATATCATGACGGATGCAGATGCCACAATGATTGGATCTTATTCCGGTCCGACCTTGGGAGATATCACAGTAACATATACCAATCCGTTGATAGAATATAAATTCCCAATAACGTATCTGCAGCAGTACAGCGATAATTATCAGTTCAGTAGTGTATCTGCCAGTGTAGGAAATACAGATGAATCAGGACAGGTGGATTACAGTGTAGACGGTTATGGAACTGTAATAACACCTGTAGGTACTTTTACAAATGTGTTAAGGATCAAAAGAATGAGAACTGCAACACAGACTTTTCCGGGAGTTCCTACGCCTGTAACCTATACCAATGAGTCCTATCAATGGGTGAATCAAAGCTACGGAACGGTATTTACTTTCGGAATCAATACTTTTGTATTTAATGGAACTACCAATGTTGCAAAAACGGTTTCTTACCTTACTAACGGAACATTGTCTGCAATAGAGGCAGATGCCAAAAAAGAATCAGTATCAGTCTATCCGAATCCTGGTTCTGATTTCATCACATTAAATACCAGGGAAGATGTCAGGAGTATAAAAGTAACGTCTATGGATGGTAAAGTTGTTTTAACAGCCGGAAATGTTAAAACTATTGATATTTCAAAACTTCCGAAAGGAGTATATATTCTGCAGGGAGAACTCAAGAACGGTGGTTCCGTTTCAAAAAAGATTATCAAAAAATAACAGGAATTCAGTTTTAAAACCCTTATAAAGTGACAGTATGTTATCTTTCCCTTGGAATTGATCTCATACTGTCTTTTGTTTTTTAAGTGCAGGTTGTTGATTTTCAGAATTTCAAAGCTATTGGTTAAAATGGAACGTAAAAATGACAAAAACGGACTAGATTTTAATAGGGGAGCGTGTCTACCTTTGCAAAAGGAATTTTTATCCCCCTGTTATAATGAACGAGAGAGAATCTTTTAATGCAAAAATGCCAACAGCCTGTTTTTTACTTTTCTTTGCCCACGGACTTGTTTTTTCTTCCTGGGCCAGCCGGATTCCTATCATTAAAAATGCACTTTCTATCAATGAAGCAGAGTTGGGAACACTATTGCTTCTGATGCCGATAGGACAGCTTTCAACGATGGTTTTGGCTGGAAAACTGATCAGTATTTATGGAAGCAGCGGGATTATTAAAAGATGCTTTATGCTGTATCCTTTTTTTCTGTTGTTAATTGGTTTATCGCCTTCTTACTGGACATTAGGGGTTGTGCTGTTTTTCTTCGGGGTTTCCGGGAATATGTGCAATATTGCGATCAATACGCAGGCCATTGAAATAGAATCTATTACGAAGAGATCTCTTCTCTCTTCTTATCATGGAGCTTGGTGTTTTGCCGGTCTTACGGGAGCAGTTGTCGGGTTATTGATGATCAACCTTCATGTGGGAACTTTCTATCATTTTGTCACTATTTTTATACTGGTAGGAATACTTTGGTTCTACAGTAAAAGAAATCTAACCAATATTATTCATAAAGCAGAGCCGCAAACCCGGTCAATTTTTAAGTTTGTGAATCCTACACTGGTTGGACTGGGAATCATAGGATTTCTGAGCATGGCGATTGAAGGGGCTATGTTCGACTGGAGCGGGGTTTATTTTCAAACTATAGTTAAAGCACCAGAAAATCTTGTAATACTGGGATATACGAGTTTTATTTTAATGATGACTTTAGGCAGGTTTATCGGAAACAGAATCATAGAAAAGTATGGAAAAAAGATCGTTCTGCAATGTTGTGGGATTCTGATGAGCGGAGGACTTTTTCTAAGTGTTTTCTTTCCGGAACTATGGATCTGTATCATCGCTTTCATGATCATTGGTCTCGGAAGTTCGCTGAGTGTGCCGTCCGTTTATAGTACCGTTGGAAAGGTAAGCACAGTAGCACCAAGTATTGCTTTATCATTTGTTTCCAGCATTTCATTTTTAGGATTCCTGATGGGGCCGCCCCTTATCGGATATATTGCTGAAAGTTTTGATCTCAGATATTCATATGGCCTTTTTGCCTGTTTTGGGATTTTACTGGCGGTTATGGCGGGACAGATGAAGGTTTTCAGAAGCAAAAATGAATAGTTTTACAGGTTGATTTTGTAGTTTGCAGCTTTTGTTGTGTATCCATAACAGTTATGTAGATCTTGAAATAGCAGACTGTTAATAGTTTGATTTATATCCAGTTTTCAATAAGATGAAACCACGATGCTTTTTCTTCATTGAATAGAAAAATAGCTGATGACTGCCTTCTGTTTGTAGTTTCTCCTGTGATCTGAGTCTCAATATAGGTGGCAAGACCATGATGATCAGAATAATGTACCTCTATATTTTCAACCTGAATATTTCGTTCCGGAAACTTTCCAAATACGGTGGGAAGCCATTCTTCAAGCATAGATAGCGTAACAGTATCTCCGTTTCCATTAATCATTTTAAAATCCGGTAAGAATCCGGATAATAATTCCTTATAAAGACTTTCCTGGTTTTCGGTTTTCCCTTGAAACCATTTTTCAATATTCCTGTGAAATTCTTCTATTTCCCAAATAATTTTTTCTGTATTGCTCATATTTAAATGTATAATTTTTTTGTTGTTTAAATGTCTTTAATCAATGAATTTCTTCAATCTGCTTCCTGCTCCTATTCCAATAAGTTGAAAAATGCCAATCATTCCTACCGCTGTCACAAATGCTTCTTTGAATCCCAGAACAGGGATCAGATTAAAAAATAAAGTTCCGATAACAGCCCCTCCGGTTACACTGCCAATTTGAATTCCAATGCTTACCAGCCCTGAAGCCTGGCCTGCTTTATCTTTAGAAACCAGAGAAATTGCAGTCCGCATCATAACCGGCATAATAGTTCCGTGCCCAAATCCGGCAATAAAAAGAGTTGTCTGAGTGATAAGAGATGGTTTTTGCTGACAATAGAAAGCCGCTGCACTCAGTACAAATCCGGTCAACAATAATCCCAATCCTACGTAAATCATTTTGTCAGTGGCCATTTTTATCCGTGAAGTGATTAATGGAGCCAGGAAAAATGCAAGTCCATAAGGAACGATAGCCAATCCTGTCTGCATTGAGTTCTGGTGAAGAAACTGCTGAAGGTAATAAGGATAACAAATGAATAAACCGGCAGTGAAATTGTAAAAGAAAATAATGAGAAGGCTTAGTGTAAAAGGTTTATGCTGCAGCAGTGCCGGATCTATAAGTACCGGACGGCTTTTTTGCAGCTGCTTTTTCTCATATTTCAGAAACATGATTAATAATAAGATTCCGGAAAGAATAACTCCGAAAATCCACCATGCCCATTCAAATTTCTGTCCGAAAATAAGAGGGCAGATAAGCATGAGTAAGGCCATGATTAATAATAAAGCTCCTGTAAAGTCAATACCCGTCTGTTCTTTCTTATTACTGTCACTCATGGTAAAGTGAATCCCCAGAATACAGATCAAAGTAATGGGTACATTCACAAGAAAAACCATTTCCCAGGAAAAATTTCCCCAATGCATACTTAGAAGAACTCCGCCAAGCAATTGCCCGGCCACTGAGGCAAGCCCAAATACCGAACTGAAAAGACTCACAGCCTTTGGCTGTTCCTGACTGCTGAAAAGATCCTTTATTGACGCTAGTACCTGAGGGGCGAGCAATGATGCGCCAACCCCCTGAAACAGTCGGAAAATAATCAGCCACGTAACATCAGGAGAGAAGGCACAGGCGAGAGAGGAGAACAGGAAAGTGTATAATCCCGATATAAATATTTTTTTACGGCCGTAAATATCACCCAACCTTCCTCCACACACAACAAGCGCTGCATATGTAAGTCCATAAATGGCAATAACCATCTGAAGCTGATGATCGCTGGCTCTGAATGTTTTTTTAATAGAAGGCAAAGCCATATTGACAATAAAATAATCCAGCGGTGAAAGAAAAGCACCAGCAATCAGAAAATTGAGTGCCTGCCATCGTTTCGGATGTGTGTTCATATTTTTTTATGCAAAATTATCCGCTTTTTATTCTGCTAAAATTGTACTTTTGGAGGAAAATACAGTGTATCATGAAAGGATTACTGCTTGAAGAGATTGATGTAAGAGAAATAAAACTGAAAGAAGAAGAGATCATATTTAAAACAAAGGCTTTTCTCTCATTCGTTTATGTTGTCAAAGGGGAAGGTACACTCGTGTATGATGATCGCAGTATTAATTTTTCGCAGGGTAAGCTTTTTATTATTCCTCAACAGGAAGAATACCGCTTTGAGACTGAAACTGCTCAGCTCATCAGTATTCAGTGTCCGGTTCAGTTTATAGATAAAATCAGGCTGGAAGCAGACCGTATTGAAAGCTGTGAGAATTTGTATAAACTCCAGTACATCAGCCATAATTATCACGCGAGGGCTGGCTGTGTCTTCAGGAATAAAAATGATGAACAATTTGCGGAAACCCTAATTCTACAGATCGCTAATGAGTTCAAAAATAAATCGGAGGATTATCTAATTATCCGTAATTGTATGTCGATCCTTCTTAACCTGATTGCCAGAAATATCATTCAGAGTGAAACTTCAGATCTTCAGGAAAACCGCAAAGCTTTTTCGATCATGAAAATCATCACTTATATTCAACAGCATATAAAAGACCGTGAGAAGACCGGAATTCAGGTTATTGCTGAATATTTCGGGATTTCCGGGAATTATTTCGGAGAGTATTTCAAACAGCAGACGGGAGTTTCCTATCAGGATTATCTGCTGGACTATAGGCTAAAATTAGTTGAAACCTATTTAAAATACAGCAGTGTGCGCTTAAGTGAAATTGCTTATGAGCTACAGTTCAGTGATGAAAGCCATCTTTCCAAACTGTTTAAAAAATATAGGGGAGTGACACCCGGTGAATACAGGAAGAATTTCAAATAACTTTTATCTTAAATTCTTAATTCAAAAAAAAATATAAAGCTAACTATATAGTTAACTTTATATTTTATATATTTACAGAAAATATATGTAAGATGGATTTTGATTTCATTAAAGAATTAGGATATAAAGCTCTGGATAGCAGGTTGAAAAGAATCAGCGACAGGATGTCTCATGATGTCCGTAAATTTTATAAAGAATTCGGGATTGATGTTGAACCCAATTGGTATCTGGTCTTTATGCTGTTGAAGAAGAAGGGGGAAATTTCAATTACTGATATTGCTGAACCGCTGGGATATTCACACCCATCGGTTGTGGTTATTGTCAAAAAAATGAATGAAAACGGTTATCTAATCGTCAAAAAAGACAATGTAGATAAACGGAAACAAATTATTTCACTGTCTCCCAAAGCCATTGAAATGCTTCCTCAGCTGGAGCAGATCTGGGACAGCTGTGAAAAAACAATTTTGAATGTGCTATCAGAAGACCTTGGGATTTTCACGTATCTGGATCATATTGATCAGCAATTAAAAGATGAATCTTTCCATTACAGGTTTAAACAGGAATATTTAAAATCAACCAAATCATGAAAGCATTAATTCTCATCATAGCATTTCTTTTTCCCAATCTGATGATTTCGGCCACAGAAACGAAAATCATGATAAGAGCGAAAGCAAGAGATGCCAAATTTATCGGAACTTCATTAGGCGGCGCTCATATCATCATCAGAAATAAACTTAATCAAAGGATTCTGGCAGAAGGAAATACCACGGGAAGTACCGGAAACACTGATCTGATTATGAAAACGCCTAAAATCAGAGGAAACTCCATTGCAGATGCACAGACGGGAGGTTTTATGGCGGCAGTGGATATAGATGAACCAACATTTGTGAATATAGAAGTCGTTTCTCCTTTGAACAGCAAGCAGGCTCAGGCGATGGTAAGCACAGAAATGTGGCTGATTCCCGGAAAACACATTTTGGGAGAAGGAATTATCCTAGAAATTCCGGGATACATCATTGATATTCTGAAACCAAGAACCCATCAGTATATTGCATTGAGTACTATCAAAGACAAACCTTTCCTGTTTCAGGCTAATATTGTCATGATGTGCGGATGTGTCATCGATAAAGGAGGCGTCTGGAATTCCGATGAAATTGAAGTAAAAGGAATTCTGAAGAAAGACGGAAAATTTGTAAAGAATATAGATATGTCACTGGTTTCGACCAATCTTTTTGAAGGAAACGATATGATTAGTTCTCCGGGAAACTACGAACTTGTCCTGTACGCTTATCATGAAAAAACAGGAAATACGGGTGTGGATAAAGTAAATTATGTAGTTTTCGAATAAACGAAATGATTAGGCAGTCGAATAAAAAGAGATCTTTTCAAGGTCTCTTTTTTTATTCATTACAAAACTTGAAGATCTCTGAAAACCTCAATAATCGCTTCAATAAGCCCTTTGTCTATGTTTTTTTCTGACGCAGCATCCGGCAGAAGAGCCCTTAAGTCACCGTGATCATCACGCTCAATAACGACTTCTGTTCCGTCAACATCTACATACAGTTTATAGCCGTATGAGAAGGTAGCAAGCTTTCCATTGAAAAACAGTTCTTTACCTTTATAGATTACGGGTACTTCAAATTCTTCCATTGCTGTGAGTTTTTATTCATTCTAAATTCCATACAAATGTCGGGAAATTTTACTTCATATCAGCATACAAAATATAATGATAAAGCCGGATAATACGAATTTCTGGAAATATTTATGTGTTAAAATATGTATATTTATTCCTTAGTTACGAAGTCATTTCAAAACAGAAATGATCAATGAATTTGAATTAAACTATTATGAAAGATACAATCACTCTTTTCTGGTTCAGACGTGATTTGAGGTTGGAAGACAATGTTGGGCTTCACCACGCTCTCCAGTCGGATGCTCCGGTAATGCCCGTCTTTATATTTGATACTGATATTCTCGGGAAACTGGAAGATAAAGAAGACCGCAGGGTAGATTATATCCATCAGGCTTTGACGGCTATCAATATTTCATTGAAGAAATACCATTCAAAAGTCAATTCTTACTATGGCAAACCTATAGAAATATTTCGCAAACTATCTGAAGAATATCATATTGAAGGCGTTTTCTGTAACCGGGACTATGAACCTCAGGCAATTGAAAGAGATAAAGAAGTCTATTATTTTTTCAAAGAAAAAAATATTCCCTTTAAAGCTTATAAAGACCAGGTCATTTTTGATAAAGATCAGATTGTTAAAAAAGATGGTTCTCCTTATACCGTTTATACTCCTTTTGCAAAGAAATGGCGTGAAGCCTTAACTCCGGAACATTATCAATCGGTAGAATTAAACTTTAACAATTTCTTTTCACAGGAACATTCTGCCATCCTTACCTTACAGGAGATCGGTTTCAGAAAAACAGATTTTGATTTTACAAAACCTGTTCTGAATGCTTCCATTATCAATGATTATGATAAATACCGCGATTATCCGGCATTACAGCATACCACACAACTCGGAATTGCTTTACGGTTTGGAACAATTAGTATCAGGGAATGTGTGGCTTTTGCATTGAAGCATAATGCAACATGGCTTTCAGAATTGATCTGGCGTGAATTTTTTATGCAGATTTTATATCATTTCCCGGAAGTTGTTCATCATTCGTTTAAAAGACAGTATGATAATATCAGCTGGCGAAATAATGAAGAAGAATTTAAACACTGGTGTGAAGGAACTACAGGATATCCTATTGTAGATGCCGGAATGAGGCAGCTTAATCAGACAGGCTATATGCATAATCGTGTAAGAATGATTGTAGCGAGTTTCTTATGTAAACATTTACTGATCGACTGGCGTTGGGGGGAAGCTTATTTTGCCTTAAAGCTGAATGATTATGATCTCTCTGCAAACAATGGAAACTGGCAGTGGGCGGCAGGAAGCGGCTGTGATGCAGCTCCTTATTTCAGAGTTTTTAATCCGACCGCTCAGGTTGAGAAATTTGATAAAGACCTTTTATATATTAAAAAATGGCTGCCAGAATGGAATACACCTGCATATCCGGCACCCATCGTAGAACATGCCTATGCCAGAGAAAGAGCTTTATCCGAATATAAGAAAGCACTGACATAAAAGCATCTTAGACAAAAATACCCAGTGACAAAAAAGCCACTGAGCATCAACCAATTAATATTAATATGAAAAGTTACTTATTGAAGTAATCGGATCATCAAATTGTTTTCAGATACAATTCCTGGGCGGTATTACCCTGATAATTGTCTGCATCCGATTCAGATCAAATGGAGTGACGTTGGGCTTAGGAATGAGTATTCCGTTGGCTGTCACAGCATATTTTTCCATAGCCGTATGATTCGAATCATATTTTATGATATTAAACACTTGTTATATTTGGCCATTGAAATTCATATTTCTGACAAATTACAGTATAACCTTCCGATGATTCGGGAGGTTTTTTTGTTTTTAAGTTACAGCCTCAATAAATCCAGAGATTGAGCAAATTCAGGAAACGTCAGCTAACAAACCGAAAATAAACAGCAAACAAAAAGACAGAGGCCTTAGAACATACAAAAGAAAGTCGGTACTTAAAAGGAAAAGAATAATAACACCCGATAAAAACAGGGGTTTTTCCTCACAGTTTTGGGACTTACAATTTTAATTTTGCTGAGCAATACATAAAACTAAATACATGAAAACATCACAAAAAGGAATCAACCTGATTGTATCATTTGAGGGTTTCAGTTCAAAGCCTTATCTGGATTCAGCAGGAATTCCGACAATAGGGTATGGTAACACTTATTATCCCGGAGGAAAGAAAGTAACTATGGAAGATCCGACAATCACAAAAGAACAAGGAGTAGAGCTATTTGCTGCGGTCCTGCCAACTTATGAAAAGATCGTGAACTCAAAAGTGAAAATAGCACTTAATCAGAATCAGTTTGATGCTTTGGTTTCTCACACTTACAATACCGGAGGATCTGAGACGTTGTTTTCTTTGATTAATAAAAAAGCAGAAGAACAGGCAATCAGAAATTGGTTTACAAAACGATATGTTACCGCCGGAGGAAAAATTTTAAAAGGGCTTATCCGGAGAAGAAAGGCGGAGGCTGATTTGTTCTTTGTGAAATAGGAATGGTATTTGCATTAAATAAAACAGAGAGTCCCCGAATGACTCTCATAGTTTAATACGAGTTATCTATCTTTCGATAGGTACCCACATTGGGAAAGGTTTTTTGTAAACAATCTTCTTGCCGTTGACTATTCGGCTTTTGCGGAAGATCAATTCACATGGAACCCCGTCAATTAGCATTTGTTTTTTCGACATGGCTTTACAATGAATTAATGGAGGATCTGTTTTCTCTATTGTAAAAGCGACCCCCTGCCTATACAGAGTTTCCCAAAATGGGCAAAGCAAAGCCCTCCTTATCGGGATAGGGAGGGCTTATATCTTTGTTATTAGATTATAGTTCACTTATTTTCTTCTTTCCGCAACTGTCTTCTTTTCATAATAAGTTTTAATGTTCATAATATACTATTTTGTTTATTTTATTGTTTGAACGTGAACTTACAAATTAGTCAGATTTGTTATCTAATAACATAATTCATTGCTTGTCCTATGCTAATTGACAGTGCAAATATACGAATTAAAAATAATTTCAATTACGGGAATCCGTAATGTGATAATATTGAAACTATTATATAAAAGTACTCCAATTTTGCATTGAATTATTTTTACCATGTAAAGAATTCACCATACTTACTCTTCTCTATATTGTTTATGAAAGTAACAAATTTATCTTTGTCCAAAATAGAATCATGTTTAACTGTGAAATGAATTTGTTGATACTTAGGATCATAATAAAGTTCTTTAATTTCAGTGAAGCTGTCATTGTAAATACTTGTTAAAAATTCATCAATTTCTTTTTTGGTGAATCTTGGATCTGAACTGTTAGACATGTTCAACTTAAACTCTGGGTAATTCGGAATAAGTTGTTCTATTTCATCAATAATCTTTTGTAGCTCATGAGTAGCTAAGACTCCACTGAACGTATTACGTAAATAATCATTTCTGTAAAATCCTTCTGGCCTTTCGCCTCCTGAAGTTATTTTGTACACTTTCTCATTTCTTTCAAACCACATTATCATTAATCCCGCAGCATTTTCCATTTGTTTTTTGCCTTTATTTTTAATCTGTTGATTCCTACCTCGCATAAAATCGTGTTGACCATCGCTAAATTCTTTAAATTGGCTCTTTATAATTCGTAAAATATTTTTGATCTCATCAATCTCGGTTTGTTCCATGTGTTAAGGTTTATCGCACAATATACAACTAATCAGCAATCTAATCCTTATGGGTTCCCGTATCACGGTTGGAAATAAAATTCCCCACATAATAGTGGGGAGTTTGTAAGTGTATTTTACATGTTAGCACTTGTAGAATTATCTAATTTTATTCTAAGTTTGCTTAATCCTGTAATAAATGTATTTCGTCTTCCCTGCTCAAGCCTTTGTGGTGTCTCTGATGCGATCATGTTGTTTTCTTCTCCAATAGTACAGCTTCAGCGTTTATTTCTAATATATCATCTTTAAAATCATAATAAGAGTCTAGATCTGTATTGATAGTTTGTTCGATAATGTTTGCTAATCGGTTTTTAATTCGACTAATTTTTCTCTGTTGCTCATAAATATTATTTTGAGATAAAAATGAGAAAAAAACATCATGCTTGTTTACGGTTTCCCGTAGAGTTATGACTACAGTCTCTCCGTATATTTACGGAGTTTGTATAAACTAAAAGTACAGTCAAGTTTTTTTAATATCCTCGGTTTCCCGGGGATTTTTACGTCAAAAGAAAATGTACCACAAAAATAACAATTTCATTAAACAGTGAAGTTTATGGCATATGCATTGTTATGATAAAAAGAGTTTTTAAGAGAGACTTATTTAACACCACATCATTATAACTTATATCATTTTGCACTTTTACCTCCCTATTGACACGGGAGGTTTTTTATGACTCTGATCATAATTCAATTAATAGAGATTTATTAATTTTGAAATGTTAATAAAATTTTTTATTATAAGTTTGTATCCCCGGAGAAATCCGGGGATTTTCTTTAAAAGAGTGGTGTCGTCTGAAGATTTTAAGTGTGAATTGTGACCTCACCAGGGATCGAACCTGGACCTAAAGTTTAGGAAACTTTTATTCTATCCATTGAACTATGAGGCCTGTTTTAAATGAAGCTTAATCCTCATTTTTTAGCTGTATTCTTTAACTTTTTTAAAATACATTATTAATAAGGAGGCTAAGAAAGCGACAGTGTTGCTGATGAAGCTGTACAATTGCTTATGAAGAATCAACGAAGTTGATTACCTCTTTGCTCCCTTTAGAATATAAATTTATAAATTAAACCTTTGCGTAAAAATGTAAGCAGTACAAAATATTTTTTTCAGATTTTGATTGAGTCAAATAATCTTCCAAAAGCTTTATTTACAAAGGGTATATGGGCAAAAGAATCTGCCCTTTAGAGGCAGATCCAGTAGATAAATACATCTCATTTTTTTAATTAGACAACAATAAAAAGCACAGCCGACAATGCTGTGCTTAAATTTTTATTTCAAATTTAATTGCAATTTCAATAGTAGTAAGAAAAGCAAATAAAGTTTCCACTTCGATGTTTATTACATAGTAAATGTAGTAATAATTTTAATACGAAATATAAATTTAATGTTAAAATTCACAAGTTATCCACAATTTGTTGTGGATAAGTCTAGACTAGGGGTAAAATCTTCTTCTTTATTTGACAGAATAAAAGAATGATCTTAGTTCATCTGCAAATATGTGAGGTAATTCCAGGGGGGCAAAATGACCGCCTTCATTCATCTTTTTAAAGCTGGTTACATTCACAAAACGTTCTGCCCATTCTTTCGGAAATTGAGCTTCACGCGGAAATACAAGCACGCCGGCCGGAACATCACTCTTTTGATGAACATGCGTTCCGCTCCATAAGGCTGCCGCATCTTCTTTGTACATTCTCGCAGAAGATCCTATCGTTTGGGTTACCCAGTAAATCATAATATTGGTAAGCATTTCATCCCTTCCTCCAAACGCAGTTTCTATTAATTCCGGTGGTGCTCCGGCGTTGATAAAGCTGATAATCCAGCCCGCAAGTCCTACAGGAGAATCATTTAGTCCATAAGCAAGAGACTGGGGTTTTGTAGATTGGACCATTGCATACGCTCCTTCGCTATACCACCAGTGTTGGACAAACTGCGCGAATTGTTTTTCATCTTCACTCATTGTTGCCGGATCTTCTTGTCCGGTTGGATATCCAACATCCGTAAGATGCACCGCTTCCATGACATCAGGGTATTTTGAAATCAAGGCTTTTACGACTCCCATGCCTATATCACCTCCGGCAGCACAGAATTTTTCATATCCAAGCACTTCAGTCATCAGCTTTTTCCAAAGATCAGCAACTCTTGCACTGCTGACCGCAGTTTTATCGGAAAAGCCAAACCCGGGAATAGAAGGGATGATCAGATCAAAACTCTGTTCGCCTTCGGTAAGCAAAGGAATAATTTTATGAAAACGGTAATAGCTGTCCGGCCAGCCATGTGTAAGGATCAAAGGTTTTGGATTGGAACCTTTGCCCCTGATGTATTGAAAATGAATCAGGATTCCGCCTATGCGGGTTGTATACTGTGGATGTTGATTTAACTGCTGCTCATGCATTTTCCAGTTGTAATCATTTACCCAGTAGTTGATAAGCTCTTTCAGGTAAGTTTCATTGGTGCCGTAGTTCCAGCCAGAGTCTTTGGATTCTTCGGGCCATCGGGTGTTTTGGATACGGTTTTTCAGGTCGGTTATTACCGATTCGGGAATGTTAACAGTAAATGGTTCCATATTAATATATTGTATTGGTGTAAAGCGATTGTTTTGAAAGTTACTGATAATAAGATTGTTATCAAAGTTATAAACTTTCTCTTTTAATAAGTGTTGTCAAAATCATAATTTTTTTGATTTTTTAATGATGAAAAAAGTGTAACTTTATTTCATTAAAATCTCGTAATACATATTACTGATTCAGGAATCATTCTGAAACCTGAAAATCTTAGGTTCAATTTTCTGAACCCAATACACTTATTATATCATATCTAAAAAAGCAAAGGCAATACGCCATTTGTAGTATCAACAGTCATCAGCGGCTAATCTGCTGTTGAGTATTGATATTTAATATTAAAAAAAATCATTATGAATACTTATAAAATTGCCGTTATCGGCGGAACGGGAAAATCCGGTCAATATCTGGTTAAAAACCTTTTGGAAAAAGGATATTCCCTTAAACTTTTAGTAAGACATCCTGAAAATTTCACCATTCAAAATTCCTTAATTGAGGTGGTGAAAGGAGATGTAAGAGATGAAGCAGCTGTCCGTTCATTAATTGAAGGAACTGATATTGTAATGAGCACTCTGGGGCAGCCCAAAGGAGAGAAATCTATTTTCAGTGATGCGGCGAAAAATATCATCAAAGCGATGAATCATCATGGGACCAGTCGTTATATAGTAACCACAGGTTTGAGTGTGAATACACCATCTGATCAAAAAAATGAAAGAGTGAAAATGGCGACCGACTGGATGTACCAGAATTATCCTGAAACAACGGCGGATAAGCAAAAAGAGTACGAAATTCTTATGGAAAGCAATCTGGCCTGGACTTTGGTAAGATTGCCACTCATTCATCTTACAGAAGAAAGTTTTAAAACTGAAACAAGTCTTACTGACTGTCAAGGAGAAAATATCAGCGCTTCAGATCTGGCTGAGTTTTTGGCTTCTCAGATTGAAAATTCTGAGTATATCAGGAAAAGTCCGTTTTTGTATAATCTGAAAGAATAACTATTTTATTAATAAACAGAAGCAGTCGTCTCAGGAATGTCATTCTGAACACAGATTAAAGGTCTGCGAACGTAGTTCTGAAATGTAGTGAAGAATCTCATATATTGGTTATCAATGAGATTCTTCCTTCGTCAGAAATCGAAGATTCGACGTAGTCAATGACAAAGTTCAAACTATTTGAATTCTGAGACGCTGTTTCTTGTTTTAATATCTTTTATTTTTTACGGCCATACATCAAAATACGTTTAAAAGCATAGATAGCCGGATACTTTGTAAATCTTTGTGCGATGCGTGATTTAAATTCGGTAATGAAACTTTCTTTTTGATTTCCTTCCAGACGTTCCAGATACGGCAATAATGCAGTTCCTGAAATAAATTCATATAAAGCCTCATGATCATCTGCAATAATAGGATATACCTTCTGGAAAATTTCTATATCCTGAATTCCGTTATCAAACAAAATCTGAGCATACTCATCCATCGAAAGCACCGGTGAATCACGGTTGAAATGATTTAACTGTGATGCATAAGGTTCTTCATCTGCCATTTCCGTAAGGATTTGATTGAGGATATTCTCTTTCTGAACAGGCATCTGAATAGCGAGCTGTCCTTTGGGGGATAGCAGTCCGATGATCTTAGGAAATAAAGTTTCATGATCGTCCGTCCATTGCAGCGCTGCATTACTGAAAACAAGATCCCATTGTTGATCAGACTGTGCTGTTTCTTCAATGCTCTGAAGCTTAAAGTGTAAATGATCATTTTCAAATTTTTTCGATTTTTCGAGCATTTCTGCTGATGAATCAATTCCTAAAAATGTAGAACCTGTCAGTTTTTCGGTTAAAATGGAAGTTTGTTCTCCGGTACCACAGCCTAAGTCAATGGCTTTTATATCGTTTTCAGGCTTGATTAATGCTGCTAAATCGTAAAAGGGTTTGTAGCGTACATCTTTGTACTGATCATATAGTTCGGGATTCCAGGGCATAAAAATAATTTTGAAGTGATATATAAAGGTAAAGAATCTATTTTAAAACAGGTGTCAAAATGCGGCCCGTTATTATTTAAATCAGCATAAAAAAAGCGACTGTTACTAAAACGGTCGCTTTTAATTTTATTGTTCAAGTTTTTCTTTGATGTATTTTGCGGTGTAAGACTTTTTATTTTTTGTCAGGTCTTCAGGAGTTCCTGCAAATACAACTTCACCACCGTGTTTTCCTGCTTCCGGACCAATATCAATGATGTAATCGGCACATTTGATGATATCCGGCTGGTGTTCAATAACAATCACGGAATGGCCTAGGTCAATCAATGCCTGCAGTGATTTCAACAGCTTCTGAATATCATGGAAATGCAGTCCTGTGGAAGGTTCATCAAAGATAAATAAAGTTTTATCCGTTGTTACCCCTTTTACAAGGAATGAAGCCAATTTCACACGCTGTGCTTCACCACCTGAAAGGGTAGAAGAGCTTTGTCCCAGCTGCAGATATCCTAAACCTACTTCCTGAAGAGGTCTCAGTTTCGTTACAATCTTTTCTTCATTATTATCTTTAAAAAATTCCAACGCTTCATTTACGGTCATATGAAGGATATCTGAGATATTTTTCTCATCAAATTTCACTTCAAGGATCTCGTTTTTGAATCGTGTTCCTTTACAAACTTCGCATTCAAGCTCGATATCTGCCATGAACTGCATAGAAACGTTGATAACGCCTTCTCCCTTACATTCATCACATCTTCCGCCATCTACGTTGAAGGAGAAATGTTTAGGCTTGTAACCCATCATTTTCGCTACTTTCTGCTTGGCAAAAAGATCACGGATGTCGTCATAAGCCTTCAAATAGGTTACCGGATTTGAACGGGATGATTTTCCGATCGGATTCTGATCAATCAATTCAATGTTTTTGATCAGTTTTTTTGGGAATTCTACGGAATCATAATCTCCTTTTTTACCACCCATTCCAAGCTGGATCTGAATGTCATTCGTAAGGATTTCTTTCATCAGAGTAGATTTTCCGCTTCCTGAAACTCCGGAAATAACAACCAGGCTTTCCAGTGGAACATCTACATCTATATTTTTAAGGTTGTTCTGACGGGCTCCTTTAATATGAATCCACTCTTTTCCTTTTCTTCGTTTCTTCGGAACTTCAATTTCCAGTCTTCCTGTAAGATATTCTGAAGTAAGGGTGTTGGCTTTTTTCAGATCTTTATAATCTCCTGCAAATACCAGTTCACCGCCAAGGTAACCCGCTTCCGGACCAATATCAATAATATAATCCGCGGCTCTCATTACATCTTCATCGTGTTCTACCACAATTACGGTATTTCCAAGGTCACGAAGATTTTTCAATACTTCAATCAGGTTTTCTGTGTCTTTGGAGTGAAGACCGATAGAAGGTTCATCCAGGATATAAATGGAACCTACCAAAGAACTTCCTAAGCTTGTTGCTAAGTTGATTCTCTGACTTTCCCCTCCTGAAAGTGTATTGGAAGTCCTGTTTAATGTTAAATAGCCTAATCCTACTTTTAATAAAAATTCCAGACGGGTTGTGATTTCATAGATCAGCCTTTTAGCAACCTCTTTGTCATGATCTGAAAGCTTTAGTCCATTGATTACCGGAGCCAGCTCATCCAAAGGGAGTTCTATCATCGACTGGATATTATGTCCATCAACTTTTACCCAGCTTGTTTCTTCACGCAGTCTCAATCCTTCACACGTAGGACAAAGAGTTTTTCCTCTGTAGCGTGAAAGCATTACTCTGTACTGGATTTTATATAGGTTTTCTTCAAGCATTTTGAAGAAATTATTGATGGATGGGAAACTGCTTTTTCCGTCACCTTTCCAAAGGAAATTTTTCTGCTCTTTTGTTAATTGGTGATACGGTTTGTGAATAGGGAAGTCACCTGCTTTTTTGATGAAATCTTTTTTCCACTCACTCATGGTTTCACCTCTCCAGCTTACAACGGCATCTTCGTAGATGGATAATGTTTTATTGGGAACTACAAGATCTTCATCTATTCCGATTACTTTTCCATATCCTTCACATGCAGGACATGCTCCGTATGGATTATTAAAGCTGAAAAAATGAACATTCGGTTCCAGAAATTCAATTCCGTCCAGTTCAAACTTATTGGAGAATTCCTTTACTTTTTCAGTATCTGTATTTTTTAATGAACAGTAGCCGCGCCCTTCATAAAATGCCATCTGAATAGAATCCGCAAGTCTCTGCAAAAAGCTTTCGTCTTCTTCATAAGAGAAACGGTCAATGACAAGATTGATCGTCATTCCTTTTTCCGGAGCGAATCCAAAGCTTTCCAGATCCTCGATTCCTGCTAAGTTTCCGTTGATTTCAAGTCTTGTGAAACCTGCAAGTTTTAAGACGTTCAGTGTTTCTTTAAAATTGTCAGCATCATATTCTAAAGGAGCTGTCAATAAGAAAGACGTATCTTTTTTAGATGCTTTGATAAAATCTACTACATCAGAAACCGAATCTTTTTTCACTTCTTCACCCGAAACAGGAGAAAAGGTTTTCCCGATTCTGGCAAAAAGAAGTTTCATATAATCGTAGATCTCCGTAGAGGTTCCTACCGTAGAACGCGGATTGGAAGAAATTACTTTCTGCTGGATCGCAATAGACGGCGCAAGCCCTTTAATGTCATCTACTTTCGGTTTTTCTAATTTCCCCAAAAACTGACGCGCATAAGAACTTAAACTTTCAACATATCTTCTCTGCCCTTCAGCATAAATGGTATCAAAGGCCAGAGATGACTTACCGCTTCCTGAAACTCCTGTAATAACAATCAGTTTATTCTTCGGGATCAGGACATCTATATGTTTCAGATTGTTAAGATGTGCATTCTTAACGAAAATCTGCTTTTTTATGTCTATTTCTGTTGTATTAGCCATATTTTGTTTATTCATAAAAGTGACTGTACAGCATAAGGCTGCCAGTATAATGGTGTTTTGCCACAGAATATTCCAAGGCTGTCATCAATTGAATTTTTCCTCTATTCTTGAATCTGTCTGATATTTTTAGTTAAAAAATACAGTTGAAACAGAATAGTTTCATCATAAAATTAAGACCCACAAAATTACGAATTTTTAGTGAAAATTTTATGCATATATTATTGTTAAAAATTATTATTATAAATGGTAAATCAGGGGAATAAAATGGGAAAATAATCATCGGAAAATGATAAAATGAAGCTGATTTTGTGATTTATTCTCGTTTTACTGTGTATTTTACTACTTTATATAGTTTTAGAAAATATGTTAAATTTTTTTATGAAACTATTGTTTTGTATTTTAAAATTATTTAAAATTGTACCCTTAAATATGTACTAAGAAATGAGAAAATTATTCAGAGATCTGGTTACACATTTAATGAAGAAAAGATAGAATTACTCCCTCACACAGATGCAGCATTACGCTGCATCTTTTTTTATGACAACTATCATTTGCCTGTCTTGGTGAACTCCCTTACTTTTGGAATCTGTTATAAAAGAAAACTACGGAAACGATTATGATCAAAAAGATAGGAAGTGCTTTTTTTCTGGGATCTTTACTTTGGGTACATGCACAGGAGAAGACAACAGATATTGAAAGCATTGAATTTCAGGGAAAATTCATCTCTACACCTTATAAAAGTACCAACCAGAACATCAGCGTTATCAGCAGAGAAGATATTGTAAATTCTCCGGCTAAAAGCATAGACGAAATTCTTCAGCAGGTACCGGGAATGGATATCAGAAGGAGAGGAGCCAATGGGGTGCAGAGTGATATCGGTTTCCGGGGAAGTTCTTTTGAGCAGGTTCTTCTGCTTCTGAACGGAATCAGGATGAATGACTCCCAGACCGGACATAACAATATGAATATTCCGGTTGATCTGGATGAGGTAGAAAAGATTGAAATTATAAAAGGGCCTGCTGCCAGACGTTTTGGGCAGAATGCTTATGCCGGTGTTATCAATATTATTACTAAAACCGTTCCCGGAAAAAAAGTGAAGATCAGTGCAGAAGGGGGAGATTTCAGTACGTATGGTCTTGGCTTCAATGCGCAGATAGGAAATGAAAAGTTTACCAATTCCCTTCAGGCCAATTCTGCTTCTTCAGAAGGGTATATGTTTAATACTGATTATGAGATCAGAAATGTTTTTTATCAGGGAAAACTGAATATTAAAAACGGAGATGTGAGAGTACAGGCAGGTTTTTCGGAAAAGAAATTCGGGGCCAATGGTTTTTATGCTTCCAAAGATGCAACAAAGCAGTATGAAGAGACACAGGCATCTATTGTAAGTGTAGCTCACCAACAGACGTTTGGGAAACTAAAGCTTAATTCAAATGTATACTGGAGAAGAGGTCAGGATATGTATCTTTATAACAGATGGGATCCTGATTTTTACAGAAATATGCACATTGGAAATAACGTAGGCGGTGAAGTAAATTCCAGCTACCAATGGGGGTTGGGTACAACCGGAATTGGAGTAGAGCTTAGAAAAGAATTTTTGGTGAGCAGTAATCTGGGTGACAGAAACCGTTTTGTATCTCAGGTTTTCTTTGAACATCATTTTTCATTACTGGATAAAAAACTGAACATCAGTCCGGGAATTTCATGGGCTAACTACTCTAAAGAAGGAAATTTCTTTTATCCTGGTCTGGATGTCGGCTATAACTTTACTCCTAATAGTAAAATCTACGGAAATATTGCAAAAGTACATCGTATACCTACCTTCACCGAACTTTTTTATATAAGTAAAACAGAACAGGGAAATCCGGACTTACAGCCTGAAAATGCGCTTTCATCCGAGGTAGGATATCAATATCAAAATAACAGAATTTTAGCTAAAATAAGCGGGTTTTTAAGGAATTCCAGCAATTCTATTGACTGGGTTAAAAATGACCCGGGTGACAAAGTATGGTTTGCCCAAAATGTAGGAGATATCAAAACCAAAGGGATCGAGGCAGAGTGGAGCCACAGGCCGGTAGACTGGCTGAAATATACTATTGGCTATACTTATATCGACAGCAAATATGAAGAGAAAAACGGATTGGTTTCGAGATATATCCTTGATAATCTGAGACACCAGTTTATTTCCAAATTAGAGGTGAAATTCCTGAAAAACTTTACCAACGAGCTTGTTTACCGTTATAATGAAAGAGTAAATCTGGGAACTTATAATCTTGTTGATGAAAAGCTGAGTTTTGCTAAAAAGGACTACTCAGTGTATGTTTTGATTAACAATATTACCAATACAAACTACACGGAAGCATTTGGAGTAGCAATGCCGCAAAGGTGGTTCCACATTGGGTTTTCTTACACAATTAATATTAAGTAGGTGTTAATTTAATATTAATGAAAGTTAATATTAACAAATTGTTAAAAAATATACATTTGCAAAAATTTTTTATGAAACGTCTTATAGGCTTAGGTTTACTACTTGGTATTTCTTTTTTTAAAGCACAGGAACATATTTCCAGCTTCAATGCAGTGACTCTGACCTATAAGTTTCATCCGAAATTTTTCCTTTATGCAGAAGGACAGATGCGTGGTAATGAAGATTATACCTACCCTGATTATTATGAGATAAAAGGGGGAATAGGGTATAATCTTACCAAAGATCACAAGCCTTTCATAGGATTGGGAAGATATGTCAACTATAAAGACCATAGTTTAAGCAGAGAGGAGTTCAGGGTATGGCTTCAGGATGTGATTGATATTAAAAAAGGCATCGTGAAGTTTGAAAACCGTTTTCGTGTTGAGAAAAGCTGGTTCTATGAGCCTAAAACAGATCTTACTTCCCAGAGAATGCGCTACAGATACCGTCTGAATGTAAGTGTTCCTTTAAATTCCAAAACCATTAAAAAAGGAACTGTCTTCGCTAATGCGTATGACGAAATCTTCTTTGTGAGCCCAATGAAGCCTAGTTTTGCCAGAAACAGAGTGTATGGCGGGTTTGGCTATCAGATTGATGATTACTTTGGAATCGTGAGCGGATATCTTTGGCAGCGTGAATTTGAAGCAAAAGGGAATAAAAATTTACATTTTATTTATCTTGCCTTAAACATCAACATTGATGGAACGAACCATCACACGAAGACCTACGATTTCCCGGGTGCAGATTAATTCTTATTTAAACCTGACTGAAAATTTAATAAATCCAGCTTAGAATTAAGGTAGTGATCGCTGAGTAATGCCCGGTATTTTTCAATCAGCAAAGATACAGCACTTACCTCATGCTCAATATATTTGTCTTTGTTGAAGTAGATGTATTCGGAATCTACAAATTCCTGTAAAAGTTTTTTATCTTCATCACTTAACGCTTCCTTATACGCTGAGTTTTCAAGAAGTTCCCTGGTCTTTTGTTTAAAAGGTTCTTCTGCTTTTAATAACTTGGCTCTATGTTTACGGATTTCTTCAAAGGGTAAAGTGACCGCCATAAACTGTAGATATACCGTAAATTCATTAAGACTTTTCTGATAATCGTCAAATTCTCTGTCTATAACTGCCAGTTTCTTATATTTGGCAAGCAGGTGTTTTTTCAGGTCCTCATCAGAAATATGATAATAATGCTGAAAGATAGCTTTGTCATTTTCAAGAAGTTCTTCCTGTACCTTTTTCAGTTCATTTTCAAGACCAGGAATAAGATTTCTGGCATCTTTTGCTTTGTACAGACTGCCATCAAACCTGAAGGTTTTTATTTCTTTCGGATAGGAAGCCAGGTATTGCAGCGTCTGAATATCACTCTCTATTCCGGATTTTTCGTAGACTAAAGATACTTTTTTGTCACTGAAAAGTTCAGAAACATCATGAGACGAGGAGCCTGAAATTACAGTTTCAATATTTTCTACAATAGGATTATGCCTTTCGTAATATCCGTTAAAATCTGAACTGAAAGTTTTATAGTTGTTATCGTCCAGATAGAGTTGTATAAAACTTTCATCATCTATCACTTCTCCTACATTTTTTACACTGCGTAAAGTAAGGAATTTCGACGTCATGGTTTCGCAGATAGTATCAAAACCACTGATGATCTCTTTTGCATACCTGTGGTCTGCAGGTGTATTTCTGGTTTCGTTTGTTTTAATCCTTTCAATTCTTTTTAGGATATCCGGATGTGAAGTCCATTGGTCTTCAATTTCTATTCTGGATTTATTATATCGGGTAAGATCTTCGGCATCTATTTTAGGAAGCCCGTTTACGTAAGGATGATTGTTTCTTTCGCATAAGATTTTCATTAAAGAGATCTGATTTTTATAAAGATTCTTTGGAAGATATTTTTGCTGGCTTTCAACATAAAAATTAAAAGAATAATTAAAAGCAGCATCACTTAATTCCAGTCTTAAGAGAGATGAAGCCTGCTCTTCAGGATTGGTAATAAAGGTGGAAATAGCATCTGCATGGTATTCCATTTCTCTTTGGAGAGAAGCATGGTTTTTGAAAAGAAAATTTGATATGCTTTTAAGAACAGATTGAAATGCATTGATGAAACTGACCGATATCAGACCAAAAATTTTAAAAACAGCATTGCCTCCTGAAAATTCTAATATGAAATTTTCGTACTCTTTATTATTGTAAACCGTTTCAAAGATTATTTTTTCAGCCTGATTCACGTAGCCGCCCACCTTCATGCTTTTTTGAGAAAAATGTCCAAACTCATGGGCTAAAACGGATCTTAATTCTCCCACACTGGTTGAATTGATAAGTCCAACCCCGATCGTCAGATTTTTCTTTACCGGCAAAAACATACTCCAGAAAATGGAATTATAGCTTACACTGGCATTCACATCAGGTGAAAGAAAAACTTTTTGTGGAGCTTTTACTTTGGTTTCAGCTACAATTTCATCAATAATGGCAAACAGTTCAGGCTGGTGGGATCTGTTGACTTCTATCAGGTGACGGGTGCTGTAATGTGTCTTTTTGAAAATAAATTTAACAAGAAATATAAACACAAAAACTCCAACACTTAACAATCCTGCTGCACCAAAAACTGTGAAGTAATTGAGAGAAATACTTAACAGCTTTATGGCCCCGTATCCTAATAAGCATATCATCAGGAGTGAGGCGAGTATAAGTATCATATAGATCAGAAAAAAAACTGAAATAGATACAATAGCAGAGACCAGCTTGGATTGATAAGCTGATGAAATTTTAGGGAGGTTATTAGTCATGTGTTTTTTATTAATATTTCTCTATCAGATAACGATACGCTTTCAGATATTTGTTGAATCTTTTAATATCCTTAGGGGTAAGTTCTCTGTTGACTCTTCTAAGATCCATGTTGTCACGAAGGTCATTCAGCTTTACGGCAACAGAGAGCAGAGATCTTTCTGTTCTTTTAATGAAATCATCGTAATCTTCTTCCGGATCAAACTTGGTAAGACAGCTGATAGCGAAAATAATATATTCTGGAAACCCTTCAGACCTTAAATAATCCAGACTGAATTCTTCCGGATGATCTTCTACTACATCATGCAGTACACCTACAATTTTTTCGTCCAGTGTTTTACCATAATTCATCACACGCATTACGTGGGCTATGTATGGGGCATGGTATTTATCTGTTTGTCCTTTATGGGCTTTGTCGGCAATTTTGATTGCTCTATTCAGTAATTCTTCTTTTGTCATTTCTAATGAAAAATAGAGTACAAAAATAAAAAATGCCTTAAAAAAATAAGACATTTTTATTAAGATTATTTCAATTCATTTTAAAGATCCGCTTCATCCTCTACGTGAGCGTGTGGAGCATTGTTTTTTACAGATTCTATTCCGTTTTCCATGCCGTTGTCAGATTCATACATCTGGCTGGTTCCTATGATCTGCCCATTGCCTGCTTTTAGATTGAAATAACATCTGCCGTCTTTGGCTGTATTTCTTTCAAATTTTGAATCTTCCTGTGAATAGGTCTTTACAGATCCTATTCCGTTTTCGCAGGATGGCTTTGTGCTGTAACCCTGGCTGGTTAAAATAACCTGTCCGTTTCCTGCTTTGAGGTTAAACTGAAAGTCTCCGTTTGTTCTCTTAGAGATAATAAATTTTCCCATGTTTATCGTTTTTAAATTTGTGTTGTGTTATTTAGAGGGTGTGAGTTTCTTTGGACCTACCTTGAACTTGTCAGGCGTAATAACGTTTAAAATTTTGTATTGCGAATAGTCCTTTGAGGGTTCTTTTAACGCCAGATAGATTATGGTGTCATCAAGGTTTCTTAATCAGCATTTTATAGAGCCCTGTGCGGGACTGATCTGATTTCAGCGAAAAGTACCCGGGGAATTTCCCTTTGCTGACAATTTTTATGGTATCTGTTTTGGGAATAGGAATTGAGTTTTCTTTTTTTTGTGCCGTCAGAGCAGCAGATAAAAGAAGTAGTGGAAATAATGTCTTCATTATGTTTTTCGTGTTTTTATGGTTTTAGTTATAATAAAATTAGCAAAAATTATTGATATTTAAAAAACTTTAAATATCAATTCCTCATACAAATACTTTTTTACGTTTTTCGAGTTTGGTTTATTTCTGCCTGATTTATATTTTAAATATATAAAAAACGCCCCAAAATGAGGCGTTTTGAATCAAATTTATGTTATTAAAGACTAATAAGCCCCTTTCTGGATATAGTGAGCAGCCACTTTTTCAGTTAAGGCTACTACATTCGGGTGGTTGGTATATTTTGTGAATCTTCTTAATCCGGAAAGCATCATTCTCTGCTCGTCTCCTTCAGCAAAAGAAATGATTCCTTCTTTAGCCGCAGTGATGATTTTCTCAACAGCTTTGTAAAGGTTCAACTGAGCCATAGCTGCTTCTACAGATTCAGGAGAGAAGTGTTTCTCTGCTCTTAATACCGCAGATTCTGCCATATAGATCTGGTTAAGGATTTCAGAAGCATTTAATAATAAGTGCTGTTGTTTCTCAATATCCATCATGAATTTCTGAAGTGCAGCTCCGGAAACCATCAGGAATACTTTCTTAAGATTTGCAATAATTGCTTTTTCTTCACTCATGAATTCTGAATAATCAGGAACTTCAAATGAAGGAATACCCATCAATTCTTTGCTGATTGCCATTGCAGGAGATAAAAGATCTAATTCACCTTTCATTGCTCTCTTAATAAGCATTCCTACCGCTAATAATCTATTGATTTCGTTGGTACCTTCATAAATTCTACCAATTCTGGCATCTCTCCATGCAGATTCCATTGGGGTATCTTCGGAGAATCCCATTCCTCCATAAATCTGGATTCCTTCATCCGCTGTATTTTGAGTAAGGTCAGAAACGAAAACTTTAAGGATGGAAGCTTCTACCGCAAATTCTTCAACACCTTTTAATTCAGCTTGCTGGTGATCCATTCCGCCAGCAACTAGTTCTGCAATTTTATCTTCAACATTTTTTGCTAAACGGTAAGAACCCGCTTCACTCACAAAAACTCCGGTTGACATTTCTGCAATTTTCTTTCTGATTGCTCCGAAAGTAGAAATAGAAACACCAAACTGCTTTCTTTCATTTGAATATTGAATAGCATGGTTTAAAATTCTTCTTTGTCCGTCAAGGTTTGCTGCAGCTAATTTAATTCTACCAACATTTAATGCATTCAAAGCGATTTTGAAACCGTTGTTTCTTTCACCTAACATATTTTCAACAGGAACTTTCATATCATTGAAGAAAACCTGACGGGTAGAAGAGGAACGAATTCCTAATTTATGTTCTTCTTCACCAAATGTTAAACTGTTCGGATTTTCCAATTCTGAACGGTTGATTACGAAACCTGTAATGTTTTTATCATCATCAATCTTTGCAAATAATGTGAAAGTATCTGCAAAACCTGCATTGGAAATCCACATTTTCTGTCCATTGATGATATAATGTTTTCCGTCTTCTGACAATTTTGCTCTTGTTTTCCCTGAATTGGCATCAGATCCTGCATCCGGCTCAGTCAAACAATAGGCACCGAATTTTGTTCCTGTAGCTAAATCCGGAAGGTATTTCTTTTTCAATTCTTCACTCCCGTAAAGTAGAGTAGGAAGAGTTCCGATTCCTGTATGTGCTCCATAAGCTGTTGCTAATGAACCATTTCCTCCGGAAACATAATCGCAAGCCAACATAGTACTCACAAATCCCATTCCCAAACCTCCATATTCTTCAGGAACAGTAATTCCTAATAGTCCCATTTCTCCTAATTTACGCATTGTTTCTTCAGTCAATGCATAATCTTTTTTCTCGAAACGATCATGTTGTGGAATAACTTCTCTGTCAATAAACTCTTTAGCAGAATCACGAAGCATTTTTTGCTCTTCACTCAGTTCTTCAAGACTGAAAATTTCGTTTGCAGGAATTTGTTTAATTAGGAATTCCCCGCCTTTTAATGTAGCCATATGTTATTTTGTTATTTAATTTTTTAGACCTTTAGATCATAGACGAAGAGATGATAGATTTCAACATTGTCTATTTTTTTTGTCTATTATCTATCCGTCTATTCTCTTAATTAGTTTCTGTTTAAAGTATTTTGAAATACCATTGTTGCTTTTTGAAATTCTTCAATTTTAATTTCAAAGATTTCGGTTTTTTCATCAGATAAATATTTTCTATGATTTGCTAACAATATTTGTGTTTGCAATTCAAATGAAGAACCTAAAGAAATATCTAAAAAATGACTAAAAGACTTATTTGTTCTGCTTGAACCTTCGGCTATGTTTGACGGAATTGAAATAGTACATCTGTCCATTTGGCTCTTCAACCCATATTTTTCATAAGATGGAAAAGTATCTGTAAGATCTAAAGTTAGCCTTGATAATTCCATACTCATTTGCCAAATTTTAAGTTTCTTAAAATTGTGTCTTTTAAAATCATTCATTCATTTCTTGCATTTTTACCTTCTATTATCTATCCGTCTATTATCTTATTTATCTATTTATAATAGTTCAAAAATAGAAGCCGCTCCCTGTCCTGTTCCTACACACATAGAAACCATTCCGTATTTGTTTCCGCGCTTTCTCATTTCGTCAAGAAGTTGAACTGTTAATTTCGTTCCTGTACATCCAAGAGGGTGACCTAAAGCGATGGCTCCTCCGTTTACATTTAGAATATCAGGATTTAAGCCTAATTCTTTCTTAATGGCAACAGATTGTGATGCGAATGCTTCATTTAATTCGATTAATTCAATATCTTTTAATTCTAAACCTGCTTGTTTTAAAGCTTTTGGAATAGCATAGATAGGTCCCATTCCCATGATTCTTGGCTCTAATCCGGCTGCAGCATAAGCAACTAATCTTGCTTCAGGCTCCAAACCTAATTCTTTTACCATTTCCTCACTCATTACCATTACAAAAGCTGCTCCGTCACTCATTTGAGAAGAGTTTCCGGCAGTTACGCTTCCTCCGTTGGCAAATACAGGTCTTAATTTTGCTAAGCCAGCTAAAGAAGTATCAGCTCTTGGACCTTCATCTATTGAAAAATCAAACTTTTTAGTCTGTAGTTTCTGATTTTCATCCAAGAAGTTATATTCTACAGGAATCGGAACAATCTGGTTGGCAAATTTTCCTTCCTGATTTGCTTTTAAAGCTTTCATATGAGATTCAAAAGCGAACTGATCCTGCTCTTCTCTGGTAATATTATATTGTTTAGCTACTTCTTCCGCTGTGTAACCCATTCCCCAATAGTAATCAGGATTTGTTTTTGCGATATCCGTTTCAGGAACCGGTTTATAACCTCCCATTGGAATGTATGACATCGATTCTGTACCACCTGCGATGATACAATCTGCCATACCAGCCTGGATTTTTGCGGAAGCAATGGCAATCGCCTCACTTCCTGAAGCACAGTATCTGTTTACGGTAACTCCCGGAACTTTATCCGTATTCAATCCCATTAAAGAGATCAGACGTGCAACGTTCAGCCCTTGTTCAGCTTCCGGCATTGCATTTCCTACGATAAGGTCATCAATTCTGTTTTTATCTAATTGTGGTAGCTCAGCCATTAATTTTTCAATAACGGTAGCCGCCATGACATCAGGTCTTGTAAATCTTAAACTTCCTTTTGGAGCTTTTCCAACGGCAGTTCTGAAACCTTTTACTATGTATGCTGTTTTCATTTGTTTTGTTTAATTAAATTGTTTTAAGAATTTTTGCCTCGTAGAGGTAAACTGTTCCTAGTCTTTGTTTATGCTTTCTTTGTGGAGCTCCGTAGGAGCGACCTGTTAATCACTAATCCATTCAAATAAATATCTTGAATCATATTCTATTTCAAATTTTGACATAAAATCCAGATATTCTTCTCTAAAAGTTTTCTTTTTATGATGCTCCTCCTGATTTAAAATATATTTTACAACAGAATCAACACTGCTTTTAGAATAAGAAAAAGCTCCGTACCCTTCCTGCCAATTGAATTTTTCATTGATCCATCCTTTTTCATTGATGAATTTTGAAGAACCTGCTTTAATATCTCTTACTAAATCTGAAACCGATAGTGTCGGATTCATACTTACGAGAATATGGACATGGTCCGGCATTGCAAAAACTGCGAATAATTTTTGGTTTCTATTGGAAACAATACCTGTTATAAACTGATGTAATTCTTCTCTGTTTTCTTTTGGAATCAGATTTTGTCTTCCTTTTACAGCGAAAACAATTTGAATATAAATCTGAGTGTAGGTATTTGCCATACATTAACAGGCCGCCTCTACGAGGCTTTCCAATTTTTTAAATTATTCATGCTATTAACAGTTCGCTCCTACGGAGCTTCCTGTTAGTTTCTTAATGGTTTACCATTTTGTAACATATACTGAATTCTTTCCAGAGTTTTTCTTTCCCCACAAAGCTGAAGGAAGGTTTCTCTTTCAAGGTTCAATAGATACTGTTCTGTTACTAATGTTGGTTCAGATAAGTTTCCACCTACCATTACGTTGGCCAGTTTATCAGCAATTTTCTTGTCGTGTGCAGAGATGAAGTTTCCGGTTAGCATCTGGTCTGTTCCTACGTAGAACATCCCTAGTGCATCTTTACCAAGAACTTTTACTTTTTGCTCGATAGGTTGGGTATAGCCTTGTTCTGCTAATAGTTTTGCTACTTTTTTAGCTTCGGCAATTTGTCTGTTTTTACTTACGGAAACGATGTCTTTTCCTTTTTCAAGGATTCCCATATCATAAGCTTCATATGCTGACGTAGCTACTTTACCCATTGCGATGTTCATGAAAGCATCACGAAGTCTGTTATTTTTCACGTCATCATTATGGAATTCTCTGGAAGTTCTTAAAGTAAGTTCTTTAGTACCACCACCACCAGGAATTACACCAACTCCGGTTTCTACCAGTCCGATGTATGTTTCTGCGGCTGCAACCACTCGGTCGGCATGCATTGTCATTTCGCATCCTCCACCCAGAGTCATTCCGTGAGGAGCTACAACTACAGGAATAGAAGAGTAGCGTACTCTCATCATAGATTTCTGGAAGTAAGCGATAGCCATATTCAAATCATCCCAATCCTGCTCAATAGCCATCATAAGAATCATGGCAAGGTTAGCTCCTACAGAGAAGTTAGCTCCCTGGTTTCCAACTACTAATCCGTCATATTCTTTTTCTGCTAAATCAATCGCTCTGTTTAATCCGTCAAGAACTTCGCCTCCAAGAGAGTTCATTTTTGAACGGATCTCGAAGTTGATGATTCCGTCTCCTAAATCTTCAATAGCTGCACCGGAATTGCTCCAAAGTGTTTTATTTTTTCGGATGTTGTCTAAGATGATGAATGCATCCTGACCCGGAATTTTGTTATATTCTCCTGAATTTTTATCAACATAAATACTTTGCCCTTCGTCATTAACTTTATAGAAGGTTTCTACGTTCTTTACCCAGTCTGAAACTTCGTATCCTGCATCTTTCGCAAGCTCGATACCTTTTGCAACACCTACCGCATCCCAGATTTCAAACGGTCCGTTTTCCCATCCGAAACCAGCTCTCATGGCATCGTCAATTTTATAAACTTCGTCAGAGATTTCAGGAACTTTATGTGAAACGTAAGCGAATAATGCTCCTAAAGATTTTCTGTATAATTCACCGGCTTTATCTTTACCTCCGATCAAAACTTTGAATCTGTCAATTGGTTTGTCAATTGTTTTTGTTAATTCTAAAGTAGGGAATGATGACTTTCCTTGAAGTTCATACTCTAAAGTGTCAAGGTTTAATCCGTGAATTTCAGATTTTCCTTCTGCATTTTTCACTTTTTTATAGAACCCTTGTTCCGTTTTTGAACCTAGCCATTTATTATCCATCATTTTCTGGATATAGTCTGGAAGCGCAAAAACATCATTGAAATTATTGGCCTCAGCACCGCTCTGGCGAACTCCGTTGGCTACCATTACCAAAGTATCAAGACCTACAACGTCAGCTGTTCTGAACGTAGCAGATTTTGGACGTCCGATCACCGGACCTGTTAATTTATCAACATCAGAAACGGTAAGCCCTAATTTCTGTACATTGTGAAGAAGATCCATCATCGAGAATACACCGATTCTGTTGGCGATGAAAGCAGGTGTATCTTTGGCTAAAACGGTTGTTTTACCTAAAAATTTCGCCCCATAGTTCATATAGAAATCGATGATCTCAGGATCTGTATCGTTAGTAGGGATAATCTCTAAAAGAGGAAGGTATCTTACCGGATTGAAGAAGTGGGTTCCTGCAAAGTATTTTTTGAAATCTTCACTTCTTCCTTCAGTAAGGAAATGAATAGGAATACCGGATGTATTGGAAGAAATCAATGTTCCCGGTTTTCTGAACTGTTCAATCTTTTCGTATACAGACTTCTTGATGTCAAGTCTTTCTACTACTACTTCAATGATCCAGTCTGTGTTTTTTATTTTCGGAAGATCATCATCGAAGTTTCCGATTTTAATTCTGTCTGCAAACTTTGGTGAATAAAGAAGTGCAGGACTTGCTTTTTTAAGTTTTTCAAAGTTTTCGGAAGCAATTCTGTTTCTCACTACCTTGTCATCTTTGGTCAAACCTTTTTTCTGTTCAGCTTCAGTAAGTTCAAAAGGAACAATATCCAAGAGTGATACTTCAACACCGATGTTGGCGAAGTGAGCAGCGATACCGCTTCCCATAATTCCTGAACCAAGAACCGTTACATGTTTGATTCTTCTTTTCATATGTAAATTTTTATTTTTTATAAGATTATATGACACCCGAAGGTTTCATCATAATTTATTTTCTGTTGTTTAATAATTCGTTTGCTATTTTCATGATTTCGGTCATCACGTCTTTAAAAGCATCCAGCTTTTCGGGAGCAATTTTTTCCATCACCTTCTTATTGAAGTTGACAACGACTTCCTTTGACATATTTCTGGAGTTTAATCCTTTATCTGTAAGCTTAATAATAACCTCTCTTTTATCAGTGGTTGTCTTTTCCTTATAGATATATCCGTTATCTTCCAGAAGTTTGATGATTCTCGTTAATGAAGTGGGTTCAATAGCCATCTTGGGACCAAGATTGGTACTTCGGGTTCCTTCTTTAGGGTCAATTTTAAGAAGAGTAAGGGCCTGTACCGCTGTGGAATCATGTTCCTGGGCCAGCTCTGTGTACATTTTAGAAACAGCCAACCAGGTCTGTTTTAAAATTAAATCTACGTTTTCTATTTTTTCCTTATTATTATTATCCATCATTTTTGCGCCAATGGTTTAACCCAAATATAATAAATATTATGCATGCATAATATTTATTGACGTTAAATTTTGTTAATAACCTGATAATAAATAGATTAAATTATATGATTAGCATAATACTATGCATGCATAGTATGTGGATTAATCAAAGAAAACTCAGTATTAATGAATGTTTGGGATTAAATTAATGATTTCTTCAAAAGATTCACATTGGTATCGGGCTGAATCTTTAGTAATTACCCAAAAAGCATTCTGAAAATCAAAATTAAGGGCTGACAGGTCTTTTGGGAAGTTTTTTTGAAGCAGAGAATACAGCATTTCCTTATGAAACTGCGGTGCCGAGATGAAAGGCGGAATAAAAGTCTCATTGATCTGAAATAATGATGCATTGGTAAGCTCATCATGCTGGAACAAAATATCCTCAACAATTCCTGAATACAACTGTTTTTCCTTTACATACCATATTTTGTCTGCAAATTCTTTGGCTAATCTCCAGTCATGGGAAGAAAACAGAATTAGTTTATTCTGTTCTTTAGCCAGTTTTCTTAAGGTTTTAAGAATGATGATCTTATTTTTTTCGTCCAGATGAGTAGTTGGTTCATCGAGGATAATAATGGGAGAATTCTGGGTTATCGCCCTTCCAATGAAAGCTTTCTGAAGATTTCCGTCCGACAGGTTTTTCAAAAGGGTATATTTGTATTGATTTAAATCCAGTTCTTCAATGATGTGTGCCACTTCCTCACGGTCTTCTTTTTTTAGCTCAAAATAAAAAGGGTAGTAGATATATTTTCCAAGAGAAATAAGATCCTCAACCGTATAATGCTGCGGAATAACCGATTTTGAAAAAACAATAGCAATATTCTCCGCAATTTCTTTTACAGAAAGGCTTTTTACATTTTTTCCATTGATAGAAATTTCTCCATTTAGTAAAGGCAGCTGGTGCAGAATAGATTTGATCAGCGTTGTTTTTCCTACACCATTATTACCAATCAACAGGCATACATCACCAAGCTTTAGGTCCGCATTGGCATTGGAGATTAAAGTTGTACTGTAGCCGATATTTGCCTGTTTGATCTGTAGGTGCATACTTGATTTGATTATACGCAGAAGCGCAGAATGTTTTACAAAAATAAGGTTTTAAGGCGCAAGGAATCTGACTTTGTCAAAATTTTTATATTTTTTCTTTACAGGTTATTTACAATTCTTGTCACCCCATTTTTGAAAACATCAGATTGAAAATTGAGCAATAGTCCCAATTTACAGTTTGTCATTTTTAAATAAGTTAAAAGCTGTGCTTTATGGGCCGGAGATATATATTCAACAGTTTTTATCTCCAGAATTACTTTGCTTTAACCATCAGATCAAGTTTAAAGGCATTGTCTATTTTCAAATCTTCATATCTTCATATACAATTGGAAGAAGCTCTTGTTTTTCGACTAAAAATCCGGATTTTGTTAATTCATAGAATAAACATTCTTCATAAACGTGTTCAAATAGCCCTGCTCCAAGTTTTCTATGGATTTTTAATCCTGCTTCAAAAACAATTTTTGAGAGTTCATTTTCTGTCATTTGTGGTGCTTTTATTGAATTTAAATATAAGAATTATTAGATAACATAGATTTGAAGTATTTATAATTTAGAAGTGATGTTGGATATACGCAAGGGCGCAAAAAACTGTGAAAGCCTTGTATTTAAGACGCAAAGATTTTATCTACGATAAAATTGAATACTGAATATAATTCCATGATTTAAATATTGGATGGTTGCTGAAAATCTTTGATTTACTTGCGCCTTAAAATAGGCGGTTAGTATAAGAAAAAAACTTACGTCTTTGTGTTTATCCAACAAAAAAACTACACCTTATTTTGTTTCAAAAGCATCATCAGAATCACAGGAATCCCAAATACAGAGCTTATCACATTCAGAGGAATCTGTGTTTTTTCTGCAATCACCGAGAAAAGCAGCATGATCAGTATTCCCAGAAATATATTAAGAATCCACTGCTGCCAAAGTTTTGAAGGGTTATAAACAAGTCTGCAGAAGTGGGGAACAATAATTCCAATAAAAAGAATAGGTCCCAAAAATGCCGTAATAGAAGCTGAGAGGAGAGAAGAAGCAACTATTATTAAAAGCTTCAGCTGTTTCAGATTTACGCCTAAACTTTGTGCATAGGAACTGCCGAGAGAATTTCCAATAAGTGGTTTTATAGCTCTGAAACAGATAAATATCCCAATTAAAACCAAAACAAATAACACATAAATCTGGTTTCTGGTCACCATATTGTTGGCTCCGAAAGACCATAATATATAGTTTTTCAAACTTTGATTCTCCGCATAAAACTGAAGCAGTGATACAATGGCTCCGGCAAAAGCAGAGACAAGAAACCCAAAAATAATGAGATAAGATTTGTCCTGAAATCTGTTAGACATCGACAATAATATCAGCATCAGAAGTAAACTTCCACCAATAGCTGATAAACTGAGGAAACTGTTTTGTAAAAACTCTGGAAGTAAAATATCGTGGGAAAAGAAAATATAAAAGGCGACAGACAAGCTGGCTACCGAAGTGATTCCCAATATATCAGGTCCAGCCAGCGGATTTTGAAAATATTCCTGCATCAGAAAACCTGAAGTAGGAATTGAAATTCCGGCTAACATCATTACAAGTACACGATTGATGCGGATTTCAGCAATTTGATTATGATCAGAATTCAGAAAGAAATCCTGGAAATCTAAACTTAAAAATCCTGTATTCAGATTGATGACCGCACTAATAATAATGGCAATCACGAATAGCAAACACAGGATTTTAAATCTTTTTGACATGATTCAGAAAGAGTTCAGTCTGTTTTTATTGTAAGAAAGAATCGATTTTTGAATTTAATACATCTTCCGTCATCATTCCCAGATATTCATCGGTTTTATTTCCTTTTCTCATAAAAGTAAAAGGAATAGAACCTCCGTCCCATTGTTTGAAATTGGAAGTGAAGAAATTTTGATCTAATTTTTGTCCATCCAATAAAATAACACTTTTTCCCAGCTTATTTTCTGTAGCAAAATTCTTTACAGCATCAGCCCAGTCAGCTTTATCATCAAGATTGATGAAAGTGAATTTTACGGGTTTACCCTTCAGTTCCTCCATTTTGCTTTTAAAACTTGGAATTTCTCTCATACATGGCCCGCACCAGGTCGCAAAAAAGTTAGTGACATATAAAGTATCATTATTTTTTGCTAAATACTGACTTACATTTTCAGGAGAAAGTTCTTTGGGAACATACGTATCTTCCTCAGCACCTGTAGACTGGGCAACAGAAACAGAATCTGAAGCTGCTGTATTTTCGGTTTTCTGACCTTCTTTTTTACAGCTGTATAATGCAGTAAGGAGTAACGTTGATAAAATTATCTTCTTCATAAATTATTTTTTATCTATTTTTGAATTGAAGTTATGGAACAACAAATCTATAAAGGGAAACTGATACAGTTTCATCCGTTAAAAATAGCGAAAAAGGAAGAGCTGACCAAAAATACTTTTTCTCTGGAGTTTGATATACCTGAGAATTTAAAGGAAAATTTCAGGTTTGAAGCCGGGCAGTTCGTCAGTATAAGATTTCAGGCACATGGTAAAGAGGTTATTAATGATTATTCAATGACTTCGGCTCCTTATGAGGGCAAAATATCCCTGGGAATAAAGATCAACTCTCCTGAAGGTGCTGCTTCCCAGTTATTTCAAAACTATAATACAGGCGACGAACTGTGGGTAAGTGATCCTGGTGGCAGATTTACATTGGTGTCCAAACCCAGTGAATTCAGGACGATTGTAGCTTTTGCTGCCGGTATTGGAATTACCCCGATTTTGAGTCATTTTAAAAATATTCTTCACAACGAACCCAGAACACGGTTATTTTTATTTTTTGGAAATAAAAGTTCTGATGATCTGGTGTATCGGGACCAGCTGGATAATCTTGCCAGAACTTGTGGTGACAGACTTCAGATTTTTTACTTTTTCTCGCAGGAGAAAACAGGAGATCAGTTTTTTTATGGCAGACTGGATGCCAAGAAATTAAATCTTATCATCAATCAGATTCTTCATCTGGATGATACAGACGAAGAATCTACGATCTGGGATGCGGTGGACGAAGTGCTGATCTGCGGAAAAGGGGAAATGATCAAGACACTGGCCAATGCCTGCTATCACCATGGAATTCCGAAGAAGAACATCCATTTTGAACTTTTTGAAGAATTCAATGATGATATTTATCCTGTAGAAAAGGAATTTCCTCTGATTGAAGATATAGAGGTTGAATTTACCATGCTCGGAAAAAAATATACTACTCATCTTCCTGATAACAAGGATAAAATCCTGCAGCAGCTTTTGATTCAAAAGTTTCCGGTTCCTTATTCGTGTAAGTCCGGAATTTGTGGAAGTTGTGAATGTTCTTTGGAGGAAGGTGAAGTGGAACTGCTGGAAAATGAATATCTTACTGAAAAAGAGGAAGAGCAGAGACACATATTAGCGTGTATGTCTATTGTGAAAAGTAAAAAAATAAAGCTTAACTTTGATCTTAGTTGAGAGTTATTAGGAACATATTTAACCTGGGTTTTATATCATTGGAATTAGGAATTCTGATGATATGCTTCTGTAATGTGTGGGTTTTCGGGCTTACCAACGGGAGAACCTATACAAAAATCTCAAAAATCCCACCAAGGGAAGTTGCATTGGTTTTGGGAACATCTCCGAAAATGAGATCCGGAAAATCTAATCCCTATTTTACAAAAAGAATGGATGCTGCGGCTCTTCTTTATCATCATGGGAAGATCAAGAAAATTATAGTGAGCGGGGAGAAGAGTACAGGTTACAATGAGCCGAGAGCAATGAAAAATTATCTGGTTTATCTGGAAGGGGTTCCTGAAGATATTATTGTGGAAGACCCGAAAGGTTTCAATACCTATAAAAGTATTCTCCGTTGTAAGGATGTGTATAAAAAGAAGAATGTCATTATTGTATCTCAGGGATATCACAACCTTAGGGCTTTGTTTTTTGCGAGAAATAATGATATGAATGCTTTGGGATTTGATGCTCAGGATGTCACAAAGTCCGAAAGCTTCTACAGAAACCAGACGAGGGAAATCCTCGCCCGTGTGATTGCTGTAGTCTATTTTATTTTAGGCGTTTCTCCGGATTAGAAAGGATATCCGAACGCGATATTAACAGTAGGTTTAAAAGGCTGGATATATTTGAATCTCCATCGGTCTCCATCAGGTTTATTCGGGTCATAGATCTTATAAGCAAGATCAATTCTGGCCGTTACATAGGCGATATTAACCCTTAATCCGAATCCACTTCCGATACCTACCTGCTTCAGGAACTTATTGAATTTAAACTCATCCCCATATCCGTCATTATAGTTACGAAGACTCCATGTATTTCCTATATCGGTAAATAAAGCTCCCTCATAAGTCTTATTGAACGGAATTCGGTATTCAATATTGGTGGTAAGCTTCAAATTGTCTGTCATGTAAGTACGTACTCTTTCATCCACCTGAGAATCTGCAGGACCTAATCCTCCAAATGCTACCCAGGCTCTGATATCGTTGGAACCTCCATTGAAATATGATTTGATAATCGGCATATCCTGAGAATTTCCATACGGTATTCCAACCCCGATAAACTGGCGAAGGACCAATGTCTGGTTTCCATTGAATTTGAAATACTTCCTGGCATCAATATCAAATTTTATAAACTGTGCATATGGAAGTCCGAAAATGGTTTTTTGAGGACCGGTAACAACACCTCCGTCGTTACCCTTTTTATTGAATAAGCTTAAAATATTACCTGCAAGCTCAACTTTCCCATTGAAATAAAAGGCATTTGGATATTCTTTTTTCCCGATTTCACTGTATACAAAGTTATAAATCATAGAAGAAATAAGCACATCCTGCGTCTGTCTGTCTTTGTTCACCAATGTTCCCGTAAATGCCGTTAAAAGATCTCTTCCCTGCTGATCAAGACTTCCACGGTAAGCATCATTCTCAATAATCTTTTTGGAAACCTCATCTACACTGAGTTTTCCATCTTTATAATCTTGTCCGGTTTGTGCAGTTTCCGGGTTAAACATAAAATAATTCCCGAAAACTTCATCTTTTACCCTTCCGTCATTCACAAAATAATCATAGTAGGCATCTTTATTTTTTGTCAGACTGACCTGAGTATTGAATAAAGTAAGCTTGTGATACACCTGATCATTAACACTTGCCTGATAGTTCAGCCCCGTATTGAAAATCAACCTTCCCAACCCGATATTGTTCTGTATGGATGCCCCCAACAAAATAGATGAAGTAGGCGTATATCGTTTAGGAATGAATTTATAATAATTAAAAGGAAGCAAAAGCCTCGGGAAATTCAAAGATGCCTGAGCCGATATTTCATAGGCGGCAACTCTTTTATCAATATCCTTGGTACTTCTGATAGATCCAAATGTTCCTGAAAGGCTTGTGGAAAGGTTTTCTGCCCCTCTGAAAACATTTCGGGTAGTAAGGTCTACGGAAGGAGAGATACCGAGATTCAAGACCTGAGAATAATTGATATCTGTTCCCAGCTTAAATTCGTACTTCGGAAGCGGTTTTAATACATATAATAAATCAACAATACTGTCGTTAGGTGAAGACATTCCTCCTTGTCTCAGGGAATCTCTTGCCTTAACGATACTGAAATTGTTCATGGCCAAAAGGTTTCTCTTGGTGACATCAAGTTTAGTCTGATCAAAAACTTTTTTACTGTCCGGAATAATAGCTCTCCATATAGATGAAAGTTTATATTTGTCATTCATCGTATGGAACCTTATTCTTCTTAAGCTGTCTTTTTTTGTATTTTTAGGGTAGTCACCAGGCTCATCTACAATGGCAACATCTATATTTCCGAAAGTTGAAATCTTATAAGGTGTGTCCAGAGAGTCTTTATGGATTTCCAGTGTTAAAGGAATCTGCTTTCTGCTTTTAAGAGAATCTGCCACAAAATATACCTCATCATTGGAGGCGTTGAATCTGTAGAAACCAAACTCTCTCATCAGATCAGTAATTCGGGTTACCTCTCTCTCAAGAACGGTCTGGTCAAGTATCTGCCCGGATCTCACAAGACTTTTGTTCAGATTATAGTTGTAATAGCCTTTGATCCCCTGATCCGGAATATTGTAAAAATAATCCTTGATCATGGTAGGATCATTATGTTTAATAGAATAATTAACGGTTGCTTTTTTTGAAGCGGAGTCCAGATTATGTTTAAAGGTTACATCTGCATCCCAATATCCTCTGTAAGTAAGTCTTTTTTTAATAGACTCAGCACTTTTTTCACTTCTGGTCTGGTCAAGAATTACAGGCGGTGTCCCCCAATTATGCAATAAACGATCGAACAGCAAACTTTTTCCAACACTGCTTTTCATATCATATTTAAGGAATAAAGAGTCTCTCAGCTTCTGATTTCTCATCTCACCGGGATAGGTCATGTATTCATTAAGTATCGTATCATATTTCGGATCAGCCATATTGTACAGAAGAAGACTTAATGGCATGAAAAGGAATTGCTTTTTATTGGGCTTTTGCTGGATATAATCTTTCAGTTCCTCATCGAAAAATTCTTTCTTATCCTCGAATCCTAATGTGTTCTTGGTAAGCAGATATTCGCCTTCAGGAACTTTTTTTGTTGTACTACAAGCATAAAGGAGACCAACAAATGTTGCAAATGAGATAATTTTATAATATTTTTGAGGAGAATTCTTATAATGCTTACAGCTCATACAATAAAAGTTTTACAATCTTTAGATAAAAAGAAGTTCAGACAAAAATACAATTTGTTTTTGGTTGAAGGTAATAAAATCATTTGTGAACTTTCTAATTCTAACTTTAAAGTTAAAGAAATATTTTCAACCGATCCACAAAAATTGGACCGTACTGATATTCCCGTTATCCATATCTCTGAAAATGAATTAAAAAAAATCAGTTTTCTTAAAACGCCGAAAGATTCCGTAGCGGTATGTTATCTTGCAGAGGAAGAAAAGTTGGCGGATAAGAATATACAGCTGGTTTTGGATGGAATACAGGATCCGGGAAATTTAGGAACGATTATACGACTGGCAGACTGGTTCGGAATAGAACAGATTATCTGCAGTGAAGATACCGTGGATGTCTACAATCCGAAGGTGATTCAGGCTACTATGGGCTCTTTTACCAGAGTTAATGTGGTATACACTGATCTTGTGGAATATCTTTCTGAAACAAAAAATATAAATATCGGAACCGATATGGAAGGGGAGAACATCTACACGTTTGATAAACCTGAAAAGATCAATCTGATCTTAGGAAATGAAGGAAACGGGATGAGACCGGAAACCGAGAAGCTTTTACAAAAAAGTATCAGTATTCCGAGATTTGGAAAATCCCAGTCTACAGAAAGCCTGAATGTTTCCATGGCTGCCGGGATTATTTTAGGACAGTTATTTTCAAAATAAGATTTAGAAATTAGGGCCCAGGAAGTGAAAATGTAAAACTATTTTCTAAATCCTAAGCCCTAATTCCTTAAATCAGTTGTTCCATACTGGAAACACTTTTATTTTTCTGATATACTTCCATCTTTTTTCTGACATACTTCAATGCTATAGGCGCAAGGTAGATCAATGCAGCACCAATCAGCTTTTTCTTCCAGTTGGAGCTTTTCATGTTCTTTTTGGCGTAATTTCCTACAATAGCGGTAACTCCCAGTTTAACAAGGCTGTCTGTAATATTACCACCTTTGAAAGCGGAGCTTGCGATTCCTACAGCGGTATTTTTGTTAATCAGCAAATCTTTTACTTCTGAGGTAAGCTGCTTGGCAATGATGTCCTTTCTGAGAACTACTTTTTCATCACCGTCTTCATCTATCTTCTCCTGAAGGTACTGGTCACTTAATCCGTTGGTAAATGCACTCAGGCTTTCCTTCGTGTTTTTGAAGGTAAGAAGATTCTCCAGATCACTTATTTCACCTTGAAGCAGTTTTTTCTTTCTTCTTAATTCTTCTATGCTCTCGTATTTTCTGCCCATAGTTTAATGATTTAAAAATTTAATAACCTGATCTGCAACAGTATTTACGATCTTAGTTTTAAAGGCAACGACGAATGCCATTACCAGTGCATAGAATGCAGCAACAATTAAGAATCCGTAAGAGTAATTATCCAGTGCCTTTCCGATAAGGAAAGCGATTCCAAAATTGAAAAGGATAATAAAAAAAGCAAAAGCAACAAGCAGTACTACAAAGTAAGTAATGAGCCCGGCAGAAAGAGACGACTTTTCAGTTGCTTCAATTTTAAGAAGATCTATTCTCTTGGAGGCGTATTCTTTAATAGTTTCTATCATTGTTTTTTTTTAAAGTTACAAAAAAAGGAACTTTTGCACAAAAGTTCCTTTCTGTAATTTACTTAAAAAGATAAATTACTTATTTTTTTAGATCGTTCAGTTCTGCTTCTACATCTTTTGCCAAATCTGCAGTTTTAGAAACTATCTGATCTTTATATTTGTCATATCCGTCTTTCACAGTATGTGCTACGCTGCTTGCCGTTTCTTTGAAAGTAGAAGAAATATTGCCATATTGGTCTTTTACTTTTTCAGAAACCTCTCCGTATTTATTTTTAGCCTGATCTTTAAGATCATTTGCTTTATCCTTAATTTTTTTTCTGGTTTCTTTACCTTCTTCCGGTGCATATAGCATTCCTAAGATTACACCTGCCGCAGCACCTGCAAGAAGTCCTGCCAATATACCTGCTGTATTATTTCCTTTTCTAGACATTTTAAGTTTTTTAATAATTAATAATAGATTAGTTTTTACAGTAATAAAACTTACAATTTGTATACCAAAGGAGGCTGGAAGCCTATTAAAAATTGTTAAATCTTTTCGATGTGAGATAAAATAAGCTCTATAGTTTCTTCTTTGGTCAGTTCCGAATTATCAATAACGGTAGCGTCGTCAGCCTGCTTCAAAGGGGCTATTTCACGCTCGCTGTCTATCTTATCACGTTCTATAAGGTTCTGTTTTACTTGTTCTTTATCTGCTTCAATTCCCAGGCCTTGCAGTTCCAGGAACCTTCTGTTGGTTCTTTCGTCAATGCTGGCAGTAAGAAAGAATTTGTAGTCTGCATTTGGCAGAACTACTGTCCCAATGTCACGTCCGTCCATAATGACACCTCCTTTTTCTGCCAAAGTGCGCTGTGACTGCAGTAAAAAGTCTCTTACTTCTTTCTGTTTGGCCACAAGGCTTACATTGTCAGATACTATATTGGTACGGATTTCTTTAGAGATATCCGTGTCATTAAGGAAAAGAATAAGTGTTCCGTTGTTGTTTTTAAACTCAAGGCTGATCTGGTCTAAAGAAGAGAATAACGTATTCAGATCAATTCCTCCATTTTGGTCCAGACAGTGCTGCAATGCATACCAGGTAACTCCTCGGTAGAGGGCTCCTGTGTCCATATGAATAAGTCCCAGTTTATCTGCAATGATTTTAGAGATAGAACTTTTTCCGGTAGACGAGTACCCATCGATAGCAATTACAGGTTTTTTCATACTGCAAATTTCAAGATTTTTTCTTAAAAATCAAGAGGAAGTAAGAAAAATTCAGAATAATTAAGAAAATTTAAGCCGGAAAGATTACTCTCCTCTGTGGCTTGAAAGGTCCATGGAAATTCCTATCTGATTGACATTGGAAGAGTTGTGATATCTTACATGTGCATAATCTATACGGAATCTGGAAACTTTTACTCCAAATCCTGCAGAAAGGCCTGAGAAGTTTCTCTGATCAGCAACTGCCAGTTCATTTCCTCTTTTTACATTATAACCCAATCGGATGTTGAAATTCTTTTCCGGAAACAATTCAGCTCCCAATGAAAAATGGTCTGCAATTTTTCTGCCGGCATTCACTTTCTGTCCGTCCAGGTTATATTCTGAAGAAATATCGAACTTCTGAAGATCATGCGCTGTAATGGTAATCGCAAGAGGGAAGTTCTTAATGATTTTGGTATACCCAAGATCAATTCTAAAAGGAAGATTTTCTCTTGTTCCATTGAATGACTTCAATTGGAAACCAAAATTTCTCATCACTAAAGAAAGTACTTCTTTGTTCTTTTTATTATGATAGGTAACTCCCGCTGTTCCTGAAATTGCGGAAGAAGTATAGTTGTCAATTTTTGAGGTAACGAAATTAAGTCCTCCACCAATCGTCCAGTCTTCTTCAAACTGGTAGGCATAGCCTGCGCCAATGGCTACATCCGAAGCTTTGAACTCTCCGTTTTCAAAACCGCTTTCATCCGTTCTCGGCGTACTTCCATAGCTCATATACCTGGCATTGATGGTAGCCATATGGCCATTTTCAAAGTCTTTGGCATAAGCAATAGTTCCGTATTTTGAATCGGCAAGATAAGCTGTTGCGTTTACAGAAAGCTGTTTGTCAGAATCTCTATTTAACAGGGCAGGGTTTGCAATAGCAAAGGAAACATCATAATCTCTTATCGAAATTGCATCGCCACCCAAAGCAGCCTGTCTTGCAGATACAGGTACATTTAAGAACGGATAAACATTTGTTCCTGTTTGCGCATAAGAAACAATTCCTGATAGAAATAATGAAAAAATGATAATTTTCTTCAACTCAATTTATAATTAATGCAAAAATAATCCTTTTTCGTACTTTTCAAAATATTTCTTACATTATTTCTATTTAATATTTTTCTTTTATCAAAATTTTTAATGATTATATTTGCAAAAGCAAAATCGGGGTAGACCCATACTAATAAAAAGTTACTAAAAATAAAAGATGAAATATAAAAGAATCCTTCTGAAACTGAGCGGTGAGGCCTTAATGGGAAACAGACAATATGGTATTGATACCGAAAGACTACAGGAATATGCTGTTGAAATCAAGAAAGTAGTCGAAAAAGGCTGTGAAGTTGCGATCGTGATTGGAGGAGGAAATATCTTCCGTGGTGTTGCAGGAGCTGCAAAAGGAATGGACAGAGTGCAGGGAGATTATATGGGAATGCTGGCTACTGTCATCAATGGTATGGCATTACAGGGAGCATTGGAAGATGCAGGAATCAAGACAAGACTTCAGTCTGCTATTGAAATGGATAAAGTAGCTGAACCTTTCATTAAAAGAAGAGCGGTAAGACACCTTGAAAAAGGAAGAGTGGTAATCTTCGGAGCAGGTACAGGAAACCCTTACTTTACTACAGATACAGCGGCTACTTTAAGAGCAATCGAAATTGGAGCGGATGTAATCTTAAAAGGAACAAGAGTAGACGGTATCTATGACAGTGATCCTGAAAAAAATGCTGATGCTGTAAAATACAATTCATTATCATTCGATGAAGTATTTGAAAAAAACCTTAAGGTAATGGATATGACTGCCTTTACTTTGAGCCACGAAAATAAATTGCCAATCATCGTATTCGATATGAATAAAGACGGTAACCTGTCAAAAATTGTAGACGGAGAAAATGTAGGTACTTTGGTTGATTTATAATCAATTTTAGTAAGACAATATAAAAAACACCTGCCACGATTATCGTGACAGGTGTTTTGTTTTTATAGCAGTTTTAATGTCTATTTATCTGCTTCAATATTTTGCGTGGCATTTTCCTTTTCAACCAGAGTGTAGTGGGAGAAAATCCATTCGATGACCTGATTTATTATTTTCATGATCATCTCAAACTCGGTGACAGCAGTTACTCCCGGAACCAGTTTCACAACGTCCGGTTTGGGCAATGGCTTTGGTAGAATAAGACCAGTCACCTGAGGATCAGATCCCGTTGCAGGAATACCATTATACATACCCACATGTTGTACTGATAACTGAAGCATATAATCCTGCAAGGTTGCCGGAGGTGTTTTGATGCTGATTGAGGAGCTGCTTGAGTGTTGCAGTTGACCCGGAAGCGATTGGTTTTGTATTCTTGTATAGCTGGCCCCTGATTTTGAAGAATCATCAATAGCCATCTTCTGTAAAGCTTTTAATATGGAAGCCGTCATATTGGTAGTGGCCTGTCCATATATAGTTGCAATTTTTTCCAGTTCTGATACCGGCCACGCATGAGGGACAACATCCAGATCATTCCAGTGCATGGTATTCCAGCTTTGGTAAGTGCCTGATTGTTGCTGCCATCCTGGTGGCAATGGCGGGAATTTGCTGTTGAACAGGCTGGCAAATGCTGCCTCACCCGGAGTTGGTCCGGCGGTAGGATATACAAGTGTTACACCGAAAGCATTCAGATCTTTATTTTCTTTCAGATAAAGAGCAAGGGTAGGCGATAATGCTCCTGCAAGACTGTGTCCGCAAAATATAATAGCTGTGCCCGGTTCCGGATGTAAGTCTGCAAGAAACTGCTGCAGTGTAGTTTTAGGCGAAGCAGCAGAATCAGGGCTTTCAAGTCCGAGAAGGATGCTTACACCGGTAGCGGTACCTTTTGAAATATAAGGATCAGTACCATTATAAGGTGATGGAGCGAAATTGGAAGGGTTGTATGTTGTCCAGTTAACCACTTCTGAAACTGAGAAATCTTCTGTTTCCCAATCGTAAAGGGATGACGGATTGGTTGCTGCAATAGCTACAACATAAGTGGGCAATGTAGGACCGCCCGGAAATGCAACAGCGTCACATTTAGCTACATATAATGCATTATCTGCAACTCCTGTAGGAACTCCCTTTTCGTTTTTTTCCTCGATCAGGGCAGGTCCCCAGACAAGATCCCAGCTTCCTAATTCCGGTAGAACTGAAGGATCAGCTGTGGAAGGTGTTTTCTGATCCATTATTTTAACCGGAGGAACATTGTTAAAATAATAGGATAAATCATACTGAAGCTGTTGCTGCAGCTGGATACCAAAACCGTTGTAGCCGCCTGCGCGGTTGGCAAGACCTGCCATACCAAATACTTGTTGATAGGCATCTAAAGATGGATTTGTCATAATGTGATTGGTTTAAATTAGTTTATAAAGTGATGATGAATTCTTTTACATAAAATTCTCTTCTGTGTGATATTATAATCTCTGTTGAGAACTTTACTAAATGATAAAGTAAAATAAGCCATAAAAAATGGCTTGCAAATCAGTAGAAATAACCAAAATATCCTATAGGTATTTGTACCGGAAGACTTCATTTAGGATCATTAAAAGGCATCTTCTTTTTACCAAAGCGAGCACAAGTACACAAAATCCATGTGTGAAAATAGTAAAAACAGTACAGTATTATAAGTCTCAACGCCCTGCAAACTCAATCTTGAAAGTTTTACATAAAAGGATTAAATCAATAAATTATATAAAATGCGGGGAAAATAAATTCTGAAATGGAGAAAAGAATAAATACAGATCTGATAAATTAAGTCTTATTTCTTTGATAAAAATAAATAAAAAAATGTGGTGTTTTACATATTCAATAATTTTCATATCTTTGAAACTTAACTAAACTAATAACTATGAAAAAATTACTTCTGCTAGCAGGCAGTGTGTTGCTATTTTCTTGTTCAACAAATGAAGAAACAGGAAATCCGGAAAAATCTACACTATCTGAGGAAAAAATTCAAGCTTTTAAAAAAGGTTCAGAAAAAGGTTCGTCTGGTGATCCTACTACTTTTAAGTGTGGTTCAACAAGCTTTATTAATCCTATCAACGTAAATCCAAACTTTCCGTACATCAATAATTATGAGGTACTGTATAAGGAAGGAACTCCAATGTGGGGAAGAAACCAAATATACCTTGATAAATTTGTCGCAGAGGCTTTATTTCCGTCTACAAATGGTCCATTTCCCACTCTAGGTCCGACAATCTACTATGGATATAATGCATACGGGGATTTCCTGAGCGATCCTACTCCTTATGATAATAATGCGGAGTATTCCTACGGGCAAGATGCTGATAATGCTTCATTCTACGGAGATATTTTCCCTTATAATGCACCAATGACGAATGATGCAGCTAATACTGTCTATCATCATTTTAAAACTTACATTGACCAATGGACATCTCAAGGAAAGCATGTAGTAGCAGTACACATTTTTACTGAAAGTTATCTTTGTATACCTGCCGCAAAAGGCATAAGAATAAGATTGAAATTTAGTAATTAAATATCTTCTTGCTTGAAAGCTAATAATAGCCTTCTCTTTGAGAGGGCTTTTTGTTATATTTGCGGAAACTCAAATTAAAATGAAACCAAAAATATTCATTGGATCTTCTGTTGAATCATTAGAGATCGCTCACAATATTCAGGAACTATTGGAACATGAAGCGAATCCCACAGTGTGGACACAAGGTATTTTCGAATTATCAAATACAGCTCTAGAAGATTTGATAAGGGCGCTAGATAGTTTTGACTATGCGATATTCATATTTAAACCAGAAGACGTTTCCACTATTAGAGATAAAAATTATAATACGGTTCGAGATAACGTTATTTTTGAATTGGGACTTTTTATAGGAAAATTAGGAAAAGATAAAGTTTTCTTTGTCACTCCTAAAAACACAAAAGATTTTCATTTACCTAGTGATCTAGCAGGTATCACTTATGGCACCTATGATGCAGATAGAGACGATCAGAATATATTAGCAGCATTGGGCCCGTTTTGCAATCAAATAAGAAGAAAACTGAAAGATTTTAAGTATAACAGTCTAAAAGGATTTGAAAATGAATCGAAGATTATTAAAGATATTCTAGTTGAAAAGAAAATTGCTTGGGAGTTCAAATTAGCTGCTGAATTTCTTAAAGAAAAACTCAAAGGTTTACAAAAGGATTATGAAAAATTACAAAATAACATTTATTATAAAACATCTCGAACTTTAGATTATAAAGAATATTGTAGATTCATGAACGACAAGATGCGAGACTTTTTAAAGTTAATGAATATTTTCACCCATACCTACAACATTGAGTTATACAAATCCTTTGGAGAAACTGGAGTTGCAGGAGATCCACATGCAATAAAAGCAAGTGTGGAAAGCTTAGAGGAAGTATGTTCTAATTTATTTGATTGGGAGGCGGAAGTTCTAGCAGTATCAGGGCCTGATGAAGCGGAAATGATTCCTATTTATATTAAAGGGTGGACAAAGGTTGTTTTTGATAGAATGAATGAGCTTCCGGATATTATCTATGCTAGGACAACTGCAGGAGCTTTGAAAGAAAATGAAAATACTGTTGATTTAAATTTTGAAAAGATAAAGTTCCCAAATCAGGAAGAGGTTTTCGTTTTAATGAATAAACTAATAGAAAAAATAAAACGAGAATATAGTTAATAATAAACAGCCCCTTAATTGGGGCTATTTTTATTGTTTATCTATTAGTGAATCTAATTCTTCAATAATATCATTTATTAACGGAGCTTTTTCCTTAAGATTTTGATTAGCTAACATTATTTGTAGCATTGCAGATTGATCCATTCTGTGTCCATTAGTTTGAAGTCCATCCAGTAGCTCTTCTGTAGTTTTCAATCCGTTATTAGATTTAAATTTCTCAATTAGTTCAGAAATTTTTTGTAGTTTTTCGCTGTCCATGTAATTGTTTTTTGGTTAAAATTAATTTTATTTTAAAGTTAACCTTTTTCTTTAATTATTTTTCAATTTGACTCAAAATAATTTCTGCTTGTTCTAATGTAGTTGGTTGAGGTTGCTCTTTAAACATTATGCCATCTTTAGGAGACGCCCCTGTGATTGTCTTATCCTTGTGGACTGTCAGAGAGTTCCAAATATTCTCTGTAAGTTCTTTCTGGTAGTTCGTACAGAAAGTTGTTCCGTTTACTTCCCGGATAGTCTCTTTTTGATATGCGTTTTCTTCTAGGAAGTTGTAGAAATTAAAGTTGCTCATTTGTTAGGTTTTTTAATTATTTTTCCCAATATTGGAGATTAAGCATTGAATAACAAATTAAAAAATGCACAGTATGATTATAGAAATGTTTGAGGATTTAATTTTGTATCTAAAGGATAGAACAGATTTTGCAGCTGTTGAATGGTTATTAAAAATTTATGTATTAGCTGACAGATGCCAATCGGAGAATCTTAATGCTATAATGGATAGGTATTAATTATTGATTATTTGAATTTTAAAGATGGTTTATAGCCGTCTTTTCTTTTTCCGTTGAGTTCAACACTATCTATCCATCAATAATTATTTTTTGATGAAAAGTAAGAGGCGTCTCCAAAGATTAAGCTTACTAGGATAAAAGTAAAAAACTCATGAAAAAATCACCTCCCTAATTGATCAATTTAAATCAGCCACGAAGAAAACAAGAAGCAAGTAACGACTGGAAATAAAATAATTTTGTATAGTTTCCTATTTAAAAATATCAATGTTTTCATAAAATACAGAATGCAGTCTTACCAAAATATGGAAATAATCATTATTTTTGCAGCACTGAATAGAAAAAAATAGTTTAAAACAGTGGAAGAACACTGATGCTTACAGGATTTGTAATCTTTAACTAATTGATATTCAGATTAATTAATAGATGTGCAATTTATCAAACTTTAATATAATAATGGAAGAATTAGATCTTATATTAGAATCTGTAAAACAAGACATGGATGCAGCTGTAAAGCACCTGGATCACGCATTTCAAAGAATTAGAGCAGGACGTGCTTCTACATCAATGGTTCAGGATGTAATGGTAGAATACTATGGAGCAATGACTCCTATCAACCAGGTTGCGAATGTTTCTGTTCCGGATGCAATGACAATCTCTATTCAACCTTGGGACAGAACTGCCATCAATGCGATTGAAAAAGCGATTATCAATTCAAACTTGGGTTTTGCACCTTCTAACAACGGAGAAAACATTATTCTGAATGTTCCGCCTTTAACAGAGGAAAGAAGAAAAGAGCTTGCAAAACAGGCTAAAGTGGAAACTGAGAACACTAAAGTAACGGTAAGAAACGCCAGACAGGACGGTTTGAAAGAGCTTAAAAAGCTAGACGGTGTTTCTGAAGATGTTGTAAAAGGAGTGGAAGAAGAAATCCAGACTTATACAGACAAATATGTAAAGCTTTGCGATGAGCATCTTAAGACAAAAGAAGCTGAAATTATGAAAGTATAATTTTCAGTTGTTGAAAATAATAAAGAGGTTTCCGATGGGAGCCTCTTTTTTTTTCTTACGGATAAGCTGGTCATATTGATTTTAAACTATGTATTTGGTATTTTTGTTTAGAACTTTATCGTAAAGAGGTCTCATTCTATAATATATTGGTGAGTATTTACGTTAATTCATTATATTTATAGAATAATTCCTGCAGACTTAACTTAAAACAGGAAATTAAACATTTTAAAGTGATGACGAAGATTATTGGTGTAGGCAACTACATACCATCTGAAACGATAACCAACCTGTTTTTTGACAAGCATATTTTTCTTAATGAAAAGGGTGTATTATTAAAAGAAGATAATACATCTATTACAGATAAGTTAAAAAAAATTACGGGTATTGAAGAAAGAAGATATGCTCATAATACAGAGGTTACTTCAGATCTTGGGTTTATTGCAGCAAAGGCTGCCATTGAAAATGCAGGAATAGATCCTGAAACATTAGACTATATTATTTTTGCCCATAATTTTGGAGATGTTCGCTTTGGAACAATTCAATCCGATGCGGTTCCAAGTCTTGCAGCAAGGGTAAAGCATTTATTAGGGATCAGAAATAATTTCTGTGTGGCGTATGATGTGCTTTTTGGATGTCCTGGCTGGATTGAAGGTGTGATACAGGCTAATGCATTTATTAAAGCCGGTATGGCTAAACGGTGTCTGGTGATTGGCGGGGAAACGCTTTCCCGTGTAGTGGATATTCATGACAGAGACAGTATGATCTATGCTGATGGAGCAGGAGCGGCTGTGCTGGAAGTAAATAATGAGGATGACTCCGGAATAAAGGCCCATTTGTCAGCTTCCTATACCTTTGAGGAGAAAGATTATCTGTATTTTGGGAAATCTTACAACAATGAGAAATGCCCGGATACAAAATACATCAAAATGGATGGGCGAAAAATTTATGAGTTTGCCTTAGTAAATGTTCCGGATGCCATGAAAAAATGTCTGGACAGCAGTGGATATTCCATTAGTCAGTTAAATAAAATTATCATTCATCAGGCCAATGAAAAAATGGATGAGGCTATTGTTAGCAGGTTCTACCAATTGTATAATACACCGGTTCCTGAGAACATAATGCCTATGGTCATTCATAAGCTTGGAAACAGCAGCGTGGCGACCATTCCGTCTTTGCTGACTATGATTTTAAAGGATGAACTTGAACATCATAAAATCCAGAAAGATGATGTGGTATTATTTGCTTCTGTGGGTGCAGGAATGAATATCAATGCTTTTGTATATAAGTTTTAAGCTTAGAAATTGAAATTTTCAATACTAAAAAAATAAAAAGAGGTTTCCGATTGGAAGCCTCTTTTGTGTTCACAGACATTTTATAGGTTCTTTCTGGTCTTTATGTTTTAGCAGCAATTGATATGTTTTATGCAATTCATTCGTGTCACATTGAATTTCTTTGCTTGGAATGTTATCAGGAACGGTTTTTTCTTTCTGATCAGATTTTATGCTGTATTTCTTTTCAAGACATTTCAAGGGTTTATCATTCTGAAGATAGATGCGGGTTTCTGTAATATCATCTTTTGTAACAGGTTTTTCAGGAGTACCGCCATCAAAATTCCATACAGTTTCCTGTCTGAATATAAAGAAAGGTTTTCCATCTTTTATAAAGTATTTTTCAGATCCTGAGAAATGGCTGTGTTCTGCATAAAAATGCTCTATCACTTTGATCTCATTTTTGTCGGAATAAAAAATAACTTCACCTGAAGGTTCATCATTGCAATCATAAGTAAATTTTGATTGACTTAGTTTTTTAGCCTCCAATTGAGCCTGAAGGTCAGCATATTCTTTTTTAATCTGATCAATTGGATCTTCTGCTGTGCTGATCTGTGCAGAATCCTTTTTTGCGGCAGAACTTTCCATTGAAGCAGATTCTTTATGAACTGCTTTATCATTTTTACATGAAAAAAGAAGAAAGAGACTCGCTGTGAGAAATAGAACTTTCATAAGATCAATGGTTTGGTGGTGAATAAAAATACAAAAAATGTCACAAAAAAGGCTTTCGATTGAAAGCCTTAGTTTTATTTGCAGTTTTCATTGTAGTCATAGATTACTTCATTGATAATTGAAAGTTTATCTACTGTAGCATTGCTGATTTCATCCCTGATAAATTTCCCGAAACCGGATCTTTTCTTTTCTTCATTTTTAAGAGAGCCATATTCTCCTTTTGCTATTTTTGCTTTTACATAAGGACAGTCTGCAAGGATGAGTTTTGCTTTTGCAGGCGTCAGTTCTTCCACTTTTCCACCTTTTTTAGAAAAGATGTAATTGGGATTTTCTCTTAAACGGTCTGTTTCTGCCTGTGTAATTGCCTGTGTGCTGTTGGGAGAAAGAGCTGTAGGATAACCATAGAGTTTATAAACGGTTACTTTACCCTCTGTCACTACTTCTGCGAATTGATCTGTTCTTGAAAGATTATTGATCGCTTTAAAACCTGCTGACAATCCTGTTAAGCTTTCAGAACTGTTTAAAGCTTCTCTCATGTTCGAATATTTAACCGATTTAAAGATTCTTGGAGTATCCCCTTCATACACCATATATTCTTTAATATCTCCTGTGTCGTAGGTTTTGAATTTGATCTTGTTTTTTATTTTGTCAATATCTGCAATGGCTGCAAATTTTACTTTTAATTGATTTTGCCACGGACTGGAATATCCTCCGTGCAGATGGACAACGCCTTCTGTTTTTTTTCCGCTTTTATCAATAATGTAGCCGTATTTTTCACCGTTGTAGGTTCCGTTTTCATCCTGATCCTGAGCATAAGCATTCAGAGACACAAGACCGAAAAGGCCAATAAGTAGTAATTTCTTCATGGTATTGTTTTTAAGTTCCAGCAAATATAATTTTTTATATCCGAAATAACTCAACAAAAAAGCTCCGAAAAATTATCGGAGCTTTTTATTTTATTACTGATATCAGAATTATTGATATCTCTGATGTTCTTTGCTTTTGGTAAACCTTTTAGTGATAGGTTTGAATAGTGCCTTGTATTTCTCAGCATCAAATAATTGTGAATCTGTAAGGGCTTTATACGTCATCCAGACTCCAAAAGGAAGAAGGATCAGGTTAGGAAGCCATGCGGCAAGGTAAGGGTTCATTTTTCCGCTCCATGACAGGTTTTCTACCCCAACATTCATTACATAAAAGACAATGAAAATTACAATAGCGATGATTACCGGAAGTCCCATTCCTCCTTTTCTGATGATAGAACCTAAACTGGCTCCAATCAGGAAGAAGATAATACAGGTCACCGAATATGCTACAATTCTCTGTTGATAAATAACAACCTTGCTGAAATATTTTACATTGGAACTGTATTCATTCTTTTTAGACTCCAGTGTAGACTTCAGGTTATCCAGTCTGGTGTAAGAATTATAAAGGATTTCCAGCTTTTTTTCTCCTTTTACCGTATCCAGTTTGATCTGTGTTTTTGGGGCTACTTTATGCTTGTTGCCTTTATCCATATAGGTCACAACAGAATTGGTCTGGTTAAGAACTTCGGAGCCGATATTATCAAAGAACTGTTTATTGTCTTTTTTGTTTTTGCTAATTGTTCCGTCTAGCTGGTTGTAAGTCTGAAAACGGTAGTCATCCGTGATCTGCTCTTTTTCGATTGCTTTATTAATGATTTCACTGATGTCAAAGTGAGAAACCAATGTGTCAAATTTAATGGCCTGATCGGGTTGTTTCTGTCTTACATTATCTCCTTTTCCGGCAAAGGCATCTTCAAATACATATCCGTTATATAAAACAAGCTTCAGGAAATTCTTATTGGCAGCAGGAACAAATTTTCCCTTTTCTGCTACAACAGATTGTTGATTTTCGTAAGCATTGGCTTTTTTATGTACAAAAACCCCTTCAATATTTTCTCCGTTTTCCCCGTATATTTTGTCAAACTTTACCATATAACCGGGAATCTGATCAATAAACTGGCCCGGAGTAAAGTTAATTGCCGGTTTTGTCTGGGCAATATTAAAGAGCATGTTCTTAGCCTTTTTCTGAAAATCCGGGATAATATTATTGGAGAAGAAAAACAACATAATCGCAAGCGCTGTTGAAATTCCCAGTAGGGGAGTCATTACCCTGGTCAAAGGAATTCCTGCCGCTTTCATCGCTGCAAGCTCATACCGTTCCCCAAATTCCCCGAACGACATGATGCTCGCAAGGAGAATGGTAAGCGGTAACACCATGCTGATGACGTTTACCCCAAGATAAAAAAGAAGTTTAAGGATCTGCCAATAGCTTAATCCTTTTCCCATAAACTGTCCTAACTGAACCCAGATAATGTTTACAATAAAAATAAAAAACAATACGCTGAATATAAAGAAAAACGGTCCAAAGAAGGTTTTTATGATATATCGGTCTAGTATTTTTAACATGCGCCAAAATTAATCAAAAAGCCACAAAGTTTTACTTGTGGCTTTTTATATTTTGTTATTTTTTTAACTTAAAAAGTAAATTTGCTTATTTGCCAATTCACTTTCAGCTTTTTAAAGTTCTGTAATTACGTAATTTTTAAACTTATTTTTGTCAAAAACAAACATATTAGGGTCCAGCTGCTGATTTTCTTTGTATTCTTTAATCGCAATTACGGCCACATCTTTGTTGTTTCCGTGTTGTTCCAGTTTTACCATCTGCTTTTTAGCAGAATCTACAAATAAATATACGAACTGTATTCCGTTTGCTTTGACAGGGGTCAGCTTAATGAAATCAGCATTTACCCCGTTTACCATCTTCTTACCATTATAGGTTACATTATAATCGTTTCTGTAAGTTGTAAGGTAGTTGATAGGGGAGAACATGGTACCGCTTCCGTTAGGCTTAGCGATTGTTACTTCCATATCATCTGCATTGATATTGTAAATCTTGCTTCCGTCGAAGATCTGTTCCGTGTCCATGATCTTCAGCTTGTATTTTTCTCCTGCAGCGTAATAAATACCTGGTTCTGTTTTCGTCACCTGCCCGTTAAGGCCGCTTCCAAAAGAAAATTTGAAGTAAGAATTCTTTTTAGAATTGTAGTTGGCTGTAATATCATCCAATATCTTTTTAGCCTTAGCATCAATCTTCTGAGCATTGGCCATACCTACTGCACCTACAACAAAACTTCCTAATATAACTTTTGAAATAATATTTTTCATTTTTTTACTTAATAATCTTTAGACATTTTAAACTCTGAAAGGTTAAATCATTCAATTTTTCCCTTAACTACGCAGATCTTCCAAAAACTGTTCCAAAGAATGAAGATCACTGATCAGCACCTCTCTTGCTTTAGCCCCGTTAAAACCTCCCACGATACCACTGGCTTCAAGCTGATCCATAATTCTTCCGGCTCTGTTGTATCCCAGTTTCAATTGTCTCTGAAGCATTGAAGTAGAACCTTGTTGGGTAGAAACGATAATTCTTGCTGCTTCTTCAAATAAAGCATCTTTTTCGTTAGGGTCAAAAGCACCTACTGTACTTGTAGAGTCTTCAGAAACATATTCAGGAAGTAAGAACGCAGACGCATATCCTTTCTGTTCTCCAATAAACTCAGCAAGTCTTTCCACTTCTGGTGTATCTACAAAAGCACACTGAAGTCTCAGGATCTCATTTCCATTGAAATAAAGCATATCTCCTTTACCAATCAGCTGGTCTGCACCCGGAGAATCAAGAATGGTTCTGGAGTCTACACTTGAGATTACTCTGAAGGCTGCTCTCGCAGGGAAGTTCGCTTTGATCATCCCTGTAATTACGTTTACAGACGGTCTTTGTGTTGCTACAATAAGGTGAATTCCTACGGCTCTTGCAAGCTGTGCCAGTCTGGCAATCGGTAATTCTACCTCTTTTCCTGCTGTCATGATCAAATCTGCAAACTCGTCAACTACCAATACAATATAAGGTAAGAAACGGTGTCCGTTGTCAGGGTTTAATTTTCTTTCTGCAAATTTCTTGTTGTATTCTTTCAGGTTTTTACAGAAAGCATTTTTAAGAAGATCATATCGTGTATCCATCTCAATACACAGAGAGTTCAGGGTATTGATTACTTTATTGGTATCAGTAATGATTGCTTCTTCTGCATCCGGCAGTTTTGCTAAATAATGTCTTTCAATTTTTGAATATAAAGAAAGTTCCACTTTTTTAGGATCCACCATGACGAACTTCAGTTCACTTGGGTGTTTTTTATAAAGAAGTGAAGTAAGGATTGCATTAATCCCTACAGATTTACCCTGACCTGTTGCTCCGGCCATCAGTAAGTGAGGCATCTTTGAAAGATCGGCCATGAAAATTTCATTAGAAATCGTTTTTCCGAAAACCACCGGAAGATCCATATCCGTATTCTGGAATTTCTGAGAAGCAATCACAGAACGCATAGACACCATGGTAGGATTTTTTCTTGGTACCTCAATACCAATTGTTCCTTTCCCGGGCATCGGAGCAATAATCCTGATTCCTAAAGCGGAAAGGTTCAGTGCAATGTCATCCTGCAGTTTTTTAATAGCTGCTACTCTGATTCCCGCTTCCGGTACAATTTCATATAATGTAACAGTAGGACCGATTGTTGCCTTGATCTCTGCGATTCCTACGTTGAAGTTTTTCAGAAGCCCAACAATCTTATTTTTATTTTCTTCTAATTCTTCTTTATTGATGGAGATCTCTTCACTGCCATAATCTTTCAGTAATTCTACAGGCGGCATCTGGAATTTGGCTAAGTCCAACTTGTGATCATATAAACCGTGTTTTTCTACAAGTTCCTGAGATTTTTTATCAGAATCATCCAGAATGTCAATTACAGGAGCTACTTCTACATTGAATTTAATGTTTTCCTGTGCCGGTGCAGTATTTACGGCGGAAGATGGAGCAGATGGTCTGATATCAAATGCTTCTTCCGGAGTTGAAACCGGAACAATAGGTTTTGTAGAAAGATTTAAACTTACCGGCTGGGCAACCTCTCTCGGCTCCGCTTCAAAAGAAGTGTGGTTTGGAGTCGTAATGGTTTCTATATTGGTTGAAACAGGAACTTCCGGAAATCCTTTCGGAACACTTACAGGTTCCGGTTCTCTCACCGTATTGATTGAATTATTGGAAGTGCTATTGGTAACATCACTTACCGTAACACGGGATGGAGCTGTTTCTTCAATTTCTTCAGCTTCTTCTTTCAATTCCTCATCTGCCTCGAAGTCATCATTAGAATCAGGAATCATAGATTTTACTTTTCCAATCGTATTTTCATTGATCTTATCCAGTTTTGCTTTGATAGAACTTGGACGAAGATTAAACTCAAGAATAAAATATAAAAGAATACTTGCTGCCAATACAGTCCATAGACCTACCGTTCCAATAATAGAATTAAGGTAATCCATGATCTGATATCCATAAACCCCTCCTAAAACACCTTGTCCTTTAGTAAGTGCTCCCATAAAAATCGGAAGCCAGCAGATAAAAAACAAAGAATGCCCGAAGGTTTTCCATGGTTTGAAGATTTTCTTCTTAAGAATCAGTGTACCCACTACAAGAAATAAAAAAGCAATGATGAATGAAGCAATACCGATACTTTCAAAAATGAAAATATTCCCCAGCCAATCACCTGCCTTGCCAAAGATATTGGAAGATTTTATACTCTTGTCAAGCATTGTTCCGGCCTGGCTTTGATCTGCTTTCCAGTTCATTAAATAAGAAATGAATGAGAATGCAAGAACAGCCGATAAAAGTATAAAAGTAAGCCCGGAAAAAATACGCGGCTTAGATAAAATTTTGCCTGCTTCAGGCGATTCAGTCTGTTTTTTTTGTGTCTTTTTATCCATAATATCAATGTCGCAAATTTAATGTTTTTTCAACACTAAAAGAATCTTTTTTCTCCAAAAAATATTTTGGAAATCCCACTTTTTACAACGATTATTTAAAATTTGATTAAAAAATATTTTTCGCAATTAGAAAATAAAAATAGGGCTATTTTTTTTGTTTATGCAAATCTGATGCTGTTAAATTATATTAACTAATCATATTTCTTTTTCTTTAAAAAAGATAATGAAATTTCCGATCTAAATATAGAGGAATGAAAAAAATAATACTATTTGAAATTATGATTGATATTATTAAAGATCAGATGTGTTTTTTGAACTAGTTCAAAGGTCAGGATTTGAAACAGCTATAATTTTGTCTCAGAAAATTTCACATATGGAAAACAGATTCAAAACTATTCTGACCTTAGGTCTGATATTGATTTCAATGATTACAATGAACGCACAAAAACAAAAAATGGAAAACACCGCATTATTAATTATCGACGTACAAAATGATTATTTCCCAGGAGGAAAAATGACATTGGAAAATGCTGAGCAGGCTGCAGAAAAAACCAAAAGGATTTTAGAATATTTTAGGAAAAATAATCTTCCTGTCATTCATATCAAGCATATTTCAACGAATGATGGAGCCGCTTTTTTTCTTCCGGATACGGATGGAGCCAGGATTAATCAGCTGGTTTTACCTGAAGAAGACGAAAAAATAATCACGAAGCATTTTCCCAACAGCTTCCGGGGAACGGATCTCCTGAGCGATCTTCAGTCAAACAAAATTAAAAATCTGGTTATTACAGGAATGATGACGGATGTTTGTGTAGAGGCAACTACGAGAGCGGCTTTCGACTTTGGATTTAATAATACTATTATTGGAGATGCTACAGCAACCAGAAACCGGGAACTGAATGGGGAAGTGGTAAAGGCTGCAGAAATTCAAAGATCCTTTTTAGCAGGAATTTCTGCTCTTGGAAATCTTTATGCCCATATAGTCAGTGCCCATGATTTTTTAAACGGAAAATAACTTAACATAACTTAGTTTTGTAAAGGTGTCAATAATTTTGATACCTTTATTTTGCTTAAATAAAACAATGCTCGATTTACTTCTTAAAAATATTAGTCAATATATACATCTTTCCCAAGAGGATTTCAACCAGTTTAAAAAGCCTTTTGAATACAGAAAGTTTAAAAAGAAAGAAGTCGTTCTCAAAGAAGGCGACTATTGTAATTTTGAAGGATTTGTTCTGAATGGCTGTTTTAAAATTTATTACCTGAATGAAAACGGATTTGAACAAACCCTGTATTTCGCGGTAGAAGGATGGTGGATCACAGATATCGACAGTTTGATCAATAATGTTCCAAGTATCCTGAATATTGAAGCCCTTGAAGACAGCGAAGTATTAATGATTTCCAAAAAAGATAAAGAACATTTGTATGAAACCATGCCTCAGATAGAAAAGCTTTTCAGAGTCATGAACCAGAAATCTTCAGTAGCACTGCAGAGAAGAATACTTTCATTAACGGGTAAAACGGCAGACAAACGTTATCTTGAATTTCTTGAAAAATATCCGGGATTGGAACAGAGACTTACCCAACAACAGGTTGCTTCTTATCTGGGAATTACTCATGAATTTTTGAGTAAAATCAGGAGGAAAATTCTTTGAAAATAGTTGAATAATGAATTTCAAAATACTTTAAATTATTGACCATTTTTGGGAGGTTTCAAGATCTATTATTGAGATTAAAAATAGAAGCCTTCAATCATGGGTATAGGTATTATGAATCTCTATTTCTGTGGATTTGAAAATTGAATTTTTCCTAATGTTTCTGGGCTTATTAAGAACGTTTCAAAATAAGCAAAACGGAGGCCAAAGTGACAAAAAACAGCTTTTTTTAAGCTCTTTGTGGTTTATCATGCTTATTTTTGCATGTCAAGTACAATAAATCATGAAGAAGCTCCAAGATATTCTTATCTCAACCAGGACAATGGCTGTATTGTTGCTGGTGTATGCATTTGCGATGGCTTATGCAACGTTCTTAGAAAACGACTACGGAACTCCTACAGCAAAAGCATTAATTTATGAGGCCAAGTGGTTCGAACTGATCATGGTCCTGCTCATTCTTAACTTCATAGGAAATATCGGAAGATACAGACTATGGAAAAGAGAGAAATGGCCGGTTCTTGTGTTTCACCTAGCCTTTATCTTTATTTTTATCGGTGGTGCCATCACAAGATACATCAGTTTTGAAGGTACTATGCATATCAGAGAAGGTGAAACTTCAAACGAGATCGTAACGGATAAAAATTTCTTTAAAATTCAGATCGAAGAGAAAGGAGATGTGCTGAATTACCAGGATGTTCCTTATCTGATGTCTCCTTTGAACAAAGATTTAAAAGCAACGTATGACTTCCACGGAAAAGAAGTGAAAGTGTTTGCTAAAGAATACATTCAAAGAAAAAAAGACAGTCTTGTAGCTGAGCCAAACGGTGCAGAATATCTTCATCTGGTATCTACCGGAAACACCGGAAGACAGAATATTTACATCAAACCGGGTGAAACAAAATCGATCAACGGAACTTTGGTGACTTTCAACAGAGCGATTGAAGGAGCGGTTGAATTCAAAAATGAAGGAGGAAAATTATTCATCAAAACTCCGGTGGATGCGAGCTATATGACCATGGCTACTCAGGCAACAGGAAGTACTGTGAAAAATGAGTTCCAGCCTTTGGCATTAAGAAGTTTATACACCATCAACGAACTGAAGCTTGTAGTACCTGAAGGTCTTAAAAAAGGAAGGCTGATCGCGATTGAAGGAGACAGGAAGAAAGATGCTAACGTTCCTGATATGCTACAGATTGAGCTTCAGGGCCCAAAAACAAAGCAATTGGTAGATCTTTCTGTTGAAAAAGGAAATCCTAATGCCTACAAGCAGGTAACTATGGATGGTTTAAACATCATGGTTGGATTCGGACCTAAAGTATACAATACTCCTTTCGCGTTGAAGCTGGATGATTTCATTATGGAAACTTATCCTGGAAGCTCATCTCCAAGTGCTTATGAAAGCCATGTGAAAATCATTGATGAGGGTAAAGAAACTCCTTATAAAATCTATATGAACCACGTTCTTAACCATAAAGGATACCGTTTCTTCCAGTCAAGTTTTGATCCGGACAGAATGGGAACAGTTCTTTCTGTAAACCACGATTATTGGGGAACTTTGATTTCTTATATCGGATACGGACTTTTATTCTTAGGAATGTTTGTGATCTTCTTCTGGAAAGGAACTCACTTCTGGAAACTGAATAAAATGCTGATTGATGCAAACAAAAAGAAAACAAAAGCAGCAACAATACTTTTAGTTTTTTTAAGCTTAGGATTGAACGCACAAAAAATCGAAACTCACGGAACTACGGACGGAAGCAGAGAACACATTCATGTGGAAGGTGATAATCATACCCACGCTCCGGCTCCGTCTGCTCAACCGCTTGATGCTGCTGCTCCAAAGCAGAATTCTCTGGCTACTCCAATGGGTAAAATGAGATCTATCACTCCGGATGAAATCATTGCCAGAAACAAAATCAGTAAAGAACATGCTGATAAATTCGGATATCTTTTGGTGCAAAGTTTTGAAGGAAGAATTGTTCCTATCAATACAGAAGCATTGGATGTTTTAAGAAAATTATACAAAAAAGACGAGTTTAAAGGAACAGACGGAAAGTATCTTACAGCTAACCAATGGTTTCTTTCAATCAATACAGACACACCAAGCTGGACTATGGTTCCGATGATCAAAGTGGGAACGAAAGGAGGTGATGAACTGAAAAATAAAACAAAGGCAGATGAAGACGGGTATACTTCACTGATGAACCTTTTCCCGGCTGATGCCAATGGTAATCTGACTTATATCTTAGAGCATGATTATAATACGGCATTCCGTAAAAAACCAGCTGAACAAACGAACTACGATAAAGAAGTAATTGCTGTAAATGAAAGAGTGCAGATATTCAATGAGTTCTTCAGCGGTCAGTTTATGAGAATTGTTCCTGTGAAAAATGATGCCAACCACACATGGCATTCATGGTTAGATCAGAAATTTGAACCGGATATGGAATCTCAGCAGGTGATGGGACCTTATTTCGCTGAAGCGCTTACCGCACAGAAAACCGGAGATTGGAGTAAAGCGGATGCTGAGTTAGCGAAGCTTTCAGAATACCAGCAGAAATGGGGTAAGGCGGTAGTTCCTGCAAAATCTAAAGTTGATCTTGAGGTTTTCATGAATAAAGCAGATATTAACTTTAAACTATTGATTTTCTACACTATTATCGGAGGGCTTCTTTTAATCTTAGGATTCGTTGAGTTGTTTAAATCCAATAAAGTTTTAAATAAAATCATTAAAGTAATCATTGCGGTTGGTTTAGTAGGATATCTTTGCCATTTCTTAGGACTTGTAGCAAGATGGTATATCTCAGGACACGCACCTTGGAGTAACGGATATGAAGCCATTATCTTCATCTCTTGGGTAGGTATTACAGCAGGTTTATTATTATACAGAAATTCCAATGCATTAATTCCTGCAGCCGGGTTTATGGTGGCTGTTATTATGATGGGATTTGCTCACGGAGGTTCAGCACTTGATCCGCAGATCACGCCGCTTGTTCCGGTATTGAAATCTTATTGGTTAATTGTTCACGTAGCGATTATTACATCCAGTTATGGATTCTTTGCACTGTCGATGATCATTGCTGTAATCTCATTGGTATTCTATATTATATCCAATAAAGAAACTTATAAAATTCACCACGATACTACATTAAAGGAATTGGTAATTGTTTCTGAAATGTCATTAACCATCGGATTGTTTGCATTAACAGTAGGAAACTTCTTAGGAGGAATCTGGGCAAACGAATCATGGGGAAGATATTGGAGCTGGGACCCGAAAGAAACATGGGCGTTCATCTCCATCATGGTATATGCATTTGTACTGCACATGAGATTAGTACCTGGATTGAGAAGCAGATGGGCATTCCACGTAGCAACGATGTTTGCATTCTGCTCAATGGTAATGACTTATTTTGGAGTAAATTACTACTTAAGCGGACTTCACTCCTATGCAGCGGGAGATCCGGTACCAGTACCAGCTTGGGTATATATCGGAATCTCTACAATGATCATCTTATCAGCTGTTTCTTATATGAAGTTTAAAGCTTTAACAAAGAAATAAAGATCTGAATATAAAATTAAAATCCTGGAATTTACCTTCCGGGATTTTTTTATTAGCACTAGGGTGAGCTGTTTTAACGCTAAGAATCGCAATGATTTTATGATGATAAATATTGTTTGCAAAGGTATTTCATTCAGCAAAAGAAGAAGATGTTTTAGTTAAATGTAAAGAACTTGTACTTTTTAACGCTAAGGTTCGCAATGATTTTTATGATGATAAATATCGTTCGCAAAGGCGTTTCACTCAGCAAAGAAATTACTGATCTTAGCTAAGCGAAGTGACTTTGCGAACAAAAATATAATGGATCCTAATAAATTAACCTCGTGAAACCTTGCGTTAGTTAAAAATACCCGCACCTCGCACCTCGAATCACGAAGCCCGTAAAAAATTCACATTTCATAACTCATAATTCAAAATTTATCACCATCTTTATGATATCAAAACAATATCAAATTAAAATTCAATCATGGAAAAAACATTAAAACCCATGTCGGGTTATCTTACACTGGTTATCTGCCTTGCCTTGTTTGTGGCAGCAGTTTACTTTTTTGTTAGTGGAGTAGATCAAAGTATAGCCTATGTGGTTGTCGCCATGCTTTGCTTTCTTCTTTCGTGCTTTTTCTTAAAAGGCTTAATGATTATCCAGCCTAACCACTCAAGAGTACTGAACTTTTTTGGAAAATATGTTGGGAGTGTAAAAGAAAACGGATTATTCTTTATCAATCCTTTGTATTCATCACAGAAAATATCTTTACGTTCTGAGAATTTACAGGGACAGACTTTGAAAGTAAATGATAAAATGGGAAATCCAATTGAAATTGCGGTTGTCATTGTATGGAAAGTAGGAGATACTTATAAAGCAGCTTTTGATGTGGAGCGCTATTCTGATTTCGTGAAAATGCAGAGTGAAGCAGCAGTACGTCATTTGGCAATGAGTTTTCCTTATGATAATTTAGAAGATGATCATGCTCCGATTACGTTGAGGGAAGGTGGAGATAAAATCAATTCTATTTTGGAGCAGGAACTTACAGACCGTCTTTCAAAAGCAGGAATTGTGATTCAGGAGGCCAGGATTTCGCATTTGGCTTATGCTTCGGAAATTGCAGGTGCTATGCTTCAGAGACAGCAGGCAACAGCAATTGTAGCAGCAAGAACCAAGATTGTGGAAGGAGCTGTAGGAATGGTAGACCTTGCATTGAAAAAGCTTTCAGAAGAGAATATTGTTGAGCTTGATGATGAAAGAAAAGCAGCAATGGTAAGCAATTTAATGGTGGTTCTTTGCGGAGAAAAAGCTGCAACACCGGTATTAAATGCAGGAACACTTTATAATTAAGAAGTGAAAAATTAACAAGTAGATTGTACTGCAGATATTTTCTGCACTACAATAGTCAGAAATAATGTTAGAGAATTTTAGAAAATGAAATCAGAAAAAGCTCAGAACTCTTCAGAAAACAAAAGCAAAAAATCTTTTGTGATAAGGATAGATGAGTCTACTTATAAACTCCTCGAAAAGTGGGCCAATGATGACTTCAGAAGTGTGAACGGACAGATAGAATACCTTTTGCATCAAGGTCTGGTCAACGCAGGGAGGAAGAAGAAAGAGTAGTTTGAAAAAGATGAATTGTGAAGTATACATGCTATTTTCAGGGAATATAGCTGTTGAAAGACGGTACTTCTTCTCTTTTTGAAATTACAGAAAATATAAAAAAGGATTCTTTTTTTAGCTTTTCAATAAATAAATAACAATTCAATTAACCTTATACCAAAAAAGAAAGCAGAGAAATTTTCTCTGCTTTTTTATTTTATACAACTTTGAAGACTATCTGCTCCAACGTAGAATATGACGAGCCAAATCAAGCCTTTAATGGTAAAGAAAGCAAGTCCTGCCCATCCCACACGCTTGAACCACTTCTTAAGCTTTGAGTTATTTTCTTGTGAATTTTCCATTGGTGATTATCAAAATGATTACCCTGCAAAGATAAGCATGTTTATAATTAGTCCAAATAAAAAACGTATTAAAAATTAAAGTTTTGAGGTTCACATAATATTTTTATCTTTAGAGAGAACGAAAAGTAAGATTTTATGTCAAAAAAAATAAAGGATTTCGGAATCGAAAAAACGCTTAAAAATTTAGGTATTAAAGAAGAGAACAAAGGTACCTCAACAGGCGGTAAATATTTCGCTTCAGGAAAGGTGATAGAAAGCATTTCTCCTGTGGACGGAAAGTTGATCGCTAAAGTAAAAACTTCCGGAGAAAGTGATTATGACAAAGTAATTGAAACGGCTCAAAAGGCGTTTCAGGAATTCAGACTGATCCCGGCTCCCAAAAGAGGAGAGATCGTAAGACAGCTGGGCTTAAAATTAAGAGAATATAAAGATGATCTTGGTAAACTTGTTTCTTACGAAATGGGTAAATCATTACAAGAAGGACTTGGAGAAGTTCAGGAAATGATAGACATCTGCGACTTCGCTGTAGGACTTTCAAGACAGCTTCAGGGGTACACCATGCACTCTGAAAGACCTGGGCACAGAATGTATGAGCAATACCATCCGCTGGGAGTTGTAGGAATCATTACTGCATTCAACTTCCCGGTAGCTGTTTGGTCCTGGAATACAGCATTGGCTTGGATCTGTGGTAACGTTACCATCTGGAAGCCATCAGAAAAGACACCGCTTTGTGCCATTGCATGCCAGAATATCATGATGGAAGTAATTAAAGAAAATAATCTTCCTGAAGGAGTTTCAAGTGTATTGGTATCAGACCACGAAATCGGTCAGAAATTAGTAGACGACAAAAGAGTGGTCCTTGTTTCTTTCACGGGATCTACAAGAGTGGGAAGAATGGTTTCTTCTAAAGTGGCAGAAAGATTCGGGAAATCTATCCTTGAATTAGGTGGAAACAACGCGATTATCATTACAAAAGAAGCTGATATTGATATGTCTATCATTGGAGCAGTTTTCGGAGCGGTAGGAACTGCAGGCCAGAGATGTACTTCAACAAGAAGACTGATTATCCACGAAAGTGTATACAATGAAGTGAAAACAAGATTAACAAAAGCTTACGGGCAGCTGAAAATCGGAAATCCATTGGATGAAAATAATCACGTAGGTCCTTTGATTGATACTGATGCAGTAAACCAGTACGAAGAAGCTATCAAGAAATGTAAAAAAGAAGGTGGAAAATTCGTTGTTGAAGGCGGAGTTTTAACCGGAAAAGAATATGAATCCGGATGCTATGTGAAGCCTTGTGTTGCAGAAGTGAAAAACTCTTATGAGATTGTTCAGCATGAAACTTTTGCACCGATCTTATATCTGATCAAGTACAAAACACTGGAAGAAGCTATCGCAATTCAGAATGATGTTCCTCAAGGATTATCTTCCGCGATCATGACCCAGAACTTAAGAGAAGCAGAATTATTCCTTTCTCACGCAGGTTCAGATTGTGGTATTGCCAACGTAAATATCGGAACTTCCGGGGCTGAAATTGGTGGAGCTTTCGGTGGTGAAAAAGAAACCGGAGGAGGAAGAGAGTCTGGATCAGACGCCTGGAAATACTATATGAGAAGACAAACCAATACTATCAATTACACTGCACAACTTCCTTTGGCACAAGGAATTAAATTTGATTTATAAAAGCTTTACTTAAAGCACTCAAAAAACATAAAACTTAATAACCTGAATGATTAAATGCTTCATTCTTTGGATCATTTAATCATTCATTTATTAAATCACACAACAATTTATTATGGAACAGACATTAGATATAAAAGCAAATAAAGTAAAAGAAACAGTAGGAAGACATGTGTTGGCAGACGGTTTTGATTTTGTGATGGATATTGAAAAATCACACGGATCATGGCTTTATGATAAATTGACAGACAAGGAGTACCTGGATATGTTCTCTATGTTTGCATCAGCATCTATCGGATACAATCACCCTTATGTTTTAGAAAGATCAGAATGGCTGGGAAGAATGGCCGTAAATAAACCTACTCTGGCTGACGTTTACTCGGAAGAATATGCTCATTTCCTTGAAGTATTCGAAAGAGTGGTTATCCCTGAAGAATTACAATATGCTTTCTTTATTGAAGGCGGATCTCTGGGCGTTGAAAATGCTATGAAAGCATGCTTCGACTGGAAAACGCGCAAAAACTTTGCAAAAGGACTAGATACAGAAGCAGGAATCTGCATTCACTTCAAACAGGCTTTCCATGGAAGAAGCGGTTATACTTTGAGTTTAACCAATACTTCTGACCCAAGAAAGTACCAATATTTCCCAATGTTCAACTGGCCGAGAATTTTAAACCCGAAATTAAAGTTCCCGATTACAGAAGAAAACCTTGAAGAAACAATCAAAAATGAAAACCTTGCTTTACTTCAGATTGAAGAAGCTATCCTGATGCACCCTGATAAAGTGGCCTGTATCATCATAGAACCTATTCAGGCAGAAGGAGGTGACAATCATTTCAGAGACGAATTCCTTTTGGGGTTGAGAAGAATCTGTGATGACAACGAAATCTTACTTATTTTTGATGAAGTTCAGACAGGGATTGCTATTACAGGAAAAATGTGGGCATTTCAACACTTTACAGCAAAACCGGACATCATTTCTTTCGGGAAAAAAGCACAGGTTTGCGGTGTTCTAGCCAATAAAGAAAAATTTGATGAAGTTCCGAATAACGTTTTCAGAGAAAGCTCAAGAATCAATTCTACATTCGGAGGAAACTTTATTGATATGCTTCGTTTCCAGCTGGTGATGGAAGTGATCGAAAAAGAAAACCTTGTGGAGAATGCAAGAGTAGTGGGAGATTTCTTATTGGAAAGCTTGAAAGCGCTTGCTGAAAAATATCCTGAAAAAATTTCAAATGCAAGAGGAAGAGGTTTGATGTGTGCCGTTGACCTGCCATCTGCCGAACAGAGAAATCACCTGATGAACGAGCTTTTCAAGGATGGATTAATCATTCTTCCCTGTGGAGATCAGTCCCTTCGTTTCAGACCTCATTTGAATGTGACAAAGGAAGAAATTCAACTTGCTTTAAATAAAATTGAAAATAATATTAATAAAATTTAAAACACGGGATTTGTAATTTTAAAAAAAACATCGTACATTTAGATACTCAAACAATTAGAATATGGAAAGAAGTACGAGAGTATCAGTTTATGAAAGTGATAACCCTTCAGAAATTCAGTTGGTTAAATCTAAATTGGATGACGCGCAAATTACAAACACCGTTGAAAATAACTATCTTACGTTTACCACAACTCCAACAGCCACTTCGCTGAAGGTAATGGTAGATCTGGAAGAAGAAAAAAAAGCATTTGAAATTATTGATGCTTACCTTCAACAAAGTGAAAATCAATAAACAATTTCATAATTTTAAATTTTACTACTTCGAACCGAAAATTAATCTTAATTAATTTTCGGTTTTTTAATTAATTACGAACCAAAAGATTATTGATTTCATTATTATTAGTTATTCTGATTTTTAATCATTCAATCTTTTAATTTTTTAAATCAACTTTACAACATGAACCCAGAGATTAAACTAAGACAAGCGGAAATTGAAGACAGAAACAGGATTTGGGAAATTATCCAGCAATCTATTGAAAGAAGAAGACAAGACGGAAGCACCCAATGGCAGAACGGATACCCTAACCTGGGAACGGTGGAAAGTGATATTGCCAAAGGTTTCGGACATGTTTTGACAGTAGACGGAGAAATTGCAGTGTATGGAGCTTTGATTCTGAATGATGAACCTGCTTATAGTACCATTGAAGGAGCATGGCTGAGCGACGGTGAATTTGTAGTGGTTCACAGAGTGGCTGTAGATGAAAAATTTGCAGGACAGGGAATGGTGAAGAAATTTTTTGACCACATTGAAGAATTCACTAAATCCCATGACATTCAGAGTATTAAAGTAGATACCAACCATGATAATATTGCCATGTTGAAAATCCTTGAAGGCAGAGGGTATTCCTATTGTGGAGAGGTTCTTTTGAGAGACGGCATGAGAAAGGCTTTTGAGAAGATTATAATTTAAGTGAAAAGTTAAATCATCTTTCATTGAATTTTTAAACCGGCTTGTATTTATAAACTCTATCGGGTTTGTTCGTTTGGTTCTGAACTAATTTTTACTTTTGTTCAAATTTTTATATATGCACCAGAGTATAGAAATTGATGAGAAAATTTTTCAGGATGCCGTAAGATTTTATGGCACCGTGTTCAGCTTACCCCCTTTAGCATCAAAAATCTATTCCTACCTTCTTTTTGACTATGAGAAAGTAGGAATTACTTTTGACGAATTTGTGGAAGTGCTCTCCGCGAGCAAAAGCTCCGTTTCTACCAGTATTTCATTATTGTTAAATGCTCAGCTTATTGTTGATCATAACAAAATGGATGAACGGAAGCGGTATTTTTTCATCAATGATGAATACAAAAAAATACGATTCGAGAAAATTGTCCAGAAAATGCAGGACGAACTGAAGCTATTAGATGATTTAAACAATTTTAAAACAAGTAAAGACGATGGATACAATGAAAGAATAGAAGTTTACAAAGCACTCTTAAACAAAAACATAGAAAATATACAGGAATCTCTTAATAAACTATAAAATGAATAATAAGCTAGTTATACTTTCCATTGCAGCGCTTTCCCTGACTGCCTGCAAAAAAGAAGCTCCGAAACAGGATGGTGCCAAGCCGTATCCTGTTGTTTCCGTGGAGTCGAAAAATATAGTGGGTTATCAGACGTTTCCGGCTACCATTCAGGGTAGGGTAAACAATGATGTACGTGCAAAAATACAGGGATATATTACACAGGTATTGGTAGATGAAGGACAATATGTTACAAAAGGACAGCCTTTGTTCCGTTTGGAAACCAATATTCTGAACGAAAATGCGGCCGCTTCCAAGGCAGGAATTGGTGCTGCTGAATCCAGTATTGCTGCTGCCCAGGCTTCTGTAAATGCTGCTCAGGTTGAAGTAAACAAACTAAAACCTCTGGTTCAGAAAAACATCATCAGCAACGTACAGCTGCAGACTGCTCAGGCTCAGCTGGCTCAGGCTCAGGCTCAGCTACAACAGGCCAATGCTTCCAAAAGACAGGCACAAGCCAATTATAAAGGAGTAGAAGCCAATATCGAATATTCCATCATTCGTGCGCCTATTTCAGGGGTGATCGGAAGACTTCCGTTAAAAGTAGGAAGTTTGGTAGGACCGTCTGATCAGACTGCTCTGACAACAATTTCTGATACTTCTGAGATCTATGCTTACTTTGCAATGAATGAAAAAGAGTATTTTGATTTCCTTGAAAAATCTCCGGGTGCTTCTATGCCTGAGAAAATCAAAAACTTACCGATGGTTGAGCTTCAGCTTGCTAACGGAAGTCTTTATCCTGAAAAAGGTAAAATTGAGGCTATTACCGGACAAATTGATCCTACAACAGGGACTATTCAGTTCAGAGTTGCGTTCTCAAATGCTCAGAAATTATTAAGTAACGGTAACAGTGGAACGATCAGATTCCCTCAGCGATATGATAATGTTCTTGTAGTGCCTGAAAGTGCTACTTACGAGCAACAGGGTATTGTTTACGTTTACAAAGTAGAAAAAGGAGATACGGCGAGAAATGTTGTTGTCAATGTTATTGACAGAATCGACAATTTAGCACTTATCAAATCTGGAGTTAACAAAGGTGAAACAGTTATTGCAGCTGGTATCGGAGGTTTGAAACCGGGAACAGCCGTAAAACCGAAGCCCATCAAAATGGATAGTCTTGTTCAATCAATAAAACCGAAATTCTAATGATAAAAAATTTTATTAACAGACCGGTTTTATCTACCGTAATCTCAATCCTGATTGTGATTCTCGGTGTGTTGGGACTGATCTCGTTACCGGTTACACAGTATCCGGATATTGCACCACCTACAGTGAGTGTTTCCGCAAACTATACGGGAGCCAATGCTGAGACGGTGATGAAAAGTGTAGTAGTGCCTTTGGAAGAACAGATCAACGGGGTGGAAGGTATGGATTATATCACTTCCAGTGCCGGAAATGACGGTTCTGCTCAAATCCAGGTTTTCTTCAAGCAAGGAATTGATCCGGATATTGCAGCGGTAAACGTACAGAACCGTGTGGCCAGAGCAACGCCTCTTCTACCATCCGAAGTAACCCGTTCAGGGGTTGTAACCCAGAAGCAGCAGACAAGTGCCCTGATGTATATGTCTTTCTATTCTGAAAATAAAGATCTGGATGACGTATATCTTCAGAACTTTTTGAATATCAACATTATTCCGAACCTGAAAAGGGTAAATGGTGTAGGGGATGCCAACGTTTTCGGAGGTAAAAACTACTCCATGAGAATCTGGCTGGATCCTGCAAAAATGGCTGCCTACAGCGTAACTCCTACCGATGTTACCAATGCGATCAACGAGCAGAGTAGAGAAGCAGCAGCGGGTTCTATCGGACAAAACAGCGGAAGTTCTTTTGAATATATCATCAAATACGTAGGTAAATTCAACGATAAAGAACAGTACGATAATATCATCATCAAATCTCTTGCAAACGGACAAAACCTGATGCTGAAAGACGTTGCTAAGGTAGAACTGGCAGGACAGTCTTATACAGGAATCGGGGAGAACGGAAACAATCCTTCCATCAGTATGGGGATCTTCCAGACTCCGGGATCCAATGCACAGGAGATTATTAAAAATATCAAAGCCTATCTGAAATCAGCCGAGGGAACTTTTCCAAAAGGGGTAAAGTATACTTTTAACTTTGATACCAACGAATTCCTGGAAGCTTCTATTGAAAAGGTAGTACATACCCTGATCGAAGCCTTTATTCTGGTATTTATTGTGGTATATATTTTCCTTCAGGACTTCAGATCTACGCTGATTCCGGCTATTGCAGTTCCGGTATCTATTGTAGGGGCTTTCTTCTTCCTGAATCTCTTCGGATATTCATTAAACCTCTTGACCTTATTTGCATTAGTACTTGCCATCGGTATTGTAGTGGATGATGCCATCGTAGTCGTCGAGGCCGTTCATGCCAAGATGGAGCATGGTATTTCGGATGCTAAAAAAGCAACGGTAGAAGCGATGGATGAGATTACAGGAGCTATTATCTCTATTACGTTGGTAATGGCAGCAGTATTTATCCCGGTGACGTTCATTACAGGTCCTACAGGGGTATTCTACCAGCAGTTTGGTATCACGCTGATTATAGCCATTATCATTTCTGCTATTAATGCATTAACGTTGAGTCCGGTTTTATGTTCATTATTCTTAAAACCTCACGCAAAGCATCATAAAGAGTATAAAAACTTAAACCTGTTACAAAAGTTTTTCTATAAGTTTAATATTGCTTTTAAAACAACTACTGAGCGTTACGGAAGAGGATTTGTATTCCTTTTAAGACATAAGTGGGTAACCCTTATTATTTTCGCTGTTACCGGAGGGATCTTATTCTGGGCAAGCAGCAGTATGAAGAAAGGGTTTGTACCTACAGAAGACAGAGGGATTATCTTTACAGATGTTCAGCTTCCTCCGGGAGCTTCTATGGAAAGAACTTACAACGCATTGAAAACGCTTCAGGCGAAAGCACTGAAAGTTCCGGGTGTACAGAACGTAACAATTTCAACAGGTAGAGGATTCTTATCCGGAAACGGAAGTAACAACGGTCTTGCCTTTGTTAAACTGAAACCATTTGAAGAAAGAAAAAAAGACGGACAGACTTCTGAAGATATCACCAAAAAATTATTTGGAATTGTAGGAGCTGTTCCTGATGCTAAAGTAGTATTCTTCCAGCCGCCAAGTGTACCGGGATTTGGTAACAGTGCAGGTTTTGAAATGGTATTGCTGGATAAGTCAGGTGGAGAATATGCAGATCTGGATGCTAAAACCAATGAATTCATCGGTAAGCTGATGCAGAGACCGGAAATTCAGTTTGCACAGACTTCATTCAATACTAAATATCCTCAGTATCAGATGGAAATTAATGTTCCGCTGAGCAAACAGCTTGGAGTTTCTGTCAATGACATCCTGGCTACCATGCAGGGATATATCGGAGGTATTTATACTGCCGACTTTACCAAGTATGGAAAACAGTTCAGAGTGATGGTTCAGGCTCTTCCTGAAAACAGAAAAAATATTGAAAATCTAAATCAGCTTTATGTAAGAACAGGATCAGGGATCATGTCTCCGATCTCACAGTTTGTAACATTGACAAAAGCGTACGGACCACAATCTGTAAGCCGTTATAACCTCTTTACTTCAGTAAAAGTGACAGGTGCGAACTCTGACGGATACAGTTCCGGGGACGCGATTGCAGCGGTACAGCAGGTAGCCGATGAAACCCTGAATCAAAACTATGCCGTAGAATTTACGGGGTTGACCAGAGAAGAATTAAACTCAGGATCTCAGACCCTTCTGATTTTCGGGCTAAGTTTGATCTTCGTTTACTTTATCCTTTCTGCACAGTATGAAAGTTATATCCTTCCGCTGATCGTTATTATTTCTCTTCCTCTTGGGGTAATGGGAGCTTATTTCGGACAGAAGATCATGGGACTGGAAAATAATATTTATTTCCAGATTGCCCTGATCATGCTCGTGGGACTACTGGCGAAAAATGCGATCCTTATTGTCGAATTTGCTGTTCAAAGGAGACATCATGGAGAAACCATTGTAATGTCAGCCATCAATGCAGCGAAAGCAAGGGTGAGACCTATTTTAATGACATCATTCGCCTTTATTTTCGGTTTATTGCCGTTGGTTCTGGCCAGTGGAATCGGAGCAGTAGGGAACAGATCTATCGCTACGGGTGCGGCTATCGGACTATTGATAGGAACTGTTTTGGGATTATTTGTAATTCCTGTTCTGTATGTGATCTTTGAAACACTGCAGGAAAAAATTAAACCTATCAAAAAAGAAGATATCAATTTAGCAGAATAAAATTAATTAGAGAAGCTGGAAGTTAGATTTTAGACAATTATTCTAAAACCATATCTAACTTCCGGTCTCTTACATCTAATTTCTAATTTTTTATAATGAAGAGTTTATTAAACATCATAAAAGGAATCACTTTTTCAGTTTTCATACTCGGGGCCATCTCATCCTGTATGGCAAGAAAAGAATATGAAAGACCGAAGAACGTGGTAGACGAAAAACTGTTTCGTACAGATATGCTTCCTTCAGACAGTACTAATATTGCGAATGTTTCCTGGAAAGAAATTTTTACAGATCCCTTGCTGCAAGGACATATTTCTAAGGCTTTAGAAAATAATCTTGATATAAGAATTGCATTACAGAGCATTAATTCTGCAGAAGCTTATCTTAAGCAGAGTAAAGCAGCATATGCCCCAACTGTTACAGTAGGACCCGGTTATACTTTCCAGACTCAGTCTTTGAATACCCAAACCGGGAGACTATTCGGGGACAGAAGATACATTAATCAGCTTGATATTACTGCAAGTATAGGTTGGGAGGCTGATATCTGGGGAAAACTGAAAGCTCAGGAAAAAGCTCAGTTAGCAACTTATTTGGGAACAGTGGCAGCACATAAAGCCGTTAAAAGTGACCTTGTTTCTTCCATTGCTTCTGCATATTATCAATTGCTGACTTTTGACGCGCAAAAAAGAATCATCAATGAAACGATTGCTGTTCGTGAGAAAAATCTTGAGACCACAAAAGCTTTAAAAGTTTCAGGAACTGTTACAGAAGTAGCAGTACAGCAAAGTGAGGCTCTCGTTTTCAATGCGAAATCTATGCTGATTGATATTGATACCCAGATCCAGCTTTTGGAAAATACAATAAGCCTGCTTATGGGAGAGCCCTCGCATACGATTGAAAGATCAACATTGGAATCTCAAAATGTTCCGATTGACTTAAAATTAGGATATCCTGCCCAATTATTGGCCAATCGTCCTGATGTCATGAGAGCGGAATATAACCTAATGAATGCTTTCGAACTTACCAACTCGGCAAAAGCGCAGTTTTATCCAACGTTGAAGATTACTGGAAGTGGAGGAATTCAGTCTCTTGATATTGATCACTTATTCAGTGTAAATTCATTGTTTGCAAGTGTTATAGGAGGACTGGCCCAGCCTATTTTAAACAAAAGAACGATCAAAACAAATTATGAGGTGAGTCTTGCCAATCAGGAAACTGCTTATCTTAACTTCAGAAAGACCGTTCTTACTGCTGGTAAAGAAGTTTCAGATGCTATCAGGGTTTTCTCTGTGCAGGATTCATTTATTGAATTAAAACAACATGAGCTGGATGCCTACAAAAAATCGGTTGATTATTCTCAGGAACTGGTGAACTATGGTATGGCCAACTATCTTGAAGTGTTGAATGCAAGTGTGAATTCACTGAATGCTGAACTTAACATCTCGAATGCCCGATACAGTAAAATGAAAGCTGCCGTAGAGCTTTATCAGGCTTTAGGCGGAGGTTGGAAATAAACGCATTTTGTAATTTAATATCATAAAAACGTATGTCAGTAATGGCATACGTTTTTTTTGATTATTGATCATGCTAAAATGATTAAATAGATAAAACCAATTTGTATAAATGTATTTAACTACGTAGTTTTATACTTTAAATTCAAGCGCTATGAAATTGCAGATACAACCCATAGGAAATTCTTATTCGGAACAGGCGATTGACCTGATTTTGAATATCCAGCAGAAGGAGTTTAATATTCCGATCACCATTAAAGATCAGCCTGACCTTTTACAGATTGAAAGTTTTTACACAGAAGCAGGAGGCAACTTTTGGGGGGCGTTTGTAGAGGGTGAGCTGGTAGGTTCTATTGCACTGGTTAAGTTTGATGAAAGGGCAGGAGCGATCAGAAAAATGTTTGTTAAAAAGGAATTCAGAGGCAAAGAACTTAATATTGCCCAAGAACTACTGGAAGTTTTAATTTCTTTCTGCCGCGAAAACGGAATTGATGATTTATATTTAGGAACCATAACGGTACTGAAAGCTGCACAGCGTTTCTATGAAAGGAATCAGTTTGTGAAGATTGAAAAAAGAAATCTCCCTGTAAAATTCCCTTTGATGAGTGCTGATGATATTTTTTACCATTTAAATATTGCCTGAATATGAATGTGATCAACGAAGCAGGAATTCTTGCCATATCAACCAGATTGCACCGTTTGAGTGAACAGCTGAGGAAAGATGGAGCGCTTATCTATAAAGCATTCGGAATTGATTTTGAACTGAAATGGTTTCCGGTGATCTTTACCATTTATAAAAAAGAGATCGCAAGCGTTGTCGAAATTGCCAATGAAATAGGGTATACCCATCCATCCACGATCACCCTACTCAAAGAACTCGAAAAACTGGAGCTTATACAATGGGAAAAAGACAAGCAGGACGAACGCAAAAGACTTTTTAGACTCACTTCAAAAGGGCAGGAGCTTATTGAGAAAATGAAACCGGTTTGGGAACTGATGTCTCAGATTTTAGGTGATATTGCTGACAATAACAACAATCTGCTGACTGCTATTGATGAAGCAGAAGAGAAAATTGCAAGCCAGTCTTTTTATCAGAGAGCGCTGCAGGTGAAGAACTCGAAATAAATAAGGATAAGAAAATTTAATCAGTATAAAAAAATAATAACCCCACTAATTCTGGCGGGGTTATTGAATTCATTATTGAAATGAAATTATATTAGAATCTCAAAGTCGCTGCAACAGACCAGGTTCTTCCAAAACCAAGGAATCCTGTGTTACCATCAGCAATACCCTGATAAACTCTACCTGTTTCCTGGTACGTTTTTCCGGCATTTGGACCGCTGGCAATTTTGTCACCTGCAAAAATATTGGAGCTTAATTCAGAAATATAATATTTATTGAATAAGTTATATACATTCGCTCTCAATGTTAAAGATTTTCTCGCATCAAGTGTGAATTTGTAAGAAGCACCTACGTCAAATAAATTATAACTTGGCAATTTTACAATTCCTTTTTCTCTTGCAGCCTCAGTAAGGAAATTGATTGGGTTAAACTGTGCATATAGTTTGTCATAATATTCCCAGTTAGCATCAATACTGAAAGCTTTGGTAATGCTGTAATCAACTCCCAGACTTGCTGTAGTTTGTGCAGCATCTCCAACTTTTAAATCTTTGATGTTGATAACTCCTGTAGCTCCGGCAACTTCCTGATTGTTTTGAACATCAAGAATGTTGAAATTGGCGTTTCCTTTGTACTTCCAGTTCCCTAATGATAACATTCCTCTCAGCCTAAGGTTAGCAAATGGTCTTGCCTTCGCTTCCAGTTCAACACCCTGGTGTATTTGTCCAACATTCAGAGCGTTGTAGAAATAAGCATTTCCAAGTTGCAATTGAGAGAAGTTAGCTACATCTGCAGCTCCTGCATTAAAGGTTCTTGAAATAAATCTGTCATCCCACTGCGTTCTGTACGCATTGATATTTACATCTACATAACGGGATTTGAAACCATATCCTAACTCTACAGAGAAGATTCTTTCATTCTTTGCATCGTTGTAAATATTCTGGTTGGAAGGGAACAGCGCGTTGAATAATGGCTGTCTTGAAATAACTCCTGTATTGAAAAATGCATTATGGTGTTCATCTATATTATAGTTGGCACCACCTTTTACAATATAACCCGTTTTATGGTACCATTTTGTTTCCTGGTTTCCTGGAGTATACAGCATATAGTCTCTTCTTTTGTAGTACTGTTCAGAAACTGATCCCTGAACGGATGCACTTAGTTTTTCAGAGCTGTATTCAACCATTCCGTATACACCTGCCCATTTTACCAGACCTTCGTTGTGGACAGATACTTTTTGAGCATCTTTAAGTTTAGTAAGAGGCTCCGGTTTTACCGTATTGTTGATATAGTATCCTTTTGGAGCGTTTGCCGTACTGGAAACAAATAGTGCATCAGATCCCAACATATCGGTTACAATATCATAAAGTGCCCCTTTGTAAGTTTTAAGATCGATACCTCCGTTAAAGGTCCAGTTATTTTTTTTGTAATTAAGGTCTGCAATTACTCCATACCAGTCATGAGCATTGATACTTTGCTTTCTTACGATACCGCTGGTTCCGTTTAGCGTAGCTACATATTGTCCGTTATAATCACCAGGAGATCCTGCAGGAGCAGTAAAGGTCGATTTCTGGAAAGTGTTTCCGTTATAATCGGTTACCATACCCCCTCTGTTATATCTGTAAATCATATCCCAGTTGATCGTACCGTCTCCGCCTGCACCGTAATTCATGAAATTCATGGTCTGGCCGCTGCCGTTTTTGATAGAACCGTTCAGTCCGGTACCACCGCCTCCACGTCCCCATGAACCATAAAGAACGGTAGATAACTTCAGGTTATCATTCATTGTCCAGTCCCAGTTCAATGATGCAATAGGCTTATGATAGAAGTTAGGAGCCAAATTAAATTGAGAACCATTTAACATTCCTGTCTGAGGGTTGTATCTTCTTCCATAAGTATCCAGTTGCTGTAGAGTAGCTACATTCGCTCCGGTTGCAGAAGACCTTCTTGTATCATGTACCTGAGGTGCTCCGGTTGCGATTAAATTGAATGCATGTTTTTCATTAGGCTTAAATCCTGTTGAGAAAAACCAGGAATAACCTTCTCCTTTCGTTCCATTGATATAACCATCACCTTGCCAACGGGAAAGCAATACAGTTGTTCCCCATTTGTTTTTTAGCCCGGAAGAGTACATCGCAGATATTCTGGAGTAGTTATCATTACCTACTTCTCCTTTGATCATTGCTTTCTGCTCAGAATCGGTAGCTTTGGTCACAATATTGATGGTTCCCCCTACAGAAGGAACTACAAATTTGGATGCTCCCAAACCTCTCTGGATCTGAATGTTGCTCGCGATATCTGCCAACCCGGTCCAGTTAGACCAGTATACAGTACCTCCCTGCATATCATTCACGGGCTGTCCGTTGATGATCACTGCAATGTTAGCCCCATCAAAACCTCTCATGTTGATTCTGCTGTCTCCAAAACCTCCGCCCACTTTGGTCACATACACGGATGGGGTAGACTTCATAATCTCAGGAAATTCTCTGTTTCCCAGCTTCTCCTGAATTTCCGCTGCCTTGATGGTGGAAACTGCAACAGGAGTTTTTCTTTCTTTGGCTGTTTGGGAAAGGTTTCTACCTACCAACATCACCTCATCAAGAGATTTTGATTTCTCTAAAGAATCCTTCGTACTCTGCCCGTAATAAAGGGCGGCCGTTGGTAAAACAAGCGCTATAAATAGTCGCTTTTTAAAAATAATGCTCATGAAATAAACTAGCGTTTTTGAATTTAAGGCTGCAAAGATGGATATTTATTTTTTAATAAAGTATTAAATCTTTGTTACGTGATTTCATAAAGCATGAGGATATTCTATTATTGCTCGTTTTTTTGTGTGTATTAATTAATTCAGTTCATTAATTTACAATTTGTTATAGAAGTGAATTATTATAAAACAGAATATATATTAGATGCATAAAATAATTATGTGCTTCATTATATTTTTCATTACGGTGGCTGTTGTTTGTTTAAAATATTCTAATTATTCATTGATTTGATGATATAACATTTGGTAATTGACTAGAGTCATAAACTTTATACTGTTGTTTTGATACCTTGTATGATCATTTATTTAAAACCGTGATTATTATGAAAAAGAATTTTTTTGAAAGGTTTTCAGATCGTGTTGTTTATATTGCCGGAAGTCCCGGGGCTTTTATCGGTGCAAGTCTGCTTGTTGTTATCTGGGCTGTTTGCGGACCTATTTTTAACTATTCCGAAACCTGGCAGCTGGTTATCAATACCGGTACTACTATTATAACTTTCCTGATGGTGTTTCTGATTCAAAAGACTCAGAATAAAGATTCAAAAGCAATTCAGATAAAACTGAATGAGCTTATAGCATCCTATGAAAAAGCCAGCAACCGGCTGGTTGATATTGAAGATTTAACGGAAGAAGAACTGGACCAGCTTCATAAGTATTATGAAAAATTAGGTAAGCTTTCCAATGAATCAAAGCCATCCTCAGATTCTTCAGGACAGCAGCACCGATATAAATAATCAGTTGCTTCCGGAATAGGAAATTATTTAACGTATCAGAGGATATCTGCAAATATTGAATAACTATGAAAAATCTACAACTCAAAGACAAATCTGTCCTCATTACAGGAGCAGACAGCGGAATTGGTAAGGCAATAGCACTTTTATTTGCTAAAGAAGGAGCTAATATTGCATTTATACACTATCATGATGCTAAAGATGCCCAAAAAACAAGCAAAGAAATTGAAGAGCTGGGAAAAAAGGTTCTTTCGTTTGAAGGAGATATTAATGATAGTAAATTCTGTGAATCCGTTGTTGACGAGGTTGCTTCCGGATTTGGGGGAATAGATATCCTGATTAATAACGCCGGAACTCAGTTTCCCTGTAATACTATAGAAAATCTTCAGGAAGAAAATATCCGTAAGACCTTTAATTCAAATATTATCGGGATGATACTATTGACAAAAGCCGTATTTCCCCACTTAAAAAAAGGCGATGTTATTATCAATACAACTTCTGCAACCGCTTATTTGGGGCACGAAGAATTACTTGATTATTCTGCAACCAAAGGAGCTATAGTTTCTTTTACCCGTTCACTGGCACTTCAGGCTAAACCCCAGGGGATACGTGTAAATGCTGTAGCACCCGGCCCGGTAGCAACACCGCTTACAGAAAAAACATTCGGAGAAGAAGATGAAGATACGGATAAGCCGCCCCTGAAGCGTAATGCTTCCACAGAAGAAGTGGCTGCAAGCTTTTTATTTCTTGCTACAGATGCTTCAGCACAGATAACGGGGCAGGTTCTTCATCCAAATGGTGGCTTAATTGTTAACGGTTAAAAAGACTGGATATGAATGGGGTTATTATTCAGTTTTTCCATTGGTATCATCCGGGAAATCTTTGGAATGAATTTATTGAAAAAGCAGAATATCTGAGGAATTTGGGATTTACTGCCGTATGGCTTCCTCCAGCTAACAAATGCAGTCTGAACATTGAAGGCCGTGGCTATGATGTCTATGATCTTTATGATCTGGGAGAATTTGATCAGAAAGGAAGTATACCTACCCGGTATGGTACAAAAGCAGAATATTTACTGGCAATACAAAAAGCCCATGAACTGGGAATGGCTGTATATGCAGATATTGTTTTAAACCACAGGATGGGAGGCGATGAAGAAGAAAAGATTATGGTACACCAGCTGAACGAAGAAAACCGTAATGAGAGAATTGCTGAGAACTTAGAAGTTACAGCATATACAAGGTTTATTTTTCCAGGAAGAAAAGGGGTTTATTCAAATTTTATCTGGAATCATCAATGCTTCAGCGGTATTGATTATGTCATCAAAGAAGGAGAGGAGCTAAAAGGTGTTTTTAAAATCCATAATGAATATGGTGAAGAGTGGACAGATGCTGTAAGCCATCAGTTGGGTAACTATGACTATCTGATGGGTGCTGATATAGAATACCGTAATCCTTATGTAGTAGAGGAAATGAAAAAGTGGATCAAATGGTATATGGATACCACGAAAGTTGATGGGATTAGGCTGGATGCTTTAAAGCACATTTCTTCAGATTTCCTGAAAGAATGGATCTTTTATATTAAAACAGAATTGAATCCTGATTGCTATATTCTGGGAGAATTCTGGAAAGACGAAGCAGAAAAAATTGAATATTTTTCAGATAAAATGGATGGTCTTATCTCTTGTTTTGATGCCCCGTTGCATTATAATTTTTTCAAGGCCTCAAAAGAAGGAAAAAAATATGATCTGAGCCAGATTCTAAAAGGGAGCTTTCTGGAAAAGAAACCCGTATTTTCAGTTTCTTTTGTAGAAAACCATGACACACAACAGCTCCAGGCACTTGAATCTTCAGTGGAAGATTGGTTTAAGCCTATAGCATATGCAATTATTCTCCTTTCTGATGAGGCTTATCCCTGTGTTTTCTATCCGGATCTTTTTGGAGCAGAATATATCGATGTAAGAGAAGATCAGGAAATACATATTATCATATCAAAAGTGGAGGAGCTTCCCAGCCTTCTTGAAGTGAGACAACGTTTTGCTTACGGTAAACAGATCGATTATTTTGATCATCCCAACTGTGTGGCTTTTGTACGGACAGGAAATGAAAAGCATCCGGGATGTATTGTGATTATGTCTAATAGTGATGAGGGCTTCAAAGAAATAGAATTGGGAGAAGAGCATGCAGATTCAACCTATATTGATTTCTTAAAGAATCGCCATGAAGAAATTCATACTGATGAAAATGGAAAAGCCATATTTTGTGTCAATCCGGGATCTGTAAGCGTGTGGGTAAAGAAATATAAGCCTTAAAATAACTATACTCTCAAGAATTTTAGATACCACATCTCAGCATTTAAGGCAAAAATGGTCTTATAGTTGCAGATTTATCACCAATCAAACACTAAATTATTATATTATGGAAACTAAAACAGCAGCCAAAAAATCACCGGCTAAAAAAACAACACCCGCGAAAACATCTGCAAAAACCCCCGCTAAAAAAAATGCAGCCAAAAGTTTGGAAGATCTTTTTGAAGATTCACTGAAAGATATTTATTGGGCTGAAAAAGCACTGTTGAAGGCACTGCCGGCAATGATGAAAAATGCTACCAGTGAAAAACTTAAAACAGCTATTGACAAGCATATTACTGAAACGGAAGGTCATGTTGAAAGACTGGAAGAATGTTTTAAAGCCTTAGGAAAAAAAGCCCAGGCAAAGAAATGCGATGCCATGCAGGGATTATTGGATGAAGGAAAAAGTATCCTGGAAGAGACAGAGCCGGGAGCAGTAAGAGATGCAGGAATCATTGCAGCGGCACAAAAAGTTGAGCATTACGAAATCGCCACATACGGTACCCTTGCAGCTTTTGCAAAAGTATTGAAAGAGGAGGATTGCCTTAAACATCTTTTAAGCACATTGGAAGAAGAGAAAAAATGTGATGAGTTGTTAACAAAAGTTGCGGATACCAATCTCAACAGCAAAGCAATGTAAAAAAGTATGTATTCATTATAAAAAAGGAGGCCAAATTTATTTTTGGTCTCCTTTTTTATTGTGGAAATCTCAGGGGATTTTAAAAAAGCTGTTTTAGCTTTTGGGCGATTTTGTATCAATTTTAATATATTTGTAGATATTATTTGTATCAATCTGACTTTCTCCTATAGCGTACAATTCAAAGAACAATAAAAACTGATCCGGTAAAAAATCTCAGGAAAACGGAATGCGAATAACAGCTGTTATGCTTTAAAGAGAAATATAATTCAGGTATTTAAAAAATTAAAAAATATGACCCAGCTCAGTTTGTTCGATTCAGAAGACTTGTACGAATTTCCAAAAGATCTTCTGGAATACAGAGAACATTTCCTGACTCAGGAAGAAGCTGACCGGCTTAAAGCCCAACTGCTTGAAACAGCTCCCTGGAAACAAAGAACACAGAAAATGTATGATAAGATGGTGCTGACACCGCGCTTAACGGCATGGTATGGTGATCAGGAAAATGCTTATCCTTCGGGTAACGGAGAGCTGGAGACTAATCCATGGACTCCCGAACTTCTTTCTTTAAGGCAAAGAATAGAAAAAACATTTGGCTATCAGTTCAATTCCGTATTGCTTAATCTTTACCGGGATCAAAACGACTCTGTTGCCTGGCATCGGGATAAAGAAAGCAGGTATGGAAACCGCCCGGTGATTGCATCAATAAGTTTAGGACAGACCAGAAACTTTGATTTCCGGAAGAAAGATCATCATCAAAGTAAATACAGCCTTCCTCTTCCTCACGGTTCATTACTGATTATGAAAGGAGATCTGCAGGAGAACTGGGAACATCGGATTGCTAAATCTGTAACCTCGATGAAAGAGCGTATCAATCTTACTTTTCGGCTGGTTCGTCAGTTGTAGGATGTTAATTCATAATGTTTTATGATGAATGAAGTGTATTTACAATATCTCTTTGGCAGATAAATTGTTGCATGTATAAAAGAAGTCTTATTGGCTTCATTTATATCACCACTTAAAATTTATTATTATGAAAAATCTTGTAGTAACACTTTTTGCGGTGGCTGCTTTGACGGCCTGCAAAAAAAATGAACCCACATCGTCCAGCCAATCCACGGAAAGCACAACAATGTCTCCTCCTGCCGAATCCGGAATGACGGTAAGTGACTCCACCAAAATGGGAGAATCAAAAGTCCCAACCACTTCTCTCAATGATCAGGATAAAAAGTTTGCAGATGCAGCAGCAAAAGGAGGACTTATGGAAGTGATGATGGGAGATCTGGCAGCAACAAATGCTGAAAATGCTGCCGTAAAATCTTTAGGTGCTATGATGGTAACAGATCATACCAAGGCGAACGATGAGCTCAAGAAATGGGCTTCGGGAACAGGGTATACCTTACCTGCAGGCCTGGATGCTGAAAAGCAGAAGATGTATGATGATCTGAAAGCCAAAAAAGGAAAAGACTTTGATAAAAAGTATACCGATCTTATGGTCAGTGATCATAAAGAAGACATAGAAGAATTCAAAAAAGAAGCAGCGGAAGGAAAAGAATCTTCTCTGAAATCCTTTGCAAGTAAGACGCTTCCTACATTGGAGCATCATCTGAAAGAATCGGAAAAAGCTAAAAATGCTGTGAAATAATATGACCTGCATCATAAAAAGGACACAGGATATTTGATAATTTTGAAAAGAATTAAATATTATTTGTTCTTGATTAATAAAGCTCCTCTTTTGTAAGGGGAGTTTTTTTATTAATTATTCTTTCTTTTTATATTCTTCAATTTTCTTAAACTGACTGTAAGAGCTTTTTAGGTTGCGAAGCTGTTCGGATACAATTTTATTGCTCTTTTCACTCAGATTACCGCCGCCCAGAGCATTCTGATATGTTTCTATGGCAGCTTTTTCTCCAAACACTACATTTTCCAATGTAGACTCTACAAGATTTCCCATGGTAAATGAATTTTTAATGTCAATCCATGTTCTGTGTACAGCTCCCGCTATGGAAGGTGAGTCCTCCGGAACACCCTTTTTTTCTGTAATCAGATTAACGAGCTCGTTTTTCATAATTTTTGATTGGGAAATCATATGGTCATATTCATCCTTTACATCAGGATACATTTCCCATACTTTTCCTTCAACCTTTTCAAAACCCTCAATTCTGTCATTGGTAATGTGAAGCAAGTCGTTCAGTACCGATATTTCTTGCCGATTGTCCATAATATATATTTTTTAGATTAAACATAATACTGTACTAAATTATCATTTACTCAGCAGTATTTTTATAATCCTGGTCATATAGTCAGACGAATGATTTTCTTATATAAGCATATTTGTTTTTTAATAATGAAAAAATGGGTCAACAGGGATAAATAAAAGTCAGATGTTCTTTCTTTTTAAGGAAAAAAACAGGACCTTTGCTCCAACAATGGGGTGCTGCTGGTACCAGTGGCTGAGATGATACCCAGGAATGTACTTCCACACCTGATCTGGATAATACCAGCGTAGGGATTGCTTACTTATCATCTCATCATTTGATTTTTAAATTAATATGATGCAGGAAATTTTAAAACAGATTACCTTGCCTGAATGGTTCGGAGTCTTATTTTCAGTAATTCAGGTCTTACTGGCCCGTAAAAACAATGTCAATAACTATCTTTTCGGAATTGCCGGTATTCTGCTTACGCTGTATGTGATGCTTACCTCAAAACTGTATGCTGAATTTACCTTAAACCTTTATTATCTGATCATGAGCATCTATGGATGGCTGTATTGGAAATTCGGGAAGCAGAAATCTGAAATGGAGATCTCTGTCACCTCAACTTCTGAAAAGTGGATTACCGGAGGAATTGTGCTGGGAACTTTTAGCTTATTCTGGTTTTTTCTTACTCATTTTACAGACTCGGATGTTCCCGTTTGGGATTCCTTGGTAAGTGCTTTTGCCTGGGCAGGAATGTGGCTCATGGCAAGAAGAAAAATTGAAAACTGGATAATCCTCAATGTCAGTAATATGATTTCCATCCCCTTGCTGCTGCATAAAGAATTGTATCTCTATGCTGTGTTAACATCATTCTTATTTTTAGTAGCAATCTCCGGATATATGGAATGGCAAAAAATCATTAAAACAAAAGCCAATGCTCAATACTAAAGACATCAGAAAAGAACTTCAGGGAGCTTCTGTAATTTCTGATGAGGTGATACAGCATATTCATGAAGAAGGACTGCTGAAGATCTGGGTACCGAAAAAATATGGAGGGTTAGGCTATCGTTTTGAAGAAGGACTTAAAGCATTATTTAGCTGGGCTGAAACCGATGGAAGCTTTGGATGGATGCTGACCCTCTGTGCCGGAGCCAATTATTTTTCCAGGAATATAAAACCTGAAGTGGCTCAATTACTGTTTACCAGTTCTAATACTTGTTTTGGAGGAAGCGGAATGGTTGGCGGAACTGCAGAAAAGCAAAATGATAACACCTATATCATTAATGGATTATGGAATTTTGCCACAGGAGCTCCTCATCTGACGCATTTTACACTGAATGCCAGTATTACAGAAAACGGCAAACCTTTATTAGATCATGAAGGCAGCGAGATGATTCGTTCTTTCATAGTTCCGAGAGAACAGGCTGAAATCATCCCCAATTGGAAATCAATGGGAATGAAAGCCAGCGGTACCTATTCCTTTACCATTGAGAATATTATGGTAAGCGAAGACTACAGTTTTGTGTATGACCATTTCTTCACGGATGATATTCTGGACAGCATTCCGTTTCGGATTTTTGCTGATCTGACCCTTTTGGTAAATTACCTGGGAATGGCTTCTCATTTTATTGAAGAAGCAGAACTTATTCGTCCTGAGATCAGTTTCAAAAGTTTTGCTAAGTCTGTTGAAAAGCATTTAAGAAAAGTATTAAGTATTGCCAGAGAGGTAGAAAATATACTCAGTGATCAAAAAGAGATTTCAGCGGATCAGCAAAATGAGATTCATACCTATGGAACAGAACTAACCAAGCAATTATCTCACCAAATACTTACTGTTTATACACAGCTTGGAATACGGGCAACGGCTGTTGATTCTGCAGTTTATCAGGTGTTCTGTGATTATTTTACGGCAGCAATGCACTCCAATTTCAGACCTTCTGCTGATGATTTAGATTTTTCTTTTTGAGGTAGATTTAAGTCTGTCAAAAGTCAAATTGTATTATAGGTATGAATTTAAAGAGCTTATCAATTATCTGAACCGTAAAACGCTCTATTTTTAATAATTATAAGTGCTGATTTTATGAAGAATGAGGGGTAAGTTTCATTATCTTAAGTAATAATGGGAAAAAGGTCGATAGAAGAGAAAAAATATTTCCTGTTTGGTTAATAAAGAGTTAATGAAGATAAGTACTGATTTGTCATTAACTTATTTCTCTATATTTGGTGAATAAACTAAATAACTATGAAAAAGCTATTACTTATCGCAAGTAGTGTATTATTGTTTTCTTGTACAACCGGCGAAGAATTAGAAACTTCGGCAAATACAGAATCAAACTCAAAACAAATTACTTTACAGAAGGCTAAATCTGGAGCCAGTCTTTTGGTAGGTGAAAACATCACATTAAAATGTAATGGATCATCAAATTTCCAAAATCCTATTAATGTAAACCCTAATTATCCTTACATAAGTTCTTATGAAGTGCTTTATCGTGATTTAGCACCACTATATGGAAGAAATCAACTCAGGCTTTCAGAGTTTGTTGCAAAACATATTTGGGGATATGGCGGCCCTTTTACCAGTCTCACTGAGATTTATATTGGATACAATGCCATGAATGATTTTAATAACTCAAGTGCTAATTATAGTTATATTCAAGATTATACAATAGGTCAGGACGGAGATAATGCACAAATATATGGAGATATGTTTGGAAGCGATAGCGTTCCTATGACAAATGATGCGGCCAATACAGTTTATCATGGTTTTAAAGCTAAGATAGACCAACTAACTTCCCAAGGAAAGCAAATAGTAGCTGTTCACCTTTACACTGACGGACTGCTATGCATTCCAAGTGTCAGGTTTATTAAAATGACTGTAAAAGTATTATAAATAAATAGTTCTATTAAAAATCAAGACCTGTAATTTGTTTTTTTTTAATTTTTTATTAGAAAATAAAATTGGTTAAGTGTTTATTTTTAATATCTTACAAAAAGAAATGTGGACTATTGTAGTCCACATTTCTTTATAATATGTTCTGTTATTAAGACTGGATAAATTCCAAAAGATCTTTATTGATCGTTTCATGCTCTGTAGTTGGCATTCCGTGAGGGAAACCTGGGTAAGTAATCAGTTTACCGTTCTTTAATAATTTCGCTGATTTTATAGCAGAATTTTCGATAGGAACAATCTGGTCATCTTCTCCATGTAAAACCAAAACCGGAATATCAACGGCTTTCAAATCTTCGGTGAAATCAGTTTCAGAAAATGCTTTAATACCATCATAGTGAGCTACAATTCCACCCATCATTCCCTGTCTCCACCAGTTTCTCTGAATTCCGTCTTTGATGTTGGCTCCTTCTCTGTTATACCCATAGAAAGGAAACGTCAGATCAAAATAAAACTGGTTTCTGTTGTTCAGAGTCTGCTCTCTGATACCATCAAAAACTTCCATTGGAACACCATCAGGATTGTTCTCGCTTTTTACCATTACCGGAGGAACAGCGCTGATTAATACCGCTTTTTTTGCTCTTCCGTTAGAATATTTATTCACATAGCGGATTACTTCACCACCACCTGTAGAGTGTCCAATGTGAACTACGTCTTTCAAATCAAGAAATTCCACAAGTTCCGCAGCATCAGAAGCATATTGTTCAATAGTGTGGTTGTAGATATTCTGGCTGGAACGGCCGTGGCCTCTTCTGTCATGGGAAATTACTCTGTAACCTCTCTGTAAGAAAAAGATCACCTGTGCATCCCAATCATCAGATGATAATGGCCATCCGTGGTGAAACATTAATACTGGTCCTTGTCCTTGGTCTTTGTAAAAAATCTCAGTTCCGTCTTTTAATGTAAATGTGCTCATAGTTTTAAATTTTTAATGTTAATGATTAATTTATGTGATAATATTTTGTTGTCTTATTTCTTTAGCAAATGTATGACAGTTTGAGTTCACTGAAATTAATCTAGTTTAATTTCGTTCATATTTAATAAAAAATTTTTATTGGGATATCCGATCTGTTTTTACCTGCATTCTTTTGGATAACCAAATTTTTACAGAAAAGGCACTAACCAAAGATAGTTAATGCCTTTTTGTTTGTTGTCACTTCAATAGATCGTTCTCCAGAACGGGTTGTTTGACTATTCAGTTTGATTGGGATTATATTATTCTATCCACAGATGTCCCGTGGAATACGTTTTTGCTTTACCCGCCACAATAACCCTTTCATTTTTATTTTCGCAATAGAGCTGTCCACCTCTTTCAGACAGCTGACGGGCAAACAGTTTATCTTTTCCTAATTTTGAAGACCAGAACGGAATGAGCGAGCAGTGAGCAGAACCGGTTACAGGATCTTCAAGAATAGATGACTGCGGCGTAAAGTATCTTGATACAAAATCACTGTCTGTACCGGCTGCTGTTACAACGAGACCGCCAGGATCCAGATTGATAAGGTCAAAAACAGATCTTTCAATTCTGATATTTTTGATGTCGTCTTCAGAATCATACAGCAGGATATAATCTCTTGATTTGAAAACTTCTTTGGGCTGGATATTGAGCGATCTGTACAGGATTTCCGGAAGAGTCGCTGCTTCAGGCATTCTTGAAGGAAAATCCATATAGTAAACACCATCTTTAACTTCAACTGTTAATTCACCGCTTTTAGTTTCAAAGATGATTGTATGAGTCTGGTAGTTTAAGATTGAGATCAGGCAGTGCGCTGTGGCAAGGGTAGCATGTCCGCATAGATCCATTTCTATTTCAGGGGTAAACCATCTCAGGTGAATCGTATTGCCGTTATCGATAAAGAAAGCTGTTTCTGCTACGGCATTTTCCCGGGCAATTTTCAAAAGCTGTTCATCGGGTAACCAGTTTTTTAAAGGAACGACACAGGCTGGATTTCCATGGAAAATTTTCTCAGTAAATGCATCTATTTGGTATAATTCTAACTTCATGATTGATAAAAATTTCTCTAACGAAGATACTCTATTTTTCAAACAATTGTTGGCAGATTCATCTCATTCTGCAGTTTTCAATTTTTTTTATCTGCTATTGCTGAATTCCTTTTTTTAATAAAATATCTTTCTGTTCTGAACTTTTATTAAATGAGCATTATGCATTTTTTTTATGGTTCTGATAACAGTTTCCACGCGCAGCCCTGTTAAATTGGCCAGCTGCTGTCTCGTGAGAGGAATCTGAAATGAATATTTGTTATTGTCATTATTACCCTTAAGATAATCCATTACTGTTTTGAGTTTATTTAAGGGATCTGGTGAAGAAACATTAAATAACATCACATACTTATAATATAGCCGCTCAGCCAGGCATTTAAACATTTTGGAAGAAACTTCCGGATTTTGATCCAGTAAGTTGAAGAAATCCGCTTTGGATAATTTGAGAACAGTACAGGAAGTTTTAGCTGTAGCATTGGTAGGGTAGGTCTTTTCATCAAAGAGAAAAGATTCTCCAAAACTCTCTCCGCCATGCAAAATGTTTTGGATAAATTCTTTGCCGTCTTCGTGGTAATTGTTGAGTTCAACAATACCATTAATAATCTGATAATAAAACTTTGGCAAATTTCCTTCATGAAAAATCGTTTGATTCGCTTCAAAACTTTCATAATTTGCACCGTAGGCTAATAATAAATCTTCACTTATTATCATGTCTTCAAATTTTATAAATTATTACTGAATAATCTTTTTTATAAACTATGAAACGCAAAACAAAAAACAAACCATATTAAATAAATTGTATCAAAAAAAGTACCACATTTTTTGATTGGATTTTAATTCCTTTACTATTGCACACAATTGGAAAATCCCTGCTAGAAAGGGTTTAAGATATTTTAACATAAATTTTATCATCTAAGCCATTATAATAACACTTCTATTTCACTATATTTGGAATAATAAAACTAACCCATGAATAAGGATAACATAAAAACTTGTTAAACTAAAAATTATTAAAGATTATCAAAGGTTATGAAAGACTTATTTTCATTAAAAGGAAGGAGGAAGGATCATATTATAAGGTATTTTAACAAAAAGATGTACCAATTGATCGAAAAGGGTGACTGGATTATCTTTACAATTAAAAAATGGTACACGACTATAACTATATCATGTTTGATATATAATGATTTAGTTACTTTGGTTATTGTAAAGGCAAAAGTTACTCCATTTTACGAAAGATATACGGTGTTGTAATGTTTGAAAGGTAGTCCAATACCTTAATGCTACTGGAGAAAAATAGAGTATCCGTAATTAATATATCAAGGTTTTCCGCTATACCCTGGGTTATGGGATGCTGTTTTTCGCAGGCTTTGCACTTATGATTGCTAAAAAATTGTATATTTGCCCAGCAAAAAAAAGAAAATGATATTGTCTAACTTAAAAAAAGGAAAGAAACAGTACTTACGCCGAATGTCGTGAGTCATTTTCCTATTGGTTAGAAATCAAATACATCAGGAGCTTGTCATCACGACAGGCTCTTTTTTTTTGAAAAAATTTTAACAATTTAATATATTATGAAAGTATTGAAATTTGGCGGGACTTCGGTAGGAAGCCCGGAACGAATCGGACAGCTATTACCAATTATCAAATCTCAGGCGTCAGACAAACACTTGGTTGTTTTATCGGCTGTTTCCGGTACTACAAATGATTTGGTGAAATTATCGGAGCTATATGAAAGTAAGGATATTGAAGGAGCTTACAAACATATTGATGTACTATATGAGAAATATAAAAAATTTGTAAATGAATTGTTTAAGACAGAAAAAGGAATCTCTGAAGCCTTGGCTTTTATTGATAAAATTTTTGATCTTTTTTACCAGTTCAAACATAAAAACTTCACTTCCAGTGCAGAGCGTATTATACTTGCGCAAGGTGAGATTATTTCAACAACTCTGTTTCATTTGCATTTAAAGGAAAAAGAAGTTTCTTCCATACTGTTATCAGCATTAGATTTTATGCTGATTGATGAAGATAAGGAACCCAATATTGATGAAATCAGAAGACTGGCAGGTATTGAAATAGCAAAATACCAGGAAGAAACCTTGTTTATTACCCAGGGATATATATGTAGAAATGCCCAGGGGGAAATCGATAATCTGCAAAGGGGAGGTTCTGATTACACAGCTTCATTACTGGGAGCTGCATTGCAGGCAGAAGAAATCCAGATATGGACAGATATTGACGGGTTCCACAATAATGATCCGAGATATGTACAGAATACAAAGTCTATAGCCAGACTAAGCTTTGATGAAGCAGCAGAATTATCCTATTTTGGAGCCAAAATTCTTCATCCTCAAAGTGTATTTCCTGCAAGAAAATATAATGTTCCTGTAAGATTATTAGATACAATGAACCCTTCTGCAGCGGGAACATTGATCTCGGGAGAAACGACCAATCAAAATCAGATTGTTGCCATTGCTGCTAAAGATGGCATTACGGCAATCCGTATTCAGTCTTCCCGCATGCTGATGGCGTATGGCTTTTTGAGAAAGGTTTTTGAAGTTTTTGAACGTTATAAAACTCCTATAGATATGATTACTACTTCTGAAGTGGCAGTTTCGCTTACCATTGACCAAACGGATAATCTTTCTGAAATTGTAAGAGAACTAAACGCCTTTTCCTCAGTTGAAATTGATAGTGAACAGTCTATCATATGCATTGTTGGGGATTTTAGAAAAAATAATCATGGATATGCAACTATTGTCTCTGAAGCAGTAAAGCATATTCCAATACGAATGATTTCCTATGGAGGAAGTGAAAATAATATTTCATTATTAATTCCATCTGTTTTCAAGATAGAAGCATTAAGGTCTCTGCATAACAGATTATTTTAGTAAATCAATAGTTAAGACTGTAAAGCTATCAAAAGATACCACAAAAAAACGGATCTCTATGGATAGTGATGTATATGGCATGTGCATTGTTAATATGAAAGCAGTTTTTAAGAAACTTTGTTTAACACCAGATCACTTTTATATAAATTTTGACTAGTCCTGAAAAAGGTTGACTAGTTTTATAACTCAAATATACTTAAATCAGAGTAGGAATTTTCCTATTCTGATTTTGTTTTTTATAGGTTTTTAATTTCACATTATTTTTCATGTGTACTTG